>Ga0209809_1000013_pt1 | contig 218771 bp, 179 predicted proteins | sample YNPMSTMetaG_FD_186172 | JGI IMG/M metagenome (GOLD analysis project Ga0209809, IMG submission 186172) | Anoxygenic and chlorotrophic microbial mat microbial communities from Yellowstone National Park, USA - YNP MS-T MetaG (SPAdes) (version 2) ...
ATATTATAAAGGTGAATTTTTAATAAAATATAATTTAAGTAAGGATAAAATTTATGCTTAAAAAATTTATTAAAAGTGTTAAGTTTCATTTTATGAAATATATGTTAAATTTTAAGTTTGAGCAACAAGATAAATAATTATATTTAAAAAAATCTAAAAATTCAATCTTCAATCCACATTACAACGAGAAATTCTTCATCAGGGAAAATACCAATAATTTTTCTATTTTTATTTTTTAAATCAATGAGATAATTTGAAAATGCATAATTTTGAGTAAAAACCCATTCTATTGACCAGTTTTTAACTTTATATTTTTGTTGAGGTTTTGTATATAGAATATAAAAGTTACTTTTATCCATAGAGAAACCATTTATAATAAAACCTTTAGATAAGTAATCATTTATATATTTTGAGATAATCTTATAAGATTCATCTTTTTTCTTTATATCAAAAGGATATGTTGCAAAATTAAAAGATTCAAATTTTATATCATTTTCGATTTTTATAAAGAAACACATAAATATAATATCAGAAAAACTTATATTTATAGGAAAAAAACCTTTCAATAAATTTATCTTTAAAAGATTTATTATTTTTTCTTTTTCAGGATCACATGATTCGATTTTCCATTCTATTATTTTATTTATTTTATATGGGAAAGATTTTGTAAAAAGGATAGTTAAATTTAATCCATCAAAATATATTCCACTTGGGAAAAAACCATTTTTTATTCTTGCATCAATCTTTTTTTCACTTTCATCTTGCTTCTGCATATTAAAAGTTTCATAAAACCAATCTTTTGTTTCAGAAATAAGTGATATAGAGTTAATAATAATATAGAGAATGAAAAAGGTTAGTATTAAAAAAATATTCTTTTTACTTTTCATTCTTTTATTCTTTTTTTATTTTCTATTTTTTTCATTAATATTAAAAATAATTTTTCCAGTTTTTAAAAAGTTTAGTTATAAATTTCAGAGTATGCTCAATTGAACTTATAGAAACTTTTTCTAAAGGCGAATGAGGAGAGTCAAGTTTTACTCCACAAGATAAAACTTCCATTTTTGGGAATTTTGAAAGGAGTATACCACATTCAAGACCGGCATGTATAACATCAACTTTTGGATACTCATTAAAGCAATCTTTATATGATTCCTTACAATATCTAAGAAATTTTGAGTTAATATTAGGCTTCCATGATGGATATCCATTACCAATTTCAATAGATGAACTTGTTAATTTTGAAAGAGAAGTAATTTTAGAAAGTGCATATCCCATAACATTATCATTTGAAGATCTATAACTTAATAAAATAAATATTTTATTTTGTTTATAATTTGTTTCAATTTTTGCGAAATTATTTGATGATTCAACAAGACCATCTATCTCAGAAGACATTGTAAAAACACCATGAGGTATAAGATTTAAAAAATGAATAAGTTTTTTACTTTCTTCATTATTCAAAAAGAAAGTTTTATCAACACTATTAAGCAAATTTAAACTATAAGAAAAATTTGGTTCTTCAATATTTATCTCTTCTTTTAATTTGTTTGCAAAATATTTTATTTCACTTATAATATTATTTTTATTGTCTTTATCAATTATTATTATCGCTTTTGCTGATCTTGGAATGGCATTATGAGCTTGGCCACCATTTAAAGATGATATAAAAAAGTTGAATTCCTTATCAAGCAAATAGTTTAAAATTCTAATAACTAAAATAATTGCATTTGCTCTTTTTTTATTTATATCTAAACCAGAATGACCACCTTTTAAATTATCAATTGAAATTTCCAAAACATTTTGATTTTCATTAATTGAAGAATAAGAAAAGTTTGTATTGTATTCTAACTTAACATCTTTTCCACCTGCACAGCCTATTATAAATGTTTTATCATCATCTGTATCAATGTTTAACATATAATTTGAAGATATAAAGTCTTTTTCAATCATTTTTGCACCAGTGAGACCAGTTTCTTCATCAACTGTAAAGAGTAGTTCAAGTAAAGGATGCTCACCTTCTTTTAATTTTGCAAAAGATAATGCAATTGACATTCCTATACCATCATCAGCACCTAAAGTTGTATCTTTTGCTTTTATAAAATCACCATCAAATATAATTTCAATAGGATCCTTTGAAAAATCATGATTAGAACCTTCTTTTTTTTCACAAACCATATCCATATGGGTTTGTATTACTATTCCTGGTAATTCTTCATACCCTTTAGTTGGAGGTACTTTAATAATAACATTATTATAAGAATCAATTTTATATTCTAAATTATTTTCAAAAGCAAAGTTTACAAGAAATTTTGCGATTTTTTCTTCTTTTTTTGAACATCTTGGAATTTTTGAAATTTGAGAAAAGATTTCGATAACTTCATTTAAATGTTTATTTTCAAAATTCATAAAAAATCCTTTTTATAATTTTATGATTATTTTATTTATATTTTTTTTAATTAGTTCCATAAAGTCTATCTCCCATATCCCCAAGTCCTGGGAGTATATATTTTTTATCATTTAATTCTCTATCTAAAGCAGCAGTAAAAATTTTAACTTCTTTATTGGTTTTTTCGATAAATTTTACACCTTCTGGTGCAGAAACAATAGAGAGCATAATAATTTGTTTTGGTTTTTCTTTTTCAATTTGAGATAAAGCATATGAAGCAGAGCCACCAGTTGCAAGCATAGGGTCAAGAAGAAAAACAATTTTATCTTTTATATCAGGAAGTTTATAGTAATATTCGTAAGGTAAAGCTGTATCATGATCTCTTTGAATTCCAACATAACCTATTGAAACTTCAGGAAATAAATCGCAAATAGGATCAATCATTCCTAGACCTGCTCTTAAAATAGGTATTGCAACAATTTGATCATCTATAATCATTCCATTAAATTTTTCAAGAGGAGTTTCTTTTTCACTCTTTTTTAAATTTAATTCAGAAGAAGCAAAAATTGCTAGAATTGTTGTAATTTTTTTTGTAATTGTTCTAAAAAGAGCAGGTTTAGTATTTTTATCTCTTAAATGTGTAAGAAAATGCTTCATTAAAGGATGGTTAATGATATAAAGATTTTTAAAATTTTCTTCTTTTAGAACAAAATTAAAATTTTCCATAAATTTGCTCTTAAATATTAATTTTTTAATTATTATAAATAATTAACTTCAAAATATAAAATTTTGAAAATATTTTGCTCATCTATGTTAATCCTACTTTCAAGAAGGAGATTTTTAAATTTATTTAAATTTTCAATATTTTCTGTAAAACCTAAAAAAATCCCTTTATTATTTTTGTATTCATCATTTAAAAGTTCTTTAAATATTGGAATTTTCATTTTTAAAAGTTCATTTATATCATTTGTTTCTAAGTAAAATGAATTTTCAATTGAAGAGGAGATAAGCCCAAGGCTAATATCTTCCTTGTATGAAAGATTATTTAAAAATATAAAAAATACATACATAATTATCTCTTTTAGTAATTATTTAATAAATTATAAATAAATTCTAAATCTTTTGAGCTTTTTAAACTGAAACTCGATTCTCTATTTCTAATTATTAAGACAAGTTTTGATAAAATTTGCAAATACTGTTTATGATTTTCAGGGCCACCTATTAAAAAAACAACTTTTACTGGTTCTCCATCAATAGAATTCCAATTTATTGGAGTTTCAAGTATAAATACAGAAATAAAGAAATCTTTTATTGAATTATTTTTAACATGAGGTAATGCAAATGCTAATCCAATAGCGGTTGTAACAATTTGCTCTCTTTCAATAATTAATTTTTTAAATTTTTCAAAATCAATTATTCTATCAATATTTTTAATCTTATTGAAAATCATTTCAAAAGCTTCATTTTTATCCTTAGGATTTATAAAAAAAATGAGATTTTTATCAATATAGTCAGCTAATCTAATCATTTATATGCCTTTTATCTTTTCTAATATATTAATTTGTTATTATAAAATTTCAACAAGTAAAATATCTTTTTATTAATTCTAAAAAACAAGTATAAGCAGTGCTCCAAGCATTTTGTAAATTATAACCACCTGTGAAACCATCAATATCAAGTATTTCACCAATTGCAAAAAGCTCTTTATAATCTTTAAAATATAAACCTTGTGGATTTATTTGAGAAAGATCGATTCCGCCCGCTGTTACAAATTCAGCTTGAATTGATGATTTGTCTTTTGTTATTATATTAAAATTTTTAAAAAAAATTAAAAATTTTTCAAAAAAAATATCATCATTAAAAATTGATACTTTTAATATATTTATTTTTTCATATAGACTGATAAATTCTTTTTTTAAAAATATGTGTAGTAAAATATTAAACAATCTATCTGGCAAGTTAAAAAGGAAAGAACTATTTTTTAAAAGTTTATTTTTATTTTTCAAAATATTATATTTTAATTTATTAATATCAATATCTGGAAGAAAATTTAAAATAAGGTTAATTTTAAAATTATTTTCTTTTATAAAAAAAGCTGCAATTGATGAAAGGTGAAGTATTGCAGGTCCAGATACTCCTTTATGAGTAAATATGATATCATCTTTTATAAAATATTTTGTTCCTTTAATTTTTACTTCTATATTTTTTAAACTTATTCCTTTAATGCTATTTAAAATTTTATATTCATCAATTATATCAAATCCATAAAGTGCTGGTGCATATTCTGTGTATTTTATATCAATATTTTTTATGTATGGTTTATATTGGGCAATTCCTCCAGATGCTAAAACAACACAAGTTGCATAAATTATAAGATTATTATTAATAGTAACTAAAAATTTTTTTAAATTATTTTTTTCATTATTATTTCTCTTATTATTGCTGTTTTCTGAAGAAAGGTTATCTTCTTTTTTAAGATATTCTATTTTAGTTATTTGTGAATTTTTATAAACAATTATGTTTTTATTTGATTCGATTTTATTTAAAAATAAATTTAGTATTTCTTTTGCATTATTGGAAGAAGGGAAACATTTACCTTTTTCATCAATATAGGTTTTTATATTATTTTTATTAAACCAAGCTATTATATGATCATTTGTAAAATTATAAAATATTTTTTTAAAAAAATTTTTTCCTCTCGGGTAATTTTTAAAAAGTTCTTCTTTGTCTTTTAAAATATTTGTAAAATTGCATCTACCTTTTCCAGAAATCAATATTTTTCTACCGAGTATTTTATCTTTTTCTATTATACCTATTTTTATATTTTTATTTTTAAAATAGTCAGCAAGAAGTGATGCAAGAAATAAACCTGAAGCACCACCTCCAATAATTATTATATCAAAAAATACATCTTTATTTTTATTCATTTTTAACTTATTATTTGAAAAAGTTTGACCCCATTACAAGAAGATCTGCTCCGAAATTTAAAAGATTTTGAAAATTATCAAAATTTACTCCTCCATCTACTTGAATTATGTAGTTTAAATTATTTTTCTTTCTATAGTTATTTGCTTCTTTCAATTTTTCATATGAATCTATAATAAATTTTTGTCCTGAAAATCCAGGTTCAACACTCATTATAAGAATAAGGTCTATAAGATTCAAATAATCTTTATTTATTGCTTCATTTATAAAATTTGAAAAAGATGTTTTTGGTTTTAAGGAAATACCAGCTTTACAATTTAGTGTTTTTATTTTTTTTAAAAGAGTTTTAATATCTTTATCTATTTCAAAATGAATAGTAATATATGTTGAACCAATTTCTGCAAATAATTCAATGAAATCTTCAGGATTTTCAACCATAAGATGAGAATCAAAAAGAAAATAACCAAAAGAAATTATATCTTTTGAAACTTTTGGTCCAAAAGAAATATTTGGAACAAAATGTCCATCCATAATATCTATATGAATTATTTTAACTCCTTTATCTCTTGCATAAATAAGATTTCTTTCTAAGTTTAAAAAATTTGATGCAAATATAGAAGGACATATTTTGGAATAATCTATATTTTCAAGGTTACCATTTTTTATGTTGTTTTTGTTAGTTTCATTATTCTTTTCTTTTTCCAACATATATTATTATCTCACTATTTGGTTGTATTTTTTCACCCTCATTTATACTTTGACTTAATACAATCCCAAATTCTTCTGGTTTTTCTGTATTTAAATATTCAATTTTTAATAATATTCCATTTTCTTTAGCTTTTTCAATAGCTTCATTTTCATTTAAACCTTTAAAAGATGGAACAATTATTTTACCTACTAAAGGTCCTTTTGATATGATTAAAGTGATATTATCCACGAGTAATAGATCTGTTCCTGCTTGTGGTTCTTGTGATATAACATAACCAGGTGGAATTATATCTGAATATTGATACAATATTTCTTTTATTTTTATTTCTTTTTTTATAAAAGATGAGATTTCTAATAATTTTTTTTCAACATAATATTGACTTTTTCCTGAAAAATCTTCTAGAGTTTTAACAAATGGTCCAAGAGACACAAGAAGTCTTACATATCTCTTATTTTTTATCATTTTTCCTGCTTCGGGTGTTTGATTGAGAACAAGGCCATATGAGTCTGAAGAATAAATGGATTCGATTTTTGGATAAAGATCATATTTTTGTAATTCAAGAATTGCTTCTACAATAAATTTTCCTTTTAAGGAAGGAACTTTTACATAATTATATTTTTTTACCCAAATGAGAAAAGTTAAATTTGCTAAAATCAATGTAACAGTTATTATTGTTAAAAGTGTTGCTATAAAAATTTTCCAATTTAATGTTTTAAAAAATTGATGGATTGTTTCTTTTAATTTGATTAAAAATTCTTTAAATTTAAAATAGGAAAGAGAAAGTTTGTTTTTTAATAGTGAGAACTTTAAACTAATATTTTCTTTATCAAAAAAATTTTTAAAATTTTTCTTTAAATCATTTAATTTTATCTTCATAATTTATCCTTCAAAAAAAAATTAACATTAATATAAAAAATTTAAATAAATAATTAAAAATTTGAAAAAATTGCTCCTTCTTTTAAAAATTTATATCCTAGGAGGGATTCAGTAATACTTAAAGATTTTTTACCTGGTTTTTGTATATGAGATATAAGAAGTGTATTTTTTCCACATTTAATAAACAAGACTTTTATCTCCTGGTTGTTTGATAAAATAAATTTATCTATCTTTATTATTTGTCCAATTTTTCCTTCATAATCTTTTTCTTCATAAAAAGAATTTAGAAATATAATTTCTTCATTTTCTATTTTTGCTTTTACCTTAGGCCATCTTGAAAAAGCATTTATTTTCCCACAGATTAATTTAGCATCTTCATTAAAAGAAAAAAAAGAATCTTCTTTTGTTATTTTTTTTGTATAGGTTGCAAGCTCTTCTTTTTGAGGTATTGGTTTAATATGTGGCAAATTATAAAAAAAATATTCAATGGTTTCAGTAGAAAGAAATCTTAATCTATCATAAAGAAGATTAAAATTTTCAAAAGGGTTTATATCTATTGTTTTTGAACATAAAATATCACCTGCATCACATTCTTTGACCATTTTTTGAATAGTTATTCCTGTAATTCTTTCATTGTTTAAAAGAGTATATTGAATTGGAGAAGCACCCCTGTATAAAGGTAATAGAGAAGGATGTATATTTATAAAGTAATTTTTTGCTATTTGAAAAATATCTTCATCTATTATATAAGCAAAATCTACTACAACAGCATAATCTATCTTATTTTTTTCATTAAAATAATCTGTAAGTTTTTCTCTTATATCTTTTTTTTTATCAATAAAAAAGACTTTAATATTATTAATTAATGCTTTATCAACAAAAGAAAGATTTGTTATTTTATAGCCTCTACCCTTAGGTTTTGGAGTTGATGTCAAAACAAATTCTATAATATGATTTTTTAAAAGATAATCAAAAACATATTCACCAAATTCTGATGTGGAAAAAAAACCAATTTTGTATTTTTTCATTTTTTATTTTTCCTTTGAAAAATATGTTATTTTTTATTTTCTAATATTTTATTGTATTTTAAATCTATTTCATCAAGCTTTCTTAAGATTTTTTTTTGTTCCTCTTCAGGTAATCTTTCAAAAAAATAAATTCCATTTAAATGATCAATTTCATGCTGTAAAACTCTTGACAGTAAACCTGAAGCTTTTATCTGATATTTTTTTCCAGAAAAAAGTTCATATTCAACAATAATAGACTCTGGCCTTGATATTTTTAAAAAAAGCTGAGGAAACGACAAACAGCCTTCCTCAAAAATAGATTCATCTTTAGAGTATTCAATTATCTTTGGATTTAATAAACATGTATCTTTTTTGAAAGGTTCAATAGATGTTAGAGCAACAATTGAATAATTAATTCCTACTTGATTTGCTGCTAATGCTATTCCGTTATATTTATAATTTGCCTCAATCATTTTTTTACAAATATTAACTATTTCATCATCAATCTTTTTTATATCATTTGTTTTTTCTCTTAATAATGGATTATTATAGTAAATTAATTTTAAATTCAAATTTATCCTCCAAAAATATTATAAAAATCATAACCTTTTTTTTGAATCTATAATAAAAGTGACAGGTCCTATATTTTTTAAATCAATTAGCATAAATTCACCAAAAATTCCAACTTTTATTTTATTGTATTTTTCTTTCAATTTATTTAAAAATTTTTCAAATTCAATATTTGCTTTTGATGGTTCCATGGCATTATCAAATGATGGCCTATTTCCTTTGTGGATAGTGCCTGCAAGAGTAAACTGAGAAATAACCATTATTTCTCCATTTATATCAATTATAGATTTGTCAAACTTATTTTCTTCATTTTCAAAAATTCTTAAATTTAATATTTTTTTTATACAATAATCATAATCTTCTTCTTTATCATCCTTTTCAATTGCAATAAAAGCAACAATGCCTTTGTCTATTTCAGAAAATAATTTTTCATTAATTATACATTTGGAATTTAGAACTCTTTGAATAACAACAATCATATGAATAAATCCTCTTTTTATTTATTTATTGCAACTTAAATTATTTTAATTAAAATAAAGCAAATAAAAATAGTAAGGAAAAGTTAACTTTTTGTAATTGTTTAAATATTTTTTAGTTAAAATACTAAAAAAATAAAATTTTAAAAGAAAAAAATAGGAGGTTTTATGGGAATTTTAGAAAAAAAATATAGAGATTATCTTGTTGATAATTTTATTGAAATGGTTAAAATCGATACAACTTCTGATGAAAATTCTAATAGTTCTCCTTCTTCCAAAAAACAATTTGATCTTGCTTATCTTCTTGAGAAAAAATTAAAAGAATTAGGACTTAAGGAAGTTTATGTTAGTGATAAGTGTTATGTTTATGCAACATTACCATCAAATTGTAATTCAAAGTTTAAAATTGCTTTTATTGCTCATATGGATACATCTCCATCAGTTTCTGGAAAAAATGTTAAACCAAGAATAATTGAAAATTATAATGGGGAGAGAATTTTATTAAAAGAACCTGATGTTTATTTAGATTGGAATGATTCAAAAATATTAAAAAAATATATTGGAAGGACTTTAATTGTTACTTCTGGCGATACTTTACTTGGTGCTGATGATAAAGCAGGTATTGCTGAAATATTAACAGGTTTAAAAATTTTGAAAGAAAATCCACAAATAAAACATCCAGAAATAAAAATAATTTTTACTCCTGATGAAGAAATAGGTGAAGGGGCAACAAATATTGATAAAACAAAATTTGGTGATTTTGGATATACTTTTGATAGAGGTGTTGAAGGAGAAATAGAAAATGAATGTTTTGATGCTTTTTTTGTAAAAGTTGAGTTTTTTGGTTTAAATGTTCATCCAGGAGAAGCAAAAGGGAAGATGATAAATGCTTCAAGACTGATGGTAAAATATTTAAGTAAATTACCTGAAAATCAAATACCCGAAAAAACAAGTAATAAAAAAGGATTTTACCATATAACAGAAATTAAGGGTGATGAATCATATTCTTATTCTAAAATGATTTTAAGAGATTTTAAAAGAGAAAAAAATGAAAAAAGAATAAAATATTTGAAAAAATTAAAACTTACATTTGAAAAAAAATATAAAGGATTACGAATAAATCTTGAAATTAAAAAACAGTATAATAATATGAAGGAAATTTTAAGCCAATATCCTGATGTTGTTAATATTGCAATAAAGGCAATAGAGCTTGCAGGCATTAAACCTATTAGAAAAGGAATAAGAGGTGGTACTGATGGAGCAAGATTTTCTTTTATGGGGATGCCAACACCAAATATTTTTACAGGTGGGTTACTTTACCATTCAATAAAAGAGTGGATTTCTGTAGAATCTATGGAATATGCTGTGAGGACATTTATAAATATCTGTGAGCTTTGGGCTAATAAAAAGTAGAATAAAAACAATAAAATTTATATAAAAAAGATAAATAAGGAGAAAATAGAAGAAAATTAAAAAGCCTCCCAAAAAGGGAGGCTTTTTAAATAGATCTAATTAATTAATTCAAAATTTTACTTTTTAGCTTTTTATTTTTTAATTTAAGTATTTAATAATTATTTATCTTTAACTTTTAATGTTAACTTTTTTGGCTTTTTTTCCTCTTTTTTTGGGAGAACTATTTCTAAAACTCCATTATTATAAGTAGCTTCAGCCTTTTCAACATCAATGTAATCTGGTAAACTTATAGTTCTTTCAAATTTACCTTCCCATCTTTCTTTTCTAAAACATTCTTTTTTATTAGTTTCTTTTTCTACTTTCTTTTCGCCTCTTAAAACAAGCATTCCATCTTTTAACTCAATTTCGATATCCTCTTTTGTTAAACCAGGAACATCAGCTTTTACATAGATATTGTTCTCATCCTGTTCGATATCAATAGCAGGTGCATTGATTTTAAAAGGAGCATCAGAATCAAGATTAAAGAATTTATCAATTTCTTGTCTAATATCTTCAAGTTCTTTAAATGGTGACCAAAAAATTAAATCTCTTTTTGCCATAAATCCCTCCTTATAATTTTATTTTCTGTTTCATCTTATAATTATAGCAAAAATTGTGCCAAATTTTAATTAAGTAAAAAATATGACATAAATATTAAAAATTAAATATTTTTTAAATAAAAAAAATAAAAAAAAGTTTAACAAAAAAAATATAGAATAAACTCGAAAAAGTATCAATAATATATAGGTGTATAAAATATATACATTTGAATTATTTTTTAAATTTAAAAATAAAAAAAATCAAAAACTAATTTTAATAAATGTGTAAAATATATACTTTGTAAAATATGAAATTTTAATAATTGAATAATTTAATGATTTTTAATTTTTTTTTTATAAATTAAGTATTTATTTTTAGTGAATTGTTTTGTGTTATTAAATAAAAAATCATTTTATTTAATATTTAAAATGACATTAAAGAAATTTTTAAATGTTGATCTATTAAATTAGATGTAAATTAAATAGTGTTAAATCAAATCAAATTAAATTAAGTTAAATTTTCAAAACAATTTTTAAGTGGTCTTTTTATATAATATATTTTCATTGGTTAGAATTTATAAATTTTATTTATTTAAATTATTTAGTTTAATTCAAAATTTGAATTTTTTAATTCTTTATAAATATCAAGTATAGTAAAAAAAAGTATATAAAATAAAGGTCCAAGAATTATTCCACTTAAGCTAAATTTATAAATTCCACCAAGCATTGAGAGAAATATTAAAAATGGATGTAGTTTTAAAGAATCTTTCAATATATATGGTCTTAAAAAATAATCAAGCAATGTTATAAATATAAGGCAAATAATAATAAAAAATATCCCTTCATTAATTCTATTATTTAAGAAAAATTTAAAAATTGATACAGGTAACCATATTCCAGCATTACCAATTATTGGAATAAAACTTGAAATAAATACAAATAAACCAAGTAAAAAATAGTTTTCAATATTAAATAAAAAAAAGATAATTGAAGCAATAGTTGCTTGTATTATAGAAACGAAGATATAACCATTTGTAATGGCAAGAGAAACTTCTTTAAATTTTTTTTCAAATATATTTAAATATTTTCTTTCAATAGGTAAAGAATTAATCAATATTTCTTTTAAATTATGCCCATCAATTAAAAAAAAGTAAATAGTAAATATGATCATAAAAATATTTGTAATATTTCTTATAAAAAGATTTAATATTTTTGTAGTATTTGAAAATATTTTTGTAGAGATATTTTGAGCTAATTGAATAATTTCATATTTTAAATCAATTTTATATAAATCTATAAGCCCACCACTTAAATTGTAAATGTAATCTATTATATTATTAAAATTTTTATAGATTAAAAAATTATTATTTTTTGAAAAAAAATCTATTAATTCTTTTGCGAAATTAAATATTTGTTTACTTAAGATTGTAAAAAGATATGATGTTAAAAATATAATTATTAAGAATAAAATTATTGAGAATAAAAAAGCAAATATTGATTTTATTATAGATATTATTTTGTCTTTAAATTTATATATGAGTTTAAATTTTAAACTTATTTTTTCTATATTATTAATAATAATAGATACCAAAAAATTATAAATTGGTGAGATTAATATAGTTAATGTAGCTGCCCATAAAATAATAAAAAAAAATGGTTTTAATAGATAGAAGATAACTACAAAAAAAATAAAAAATAAAATTAAAAAAATAATATTATCAATATTAAAAAATAAAATATTTTTTTTATTATTATTCATAATTTTTTAAAATAAAAAAATGCAGCAGGCGGGAGTTGAACCCGCACGGGAGTTACCCGCTAGCCCCTCAAGCTAGTGTGTCTGCCATTCCACCACTGCTGCATATATACTGCTTTTAATCTAATAAATTTTTTATTATTGTCAAGAGTAAAATTTTAATTAAAATTAAATTAGAAAATACTTGAAAATAAAAGATAAAAACCATAAATTATAAAAATCAATGAAGATACCAATTTTATTGTTTTTATATATTTATTTATTTTTTTTATTAAGTTAAATGAAAAAAATATAATAAGTCCGAAGATTAAAAACATTAAAATATATGCAAATGAAAAGGAAAGTAATAACAAAATCCCTTTATAAACCAGTTGATAATTTGATGCAATAATTAAAATAGAAGCAAGTATAGGTCCTATACATGGTGACCAACCAAATGCAAAAGTTATTCCATAGAAAAATGCAACAAAATTTTTATAACCATTTTTCTTAATGTGAATTCTTTTCTCCCTATTTAAAAACTCAATGTTTAATATTCCTGATAAAAAAAAACCTAAAATTATAATAATAATTGAAGAAAAAATTGTATAAAATTTTTTATATTTAATTAAAAATTTACCAATAATTGTAGAAGATGCCCCAAGTAAAATGAAAATAATAGAGAAACCAATCCCAAAAAATATTATTGGTATTAAAATATTAAAAAGTTTTTTAAAATTTTTATCATTATTTATTAATTCTTCAGTTGAAAGATTTGTTATAAGGGCTATAAATGATGGAAGAAGTGGAAAAGTGCAGGGAGAAAAAAAAGCAAGTATTCCTGCTACAAAGGAAAGAAGAAAATTTACATCTATTGTTTCTAATAAAGGATTCATTTTTTATTTTTAAATAATATTTTATTGATTATTTTTCTTAAATTCATTAAAACTCATTTTTTCATAAGAATTTGTTGCAATATATTTTAATATAAGTAAAAAAGTTGGCCATTCAATAAAACCAGGAATATTATATAAAGTTTCACCATTTGTTTTTAAAAAAATTGAAGTAGGAACTCCTTGAATCATGTAGAAGTTTGCAAGTGAATTTCCTGTTTTATTTAATATTTGAGAAACAGTTTTTGAAGAGTTAGCATCTATGGAAACTGAATTAAAATAATTATTTAAATATTCTATAACTTCTTTGTTTGTTAATGTGATATTTTTCATTTTTTGACAATAAGGGCAACTTTCTGTCCAAAAATATAAAAAAACATGTTTTTTATTTTGTTTCGAATCATTTAATGCTTTATCATATTCAACCCAATTAATGGAACTATTTTGAGAAAAAATATCTTTAGTCGTTATAAAAATTAATGTAATAAATATTAAAATAAAAGTAAATTTTAATAAGAATCTATTTTTCATAAAAAATCTAACTCCTAAAAATTATTTTTACTTAATTAAAAAATAATATAAAAGTTGTTTTTGTCAACTAATTATTTAAAAAAAATTAACAATGATTCGAAATGAAATCAAATTTTGAATTGAAATATATAAATTAAGCACAAATAAAGTTTTTTTAAATATTATAATAAAAATATTTTTTAGTAAAAGTTTTTATATAATTTTATTTTAAATGAGATATGTCAAATCCTGGTATAAAAAGTTTTTTTTCAATATAATTTGCAAGTTTAGTTATAAAAAAAATCATAATTAGGTATATTATACCTATGAAAACATAAGTTTCTATAAAAAAGTATGTGTCTGAAGCAAAAAATTTTGCTTGAGCGAATAGTTCTGGAACAGCAATCAAATAAGCTACAGAAGTATATTTAATAAGGTAAATTATTTCATTTGTTAAAGCAGGTATGGAAAATCTAATTGCTTGAGGTAAAATAATATATCTTATTGCATTCCATTTATTAAGTCCTATTGAGTAAGCTGCTTCAAGTTGTTCTGTAGTAATAGCAAGAAATCCACCTTTTAAATATTCAGCTTGATATGCAGCTGAGTTTAATACAAAACCAACTAAAGCTGCTTCAAATGGTTTTAGTTTTATACCGATTCCAGGGAACCCATAATAGATAAAAAACATTTGAACAATCATTGGAGTTCCTCTAATTATTGTTATATAAGCTTTAGAAAGGTTTTTAAAAAATTTGTTTCCATAAATAACACCAATAACAATAGGAAGTGCTGCTAAAAAACCAAAAATAGCACATAAAAATGTTAATTTTAATGTTAGAGATAAGCCATAAAGAAATGATGGTAATCTATCTATTAATTTTGAAAAGAAAATCATTTTTCTTCTCCGTAAAGTTCGCTTATTTTATTTAAAAAAGTTCTTGTTCTTTCATTTTTTGCATTATAAAAGATTTCTTTGGGAGGAGCTTGTTCAACTATTTTACCTTTTTCCATAAAGATTATTTCATTTGCAACTGACTTTGCAAAACCCATTTCATGAGTTACACATATCATTGTCATACCTTCATTTGCAAGTTTTTGCATAACTTGAAGAACTTCTCCTATTAATTCAGGGTCAAGAGCTGATGTTGGTTCATCGAATAACATAAGAATTGGATCCATTGCAAGTGCCCTAGCAATTCCAACTCTTTGTTGTTGACCACCTGATAATTCAGCAGGGTATTTATCTTTATGGTCAGCAAGACCCACTCTATTCAGTTCAAAAAGAGCTTTTTCATAAGCTTCTTTTTTGGGCATTTTCAATACTTTAATTAAACCTAAAGCCACATTATCAATGGCTTTAAGATGCTTAAAAAGAGCAAAATGTTGAAAAACCATACCTATTTTTCTTCTTACTTTGTGTAAATCTGTTTTTTTATCAGTAAGGCAAATATCTTCAAGATAAATTTCACCACTGTCAGGAGGGTTTAACATGTTTATACATCTTAATAAAGTAGATTTTCCTGTTCCTGAAGGTCCAATTATAACTTTAACTTCACCTTTTTCGACATTAAAAGAAACCCCATCTAGAATTATATTATGCCCAAATTTTTTAGTAATATTATTAACTCTTAAAAGTGGCATGTTATCTCCTTTTTTCTATCATTTAATTTTAGGATATTTATTTATTAAATTATTCATTTTTTATTTAAACAATTTTATTTTTTTAAGTTCATTAATTTTTTAAATAATTAATTTTATTGAGAAATAAGAAATCCTGGAACTTCAAATTTTTTGGAAATATATTTAAAAAGGTTATAAAATATCTGAAAAAGAATAAAATATAAAATTGCAGCTGCAAAATAAATTTCAAAAGGCCTTGCTGTATTAACAATTATATCTCTTCCGTTTTTTAATATTTCAGAAATACCAACAGCATAAGCTAAAGGTGAATCTTTTAGAACAATTGTAAATTCATTTGTAAAACCAGGTAAAGAGAGCCTTACAGCTTGTGGAATTATTATATATATTAATGTTTCAAATTTAGTTAGTCCAATAGATAAACCAGCTTCCATTTGATGAGCTCCAATTGAAAGAATAGCTCCTCTATAAATTTGAGCTTGATAAGCTGAAGAAGCAAGTCCCAAGCCAAGAACTACTGCCAAAAAAGGATTTAAATTTACTCCGATTATTGGTATATGAGGAATACCAAAATATAAAAAAAATAGTATGACAAGTATAGGAGACCCTCTTAAAATCCATTCATAAAAATATACAATTTTCTTAATTGTTTTTGAACCATATATGTGTAAAAAAGCTATAAGAATGCCAATAATCATACCTATAAATATAGACAATATTGTTATTTCGATTGCTACTATTGAACCTTTTAATAAACTAGGAAAAGATTTTAAAATAAATAAAATAGAATCTTCGAGTTTTAATAAAAAGTTTTCTAAATTCATAAAAATCCTTTTTGTTATTTATTAAGTTTTGAATTTATTATTTTTAATTTTTATTTTTTTTATAACTTATTTCTAAAATTAATTATTAATTAATTTTTTATTTTTTCAAACTAATTTTTTATTTAATTTTAATTTTTTAATAAAATTAAAGCAATAAAAATGAAATGTGAAAAAAATCCCTCCTTTATATGGAGGGATTTTTTTAATATAATTTTATAAGGTAATTTTATAAAAATTAAGTTTTTTATAAATATTTTAATAAAATATTATTCCACTTGTCAGAATTCAATATATTTTTTAAAGCTTCATTTATTTTTTCTAATAATTTTGAACCTTTTGGTAATGCGATACCATAATTTTCACCTGTATCTATTGTAAATAAAATTTTTAAAGGTTTTAATTTTGAATATCCCATAGCAGCTGAATCATCTATTATAACTAGATCTATATTTCCATTTAACATATCTGTAATTGCTTCAATGTTTGTTGGGTATTTAATAAAGTTATTTGGGGGCATTTTTCCTGTTGCAACAAGATTTTCATCAATATAAATTTGTCCTGTTGTACCATTTTGAACGCCAATTTTATATTTAGCAAGATCATTGATAGAATTGATAACAATTGCTGATTGTTTTTTAGCAATTATTGCCTGATTTGCAATATAGTATGGTATTGAAAAATCAACAACATTTTTTCTCTCTTCAGTTATTGTTATAGCAGCAATTGCAGCATCGATTTTTTTTGCTTGAAGAGAAGGAATTAATGCATCAAAATCCATATCAATAATATTTAATTTCATTCCAAGATTATCAGCAATTAGTTTTATAAGTTCCATATCTATACCAACAAATTCACCAGTTTTTTCATCTTTGGATTCAAAAGGTGGATATTCAGCATTTGTACCAACTGTTAAAACTTTTGTACTACTAGACTTACAATTGAAAAATGAAATTAAAACAAAGAAAATTAACAAAAATGTTAAAAATTTTTTAAATAAATTCATATAAATCCCCTTTTTTAATATAATTTTAACAAAAATAAAAAACAATTAAAATTTGTCAAGTAAATTTTAAATTTTTAGCTATATTTTGAAAATTTAAAAATGTGGATTTCATTTGTTTTTTATATCAAGTTCATACATTACTTTTTTATAAAGTTTAAAGTAATCAGATTCAATAAAATTTTTTACCTTATCTTTTGGAAGTTTTTCTATGATATCATTTATATAATCAAAAATATCTTTTAAATCTTTATAATTATTTGTATTATTTTTTAAATTTTCATTATTTTCTAATATTTCTTTATTTTCTTCTTTTTCTTTCAAATTTAAATCTTCCAATTCAATATTATTTAAAAATTCTTCATTAATGTTTTCTTCATTTGTATCAAAGTTATCTTCCTCATCTTCATTTTGTTCTTCTGTCTCATTAATTATGTCAATTTTATCATCACCGAGAAGATTTTGTTCTTCGTTTTTAAATATATTTTTTGCTAAATCTTCAGAAAATTTATTTAAATATTTATTTCTCTCTGTTTCTTTATATTCATCTTCTTTTTTATTATTATAATTATTTTCCACTATTAAATATTTTTCTTGACTTTTTTTTTCATAATATTCTACAAGGTCATCAAAACTAATAATGATAACATCATTATCTTTTATTAAAGTTTCACTAGTAATAAGTTTATCTATTTGAGGTTTTGAATTATCTACTTCATTTTTTGAATTGAAAATTTTTAAATTATTAAAATTATTCTCTTCATCTTTAAAATGTTGAAATTCAATTTCTTCAAGATTTTTTAATGATTTTTCTTTTTCTAATTTTAATTTTTTATCAAATAATTTCTGATCATTTGATTTTGTTTCAGATAAATCATTTAAACTACTTTTATCCATTATATTAAAAATTTCATTTTCAGAAATATTTATAACTTTTTCTTCAATTTGCTCAGAAATTTCTTCTATAATCTGATTATCTTTTTTTTGATCTATTTCATTTTTTTTTAAATCTTTTCTTTTTATAGTAAATTTAAATAAATTTTTTATTTTCATAAATTTATCCTTTATTTTAATATACTATAAAATAAGATTTGATTTTTTCAAATGTTTTTTCGCCAATTCCTTTTATTTTTAATAGTTCATCAATAGATTTAAAACCATTATTTGTTTCTCTATATTCAATAATTCTTTTTGCAAGAGTTTCTCCTATCCCTGGTACTTGAATTAATTCATCAAAAGATGCTTTATTTAAATCAAGAGGAAATGATACCTGTGTTTTTAATTTGTTTGAATTATTTTTATTGTTTTGATTATTTTGAACTTTATTAATATTTTTATTATTATTGGAATTTGAATTTATATTAGTATTATTTGTTTCAATTTTAATCGAGTTATTAAAAAAAACATAAAACTTATTTTTTTCATCTAATGGTTGCAGGTTATAATTTTTATATATTTCTAATATATAATTTAAATTTTGACTTTCATAATCAATAAAAATTATTGAATCTTGGTTTTTAAGAATTTCCTCTATAACTTTTTTTTCAAATATATTTTCTATATTAAATTTAATAAATAAAAAAACAAGAATTATAATTAATAAAACTAAAAATAAAATTAAAAATTTTTTTTTAATCATTAAACAATACTTTTGTATTTTGAATTAAAGTTTTAAAAATATTAATATTGTAATATTAATAACAATTATTAAAAATTATTTTTTTCTTTTAATTTCTTTAAGCCCATTCATATAAGGAATAAGAACTTCTGGGATTTTTATTGTACCATCTTCTTGTTGATTTATTTCAAGTATTGGTATCAAGATTCTTGGAGAAGCAATAGCTGTATTATTTAATGAATATGGATAATAAGTTTTTCCATCTGAAGATTTTATTTTAATATTTGATCTTCTTGTTTGATAATCTAAAAATGAACTGCATGAATGAGTTTCTCCATACGAATTTCTTGAAGGCATCCAAACTTCGATATCATCTTTTTTTATTTGACCAGCTCCAAGATCACCAGTACATACTTTAACCAATCTATAAGGTAGATTTAATTTTTCTAAAATCTCACAGGAATTTCTTAAAAGAAAAGAGTGCATTTTATCTGATTCATCTTTATCATTTTTACAAATTATTACTTGCTCGATTTTTTCAAATTGATGAATTCTATATAATCCCTTTGTATCTTTTCCATAAGTTCCAGCTTCTCTTCTAAAACATGTTGAAATACCAGCAAACATTATGGGTAATTCTTTTTCATTTATAATTTCGTCTGAATAGTATGACATTAATGTAACTTCAGATGTTCCAATTAAAAAGAGCTCATCTTTTTCAATATGGTAAGATTGTTCCTTTCCAAATGGAAAATAACCTGTTCCAATCATAGCTTTTTCTTTTACAAAAAATGGTGAATAGATAAGATTAAAACCTTTAGAAATAAGGAAATCAATTGTGAATCTTAAAATAGCATTTTGTAAAAGAGCAGCTTCATTTTTTAAAAAGTATGTCCTAGATCCTGATATTTTTGCAGCTCTTTCAAAATCTATGATATCTAAATCAATTCCAAGTTGAATATGGTCTTTAAGTTCAAAATTAAATTTTGGGATTTCCCCCCATCTATAATATTCAACATTTTCAGAATCATCTTTACCAACAGGTACATCTTTATCAGGAGGATTTGGGATTTGAAGGATTTTAATATTAAATTCTTCTTCAATTTTTTTATATTCTTCTTCTAAATTTTTTTCTTCATCTTTTAATTTTTTTAATTCATTTAATAGTTTTTCTTTTTCTTCCTTATCTTTAATTGTTGGAATTTCTTTTGAAATTTTATTTTTATTAGCTTTAATTGTTTCAAGCTCCATAATTAAAGATTTTCTTTTTGAATTAAGTATTAAAAATTGATCAAGATCAAAATTGAATCCTTTTTTTATTATACCATCTTTTATAATTTCATAATTTTTTTCTATAAATTTTATGTCAAGCATACCTAAGCCTTTTTTATTAAATATAAAATAGTTAATTTTATAGTCAATATGATTATGAAAATTTTTGATTTAAAATAATTTTTACTTGTTTTATTTTTAAAAATTATAGATTAAAATTTAATAAATAATATCATGATTAAAAAATAAAATTTAAATTAAAAAATAATAAATGAAAACTAATAATTTTGTTATAAAATAAAAAACTTAACAAAGGAAAAAAATTAAATAATTTTTTAGTATTAAATTTCCGAAAAGTAATAAAAATGTTCTCTAAATATTATTTTTAAGGTTAAAAATGAATAATTTGATAACCAATATTGATAAAAATATATTATTTGATAAAGATTTAATCAAAGAGTTTCCTAAAATTGAGTTACATAGACATCTTGAAGGAACAATGCCTCTTGATGTTTTGTTTAAAATTTCATTAAAAAATAAAATTGGATTGCCTGAGGATTTTGAATCATTTAAAAGTGAAATCCAATTTCCAAAAGATTCAAAACCTGACTTTCTTCTCTTTTTATCAAAATTTAGAAACAATTACTATAAGTCTTTGGAAGATATTGAAATATTGACTTATGAATCTGTTAAATCTTTAAAAGAAGAAAATATTTTTTATATTGAGTTAAGATTTTCTCCTGAACACTATTCTTTTGAAAATAACTTCGATAGGGGAGAGGTTACCAAGCTTATAATAAAAACTGGTAATGAAGCAGCAAAAGAGATTGGCCTTAATATTAAATATCTAATAACTTTTAATAGAAATAAACAAACTCAAGAGGAAATGATTGAGCTTTATGAAAAAATAAGGAATCTAGAATTAGAAGATATAGTTGGTATAGATCTTGCAGGGGATGAAATAAATTATCCTCCGAAAAATTTTATTAAATTTTTTAATAAAGTTTATAATGATAATTTGTATAAAATAACAATACATGCAGGAGAAGTTTCTCCTTCCAAACAAATTTGGGATGCCATTTTTTATCTTTATGCATCAAGGATTGGGCATGGAGTTGCTACTATAAATGATAAAGAATTACAAATGTTTTTAAAAGATAATGCCATATATTTAGAGCAATGTTTAATTTCAAATAAATTGACTGGTTCATGGGAAGATGATAAAACACATCCATTTGGAACTTTATTTAAAAATAGTATACCTGTTACACTTAATTCTGATGATCCAGTAATTCAAAATTCCATTTTAACTGATGATTACATGAAAGTTATTCAAAATTTTGATTTTGATTTAAATGATCTTATAAAATTAAATATAAATACAATTGAAGCCTCATTTTTAAGTAATTCAGAAAAAAAGTCTCTATTAAACGAGTATACATCTGAAGTAAATAAATTCTTAAAATCTATAAAATCAAAAAAAATATAAAAAAATTGAATAGAAACTTAAAAATTTATTGAAAAATAATATCTTTATTTTAAAATTAAGAGAGACTAATATTAAAAAATATAATACTAGATAAAAAAATTAAATTTGAAGATTTTATAAACAATGAAATATTATTTTGACCAAAATTTATTAGTTAGTAGTATCATTGATAATATTAAAAATGGGAAGATCGTAAAAGATGAAATTATTTTATTAATCAATAATTTTGTAAAAAAGGATCAGATATTATTAGAAATAGAAAATGATTCTGAAATAAAATCCTTAACTGAATTTTCAGGTGATATTTATTTTTCTGAAGATAAAAAGAAAATATATTCTTCACGACAAGGTTTTGCTAGTATATTAGTAAAAACAATTAAAATTTTTCCTTTGTATATTATATCTCAAGATAATATGAAACTTTATCTTATTGTTCCTAAAAATATAAATGATATTGATTTTATAGATATTGAAAAAGAAATAAAAAGTTTAAATTTATATAATTTTGATCCTTCAATTTTGAATAATTATAAAAAGCAAGGATTTTATACAATTTTTAAGGGGAAATATCCAAGGGATGGAAGATGTCAGAAAATATATTTGCTTGTTGATGATAAGGTGATTCCTGGAATGCTTGATGAGTTTGGAAATATAGATTATTTTGAAAGAAGGTTTCTTGTTCCTTTAAATAAAGATGATGTAATAGCTAAAGTGGAAGAAGAAATAAAACCTGAAGATGGATATGATATTTTTGGCAAAACAATTGTTGCGAAATATGATAATAAACCTGCCTATTTACTCGGAAAAAATGTTTCTATAAAGGAAGGATTTGTTGTTTCCGATATTGATGGTGTTTTATCAATAAAAGAAAATAAAATAAATGTATTTAATTTTTTAAAAATTAAAGGAGATGCTTCTATTTTAACTGGTAACATTCATTCAAATGCATCTTTAATTGTTGATGGAAATATTTTAGAAAATATTGAAGTTGAGACAAATGGGGATCTTTTTGTACTAGGTGGAGTTTATAGTCCAAAAATACTAAAAGTGGATGGAAATTTATTTATAAGAAAAGGAATTATTGGAAAAATTGATCAATTATATGAAATAAAAGGGGATCTTTACTGTCAGTATATTGAAAATTGTTTTATAAAAGTTAATGGAAACATTATAGTTGAAAGAGAAATATTAATGAGTAATGTTTTTTCAAATAAAAGTATTATAGTTACAAAAAAAGAAGGAGAGATTCTATCATCTAAAGTAGCTTTTTATGACAAATTATTTGTAAACAATCTTGGTAAAGAAAAAGGGGCTAAAAATGAGATAACTTTTGGTTATTCTTTTGTTGTTGAAAAACTTTTAAATGAACTTTCTCAAAAAGAAAAAGAACTTTTTAATAATAAAAATAAATATTCTGAAAATGAGTTTAATTTAAAATTAAATATTATAAACAACAATAAGCATAAACTTTTATCTTTTCTTTATAACCCAAAAGCAAAATTATTTCTTTTTGGAAAAGCTTTTTATGATAATGTGATCTTTTTTTACAAAGGAAAGTTTAAAAATGAAAATATTATAGAAAAAAAAATATTTGTTATGGATGTTGATTTAAAATTAAAAATGGCTAATTTTCTTGAAAAAGTTAGAGAACAGTTAAAAGAGTACTGTGAAAAATTTTATAAATTAGGAGAGCAAATCTCTAAAATAGAATCGAAAGAGTTTGAAACTAAATATGTTAGCGAAAGAAAAAGAAAAGATACTTTTAAAAATAATTGAAAATTTTAAGTCAAACATAAAATTAATAAAAGATGTTGAACAAACTGAAGGGCAATATTATGAATTACCTAAAGATATTGATAAAAGTTTAGCAGATTTTCTTCAAAGTGAAGGATTAGAAAATCTTTATTCTCATCAGTATTTATCATATTATAATTTAAAAGAAGGTAAAAACATACTTGTTACAACTCCTACAGCATCCGGAAAATCTTTATGCTATAATCTTTTTATACTTGATTCCATAATAAAAGCGAAAAAAGAAAATAAAGAAATAAAAGCTTTATATATTTTTCCAACAAAAGCATTAACAAATGATCAAAAAGAAAAAATTTTAAAAATTAATGAAACATTGAATAAATTTAGTGAACAATTTGGAATAAATATTTACCAATACGATGGTGATACTCCCTCATCAATTAGAACAGCAATTAAAGTAAAAGGAGATATAATCCTAACAAATCCCGACATGCTTCATACAGGAATATTACCAAATCATACAAAATGGGTTAAGTTTTTTAATAATTTAAAGTTTGTTGTAATAGATGAAGTCCATATTTATAAAGGAGTATTCGGATCACATTTTGCTCTTTTAATTGAAAGATTAAAAAGAATAGCAAGATTTTATAACAATGAAAAAATCCAGTTTATTCTACTTTCAGCAACAATTTCAAATGCTAAAGAGCATGCAGAAAAACTTATAAATGAGGATGTTTTTTTAATAGATAAAAATGGAGCACCACAGAAAGGTAAAAAGTTTATTTTTTATAACCCTCCAATTATACCAAATACAAATATAAGGAAAGGTATTATTTATGAGACAGTTAAAATTGTATCAAGTTTCTTAAATTATGATTTTCAGATAATTAATTTTTTGCCATCAAGATTATATGTTGAACTTATTTATAACTATCTTTTAAAAATGAGTCCTGATAAAAAAAAATTTATATCTTCTTATAGAGGAGGTTATTTACCCAAGGAAAGAAAAGAAATAGAAAAAGGATTAAGAGAGAGAAAAATTAAATATGTTTCTTCAACAAATGCTCTTGAACTTGGTGTGGATATAGGTTCTTTTGATATATGTGTAATATCCGGGTTTCCTGGTTCTATTTCATCTTTTTTTCAACAAGCTGGAAGAGCTGGAAGAAAGGAATTTGGTGCTGTTATTTTTATAGCATCAAATAATCCTTTAGATCAATATTTTATGGATAATCTGGAACTTTTTTTTAAAAAAAGTCCTGAATCACCAATGATAAACCCTCTTAACAAGTACATTTTTTATTCTCATTTGAAATGTTCTCTTTTTGAGATTCCTTTCTATAAAGATGAGAAATTTTATAATATAGAAGTTTCAAATTTTTTAAATCAAATGTTTTCTGAAAAAATTGCAACATATGAAGAAAATAGATATTTTTTCTCTGATCTTTCTTATCCTTCTGAGAATATATCTTTAAGAAATTCTGAAAATGAAAATTTTTTAATAGTTGATGTTACAAATGATAAAAATGAGATAATTGGTAATATGGATAGGATTTCTGTTTTTAATTATTTATATCCTCATGCTATCTATATGCATATTGGAAAAATTTATGAAGTTGTTAGTCTTGATCTTGAAAATTATAAAGCTTATATTAAAGAGGTAAAAGCAAATTATTATACTGATTCTTTGACAAAAACAGACATAGAAATTCTAAGAGAACTATTAAATAAAAATATTAATAAAGATGGTATTGAACTTTTATTTACCTTTTCTGAAGTTATGGTCAATACATCTGTTTTTAAATTTAAAAAATTAAAATTTTTTACAAATGAAAATATAGGTTTTGGGGATGTGATACTTCCTCCCTATCAATTTGCTACAGAGACATTTTTTGTTGGATTTTTTAATATAGAAAAAATTTTAAAAAAAAATTTAAAAAAACTAGAAAAATTAAATGATTTTCAAAAAGATGAAAAAATTTCGATTTTTATTAATTATTTTGAAAATGAATCTTATAAAAAAGAATTTATTTCAGAACTTATAAATAGTCTTGCATATCTAACTAAAAATTTTCTATCATTTTATCTTTCATGTGATTCTAAAGACTTAGGTTATGCTGATTTTACAAAATCACCTTTTTATAATATCCCTGGATTTTTTATATATGATAATATTGTTGGTGGTATAAACCTTGCAAGAGAAGGATTTAATTACTTCCCATTTATTTTTGAAAAATTTAAAAGTCGTGTTTTAAATTGTGATTGCAAAGATGGTTGCCCATCTTGTATTGGTATAGTAGATGATAAAAATGGATATAAGAAAATAAATAAAAATATTATTATAAATTTTTTAGATGAAATAAGTTAATAAATAAATATTTATATAAATTATTTATAAACAAATAAATTTAAATAAGAAAAATTAATTTAAATTAAAAAGAAATTAATTTTATATATTTAAATATGAATAGTAAAATAAACAAAATATGGAAAAATTAAAAAAAAATGATTTAGATTTATTTAGAAAACTTGGTAGAGCTATTCTTGATTATAATTTAATTGAAGATAATGAGAGGGTTCTTATTGCAGTTTCAGGAGGTAAAGATTCTGTAACTCTTCTTGACCTTTTAAGAAAAAATTTAATATATAGAGTTTTACCAATAAATTATGAATTAAATGTTTTTCATCTTTCAATAACAGAAAATGATCAATATCAAATTATAGAAAGTTATTGTAAAGAATATAATATTCCATTCTATCATAAAAATTCAAACTTGCTTCAAATTGTAATGAAAGAGAAGAGAAATCCATGTTATTTATGTTCACAGATAAGAAGAAAATGGATTTTTGATATTGCAGATAATTTAAAAATTAAAAAGATAGCTTTAGGGCATACAAAGGATGATATTGTTACAACTTCTCTTATGAATATTTTTTATCATAGAATATGTGCTTCTCAACTTGTAAAATTACCTATATTGAATGATAAGTTTGTAATTATAAGGCCCCTTGCATATATTGATGAAAAAGAGATTATAAGATACAAAGAAAGATATAGATTACCAGTATTTAAACAGCATTGTACAATTGGAGATAATAAGAGAAGAAAATTTGTTCAAAATTTGATAAATAAATTAGAAAAAGATATTCCTCAAATTAAAGATAATATTTTTGCTGCATTCAGAAATCCTTCTTATAATTTTTTCCTAGATAGATATTTTGCTCCTATTGATTATAAAGGGAAAAAATATCGACCATAAATAAATAAAAAGTTTTAAAAAAGAATTAAAGATTAAGAAAGAGTTAAATAGATGAAAAAATCAAATAAAACCATAAAATCAAAAAATTATAATAGAAAAAATATTTTATCTATTGATATTGGAGGGACATTTGTTAAGTGGGGATTGATAAAAAATTTTAAAATTATTATAAAAGGGAAAATAAGAATTTTTAGTTTAATAAATGTTTTTGAACTTTCTGTTGCTATAAATTTTTTAAAATATCTTTTAGAAAACAAATTTGAAACTATAAAAAATAGATTTAGTTTATTAATTAATAACAATTCTGATAAAATCAATTTTGGGGATTTTGAAATATCTTTTTCAGATATTTTTGAGATTGAAGAGTTTAATAAATTAATCTACAGTTTTTTTGATTATTATCTGGAATATTTATTTTTTTCTAATAAGAAAAATGGATTAAGTTTAAAAAAAATAGTAGATTTTAATGATACATTTTATAATGAATTAATTGATAAATTTTATAATAACTCTGAAAAACTAGATAAAGAGAAGTTATTTAAATATTTTGATGCTTTATTAAAAAAATTATTTTTAAATGAAAAATCAAATTTAAGTTTACTGTTTTTTGAAAGTTTTAAAATAAAGATAGAAGGTGTTGCAATAGCTGCTCCTGGTTTTTCTGATAATAGAAAAAAAATGCTGGTTGGTATTAATCCAAACCTTCCAAATATTACAAATAAAAGTTTTCTGCCATTTTTTAATGTTGATATTAGTATAATAAATGATGTAAATGCTCAAGGGATTTATTATAATTATTTAAATTTTGTAAGGAAAAAAGACAAAAATAAAATTGATAAGAATTTTGAATTTTTAAAAAAAGATATAAATTTATATGAATCTAATAAAGGAAGAAATAAAGCAAAGAATAGTTTGATAATTGCTATTGGTTCTGGAATTGGTGGAGCAATAATCATCAATGATAAACTTTATTTTGGTAAAGATGGTTTTGCTGGAGAATTTGGTCATACAATTATTGATAAAAATTCTAATATTCTTTGTGGCTGTCGGAAAAAAGGGTGTATAGAAACTTTGGGATCTGTTTCAAGTTTGATAAAAAATTTAAATAATAAATATAATGATGGAGAGACCATTTTATTAAAATATTTTAATAAAGAATTAAATATAGATGAAACTAAAATAGTAGATAATTGGTTAGAATCTATTGCAATTCTTATAGGAAATCTTGTAAATATTTTTAATCCTGATGAGATTGTATTTTCAGGTGCTTTGTTTGTAAATTTCCCTAAAATTATAGAAAATATTAGAGATAGAGTAAAATTTTATTGTTTTGAATTTTTTTTAAATAATTTAGATTTTAGGATTTTTCTAGAAGGGAAAAATGCAGGAATAATGGGTGCCTATTTATTCTTTATTAAAAATAATTCTTAATAATTAAATAGTTAATAAAACTTTTAATTAAATTTATTAAATAAAATTATAGGGGAATAAATTAAAATATTTTTTTTAAAATATTAAAAACTAATAAAAAGAGGATTGGTGTAATTATTTGAAGGAAGATGTTCAATTTTTTTAACAATAAGAATTTCACCATTAAAAATAAAAGTAACTTTTGTTATTCCAAAATATGAAGGATCTCTTATTATAAAATATACCTCATTTTCAATTTGGTTTGCAAATATATATAGATTTGGAGAATCTGTTTCAATTTTAATTTTTAATATATTTAATGCTGTTTCTTTAAAAAATGAGAAATACAAAGAATCTTTATTGTCAAAAGGTGGTTTAAGTCCAAATTCTTCTATTATTTGATCAAGTATTTTCGAAAGTTCTACAGATAAAATCTCTACTTCTCCATTATCTTCAACTTTAGGGTAGAAAACTTGAGTTCTAAGCTTACCATAACTTTTAAGTAGATCTTCCACTATATTTATAGCTGAATCAAAAAGTTCTACTCCTAAAGGAGAGAGATTTAAATTTTCAATGTTAATATTGTTTTCTTCTTCTTCTTTGTTGTTTGTCATAATAATTTTTATTGAAAAAATCTAAAAAGATTTTATATAATATTTTGTAAAAATCAACAAATAAAAACTTGATTAAAATAAAATTATTATTATTTTTTTATTTAATTTATGTTAAAATATAAACCAAAATATTTTAATATTAAAAAATATTCTAACAAATTTAATTTCTATCATTTAAAAGTTTTTATAATATTATTAATTTCAATTTCTATAATGGTTTTTGTTATTTATACTGCATATAATCTATTTATAAATTCTCCAAAAAAAATTAAAGAGTCAAATTTATTAAATGAACAAAAAATTTTAAATGATTTAAGACAATACTATATTTCTGGTAAATTTGAACTTTTAAAGGATAGTATAGAAAATTTGCTTATTCAATATAAGTTTAATAGAAACTTTAAAAAAGATTTATTGTATTTATATTTTAATGTTTGCATCTCTTTAAAGAATTTTGACTATTTTGAAAAATATTTTTTGGATTATAATTCTCTCTTTGAAAAAGATGAAAAGGAATATATTTTATCTTATCTTGATTATAAAAAAGGAAATATTGATAGTTCTATTAAAAAAATTGAAAGGACAATAGAATTAAAAAAAATAGTTAATAAAGATTTAAATATAGAAAATTTTAATATAAAATTAAAAAATATTTATAATTTTTATTCAACTCTTCTTTTAATAGAAATATTTAAAAAAAAGAATGATTATAATAGTGCTATAAAATTACTGAGAAGTTTAATAAATGAACCAAATTATGGAAATTTTGTAAGGATCTACAATAATGAAAACTCAAAATTGGATAATAATATTTTTAATTCTTATGAAGATGTTGATTATGCTATAAAGTATAATTTATCATATTTTCTTTTTCTAAATAACAAAATTATGGAATCATTAGAAATTCTTGAAGAATTATTAAACAAAAAAATGAAAGGTGAAAATGAAAAGAGCAAAAATTTTTTAGTTTCAAATATTTATTTTATTTTAAACAAAAATAATAAAACAAGGGAGTTTCTTAAAGAATCAAAAAATTTTGGACTTGATATACAAACTTTTATCTATAATTATCTTTTAACATTATTTAATGAAAAAGATATAAAATATAAAAACTTTAAAGATTATATCTATATTAATGATTTGGAAATAAAAAAAGAATTTTTATTTGATCCATATATTTTTTTAAGTTTTATATATTTAATTTATCTTCAAAAATATTATGATAAAGTTGTTTTATCATATAATTATTATTATATAAATAAAAGAGATAAAATATTAGATAATTTAGATCTTTATAATGAAAGATTTTTTTATATTGATTATATTTATATAGATTCTTTTTTTGAATTAAATAAAGACAAAATAAAGGAAAATAAAAAAATACAAGATGAAATTATAAGTAAATGTAATGAAATTTTTTCTTTTAATTTAAATTCAAAAAATTTTATCTTTTTTGCAAAAACATATTTGTCTATACTTATTTATATAGATAGATATAATGAGTTTAATGATTTTGTAAATAATAATATAGATAGACTAAAAAATGATATAAATATAGTAAATATGATTATTTATTATAATATTTTGAAACAAAATTATAAAATCTCTTATAATTTTTTATCAAATTATTTTGAAAGAGAGAAAGATCCATTTTATTTTTATTATTTTTGGTCAATTATAGAACTTTTCGAAAAAGATGATATAAATCAAGCTTATAAAACAATTATTAATCTTGAAAATGTTAAACTAACAGAAAATTTAAAAGATAGATATTATTTTTACAAAGCTTATTTCTTATATTTAAAAAATGATTTAAATAATTCTTTTGAAGAATTGCAAAAAATAAATACTTATGAAACTATTGAAAAAGAATTTTTTCTATATGTTTGTTTAAAATTAGAAAAGTATGATGAAATTTTAAAATATTATGATAAATTTAAATCAAAAGATGAAATTGATTATAATTTGTATCTTTTTTATGGAATAGCTCTTTATAAAAAAGGATATTATGAAGATTCATTAAATTACCTTTTAAAAATACTTGAAAGTACTTTTGATAATAAAATTAAATCTATTATATGCACTTATATAGGAAATATTTATTATTATTTAAATTCTTTAGATAATGCTATTAATTATTATCAAGAAGCTTTAATTTATAACAAAGATAATTTTTGGGTAAAAATAAACCTAAACAGAATTAACAAAAAATAAAGTTTTAAACAATAAAATAGTAAAAAAAATATAAAAAGGTAGGAAAAATTAAAAAAATAAATAAGAAATTAGATAAATTAAATTAAAAGGAGTATTTTATGGCAGTGACTAGTGGAAGAACTGAAACAGTTTTAAATTCATTGATAGGAGAAAAATCTATTTTTGAAGGCAAATTTTATATTGCTGGGTCACTTAAAATTGATGGAAAATTTGAAGGTGAAGTAAAAACAGAAGATGAATTAATTGTTGGTGAATCTGGTAGAGTTAAAACAGATATTTTTGCAAAAAAAGTTACAGTAGCTGGTGTTGTTATAGGTAATATAGAAGCTGAAGAAGAAGTTAAACTTCTTGCAACAGGGAAAGTTTTAGGAAATATATCTGCACCAAAAGTTTATGTTGAAGAAGGAGTTATGGTTAAAGGTGAAATAAGAATTCATGCTGGTCAAAAAGCTGATTTTGAAAAAGTTATTCTTGAATCTTATCAGAAATCACCTAAAATACCAGATTTTGGTAAGCAGCAAACTAATCCTCAACAACATATTCAATCACAGCAAAATAAATAATTAATTATATTTAGAATTAATTTAATAAAAATTAATTTTTTCTAAAATTTTTTACGAAACTTATCTTAAGATGGATATGATTATATTAAAAAGTATTGATGAAATTGAAAAAATGAAAAGAGGTGGGGCTATCCTTGCCTCTATTTTTATTTATATTAAAGATTTTATAAAACCTGGTATATCTACTTTTGAGATTGATAGGATTATTGAAGAGCAAATTATTAAAAACGGGGCTAAACCTTCTTTTAAGGGGTATAACGATTTTCCAAATGCTTCATGTATATCTGTAAATGAAGTTTTAATTCATGGAATACCTTCGAAAAAAGTTATATTAAAAGAAGGAGATATCGTTTCTATTGATATTGGGGTCTATTTTGAGGGATATCATACTGATGCTGCAAGAACTTTTCCAGTTGGTAAAATAAAAGATCAACTTGTAGAACTTATAAAAGTTACCGAAGGTTCTTTTTTTTATTCTTTACAGTATGCAAAACCTATATATAGAATTCATGATATTTCAGCTTCTATTGAAGAATATGTAACAAAAAACAATTTTTATGTTGTTAGAGAATATGTTGGGCATGGAATAGGTAGAAATCTTCATGAAGATCCACCTATTCCGAATTATGGAAAAAGAGGAACAGGTCCTAAAATAAAAGATGGTATGGTTCTTGCTATTGAACCGATGGTTTTAATCAATTCAAACAGAGTGTTTACAAGATCAGATGGATGGTCAGTTGTATCTTCAAATAATTTACCAACAGCCCATTATGAAAATACTATAGCTATTCTCAATGGTGATCCTATTATTTTAACGATTTAATAAATTATTTTTTTATAATATTTAGTAGCTTTAATAGAAATATTTGAAATTTTAAAAAAATTAGATTAAAAAAAGAGGGGCAGATTTTTAAATGCCCCTCTTTTTTATTTTTTAATCTAAAATATCTTTTATTTTTATTTAATAATTTATATTTATGCAACTAACTTTGAAATAATATATTTAATAAAATATGCTGTTTTTTGAATAATTGTTATTCTTCCATATAGAACTGGAGTAATTTTTCCACCAAGAGCTTTTATATATTCAATAAAAACATCTCTCTGGAACATTGATGTATCATAGAAAGATAATGCTTTTTTAAATACAACATAACCATCACCACCTGTAGCCATATAAGAATTAGTAGCAATTTTATATACCTTATTTTCATCAATTGGTTTTCCGTTTATGAGTATATTTTCACATTTCATTGTCTGGTAATTTATTGTAAATTTTACACCATCTGAAACTTGTGGGAAAGCTCCTGCACCATTAGGTATAGTTGCAATATAGTTGAAAAGCTCGATAAGATCAGAGCCTTTTAATTCAACAACAACAATTGTATTATCAAAAGGTAATATTTCATAAATTAGGCCTTTTGTAATATCACCTTTTGGAAGTGTTTTTCTTATACCACCACCATTTTGAATAGCAAAATTAACACCAAGATTTTTAGTATACCATAACATTGAATCTGCAACAAGATTTCCAAGTTCAGTTTCCATTTTTCTTACATTATCATTTGGAAAATCACCTAAAGCCTCACCTATTTTTTCTGCAAGAATATCTTTAACTTTTTCTTTATAAGGCATTAAAATATTCATAAGATTTTGATCATTTTGGAAGAAAAAGTTTGGATCAGGTTCATTTTTATAATTTATATAAACATTTGAGGTTGATCCATCTGCGTTCTTAACAGAAGTCATAAGGTTAATTGGTATTGGTAACCAGAAGAAACTAGATATTTTTCCATTTTCAAAATTGATTATTCCTTGTCCCATATATCTTCCCCAATCAGCAGCTTGAACTATATATGTTTTATTTATTTTTATAGGTCTTGAAAGATAAGTATGAGAATGACCATCAACAATAATATCTATTCCATCAACATTTCTTGCAAGCCATTTAGAACCGTAACCTTCAACTTTATCATCATATATTCCCATATGAACAAGAGCTATAACAATATCAGCTTTTTTTCTTAACTCTGGAATAAGTTTTTTTGCTGTTTCAACTTCATTTAATATTACTAAATCTTTAATAATATTTGGATTACCAATTTTAAGAGTTTCATTTGTTGTTAACCCAAATATAGCAACTTTTAAACCATCATAATTTTTTATTATATATGGAGTTGTAAGGTATTTTCCATCTTTTGTTAAAACATTTGCAGATAAAAATGGAAATTTTGCTATACTCATTTGATTTTTTAAAACCTGTAAGTCATTATCAAATTCATGATTTCCTAAACAAACTGCATCATATCCAATATAATTCATACCTTTAATATCTGGTTCAGCTTTGAAATAGTTGGATTCTAAAGTTCCTGTATTAAAATCACCCGCATCAAGTATTAAAACATTTTTATACTGACTTCTGATCTGATTTACGAAAGTTGCTCTTGCAGGCATACCAGCTTGATTATCAATTCTGTTATAATTGAATGGTAAGAATCTTCCATGAGTATCATTTGTGTGAAGAATTACAAGAGTATAGTTTTTACCCTGTGTTTGAGAAGAGAGTCCAGCTGTACATGAAAAAACAAAAAGAAAAACAAAAATCAAAGAAAAAATTTTAAAAAGTTTTTTGTTCATACTTTTTCCTCCTTATTTTGTATTTAATTATTTTATCTTAAATATTTCAAAATGATCACCAAATTATAAATTAATTAAAATATTCCTTAATAGTTTTTTCAAGATTATTTTTCAAATCTTTTAAACTTTCATTTCCCATTAAAGCTTTCATATTTCTTTTATAATCTTCAACTCCTGGTTGATCAAAAGGATTTATTTTTAACATATATCCAGAAATTCCACAAGAAAACATAAAAAAGATCATGAGATTAGTAATTGATGAAAGTGAAATATCATCAATTTCTAAAATGGTTATTGGTACATTTCCATCATAATGAGCAATAGTTGTAGCATAAAAAGCTATATCCTGTATATAAGAAAGTGTTTTATTTGATATTGAATTAAAATTATCAAAATTATCTGAATCTTCAGGTATAAAATAATCATTTTCATATTTTGATATTTTTATTATAGTTTCTTGCAGAATTCTTTCACCCTGTTGTAAATATTGTCCAATTGAATGCAAATCTGTTGTAAAAATAGCAGAAGATGGCATAATACCAACACCATCTTTTCCTTCAGATTCACCAAACAATTGTTTCCACCATTCTATAAAATATCTGAAAGCATCATCATAGGCTATAAGGTATTCAACTTTTTTCCCTTTTTTATATTGATAATTTCTATGTGCTGCATATAAAATAGCAGGATTATTATCAGATATATTCTTATATTTTTCTATTTGAGTTTTTAATACTTTTTTAATAATCTCGATATCATGTCCCTCGCAAGCAATTGGTAAGAGACCAACAGGAGTAAAGACTGAAAATCTACCGCCAATATCATCGGGGATTATTAATTTTTCACAGCCATATTTTTCAACAAACTTAACAAGAGCTCCTTTTGATCTGTCTGTTATACAAACAATTCTTTCTTTAATTGAACTTTCTCCATATTTATCAACGATAATATCTTTGAAAATTCTAAAAGAAATAGAAGTTTCAGTTGTTGTTCCTGATTTCGAAATCACAACAACTGATAAATCTTTGTCTTTTATCTTTTTTAAAACTTTATTTAGATCATAAGGTGATAGATCATATCCAACAAAAATAACTTTATTATTACCGTTTAATGCTTCAATTATTGCTTTTGCTCCTAAATATGAGCCACCTATTCCAAGGACAATAATATAATCAGATATTTTTATAAGATTTTGTGCAATTTTTTTTATTTTTTCTATATCAAAATCATCAATATATTTATCATAATCAAGCCACCCTAAAAAATCATTACCAGGACCCTTTTTGCTTAATAATAATTGTAAAGTTCCTTTTGCATCAGAAATATAATTAATAATTTCATTGTTTTCTATAAATTTTTTATGAAAATTAAAATTTGTTTTAATCATCAATAATACTCCTTTAAAATTATAGTTCATTTTTTATTTTATATAATTTTTTTGAATTTAGATTAATTTTATTTTAAGTTGAAATTAATTTTTTATTTTGTTTTTGTTGTATCAAAAAGCTCTTTAATTGTACCTATAGAACCTAAAATTGAAGTAGCTTCGAATGGTAAGAACACAACTTTATTTTCTTTTCCTGAGCTTATTTCTTTAAGTGCATCAATATATTTTAATGCAATTAAATATTGAGCAGGATCTGCTTTAGTTTTATTTATTGCTTCTGTAACTTTTGTTATAGCTAAAGCTTCAGCTTCTGCAATTTTAATTTTTGCCTGAGCTTCACCCTCGGCAGATAATATTTTTGCCTGTTTTTCACCTTCTGCTTTATTTATATAAGCTTGTTTTACTCCTTCTGATTCAAGAATTTTTGCCTGTTTTTCACCTTCTGCTGTAAGGATTGCAGCTCTTCTATCTCTTTCAGCCCTCATCTGTTTTTCCATAGCATCTTTAATATCTTTTGGTGGATTAATATCCTGAATCTCAACTCTATTAACTTTAACACCCCACTTATCTGTAGCTTCATCAAGAATTTTTCTTAATTTGTTATTTATTTCTTCTCTTGATGATAGAGTATGGTCAAGATCCATTTCTCCAATGATGCTTCTTAAGGTAGTTTTAGCAAGTTTTTCAATAGCATCAGGAAGATTTGCAATTTCATAAACAGCACTTTTTGGATCTGTTATCTGATAATAAATTATAGCATCAATTTCTATAACAACATTATCCCTTGTGATAACATTCTGTCTTGGAAAATCGTAAACATTTTCTCTTAAATCAATTAATGTAATAAAATCTCTTCTAACTACCAGCTGCCCATTTGGAAGTTTTCTAATATAATTCCATTCTATTTCCCTTGGTTTATCTATTATAGGGAAAATGAAATTTAGTCCTGAGTTCAAAACTTTATGAAACTTTCCTAATCTTTCAATAACCATAGTCTTTGCTTGTGGAACAATTACAAGAGATTTTGCTATTAAGACAATCATGAAAATAACTATTATAACTACTAAAATTAAAAATCCTGAAAATGCCATAAAATCCTCCTTTATTTTTTATTTTATTTATTTTATTCTACTTTTTTTACGATAACTTTTGCTCCTTCAATTTTAATTATTTCTGCAATTTCATCTTCATTAAATATTATGCTATCATCTGCTGAAATAGCTTTCCAATTATCTCCCCCTATTTTTACCCTTCCTGTTCCTTCAATATTATCAATTTTTTCAATAACTTTACATTTTTTGCCAATTAAAAGGTCTACATTTGTTTTATTATTTTTATCATTTTTATAAACAATTTTTAAAAACAAAGGTCTTAAAAATATGAATGCTAATATATTTGCAATAGCAAAAACAAGAAGCTGAATATATATATTTTTTACAAAAAAAGAGATTATCATTGCTAATATTGACCCTATTGAAAATATTGAAACTAAAAATCCTGGAGTAAAAATTTCAAAAATTAAAAAAGCAATTATAGATATTAACCACCCAAGCCACATTTCCATATATTTGCCTCCATTTATATAATTTTTTTTTTATTTTATAATATTTTTCTAATTTTCTAAATTTTAATATATTAAAATAAAAATACAATATAAACAAACTAATAAATAAAAATTGAAATTTTATAAAAATTTGTTTATTTAATTATCTATCAAAGTATAAAGAATATTTGTAAATATAAAATTTATTTGAATTTTTTATAATTTTATAGGAGAAAAAAATGAGTATTTCTACAGGGAAAGGTGATGGTGGTGAAACCTCTTTATGGTCAGGGGAAAGAGTAGGGAAAGATTCTTTAAGAGTAGATTGTTATGGCACTGTTGATGAATTAAATTCTTTTTTAAGTGATGCAAAACATTATGTAGAACAGGATGAAGTTCGTGAAATAATAATTGAAATTCAAAATGATCTTTTTAAAGTTGCAGGAGAAATAGCATCATTAAAGAAAGAATATGTAAAGCCACTTACAGATAAAGATATAGATAGAATTACAGGTTATGTCCATAAATTTGAAGATATAATAAAATTGAAAGGTTTTGTTTTAACTGGTTCAACAAAAGGTTCTGCTAAACTTGATATATGTAGAACTATTGCAAGAAGAGTGGAAAGGTTGGTCGTTAAATTAAATAGAGATGTAAAAATAGATTCTAATGTATTAAAATACATAAATAGGTTGTCAGATTTACTTTTTATTCTTGCAAGGTATGAAGAATTTAAACAAGATAAAATAATATATCATCAATGGTGATTAAATATTTTTTGGTAATAAATTAATTCAATTAATTTATGGAGTTTAAAATGGTTGAAAACAAGAATTTTAAACATCTTGATACAATAACTGCTTTATTTGTTTCTGTTTTAATTATTTCAAATATAGCATCAAGTAAGATTGTTAAAATTTGGTTATTTGAATTTGATGGAGGAACTATTATTTTTCCACTGTCTTATATTTTTGGTGATATTCTTACTGAAGTATATGGATTTAAAAGATCAAGAAAAGTTATATGGTTAGGTTTTTTCTCATGTGGACTTATGTCAATAATTTTTGCTATAGTAGGAGCATTAAAACCTGCTCCTGGTTGGGAAAATCAGGAAGCATTTATATCAATCCTTGGTCAAACTCCAAGAATAGTCATTGCAAGTTTGATTGCATATTTTAGTGGGGAATATACAAACTCAGTTACTCTTGCAGTATTAAAGGTTAAAACAGAAGGGAAACATCTTTGGATTAGAACCATTAGTTCAACTATAGTTGGAGAATTCGTAGATACATTTTTATTTATTTTAATTGCTTTTTCTTTTGTTTTACCTTTCGATCTTTTAAAAAATGTTATAATTTCAAATTATATTTTCAAAGTTGGTGTTGAAGTTTTATTTACTCCAATAACTTATTTTATAGTTGGTAAACTAAAAAAGATTGAAAATATTGATTACTATGATAGAGATACTATATTTTCACCTGTTTAAATCTTAAATTTATTAACATTTTTTAATAATTCTTCAACACTGTTTTTATTTTCATAAGTTAAGCTATTAATATTATTTACGGCTAAATTTATTTGTTCACTTCCAGATGCGATTTCATTTATAGCAGTTGTTATTTCTCCAGTTATTTTATTTAAATTTGAAGTTTCATCTAATATTGATTGACTGAGATTTGATATATCAGTAGAAGAAGTTTTAACTTTTTGAGTAATATCATTTAAGTTATTAATAGAATCTGAAACTTGCTTTGAACCTGATGATTGCTCTTCCATTGCTGTTCTGATTATGTTTTCTTGATTATTTATTATTTCAATTTCATTTTCAATTATATTGAATTTGTTTTTTAATTCCTCAGCAGAGTTGTTTATTTTATCAATTGAGTTTTTAATTATTTTTAAAATATTTGTAACTTTTTTAGCTTGCTCGTTTGTAGATTCAGCTAGTTTTCTAACTTCATCAGCAACAACTGCAAAACCTTTTCCAGATTTCCCAGCATGAGCAGCTTATATTGCAGCATTCATTGCAAGTAAATTTGTTTGACTTGCAATATTTTGTATAAGTTCACTTATTTCTAATAAACCTTCTGATTCCTTAGCAACATTTTCAATATCTTTTTTAATCTCATTTAATGAATTTATTCCTAATTGAGTTGATTCATTAAGTTTATTAAAATTTGAAGAGTTTTTAATTAATGTTTCTGTTACATTATTTATGTTATTAATCATTTCTTTAATTATTGATGTTGATTCAATAACATTTGTAGATTGATTTTCAATAAGTTCATTTAATTTTTCTATTTTATTTATTATATTAGTAATAGTTTTATCTGATTTTTCTATACTATTTGCTTGAGTATTTATTTGATTTTTTATTCCTTTAATATTTGCACTGATTTGATTTATAGCTGCAGCAGTTTCAGTAATAGTTGAAGAAAGATTTGAACCTAGATTTTGAATTTTTAAGGTTTCAGTTTTAACATTTGATACAAGTTTTCTAATTTTATCAAGAGTTTGATTAAAATAATTTGACATCAAACCTATTTCATCTTTTGCTTTTATATATATTCTTTTAGTTAAATCGCCTTCACCTTCTGAAATATTCTGTAAAGAAGATGTAAATTGGATTATATGTTGTAAAGTAAGGTTTTCCTAAAATATTTGCTTTTCCTATATAAAGTTTACCTTCTTTAACAGGTTTATAAGCAGCACTATCTTTTCCAAGTTTAGTTCCAACAGCTCTTTTTCCTTCTTGAGTTATAATATTTGTAGAAACTCTTGTAAAATCATCACCATCACTCTTAAATATAGTAGCATAAACACCTAAATCTTCTTTTAATTTGTCAACTACAACAAAATTATTTAAAATAGGATTTCCATTTATATCATAAAGTTCATTATCTTTCATTATAATTTTACCATAATATTTTTCTACATATAGATTGTATGAATTTATATCACCTTTTAATTTGTTTAAAAGGTTTTCACTCATTAGTTCATTTGCAAGATTATTTGTTTGTTTTATAGTAACTATAAAAAATAAAATTAATGATAAGATTAAAAAAAGAATTGTTGTTAATTGAATTTTTATTTTTATTTGCATAATTTGACCTTTCAATATATATATTATTGTAATATTAATATATAAAATGAACAAAAATATAAATATTATTACAATTTAAATTATAATAAAAAAAATTAAAAAATTCAATTTTTTTTATTATATTTATCTTAAAAATATTCAAAAGCATCAATTATATCAAGATAGACTCCATCAAAATTGGCATCTATAATCTTTTTAAGATAAGAGTCATCATTTCCATATATTATTGCCTGCCATTCTTGGTCCCAATATTTTACTTTATAATTTCCAGGACAATTTGGATTTTCAGCAGATAAAAAAGATGGAGGATGATTATTCCACTCTTGATTCCAGTAATATCGATAATCTTCAGTCTCCCCTATACTCATATAACATATAATTAGCCTTTTACCCCCATTTTTCTTTGTTTTTAAGGAATCAATATCTTCTTTTGTAAGCATTTCACTATAAAAAAATAAATCTATAATTATAATATCAAAATTTGTATTTTTTAAAGCATTAAGAAAATCATTTTTATTTAAGTAAGAAGAAGGATTTATTATATATAAGAAATTTTTTGCATCACCAAGGCTATTTATATCATTCGAATTTTCATTATAAGGCTTTATAGGATACTTTGGTATATTATCAAGTTCTCTTCTATTAGCTGCAAAAGAGATAAAACCAAGATTGTTGTTTTGATAGTAAGAATTATCAATTTTTGAATGTGTTGAACAATAGTCAATTATAATTATTACTTTATTAAAATTTTTTGCAATATTTAAAAAAGATAAAATATATAATCTATCTGATTCAGGAGTTTCTTCATCATCATTTAAATATCCATAAAAAAAATCTTCTCTTCCGATTCCATCAATGGCTGAAATATATTCTAATGCAGGATTTGAGTTAATAGTTCCATCTAGAGTTAAAATTTCTTGCCCATTTTGTGGGATGATTATGAAATTTGGATTAATACCTTTTGCATACTTTGAAATATTAATAACAAAATCTCTCATCAATTTTTTATAGTTTAAATTATTTAAATTTTGAGAATTTTTATTTTTTATTAAAAAACAATTGTAAAAAGAAACTATGAAAATACTATATATTAAAATTATTAAAAACTTCTTTATATTCACATTTTTTATTATGTGTTTTTTATATTTTTTAATCGAATTTTTTTAAATATTTTAAAATTTAATAATTAATAAAATTTTATTAAAAAAATTATTTAATTACAATTAAAAGAAGTTTAATTTTCAAAAAATTGCTTCAATAATTTTATTAATCTAATTCTATTGTATCTTTGAACAATTATGCAAGGAAAATTAGAAAAAAAACAATATAAGGTCATAATTATTGAACCTATTAATGGGTTCCAAGTAAAAGATATTGGTAAAAAAATAAATGGTAAGATATGTGTTAGTTCTCCCCTGCAAGTTTCCAGAATAAATTTCTCAATATAATCTTTTTTTTTATATTCAAAATGTTTTTTACTAAAAGGATGTAAACCTAAAACTTTTCCACCATCAGGTAATTTATCTTTCCATTTTTGTATAAACAATAGTTTTTTATACAAAAGTCCATTTTTCTCAAAATTTCTTTTCTTAAAAATAAAATTTTTTGTGGTATAAAAATTATCTGGAATAAAATGAACTATATAACCACAAAAAAAGTTTACTGTAATCCAGAATATAGTGTTTAAAATTAAATAAAAATAAATTGATTTCATTTTATAATTAATATTAAACTTTTAATTATTTAATGAGAATTTTTCTTCCTCTCCAGTAAATTGGTATTTTAAGTATTTTCATTAAAAAAGATCTCAAAAAAATAATAAGATAAAATAATAAAAAAATTGGGAATAAAATATTTGTAATAAATTTAAATTTACCTAATTTCTTTGAAGAGATATAAAGTAATAAAGAAAATATTAAATATTGAAATAGATAAAATATGATTCTTTTTATATCAAAATTAATAATTGAAGATATTGTATTTATTGAGATTGAAGTTGAATATGTAATAAAAGAAAAAATTATCAAAATTGTCCAGAATGTTGATTTTTGAGCTCCAACAATCATATTTTTAGTCCAACCATCAATTAAAGATTTAATACCCTCAGGATACATATTAAAAAAGATTTTATTATTATGAGGTATTGAAAACATTTTAATTTTTCTTTTTGAAAATTCTATTCCCAAAGCCATATCATCAAGAACTGTATCATTTACAAGAAAGTGCCCACCTGTTTTATAATAAATTTCTTTTGGAATAATCAAGCAAGGACCAAAAAGGCCAACTTTTGTTTCATATGGGTTTTTTATTTTACCAATATCTAATCCCAAAAAAACAATTAAGTTTGAATAAAGTGAAAATTGTTCATATGGCTTGTATGTTAAATGATAAGGTTGGATACTTAAAACGTAATCTTCGGAAATGTTTTCTGAAATATATTTTAAGGCATCCTCTTTTAATCTAACATCTGCATCAAAAAAAAGGAAAAAATCACCTTTTGCTAATATAGCCCCAAAAAAACATGCGGCAACTTTTCCTTTCCAGTTCTCCAATGATTTTTCAAATTTATTATTTAAAATTTCAAAAATATAATTTTTATTATTAAAATTATTTATACCTAATTTATTTATATCAAAATCTTTTATATTAAAATATATTATCTTTATTTCATTTAAATTATTTTCTCTCTTTATGTAATACTCTACAACTTCTTTTGTTCTATCTTGGGAACCATCATCAACAACTATTATTTCTAAAGGTTTATAGGTTTGGTTAATTAAATTTTCAAGTAGTAATGGTAATCTTTTTTCTTCATTTCTAACTGGTATTATAACTGAAATAGAAAAATTCATTTGCAAATTATTAGAAATATTTTTATTTTTTGAAATGATATTTATATTTTTTGAGGTAAAAAAATAATTAATTCTAAAAAAACCTAAAAAACAGCTAAAGACTATTATTAAAGATAAAATTGTATTGAAGATGTTTGAAAAATAAGAATAATCAAAATAATTAGAATTAAAAATAAGATTACAAAAACTTATTAATTTCATAAAATTAAACAAGATTATTATCGGGGTTTAAATTTATATTTTTTACTTTTATTGCTTATGTTAATTTACTTATTCTTATAAAGAGACCAAAAAAATTAGTTTAAATTGATTTTTTTATGTTTGAAAAAAGAAAATTGTGAATTATAGTTTAGTAGAAAAATTAAATAGAATATTATAATTTTTAGGGATATTATATGCAAATTGAAATACTAGAAGAAATACCTTTACATGATGAAAAAGGATTTATTACAAAAGAGGGTTGGGCGAGAAAACCTTACTGGCAGTATGATAGAAGCAGAATAAAAGCATGCAAAATAAAAATAAAAGAATGGGATTATTATGCCGCTATTTCTCATAAAAATGGCTTTGGTATCGCTTTAACAATAAGTGATATGGGTTATCTTGGTTTTTCTTCAATTACATTCTTTGATTTTAATAACAAGTATTATAACCCTGTAGATTCTCTTTTTTTATTTCCAATGGGAAGATTAAATCTTTCACCAAAAAGCGATGAAGGTTTAGTAAAGTATGAAGATAAAAAAATAAAAATAACTGTTGAAACAATTAAATTTTCAAATAATACTGTTGAAAGAAGGATAAGTTTTAATTCTTCTTTATTAGAAGATTTTTATAAAAACAAAGGAATAGAAGGAGAAATTACCCTTATAACACCCGATAATGACGATACAATATGCATAGCAACATCATGGAAAGAAAAAAGAACTGCATTTTATTACAACCAAAAGATAAATTGTATGGTTGTAAAGGGGCAGATTAAAATCGGTAATAAAATATATAGTTTTGATGAACAAACAGATCTTGCAGTTTTAGATTGGGGAAGAGGTGTCTGGACCTATAAAAATAGATGGTACTGGAGTTCATTATCTTCATATCTTGATGGCAAAAGATTTGGCTGGAATCTTGGCTATGGATTTTCAGATAGAAGTTTAGCTAGTGAGAATGCAATATTTTATGATGGAAAACTTTATAAACTTGATAATGTTGAATTTAAGTATGATCCAAAAAATTACTTAAAAAACTGGAAGATTTTTGATAATGAAGGAAGACTTAATGTTGATTTTGTTCCAATAATAGATAGGAATTCAAAATCTGAATTTTTAATAATAAAATCTATTCAGCATCAGGTTTTTGGATATTTTAGTGGTATTATTAAATTGGAAGAAAATAAAACTTTAAAATTTAATAACCTTTTGGGTTTTGCTGAAGATGTTTTTAATGCATGGTAAATATTTAATAAATGTTTAATTAAAAATGTTTAATAAAGAAGATATAAAAAAGCAAATCATATAAAATTTTGTATTTTTTAAGTTTATTATTTAGAATAAACTAAATAAACAAAATTAATTGACTTAATAAATTGAGCTTATGTCAAAAATATTATAAGAAATTTTTGAGGAGAATTTATTATGAAAAAAGTTTTTAAATTAATTATTTTTCTTTTATCATTTTCCATTTTACATTTCGCATATGATTTTTTAGGTGGAAATATATTAAAAATATTTTCTGGAACAGATGAATCTGTGTTTTCTCACTTAAAGATAGCTTTTTGGGCATATTTTGTAACTTCGTTGATAGATTTCTTATATTGCAAGAATAAAAAATTGGATTTTTCTATTTATTCATCTTTGCTTATAAATTCAATTTTGCTATGGTTTATAGTTATTATCTGGTATATTGTTCCAGCATTATATGGTAAAGTTCATAAAGATTTATACGAGATTATATGGGCATTTTTTGTTCTTATTTTAGCAGGAATTTTCTCTTTAAGTATTGAAAAAGATATATCAAGGATAAATTATAATATTTTATCTAAAATCTCTATATTTATCTTTCTTTTTCTCTCGATATTTTTCTACACTTATTTTTCTTTTTCAAAACCGTGGATAGATTTTTTTCAAATTCCATAATTGTTGTTAATTAATTTTATAAAAAATTATATTAAAAACTTATTTTTAATTTTAGTATAATCTTACAAAAAATAATTAAAAAAAATACATTTTTTAAAAAATTAATTGCTTGTTAAAAAATAAATATTATTTTTAATTAAAGCTTGAAAAAAAATTCAATAATTGAAAATTTTTATTAATAGGGTTATAAGGAGGGGGAAATGTATTATGGAATTGACCCTTTATATTGGATATTGATGTTGCCTGTTTTATTTTTATCTATGATAGCTTCTTTAAATGTAAAATCAGCTATTGATAGGTATTCAAAAATAAAATCCAAAACAGGTTATAAAGCTTATGAAATTGCAAGAATGATTTTAGACCAAAATGGTTTGTCAGATGTTAATGTAGAAGTTTCAAAAGGCTTTTTATCAGACCATTATGACCCTTATAAAAAAGTTGTTAGACTTTCTCCTGATGTATACAATAGTACTTCAATTGCAGCTATTGGAATAGCAGCACATGAAACTGGTCATGCTATTCAACATGCAGAAAATTATAAACCTCTTATTTTAAGAAATTTAATTGCTCCAACAGCATCAATAGGTTCAAATCTTTCATGGATAATAATTGTATTAGGATTTATTATTGGATGGATGGGTCTTGTTAAATTTGGTATAATTCTTTTTAGTATTGTAGTTTTATTTCAACTTATAACACTTCCAGTTGAATTTAATGCTTCAAAAAGAGCACAACAAATATTATATGAAAATAATATTGTTGATTTAGGGGAGCTTAAGGGTATAAAAAAAGTTTTATCAGCAGCAGCAATGACTTATGTTGCTGCTGCAGCCTCTTCTATTATGACTTTTTTATATTTTTTAATCAGAGCAGGTTTTTTAAATAGAGAGGATTAATATATAAAAATATAACTTTATACAATTAATGTAGATCTAACAGTTTTGGTGATGATTATTCCAACAATTAAATGTGCTATGTCCATGACAATCTTTTTTTGATTATGATGGTGCATATGATAATGTTGATTTATGATCAGTGTTATCGCAACAATCGATTACTTCTGTTAATTCAATTAATTTGTTTTCATTAAATAGATTAATTACCTTTTCTACAGTCAAAGAATTTAAATCTTCAGGTTTTAAAATATAAATTTTTATATTAGCATTTTTTAATTTTAATAAAGCGTTTATTCCAATTCCACTAATAATAACAGCAGAGATATTTTCGGATTTAAGTAAATCTGTAGGCTGACATGCACTGCAGGAACAAATAAAACTAAGTATGGAGGAAAATAATTTAAGTAAATCTGTAGGCTGACATGCACCATGAATATGATTTTCATTTGTGTTTTTAACTGTTTTAATCTCTTTTGTTTCAGTATCATAGATTAAAAAATATGGACTACTTCCAAAATGTCCAAAAATCCTTTCATTTAATCCATTTAAACCTTCAACTGGCATACAAATTTTCATATAACCTCCTTTTTTTATTTTTGTATATAAAAGTTTTTATTGCATAATAATCAAATTATAAACATTTATACTTTGTTTTTAATTATAATTAATTTATCATTAAGTAATGCATCGATTAATTTATATCTGCCTGTTTCTAATAGTCTTTGAACTGTTCCTCTTGAAATATTCATCTTCTCTGAAGCTTCTATCTGACTTAATTTTTCATGGTCACATAGTCTCATTGCTTCAAACTCATCTAAAAAAATTTCAACACTATTATTACTAAAACAATTTGTTCCTATTGGCTTATAAATTTTGTCTGAATCAAGTATTCTGCAACATCTTTTTTTCTTATGACAGCTCATATTTTTATTATTTAATTATATTAAGTTTTACTAATAAAAAGCAGAAATAATTTGAATAAAATTAATATACATTAATAAATAAAAAATTATGTGCATATGCACAAATTATAATATATTTTTTTTTTGTCAACAAAATTTTTTATAAAAAATAAAAAATAAAAAATTAAAAACATGAAAAAATATAATTTAAGATATTATGATTTATATTAAAAGGTTATATATGTAAAATTACTAGAAAATATTAATAAAAAATTAACATTAATTTATAAAATCTTAATAATAAAATTTTAAAAAATTAATATTTACATCTTAAACATTATTTAGATATTAAAAGGAGGATATATGATTAGAAAAAGTTATAAAATTCTAGGGTTTTTATTTGCTCTAATGTTAATTTTTATTCTAATAACAACAGGTGGAATAGTTAATTATACTGCTGTCAAAAATGTTATTTTGTTAATTCCAGATGGAATGAGTATTGGTGGAACAACTCTTGCAAGGTGGTATAATGGTGGACAACCACTTGCTATGGATGAGATGGCTTGTGGACTTGTAAGAACTTATAGCTCTGATGCTCCTATAGCTGATTCAGCACCAGCAGGTACTGCATTTGCAACAGGATTTAAATCAAGTACAGGTTTTATAGCTATGTTGCCTGATAAATTTGGTATGCCTAATGTTACACCTGTAGATAAGGATAAAGAACTTTCACCAGTTGCAACAGTTCTTGAAGCAGCAAGATTAGCTGGTAAAGCTGTTGGCATAGTAAGTACTTCTGAAACTTCACATGCAACTCCAGCTACTTTTTCATCACATGCAATTTCAAGAAAAGAAATGAATAAAATTGCTGAGCAACAAGCATATAATTTTATTGATCTTATAATGGGTGGTGGAGCAAATTATTTTAAAGCTGATAAAAGATCTGATAAAGAAGATCTTATCAATTTTTTTAAAGAACAAAAATATTCATTAGTAACTACAAGAGATGATCTATTGAAAATTAATTCTCCAAAAATTTTAGGTCTTTTTGCAGATGGACCTATGGCTTATGATTTTGATAGAGTTGGAACAAATGAACCATCTCTTGCTGAAATGACAGCAAAGGCTATTGAAATTTTAAGCAAAAATAAAAATGGATTTTTCTTAATGGTTGAGGGTTCTGAGATTGACTGGGCAGCTCATGCAAATGATCCTGTTGCTCTTATAGGTGATATACTTGCTTTTGATAAAGCTGTTAAAGTAGCTCTTGATTTTGCAAAAAAAGATAAAAATACAATAGTTATAGTTGTATCAGATCATGGAAATAGTGGTATAACTATAGGAAATAGAGCAACTTCAAATGATTATGATAAGAGAAAGCTTGAAGAATTTATAGCTCCTCTAAAAAAAGCAAAATTAACAGCTGAAGGTGTTGAAAAGATGATCAATGATGATATGGGTATAGATCAAATAAAAGCTATTATAGCAGAGTATTATGGTATATCTGATTTAACAGATAAAGAAACAGAAGAAATTGTAAAATATTTTGAAATGAAAAAAGCAAAAGATCCAAAAAAACCTTATAGTTTAGCATATGTGTTAGGCCCTATGATGGCAAATAGAGCTTATATTGGTTTTACCACTAATGGACATACAGGTGAAGAAGTTGTTTTATATATTTATTCACCATATAAGGATAAGCCAACTGGAGTTATAGATAATATAGATATAGCTTTCTATATAGAGAAAGTTCTTGGTTTAAATTTAAAAAGAACAACTGATTTATTGTTTAATAAAATTGAAACAAAAGTTCAAGAAGAGGCAACAGTTAAATTTAATAAAAAATATAGTAAAAATGTAGCCCTTGTTTATAGTGATAAATCAGATTCAAATAACCCAAAATTAATAATAATACAATCAGATGGTGTTAGTTTAATTTTTCCTGAAAATAAAAATTATTGTATTGATAAAGATGGAAAAATAGTAAAAATATTTAAAGGGGTTACTGTGTTTAATGGTAATGATTGGTTTTTATCAAAAGAAGCAATTGATTTTATAGAAATGAAAAAAAACAAATAAATTAATTAGATAAATTTTTAGCCCTGTAGTTTCTACAGGGCTATTTTATTTATTTATGGTTATTTTTTTATGTTGGTTTTTACTTTTTTTTATTTTTGATTTTTTATATTATCATATAATTATTTTTATTATTATAATTTATTTTTATTATTTTTAATGTTTTTTTATTTTTTTATTTTATTATTATTTTCAATAATAATAATTTGAGCAATTTTAGTTTTTAAAAAAATAAAAATTGATATTGTAACAGTTAGAATACCTAAAATAATATATCTTAATATTCTTAAAAAATTAAAATTCAATAAATTTTCTTGAAATATTTCTTTGAATAATAAAGAAAGTAATGTTTTAATAGTTAGATAAATTGTAAAACCAATTATTATTCTTAAAATTATTTTAAAAATACTCATATTGTAATTAATAGAAAAAAATGAGTTCTTGTAATTATGCTTATCATTTTTTTTATTTTTATAAATATTATTAAGTATAAAAAAAAGTAATAGATAACCACAATTTATTCCTGCTAAAAAACTAATATTGCTTTTATCATAATTAACAGGAATTAAAATAATGCAAATTGGTAAAAAAATAAAAAAAAGAAAATAAAAAATAATTTCTTTTTTTGCTATGAAAAAATTAAAAGGGAAATTTTTATTTCCTTCAATATATTTATTTAATGGAATATAATATATTAAAATAATTGCTATTGCAAGAAAAAAACCTCCTATAACATCAAGTAAAGAATGTACTCCAAGATATATTCTGGAAAATAAAACAAGAAGTATTACAATAACTGAAAATAAGTAAAATGTTTTATTTTTTATTAGTATTGCAATAGAACCTAATGTTGTTGTTATACCACTTGAATGACCTGATGGGAAAGAGTAAGAAACATTTCCTTTTTGTATTTCTTTTATCATAGTGGTATCGAGGTTTTTTATTTTTGGATTATTGATAAATGGTCTATTTATCATAATAATATTTTTTAAAATATCTGTTAAAGTAAAAGTTAAAAATGATGTTTGAATAACAAAAAATCCTTTATGAAAAGAAAAACCAAATAAATATATGCATAGAATTATTGTTACGCCAAGTTCATAACCTATCAATGTAATATAGTTAAAAATTGAGTTTAGCATAGGGGATTCAAATTTTTGTAAAAAAATATTTAAATAATCAAAGTTCATATATTACTCCTTAAGATCTTTATTGTTTATTTTAGTGTAATTTAAAAAATTTAATTTTCTATAATATATTTTATAAAAAAATATGTATTTAATAAGATTAATTTGAATAATTTCAAAATATAATTAAAATTATTTAAGTTAATAAATTTCAATTAAAGGAAATATTATGTCTAAAAATCAAGGTTCAGCTACTATTATTATCAGTAAAAAAGCTTTTTTTACTTCTGTATTGATCCTGCTTATTTTAACAATTTTTGCTGGTATACTAACACAAATTATACCAAGAGGCCATTATCAAAGAATAAAAACTAACTCTGAAGAAATTATAGTTCCTGATTCATTTACCTTTTCTAATGAAAAACCTTTACCTTTATATTATTGGTTTATAAGCTGGTTACTCGTTTTATTTGCCCCTGGAAATATTCTTATTATTTCAATTATTATTTTTATAATTATAATTGGGATTTCTTTTGCAATAATATATGAAACTAAAGTTTTGCAAGAAATAATAGAAATTTTAACTATAAGATTTTTAAATAATAAATTGTTCCTTGTTGCTATGATCTCTTTCTTTTTTATGTTAATAGGATCAATGTTTGGAATATTTGAAGAGATGCTTCCTCTTGTTCCTCTTATTATTCTTTTATCAAAAAACCTTGGATGGGATGAACTTATAGGGCTTTCTATGAGTTTACTTGCAACAGGATTTGGTTTTTCAGCAGCAATTTCAAATCCTTTTACTCTTGGGGTTGCGCAGAAACTTGCAGGGCTTCCTGTATTTTCAGGATTTCCTTATAGACTTCTTATTTTTTTTATTGTTTATTTAATCCTTATTTTATTTTTGTTTATAAAAATTAGAAAAAAGCCTTTATTAACAATGGAAAAATTAGATTATGAAATGTTTAATAATAGTTTAAATAAAAGTAAAAAAATTTTAAAACCATCTGTAGTTTTTTTTATAATTATGATAATAATAATGTTCTGTTTTATATTCTCTACTATTTTTATAGAATCAATTTCAGGGTTATCTTTACCATTTATTGCAATTGTATTCATTATTATTTCAATAGGGACAAGTATAATAGAAAGAATCCCTTTCAAAAAAGCTATAAATGTTGCATTTAAAGGTTTTATTGGTATAGCACCCGCTATTTTACTCATCTTACTTGCCATGGGAGTTAATTATATCATAAAAAAGGGAAATATAATTGATACCATCCTTTATTATGCATCAATAAACATGAAAAAAGCTGGTAAATATGGAACATCATTGTGGATTTATTTTATAACATTATTTTTAAATTTTTTTATTGGCTCAGCATCTGCTAAAGCTTTTTTATTAATTCCTATACTTGCACCACTTTCTGATATAACTGGAATTAGCAGACAAATTGCTATTCTTGCATTTCAATTTGGTGATGGATTTTCAAATGTTATATATCCAACAAATCCTGTTTTGTTAATTGGTCTTGCAATAAGCGGGATAAGTTATCCAAAGTGGTTTAAGTTTACTTTTATTTTACAATTAATAATTTTAATTATAACTTCTTTATTGTTAGTTTTGGCTGTTTCTTTTGGTTATAAATAAGAGTCTTAAAATTAAGATAAAATCTTAAAAATAAAAATTAAAAATAGTGTAAAAATAAAAATTAAAGAAAAAATTAAAAGTTTAATAAATAATAAAAATATAAAAGTAAAATAAAAAAATTATCTTAAATTATAATAATCTTAAAAAGGAAATAAAATGAAAATTTTTAAAAATTTTGAAGAGATTATTCAATCTATACCACAAATTAAAGGTATATTACAAAATTTTTATAAAATTGTAGATATAGATAATTATGAGGAAACTTTTTTAATCAAAGCAAGAAATCCTGATACACAAAAACATCTTGTTTTGCAAAGCGGGTTACATGGTATTGAAGGTTATGTGGGATTTGCTATGATTTATTTTTTTGTTGATGAGGTTATTCCTGAAATTTATAAATTAAATGATAATTTTATTTTTACTAAACTTTTTGATCTCTCTTTTATAATTAATGCAAACCCATTTGGGGTGAAAAATAAAAGAAGAGTAAATGGAAACAATGTTGATTTAAATAGAAATTTTTTGTTGGAAGAAAATAAATTTAAAGATATAGATGAAAAATATAAAATTATTGATGAATTTGTGAATCCCAAGAAAAAGATAAAAAATTTATATTTTTCATATATAAAAACTTTTTTTAATATTTTAAGAATAATTTTAAAAATTGGACAATCTAATTTTAAAAATCTTTTATTATCAGGTCAAAATTATAATTCTCATGGTATATATTATATGGGGAATTGTTTTCAAAAAGAAACAATATTATTAAAAGGAATATATAAAGAGCTTTTTAATGAAAAAAAGGCTGAAAATACAATTTTTTTAGACATTCATACTGGTTATGGCCCTTCAAATCAAATGAGCATTGTAAATTCAATTTATATGAAAAATAAAAGTTTTATAGATTACTTACAAAATAAATATCCACTTGTAGTTTCTTCAAATACAGATGATTTTTATGAAATAAAAGGAGATCTTATAGATTTTATTTGTAAAACTTATCCAGATATAAACTTTGCAACAGCTTTTGAATTTGGAACTTTAGGTAATTCTATTTTTGCTAACATTAAATCTATTATTGCAGTTATTCTTGAAAATCAATACTTTTTTAATAATTTAAATGGGGTTCTAGAAAGTAAAAATAAAATTTGCAAAATAGGAAAAAAAATTATTTCTTTTTATGAAAATGTTTTTTTTCCAAAAAGTAAAAAATGGTGGGATAAAGCTTTTTATGATTTTAAATTTTCAATAAAATTAATTTTAAGGAGATAAAAATTGATTCAATTTTTTTATTTTGAGGAATGTCCAAATTATAGTAAGTCATTAGAAAATCTTTTAGAAGTTATTAGTGAACTTAATATAGACAAAAATGATCTTGAAATTATAAATATTAAAGATCTTGAATCAGCAAAAAGGTATAATTTTCAAGGTTCACCTTCAATAATTGTAAATGGTATAGATATTTATACAGAAAAAAAAACAGAAGGTGTTAATTATACCTGCAGACTATATAAATTTAATAATGTTGTTACAGGAATAATTCCAAAAGAATTTATAAAAGAAAAAATCTTAAAGTTTTATTAAAAAATAACTAAAAAAGAACTTGGATAATAAAGTTAATTTGAAAAGAGGGTAATTTATCCAAATCTAAATGATATTGATCTTCAGCTAAAACAATTGTAGAATTAGTCTGAGTAAAATCATGATAACCTAACTGACTTGCAGTAGGGAAACCTGGGTAGAAAAATAGATTAAATTGAATTCCAAATAAAAGTTTATTATTTATATTGTAGTATCCTTTAATTAATATCATTAGTCTATCAAAGTAACCATAAGGAGTTTTGGGATTTGTTCTTCCTGGGAAAGCTGTAGCACTATTTGAAAAATCAAGATGATTTGAAACATCGTCATATAAATAAATATATTCAAAACCAATTCCAGTAATAAAAGTTGAAAATTGATAATTTACACCTAAAAATAATTTTAATCTATAAGGATTATTAAATTCAGTATTTGCAGGAATTATCTTTTGCAATAAATGGTTGAAAGTAAAAATTGAAAGTACCTATAGAATCATTAGTATAGTTTATATGAAATTTAAATAGTCCATTTTCAAAATAATCAGAAAATGAAATTGAAGAATCATTAGAGTTTTAAAGAAATAAAAAAATCTATTTAGTTTTGAGAATTGTTAAGAAAATTTTAATAAAATTAATTATAACCATAAATTAACTCAAATTTAATAAATACTTCATAAATAATTTATAATCTTAAAATAATTTTTAATTGGAAAAAAATCAAAGGAAAAAATATGAAAATAGGAGTAATAGGTGCTGGTTATGTTGGTCTTATAACTGCAACTGGATTTTCCCATCTTGGGAATCAGGTTTTTGTTTATGATATCAACAAAGAAAAAATTTCAATATTGAAAGAAGGAAAACTTCCATTTTTCGAAGATAATTTAGAAGAGATTCTTTTAGAAAATATAAAAGCTAATAGACTTAATTTTACTTATTCTTTAAAAGAAACAGTTGAAAATTCAGATTATTTATTTATAGCAGTTGGAACTCCGCCTGATGAAAATGGTTTTGCAAATTTAAAATATGTTTATGACTCTTTATCAGAAATTGCAAGATATATAAATGATTATAAAATAATAATTATAAAATCTACAGTTCCTCCTGGAACATGTAAAAATATTGAGCTCTTTCTTCTAGAAAGATTAAAATTTTATAACAAAAACAATAAATTTGATATTGTATCCAACCCTGAATTTTTAAGAGAAGGAAATGCAATTTATGATTTTTTTTATCCTGATCGAATTATTATAGGTACTGAAAATGATAGAGCAAAAGATTTAATGGTAGCTTTATATAAGTATTTTATAGATATAAATGTAAATATTGTTTTTACAAATTTAGAAAGTTCTGAATTAATAAAGTATGCTTCAAATTCTTTTTTAGCTACTAAAATTAGTTTTATAAATGAAATTTCAATACTTGCTGAAAAAATAGGTGCAAATATTAAAGATATTTCAAAAGGGATGGGATTAGATAAAAGAATAGGAGATAAATTTTTAGAAGCAGGCTGTGGTTATGGTGGATCATGCTTTCCTAAAGATACAAGTGCTTTATATAATTTTGCCAAAATGAAAGGTGTAGATCTGAAAATAATAGGAGCAACGATAAATGCTAATAGTTTTCAAATTGAATATTCAATAAAAAAGATTTTGAGTAATCTTGATAATGTAAATGGTAAAATAATATCAATACTTGGACTTACATTTAAACCTAATACTGATGATGTTAGAGAATCACCTGCAATATATATTGTAAAAGCTTTAATACAAAAAGGTGCTTTGATAAAAGCTTATTGTCCAAAAGGTATACCTGGTTTTAAAAAAATATTTGAAAATGAAAAAAGCATTAGTTACTATAATAGTATTTATGAATGCTTAACAGATTCAGAAGCATGCGTAATAGTAACAGATTGGATAGAATTTAAAGAAATGGATTTAAAATTAGCAAGTAATCTAATGAAAGATAATTATATGTTTGATTTAAGAAATATTTTTTATTCAAATAAAATTGCACAAACTTTATTTAAATATTTTGGTGTTGGAGTGGATAAATTAAAATATAAAGTTATCAGTTAAAAAAATAATAGTAGAGTAAAATAATTAAAAAATGAAAAATTAAATAAAAAAATAAAAGCAAAATAAAGACTAAATAAAATTAAATTAAATAAAAAGGGATTTTAAATTTAAAAGATATTTTTTATAAAATTTGGAGGGTTTAATGTTAAAAAAAACAATTAAAAAAATGGATATGCATCTTCATTCTATATATTCAGAAAGACCTTCTGAATGGATATTAAAAACTATAGGGACAAGAGAATCTTATGTTGATCCTTATCAAATATATCAATATGCTAAAAATAAAGGAATGGATTATGTTACTATTACAGACCATAATAAGATAGATGGGATTTTAAAACTAAAAGAAAAAAAACCTGATGATACTATTATAGGTGTTGAGTTAACTACATACTTTCCTGAAGATGGTGCAAAAATTCATTTACTTTTATATGATTTTGAACCTTCTATTTTTGAAAAACTTAATTATTTAAGAGAAAATATATATGACTTAAGAAATTTTATAATAGAAAATGATATTTTTTATTCAGTTGCTCATCCGCTTTATTCTGTTAATAATAAAATAAATATGTCTCATATTGAAAAATTGATATTACTATTTAATAATTTTGAAATAATAAATGGTGGGAGAAATGAAGAGATAAATAAATTTACAGAAAAATTTCTAAAAAGTATCACTCAACAAAAAGTCGAAATATTAATTAAAAAATATGGTATAAAACCTTATGGTGAAAAACCATGGGAAAAAAAATTTACCGCTGGAAGTGATGATCATACAGGATTATTTATAGGTACAGCTTATTCTTATGCAGAGGCAGAGAATCCAAAAGAATTATTAAAGTTAATTCAAAATGGTAATTCTTCATCAACTGGAAGTAATTTAACATTTGAATCACATGCTTTTCAATTGTTGAAAATAGCTTCTGATTACTATAAGTTTAGAAATTATGATATTATTAAAAATAGGATGGAAGAAAATTATAATAATAAAGATAATTCGTATTTTTTTGAAAATATTCAGTCTGAACAAGAAAGAGAAAAGAATTATTTAAATAAAAATGAAGATTTTGAACCTAAAAAATTAAAAAATTTTCAACCTTCTTTATTTAATCTTTTTATTAATAAAAAAGAAAGAAATTCAAATGCATTAAAAATAATATTAACTGCTTTTGATAAAATTTTATTTCAAAGACAAAAACTATCTTTAAAAGAAAAAATGCTAATAAATCAATATCAAAGAAGTGTTAGAAAAAAAAATGATGATATTACAAAAATACTATTAAAATTTATTTTAAAATTAAACAATTTACAGTCTTATAATCCTTATGAAATATCAGTTCAGCTTTTTGAAGTAGTTTCTGAAATTATTGATATATATATAAACACCTTTTTAAAAACCCTAAATGAAAAAATAAATAACAATGATATAGCATCGATATTAGGGAAATTATCCTCTTCCTTTATACCTCTTATTATGTCGATACCATATTTGTCTTCAATAAAGCATTTATGGAAAGATAGAAAAATAATAAATGAAATTGATAAAAAATATTTTAAAAACTCAGGGTTCGAAGATAGAGAGCCTTTTTATAAAAGGATAGTATGGCTAACAGATACTTTAATAGATTTAAATGGAGTATCAGTAACATTAAGAAATATAGGAAAAGTAGCTAAAAAAAATAATAGAGAACTATTTTTTATTACAAGTTTAACAAGGGATGATTATGAAAAAAGTAAATTTGAATTTGATGTAATAAATTTTGAACCAATTTCATCCTTTGTTTCTGATATATATAAAAGTTTTACTGTAAAGATCCCTTCTTTAATGAAGATTATAAAAAAAATATATCAATTAAATCCGGATGAAATTATTATATCAACCCCAGGACCCGTTGGACTTGCTGGATTAGTTGCTTCCAAAATATTAAATATTCCATCAAAAATGATTTTTCATACAGATTTTGCAAAAGAAGCTTATGAAATTTTAAAAGATGAGGGATTTTCTCTTGTTGTTGACTATCTTTTAAAATTTCTTTACAATTTAGCTGATGAAATTCTTGTAAATAACAATGAGTATCTTAATATTTTGAAAGAAAAAGGATTTCAAAGTTCAAAATTAAAAATATTTAAAAGGGGACTTGATTTAAATTTGTTTAAAAAAGTGGATAAAACTAAGATAGATATTTATGATGAATATAAAATTAAGGAAGATGATTTTATCTTACTCTATACAGGGAGAATTTCTAAAGATAAAAATCTTGACTTTATTTTAGATATTTTTAAAGATTTAAAGAGAAAATATGCTAATCTTAAATTTTTTGTTGTTGGAGATGGTGTTTATCTTGAAGATTTAAAAGCAAAATACTCTAATATAAAAGATCTTATTTTTCCCGGAATGTTAGAGAACAGTAAACTAGTTCAATATTATTCCATTGCTGATATAATGGTTTTCCCTAGTATTACCGATACTTTTGGGATGTCTGTTTTAGAAGCACAAGCTTGTGGTCTTCCAGCTTTAGTTTCAAATATAGGTGGACCAAAAACTATTGTTAAAAATGGAGAAACAGGTTTTGTATTAAAAATAGATAAGAAAACTTGGGAAAAGAAGATTATTGAACTAATAGAAGAAAAAAGAAACAAAGGATTAATATTAAAAAGGCTTTCAATTAATTCAAGAATTTATATAGAAGATAAATACAATATAAATAATGTAATAGATTCTTATTTTATTAAAGATAATTTAAAAATAAAATATGATAAACAGGAAAGAACACCTTTAGTTGAAAATACAAATTCAAGCATTAATAATCAAATAGAAAGGGTTATGATTATCTAATAATTTTTATATCTAAATTTATATAAAAATTATTTATATTATTGCTGCAAAAAATAAATTTTAATCTATATTTTAAATATAAAAAGTAATGTTTATTTTATAAAAACTAAATTATATTTTAATCAAATTATTTTTTAATCTTTTATCAATATTAAAACCTAATGTCTATTTTAAATATAAAAAATTATCTGAGGCTTGTATGGTAAAGTTAAATGAAACTATTAATGTTATTCTTAATCGTGTCTCACTAAGAAAATATGATGAAAGACATATTAATGATGAAGAACTTGAACTTATATTAGATTGTGCAATTAGAGCCCCAACAGCAGGTAATAATATGCTTTACTCAATTATTCTTATTAAAGATATTGATACAAAAGAAAAACTTTCTGTAAGTTGTGATAATCAGCCTTTTATTAAGAATGCTGATATTATAATGATTTTTCTTGCAGATGTTAAAAAACTTTATGATTATTTTGAAATTTCAAAAGTAAAAGAATTCTGTAAAACTTACAATATACCTTATGTAAGACCAAATTTTCAGATGTTATATCTTGCATTGAATGATGCTCTTATAGCAGCTCAAAACGCAGTAATAGCAGCAGAATCTTTAGGTATAGGATCATGCTATATAGGGGATATTGTTGAAAGATTTGAATACCATAAACAACTTTTAAACCTTCCTGAGAATGTATTTATAGCCACAATGCTATGTTTTGGTTATTATCCTAAAGATTATAAAAAAAAGTTAAGACCAAGATTTGATAAAAAATATATTGTGCATAATGAAAAATACAATATAATCAAATCAGAAGAGTTAATGAAAATTTATGAAATTTATGAAAGTCAATTTTTTGAAAACAAAACAAAAGACCTTGAAAACAGCACAAATTCAATCAATTCAACTAGTTTAGTAAAGAATGGTTTTAATTTTTCAAACTATGGTCAATTTCTTTATAAAAATAAATTTGCATCTAATTTTGCCATTGAGATGGAAAGATCATTAAAAGAAATGTTAAAGAATTGGTTTAAATAAATAATAAGAGAAAAAAATGGAATTTTTAAAAGAAATTGGTATTTTACCTCCCCCAATATCTGATTCTTTTATTAAAGAATCACTTTTAATATTATTTGTAGGAGTTGGGATAATAGTTTTATTTTGTAGAACTATTAATATTAATTATCCTAAAATATCTATAAGAAACCTTATTAAAAAAGATAAAAGTGAATGGGAAAGAAAGTTTTATAAGAAACTTGTGTGGCAGTATCCAATATGGGGTTTTATTCAACAGTTTTTTATGGTTTTGTTCTTTGTTTTTATTAGAAGATTCGTAAATGATTTTAATGCTGTTTTAATAACTTCTTCTTTGTTTGTAGTCTTACATTATCCAAATCTTTTTTTAGGTTTATTAGTATTTGGAATGGAACAAATGCTGTTAAATCATTTTTTGATATATAGAAACTTATATGTATTAGGAATTTTTCATGGTTTTTTTGCAACATTACTTTTATTTTTAAGTCCATCAGTCCTTTATACAAAATTTTATATTTTAACTGATTATATAAAATTATACAAAAAAGATAAGATAGATGATAGTAAAGAATGGGTACTTATTCATTTAGATAAGTTTAAAAATGTTATTGAAAGAAAATTACTTAAAGATTTTGATGAAAAATAATCTATAATTTTATACTTGAATATAGATTAATTTATTTTAATACCCAAAATCTATTTAACAATAAAAGAAAAAATATATAATAAAACATTTTTATTGATTATTTGATTAATAATAATATTCTAATTAAGAGTACTATAGTATGAAAAATAGATCAATTAGATATATAATTTTATTTTTAATTTTGTTTTCTATTGCTGTTTTATGGTTTTTTAATCGATCTAAAGAAATACCAACTGCTGAAGAATTAGTTGTACCTGTTGAAACAATAACACCTATGTATGGAACTCTTGAAAAAACATTAATTGTTTCGGGTTATGTTAAATCCGAATCTGTAGTTACAGTTTTACCTAAAATTTCAGGAACTTTAGTTACTCTTCTTGTTTCAGTAGGAGATGATGTTAAAGCTGGACAGCTTATAGGAACTATCGATCAAGGCCCATATCTTTTACAGTATGATCAAGCTAAAGCGGCTTATGAAGCTGCAAAATCTACTTTAGAAAGAGTTGAAAGTTTATATAAAAGTGGTTCAACATCAAAACAAAACTACGAACAGGCAAAAGCCCAATATGATGCCTACAAATCTCAATATGAACTTGCTAAACTTCAACTTGATTATACTAAAATAATTTCACCTGTTAATGGTGTAGTTCTTTTTGTTCATTCAGTTGCAGGTTCCCTTGTTGCTCCACAAGTACCAATAGTAACTGTCGGAGATTTATCTAAACTTGTTATAGAAGCAAAAATACCTGAATCTTATTATTTCATTTTTTCAAAAAATCAAAATTCAATGGATCTTTATTTTACATTTCCGGATATCCCTGAAAAAAAAATTACTGGTAAAATAAAATCCATAACTCCATATATTTCTCCAGAAACTAAAACTTTTACTGTTACCTGTTTTATAAATAATCCTAAAGAAATTCTTCCAGGGATGTTCTTAAATGTTAATTTTGTTCTAGATAAAAAGGAGAATATTTATTATCTTCCAATTGAAGTATTACTTGATAACAACTATGCTTTTTATATAGATGAAAAGACAATGAAAGCAATTAAAATAAAAATACCACTATCATTTTCTAATGATCAATATTTTGAAATTCCAAAAGATTATAAAGATTTTCAATTTGTAATAGATGGTCAACATTTCTTAAAAGAACAACAGAAGGTAAATATAATAGAAAAACATTCTGTTTATTAATTTAATGTTTTTTATTTAAAAAAATAATTAAAAAATAATATAATTTAAAATTAAAGAAAATATTCAATTATAAATAATTGTAATAAGAATTGTAGATATTAATATTAAACAGAAAAAAAATTATGAGTAGATTGATTAAGTTTCCTATTGAGCATTTTGTTATAATAACAATTCTTGTTATAGCTCTTGCTTTTTTTGGGATAATTTCATTTAATTCACTTAGGCAGGAACTTTTTCCTGATATATTTCTACCAACATTAATAATAATAACAACTTATCCAGGAGCAAGTCCTTCTGATGTGGAAAAAGATGTTACAATTCCTATAGAAGATGCCTTATCAACATTGGCACAGGTAGATTCAATCCAATCAAGTTCATTTGATTCTCTATCATTAATAGAAGTTGGATTTAGCTGGGGAGTAGATATAGACAAAAAATTTCCAGAAGTTAGAGAAAAACTAAATAGCATTGCAGATACTTTACCAGAAAATATTTCTGGTATCCCAGAAATTTTAAAAATGGAACCAAGTAAATTACCTCTAATTACTGTAGTACTCGAAAGTCCAATGAAAAGAGAGGAATTGACAGATTTTTTTGAAAAGCAGATTAGAAGCAGGCTAGCGAGAATAGATGGGGTATCTGAACTTAATTTACATGGGGGAGAAAAAAAGGAAGTTATAATTACAGTTAAAAAAGATCAGCTTATTGCAAAACATGTTTCTATCTTAGATATTTTTCAAATATTAAAATATTACAATATTTCTTTTCCTGGAGGTATAATAAAATTTCAGGGTAAAGATATAAATATAAGAAGCTATGGGGAATTTAAATCTATTTCAGATATAGAAAATCTTGTTGTTGGTTTTTCAGACAATACATTTATAAGATTAAAAGATGTTGCTAAGATTGAACTTGCATTACCAAAACCTAAAGAATATACTTCTTCATTGGGAAAACCTGTGATTGTACTTGATATAATGAAACAGCAAGGTAAAGATACTTTAAAAACTTCAAAAGAATTAATAAAACAGTTTAAAGAAATAGAAAAAACTTATTCTGGACTTATTAAATTTAAAATAATTACGAATCAAGGTTATGATATAAAAAGATCTATTAATACTGTTCGTGATTCAGCTATAATAGGTGGATTGCTTGCTGTAATTGTACTTTTTGTGTTTTTAAGAAATATAAGAGCAACACTTGTAATTTCTTTTTCTATTCCTCTATCAATCCTTTTTACCTTTATAGGTATGAAAGTTTTTGGGAGATCATTAAATTTAATGACACTAAGTGGTCTTACTGTTGGTATAGGAATGGTTGTAGATGCTTCAATAGTTGTACTTGAAAATATTGATAATCATATAAAAAAGGGTCTTTCAAGTAAGGAAGCTTCTTACATCGGCACTAAAGAAGTTGCTGGTGCAGTTTTAGCATCTACAACAACCTCTTTGGCAGTATTTATCCCAATGATTTTTGTAGAGGGAATTGCTGGACTTGTCTTAAAAGATATTGCTTTAACAATTTCTCTTGCCCTTTCTGGTTCTTTGATAGTTGCTGTAATATTTGTTCCTTATGCTGTTTCACATTTTTTCCCTACTTTTGAAAAGCAGGATCAAGAAAATCAAGAAGATAAATTTAATTATAAAAAAACAAATCAGATAAGTAATAAAAATGATTTAAATAATATAAGTAATATAAATAATATAAGTAATATAAAAAGCTCTAAAATAAATTTCTTAAAAAAGATAAAAAACATAATTAAGTTTTTGTCTGAACTTATAGATAAAGGGCTGGACTTATTGACTTTCTTTTATAAAAAAACTTTAGAATTTGCCCTTGAAGAAAGAAGGTTTGTGATAACACTTTCAATTGTTTTGCTTATTATCTCAATCATAACTTTAGATATGGTAGGCTTTGAATTTTTAAGTGATTCAGATATGAGTGAAATTGAGGTAAAAATGTCTACTCCAAATGGATATTCTTTAGAAAAGACAAGAGAAAAGGTTTTAATGTTTGAAAATATTGTAAAAAATTATGTTCCAGAGGTTAATACAACTTACTTTCTTGTTGGAAAAGGTGATCCTTTTGGAATTTCTTCAAAACCAAATATATCTTATGGTAAGATTAGGCTAGTACCTGTGGACAAAAGGAATAGATCTGTTTTTGAGATTATTTCATTTTTGCAGCATAAGGCAGAATCGACAATTCCAGATATTAATATAACCATTTCAAATGGAGGACTTGGAGCATTGGCTTCATTGGCTCTTGGTGGTAAAGGATTTATGATAGAGGTTTATGGAACAAATTTTGATTCTATTTATAAGTCAGCAAAAATAATTGAGCAGATATTATCTTCTGATAAAGCTGTATTAAAAACAGATCTTTCTGTAAATTTTGACTCATTTGAGCTTTTATCACAAATGAAACTTGATACAATGGGTAATCTTGGACTTATACCTTATGAATCTGCATTTGCAGCAAGAATATATTTCTATGGAATGCATGTTGGTAATTTTAGAACAGAAAATAAAACATATCCAATATTTTTAAAAACAGATATTCCTGATAGCAAAATAACTTCAAATATATTAAATGAAATATTCTTAAAATCAAAAAATGGTAATTTTGTTTCATACTCAAATTTTGCAAAATTAGAGCTAAAGCCATCAGTTTCTCTTATTAATCATCGTAATAGATTAAAATCAATAATAGTAACGGCAATACTTTCAAACCCTGATATGAGAGGGATACAAAAAAGAATAACACCTATTTTAAAAAATCTCGTTTTGCCACTAGGGGTTAATTGGGAAATTATTGGAAGTGCAAAAGAGATAAAAACTTCTTTTAAGTCTCTTTTTATAGTCCTTTTAATAGGTATTTTTTTAGTTTATATGGTAATGGTTATACAATTTGAAAGATTTTCTCATCCTTTAATAATTCTTTTATCTATTCCATTTATGCTTATAGGAGCTACTTTAGGAATAATTTTGGGAAAGTCTACTTTATCTATAGTATCTTTTTTAGGCTTAATAACACTTGCTGGAACTGTTGTAAATAATGCAATTGTTTTGATAGATTTTATTGAGCTTAATAGAAAACAATATGGGAAATCTTTGGAGGAAGCTATAGTAAGTGCTGGAAGTAGCAGGTTAAGACCAATCCTTATGACAACTTTAACAACTGTACTTGGTGTTTTACCAATGGCTTTAGGAATTGGAGAAGGTGCAAATCTTTATAGACCTTTAGGTATGGTGATAGCTGCTGGGCTTACTACTTCAACTTTAATTACCCTTGTTTTAGTTCCGATTATCTATTATAGTTTTGAAAAAAGAAAAGAACCAAAAAATTAAAAAAGTATAAAAAAAATATAAAAAAAGTATAGAAAATGTATAAAAAATAAAGTAATTAAATTAAAAATAATAAAAGCAAAACAAATAAATAAATTAAATAAGGTAAAAATATGATTAAGAAAAACTTTAGGTTTTATGCAGTAATTTTTTTTGTTTTTTCTTATCTATTGTTATTTTCCTGTTCATCTGTTTTTAGAGCTTCTTTAACGGGCCAGTATATAGACAGTGAAAATAAAAATGGTATAAATGATGGTTATGTTTTTCTATATATTAGTAAAGATAGATTTGATAAGGATTGGGAAGATTATCAAGCAACTAAAAATTATATAGCTTTTTTTGCTAATTGTTTTTCTTCAACAACTACAACTACTGTAAATAATCAAAGTGGAGTTTTTACCTTTAATGCAGTCGTATGGTCTACATTAAATCCTTTTTTTGGTAAAGATGCTGATATACATGAAATATATCTTGTTTTTTATCATGAAGATTATGGTGTATCATATAGTACTCATAAAATTGTGTCTGATTCAACAACAAGATTAACTCCAATTAAAGCAAGTAAAATAAAAAATAGTGCAATAATACATGGAAAAATTGTAAATGTTTCAAGTGGTGAACCTATACCAAATGTTACAGTTCGTATTTATGTTCCAAAAAATTGGAATTTTGATAGTAATAATAACCCAATTGTTAATGATTCATCTTTTGATAATAAACCTTCATACACAACAACAACCAATGCAAATGGTGAATACACTGTTAGAATTTCTTTTCCAAAAATGCCATCAGCTTCTCAAGATTATGGAAGAACAAAAATAAGGATTGTTTATTTTCTTAATGACTATGAAACTTCAAATAGTATAGAGCCTAGCTTAGTTGATAATAATTCTTGGGATCCTGACGGAAATTGGATTTATGAAGATTATTATGAAAGTTCGACTATATTAAAAGATACAACAACACAAATTCCAGCTTTACATATGAAAAAAACTATATTTAGTGAATCTCTTAATGGTATTGTTAAACTTTCTGGAAATGGGGTAAATGGATATAAGGTTAAAGTTACTTATAAAACAAGAAATAATACATTAACATCTAAAAGTTCAAGAACATTTACATATTATCCAAATAATCAAACTGCGGTTTCTGGTTACTTTGAAATAAATAATCTTGAACTTTCACCAGATGGAACAGAAGGCTCTCAAAATTATCAAGATGTAAATATAGAAGTATATAATAGTCTTGATGTATTAGTGAAAACAGTAAATAATTTTAGAATTTATGAAAATGCAGATAATTATATAGAAATAGAAATTCCATAAAAAAATTAATTAAAATTAATAAAAAACATTTTATAAACTAAAATATAAAGAAAGAAAAATATTTAAATTAAGAGGAATTTAAGTTTGAGTTTAAAAAACATAAAATTGAAAAATATATTTATTATCTTTTTTATATTAATATTTTTTATTTTTTTCTCTTTTGAAGAAGAAAATAGATATAATTTGCAGGGCTTAATAAATTATGCTCTTGAAAAAAATAAAGAAATAGCTCAATTGGATTTAAATATTAAAAAAGCTGAATTAGATCTTCTAATTGCAAAAGCCAAGAAGTTTCCCTCCATATCGCTTAATGTAAGTTTAAGTTATTTGACAAATCCAATTGGTCCTATATCAGTCAATACTGGACAATTTGGATCTATTCCTACTTCTAATGGAGATATTTTAATTCCACCTCAAGATATGGTTGTATTTAAAGGAATGGAAAATACTTTATATCAATTTAAATTAACTATAGATCAACCAATATTTACTTGGGGTAAAATAGATAATTCAATAGAGATATATAAACTTTTAATTGAAGCAGAAAAAATTAAGAAAGAAGCAAAAATAAGTGAAATTAAAACAAAAATTAAAATTTATTATCATAGTCTTTACTATCTTGATAAGATATTAGATGCACTTAATAAGCAAAAGGAAATAATTGATAGAATTGTAGAGATTTCAAAACAAAGTTATGAGAAAGGATTTATAACATATTCTGATTATTTACAATCTGCTATTTCCCAAAAAGAGTTTGATTTAAATTTTACTAAAATAGAAGGTGAAAGAAAAAAAGCAATAGGTGAACTTAAGATTTTATTAAATTTTCCTTTAGATAAAGAATTAAAAATTGATTATTCAGAGTTTGATGAGAAACTAAAAGATCAGAAGGTTTTATTTTTAAATATGCCTGATAATTTATGGCAACTTGCAATTGAAAATAACTTACAGTTGAAACAAATATCAATATTTAAAAAAATAGTTGAAAAACAATATGAAATAATAAATGCATCAAATTATTTAAAACCCGATATAGGTTTGAGAGTTGAAATATCTTATTATGGTCCGAGATTTCCCTTATTTGAAACTGGCTGGTTTACTCAAAATGACTACAATATTACAATATCATTTGGAATCTCTACAATAATTTTTGATTCAGGAGCTTTAAAAGCAAAAATTGAACAAGCAAAAGATGAGATAAAAAAAATGTTTGTTCAGATAGATATGGCTTATCAAAATCTTTCAAATCTTCTTGATTCTATTAAAATAAAATGTGAAGTTAATAAGGCCAAATTAAATTATTATCTTTCAAAGATAGAATCAGACAAAGAAATAATAGATAAAAAACAAAATGCCTTTAAAGAAGGTTTAATTGATGAAATTGAATATTTGAAAATTATATCAACTTTTTATGTTAATATAGTGTCTCTGTATTTAGAAGCAATAGATTACTATTCTAATTATTATAGTATTGAAGCTATATGTGGGGTTGAGTTTTGAATTTATTCAAGTTTTATCCTGTTTAATCTTAATGAGTTTAGCACAACATTTAGGGAACTTGTTGCCATTGCTATTTCTGCTATAATAGGATGGAGTAGTCCAAGCATAGCAAGAGGGATTGCAATAATATTATAGAAAAAAGCCCAAAAAAGGTTTTGTTTTATCTTTTGGAATGTTTTTTGGGAAATAATAAAACTTTTATATACACCAAAAAGGTTATTTGAAGGTATAGTTATATCTGCTGCTTCTATAGCTATATCTGATGCGGCTATCGCTATACCAACATCTGCCTGTTTTAATGCTGGTGCGTCATTGATTCCATCACCAACCATAGCAACTACTTCACCTTTATTTTGCAATTTCTTGACAATATTAATCTTATCTTTAGGTAGCAAATTTGCATAAAAATTATTTATACCAGCTTTATTTGCTATAAAGTTTGCTGCTAATTTATTATCACCTGTTAACATAATTGTTTTTAAGTTTAATTTATGAAGTTTTTCTATAACCTCTTTTGCATCTGCTTTAATTTTATCAGAGATTGCAAAAGTACCAAGAAGAATTCCATCATAAGATGTGCCGACTATAGTTTTCCCCTGTTGAATAAATTCATTTATTTTATTTTTGATAGTATCTGAAATTTTTACATTTTCTTTTTCTAGAAATGAAATACTACCACAAATTGCAGTTTTACCATCGATAAGTGCTTTTATTCCATTTCCAGCAAAGTATGAAAATGATTCAACTTTTACTTGTTCTATATCTTTTTTATCATTTTTAATCCAATCAGTTATAGCTTTAGCAAGTGGATGGTCTGAAAGCGATTCTAAAGAATAGGAATAAGATAAAAATAGATCTGTATTATCTTTTATATTATTTTTTAACTGATTTTTTGATTTATTATCTAAATTATTGTCAAAAATATTTTTTGATTTTTCCATCAAAATATCTGTTACAATTGGTCTTCCTTCTGTTATTGTACCTGTTTTATCAAAAATAACAGTTGTAACCTCTTTCATTCTTTGTATAGCTTCTCCTTTTCTTATAAGTACGCCATTTAACGCTGCTTTACCCATACCCACCATCAATGCTGTTGGAGTGGCAAGTCCTAAAGCGCATGGACAGGCTATGACAAGTGTTGCTATTGATGCAAAAATTGCCATAGTAATTCTATCTTTTGCTATTATTATCATCCATGGCAAAATACCTGAAATTTTTTGACTAAATTTACTTAGTGGACCAGGGAAAAGAAACCATGCTAAAAATGTTAAAATGGATAAACCTATTATTAAAGGAACAAAGTATCCTGTTACTTTATCTGCAAACTGTTGAATAGGAACTTTACTTGCTTGAGCCTGCTCTACCATCGAAATAATTTGGGAAAGAAAGGTATCCTTTCCAATTTTTTCTATCTTAACTTTGATATCTCCATCTTGATTTATTGTTGCACCTATAACATTATCACCAACTTTTTTATCAACAGGTTTTGATTCTCCTGTTGCAATAGATTCATCAATAGTACAACTACCTTCAATTATAACACCATCTGAAGGAATTTTTTCTCCAGGTTTTACAAGGACTATATCACCAATACTAAGCTCTGATACATCTACGTCGATTATATAGTTTTCATTTAATTCATTTTTAACTAAATTATTTTCAGTTAAATCATTATCAGTTATACTATTATTTATTATCTTATGGGCATTTTTTGCTCCAAGTTGCATAAGTTTTTTTATAGCCAAACTTGCTTTACCAGTTGAAAGTTGCTTTAAATATGTACCAATATGATTAATAGACATAATCATTGCACCAATCATAGAAAAATCTTCGATTTTTATATTACTAATCATTAAAATATTGGAAAGCTTAAGAAGTCCTGTAATAAATGAAGCTATTGTTCCTATACCGATAAGACTATCCATAGTAAAAGAAAATTTTCTTATTGCATAAAAAGTTGCTTTTATAATATCAAAACCTAAGATGAAAATAATAAAAAAACTTAGAATAAGATCAATAGAAATATCTAAAATTTCTTTGTGAATCATAATTCCAAATAACATTGCTAAACTCATTTTGATTAAAAGTGGCAAAGTTAAAACCCAGGATAAAATTAGTCTTTTTCTTTCCTTTTTTAAGTAAGTTAACTCTTCATCTTCATGCCCTTCAGGTAAAAGTTCATAACCTGCCTCTTTAACTTTTGATGTTAATTTTTCAAAAGGTATTGTCTTGTTGGTAGTTATAATTGCCTTTTTAAGACTAAAATCAACTTTTACATCAATAACACCTTCTATTTCTTTTATTGCCTTTTCAATGTTAACTGCGCAACTTGTGCAACTCATTCCTTCTACTTTTGCATTTATTTTTTCCATATTTCATCCATTTTTTTAATTATTTTATTTATATTATTTTATTTTATATTTTATATTTTATTTTATACTTTTTATATTTTTTATATTTTTTAGTCTTTTATTTTTCTAAACTTTAACTTTTCTGAATATTTTTAATTTTAAGTTAATTTTAATCTAATTATTTTACTTTATTTTTATTTTTCTAATTGGGCTTTGTAATTTGTATTTTTATTGATAGCGTCAATTAAATCTTCTGCTTTAAGTGAATCTTCAGCAGTTATAATTGCTCTTTTTGTTTCTAAATCTACTTTTATATCATTAATACCTTTAATTTTTGATAAAAAATTTTGAACAGTATTAACACAACCCATACATTTCATATCCATTACCTTTAGTTTTATTGTTTTCATTTTATTATCCTCCTTATTGTACTTGTAACTTCTTCTATTACTTCTAAATCCCCCTCTTTTATCCTGTCTACTACGCATGTTTCTATATGTCCTGTTAGTAATTTTTCCTGAACTCCTGCAAGTGCACTTCTTACTCCCGTAATCTGATTCAAAATATCATCACAGTAGCAATCTTCTTCTATCATTTTCTTTATGCCTCTAATCTGCCCTTCAATTCTATTTAACCTTTTAATAAGGTTATCCTTAAATTCTCTTGAATGATGTGCTTTTCTGATACTTTTCATTTTTCCTCCAAAAAAATTAAATATAAAACAGATAAAAAAAATAAGTAATATAGATATAGGGGGTATACCTAAATAAAAGATAATATAAATTAATCTAAAAGTCAATATAATAAGAGAAATTTAAGAAATAAATATTTAATCTAGGATTAAATTAGTATAATATGAGAAAAATTATTATTATAGGGGCAGGGATATCCGGGCTTGTTGCAGCTTTAAGGGCAAAAACTGAAGGATATGATGTTATTGTTTTTGAAAAAAATGAAAAAGCCGGAGGACTTGTAAACTCATTTTACAAGGATGGATTTTTATTTAATGGTGGTACAAAAGCTTTACAGGGATTTATATTTGCCTTACTTAAGTCTTTAAATATTACCATGGATTATGTAAAAACTCCTGTTTCTATAGGTATTGAAGATAAAATTATTTCCATGGAAACAGAAGAAGGGATAGAAAATTATAAAAAAATGCTTGAAGAACTTTATCCCGATTCTCTTGATGATATTGAAAAAATATTTAAAGATATAAGAAAAATGGGTAAATTCTTAAAGGCAGTAAATAAAATGCTAAGTGTAAAAAAAGGTTTTATGTCATTTTTTATAGATTTTATTCCAGCAATAGTTAGTCTTTTTGCAAATATTAATGTTTTATTTAAGATGAAAGATCCTATGGAAAAGTATTACTTTGATAAACTTATCTGGGCTGCCGATTTAAAAACACTTTATAGAAACCTGGAAATAGAAAAATTATCTAAAGAAAAGACTATTGAATTTGAGAAAGAAAAAGAAAAAATATTGAATCATAAAGGTGCTGAATCTATTTTTACAGTATATTTAGCTATTGATGAAGATCCCAAATATTTTAAAAGTATTTCAAACAGCCATCTTTTTTATACTCCTTATAGAAAAGGGTTGGGTTCTATCATAAAAGAAAAGCAGCAAAATATAATTAAAAATTGGGATAATCTTAATAAAAAAGAAATATTTAATTGGTTAGAAGAACTTTGTAGATACAACACTTATGAAATATCTATTCCTGTTTTAAAAGATAAAGATGCTGCACCATTTAACAAAACAGGGCTTGAAGTAAGTTTCTTATTTGATTATACAATAACTAAAAAAGCAAAAGAAACAGGTTTTTATGATGAATTAAAAGAAAAACTTACTGAACTTGTTATAAATATTCTTTCAGAAACTATTTATAAGGGATTGAAAGATAAAATAATATTTAAATTTTCTTCGACACCATTAACTATAGAAGAGATTAGTGGTTCTTCTGAAGGTTCTGTAATAGGTTGGTCTATGAAAAATCCTGTTCCTGTTAATTCAAGTTTCTTAAAAATGGTAGAGGCTGCCAAAACATCAATACCAGATATTTATAAGGTTGGACAATGGACAATGAGTCCTGCAGGAACTCCAACAGCAATAATAACTGGAAATTTAGCTATAAGCTTAATTTCGAAGAATTATAAACAAAATAAAAAAAAATATGAAAAATAATAAAGAAAATTATAAAAATTAAAAAGATATTTTTATGAGGTAATAATGATTTACGATGTGATTATAGTTGGCGGAGGTATTGCTGGTCTTACCTGTTCTGCATACTTGGCTAAAGCTGGTAAAAAAGTTCTTCTGATAGAAAAAAATAATGAAACTGGTGGTCTTGTAAACAGTTTTAATCATAACGGTTTTACTTTCGATGCTGGAGTAAAGTCTCTACTTAATGCAGGGATTATTTTCCCTATGCTTAAACAGCTTGATATAAATATTGAAACATTAAAAAGCCCTGTTACGGTTGGTCTTGAAAATGATATTTTAAATATTGAAAAACCTGAAGATATTGAAAAATATAAAGAATTATTGGTCAAATTTTATCCTGAAAGTAAAAAGGAAGTTTTAAGAATTATAAAAAAAATAAAATCAATAATGAGATATTTTGATATATTATATGGAATAGATAATCCAATTTTTAAAGACTTAAATAAGGATATTAGCTTTTTATTTGGAAAGCTCTTACCCTGGCTTCCAAAGTTTCTGTTTACTATAGTAAATATAAATAGACTAAAAATTCCTGTTGAAAATTATCTTAGAAAGATTGTTAAAAATCAGTCTCTTATGGATAATATTATTCAGCACTTTTTTAAAAATACTCCGGCATTTTTTGCTTTGGGTTATTTTTCATTGTACTTAAATTACTTTTATCCAAAAGGTGGTATTGGTAAGTTAGCTTTGGCTATAGAAAAAAAAGTATTAGAAAATAAAGGTGAAATTAAAATAAATACCAAAATAATTGAAATAGATACAGCAAAAAAAGCAATAAAAGATGAGCAAGGAAAAATTTATAACTATAAATACCTTGTATGGGCAGCTGACTTAAAAACCTTTTATAAAATAACAAAAGTTAATGAACTTTCAGAAAGTATAAAGAAAAAGTTTTATTTGAAAAAAGAGAAAATTTTTAAATATAGAGGTAATGATTCTGTAATTACAACATTTATTGAAGTTGATGAACCTGTAGAAACTTTTAAAAAGATTTCTTACGGGCATTTTTTCTATACTCCTTCAAGAAAAGGGCTCGGTGAACTACATCGTAAAAAGCTTGATCATATTCTTTCAAATTTTGATTCTTACTCAAAAGAAGAGATTTTAATTTGGCTTAAGGATTTTTTAAGGTACAATACTTTTGAAATATCTATCCCAGTTATTCGAGATATCGATTTAGCACCTTATGGTAAAACAGGCTTGATAGTAAGCTTTATGGCAGAATATGAACTTTTTAAAAAGATAAAAGATGCAGGATGGCTTAACGAGTTTATTTCTGAGATTGAAATTAATCTTATAAATCTTTTAACAGATTCTATTTATCCTATGCTTAAAGATAAGATAATAGCAAAATTTTCCTTTAGTCCACTTAGCATAGAAAGCAGAGTTGGTAGCAGTGAGGGATCAATAGTTGGATGGGCATTTGAAAGAGAGATACCTGCTGTAAATAATATGTTAAAAGTAAACAGTTCTATTTTAACTCCTATAGATCATATATATCAAATAGGCCAATGGGTATATAGTCCAGCAGGTGTTCCTATGTCAGTTCTAACAGGCAAAATTGCAGCAGATAAAATAATAAAAGGAAAATTTTACGAAAGTTAGAGAAAAAAAGTATAAGATTATTTAGTCTTGAAATTATACCATTAGATTGTGGAAAAATTAAATTGGTACATAGATTGATAAAAGAAACAAGAAGATTAACAAATCTTGATTTAAAAGAAAGATCAGATGAAATTTATTATCTATGTGCATGTTGCAATAGGATCAAATAATAAAGACTTTTCAAATACTTTCAAAAAAAAATTAAAATAAGTATAAACTTAAAAATTTTCTACTTTAAAAATTCAAAATACATTTTATTATTATAATAGTCTAAAAATAAAACCAGAAAAAAAGAAGGGAGGATTAATTATGGCTGCAGGATTAATTCAAACTTTTATTCTGCTTTTTACCATTGCTTTTATAATCTACCTTACAGCAAAGCTAAAAGTAAATGCCTTTTTGGTTCTTTTATTATCAGCTTTGCTTTATGGTCTTCTTTCATATTTTTTTACAGGAACTCCACCTTTACTTGATATAAAAAAGGATGATAAGGTTGTTCAAGGAGTTATCAATCTTATTACTGGGGGATTTGGTAGTACATTATCAAGTATTGGAATAGTTATTGTTCTTGGAACAATTCTTGGATATTTTCTTGAAAAAAGTGGTGCAGCAATCGTAATGGCTGAATCTATATTGAAAATTGTTGGAAAGAAAAATTCACCACTTGCGATTGGTATTGCTGGTTATATTGTTTCAATACCAGTATTTTGTGACTCTGGTTTTATTATCTTACAGGCATTAAATAGAAGTTTAGCTCAAGCAGCTGGTATCTCTCTTGCTGTTATGGCAACATCTTTAAGTATGGGACTTTATTCAACACATTGTCTTGTACCTCCAACTCCTGGTCCAATAGCAGCAGCAGGAAACATTGGTGCAGATCTTGGTATGGTTATTATGCTTGGACTTGTCACTTCTATTCCTGCTCTTTTAGCTGGTTGGTTCTTTGCAACTAGATATGGTAAAAAAATAAATATAAATCCTTCTGCTGGTATGTCTTTTGAAGAATTGAAGAATAGTTTTAAAAAACTTCCTTCACCTTTAATGTCTTTTTTACCTATAGTTTTACCACTTATTTTAATTGCATTAAATTCAATTGCTTCATTTCCAACAAATCCATTTGGGACTGGATTATTAAAACAAATATTAGTTTTTATTGGAAATCCAAATATTGCTTTGCTTATTGGTGTTTTCATAGCATCTATTATGACTGGTTGGAAGAAAGAAGTTTTTGATGGATGGGTTGGTGAAGCTATAAAAACTTCAGCAATTATTCTTGTTATTACAGCAGCTGGGGGATCTTTGGGAAGTGTTTTAAGAGCAAGTGGAGTTGGAAATTATCTTGGCAATATTTTAGCAAAACTAAATATTGGATTATTACTTCCATTTATTATAGCAGCAGCAATAAAAACAGCTCAAGGTTCATCAACTGTTTCTCTTATAACAACTTCATCAATACTTGCTCCAATGTTAACTTCACTAGGTTTTGTTACAACACCTCAAAAAGCTCTAGTTGTACTTGCAATTGGTGCTGGTTCAATGGTTGTTTCTCATGCAAATGACTCATATTTTTGGGTTGTTGCAAAATTCTCTGATATGGATGTAGGACAAGCATATAGATTACAAACTTTAGGTTCTCTTGTAACAGGAATTGGAGCTCTTGTTGGTGTATTTATACTTTCTATATTTTTTATGTAAAATTTATTATTATTAATAATTGAATATTTTTTAGTAAATTTAGTTTTTTTATAATTTTTGATATTTCTTTAATATTTCTAGGATTAGGGGCTATCTAATATTTAAAAATTTGTGAGTTTGTAGTAAGGTAGCCCCTAATTTTATATAAAAAACTTTTTCTATAGATTTGTTTTTTTATCTATTAACAATACTCCTACATCTGTAACATTTGTACCTGTTGGACCTGTTATTATTGCATCACCAAGTTTTTCGAAAAAAGTAAATGAATCACTATTTTTAATAAAATTTGCAGTATCTATATTATTTTTTTCAATAAATTCAACAGACCAGTTATCCGCTATAGCTCCTGCTGCAATAGAAACACCATCTATTCCATCTGTACCAAAACTACAGATTGAAAAAAGATATTTAAGTAGATCAATATTTATTTTGTTTTTTCTTATATTATTCAAAAAAGAAAGAACAAAGTGCTGATTTCTACCGCCCTTACCATTTCCTCTAACTTTTACTGTTGTTTCGCCACCCCATACAATTGCTAATGGTAGGTGGTAAAAAGAATCATTGATGGATATATCTTTTATTCTTAAAATCTCAGATGAAAAACCGAATTGATTTTTAAAAATTGACCTAAAAAAACCGAAAAAAAGGTTTGCTATCTCTTCAGCATCTCCTTCTATTAATGAACCTAAATAAATAACATTGTAGTTTTTTACTATTAAACTTTTTATTATACTCTGACAGCAAATATAATTTGAGCCTACAAGAAAATTCTCTATTTTGCCTCTTTCATACTGTTCATTATATTCTTTTTCTTTCAAAGTTTCCAGTATTTTACCATTTATTCCATCATTAAATATTTTTTCAATTTGAGGATATTTTTCAGTAAGTTCATACTTTTTAAGTATACTTAGAGCCATTTCAAAGGTTGTACTATCATGATATGTTGGACCTGATGCAATAGATTCGAGAGGATCACCAGGGACATCTGAAAGAATTAGAGAAATAATCTTTGCTTTGCTTTTTTGAATTATCCTACCTCCTTTTAATGCTGAAAGATGTTTTCTTATTGTATTTAATTCATGTATGTTTGCACCTTTTTTTAATAGATCAGCAGTAATTGATTTTAATGTATCAAAATCAATTATTGGTTTTTCAACAAGTGCAGAACCTCCTCCTGAAATAAGAACAAAAATAAGATCTTCTTCATTTGCTTTTTCAAGTATTTTTATAATTTCATTTCCAGCTTTTATTGAGTTTTCATCAGGTAATGGATGTCCACCTTTTATATATTTTATCTTTTTACTGTTTGTTTTTATCATTTGCTCAGAATTAAAAGCTATCGACATGATATTATTTTTATTGTTTTCAATGATATTAATTTGATCTGATTTATAAGTATTAAAAATACTTAAAAACTTTTCTTCTATATTTGAAATTTCTTCATTTGAACAGATTATTCCATCAGTTAAATTAAATCTTATTATAATAGCAAGACTCATTCTAATAACAGCCTTTCCAAAGCCTATTAAATAGATATTTTTAATGTTTAAATAATCTATATTATCAATATTTTCTTCAAAATTAGGGAAACTATTATTTTGAAAATTTATATTTTGTATTTCTATATTTTTTTTATTAGGTTTAATTTCTTGATTGTAAAAGTAGTTATTTACACATATAAATGGGTCAACACTTTGTAAACCAACATTTAAACTTTCAAGTAAATCTTTTCTAAGTTTGTTAGATTCAAAGTTATTACTTTTTTTCAAATACTTTTCAATTTCAATTAACATAGCCTCCCCCTTTTTATTATTTTTATATTGATTTTATATTTTATTTTATTTTTCTATCTATTTTTCTTTTAACTATTAAAATTGTAATTTAAAATATAAATTTATACAAATTATTTATTTAGGAAAAATAAAAATTGACAAATATTAATATTAAGTTTAATCTATTAGAAATATTTTTTAATTTTATTTAAATATTATAATGTAATAGGAGTAGAATGATGGAACCTATTGTTAAAGTTGAGCATCTTTACAAGACATACAAAACAAAAACCAAACAGATAAAAGCTGTTGATGATATTTCTTTTGAAGGGGTTAGTGGAGAGATTTTTGGAATTTTAGGGCCAAATGGCTCTGGAAAAACAACAATTGTAAAATCTATAGCTACTATAATCTACTATGATTCTGGTAGAATTTTAGTTGATGGTATAGATAATAAAAAACATCCAAATTTTGTAAAAGAAAGAATAGGAGCAGTATTGGAAGGGGCAAGAAATATTTTATTGGAGACTTACCCCTGTTGAAAATATGATATATTTCGCTGGCATAAAAGGGCTTTCACATAAAGATATAAAATCAGATATTGAATATTTTCTTGAAACTTTGGAACTAAAAGATGTAAGAAATAAACAGGTAAGAGAATTTTCAAAAGGAATGCAGCAAAAGGTTGCAGTTGCATGCGCATTTATATCTAATCCAAAAGTTATACTTCTTGACGAACCAACTTTAGGACTTGATGTTGAAACAGCAAGGCAGATGCAAATCTGAGTTAAAAAAATAGCAAAGGTTAAAAATGCATTTATTCTTGTAACTTCTCATGATATGAAGTTTGTTGAAAATGTTTGTGAAAGAGTATCTATTATAAAAGATGGTAAGATAATAATCACAGATACAATAGATAACCTAAAAAAGTTTTTCATGAAAAAGGTTTACAAGATAATATTAAATTCTCCACTTGATTTAACTCAACAGGAAAGATTAAAAAGCTTATTTATGGTTCGTTTTGAAAGCATAAAGGATGATTTTATAATCTTTATAACAATAGATGATGATAGCTTTCTATATGAAATTTTCTCAATACTTGCAATGAAAAAACAGATTATAAAATCTATTGAGATTGAAAATGACGATTTTGAAGATGTATTTCTTGAAATAATTCATAAAAATGGAGAGAAAAATGAAAATAATAAATCTATTTAAAGTCGAAGGGATGAAATATTGGCTTGAAATAAAAAGATATCTTTTCAATACAATATCAGGCTTATTAGTTATTTATATAATATTTCTTGTTTATTTTTTTGGCATAAAGTTTATGACAGGTCCAGCAATGTCAACAGAAAAATTAGATGTTTTAATAATTGGTTATGTAATGTGGATGCTTGCTTTAATAGGTTTTCAGGGGACTTCTTATCTTATCTATGATGAAATGCAAAGAGGAACCTTTGAACAGATGTATATGACAAGCCTAGGGCTTGAAAATGTCTTTTTTTTCAGAGTTTTTTATGATACAATATTTAGCATTGTTTTTTCTTCATTGATACTTCTTTTAACTATGGTAACAACTGGCAGGTACTTTTCATTTAATGTTTTGCATTTCTTTATTATCTTTTTTCTATCGATCCCTTCTATGTGGGGTCTTGGCTTTATTTTTGGAGGTCTTGCCCTGATTTATAAAAAAATTTCCGCTTTTTTAAATCTTATGCAATTTGTAATAATCGCTTTAGTTGCTTTAGATGCTTATCCATTTAATGTTATGTCTTTCCTCCCTTTTACGGCTGGAGCATCTTCTATTCAGCATCTTATAAATAAGCATGGTAGTTTTCCTTTATGGTGGTACTTTTTCCTCTTAATAATGAGCATTTTTTATTTATCTATTGGAATTTTAATCTTTAGGCTATTATTAAAAAAAGCAAGGAAGATGAATCTTTTAGGCCAATATTAAAAATTTTATTTTATCTTTAAATTTCAAGTTTTTAATTTTTAGTTTTTATTATATAATTAAAAATATAATATAACTGAAATTGTTTAAAATATATGAAAAATTAAAATCAATTATTGTTTCAAATTATTAAAAAATATTTAGGTGTTTCATATGATATATTCAAAAAATGGATATTTTGTTGATGAAAAAGGTAGAATCCTATTATTCAGGGGTTGTAATTTTTCAGCTGATGCTAAAATTCCTTTAATTCCTGATGGTGCTACTCATAATAAAGAAAGCTTAAATCGAGAAAAAATTTCATTTGTAGGAAGACCATGTAGACTTGAAGAAGCAGATGAACATTTTGAAAGAATGAAAAACTGGGGATTTAATTTTTTAAGATTTCTGATAACATGGGAGGCTATTGAACCTCATGAACCTGGAGTTTATGATATAGAATATATAAGGTTTATTAAATCTATTTTAAAAAAAGCAGCAGATTATGGATTTTATATTTATATAGATCCTCATCAAGATGTCTATAGCCGCTTTAGTGGTGGAGATGGGGCTCCATGGTGGACTTTTGATAAAGTTGGGATTGATGTTGAAAAGATTGGAACAACCTTTTCTGCTCTTTTTCATAAAGACTATCAAGACAATTTCCCCTCGATGATCTGGCCTACGAATTATAATAGATATGCAGCAGCTACTATGTTTACATTATTTTTTGGGGGGAAGGATTTTGCTCCACATCTTAAAATAGATGGACAAAATGTTCAGGATTATCTTCAAACAAAATATATAAACGCTATAAAACAACTTGCCAAAGCTGTTGCGGATAACAAGAATATAATTGGTTTTGGTAGTATGAATGAGCCAAGTTCGGGATATATAGGTATTACAGATTTAAGTAAAATACAGAATTGTTCCTATGCCAAAGGTTATATTCCGACAGGTTTTCAATCCATGATCCTTACATCTGGCTTTCCGACATATATCAATAAGTACAATGAAGGATTTTTTGGATATAAAGCTATAGGTAAAAAGCTTTTCAATAAAGAAGGGATATCTCTTTTTAAGGATGGGGCGATGTGTCCATGGCGAGCAGAAGGGGTTTGGGATATTGTAAATGGTAAGCCAATACTGTTAAAAAAAGACTATTTTTCAAAGGCAAATGGAAAAAGTATTGATTTTGCAAATGATTATTTAAAACCATTTATAATAAAATTTCAACAGGAGATAAACAAAATAAATAAGAACTGGTTTACAATCGTTGAAGGTATTCCTCATGGAAAAGCTCCTACATTTAACCAGGAACAAACAAAAAAGATGATTCATGGATTTCACTGGTATGATGGTTTGCCTATGGTTTTAAAAGTTTTTTTCCCGTTTTTTTCAATAAGAGGGGATACTAGAAAACCTGTTTTTGGTAAAAAAAATATTATTAAAAGTTATTTTGAGCAAATTAAAAATATGAAGGAAAATACTGAGAAAAACATGGGGAATATGCCATGCTTACTTGGAGAATTTGGGCTTCCTTTTGATATCTTTAATGGAATTTTGTTTAAGATAAAAAACTATAAAATCATTAATAAGGCAATTTCAATGTATTACGATGCTATAGATAAATTACTCATTTCATCAACAATATGGACTTACTGTGTTAATAATAATCATAAGTATGGGGATAATTGGAACAAAGAAAATTTTTCTATTTATTGTAAAGAAGATTTTTATAAAATCCAAAAAATAAAAAATAAAAAAAATAAAGTGTTTGAAGAAAATATAAGAGTTGTTTTTGGAATTTTAAGACCATATCCAGTTATTGTAAATGGTATTCCTCTTTCTTTTTCTTATGATACAAAAACAAAGAAAATTATACTTGAATGGAAAAATGATGATAAAGATTTTATCTTTAGCAAAGAAGAGCTAACAATAATTTTTATACCTAAAAGATTATATAAAAAAGAATATCTAAAAAATAAATATAAAGTAAAAGAAAATAATATAAAAAAAGATGAAAAAGAAGAAATGGATAAAAATTATAATCTAATTTTTTATTACAATGATGAAAAAATAGATTCTAAATATTTTGAAACTTTTTATGAAGAAAATAAGCAATTTTTTTATATTAAAACAGAATATAAAGGAAAGATAAAGATTGTTTTTGAAAAAATATATTAAAAATTTCCAGTTGCCCTATGTTTTAATATTTTTCCAGTAACAATATAATAAACATCTTCAGCTATGTTTGTTGTTAGATCTGCAATTCTTTCAAGATTTCTTGATATAGTAAGAGATGAAAGAAAATTATTTTTTTCTTCAAATGAATCAAAATTTTTGTTTATAAAAGAATGCAATATCTTTTCATTTAATTCATCAATAATATTATCAGACTCACATACTTTTATAGCTTTATCAGGATCCTCAAAAGAATAACTTGAGATTGCTTCATCAAGCATATTTAAAACTTTCTCACCCATAGATATTATATTTTCATCTATTTTTGTGAAAGGTGATTTAAAAAGTTCTATTGAAGTTTCAGATATATTAACAGCATGATCTGCTATTCTTTCAAGATCATTATTTATTTTTAATGCCATTATTATTTGTCTTAAATTTTTACCTTTTGGTTCATATTGTGCTATTGATGATATGCAAAATTCATCAATTTCTATCTCTTTGGCATTTGCATATGGTTCAAGGTCATTAATAACATTTTCAAGTAATTTAATATCTTGTTCTTTTAAACCTTTCAAGCTTTTTAAAATCATATCTTTTACAAAAAGAGTATATGAAAGTATGCTTTTTTTTAAGTCATTTAAAACTTCTGTTAGCATTATTTTCTCCAATTATTTGTATTATTTATTGTTATATTTCAAAATATTAATTTTTAATTATAAAATTTGCAATTTATTAACCAAATTTTCCACTTAGATATTCTTCAGTTACAGGAGAATCCGGAGATGTAAAAATTTTTTTACTTGGACCAAATTCTATAAGTTCTCCAAGATAGATAAAAGCAACAAAATCTGATACTCTTGCAGCTTGAGCAATATTGTGAGTTACTAGTAAAATAGTTACACTTTCTTTTAAACTTATCATAAGTTCTTCTATTTTTGAAGTAGATTTTGGATCTAAAGCTGATGTAGGTTCATCAAGTAAAAGAATTTCTGGATTCATTGCAAGTGCTCTTGCTATGCATAGTCTTTGCTGTTGACCACCTGATAGAAATGTACCTTTTTTAAAAAGATCTTTTTTAACTTCATCATATAAACCACTTTTTATAAGTGAGGTTTCAACTATTTTATCAGCTTCTTTTTTTGATAAGTGAATCCCATTTAGTTTAAATCCTGCTAAAACATTATCGTAAATACTCATTGTAGGAAATGGATTTGGTCTTTGAAAAACCATCCCAACCTTTCTCCTTAAAACTATTGGATCTATATCAAAAATATTTATGTTATTTAAATAAATTTTTCCATTTGCTTTAACATCATGATTTAAATCATGCAACCTATTTATTGCTCTAATTAATGTTGTTTTCCCACAACCTGAGGGACCCATTATAGCTGTTAAAGTATTCTTTTTTATTTCAAAATTTATGTTTTTTAAAACAAGATTGCTTCCATAAGAACAATAAAAATTTTCGATTTTTAATACTGAATCAGTTTTTAATGATGGTTCATTTAATAATCTATTTTCCACTTTTTTACTCCTAATTTAACAGTTAAATTTACTAATAAAACAAACATTACTAAAATTAATGAAGAACTCCACGCAATTCTGTGTAATTCAGGATAAGGGCTCATAGTATAGTTGAATATAACAAGTGGAATAGCATTTATTGGTTTTAAAGGATCGAATGATATAAATTGATTTCCAAAAGCTGTAAATAAAAGAGGTGCAGTTTCACCTGCAATTCTTGCCATTCCAACTAAAATCCCACTCATGATACCAGATATTCCTGAAGGTAATATTACTCTTAAAATTGTCTTATAGTAAGGCACTCCAAGGGCAATAGAAGCTTCTTTTATAGTATAAGGAATTCTTAAAAGAGTTTCTTCTGTTGAAATTATAACAGATGGAAGCATCATTATGAACAGAGCAAAACTTCCAGCAATTGCAGAAAAATGCTTCATTGGTTTAACTATTAGTATATATGAAATTATTCCTATAACTATAGAAGGAATACCCTGAACAATTTCAGTAGATAATCTTACAGGTAGATAAATTTTTTTTCTTCTATTTTCAGCAAGAAATATCCCTATAATTATTCCAAACAAACTTGCAAAAAAAGAAGCTGTCAAAACCATAAAACTGGTTCCTATAATAGCATTCAAAATTCCATTTTCAAATTCTCCAACAGGTCTTGTTGAAAACAAAAAAAGATTTAAAGAGAAATTTTCTACACCCTTTTTAAAAATTAATCCTAATATTAAAAACAAAGGAATAATTGAAATAATAGAAAATAAGAATATAAACAAAACAAATAATTTGTCTTTAAATTTTCTAATATTTAATTTTTTTTCCATATTTTTACTTTTTTCTATTGATTTTTATATATTAATAAATTTTAGTAATTTAAAATTTGAGCTTTTTTAATAAAAATTTTACCTAAAAGATTTATGATAGATGTTAATATAAATAAAATAAAAGCAATATAAATTAAATTTGAGGTATGTAAAAGATCTGTGGACTCAGCAAATTCATTTGCAATAACACTCGCCATTGTATTTGAAGGAGAAAAGATTGAAGTAGGTAAAAAATTTGAGTTTCCAATAAGCATAGTAACTGCCATTGTTTCACCTAATGCTCTTCCAAGTGAAAGTAAAATGCCAGCTATTACCCCTGATTTTCCAAAAGGGAATACAATTTTTGCTATAACTTCATATTTTGTTGCACCTAAACTGTATGCAGCTTCTTTGATATCTTTAGGACACATACTAAAAACTTCCCTTGAAATACTTGCAGAAAAAGGAATTATCATAATACTTAATACTATAGAAGCTGAAAAAATTCCTACTCCATAAGGAGGCACACCTATTTTCATTTGAAAGTTTCTTATAGGTATTAGAAGAACAAAATAAGCCCATAAGCCATATATTACAGAAGGTATAGCAGCGAGTAATTCAATACAGGTTTCAATGAAATTTTTGAAAAGTCCTTTTTTTAAATATTCAGATAAGAATATTGAAATAGAAATTGAAAATGGTATACATATAATCAATGCAATAAATGAAGTTATAAGAGTACCAAAAATAAAAGGGATTATGGAATACTTTCCATTTAATGGATCCCATGATTTTTCTACGAAAGAAGAAATACCGTTGTTTTTTAAGGCAGGTAGAGATTCTTTATAAAGGGAAAATAAAAAAATTATTAATAAAAATAAGAACAAAATAGCTGAGAAAATTAAAAATATATTAAAAATTTTATCTTTCATAAATATTTCCATAAAAATTTGTAAAATATTATAATTAAAAATTGATTAAGAAAATGTTAATTTTATGTTAAAAAATGCTTCACCTAAAAAGGTGAAGCATTTTATACTTATTTAAATAATTTCAAAATATTACAAATCAAAATTAAATACCTATTTTAATATTTTTTGTCCATTATAAGTAACATTTCTTAATAGGTTTTCTACTTTTTTAACTGCAGCTTCAGGAAGAGGAGCGTATCCAAGTTCCTTAGCATATTTTTGTCCATCATGAACCATCCACCAGAAAAGTTCAAGCATTGCTTTAATTTTTTCAAGTGATCTATTACCATAATTTTGTTCTTTATAAAGGATTATCCATGTAAATGAACTTATAGGATATCCATCTTTAGCAGATGAATTTGTTATAGAAACTTTAGTATGATCAGGAATATCAATATTAGCTGCTTTTGAAACGGAATCAAGAGTTGGTTCTATGAAATTACCAGAAGAGTTTTGAATTGAAGCATATTTTAAGTTGTTTTGTAATGCATAAACAAGTTCAACATAGCCAATCGATCCAGGAGTTTGAGCTACAAATCCAGCAACTCCAGGATTTCCTTTTTGTCCAATTGTATTTTGAGGCCAGTTTACTAATTTTCCAGCACCCAATTTATTAGCCCATTCTTTATTAACTTTTGTTAGATATTCTGTAAAAATAAAAGTTGTACCACTTCCATCTGTTCTTCTTGTTATAATGATAGGAAGATTTGGAAGTTTAACATCAGGATTAAATTTTGCTATTTGAGGAGCATTCCATTTTGTTATTTGACCCATAAAGATTTTTGCAACAAGTTCCCCTGTTAATTTTAATGAAGGGGTTCCTGGTAAATTATAAATAACAACTACTGCACCTAAACATGTTGGAAAATGAATAACTTCAGCACCAGCTGCTTTTTCTTCTTCCTCAGTCATAGGAGCATCTGTTGCTCCAAAATCCATGGTTTTATCAATTAAACCTTTTATTCCACCACCAGAACCTATTCCCTGATAATTAACCTGTACATTTTTCATACTAAAATATACATCAAATAATTTAGCATAAAAAGGTTGTGGAAATGTAGCACCGCCACCTGTAATTTCAATTTTAGATTGAGCATTTAAGCCAATAAAATTAAAAATAACTAAAGCAAAAATTAAAACTAAAAATAAAATCTTTTTATTCATAAAAATTCCTCCTTCAACTTAAAACTAAATTTAATGTGTTAACAAAAAATAAATGAAATGTTAAATTTTTATAAATTTTTTGTTTTAAAAAATTATGAGACTTTAACAATAAATTTTGAACCTTTATTTAAAATACTATTAATTTCTATAGACCAACCAAGTTTATCAATTGCACTTTTAACAATTGCTAAACCTAACCCTGTTCCATTGTATTTTCTACTTCTACTTTTATCAATACAGTAAAATGGTTCAAATATTTTTGGAATTTCATTTTCATCTATTCCTATTCCACTATCTTCGACTGTTATTGAGATTTTATTTTTTAAACCTTCTTTATAGTCTTCTTCTACTTTATCAATAATTATTTTAATAAATCCCTTATCAGTATATTTAATTGCATTATCAAGAAGATTTGAAAATATATTGTAGAATAAATTTTTATCTGTAATAATTTTTATATTATATAAATTTTCTATTTTATTTTCAAAAATTAAATCAATATTTTTATTTTTAGCAGAAGATTTAAAAATAGCACAAATTTGATTTAATTCTTCTAAAAGATCAATTTCTTCTAATGCTAATTCTTTTTTATAATTTATTCTTTCAATTTGAATTAGATCATTTGTTAAAAAAATAAGTCTTTCACAATTTCTTTTTATTATTTCTGAGTAAGAAATTATATCATTTTCATTTTTATTTTTTGCAACTTCCATTATTTCATCAATAAATCCATTGATAGAAGTTAATGGAGTTTTTAATTCATGAGAAATTGAAGAAATTAAAATTTTTTTCATCTCGTAGTAGGACTTTATTTCTGTTATATTGGAAAATGTAACTAATATACTTGAAAAAGAATTAATATAAATAATTTTTACTAAGTATAATTTTTTATCTTGTTCAATCTGTAAAATTTCATCAAATTTTTTAATATTTATTTCATCTTTATTTTTTATAATATTTTGAATGCTATTATTTATTTCATCAGATAAAAAGATTTCCCAATAAAACTTATTTTTATAATCAAAATTTTTTGGGATAAAGATTTCTTTAGCTTCTTTATTTAAAAAAATTGCTTCCCCTTTTAAGGAAAATAAAAAAATAGGTTCACCAAAACTTTCAAATATAGGTTTTAAAATTTCAATCTTTTCTTCTTTATACTCATTTTTTAATTTTCCAAATAAGTCTATTATATATGATTCAAAATAATTTGTAATATTTTTTCCATATAAAAAGAATTTTAAATTAAAATTATTAGAAGAAGTTTCAAAAGAATATTGTGGATTTTTGAAAAAATTCTTTAATTTTAAAATAATTAAATTAAAAAATGAAAATAGATTTAAATTATGAAAATATATTAATAAAACAAAAAATATAAAAATAAATAAATTGAAAATAATGATTAAAATAAATGATTTTAAATTAGCACTTCTTAATGAATTTATTTCTCTACTTAATCTTAAAAATCCAATTAAATTATTATTTATTATAATTTTTTTTGAAAAATAGATAAGTTTTTTATTTAATGTTTTACTTTGCATTATTTTATATGAAAATTCTCTATTTTGAAGTTTTAAAAGATCTTGTCTATCAAAATAACTTTGCATTTTATTTGTATCTGTTTTATTGTCAAAAATAACTTTCCCATCACTTTGTATTATTGTTATTCTTGTATCTAGTTTTTTAAAATCTTCAAAGATATTTAAATTAATTTTATTAAGATCATCATCAATATTTTTATAAATCAAATTTTCAATAAAGTATGATAAATCATTGAAAAATTTTAAATTCTCTTCTATAAATTTTTTCTTATTAAAAAAATAGGACAAAGTATAAATAGAAGAAGAAATTACAGTTAATACAATAAGTAAAAATAAGATAAATCTTATTATTATTTTTTTATTAATTAATAGGAAGGATGATTCAAAATTTGAATTAAGAATATTTTTAGTTGTTTTCACATTATTTACCTTGTTTTTTTTATACTTTTATTTTAATCTATGTTTAATTTATAACCAATTCCTCTTTCATTAATAATTAATTTTCCAGCTTCTTTTAACTTATGTCTTAAATGGGTTACATGAACATCTATAGTTCTATCAATAACAGCTTTATCATTTCCCCAAAGATAATCTAAAAGTTGTTCTCTACTTATAACCCAACCTGGTTTACTCATTAATTTTTCTAAAATTTTAAATTCAGCTGAAGTAAGATTTATTTTTTCACCATTAACATAAACTGAATGTTTAGTTTTTGATAAAAAGAGTTTAATATTATTAATTTCTATTGAATATTCTTCTTCATTTTTATTAATATTTTTTTCTAGAATAGTTTTTTCTTTATTTATTTCAAAATCAATTTCTTTTTCATTTTTTAATGAAATTTTTTCTATCTGTTTTTTTATGCGGACAATAAGTTCTTTAACTGAAAATGGTTTTGTAAGATAGTCATCTGCTCCAAGTTCAAGACCAACTACTTTATCAATTTCATCTGATTTTGCACTAATGATTATAATTGGTATATTTTTATATTCTTTTGAGTTTTTTAATTTTTTTATTATACTAAAACCATCTATATCGGGAAGCATAAGGTCAAGTACTATACAATCAGGGATTTTTGATTTTAAACTTTCAAAAAATGAGTTGGCATTATTAAACCCTTCAAATAAAAAATTCTCTTTTGTTAGTGAAGTTTTTAGTAAAGTAAGAATATCTTCATCATCTTCTATTGCAAAAATTAGTTTTTTATCCATAATTTTCCTTATTTATATTTTTCAAATCTTCATAAATTTTTTATTTAGTTATAAAAACGATATAAATCAGAGTCTTTAAAAATAAAATCTTTAATTTGTTAAGGTTTAAATTTTTATTTGTTAACTTTTTGTTAAGATAGTTTTAAAATATTTTGTATTTATTTTTAAGTTTAGTTATGTTTATTTTTTTTCAAAAAGTAAATATTTTTAATAATGTTTGTAAATATTTTTAATAATGTTTATTAAGATAAAAAGAATAATTATAAAAGATGTTATTATTATTTCATTATAAACTACTTTAGAAGAAGATCTTTTTATTATAATACCTGTAAAAGCCCATATAATAACTAAAGAATAAGCAATAGCATTATATTTATTAAGCATTATTATACAAATAATTCCACCAACTAAAATCATAATAATTGTCCATAATTGAGGAGTTAATCCAAAACCATTCCATCCAATATGAACAAGAAAAGCTGTTGTATTTACAATTGTAGCAATAGTTATCCAACCAAAATATATTTCAATTGGTACTTTATAAAAAAAGCTTAACCTGTTTTTACTTTCAAGTTTTTTTTGTAAAAGAAAAATAAAAGTTAAAGAAATAAGAAATAATATCATTATAATGAGAGAAATTGTTATTTTTAGGTAGTGCCATGCAAAAATCCAACAAATGTTTAATATAGAGGTTAATGCAAATAATAAATTTATATTTATAGTTTTGGTAAAAAATTCACTATCTTTAATAGCTTTTATAATGTTGTAAATAACAAAAATAGCAAGAAATATATAGATAATGCCCCAAATCGAGAAAGTAATACCAGCAGGGACTATCAAATTGGGGTATAAATCAGATAATTCACCCGTACTTTTTCCATTTAATGGAAGGTATGTTGCAAGAAAATTTACTATTAAAACACAAACAAATAAAAAAAGATTTAAAAATGACAAAAGAATTCCATATTTTTTTATCATAAACTCCTCTTAATTATAAAATTGTTTAAAATTATTATAATATAAAAAAAATAAAATAAAATTAAATTGAAAAATAAAATAAAAAAATGAAGAATAAAATAAATAAAAGTATATAAAATATATTTTAAAAATTACAAAAAAGTTTTTCTACTACTTTTATATTTTCTTTGTTATTATATTTCATGCCTTCTGTTGTATACATATATTCTAATTTATCTTTATAAGCCTCAATAATTTTATATCTTACCATTTTCATTGTTGAGTTTATCATATGATTTGCCTCTGAAAATGGTTCTTCTATAATAATAAAATTTGAAGGTTGCCACTTAGTAGGAAATTTATCTTTAAATGAAGGATCTAATGTGTATTTTTGGAAATCATTGTAAATTAGATTAAGTATTTTTTCTGGGTCTTTGATGTTTTTAGTTTTAATAAAATTTTTTAATTTTTCTATATTTAATGTTATTAGACTTGTTGTAAATTTTTTATGATCATTATAAACCATAACTTGATATATAAAGTCTGATGTGTTTACAATAGCTTCCTCTATTTCTTCTGGTGAATATTTTTCACCATCTTCAGAAATTAAAAGTGCTTTTTCTCTTCCAACAACTACTAAAAAACCATCCTCATCAAAATATCCAAGATCACCTGTGTATAACCATCCATTTCTAATTGTTTTTTCTGTTTCTTCTTTGTTTTTGTAGTAACCTTTCATGACATTTTCACCCTGAATGACAATTTGCCCTTTTTCACCTATCTTTGCTTCACTTCCATCCTCTTTTATGATTTTGCATTTTACAGTTGGAGCAATTATTCCTGAAGATCCGAGTTTATGCTTTTCTGGAGTATTAGAAAATATGACTGGTGCAGCTTCAGTTAAACCATAACCTTGATAAATTGGTATTCCTAAAGTATAGAAAAATTGTTGCTGTTTAACATCTAATAAAGCTCCACCTCCAACAAAAAATTGCATATTTTTTCCAAAAATTTTTCTCACTTTCTTAAATATAAGAATATCTGCTAATTTATATGGAAGAAAATTTATTAACCTTGTAAATATTGGTGGTTTATTGTAGGCATTACCATAATATTTTATACCGCAATTTAAGCCAATTTTAAAAATTGAGTTTATTAATTTCCCTTTTTCTTCTATTCCATCAATGATTTTTTTCATAAAATTCCCAGAAACAGCAGGTACACTTAGTAAAAAACTTGGATTAGATTCAAGGATATTTGTCGAAATATTTTTTAAAGCTTGCATTGCTCCTTTTCTGTAATCAACAAAGTAAAGTTCGATTCCTCTAAGAAGTCCAGCATATATACCAACAGTATGACCAAAGGAATGGTCAATAGGAAGGATAAGTAAAGTTTTAAAATTATCTGGAACTTTAAAAAGAGCAATACTATCATGACAATTTGACCAGTAATTTAAATGAGTAAGCATTATACCTTTGGGGTTTCCAGTTGTTCCTGAAGTGTAACAAATATTTGCAACAGTATCTTCGTTAACATTTTGTTTAAATGTTTCAATTTTATTTTTATTTTTTTCAAAATTATCTTTTCCTGTTTGAATAAAATCTAAATATGAAATAAAATTTGAATTTATTGGTACTTTATAATCATTAAAAAGTTTTTCTGCAAAAGATATATCATCATCAAAATATATTATTTTTATATTTTTATTTTCAAATTTATCAAAAACTTTTAAGATTTTTTCTAAAGTGATTTTTGAAACTGCAATTAATTTGGTTTCTGAGTGGTTTATTCTAAAAGGTATTTCTTCAGGAAGTAGTTTTAAGGATAGAGGAACAGAAATTGCACCTATAATAATAGTTCCAAGTTCAAGTAAAATCCATCTTGTTTTTGCTTCTGAAATAATTGCAACTTTATCTTCTGGTTTTATTCCAAGTTCAATCAAAGCACTTGAGACATAATGAGATTCTTCGTAAGTTTTGTCAAAAGATGTTTCTTCCCATCCATTATCATTTTTTTCAAAAAGATATCCTTTTGATCCATACTTTTCCTTTGAAAGTTTAAGCATTTCAACTATAGTTCTTTTCATATTTTATCCTTTTTTATGTAGTTAACAAAAAAAAATTATATAAATTTTAAAATTTGTCAAAAATATTAAAAATATATTTTTAATATTTTTTTTAATATCAAATATACAATGATTTATTAATAATTAAGAGGGTATAGGATTAGAAAGAATATTTGACAAAATTGTCTGATTATTATATATAAATTATAAAAATTGAAAAATTAAATTAAAATAAATTGTAAAAAAATAAAAGAGAGGATAATAGTTCATGGCAACCAACGGTAACAACAAAGAACAGGAAAGAGCTGAATTACACAAAACCATTTGGCAAATAGCAAACGACCTACGTGGCAGTGTTGATGGCTGGGACTTTAAACAATATGTATTAGGATTTTTGTTCTATAGGTTTATTAGCGAAAATCTTACTAGTTACCTCAATGAAGTAGAGCGAAAAGCTGGCAATACTAATTTCGATTATGCTAAAATCTCCAACGAACAAGCCGAATTTGGCCGTTCTGAAACGCTTCGTGAGAAAGGTTTTTTTATCCTACCGAGTGAGCTTTTTTGTAATGTTCGTGCCCGAGCAAAAAATGATAAAAACTTAAATGAAACCTTAACCAGTATATTTCAAAATATCGAAAACTCAGCTAAAGGCAGCGACAGCGAAAAAAATATCAAAGGACTTTTTGATGATATAGACTTAAACTCTAATAAACTTGGCCCAAATGTTGAAAAACGTAACCAAAAGATTGCCAAAATACTTGATGCCATAGGTGATTTGCCACTATCCAATGGAAAGTTTACCGAGAACACCATTGACCTCTTTGGCGATGCCTATGAGTTTTTGATGACGATGTATGCAAGCAATGCTGGAAAATCAGGAGGAGAGTTTTTTACACCACAGGAAGTAAGTGAGCTTCTGGCAAAAATTACCCTTGTTGGCAAAACAGATATAAACAAGGTTTATGACCCTGCCTGTGGTAGTGGCTCACTACTTTTAAAGTTTGCCAAGATCCTTGGTAAGGAAAATGTACGTGTTGGATTTTTTGGACAGGAGATTAACCTAACAACCTACAACCTTGCCCGTATGAATATGTTTTTGCATGATATACCATACAACCGTTTTGATATTGCTCACGGCGACACACTCACCGACCCTAAACACTGGGATGATGAACCATTTGATGCTATTGTCTCAAATCCACCTTATTCCATTAGGTGGGAAGGTGATGATAATCCCATATTAATAAATGACCCACGTTTTTCTCCTGCGGGCGTGCTCGCTCCTAAAAGCAAAGCAGACCTTGCTTTTGTGATGCACATGCTATCGTGGCTTTCGCCAAGCGGTGTAGCAGCTATTGTTTGTTTCCCTGGTGTCCTCTACCGAGGTGGTGCAGAACAAAAAATCAGAAAATACCTCATCGACAACAACTACATCGATACCGTTATCCAGCTCCCACCGGACCTTTTTTTTGGTACTAGTATAGCTACCGCCATTATGGTACTCAAAAAGAACAAAACTGACAATAACATTCTTTTCATCGATGCCTCCGAAGAGTTTGTGCGAAGTGGCAACAAAAACAAGCTTACCGACGAAAACATTGGCTGTATTATAGATGCCTATGTTAATCGTAAAGACATTGACCATTTTGCTAAACTTGTGCACTATGATAAGATTGTTGAAAATGATTACAATATAGCTGTATCAAGCTTTGTGGCTAAAAAAGAAGATAGCGAAGAGATAGATATCAAAGTCCTCAATGCCGAGATTGAACAGATTGTAGCAAAACAGGCAGAATTGCGCAAAGCCATTGATGCGATTGTAAAAGAGTTGGAGGGCTAAAGCTATGAACCGAATCGAAAAACTCATTGCCGAACTTTGCCCCAATGGCGTGGAGTGGAAGAAATTGGGGGAGGTAACTATATGGGACAGGCGTTTTAATGGAGTTGATAACAATATGCAAAAAAATGCCATATCATTCAAGCATATTTCTGCAAATGATTTAAAAAAGTTAGAAACAACAGGTGGAAATATTAAATTGTTATCAACAGGAAAATTTGATGGATGGACTACGGAAAAATTAGCTGAAGGATACATAAATGAGGGAGAAATTATATCAATACCTTCAGGAGGTTCAGCAAATATTAAATATTACAATGGAAAATTTGTTGATAGCGGAAATATTTTAGCAACATCGTTTGATTCAAATATTTTAAATTTAAAGTATTGTTATTATTTTCTCTTAACGAAAATAAAGCTGATTGAAAGTTATTTTAGAGGTAGTGGGGTAAAGCATCCTGATATGCCGTCAATTCTGAATATCCCCATCCCCCTCCCCCCGCTTCCCATACAGGAAGAGATAGTAAAGATACTGGACAGCTTTACAGAATTAGAAGCAGAATTAGAAGCAGAATTAGAAGCCCGCAAAAAGCAATATGAATATTACCGCAATAAGCTCCTCACCCCCGTAGAGCACAACGGCCGCTGGTACCTCAATGGCAAAGAAGTGGAGAGGAAGAAGTTGGGGGAGGTGTGTGAAAGTATATCATCTGGAAAAAATAAAAGTAGAAATCCTAACGGAAAATATCCTGTTTTCGGTTCCACAGGTATTATTGCATACTCTAATAATTATGTTTATGATAAAGAAGCAATATTGATTGCAAGAGTTGGAGCAAATGCAGGGTTTGTAAATAAATCCAAAGGAAAATATGATGTTTCTGATAATACGCTAATTTTGTTACCAAAAGAAGAATATCATTTAATGTTTGCATATTATCAATTAAAAAATTTTAATTTGAACAAATTGACTAAAGGTGGTGGACAACCTCTTATCACTGCAAGCCAAATAAAACAAATTCCCATCCCCATCCCCCCTCTCTCCGAGCAGGAGCGAATTGTGGCTATATTGGACAAATTTGATGTATTGGTGAACGATATATCGCAGGGCTTGCCAGCCGAAATCGAAGCACGGCGTAAGCAGTATGAATATTATAGAAACAAACTTTTAACATTTAAACCAAAGGAATAAGATTATGCCAGAAGATAAAATTTATAAACTGATTTTTGAAAACAATCAAAGCACGGTAGTAGCTGAATACCAGCCCGAATACCGCACAGAAACAAGCTACCAATCCGAAGCCGAATTAGAGAAGGCTTTTATTAAACAGTTGCAAAAACAAGGTTATGAATACCTTCCTATAAAAAACGAAAATGATTTAATAAACAACCTTCGCAGATGCATTGAAACACTTAATAAGATCAACTTTACCAATGATGAATGGAACTATTTTTTTAAGTCAGAAATAGCCAACCCCAATCATACCATAACCGAAAAAACAGCCACTATTCAAGAAGATTATATCAAAATCCTGAAGCGAAACGATGGAAGCATAAAAAACATATACCTTATAGATAAACAAAATATCCATAACAATAAACTTCAGGTCATCAATCAATACGAAACCGAACAAGGAATAAGACCAAATCGCTACGATGTTACTATTCTTGTTAATGGTCTGCCCCTGGTGCATATAGAACTAAAAAGAAGGGGTGTAGCTCTTGAGGAGGCATTCAATCAAATAAACCGTTACCAGCGTGAAAGTTTTTGGTCAGGTACAGGGCTTTTTGAATACATTCAGATCTTTGTTATTTCTAATGGTACTCAAACAAAGTATTACAGCAACACAACACGATTTCAACATATTAAAGAGATGAGTGAGAACAAAGCTCCCAAAGGCAAACGCACAAGCAACAGTTTTGAGTTTACCAGCTGGTGGGCCGATGAAAAAAACAATCCCATTATGGACCTTATGGACTTTACAAAAACTTTTTTTGCTCGTCATACTATTTTGAATATACTTACGAAATATTGTGTATTTACCACTGACAGGCTTCTTCTTGTTATGCGTCCTTACCAGATTGTTGCAACAGAAAAGATTTTAAAAAAAATTGAAATTAGCTCCAATTACAAAAAATATGGAACAGTAGAAGCAGGTGGATATATATGGCATACTACAGGTTCAGGCAAAACACTAACAAGCTTTAAAACAGCTCAGATTGCAAGTCGTTTGCCTTATATAGACAAAGTGCTTTTTGTTGTCGACCGAAAAGACCTAGACTACCAGACTATGAGAGAATATGATAAGTTTGAGAAGGGGGCAGCCAACAGCAATACAAGCACCGCCATCTTAAAACGCCAACTTGAAGATCCCAATGCCCGCATTATCATTACCACCATACAGAAACTGGAGCGGTTCATCAAAGCCAACAAGGGGCATACCATTTTTGATGGACATGTGGTGCTCATCTTTGATGAATGCCACCGTAGTCAATTTGGTGAAATGCATCAAGCTATCACTAAAGCTTTCAAAAAGTATCATCTTTTTGGATTTACAGGGACGCCCATTTTTGCTGTTAATGCTTCAACCTCAGGTCGCCCCGATATGAGAACTACCAAACAGGTATTTGGTGATCTTTTACATGCTTATACGATTGTCGATGCAATCAGAGATAGAAATGTCCTTCCATTTAAAGTGGATTATGTTTCAACCATGCGCGAAGCCGAACAAATCGAAGACAAAATGATTTCAGATATTGATAGAGAACGTGTATTAGAAGCCTCTGAACGTATTGCTAAAATTGTTGAATACATAATCAACCACTTCAACCAAAAAACCAAACGAAATATATATTACAAACTTAACGAACGCCGTTTAGCAGGTTTTAACTCAATACTTGCAGTTTCTTCAATTGAAATGGCAAAAAAATATTATGCAGAGTTTAAAAAACAACTTAAAGATTTGCCATCTGACAAACAACTTAAAATTGCTCTTATTTACAGCTTTGTAACCAACGAAGACGACTTAGATGGAGTAATGGACGAAAACTCAGAAGATACCTCAGGACTTGATCAAAGTTCTCGTGATTTTTTAGATAATGCTATACAGGACTACAATGAAATGTTTGGCACTTCCTACGATACCTCATCCTATAAATTTCAAAATTATTACAAAGATGTAAGCGAGCGGATGAAAAAACGCGAAATCGATATTCTTATTGTGGTTAATATGTTTCTTACCGGCTTTGATGCTACCACTCTAAACACCCTATGGGTAGATAAAAACCTCAAGATGCATGGCCTATTGCAAGCTTTTTCTCGTACTAATCGTATCCTTAACTCTATTAAAACCCATGGTAATATTGTTTGCTTTCGCAATTTAGAAGATGCAACCAACGAAGCTATAGCACTTTTTGGTGACAAAGATGCAAGTAGCATTGTACTTATTCGCCCATACGATGATTATTACTATGGTTATACTGATGTAGAAAAAAAAGAAGAAACACCTGGCTACAAAACATTGGTTGAAGAAATGCTAGAAAAATATCCTGTAGGTCAACCTATTGCAAGCGAAAATGAACAAAAAGAATTCGTAAAAATATTTGGGAAAATACTCAAACTCAAAAATATTCTAAGTACTTTTGACCAGTTTAGCGGTAATGAAATTCTTACTGATCGTGATTTTCAGGATTATCAGAGCATATATATCGATCTTTACAATCAATATCGAAAAACTTCTGAAGCAGAAAAAGAAGTGATTAACGATGATATTGTTTTTGAGATAGAACTCATTAAGCAGGTAGAAATTAATATAGACTACATTTTAGAATTGATAGAGAAATATCATAAAGATCACATTAAGAATAAAGAAATATTGGTAGATATTAACAAAGCTATTGACTCAAGCTTAAAACTCCGCAATAAAAAGGATCTTATCCTTGAATTTATTCAAAAGCTCGATATTCAGAAGGAAGAAAAAGATAAAGGAATCAGTGTAGATGACCAATGGCAAACCTACATTGTTGGAAAACGTAAAGAGGAGCTTGATAAAATTATTGAACAAGAAAATCTTGACCGTGAAAAAACCTATAAATTTATAAAGAACTCTTTTAAAAGAGGTTATATCGAAAGCATAGGAACAGAGTTTGCTCAAATTCTTCCCCCCATGTCTCGATTTACTCCAAGTGGAGAGCGAACAAAAAAACGTGAAACTGTTCTGAAAAAAATAACTGATTTCTTTGAACGATTTTTTGATATTTCTAATGATGATTTATAAGGCATCTTTCTATTTTGTTATTGAAATAAAATAAATTATTATCAAAACTATAATGGCTATTAAGCAAAAAAAGCAATCATAACACCAGCGGCAATAGCAGAACCTATTACTCCTGCTACATTTGGTCCCATAGCATGCATTAGCAAAAAATTTGAAGGGTCTTCTTCAAGTCCAAGCTTGTTTGATACCCTTGCCGCCATTGGAACTGCAGAAACTCCAGCAGATCCAATCAATGGGTTTATCTTATTTTTTGAAAAAAGATTTAAAAATTTTGCAAAAAGCACACCACCTGCAGTTCCCAAAATAAAAGCAACAAGTCCTATTGCAAGAATTCCAAGGGATCGTCCTTGCAAAAATTTATAAGCAGACATTTGCATTCCAACACCAAGCCCTATAAAAATAGTAGTTATATTTAATAATTCATTTTGTATTGTTTTTGATAGCCTATCAACAACACCTGTTTCTTTTAAAAAGTTTCCAAAAGTTAAAGCTCCAATAAGAGGAGTAGCTGTTGGTATAAAGAAAATACATAATAGTAATAAAATGATAGGGAATATAGTTTTTTCTAATTTAGAAACTTCTCTTATGTTTTTCATTTTAATTTTTCTTTCATTTTTTGTTGTTAGAATTTTCATTATAGGTGGTTGAATTAATGGAACAAGAGCCATATATGAATAAGCTGCTACAGCAATTGAACCAAGTAAATCGGGTGCAAGTTTAGAAGAAACATAAATGGATGTTGGGCCATCAGCACCACCTATTATTGATATAGCACATGCTTCTTTAAGTGTAAAAGAAATCCCAGGGATAAGATTTAATAAAATTGCTCCAATCAGTGAACCAAAAATTCCAAATTGAGCTGCTGCTCCTAAAAGTGCTAGTTTTGGATTTGAGATTAAAGGACCAAAGTCAGTTAAAGCACCAATTCCCATAAAAATAATTAAAGGAAAAAGTTCATTTTTTATTCCAGCATTAAAAATAATATATAAAAAACCATGAGGAGGGCTTCCTATACTAGCTAAAGGGATATTAACAAGGATAGTTCCAAAAGCGATGGGTAAAAGTAATAATGGTTCAAAGTTTTTAACAGCTCCAAGGTAGATTAAAATAAGACCAATTATAATCATTATAAATTTTTGCCAACCATAAATATAGTATGTTTTAATAATATTTTCATTAATATTTTCATTTATTTCTTCTTTTTCAAAAAAAAAGGCATAAATTCCTGTTTGCTTAAAAAGTTTTATTAATGTATTATTTGACTCAATTTTATTATAATAAAAGTTAAGTTTACTCTTGTTGATTTGAAGATAGCCAACTAAAAATATTAGAATGATTAAAATGGAGGAAATTACTATTATTTTTTTTAGCATTTTCTTGCCCTTTTTATAATATTACAATTAATTTTTATTAAAATTTAATTAGTATTAAAAATTATTTTTTACTAATAATTATTATTGATAAATATATGCAATAATAGAGTTTCCTTCAAGTTTTTCTTGAGGATTTTTAATATACTCTATTTTTCCACTTAAATGGGATTTAATCTCTAGCTCCATTTTCATTGATTCAATAATTGATATAGTTTCACCTTCTTTTACTGTGTCACCATTTTTAAAAATATTTTTTAATAATATTCCAGCAACAGGAGAGACAATTTCGGATTTTTTCTTTTTATTATCATCTGTTTGGGAATTTTTATCTTTTTCACTATTTATTTTTTCATCAGAAACATTATTTAAATCCAATTTTTTAAATTTTTGAAGATCTTCAATATAAATTTCAGTTTCATCAACTATTGCTACATTGAAATCTTTTCCGTTTACATTTACAAGATAACTTTTAATCTTTTTGTTTTTATCTTCTACTTTTTCCTTTTCAACTTTTTTTAATTGTTCAATTTTAACAGGTCCATCTTTTCTTTTTTCAAAAAAATTAAGAGCAATTTGAGGAAACATTGCATATGTTAAAAGATCCTCATCAGAAAAATTTGTATACCCCTTATCTTTTAATTCTTCTTTTAATTTTTCCAATTCATAAGGAATTAAATCAGCTGGTCTTACTTCAATAGGGGATTCAAGATTTAACGTTGTTAAAGCCCTTAATAAAAGCTTACTATCAGGTTTTGCTGGTGTTTTTCCATATCTTCCAACAAGAAGATTTTTTGATTCATTTGTGAGTTTTTCATATCTACCAAATATCACATTTAAAACAGCTTGAGTTCCAATGATTTGAGAAGTTGGAGTAACAAGCGGTGGGTATCCAAAATCTCTTTGAACAATCTGTATTTCTTCAATAACATTATCTAATTTATCAAGTGCATTCTGCTCCTTTAATTGATTTTCAAGATTTGAAAGCATTCCACCTGGAATTTGTGAAAGTAAAATTCTAGTATCAACAGAGGTGAAGCTTGATTCATAATCGGAGTATTTTTTCCTTATTTCTCGAAAATAAGAAGCAATTTCATTAAGTAATTTTAAGTCAAGATCTGTATCATAATCAGTTTTTTTCAGTATTTCAACTATTGTTTCTGTTGGAGAATGACTTGAACCAAGTGATAATGGTGAAATAGCAGTGTCAACAATATCAGCACCTGCTTCTATGGCTTTTATTAAAGATGTTGTTGACATTCCTGTTGTTGAGTGAGAATGTATTGAAATAGGAATTTTAATTTTTCTTTTTAATTCTGATACAAGATTATAAGCATCATAGGGTTTTAATAGTCCAGACATATCTTTTATTGTTATTGAATCAGCTCCTAATTTTTCAATTTCTACTGCTAATTTTACAAATAAATCAAGGGTATGAACTGGGGTAACAGTATAACTTAAAGCGACTTGTGCATGTTTTCCAGCTTTTTTCACAGCATAGATAGATCTTTCCATATTTCTAATATCATTTAAAGCATCAAAAATTCTAAAAATATCAATTCCATTTTTTGCAGCAACTTCAACAAATTTATCAACAACATCATCTGCATAATGTCTATATCCTAAGAGATTTTGTCCCCGGAGAAGCATTTGAAGTTTACTATTTGGAAGAGCTTTTCTTAATTTTCTAAGTCTCTCCCATGGGTCTTCATTTAAAAATCTTATACAGCTATCAAATGTAGCTCCACCCCAAACTTCAAGAGAAAAATATCCAACTTTATCTAATTTTTCACAAATAGGAAGCATATCTGAAGTAAGCATTCTAGTTGCAAATAAAGATTGGTGAGCATCCCTAAGAGCAACTTCTGTTATACCTATCTTTTTTTTCATAAATTATTCACCTTTTTAAAATAATTTTTTAATTTTTTTATATTTTTTTTTATATAGTTTTTTATATTTTATTTTATTATTTTTTAATTTTTTTTTATAGCTTTATTTTTCCACATTACTTTTTTTATATTCTTTTATGGAAATTAAAATAGCTGATATAAGATCATCATTTATTATTAAATCTGAATTTATTTGTTTATTATTGTCTATATTATCTTTATTAAATTCTTTGTTATTTATTTGATTTTTATTTGCTGATTCATTTTCTTTTATAATTAAATTATTGTTTAATTCATTTATAACTTTTTTTAATGTAAAATATTGGATAATTTTATTAGATATATTTATGAAGAAAATTAGAATTAAGATGAATAAAAAGACATAAATCATCCCAGTAATCATAAATATAAAAGCTTCAATTAAAAGTTTATTAATATCCATAATTATTTTTCCTCATTTCTTAGAAAATATAATTTAATTTAAGATAACCTTTAAATCTCCATTTAATATTTTAATTTTTTGTCCTTTATTTTCAATATAAATATATCCTTCATCATCAATTTCTGTAATATTACCTATTAATTTTTTATCAATTTCTTCACCAAAATTAGAAATTTCAACCTTTTTACCAATAATATTACAATATTTTAACCACTTATTTTTTATTATATTTTTTCCATCTTTATTAAAAAATATAATAAAATTTTGAGAAAGTTTATCTATAAAAAGATTTGTGAAATATTTAATATCAATAAAATCACCTGTTTCTTCAAAAATCGAAGTTGCATCATTGTTTAATGTTTTTAGTTCTTCTTTATTACAATTAATATTTATTCCTATACCTGAAACCATAACAAAATTATTATTGTTTAAAATTTTCGTTTCAGTTAAAACTCCTGCAAGTTTTTTATTATTTATATAAATATCATTTGGCCATTTTATCCATAAATTTAAATTTTTATACAATAGATCATCCTTTAATACTTCTATTAATGATATTGATAACAGAGCAGTTATGAATAAATGGTCATTAATATTTAAATAATTATTGTTTTTGTTATTATTTCCATAATTATTTTTTATTAAAATTGATAAAGCAAGAGATTTATCTTTAAAATTTATCCATTTTCTTTCAAATCTACCTCTTCCTTTTGTTTGATTAAAAGTGTAAACTAAAGTTTTGCCTGCATAATCATTATTTAATAACTCAGAGTTTGTTGACTCAATATGATCAAAATATATTATTTTATTAAAAAAATAATTATTCATAAATTTTTAAAATTATTTTTATACTTAATTTTCAAAAAACAATGTATTGAAATTATAAAAATTTTCAATAATTATCTTAATAAAATTAGGAATATTTTTTTATAAAATTTATTTATTAGGAAATAAAAAGGATAATTTATATTAAATTTTTCTTACTTTTATATCAGTTATTCGAATTGGATATGATAGATATTAAATTCTCCTTCTATCCCTTTGAATTTGTTTTTTGTTTTTACCACTTTTTTTGTATATTTTGAAATTATTTTTTGAACATCTTTATTTTCAAATATTTTTTCAGATATAACAATTTCTTTTGGATTTGCGATTGCTTGTATTCTTGCTGCCATATTTACAGTTGTTCCAAAGTAATCAAGTTTATTATTTAAGGTTACTATGATAGTTGGACCTGTATGAAGACCTATCTTTACTTCTATCCTTTCATTATCTGGTTTATTTTTATAATAATTTATTAATTTTTTTTGGGCTTCAAGTGGTGCATTAACTGCCTCAACCTGATTGGTAAAAGCACCCATAATTGCATCTCCAATGGTTTTAACAGGAATACCATTATTTTTTTTAATTATTTCAAATAAAATTCTAAAATGCTCTCTAACTAGTTGAAAGGCTTTTGAATCCCCTAAATCTGTGTACATTTGAGTCGAACCTTTTATATCTGTAAATAAAATTGTTGCTTTCATTAATTCCAAACTTTGATCTGGTAAAAGAACCTCATCACCCATCAATTCTCTATAGATAGGATTTTGGATTATATCTACGCCTTTTATGGCAGAATTTGTATGCCAATCATACATTTTTTCAGAATATACCTTATCAAGTACAAATTTTTTATAGTTTTTGCTAAATTCATCAGAGATTTTTCTAATTTCAGGATGAATAGAAAAAAATACCTCAATATTATCATCTACCTTATTTGTAAAATCTACCTTGCAAATCTGACAATAATTGATAGTAGTGGCATTATGAATTGATAAAGTTTCATGAGTAATACCGCCACAATGAGGACAATGGAAGATCCAATCCATTCTAAAAATTCCAGCATGCAGTCCTCTTATAAATATTTCAAGAACTTGCTTAAATTCGATATTCCAATAATTAGAAAGTCTTTTGACATCAATATGAAAGAGTTCTTCATCTTTAGCATTATTTATAAAATCATTCAATTTATCTATTATTTCTGGATTTTCTTCATAATTTAATTTATTTTTGATACTAACCATATTTTCTCCTATTATTTTTTTCTTTTATTGGATTATAAAAAACATTAAATGGTTTATTTGTTCAATTTTATTTAACTTTATCCAATTTATTTAACTTTTTCCAGTATATCGAAAAAATTGGATTGATTTTGGTTTTTGTTGCATTAGAAATCTTATCAAGCCAGATTTTATGATTTTCGATAGATTGCTTAACAGATTCTTTAGAAAGCTGGATGAAATCTTTAAATTCAGATTTTTGAGAGTATAATTTTTTATCCTTTTCAATAAGTTGAAGTTCAAAGTTTTTTATTTCAGTAGCTATCTGCTTTTTGAAATAATCATACTTAAAAATAGCCAGTCTATGTAATTTTTCATGGAGCCACCAGTAACTTTTCTCATCATACTTTTCACTTCCTAATGAAGGGAAATAACTGAAATCTAAATTTTCATTTTCTTTAAGATAAAAAGGCAAAAAAATGCTTGTACATGGTGCAGATGAGCCAGTTGCCCAGATTGTCGGTAAATCCCTTCTCAGTTGAGCAACAAAGGAAGAAACAGATTGGCTTGGCCTTGTTGGAAGAAGTGAAGCATGCATACAGATGGAGCCCATATCTGATTTTGATGGATTTATATTATTATCCCCATGGTCCCGCAAAATTTCCATCATAATCTGTGGACTTATAGAACCTTTATATGCATTTAATAAATATGTAGATCTATTCTGTCTGTTTTTGCATTTTGAAAAATATGTATAGAATCTATCTGAAAAAGCTTTTTTGAAATTAAAATTTTCTCCTTTTTTTATATAACCTTTCCTTCTTGCGTAATCCTCAATCCCTTTTGATGAAAAGTCGAAATTTTCTTCTATTGTTAATCCATTGGATATGCTTCTTACTCCATCAACCTTAATTGCCACCCAATGCTTATTAGCTGTTTCCAGAACATATGCTTCAGTAGGATCTGCAAAAATAAATGCATTATGATAAAAAAGAGAATGTCTATATCCAGCATTTCCTCCCTGGCCATATTTTTCGATTAGTTCTATTGTTAACATTAAAGCATCATATGCAGTTTTGCATCTTTCAAGGCATATTCTTATCAAATCCATCCCTAAAAGACCGTTTTTTTCCACTGGTTCTTTTGTAAAAACGGCCTCATTACCTATAGCGAGACCGTATTCATTTGCACCCATTTCACAACCCCACATCCAGAATGGTCTTGATATAAGGATTTGATAAGTTTGCTTAACCTGAGGGATGCTTATATATGTGCATTTGCATTCTTCACCTTCTTTATAAGCTTTTTCAGGGTAATAGGATAATATTTGAATCTCATCCGCTTCTCTATCACTATTTTTTGCAAGGATGACACTTCCATCAATTGTAGCTTTGCCTGTTGCTACCAATGTATCGCACATTGATTGCCCCTTTCATTTTTTCTATTTTTTCTTTTATTATTATTTTATTTCAAAAATGAAATAAGTCAAAGATAAATGTTTATAAATATGATATTATTTTATTGACAATTAAAATTTATTTAATATAATTTTTGTAGTACAAAAAGACTGAGAGGAGTGGATTTTTATCTGCCCTTAAGGTTTCATGAATTTTAAAGTCAATTCCCAAGGTTTATTTAACTAAGGGAAAAGAGAATCAAAGGTTTTCTTGTGGAAGAAAGAATAGGTATTATTGGTATTATTATTTATGATTTTTCTAAGGTTGATATTATTTCTTCTATAATTCATCAATATTCTAATTTTATTATTGGTAGACAGGGTTTAAATTTAAAAGAAGATAATCTTAGAGTAATTTCACTGATTGTAAAAATGAACACCGACCAATTTGGAGCTTTTACAGGAAAACTTGGGAAAATTAAGGGTGTGCAGGTAAAATCTATCCTCTCAATAAAAAAGGAGGATAGAAATGATTCAGGTTCAGAACACTAAAAGTTTTATACAAAGAGAAAAATTATACAATTTAATATCAGATTGTAAATCAAAAGCAAATTCAAAGAATGTTCAAAAAATTTTAAAAAAATCATTAAATTTGAAAGGATTGAGCCTTGAAGATGTTGCTATTTTACTAAATGTTGAGGATGAAAATCTAATTAATAATATTCTTCAACATGCATCTATTGTAAAAAAATTAATCTATGGGAATAGGCTTGTTCTTTTTGCTCCTTTATATATTGCTAATTATTGTTCAAATAATTGTTTATATTGTGGTTTTAGGAAAGATAATAAAGAAATCGATAGAGCACATTTAAGTTTAAAAGCAATAGAAGAAGAGACTCTTTCTCTTTTAAAAGAAGGACATAAAAGAATTCTAATGTTAATGGGAGAATCGGAAAATACTAATCTTGATTATTTTTTAAAAGCAATAAGAAAAGTTTATGAAGTTTCTTATCATGGAAATAAAATAAGAAGAATAAATGTAGAAATTGCTCCTTTATCAGTAGACGATTTTAAAAGATTAAAAAATGAACATATAGGAACTTATGCTTGTTTTCAAGAAACATATGATAAAGAACTTTATAAAAAATATCATCCAGAAGGTCCTAAATCAGATTATTTATGGAGACTATATGTAATGGATAGAGCTATGGAAGATGGTATAGATGATGTTGGAATTGGTGCTCTTTTTGGGCTTGCTGATTATAGATTTGAAGTTCTTGCTCTTCTTGAGCATGCAAAACATCTTGAAAAAAAATTTGGTTGTGGTCCACATACTATAAGTATTCCAAGAATAGAACCAGCAAAAGGAGCTCCTTTGTCAAACAATGTCCCATTTCCTGTTTCTGATAAAGATTTTAAAAAACTCGTTGCTATTTTAAGACTTGCTGTTCCTTATACAGGTATAATTCTTTCAACAAGAGAAAGTGAATCTTTGAGAAATGAGCTTTTTAATTATGTAGTTAGTCAAATTTCAGCAGGTTCAAGAACAAATCCAGGCGCATATTCTAATCCTGAAAAAAGCAATAATGGACAATTTTCTCTTGGAGATCATAGAACTCTAGAAGAAGTTATTTCAGCTTTAATTGATGGGGGATTTATACCTTCTTTTTGTACATCTTGTTATAGAAAAGGAAGAGTTGGAAAAGATTTTATGGATTTAGCAAAACCAGGTCTTATTAAAAAATTTTGTACTCCAAATGGAATTCTCTCATTTGTTGAATATCTAATAAATTTTGCAAATAATGAAACTAAAAATAAAGGATTTGAATTAGTAAATAGGATGATTGATCAATTTGATGATGATATTTTAAAAAATAAAACAAAATTGGGCATTGAAAAATTAATAAATGGTAACCTTGATATTTATTTTTAAAATAAACAAAAAAATTATAAGATTAAGGTTAATTATTAAATAAAAATAGGATAATTTATGTATAATGTTGAAAAAACTAAAGATAAAACAATAAATAAACTTATAAAGATAGATTTAAATATAATAAAAAAATTAAAAAAAGAAATATCGATAGAGGATTCAAAAGGAGATAAGAATTTTGAAAACATAATTAATTATTTTAAAAAATTAAATTTAAAAGATACCATCTGTCTTTTGCAGAATTTAAATGATCAAGTTCTTCAGAATTATATAGATATTGTGTTAGAAAACACATATAAAAATAAAGTATATATTAGAGGCCTTATAGAATTTTCAAATATTTGTGTAAATGATTGTTTGTATTGTGGTATAAGAAGAAGTAATAATAATGTTAAAAGATATATTCTTGAATATGATAAAATAATTAATTTAATAGTTAAGGAATTTTCTAAAGGTATAAAAACATTTGTTTTACAATCAGGTGAAATGGAAGAAAGTTTTATAAAAGAATTTATTTTAAAAGTAATAAAAGAAGCAAGAAAAAAAATAAAAGATGATTTTGCAATAACTCTTTCCTGTGGTGTTTATAGTAAAAATACTTATAAAGAATGGAAAAAAGCAGGAGTTGATAGATATCTTCTTAGATTTGAAACTTCAGATCCTAAATTATACAAATTTTTATGCCCTGGTAAATCTCTAAAAAAAAGATTGAATGCTTTATATGACTTGAAAAATTTGGGATATGAAGTTGGTTCTGGTTTCATGGTTGGGTTACCTTTTGAAGATGATCAAACTAGAGCAAAGAATCTTTTATTATGTAGAGATTTTGATTTTGATATGGTTGGCATAGGTCCTTATATTCCTCATATAGATACTCCTTTATATAATGAAAGTTTTAAATATTATAATGGAGAGGATATTAAGTCATTAAATCAAAAAAAAGTCTATTTAACAAAAAGATTAACATCATTTTTAAGATTGATGCTTCCATATTCAAATATTCCAGCTACAACAGCTTCAGGGACAATTAATCCTCAAGGAAGAGAAATAATGTTAAAAGCAGGAGCAAATGTCCTTATGCCAAATATAACAGAAAAAAATTATAAAAAATATTATCTTCTTTATCCTGATAAAATATGTATAGATGAAGATGGATTTAATTGTGTAAATTGTTTATCAAAAAGGTTAGAAAATATTGGAAAAGAGATTTCTTTTGAAAGAGGGGATTCAATTGAAAAAATAAGAAATATGAAAAATTAAAAATATAAGAAATAAACTAAAATAGTGAAATTAAAAAATAAGTAAGAAGTAAAAAATAATAAAGCTAAAAAACTAAAAGAATAAAAAATGAAAAAATGAAATGATAAAATAATGAAATAAAAAATTAAGGGATTAAAAAAAGGAGTATATATGTTAAAAACACCTTCATCAGAAAGAATTAAAATATCAATTGTGGGAACTTGCAATGCAGGAAAATCATCTTTAATTAATAATATTACTGAAAGAAATATTGCTATTGTTTCTGAAAAAGAAGGTACAACTACAGATCCTGTTCAATATCCTATGGAACTTGGAGATTTAGGCCCTGTTGTTTTAATAGATACTGCTGGATTGGATGATACTACAGAATTAGGTAAATTGAGAATAAAAAAAAGTGAAGAAAAGATTTTTATATCGGATATTATTATTTTTGTTACTAATGTAAATTTAAAACTAAAAGATATAGAACTTTTATATTTTAAAAAAATTTTAGAAAAAAAAATTCCAGTTATAATTGCATTTACTTTTTATAATGGTTTTATTGAAGAATATAAAAATATGTTAATAAATTTATTATTTGAAAATTGTGACTTTAATAGAAAAAACAATAAATTAAATAATAGAGAAATTTTTTTTGAATTTGTAGACAATAATACTAAAATGGGAATTCATAGATTAAAGGAAAAAATTATATCTATTGGTTCATTTATTGATAAAGAACCTACTATTCTTGATGGAATTATTTCTGATAAAACTCTTGTTTTACTTGTTACTCCTATCGATACAGCAGCACCAAAAGGAAGATTAATTTTGCCACAAGTTGAAGCAATAAGAGATATACTTGATAAAAATTCTGCATCTATTGTTGTAAAAGAATCAGAATTAAAATATTTTTATGATAGGATGGAGCCAAAGCCTGATCTCGTTATTACCGATAGTCAGGCATTTGGCTATGTAAAAACAGTATTACCTGAAAACCAAAAATTAACCTCTTTTTCAATTCTAATGGCTAGGAAAAAAGGAGAACTTTTACCTTTTATTGAAAATATTTCAAGGTTTTATTCTTATAAATATTATTCAAAAAAAGAAGAAAAAGGAAAACTTTTTATAAATGATCAATATATTTCAAATAAAATATATGTTTATGAATTTTGTACACATCATAGAAAAGAAGATGATATTGCTACATATAAAATTCCTAAATTGTTTAAACAAAAAATTAATCAATATTTTGAATTTGAAACAATCAGAGTAATCCCAGAAGATATAAGTCCTGAAAATTGTTCAGGGATAATAATGTGTGGTGGTTGCATGATTACAAGAAAAGATTATTCTTTAAAAATGCAATATTTAATAGATAAAGGTATACCGATATTGAATTATGGTTTATTTCTTGCCTGGGTAAATGATCTTCTTCCAAGGGCAATTGAAATTTTTCCAGATATTTATGAAAAATTTATTAAAATTTATGAAAATAATTTAATTAAATAAAAAATATAGATTTATTAATCTAAGCTTCTGTAAAGAGTTATTTTAAAAAATTATTTTTTCTCATAACTTATTCAAATATATTCTAATATTTCTATTTTTGTTTATAATTGTAAATTTTATTTGCTTTTTATAAAAATTTTTTTAATATAAAGGTAAGGAATAAATTTTTAAAAATTAAATATTTTTTATGGTTGAAAGTTTTAAAGATCAATAAAAATAGGGGGATAATATGGGGCAAAATATTGTTGAAAAGATTTTATCTAATCATATTGTTGATGGAAAGCCAATAAAAGGTGAAGAAGTAGGAATTAAAATTGATCAAACATTAACCCAAGATGCCACAGGAACCATGGCATATTTACAATTTGAAGCAATGGGTTTAAAAGAGATTAAAACTCAACTTTCTGTATCTTATGTTGATCATAATACTATTCAGGTTGGGTTTGAAAATGCAGATGATCATAAATATTTACAAACAGTTGCTGCAAAGTATGGAATAATTTTCTCAAGACCAGGAAATGGTATATGTCATCAGGTTCATTTAGAAAGATTTGGAAAACCAGGAACTACACTTCTTGGATCAGATAGTCATACTCCAACAGGAGGTGGTATAGGACAACTTGCAATTGGAGCTGGTGGTCTTGATGTAGCAGTTGCAATGGGTGGTGGACCATTTTATATAACTTATCCAAAAGTTTATCTTATATATTTAAAAGGGAAATTAAAACCATGGGTATCAGCAAAAGATGTTATATTACATGTTTTATCTATTTTAACAACAAAGGGAAATGTTGGAGTAGTTCTTGAATATGGTGGACCTGGGGTAGAAACATTGTCTGTTCCAGAAAGAGCAACAATAACTAATATGGGTGCTGAAACAGGAGTTACTACTTCTATTTTCCCATCGGATCATATAACTAAAGAATTTTTAAAAGCTCAAAGTAGAGAAAAAGATTGGATTGAATTAAAAGCAGATGAAGATGCAAGTTATGATAAAATTATTGAAATAGATTTATCTCAATTAGAACCTCTTGCTGCATGTCCACATAGTCCAGGAAATATTAAAAAAATTAGTGAACTTGAAGGACTTGAAGTAGATCAGGTTGCAATAGGTTCATGTACAAACTCTTCTTATAAAGATATGTTAACTGTTGCAAAGATATTAAAAGGAAGAAAAGTTAGTCCTTCAGTTAGTTTAGGAATTGCAGCAGGATCAAGACAGGTATTTCAAATGCTTGCTAAAGAAGGAGCATTAGCTGATCTTATAGAAAGTGGTGCAAGAATTTTAGAACTTGCTTGTGGTTTTTGTATAGGAAATTCTTTTTCTCCAAAAAGTAAGGGAGTTTCTTTAAGAACATCAAATAGAAATTTTGAAGGAAGAAGTGGTACAGAAGATGCTCAGGTTTATCTTGTAAGTCCTGAGGTTGCTGCTGTTGCAGCTATTACAGGTAAAATAACTGATCCAAGAAAACTTTCTATGGATTATCCAGAAGTAAAAATGCCAGAGAAATTTTTAATAGATGATTCTATGTTTATTTTTCCATTAGAAGAACTTAAAGAAAAAACTGAAATTTTTAGAGGACCAAATATTGGTGAACCTCCAAGAAATGATTCAATGCCTGAAAAATTGAATGGGAATGTAACAATAATTGTAGGAGATAAGATAACAACAGACCACATAATGCCTGCAGGAGCAAGATTAAAATATAGATCAAATGTTCCAAAATATGCTCAATATGTTTTTGAAAATGTTGATCCAGAATTTTCAAAAAGAGCTTTAGAAAATAAAAATAAAGGAATACATAATATAATTGTTGCTGGTGAGTCTTATGGACAGGGTTCAAGCCGTGAACATGCTGCTATGTGTCCAATGTATCTTGGAGTTAAAGCAGTGCTTGCAAAATCATTTGAAAGAATACATTCTGCAAATTTAATAAATTTTGGTATAGCTCCACTTGTTTTTGTAAATCCTGATGATTATAACAAAATCTCAAAAGATGATAGATTAATATGTGATAACTTTAAAGATTCATTTATAAAAGGTGAAAATATAAAACTAAAAATTGAAAGAACTGGTGAAACTATAGAAGCAAAATATAATCTTTTTGAAAGACAGAAAAAAATATTAATAGCAGGTGGACTTTTAAATTTAAAAAGTTAATTAAAATATTAAAACAAAAAATTACTTTATAAATATAATAAACAAAATAATTAATAAGGAGTTTTTAATATGAAAAAAATTGATGTTAAAAATCCAATAGTTGAAATTGATGGTGATGAGATGACGAGAATTATATGGAAATTGGTAAAAGAAAAACTAATACTTCCATATTTAAATATTGATTTAAAATATTTTGATCTTGGACTTAAAAAAAGAGATGAAACAGATGATAAAATTACAGTTGAGGCAGCAAATGCTATAAAAGAGTATGGTGTAGGAGTAAAATGTGCAACAATAACTCCTGATGCTGAAAGAGTTAAAGAATACAATTTAAAAAGAGCTTATCCATCGCCAAATGGTACTATAAGAGCAATCTTAGATGGAACTATTTTTAGAAAACCTATACTTACGAAAAATATTGTGCCTGCTGTAAGAAGTTGGAAAAAACCTATTATTGTTGGAAGACATGCATATGGTGATGTATATAAATGTGTTGAATTTGTAATTGATAAAAAAGGTACAGCTGAAATATTATTCACCCCTGAAGATGGTTCAGAGGGATTTAAAACAGTTGTACATAAATATGAAGGCCCTGGTGTATTAATGGGTATGCATAACACAGAAAAATCTATTAGATCATTTGCTAAATCATGCATAAAATATGCTCTTTCAGAAAAAGTTGACCTTTGGTTTTCAGCAAAAGACACAATATCAAAAAAATATGATGCAAGATTTAGACAAATTTTTGAAGAAGAAATTTCTTTAACTAAAACTGATTTTGAAAAAGCTGGGATTAATTTTAGATATTTGCTTATAGATGATGCTGTTGCCCAAATTATTAAACATGAAGGTGGTATTTTGTGGGCTGTTAAGAATTATGATGGGGATGTTTTCTCTGATATGGTTGCAGCTGGTTTTGGTAGTTTGGGAATGATGACTTCTGTATTAGTTTCACCTGATGGAAAATTTGAGTTTGAAGCAGCTCATGGTACTGTAAAAAGACATTATTTTGAATATTTAAAAGGAAATAAAACTTCAACAAATTCAGTAGCAACTATTTTTGCTTGGACAGGTGCTATTAAGAAGAGAGGAGAACTTGATAATACTCCTGATGTTGTAAGATTTGGAGAAATGGTTGAAAAGGCTGTTATTGATTGTATTGAGTCTGGAATTGTTACAAAAGATCTTGTTCCATTATGTGATCCAAAACCAGAAAATTATCAATATACAGAAGATTTTATTGACAATATTGAAAAAAGATTAAAAAGTTATTTGGGATAGTTTATTTTTGATATTTTTTACTTTTACTTTTATCTATTCTAAAAATTTTATATAATTTTATTCTGTTAATTAATATTGCCTTGAAAATTTAAGTTTATTTAATTAATGAAAGGAGTTTATATGGCTCAAAGAGGAATAAGAGAGTATGATGGGAAAAGAATTCTTTTTAAAGAATTATCCAAATATTATAAATACTATGAAGAACGTGCAAATAAACTTGTTTTAGTAACCCCAGAGACAGATTATGATGAAATTTTAAAAAACAATGAATGGTTAAAAAAAGAAAAGCTTGTAGTTAAACCTGATCAACTTTTTGGTAAAAGAGGAAAGCATGGCCTTATTTTATTAAATGCAACTTTTGATGATGCGAAGAAATGGATAAAAGATAGAATGAATAAAACTGTTACTGTTGGAAAAACAACAGGTGAACTAACACATTTTCTTATTGAACCTTTTACTCCCCATAATGAAGATGATGAGTTTTACATTGCTATAAAGTCATTTAGAGAATATGATACAATCTATATTTCTAATAAAGGTGGTATTTATGTAGAAGAAAATTGGCAATATGTTAAAGAGACAAATGTACCTATTTTATCAAATATTGAGGAAGTTAATCTTAATTTACCTGATTTTAAAGACAAAACAGAACTTATAAAAGAATTTGTAAAAAAGTTATATGAAGTTTATGTTAAAGGTAATTTTACTTATCTTGAAATAAATCCATTTACAATTGTAAATAATCAAATAATACCTCTTGATCTAGTAGCAAAAGTTGATGATACAGCAAGTTTTGAATGTAGTAAAATTTGGGGTGATCTAGAATTTCCAATTTCATTTGGTCAAAAATTTACCAAAGAAGAGGAGTTTATAAGATCTCTTGATGAAAGAACAGGTGCAAGTTTAAAACTTACTATTTTAAACCCAGATGGAAGAGTTTGGACAATGGTAGCAGGTGGAGGTGCTTCTGTTATTTATGCAGATACTGTTTCAGATTTAGGTTACTCAAAAGAGCTTGCAAATTATGGCGAATATTCAGGTGATCCATCTATGGAGGATACATATCAATATGCAAAAACTATTCTTGATCTTATGACAAGAAAAAAAGATCCTAGAGGAAAAGTTTTAATTATTGGGGGAGGAATTGCTAATTTTACAGATGTTGCAAAAACATTCAAAGGAATTATAAAAGCAATAACTGAGTATAAAGATAAAATAATTGAAAATAAAATTAAAATATTTGTTAGAAGAGGTGGGCCAAACTATAAAGAGGGTCTTGAAAATATGAGAAAATTAGGTGAAACCCTTGGTATTCAAATTGAAGTTTATGGTCCTGAAACTCATATGACATCAGTTGTTCCTATGGCTATAAATTATTTAAAAGAAATGGAAAAATCAGTATAGTATTTTAAAAATTGGAGGTAAAAATGAAAGCTGAAATATTCAGTAAAGATACACAAGCTATAATTTATGGTTTTCAGGTAAATCCTATTCAAAGAATGCTTGATTTTGATTATGCTTGTGGCAGAACAACACCATCTGTTGCTGCAATAATAGATACAGAATCAGATGGTCTTCATAAAGCTTTTTTTGGTAAAAAAGAAATTTTAATTCCTATTTATAAAGATCTTAAAAGAGCTGCAATAAAACATCCAAAAGCAGATGTTTTGATAAATTTTGCTTCTTTTAGAAGTGCTTTTGAATCAACTATGGAAGCTTTAGATATTTCAACGATTAATACAGTTGTAGTTATTGCTGAAGGGGTACCTGAAAGAAAAGCAAGAATAATGGCTCAATATGCTAAAAAGCTTGGTAAAATGATTATCGGACCTGCAACTGTTGGAGGTATCAAGGCTGGTTGTTTTAAAATTGGAAATACTGCAGGAACTTATGAAAATATAATTGAATCAAAATTATATAGACCAGGGCATGTTGGATTTGTTTCAAAATCAGGTGGTCTTTCAAATGAATGTTATAATATAATTGCAAGAAATACTGATGGTTTATACGAAGGTATTGCAATTGGTGGTGATGCTTATCCAGGTTCAACACTTCTTGAACATATTTTAAGATATGAAGCAATACCTGAAGTTAAAATGATTGCAGCCCTTGGTGAAATTGGTGGTACAGAGGAATGGAAAATTGTAGATGCTTTGAAAGAAGGTAAAATTAAAAAACCTTTAGTAATTTGGGTTACTGGAACATGTGCAAAAATGTTTCCAACTGAAGTTCAATTTGGACATGCTGGAGCAAAAGCTAATTCTGATTTAGAAACTGCTGATGCGAAAAATAAAGCTCTAAAAGAAGCAGGAGCAATTGTGCCTGATTCTTTTGAAGATTATGGGAAAAAGATAAAAGAAACTTATGAAGATCTTGTAAAAAAAGGAGTTATAATTCCTACTAAGGATTTTGAAGTTCCTACTTTACCTCTTGATTATAATCAATTGATGAAAGAAGGAAAATTAAGAAAAGCTACAACTTTTATTACAACTATTTCAAATGATAATAAAGAAGAACTTGAATATTTAAATATCCCAATTTCAAAAATAGTTGAAAGTGGAATAGGAATTGGTGGAGTAATTGGTTTATTATGGTTTAAAAGAGAACTTCCTGAGTTTGCAAGAAAATTTATAGAAACATCTATTATTTTAACTGCAGATCATGGACCTGCTGTAAGTGGTGCTCATAATGCTATCGTTGCAGCAAGAGCAGGAAAAGATGTAATTTCTTCTTTATGTTCTGGATTATTAACAATAGGACCAAGATTTGGAGGAGCTATTGATGATGCTGCAAGGTATTTTAGAAAAGCTTTTATAGAAGGGATGAGTCCTGAAGATTTTGTTAAAGACATGAAAGCAAAAGGAATTAAAATCCCAGGGATTGGGCATAGAGTTAAAAGTTTAACAAATCCAGATATGAGAGTTTCCCTTTTAAAAGATTTCTGTAAGAAAAATTTCAAAAAAACTTCATTACTTGATTATGCTCTTGAAGTTGAAAAAATAACAACTATGAAAAAGGCAAACCTTATATTGAATGTTGATGGTTGTATTGGTGTTTCTTTTGTAGATATGCTTGAAAGCTGTAATTTTACTAAAGAAGAAATAGATAATATAATTGAACTTGGTGGCTTGAATGCTTTATTTGTGGTTGCAAGATCTATAGGTATTATAGGACATATTTTTGATCAAAAAAGATTAAAACAACCACTTTATAGAACTCCATATGATGAAATATTGTATATGACTGATTTAAAAGATTTATAAAAATATTTTATTAAATATAATGTGAAATTTTAGTAGAAATATTTTATTATTTTATTAAATTTATAAAAAATAGAACAAATCAAAGTTAAAGGGAACAGGGTGAAAATCCTTGGCTGTTCCCGCAGCTGTGATAGGTTTCGAAAGGGCAATATACCACTGGAGTGAATCTCCGGGAAGGTGCCCAAATAGTTAGCCTTAAGCCAGAAAACCTTTCTTTGATTTGTTTTTTGCATATTCTATTCGGGAGGTGATAGAATATGGATAAAATACATTTTCTTATTTTCATTTTTTATCTTCAATTTTATCCTTTATTTTACTATTTATTTTTTATCAAATTTTTTTAATATTTATTTCTGATCTTCTTTTTTTATTCATTTTTACATAATTTTTTATCAAATTTTTAAAAAATTTTTTAAAAAACCTCCCGATACTTTTGAGACTTTATTTTAAGTTTCAGAATTTTATGGTTTCCTTTTTTAACTTTGTTTTAGTTTTGATTTAATCATAGTAATATTTTTAATTTTTAAAAATTTAATAAAAGGGAGGTAATATGATTAGTTTTGTAAGGAAAAGAAATGGTTCTGTAGTTTCATATGATTCATCTAGAATTACTGATGCTATTTTTAAAGCTGCTGTTGCTGTTGGTGGGACAGATTATGGACTTGCTGTAAGATTAACAAAAGAGGTTGAAAAAATTTTAAATGAAAAATTTGGAGATGGAATTCCTACTGTTGAAGAGATTCAAGATATTGTTGAAAAAACTTTGATTGAGAATGGGCATGCTAAAACCGCAAAAGCTTATATTTTATATAGAGATAAAAAAAGATTTTTAAGAGAAACAAAAGATATTTTTATAGATGTTTTAAAAGTTGTAGATGGTTATGTTTTTCAAAATGATTGGAGAGTAAATGAAAATTCAAATTCAAATTATTCTCTTTCTGGACTTCTCATGCATGCTGCTGGAGAAGTTATTTCATATTATACTCTTGAAAAGATATATCCTCAAAATATTTCTTTTGCTCATAAAAATGGAGATATGCATATACATGATTTGACTATGGGTATAGCTGGTTATTGTGCAGGGTGGTCTTTAAAAAATTTACTTTATGAAGGTTTTGGTGGAGTATCAAATAAAGTTGAAGCAGCTCCTGCAAAGCATTTTTCAACAGCATTAGGTCAAATTGTAAATTTTCTTGGAACATTGCAAAATGAATGGGCTGGGGCTCAAGCTTTTTCGTCTTTTGATACATACCTTGCTCCATATGTTTATTATGATGGTTTAAGTTATGAAGAAGTTAAGCAAGAAATTCAAAAATTTGTCTTTAATTTAAATGTTGCTTCAAGATGGGGTGGACAAACTCCTTTTACAAATTTGACATTTGATTTAAAAGTCCCTGAAGATTTAAAGGATGAATTTATTGTTCATGCTGGTGAAGTTAAAGATAAAAAATATTCCCAATTTCAAAAAGAGATGGATATGATAAATAAAGCTTTCCTTGAAGTTTTGTATTTTGGTGATGCAAAAGGAAGAATTTTTACATTTCCAATACCAACTTATAATATATCAAAAGATTTTGATTGGGATTCAGAAATTGCAAATTTACTTTTTAAAGTTACTGGAAAATATGGGTATCCATATTTTCAAAATTTTATAAATTCAGATTTAAAACCTGGTGATGTTAGATCTATGTGCTGTAGACTTCAGTTAAATTTAAAAGAATTAAAAAATAAAACAAATGGGCTTTTTGGATCTGGTGAATCCACAGGATCAATTGGAGTTGTTACAATAAACCTACCTAGAATTGGTTATCTTGCAAAAAATGAAAATGAATATTTTAATTATCTTAATAGAGTTTTACTTTTAGCATATGAATCTTTAGAAGTTAAAAGAGAAATTGTTAAAAAAAATATGGATAATGGACTTTTTCCATACACAAAAAGATACCTTGGTACACTAAATAATCATTTTTCGACAATTGGAATTATAGGAATGAATGAGTCACTGGTTAATTTTATAGGTAAATCTATATATGATAGAGAAGGTATAGAATTTGCATTAAAAGTGATAAATTTTATAAAAGAAAAATTAAAAGAATTTCAGGAAAAATCAGGTCATCTTTATAATTTAGAAGCAACACCCGCAGAAGGAACTTCATATAGACTTGCAAAAATAGATAAGCAACTTTATCCTGATATTATAACAGCATCAGATTTAAAAGAAACTTTTAAAAATTCAGAAAATAGAGAATATTTAAATAATGATATAATATCAAATAATAATATTGAACCATACTATACAAATTCAACATTATTACCTGTTTTTTATACAGATGATCTCTTTGAAGCTTTAGAACATCAAAATATTTTTCAACCTTTATATACTGGAGGTACTGTTTTTCATATTTTTTTAGGTGAAGAGGTTTCAGATTCAAATTCTGTTAAATTTTTATTGAAAAAAGCATGTGAGAATTATAAGATCCCTTATTTCTCAATTACTCCAACCTTTTCTGTTTGTAAAAATCATGGATATATAAAAGGAAAGACTTATAAATGTCCACATTGTGGAGAAGAAACTGAGATTTATTCAAGGGTTGTTGGTTATTATAGACCTGTTAATAATTGGAATAAAGGTAAAAAAGAAGAATTTAAAAATAGAAAAGAATATGACTACAAAACCTATATCGGGAATAGTTCCATTATCATTAAATGATTATCCCTCAGAAATTTCTACAGTTGTTTTTTTTCAGGGTTGCAATTTTAATTGTTTTTATTGTCATAATAAAAATTTGATTCCCAAAAGAGAAGGTAATTTAAATTTTAATGATGTATTTGAATTTATTGAAAAAAGAAAGATGTTTATAACTGCAATTGTTTTAACGGGAGGAGAACCTACTATTTATAAAGATAAAATATTTGAATTTATAAAGGAAATAAAAAAGAGATATCCACACCTTAAGGTGAAATTAGATTCAAATGGCTCAAATCTCGATGTTTTAGGAAAATTGTTGAGTTTAAATTTATTAAGTAGTAATATAAAAAATGTAAAATATAATAAAAAAAATCTATATGAAAAAGGATTTCTAATAGATAAAATTGCAATTGATTTAAAAGGAGATGAAAATCTTTATAATATTTTATGTAAAAATAAAAAAGTTTCTTCAAGTTTTTTAAATAATTTAAATTGTTTTTTAAAATTATTAAAAAAGGAAAAATTAGAAGATAAAGTTTATCTTAGAACTACAATATTTGAGCCATATTTTAATAAAAAGGTTTTTAAGTTTATTTTTGATTTTATACCTGAGGGATTTTCTATTTATTTTCAGAATTTTAATATATTTAAAAATTTTGATGATCAAAATGATAAAGTAATAGAAAATGATAAAGATAATACAATAGAAAATGATAAAAATAATAAATTAGAATTGAAAGCAATGCAAATTTCACCTTTTAGTTATAATAAATTTTTAAAAATAATAGAATTAAATGAAATAAAAAAAATTATTTCAAAAAAAAATATAAAAATTTTTTTTTATTTTGAAAAAATAAATTAAAAATTTGAGATTTTTTAAAATCGAATTATTATATAAGTGTAATAGTTTAATATGTTTTTATAGATGTTATAATTAATTTTTTCTATATTTTAATAAGTTATAAAAAATATCGTTATATGAAATTATATTATTTAAAAAATATTAAGTTATATTTATTTTTTTTAATTTCTATTCTTTTTATAACTCTAATTTCTTGTGATATTTTCAAAATTAATAATGATCAAATTTTTCTTTTAATTGATAATGTTGATAACGGAGGTAATTACTATGCTCCTGATAATATAACTATAAATGGTTATGTTTATACATCTAAAATTGGTTCGTTTATAAAAAAAGTGGAAGTTTTTATAAAAGAAAAACAATCTATTTTTAATTCTATTGAAGATATTGATATAAAGGATTTTTCGATTAGTTTAAGTGGATTGAAATCTAATCTTCCCCAGGGTTCTTATACCATAGTTGTAAGAGCTTCCAGAAATGATGGAAAAATTATAGAAAAAGAAATTCCTTTTGATTATAAAAATTATATAATAAATGGTTGGTTTAAATATCCTGGAATGGAAGAAAATTATAGTGGAGCTTATACTAATGATACTGATGTTTATAATTATTTGAACAAAAAAGAAGGAGATTATGTACCTTTCTGGGAATTGGGATTACAGATGCATCCAAATTGTTATGGAAATAACCCATATTTTTATATTAATAAAATAGATAAAATTATTAGATTTGCAAGTTATGGTTCAAATGGTCAGGGATGCTCTGTATGGATTAAACAAAAATTAAAAAAACCTTATAAAATAAACCAAAAAACAGCAATAAAAATATGTTTCGAAATAATTCAATTACCAGGATCTATCGATTTTGGGGATTATCTTGAAGGATCATTAAAAATAAATTTACATATTAATGGAATAGTTTATACAGCAGCAGCTTTTACAGATAAAATTAGTTCATATTATACACATGATAATTTTTACCAAAATCTTCAACTTTCTAATTATCATACTTTTAATGTTAATATTTATAATAAAACAAGTTTAAAATGTTCACCAAGTATCACATTTATTGATCAGTTTATTACTGATATCGAAATTATGGTTCATTCAAAAGATGTGTGGGGTGTTGATCTTAAATATATTATTCTTTATGATGAAGAATAAATAAAAATTTTCTATAATTTTTTAAAATTCTAATTAAAAATTTTGAATATTTAGTCAAATTATTCTTGACACTATTAATTATTATATTATAATTTTTCATGACCGGTTGGTCATAAAGTTTTATTATTTTAAATAAGCTTTATTTAAGAAGGTTATTTTGAAGAAAACAATAAACAAGGAAGATATTATAAAAAAAGCATTAAAACTTTTTGCTGAAAATGGTTATCATAAAACTTCAACAAACGAAATAGCAAAAATTGCAAATGTATCAAAAGGTTTAATATTCAAATATTTTACAAATAAAAGTAAACTTTTTTCAGAAGTTATAGATTATTCAATAGAAAAGTTTAAAAGTAAAGTTTCAAAATTTGAAATTTTTAGTGAAGATCCTCAAGGTATAATCCTTGAAGCTATCTATTTTTTAAAAAATTTTTATGATGAAAATCAGGATATTTATCAGTTTTATTTAAAATCTATTTATTTTGAAAAAATTCCAGAAAGAAAGAACTTTAAAGAAGTTGTTAAAATATTTTCAACAGAGATTACACTTAAAATTATATTAAAATTAAAAGAAAAAAATTACTTAAAAATAGAAAGTGATAATGATGAATCTATTATGCTAAATTTTTTAAATTCAACTATTTCAAGAGTTATTGAATCTAAATTTTTTGATGTTAAATCAATTTTTGATGATAAGTCATTTTGCAATAAATTTGTGAAACTTATTCTTTATGGGATTATAGGATGATCTATTAATTTTGTTTAATTTTTTATAAAAATAAAAAGAATTAAAGGAGTTTTTATGAGAAAAAATATTGAAACTTTAGCTGAACTTATAGATTCTTTTGTTGATGAAGATAGACACATTAGAGCTATTAAAGTTAAAGAGCCTGTTAAAAGAGAGTTAACTTTTGAAGAGTTATATAATGAAATTCTATCATTTTCATCATATCTTATTGAGATAGGAGTCTCACATGGAGATAAAGTTGCAATTTTTTCTGATAATAGATTTGAATGGATTCTTTCAGATTTAGGATGTCAATATATTGGAACTATTGATGTTCCAAGAGGTAGCAATATAAGTGAAGGAGAAATTGAATATATTTTAAATCATTCAGAAACTCATTATATTATTGCTGAAAACAAATATGTTTATGATAAAATAGTGAATATAAAAAATAAAATTCCTTCTATTAAAAAATTGATATTAATTGAAGAAATTGATAAATTTGATGATACTATTGATACCATATATTTTGAAAATGCAATAGATATAGGTAAGAAAAACAAAGAAAAAAATCTTGTTAAAATAAAAGAATTTAGAGAAAAAGTAAAACCTGATGATTTGGCTACAATAATATATACATCAGGAACTACAGGTGTTCCAAAAGGCGTTATGTTAACTCATTTTAATATTGCATCTGATTTTGTAAGATTACCATCATTTATAGGAGTAGAAAAAGGTGATTCTGTACTTGCAATTTTACCAACATGGCATATATATGAAAGGACTGTTGAATATATAATCTTATATTCAAAAGCTGCAATAATTTATTCAAAACCTTTCCCTTCTATTCTTTTAAGAGATCTTGAAGAAGAAAATCCACAATATTTACCATCAGTTCCAAGAGTATGGGAAGGTGTTTATGAAGGTATTTTAAAAAATTTAATGAAGAAAGGGAAAATAACTTTTGCTCTTTTTAAATTTTTTTATTTTTTTACAAAACTTAGATATTATGCTTATTGTAGTTTTAAAGGATGGATTCCTGTTTTTACTTATAAAGATGAATATTTAAGAAAAATTAAGATTCCATTTAATATTTTAGCTTATATTTTACTTACACCTTTATATTTTTTAGGTAACTTACTGATTTTTAATAAAATAAAAGTAAAGCTTGGTAAAAGATTTAAAGCAGGGGTTTCAGGAGGAGGTGCAATTCCAAGAATTGTAGATGATTTTTTTAATGCAATTGGAGTAACACTTTTGGAAGGTTACGGATTAACTGAAACTTCACCTGTTGTTTGTGTAAGGCATATAAAACATCCTGTAATGCACACAATAGGAGATCTTATTTCTGATGTTGATGTTGAAATAAGGGATAACGATGGAAAAAAATTGAATTATGGAGAAAAAGGAATAATCTGGATAAAAGGTCCAATCGTAATGAAAGGTTATTATAAAATGGAAGAAAAAACAAATGAGGTTATTGTTGATGGATGGTTTAATTCTGGTGATATAGGTATAATGGATATAAATAAAAGAATAAAAATTACAGGAAGAGCTAAAAATACAATTGTTTTAAGAGGTGGTGAAAACATTGAACCAGAACCAATCGAAGAAAAATTAAAAGAATCTATTTATATAAAAAATGCTGTAGTTTTAGGGCAAGATAAAAGAAGATTAGGAGCTCTTATAATTCCTGATATTGAAAATCTTGCGAAACATTTTGGCATTGAGAAAATTGATGAAAATTTTGATTATAAAGGTTTTTTAAAAAGGCAAGATGTAATAAATTTTTATAGAGATATAATTGCAAATACCATAAATATTAAAAATGGGTTTAAAAGATATGAAATTATAGGTAATTTTAAATTTATAGAAAAAGATTTTGAAGTTGGAAATGAATTAACTCATACATTAAAGATAAAAAGAAATGTTGTTGAAGAAAAATATAAAGATTTAATAAAAGAACTTTTTATAGATGATTAAAACTATATATTAATAGGTTATAAAAATTAATTTTGTTATGCCATATCTTCTCTCATCTATTATTTTAAGGTTGGTCTTGCTTAAATCAAGATCAACCTTTTTAAATATTTGAATAATTACAATTCCATCACTTTTTAAAGGCTTGTAATTATAAATTGAATTTATAATATCCTCTTCAAGTTTTTCAAAATATGGTGGTGAAAAAAATATAAAATCAAATTTTTCATTATTATATTTAAAAAATTTTCTAAAATCCATGTTAAATATTGATGTATCTTCGATTATTGACTCATTTATATTATCATTATTTAAATTTTCAATGTTTGTCTTTTTATTATTTTCACTAACTTTAAAGGTTTTGTGAATTTTTATTTTATTATTAGGTAAAATTATTTCTAAATTTTTTTTTATGCATATTGATGCATCAGTATTTAATTCAATAAAAGAAACTTTATTTGCACCTCTAGATAATGCTTCTATTCCTATTATTCCAGAACCTGCAAAAACATCAAGAAAACTTTTATTTTCTATTCTATTACCTATAATAGAAAATAAAGCTTCTCTTACTAAATTTGTAGTTGGTCTTAAACCTGTTTTTGGTATAAAAAGTTTTCTTCCTTTGTACTTTCCCGCTATTACATAATTATACATTTTTTTTCCTTTTTGATATTTTATCTCAAAATAATTTTTTTTAATTATTTTAATAATACATTACCATATTATTGACAAAACAAGATTATTTTTTAATCTTTTTTAAATTAATAAAATATAATTAATAAAAAAGTAAAGTTTAATAATGATAAAAAGAAATTTTAAAAAGCATGATAATTTTACTTTAGAATTAAAAAATTTTTATCCTATCAATTTTAAAAATAAAAGTTCAAAATTTGCTTTTGATATATATTTTATTGTTCCTGAAAATTTATTTATTTATCCACCATTTTTTGATCTTGGAGATTTTTACAAATTATTTAAAAATTATGTTAGGTTTAAAACTCCCAGATTATCATATGATGAAATAATTTTTATTTTAAAAAAATTAAACAGATATATAACAAATTATAAAGATATAAATAATCAGTTATTTATAAAAAAAGTTTCTAAAGAAATAAAATTGGTAACTATTTCTTTTTGCCTACTTATTAAAAATAGTTCATATTATTTTAAAAGTCTTACCAATCATGATGATTTTTTAACTATTTTAAATAGAATGAAATCAAAAGCAAATAAAACAATTCTTTTATTTAAAAAACTAAAGTATAATGAAAAGCTTATTAATTATAAAGAACTTGAAAATATAATTATGGAATCATTAGAATATATTTATATTTATTTAGAAAAATTTTATACAAAATTATATTTTATTTATGAGAAAAATTTTATTAATTCAGAAAATAAAGATTTTATTTCTAAAGATGGTAAAGTTAATATTTTAAATGATTATAAAAATAGATTAAATAACTTGAAAAGTATATCATATTTAATATCTAATATAAACAAAATAAGAATAAAGGAAAATATTAAAGAAACTTTAACAACCTATGAAAATTTAGTAAATTCATCTAATTATTTAAAAAGGAAAGCATTATTAAAAAAGAAGTTTAGTTCAGTTTTATTTTTGGATACTACAAGAGGAAGTGCTTCCTTTATTTTTGAACAAATTATTTTTTCTATTGCAGCTGGTTTATCTATGCTGATTGCCACAATTGGAACTATATACTCGCAAAGCAGATTTAGCTCAAATTTAACTTCGATAATTTTATTAATAATTGTTTTTTTATATATTATAAAAGATAGATTAAAAGATTTTTTGAAATTTTATCTTCTTGTTAAACTTAAAAAATATATATATAATTTTAAAATAAATGTATTAAATGAAGATAAAAAAAAGATTGCTAAGATGAAAGAAGGGGTTTGGTTTATAAAAAGCAAAGATATAAATAAAAAAAGAATAAATGTTTATAATTTTTTAAAAAATTATTTAAATAATGGAGAATATGATTTGATTCATTATAGGAAGATTATAAAAACAAAAAATAAAATTATTAGAGATTATGTAAAAAATTATCAAATAGATGGAATTGATGATATTTTGAGATTCAATCTGGAAAAATTTAATTTGAAGATGGATGATTCAAAGAAAAAAATAAAAATATTAAAAGATAATATTGGTTTTGATACTGTTGAAACTATTAAATCTTATAATTTATACTTTGTAATGAATTTTTATCACAATAAAAATATTGAAACAGATTACTATTATATTGAATTAAATCGAGATGGTATTCTTGATTTTAAAAAAATTAATTTTTAAAAAAATTAATTAAAAATAAGAATTAAAATAAAAATGAAAAAATTAAAATTAATTATAAAAAATTAATCTTTAAAAAAATTAAAATTAAAATAAAATTAATAAAGAAATGTAAGGGAGAGTTTTTATGAATGGATTTTTTAATATACCTTATCCAAAAAATGAACCAATTTTTTCTTATAAACCTGGTTCAAAGGAAAGAGAAGAACTAAAAAAGAAAATTAATGAATTAAAATCAACTCAGATTGAAATCCCTTTAATAATTGGTGGAGAAGAAATAAGAACAGGTATTACAGGAACCTGTATTATTCCTCATAATAAAAGCCATATTCTTGGTATATATCACAAAGCTACAGAAAAAGAATTAAAGCTTGCCATCCAAAAAGCGAAAGAAGCTTGGAATTATTGGGCAAAACTTGATTGGGAGGAAAGAGTATCTGTTTTTTTAAAAGCTGCTGAACTTTTAGCAAATGAATATAGATATTTATTAAATGCTTCTGCAATGCTTGATCTTTCAAAAACTTGTTTTCAAGCAGAAATAGATTCTGCATGTGAATTAATAGATTTCTTTAGATTTAATTCTTATTTTGCTCAAGAAATATATAAAAATCAACCAGAAAGTGTTTATGGTATATGGAATAGATTAGAATATAGAGCTCTTGAAGGTTTTATTTTTGCAATTACACCATTTAATTTTGCTTCAATTGCAGGTAATCTTCCATCATCTCCCGCTATTATGGGAAATGTTGTGCTCTGGAAACCAGCATCATCAGCTGTATATACTGCATATCATATAATGCAGCTTTTAATGAAAGCAGGTCTTCCAGATGGTGTTATAAATTTTGTACCATGTGAAGGTAAAGTTGCTTCAAGTGTAATTTTTAGTGATCCTGATTTTTCAGGTGTTCATTTTACTGGATCAACAGAAACATTTAATTCTATTTGGCAAATTATTGGAAATAATTTAAAAATTTATAAAAATTATCCAAGAATTGTAGGTGAAACTGGTGGTAAAGATTTTGTTTTTGTCCATAACTCAGCACCAATATTAGAAACAGCAGTTGCACTTGTTAGAGGAGCATATGAATATCAAGGTCAAAAGTGTTCAGCTGCATCAAGAGCATATATTCCAAGAAGCATTTGGCCCGATATAAAACAAATATTAATTGATATGATTTCATCAATTAAAATAGGAGAGACAGAAGATTTTAGAAATTTTATGAGTGCTGTTATAGATGAAGTTTCTTTTAATAAATGCAAATACTATATTGAAGAAGTTAAAAAATCTAGTAGTGAAAAAATATTGATTGGTGGAAATTATGATGATTCTAAAGGTTATTTTGTTTATCCAACTTTAGTTGAAACAACAGATCCATATTCCAAAACAATGCAAGAAGAGATATTTGGTCCAATTTTAACATGTTTTATTTATGATGATGATAAGTATGAAGAAACACTAGAAATTTGTAATAATACCTCTATATATGGATTAACAGGATCCATTTTTGCAAATGATAGAAAAGCTATACAGCTAGCGAATAAAGTTTTAAGATATGCTGCTGGTAATTTTTATATAAATGATAAACCAACTGGTGCTGTAGTTAATCAGCAACCTTTTGGTGGTGGTAGAAAATCAGGAACAAATGATAAAGCTGGTTCATACTTAAATTTACTTAGATGGGTTTCAGCAAGATCAATAAAAGAAAATTTTATACCACCTAAAAATTATACATATCCTTTTATGGATGATAAGTAATTTTTGGAAACAATATAAAAATAAAGAGTAATTATATATAAGTAAATAAAAGATATTTAATTAATTTTTAAAATTTGGTAAGAGTGATAAAAATGAATATTTTATTTTTAAGCCATATTTGTGAATTTAATTATAAATTTTTAGAAAAAGAGCACCAGGTAAAAAAATATTTTGAAGATTTTGAAGGTGTATCTATTGAAGAAATAATTGAAAATTATGATATCATTGTTGTAAGACATAAGGATAGAATTGATAAATCGATAATATCTAAAGCAAAAAATTTAAAAATGATTATATCTTGTGATGTTGAAACGGATAATATAGATATAGAATTTGCTGAACAAAATAATATAGATGTTATGTATATTCCAGAAGCACATATAATCTCTGTTGCAGAATTAACAATTGGTCTTATATTAGATATTGTGAGAAATATTTCTTTCTATAATCAAAAGTATAAAAAAGAATTTAACCTTTCAAAGAATATATTTGGAATGGAACTTTCAAATAAAACTCTTGGTATTATTGGGTTTGGAAAGGTAGGAAGAGAAGTTGCAAAAAGAGCTCTTTCATTTGGTATGAGAGTTATTGCTTGTGATAAATATTTAAATAAATCTCCTTTAAATGAAGTTAAACTTGTTTCTAAAGATGAAATATTAATAGAATCAGATATTATAACATTGCATATCCCATTAAACAATGAAAATAAATTGATTTTAGGAAAAGATGAATTTGATAAAATCAAAAAAGGAGCTATAATTATTAATTCATCTAGATCTGGACTAATTGATATGGATATTTTAATTGAAAAGTTAAAAAATGGTTGTATTGGTGGTGTTGCAATTGATTCAGTGGAATCTAAAAAGTATGTTGATATTTTAAATTCACTGCAAAGTTGTGAACATAAAATTGTTTTAACTCCACATATTGGAGCATTAACACTTGAAGCAGAAAAAAAGATAGGAGAATATGTTATTAAGGTAATTCAGGGGTTTATACATAAATAATAATGAAAAATATTGGTGAATAAAAAATAAAAAAAATTAAAAATTAAAATCTATTTAAGAAACAAATTAAAAAAATTAATAAGAAAGAGAAAAATTTGTAAAAATGGAAAATAAAGCTATTAATGATTTATTGATAAAAATAAGAAGAGATCTTCATAAAATTCCTGAACCTTCACTTAAAGAGTATAAAACATCATCTTATATTGTAAATCTTCTTAGTGAAAATAATATTAAGTTTCATAAAATACTCGATACAGGTATTATTGCCTATATAGAAGGAGAAAAAAAAGAACCTCTTATTGCTTTTAGAGCAGATATTGATGGGTTACCAATAAAAGAGGAAACAGGATTATCATTTTCTTCTCAAAATGAAGGATTCATGCATGCTTGTGGACATGATTTTCATATGTCTATTGTATTAGCTCTTGCTTTATATTTTAAAAAAAATCCTCCACCATCTTCTTTATTATTTATTTTTCAACCAGGAGAAGAGGGGTCTGGTGGTGCAAAATTAATGCTTGAAAGCAATATCTGGAATTATTATGGTAAACCTGATTATATATTTGGTTTTCATGTTTGGCCATCACTTGAAAAAGGAAAAATTGCTTTCTGTGAAGGTGAAGCTTGGGCTGGTTCTGTTGAATTTATTGTAAATTTTTTTGGCAAAGGTGGACATGGTGCTTATCCTCATGAAAGCTCCGATCTTCTTTATTTATTTGCTGATTGGTACACAAATATCCAAACCTTTATTTCAAGAAAAATAGATTCTCAACAATCTACACTTCTAACTTGTGGGATGATAAAAGGTGCAGTAAAATCAAATATTATTCCTGATAATCTTCAAATTGGAGGAACTTTAAGATATTTTGATGATTATATAAAAAATATTTTATTAAATTTTTCAAAAGAATATGGTGAAAATCTTGCAAAATTATATAATGCAAAATTTGAACAAACCATTTTGTCTGATTATATTCCTCTAATTAACAATAAAGAACTTGCAAAAAAAATTTATGATATTTCAAAAAGTAAAAAATATATAAATTGTGACCAAATGTCTCTTATTTTATCTAACAAAAAAGTTATGGTAGCAGATGATATTGCTTATTTTATAAGAGATATAGGGAAAGGTATCTATTTTTTCCTTGGTGTAAAAAAAGATGAAAAAAGTATAAATCAATCTTTACATACAAAAGATTTCAATCCAGATGAAGATGCTTTAACTTATGGCTTTAATTTTTTTAAATTTCTTGTTGAAAATTTATAAATGCTTAAAATATTCTAATGAAATTTTTATTTATAGGTAATATTAATGAATTTTATAATACTTTCAGGAGGAAAAAGCAAAAGACTTTTTCCTCTTTCTAGGGAAAATAGTCCAAAACAATTTATTCCTTTTTTTAATCAACATTCCTTGATTGAAGATGCTATATTAAGAGCAAGATATATAGATAGGAACTCTAAAATATTTATTGTTTGCTCATATGATCAAAAAGATCTCTTTTTTCCAATATTAAAAAGTTTTGAAAATATTCATTTAATTTATGAACCACAACCAAAAAATACACTCCCTGCAATTTTTTATGCTTTACAATTTATTTTAGATAATGAACCTATTGTTTGTTTTCCTTCTGATCATTTTATAGGTAATTTAAATAAATTTAAGCTATGCATAGAAAAAGCTTGTAATTTAGCTAATTTGGAGAAACTTGTATTACTTGGTATAAAACCTCAAAGAGTTGAAACAGGTTATGGTTATATAGAAATTGATTTTCAAGAAAATAGAAAACAAATTAATAACGAATGTAAAAGAAATGAAAAAAAAAATTATGAGAAAATATCTTTCGTAAATGGAGATATATTAGGAGTAAAAAAATTTTATGAAAAACCAGATTTAAATAGAGCAACATTTTTTTTCAAATCTAAGAGATTTTTATGGAATTCAGGAATATTTATTTTTGACAAAAATTTTATTGAAAAAAAATTAGAAAAGTTAGATTTTCTGACTTATTCAAAAATAAAAGAGATAGGGAAGATTATTTATAATGAATTTTTTATAAATAATAATAAAAAAGAGTATCTAAAAAGTTTTATTTATAATTTTAGCTCTAAATCATTTGATAAAGTAAAAGGAATTTATGAAGAAATTAAATCTGAACCTTTTGATAAAGGTATCTGTGAAAAAATAGATGAATTAGTAGTTATATATTCTGATTTTGATTGGTCCGATTTAGGAACTTTTGAATCTATTCTTGATTTTGTTAAAAAACATAATATTGAATTAAATAATTCTACAAATTATAATTTAGGAACAATTAAAAAACCAAAAGTTATTTATAAAAAGGAAAATAAATTATTTAATGAAAAAGAAATCATTGATAATTCTAATAACTTAATTTTTGGTACAGACAAATTTTATATATTAAATGAGGTGGATGATCTAATTTTAGTAGATTGTGATGATGTTTTATATATTTCAAAAAAAGAAAAAAGTCATGAAATAAAAAATATCATAGAAATGCTTGAAAAAGAAGATTTTTTCAAAGAGAAGAGTTTTTCTTTTTTAAATGAAAAAGAAAAATTGTATGAAATAGAGAAAAACAGTTTAACAGTTAGAAGACCATGGGGGATTTTTTCTTTATTATATGATAAAGAAAAAGATTTTAAAGTTAAAAGGATAGAAGTTTACCCTAATGAATCATTGTCCTTACAATATCATAAATTTAGAGAAGAACATTGGATAGTTGTTAAAGGAGAATCTTTAATTGAAGTTGGTCAAAAAAAAATTAAATTAAAAAAAGGCAGTTATATTTTTATTGATAAAGAAGAACCCCACAGAATAATAAATGATAGTAATGAAAGTTTTGTAATTGTAGAAATCCAAATTGGAGAAAAATTAACTGAAGAAGATATTTTTAGATTAGACGATAAATATTATAGAAATTAAAAATTTATTAATATGTAAAAAATAAAAATAAATTTTAATAAGAGTAAATATGAGAAAAAAAAATTTTAAAAAATGTTATATTTTAAGATTTTATTTAATTTTTATTTCTATTTTCATTTTATTTATTTCTTCATTACTTTTTATAAAAATTAATGCAGGGCAAAATTTTGAATTAAATTTAAAACTATTTGACGATCTCGGATATCCTTTAGATAATGTTGAAATTTATGATAATAATAATTCTTTATTAGGTAAAACTGATATAGAAGGCAATTTTAAAATAATATTTTATGATAATCTACCAACATTTATTATACTTTATAAAGATGGATATGAAAAGATTATATATCAGTTGATTAGAAAAAAAATTATAAATTTTACTTTTATTTTACAGCCATTAAAGAATTTTTCAAATGAAAAACCTTTTAATGGAATAATTTATAAAAACAAATCCCCTTTACAAAATAAAGTAATATGGATAAAAAGTGGTGGTCTTTTAAAAGAAGTTTGGACTGATAGTCAAGGAAGATTTTCAACAACAATTGATTATAAAAAAAAGCTATTGATATTTTATATAGAAAGTGATAATTCAAAAGATTCTTTTGTTGAAAATGTATATATAGAAGAGTTAAATCCCGAAGAGATCAAAAATGAATTAAATTACATTTATACCTCTGATTTTATTAAAAAGTCATATAATTTTTCTAATCTTTTTAAAAATCCATCTTATTATTTTTTAAATTTATCAAACAATAAATCTTATATTATTATTGGTAACTCTTTTGATGATAAAAAATATTTTAATAAAGTTAATTTAAATATTTTATCAAAAAATGATAGAATATTTAAAAATTATCAATTTTTTTTAGATTTAAGATTTGATCTTAATAAAACAAAAGAAGGAAGTATTTTATATAAGCTTCAAGATGAAAAAAATTATATTTCTGATGAAAATGATAAAAATTATTTAATTAGTAGTTATGATTATGAAATAGGTATAAATTTTCAAAGAAAGTCAAATAATATCTATTTTGCTTTTGAAAATATTGAAGCTTTTGAAGAAGAATTAAAAAGATTCATTTTTTATGATAAAAATGGTAATCCTTTTTTAAAGATATTTTTTTATTCTCAAAATTATAATTTAAAAGAGGAATTTTTAAAAAATGTTAGTTTTTATTCTTTTTCTCTAATTATAAACAAACCTTATTCTTATGAACAATTTTTAGATGATCCTATGTTTTTTTTATCAGAAAAGACAATTTATTTAACATTTTTTGGATATTTTTAATATTTTGGTCTTAATATAAAATTTAATATTTTCCTTTTAATTAATTTTTATTCTTTATTTTATTGTTTTTTATTTTTTATTTTTATTTTTATTTTTTATAATTTTTTTAATATTTTTAATTCTTAATTATTTTTTGATTATTTTGTTTTTAATTCTTTTAATTTTATTTTTAATAAATCCCTCATTTTTTCAAATTCTTTTATGTTTTCATCTAATGCATAATCAGGATAGGTCCAAGGTAAAGTATTAAATTTTTTATTTTCATAAATTAGAGTTACTTCTGCATATATTTTATTATTTAATGGAATTCTGTGTGAATAGTTTTTAGTTGTTGCAAGGACTAGATTTGCAAGAGAAATAAAACCAGGATCAATATTTACTGATCTTTTACCATTTTTTTTAAATTTATTTTCAATTTTATTTGTTATAATTTTAATTTTTCCAAGTTGATGACCATAAATAAGCTGTTCAAAAGAAATATAAAATCTATAAATATTTTCCCCCATTTCTTTATTGTAATAATCAGTATGAGTAAATTTATATGGTGTTGTTTTATAATCAATTTTTCCGAATTTTTTTATTAAGATGTTTAGAACTTTATCCTCTAGGTTTAAATCATTTAATAGAATTCCTATTAATAATTTTACTTTTAACATTTGTTTTTAAGGATTACCTTTTGTTCTTAATTTAATTTTAATTATTTTTTGAATTTTATGTAATTTTTTATCTTATTTTGTAAATATAATATTTGAGATAAATATTTTTTTATTTATTTTTATTATTTTTTAGATTTTTTTGTTTATATTTTATTTTTTATTTATTAAAAAAGAGCAGCAAGATTATTTTTATAAAGTTCTCCACATACTTTGTATGCAGACATATTTGTTCCAAGGAGAATAATTCCATTTTCTTTCGCAAGATTAATAAGTTCTATAGAAGGTTTTTTACCTCTTACAACAAGTATAGCTTTTAAATCAAGAACCTCCGCAGTTCTAATTAATTGGGTATTTACAAGACCACTTATAAGTAAAGCTATATCTCCATATTCATTCATATTAAGTAAAACATCACTCATTAAATCTGAACAGAATCCATATTGTACTTCATATTCAAAATCAGGACAATTATATATTGTTGCTTGAGTAATATGAATTATTTCCCTTATTTTCATATCAATTAAATTTTATTTACTTTAAAAATTTAGTCAATCAAAAATTTTTTTAATATAAAGTTGGATTTTCAAAAATTATTATATAAAAAAATTATCTCTTGAATTTTTTTAATTTTGGATTAAAATATAAATGCCTGGGATATTCGAGTGGGGGAAATAAAAAAGGAATCTACAATAATATAGTAGGGGAATCCTAAATTATTCAGTTTAAGAGAGAAAGGGTTATCCTTTTTCCTGATAACTGAATTGCGGATGCCCACTGTTAAAAAAAGGTTCTAACCCTTATTCCCTTTTATCGGTATCCTGGGTTTTATTTTTATAAAGCCTTTTTTAAATTTTATAAAAAAAGGTAAAATATCTATGCTTAATAATTTAAATATTACCTATAAAGAGAAAAACTTAATTGTCCCTTATAATACAAAAATTTATGATATAGTTGATGAATTTGGACTTGATATTTTTAATGATAATATAATGGGAGCAATGGTAAATAATAAAATGGTCTCCCTTGATTATCAGCTTAAAAATTCAGGTGAAATTGATTTTATTTTTCCAAAAGATGATTTTGGTTATAGAATTTATGTTAATTCTTTAACTTTTATTCTTTATTATATATGGAATAAACTTTTCTCTGATAAAAAATTAATTATTTCTCATTCATTATCTGATGGACTTTATTTTTATAGAGATGATAATTTAGAAATAGAAGAAAAAGATATTGAAAAAATTGAAAATCTTTTTGATGAAACAGTAAACAATAAAATAAAAATAGAAATTGCTTCATTAGATAGAGATGAGGCAAAAAAAATATTTTTTAGAGAAGAGGATAAATTTAATCTTTTAAAATATACTTCATCTTCTTCAATTCTTGTAGCAAAAATTAAGGATTTTGTAGATTTTACAATAACTCCAATAGTTATAAATACAGGAATATGCAAATATTATAAAATTGCGAAATATAAAGATGGTCTTATTTTAAGATACCCAAAACAAAGAAATTTTCCTGATTTTGTCAAATTTGAAGACCAGAAAAAATTATTTTATGTATATAAGGAACAGGAAGATTGGGGGAAAATACTAAATTTTGATACCCTTGGAAATTTAAATAAAAAAATCTCACAAAATCTTTTTCTTGACATAATTCTTATTTCAGAAGCTTTACAAGATAATAGAATATCAGATATTATTAAAAAAATAATTGAAGATAAAGAAAAAAGATTGATACTTATAGCAGGTCCTTCTTCTTCTGGAAAAACCACATTTTCTATTAAATTAATGACATTTTTAAAAGCAATGGGAATTGCATCATATCAAATTTCTCTTGATAACTATTTTGTAGATAGAGAAAAAACTCCTAAAGATGAAAATGGAGATTATAATTACGAAGTTATTGAAGCTTTAGATTTAGAAACTTTCAATGATAATTTAAATGATATTTTTCATGGAAAAGAGACAATTTTGCCAGTTTATGATTTTAAAAAAGGGAAAAGAGCTTCTGATGGTTTATATTATAAACCTGAAAAAGATGTTAAAGTTATAGTTGAAGGAATACATGGTTTAAATCCAAAACTTACATATAATATTGATCCAAAGTATTCCTTCAGAATTTACATTTCACCATTAACACAACTAAATCTTACTGATTCTGTTAGAATACCAACAACAATAAGTCGTCTTTATAGAAGATTGGTTAGAGATTTTAGGTATAGAGGTATATCAGCAATTGAAACACTTCAAAGATGGCCATCAGTTAGGAAAGGAGAAGATAACTATATTTTTCCTTATCAAAACAATGCTGATGTATATTTTAATTCAAGTTTATCTTATGAACTTTCTGTTCTAAAAACTTTTGCAGAACCATTATTAAAATCTATACCTGAAGATTCTACATTTTATGCTTTGGCTCAATTTCTTCTTGATTACCTTATTCATTTTATACCAATTCCGCCTGATCTTGTTCCAAACACATCTATATTAAGAGAATTTATAGGTGGGTCATTGTACTTACAAAATGTTCATTAAATAAATTCTTGGTACTGTTAAACAGAAGATATTATTGTTTCATAAATTTGTTAATTATAATCAATGATTATAAAAGAATATTTTCTGGGAAAATAAAGAGGTATTTTTCACTATTTTTTAGTTTATTAAGTTGTTCAAGATTTAAATATTTTTTAAAAAATTTAAATTTATTAAATTTGTCAAAATCTTTTATTTTTGAAAAGTTTAATAAAAATTTGTCTTCTATTATTTTTCCACTTAATATTTGATTATTTAATATTTTATCATTTTCATGATTGTTTTTCCCTTTTTTTATTAAATATTTATCTTCTTTTTTATAATTTAATAAAGATAAAATTTCATTTATTTGAAATAAATATATTATATTTTTATAATAATTTTCTTTAATTTTTTCAATATTAATTCTATATTCTTCTAATTTATCTTCAAAATCAATATAAACCGAGAATATATTTATTTTATCAAAAAGCTTAAAATATTTTAAGTATTTTTTTAGTTGATTTATAGAGAAATCATCTATATTTAGAAAAAGTTCAAAATTTTTATCAATGTTAACTTCTTCAATTTTTTCAATATCTTCAACAAGTGTATATCTAAGGAATTTTCCCTTTATTAAGTTTTTATCAATATAAACAATATTTTCGAAAGGAGCTGAAACTAAAAAATTTGTAATTATACCAGAATCATATGTTTTATTAAACAGTGCAATTTTTTGCTTTTTGAAATAGCTAATTTTTTTAAATTCATATTTAATATTATTTTTTTTGAGGAAGTTTAATTTTTCTACTTGGTTAAAAATAGAATAATTAAAAAAAACAAAACTATTTATTCTTTTTTCTTTTAAATAATTTTTTACATGGAGTAGATTATTTTTATTTATAAAATTACCATAAATAAATATAGAATTATTAAGTTTATCATATCCAAATTTATCAAAGTAAGAGTATAAATATTCTTTAAGATTAAATTTATCTAATCTATTTTCAATTTTAATTATATTATTAGTTTTATTATTATTCTCGATATTATTGGCATATATTACAGAAATATTTTTTGATATAAAAAAATTGTTTTCTTTAATTAAGTATAAGTCATTATTAGAAAAATATTTATAAGTTTCGAAAAGATTTATAATTTCATTTTTTCCTATATTACATATTATGTCTTCTGAACTTATTCTTATTATTTGATCATCGATAAATTTTATTTTTAATTCACAATTTTTTGAACAAAAATCACAATTTATAATTTTTTCATATTCCCTATAAAGTGAACATATTGGTTTATCATTATATTTGTCAGTTAAAGCACCTGTTGGGCAAATATTTATACAGTTTCCACAATTAATACAATTTGTTTCTGCAATTGAAGTATTTAAAAAAGGTTGAATAAGAGTAGTAAAACCTCTTTTATAATATCCAAAAACATTTTCTCCTATAATGTTTGCACATATTCCGACACATTTCCCACAATTTATACATTTATTTTTATCATAAACTATATATTTTGAAGAATTATCAATTTTTTCATTTCTGTGTAGGCCTTTATATTTATTTTTATCAATATTGTATTCTTTACTATATTTTTTTAATTTACATTCAAAAATATCATTACAACCACATTGTAAACATCTTTCTATTTCTATGTTGAAACTTTCATGATCAAGTCCAAAATTGAATTCTTCAAAATTATTTATTCTTTTAATAGGTTCAATTTTGTTTTCTTTTCTTCTTTTAATTTTAATCTGGTTTTTATAAAATTCTTTAAAATATTTTTCTTTTTCTTTTTCTTCTTTAAAAAAATCATCTTTAGAAATATAAAATTTTAATAAATCTTCATTATCAGTAATTTTTTCATATTTATAATCATTTTCATTTGTTTTTCGCAATAAGTAATTATGTATTGAAATTGCAGCTTTTTTCCCATCTGAGAGAGCCTTAACTACAGTATCAGGACCATTAACTACATCTCCACCGGCAAATACATATTCAATATTTGTTTTAAAACTATTCTTTTCTATTATAATAGTTCCATCAGAATTTAAATCAAAATCTTTAAGGCTACTTTGATCTATTTTTTGAGAAATAGCTTCTATGACATAATCAGCTTCTATTATAAAATTTGAACCTTCAATAGGAATTGGCCTTCTTCTTCCAGATGAGTCTGGTTCACCTAATTTCATTTTTATAAGCTCAATTTTTTCAACTTTTTCCTCTCCTATAAATTTAATGGGATTTACTAAAGTTATAAGTTCGATTCCTTCTTCTAAAGCTTCTTCTATTTCTAAATCATTTGCAGGCATTTCTTCTCTAGTTCTTCTATATAATATTTTAACATTTTTTGCTCCGAGTCTTAATGCAGTTCTTGCTGAATCTATCGCAGTGTTACCTCCACCAATAATAACAACATTATTAAAATTAAAATTATCTGAAAATGTTTTATCCAATTGTATATTTCTTAAAAAATCAACTGCAAGAATTATATTTTTAAGATTTTCTCCTTCTATTTTCATATAATTTCCAGATTGGGCACCAATTCCAATGAAAATAGCTTTGTAATTATCTTTTCTTAGAGTTTTAATGTCAAAATCTTTTCCAAATTCTTTATTAAAAACAAAATTTATACCCATTTTTTTGAGAATATCTATTTCTTTATCAAGAACAATACGTGGTAATCTATAAGACGGTATCCCATATCTTAACATTCCACCTGCTTCTGGTAATTTTTCAAAAATATCTACCTGATACCCTTTTATTCTTAAGTAATATGCAACAGAAAGTCCAGCAGGGCCAGCTCCTATTACTGCAATCTTTATTTCTTTTTCACTTTCTATTGAAGGAATATATGGATTATCAGAAAACAAATCCATATCTGCAATATATCTTTTTATATTATTTATTCCAACTGATTCATCAACATAGTTTCTTCTGCAATTTTTTTCACAAAAAGCAGGACAAACTCTTCCTATTGTAGCTGGTATTGGTATAGAATCTTTTATAACTTTTATTGATTCTTTATATAAACCTCTTTTTGCAAGAGTTATGTAAGTTTGAATATCTACGTTTGCAGGACAAGCTAATTTACATGGTCCAAAACAATCTGCAAAATGGTTTGAAATAAGAAGTTCAATGTTTGTTTTTCTTGTATCATAGATCTCTTTATTATTTGTAAATATTTCCATTCCTTCTGAAACATAAGTACTACATGCAGGTTGAAATCCTTTTAAATTTTTTATTTCAACTATACATGCAAAACAGGATGATAGTGGGGGTAAATTTTTATCATAACAGAAAGTGGGAATTTCAAAATTATTTCTTTTTAAAAGAGAAAGAATAGTTTCATTTTTGAAACCAAAATATTCTTTTCCATCGATAAAAACTTTTATCTTATCATTTTCTATTTTTATAATATTTTCCATATTTATTTTTTGAATAATTATTTTTAATAATTTTTTCTTTATTTGTTTTTTATGTTTATTAATATCTTTTAAAAATTTATTTTTATAGTTTGTTTTTTAATCAAAAGTTATAGCAGAAAATCTACACAATTTATAACATAAGCCGCATTTAACACATTTTTCATTATCAATAGTATATTTATCTGTTTTATTACCATTTATAGCATATGCGGGGCATTTTTTGAAACATAATCCACAACCTGTACATTTATCTTTATCAATATTGTATTTTAAAAGGCCTATACAAGTTTTTGTTTTACATTTTTTGTTAACAATATGATCTATATATTCATCTTTAAAATATTTTATTGTTGTTAAGACTGGATTTGGAGCAGTTTGCCCAAGACCACAAAGTGAAGATTTTCTAACTTTATTTGCTAAATCTTCAAGCTTATCAAGATCATCCAGTGTAGCTTCACCTTTTGTTATTTTTTCAAGTATTTCTAACATTCTTCTAGTTCCGATTCTACAAAATGTGCATTTTCCACAAGATTCATTCTGTGTAAAATTTAAAAAATATTTTGCAACATCAACAATACAGGAATTTTCATCAAGAACTATAATTCCGCCTGATCCCATTATTGCCCCTGTTTTATTAAGTTCTTCATAATCAATTTTTGTATTTAAAAAATTTTCATTTAAACATCCACCAGAAGGTCCACCAATTTGAATTGCTTTAAACTTTTTGTTATCTTTTATTCCTCCACCTATAGTGAAAATAAGATCATAAAGAGTTATACCCATAGACACTTCAACAAGCCCAGAATTTTTAATTTTTCCTGCAAGTGAAAAAACTTTTGTACCTTTTGAACTTTCTGTACCTATTGAAGCAAATGCATCTGCTCCATTATTAATAATCCAGGGAATATTTGCTAAAGTTTCAACATTGTTTATTGTTGTTGGCTTATTGTATACGCCTCTTTCTGAAGGAAATGGTGGTTTTTTTCTGGGCATTCCTCTTTTACCTTCTATAGAGTGAATAAGTGCAGTTTCTTCCCCACATACAAAAGCACCTGCCCCTTTTTTAATTCCAACTTGGAATGAAAATCCGCTATTTAATATATTATTTCCTAAAAAACCTTTATTATAAGCATCTTCTATAGCTTTGTTTACTCTTTTGACAGCTAAAGGATACTCTTCTCTTATGTAAAATATTCCATTTGAGGCTCCAGTTGCATATCCTCCAATAATTAATCCTTCGAGAACTGAATGGGGATCTCCTTCAAGAATAGCTCTGTCCATGAAAGCACCAGGATCTCCCTCATCACCATTACAAATTATATATTTTATTTTTGATTGACTTTTTGAACTTATTTCCCATTTTAAACCTGTAGGAAATCCAGCCCCTCCTCTTCCTCTTAACCCTGATTTTTTAATTTCCTCAATAACTTGTTGTGGTTTAAAATTTAATATAACTTTTTTAAGTGCTTCATATCCATTGTTTTTTATATAATCATCAATAGACTCAGGATTAATTTTCCCTGAGTTCCTTAAAACTATTCTTTTTTGATTATTTAATGAAAGTGTATCAATATGCTTAATAATTTTATCAATATCATTATTATCTATATTTTTATTTTCAAAAAAAAGAGAAAAAATGATTTTTGTTAAATTTATATCAAGATTTACAAAGGTTATCTTATAATAATTTAAAATATTTTCTGATTTTGTTCTTATGAAAAATTCAACAATAGGTTCTTTATAGCAAAAACCATTGCAGCCTGATTTATTTAATAAATTTATTTTATTTATTTCTGTTAATTTGTTTGATAAAATATCGTAAACCTCATTTGCTCCTGCTGAAATGCTACAGGAAGCCATAACTATGTTTATTTTATCAATTTCAAAATTTTTATTAATTAGAAAATTTTTTATTTTTAAAAGGTCAAAATCTTCTTTATATATTATATTTTCCATAAATATTGAAATTAATTTTTATTTTATTATTTTTTTTTTATTACTATTGTTATTTTTTTTATAAAAATTAAAAATTTCTTCCAATTTTTTATCATCAAGTTTTCCATAAACTTTATCATTTATCATTATAACAGGAGCTAAAGAACAACATCCAAGACATGCAACTTCTTCAAGGGAAAAAAGTCCATCGTTAGTTGTTTCACCTTTTTTTATCTTTATTATTTCAAAAATTTTTTCCGAAATGTGATTAGCACCATTGACATGGCATGCAGTCCCATGACAAACTTTTATGATATACTTACCAGGCTTATTAAATTTAAAACCACTGTAAAATGAAGTAACACCTAATATTTCAGTAGACGGAATACCTGTTTTTTTTGATATATATATAATTATATCTTTTGAAATATAACCAAATATTTCTTGAACTTCTTGCAAAATTGGAAGAATGTTTTCAATATGATTGTGTTTATATTTTTTTAATATTTCATCAATTTTTGAGTTATTAGATTTTATTTTAAAATTTAAAGATCTTTTCATAAAAAAATTATTTATGATTCCTAAAATAATTAATAAAATAGTTTAATTTTCTTTTAATATATCTTTATCATATATATTTTCAAAAAAATTTTTGTGAGATAATTCTTCATTTGCAAGTAATGCAAATGTGTTATATAATTGCTGAATATTTTTAAAAGTATATGCAAGCTTATTATACAAATCATAAGATTTTTTTTCTCTATCAATTGCAATTAGCAAAATGTCCTGATAGTTTAAATTTGATAAATTGTTTGTATCCTTTTTTATTTTTATAAAATCAAAAATTGAGGGTTCATATTGGATTTTAAAAACTTCACTTTCAAAAATATCTTTTTTATCATATAATTTTTTTAATTTATTAATATGATTTTGTTCCATTTTTATAATATTTTGAATAAAAGCTATAAGGTTATCAGAAGAAACTTTTTTTTTCAAATTTTCATAAATTTCGATAGCCTCTTTTTCTTTGTCAATAGCAAAATTTATAATATTTTCAAAATCATTTTTTTCAAAAAAAATAAACTTTTCCATAAATAAAATTATATTTATATTTACGATAGTTTAATAATAAATAAATTAAAATCAAGGAGAAATTGAAATTATATTAATGAAAAGACTCTTAAAAAATTTTTATAACAAATTTTTTCTATTGTTTCTTTTTTTAAGCCTTTGTAAAATAGAAAATCAATGAAATCTCTATAAAAATCTATTCCATAAATTCCTTCTGGTAATTCAAAAATTCCATCAAAATCAGCACCAAATGAAATTATATCTTCACTATATTTTGAAGAAATATAATCTATCATATTGTATATCCAATAATAAGATATTGGGTATTTTTCATTTTTTCTTAAAGAAATATTATATTTATCATTTGTTGGTTTTAAAAATGAAGGAGAAAGATTTATTCCTATTAAACCTTTTAAATTATTAATTTCATTTATTTGTTCGTCTTTTAAGTTTCTTTTATGGTTGTTTATTTCATAAACATTTGAATGTGTTGCAATTATTGGTGCTGAAGCAAGCTCTACAATATCGAAAAACTCTTTTTCTCCCATATGTGAAACATCTATTATTACCTTGAGTTGATTTAATTTTTTTATTAAATCTAAACCTTTTTTGAATAAGCCATATGATTCTATAACATTTCCCATAAATTGAGTAATTCTATTCCAAGTAGGAGCTATAATTTTTACTCCAAGCTCATAGAAAATATCAAGAAGTTCTATATTTCCTTCAATCACTTCAAGACCTTCTATTGAGACTAAAATTCCATATTTTTTATCAATATTTTCTTTAATATCATCAATTGAGTAAATTTGATAAAACTCACTATTTTCCTTAATAAAATTTTTAATTAGAAACAATTGCATTAAACTATTTTTTAGTGGAGCTTCTATATTTTTATTTGAAACATAAAGGGATTGAACATTAACTCTTATATTTCCTTTAATTATTTTTTCTTTTGTAACATGAAAATTATCATAAATATTTATATAATTTTCATTATTTTTTATGTAAAGATATTTTGCTTCTTCATAGTCTTTTAAAAAAAGATGTTTATAAAATGTATCAGAATGGAGATCAACAATTGGAATATCTTCTTTACTATTCATATTAAATCCTTAATTTTTTATAATTATCTTTTTTTTCTTAAATAAATCATTTTTGGGAAAGAAAAATCTATGAGATTATTGTAAATTATAGGGTTGAAGTTTACTAATTTTTTGTTGTAAGCAAAGTAAATTGGTTTAAAATATATAGGATAAATTAAATTTGAATTTAAAATTTCATTATCGATTTTTTTTAATAAAGATTTTATTTTATTATTATCTTCATAGATATTGTTTTTATTTACATTAATATAATTAAAGATATTCCAGAATTCAGTTGCATAATTAAATATGTTTACTTCTTCAATTTTTTTAATATTTGTAAGATTAATAATATGTCCATTGGAATAAGGGTTAAAAAAATTCAAATCGGGCAAATTCCATATTGAAAAATTTAATGATATAAGTAAGATATCCCATTTTAAATTTCCATATATTTTAGCAATTAAATTAATTGTATCTTCATAAAATATTTTATATTTCATATTTAGATCTTTAAGTTTATTTTCAATAATATTAACTATTTTTTTATCATAAATATTTTTAGGGACTAAAATGTAAATTTCTTCATTATTTTTTGAAAGAAAATTATTTTCAAAATTTTTTTTATCAAATATATTTGTTTTTAATTTTTTTGAATTATTGTATGGCAATGTGTTTTTATAAATATTTAAGTTATTATATTTACTATTCAATTCATTTTTTAATAATGAAAAAATATTAATAGAACTATTAGCATTTTTTATAATATATAAATTATTATAGGGATTTATATTTTTAACTAAACCAAAAGAAGCTTTGAAATTACTAAGTTTTTCTATAATTTTTTCTTCATTAAAGTAAATTATGTCAATATCGTTATTTATAAAGTCTAATAATTCTTTTTCAAAAGAATCATAAACTATAAAGTTTATGTTAGTTAAGTTTTCGAACTCCTTAAAACCTTTAATAAATTTTGGATTTTTAAATTCCTTATTAAATTTTAAAGAAATACTATTTTCATTAAAATTTTCAATTATATATGGACCATATAAGTTTTTATTTTTTAAATATTCTATTTTAAAAGATTTGAAAAAATTTTCTGAATTATTCTCAATTTCAATTATTATTGATTCTGGAATTAAAGGAAGTGTTAAAAAATTAATTAAAATTTCATCTATATCAAAATTATTTAAATTCTTGTTAAAATATATTTTTAAACTTTTTTTATCACTTATTTCAAGTTTAATGTTTTTTAAAAAACTGTATTTTAAAAAATCTTCACTATTAATATTTTTAATTAATATATTTATAGTTCTAATAATATTATTCAAATTAATTGAATCATTTTCGAAATAGAGTTCAGCAATTTTATTCTCAATATCAAAATAAATATTTTTTAAATAATTTTTATAAAGCTTTAAATTTATAGGATCTATATAAATTATGGAATCATAAATTAAATTTTTAATTATCTCTTCAGAAATATCTCCTTTTAAAAATGGATTTAAAGATTTTGGATAATTGTTTAATGATATATTAATTGTTTCTGTTATTTTAATATTTTTAGTCGCTTGCTTATTATTATAAAAATTATCATAAATTTTATTACAGGATTGAAAAATAATTAGAAAAAAAAATGATAAAATTATTAAAAAATAGTTCTTTCTTTCAAATATTTTTTTTATTAGTGAAGACATTTTTAATTAAACCTTTCCTTTTATATTTTTTAATTTTATTTATTAAATCATATTTTTTTATTAAATGATTTTGTTTTACTTAAACAAATTTTCCTTGGTAGATATCGTGTTTTTCAAGATAATCATATAAAATATTTAATTCTTTACTTTTTGGTATATTGTATTTTGGTAAAATTTCTTCTGGTTCTGGATCTGAAAAAAGTCTAAAAATAACAATATCTTTATTTAAATAACCTATACAATTTGCTAAGGATGAAATATATTCTTCGAAATTTAAAATGTGAAACTTTGTTTCATTGTAAAATTTTTCCATTTGAGTGTCTTTTAATATATAAAGATAGTGAAATTTTATACCATTTATATTATTTTTATTTAAAAATTTAATTGTATTTATATAATCTTCATTTGTTTCGAATGGAAGTCCAAGTATAATATGTGTTCCAATTTTTATATTGTCAAATTTTTTTATTATATTTACAGCATCAGTAAAATCTTTAGAGGTATGATTTCTATTGATTAATTTTAATGTATTATCATTTGAACTTTGAAGTCCGAACTCAATCCATAAATCAAGATCATTTGATAAGTCTTTTATTATTTTAATTTTTTTTTCATCTATTGTATCAGGTCTTGTTCCTATTATTAAACCTAAAAAATTATATAAACTCAAAGTGTATTTATATATTTCGTAAATATTTTCATAAGTGTCAAAAAGGTTAGAAAATGCTTGAAAATAGATATATAAATTTTCTATATTCTTTTTTTTAAAATATTCTAAAGATTTATAAACCTGGTTTTTTATATAATTTTTTCTTTCATCAAGAGATAAGAATTTTTTTATTCTAAGGTTTCGAGCATATGAGGCAAGAGAACCCCAACTTGAACAGTAGGAGCAAATTCCAGGACATGTAAAACCTGCATCAATAGAAATTTTAAAAACTTTTTTATTATATTTTTTTTTAAAATATTGATTTAAAGTATAAAATCTTTCCATTAGTAAATTATTACCAATTTTAGTTATTATTTATCAGTTCTTAGATAAGATTGATCTACCCCAAAAATATTGTTTTTTAAGTTACTTTCATCAGTATTATACTTAAAATTTGAAAGTATTTCTTTTAGTATATCAGATTGTTTTGAAAGATTTTTTATGGATGTCATCATTTCTAATAGTAAAGATGAATTTTCATTTATTAAAGTGTTTATATTCTCAATATCATCATGAATGTATGTTGTTATGCTTGATTGATTTTTTATTTTTTCACTAATATCTTCGATTTTATTTGAAATTAATTCTGTTCCATTTATTATATAACTTAGAGCTTCCTGTGCATCTTTAGAGAAAATAACACCATTATTTACAGCTTTTATAATGTTTTCAACAGTATTTTTAATGTTTTTAATAGCTGATGAAGAATTTTCTGCGAGTTGTCTGATTTCTGATGCTACAATTGTAAATCCAGCTCCTTCTGCTCCTGCTCTTGATGCTTCAATTGAAGCATTTAAAGCTAAAAGGTTAGTTTCTTCAGCAACAGTTGCTATAAATTCAGAAATTTCCACAATATTTGAAGAATGTTGTGATATTTGATTCATTGAATCAATTAAATTTTTAATAGATTCTATTGATTCATTTATTTTATTTCTGTTTTCAAGGGATATTTTTAAAGCTTCCGAAGTAAAATCATTTATTGCAATTGAAATTTCTTTTAATTTAGACATATTTTGATTTATATTCGTAATATTTGTCATTTCTGAATTTATTCTGTTTATCATTGTTTCTGAAAACATAAATAGAGTTTGTGCATTACCATTTATATCTAAGACAGAGAGTTCAATTTTATTTATAACATCAGAAAGATAATTAATAAGTTTTGAAAGATGTAAATTTATATTTGTAAAATTAACTCCTTCAAGATCAGGTTTTTCAATTTTGAAATTTCCTTCTGATAAATATTTTAAAAGATTGGAAAAAATAATTGAAACTTTTTTATATTGGTTAAATATAGTAAAAAAGAAAAAGATAGATAAAATAAATGAGAAAATGAAATTAATAATAAAAATAAAAGAGATTTCATTTGGAGCATTGAATATAAATTTTGATAAGAAAGTAAAAACAATTGCATAAAAAATAGAAAAAAGAAACGAAATTAAAACTCCATATATATTTTTATCTTTTTTCATTTAAAGTTCCTTTCTTTCATTCTTAGAAATAAGATTTAAAATTCTATTTATTGATAAAATTAATTTTTACTCTTTTAAAATATCGAAAATATATTAATTGAATTAATTCTTTCTTAATTTAATATCTTTTTTTTATTATTTCAATATATTTTTTTTAAAAAAAATGAATAAAAATTTAAATGGTCTATTGAAATTTAATTAATTTATATTATTTTTTATAAAAATAAATATGGGGGAATTTTATGCCAAATTATATTGTATATAAATTAAAATCTGATTTAAATAATTATGAAATAATTCAATCAATATACGAGGAATTGAAAGATTTAATAAATAAAGGTAATAAACATATTGTTATAGATTTTGAAAATATTAATTCAATAAATTCTTCTGCTATCGGGAAATTGTTATTTTTAAATAATCTTATCACTTCAAAAAATGGAAAAATTTCATTTATAAGAGTAAATGATAACTTAAAAAAATTATTTAATATTCTTCTTATTGATAAATTATTCGACTTTTATGAAAAAGAATCTGAGATAATTGATTAAAAATAAAGATAAAAAGTAATTAAAAATTTAATAAAATAAATAATAAGTAAATAAAAAATTAAGTAAAAAATTAGAGTAAAAAAAAGTGGAAGAATTAAATCTTCCACTTTTTTTTATTTTTAAATATTGTTCTTTTATTTACATTATTGAAAAAAAATTAATTATTAATTTAATCCAATAGACACTAAAAATTCTTTGTTTCTTTTAATTACGCTTTCATCTCTCATCGCTTGAACTAAATCATTTATATACATACTTAAAACCTGTTGACTTAACATCTGATAAATGTATTGTTTTGCTTGAGATTCAGTATATCCTGCAAATTGGCTTTTGTTCATATTGTAATAAGCTTCAACTTGATCAGGAGTAACAGGTTGAAATTTATCTTTTAATTTTATAGAAATATATAGCTCAATTAACTTTTGATTATAAATATATTCAATATATTGAACATATTTTTTTTCAAAATCAGTGTTTTTCGAAATATCACTATAAAAAATATAAGTGTTTATAAAACTATTTGTAAATTGTGTAAGAAGAAGATATTTTGTTTTTTCTCTTTGATTTTCTGGAACTTGATTTAAAAAATCTAAAAATAGAGAATTGAAAGAATCATAGTCTATAACATCATCTCCAATTTTTAAAACCCATGAAACTTTTAAATTTTTTTCAAAATAATCTTGATTTCGCTGAATTATTAATGATTCTTTTTTTTCCTGTAAGATAGAATTTATTTTTTCCTGTAATTTCATCATTTTCAAGTATTCTTCAATCTGTTTCATAGCAACTTCAATATCAACATTTTGAAATGATTTTGAATTTTGATTATAATATTGTTCTATTTCCTTTTTTGTAGGTGCTGGAATAGTAGGATAGATAACTTTTTGTATGTAAAGATCAACTACAATTTGTTTTCTCTGGAACAATAGCATATTTTTGTATTGGGAAGTAAAGTTTTCTTTTTTAATTTTATTTAATAAAATTATTTCATTAATAAAATTTTCAAGGAATGCTTTTTGTAATTTTTTATCATTTGAGTATTCTTTTCTTTTATCTTCTGGTATAGTTAATTCAATGTACATGTTAAATTTAGCAATAAATTCACTATAATAATATTTTTGTCCATTTATTTCTACAATCCAGTTATCTTTTGTAGAGGTCTGACCAAATACAAATAATGAAAATATTAATAGAATTGTAATAAACAATAAAAATCTTCTCATTTTCCAATCTCCTTTTAAAATAACTTAAAATTAAAATAGCATAATTAATATAAAAGTCAAAATAAAATATTGTATAATTTTGTTAAATATTGTTTAGCAAGGAAGGAATTTAAAGTTAAGAAAAAAAGGCAATTTTATTCTTCTGAAATTATATAACCACTAAATTTATATATTTCTGTTTCTTTTTTTTGTAAAATTTCTGGATAAAGTCCAGCTTTATATGTAAGGTTTTTTAAAAATTCTTCTTTGCTCCATCCTTGTTCAGTTGCAACTTGAGGGAGAAAAAGCCCCGAATAATATTTGTATTTTAAATAAAGTCCCTCTTTACCAAGTTGAAAATCATAAAAATTTTCTATTTTTTCAAATGGAGAAAGTATTGTTACTTCAACTTTGATTAAAGGGAACTCTTCTTTTGTAAGAGGAGTAAATCTTGGGTCATGAAAAGCAGATTGAATTGCTAAATCTTTTATTTGTTGTAAAAATGGTTTTATTCCTTGTATATAACCTATACATCCTCTTAAATCTTCATTTATATGTATTGTAACAAAAGCACCATACTTTTCATTATCAATTTGTGTTTTGTTAATAGTTGGTTCTTTTAGATTAGCATTAATTTTTAAATAATCTGCAATTGATTTCTTAACAGTATATATTAAAAATTTTTCTTCATCTTTTGTTAAATTTATTTTCATATCCTATCCTGAAAAAATTAATATTTTATTTCTTTTAGTATATCGTAAATTCCTGCAGGATTCCAGAAAATAAAAGAATTATAACCTGCCTTTAAAATACCATCTACTTGAGCTTGGATGTAATCCTTATAATCTATTGAAACTTTCATTTTAAAAACCTGAACCCAAGGCCTTACCATTAAGGGTTTTTTAGTATTTAAAAACGCTCTTTGTACCCCATGATTGTATATATAAAAGTTAGTCTCATATTGATTTAAATTATTTTCATAAAATCCTTTTGTAAAATGTGAAGGATAATACATTGGATATATCACATCTATTAAATTTGATAAAAGATAAAGATCTTGACCTATGTGTTTTGTTATATAATAAAAACATTGATAACCATAAAAATCTGTGGAAATTTTTATATTGGAGGTATTTTGTTTTACTTTTAATAAAAATTTATAAAGTATAATATTTTTTGGATAGTTCTCTTTATTAAATATGGAATAAATATTTGAAATCCCACCATCTGAAGGATATCTAACATAATCAAATTGAATTTCATCTATACCTAGAGATTCAAGTTCTTTTGAGATTTCAACTATATAATCAGTTACAAAATCAGAAGCTGGATCAACCCATCTTTCTTTTTCAAGTCCAATCCATGGAGAATTTGTTCTTTTATCATAAAAAGCATACTTTCCATTTTCATAAGAAAATAAAAATGGATCTCTAAAACAAACAATTCTTGCTATTATTTTTATGTTTTCATTATGAGCTAAAAATAACAAATTTTCTAAATCAACTATTTTTTTTATTGATTTAATTTTTTTTGCAATTTGAGAATTTGAATTATATGTTATATAACCAAAATCATCTTTTAAATCAACAACTATTGTATTTAAATTTAGACTTTTTAAAAATTCAATCTTTTTTTTGATTTTTTCTTTATTTGATAAATGATGAGGAGGAATGTAAAGTCCTCTTGTAAAATCAGAATAGGAAGGATTCTCTCTTTTTTCAATTGGATATGTATTTATTCTTAAAAATTTATAATATTTATTATTTATAGTATAAACAAATTTATTTTCATTATTATTTGAATTTATCACTTCATTATCTTTATTTTTTTCATCAATATTTAATTCTTCAATTTTAATTTGATAAATATTTTCATTGCTTTTGAAATTTATTAAATCATTTATGATATTTATATTTTCAAGTGATTCTAACTTATTATTATATTCAATATTGCCATCTTTTTTTAAAATAGAATCACTAATGTTAAAATTTCTAATATCAATTAATCCCTTATAATAATTTAATTTATTATCTTTATCAAAGTATAGTATTCCTATTTTTGGAGAGTATTTATAGGACAAAAGTATTAAATTTTTATAAAAAATAATATCAGAAATAGTTTCAAAATATGATGTTGAGTTTGATGTGAAAGGGACTCGAGCAATTCCAGAAAATAATAACTTAAAACTATTTTCATTTTTTTCTTTAAAGTATAAACCATGATGTGAAGTACCAACAAGTATAAAATTTTTTTCATTTATTTTTACCAATTCAGAGCATGTTAGGGTTGCATTTTTATTTATTCCTTGAAGAGAAATTTTTTGGAAACCATTTTCATTATCATTTAAAATATAAATATTATTTGAGGTTGTTATTATGTATGGCTTAAAATTTACAATATATTCATATAATATACTTGTTGAAAAAATTTCTTCTTTTATATTATTAACTATTTTATAAACTTTTGTATTATTTTCTTCAATGATATAAAGTTCATCTTTTTTTTCAAAATGATCAAAAAGTATAATTTTTGGTTTATTGTAATCATTAATTTTTTCATAACTATTTTTTGAATAGTTATAATAAATTATTTCTTTATCAAAATTATCTTTCTTTTCAGTATCATTTTTTAATAAATTTTTATAATTATATACTTTCTTATTAAGATTATTATTTACTTTCAAAAAATTTGAATCAATTCTTATATAATTACATGTTATTTGGAAAGATAAGATTGAGATAAATAAAATTATTAAAATTAGTTTTAAGAAACTTTTGTATTTTATAAAATTTTGCATAAGTTTTACATTTTTATTTTCTTTTTTAATATTTTTAAGATTCTTTTTTCATCAGAATTAAAATTCTTATTATAAAAAATATTATTTTCATTTATTTTAAAATTTTCATTAAAAAGACTCATAGATAAACTATAAATTAAGTCAATATATATATTATTTGAATTTGGTATATTTATTTCCTGTAATATATAGTAAGAATAGTCAAGTAATTTATATAAAATTATTTCATTTGTAAATTCAGAAATGTTTTTCTCATCTTCATTATTTAGTAAATATTTTAATTTTAAGTTTTGGTTAGAGAAATAGGCCTTTAAATGTTCTATAAAAGTAAGATTATTCAAATACTCTACATTTATGAGATTATAATAAACCATCAATTTTGCAATATTTTCATTATGAGTTAAATTGATAATATAGAATGTTTGTTCTTCGAGTTTTTTATCTTTATTTGTTGGTGATATAAGAATTAATGGAAATGTTCTTAAAAATAAAAATGGATTGTAATTGTAAAAAATGATCTTTTTATGAGCTTCTTCTTTTGCTTCAGATAAAGTTTTGCCATTTTTTAATCCTATACTAATTTCTCTATCAATTGGATCTACATAAGGAAAATATTTATCAGGTATATTGTAAAGAATATCCACAATACTATTTTCATTTAATGAAAGATTATTGTTTAAAATTTTTAGCATAATGGAATATGGAAAATACATATAAGGTTGAACATTTCCATCTAAAACAGAATATTTAAAAATTAATTCAATTATTTTTTCATATGTGTTTTTTTCTAAATTAGTATAATTTATTTTTTTAACGAGCATAATAAAACCCAGCCATAAAATAGATTTTGTTTATTTTATCGTATGAATATATAATAAACTTTAAAAATAGAGAATTAAATATATTTTCATTTTCAAAACCTATTTCATAAACTTTCTGATTTTTATAGACATATATATAATTAAAATCGTACATTGTATATTTATTAAAAATATACATTTGTTTTTTTTCTGTTTTATTTTCATAATATGAAAAATAGATTAGATTATTAAACAAGTATAATTTTGTTCCAAATTTATTATTATATGAGTAATCATTATAAAATTTATAAATTATAAAAACGGAAATAAAAATATTTTTAGAGAGTTTTAATTTAATATCGGGATTAATTTCTATTCTATAATACTCTTTTTCATTAGTAAAAATAAAGTAATTTTCATTTTTTAATCTATTTTTTGGAAAATATTGAATTTCTAAATATAGATTTAAATTATCTACTATGTTTTTCCTTTTTAAAAAATTTATATCAGAATAGATTTTAATAAAAGTGTCTTCTGATAAAATTTTATAAGTAATATTATCAAAAGGAATATAAATTTTTAATTCAATATATTTAAAAATTTTAAAATATATATCATTTACATAATTGTTATAATAATAATTTTCAGATTTATAATTAAAGCCTTTAAAAATTAAGAGATATTTAAAATTTTTTAATTTAAAAATTAAAAGAAAATCTAAGTAGTAAATAGGGTAGTCCATATAATAAAATAAAGTATAAGGTAGTTCAATAAGAAGAGCTAATTCATTTATGTATAAATTTATTGAAAAAAGAAATCTATTAAAACTTTCTATTATTTTATCGTAAATTTTTATTTCATAATTATGTGTTTCATAATCAAAAAATAAAGAAATATTGTTAAATTTTAAATATATTCCATATATATAGTAAAGTTTATTATCATTGTTTCTTATTATTCCAAAAAACATATTTAAATTATTTGTATAATAAATATTTAAGAAATAATTTGTTTTTTCTTTTTCAAGTGCATTAAAAAAACTATTATAATTATTATAAAAATTAAAAATATTATAGGAAAAATAAATTTTTGGAGTTATGTATTTTAAATCTACAGGGAAAATAGATTTTATTCCACTAAAAAACTTAGAAGAGTAATTTAAACTAAAATATCCGAATGCAATAGAGATTCCAAAATCAAGGTTAGGTTTAAAATATATTAAAAAGCTATTTGAGTTTTTTAATTCTAATAAAAAATTATTGTTGTAAATTTTACTTGTATTATAAAAAATTAAAGAATTTTCATTTTCAGAAAGCTTTTTAAAATAAAAGTTAACATAAAAAGAGTATTTATATAATTGAAAAACATCAAAAATGTTATTGAAATTTAAATAAATATTTTGATTTACAAATTCATTAAAATTATAAAAATTATTTTCTCTAGTTTCTTGACAAAAAGCAATTGTTGAGTTAAATAAATAATAAATAAAAATAATTAATTTTATTATATTTTTTATTTTATTAAATTTCATATTTGTATATAATTAAAAAAATAAAATTATTTAAATTTTTTAAAAATTTTACTAATTATTATTTTTTCGTTTTAAAATTTTAATTTTTTTAATGTTTTTTTGTTTTTTAATTTTTTTTATATTTTTTATTTTTATTTAGGTTTATTTAATTAAATTTGATATTAAATAATAATAAGTTGATTTTTTAAAATTATCAAAGATAAAGAAGATTTAAGATTATATTATTATTTATATATTAAAAAAATTATTTTTAAGGATTATTTATGAATTATGATATTTTAATTATTGGGTCATCTACAGGTGGTCCTAAAGCTTTATATAATATTATTGATAAATTTAATAATGAATTAAATATTCCAATATTAATAGTTCAACATTTACCAGTTTCTTTTGAAGCATCTTTTGTTGAGGTTTTAAATAATAAATCTAAGTTAAATGTTATAATAGCTGAGAATGACACCATTTTAGACCCAAATTTTATTTATGTAACTAAGGGTGGGTTTCAAACCGAATTTATTGATAAATTTAAAATAAAAACTATATTAGATAATAATCCTTTGAGTTTTGCTCCTTCAATATCAAAAACTATTATATCAGCAATAAATATAGGAATGAATCCAATAATCTGTATTTTATCTGGTCTGTCAGCAAAAGAAGATGGTCTTATGGGATGTAAAGAAGCAAAAATGAAAAATTTTCCTATAATAATTCAAGATAAAAATAGTTCATTAATATATGGAATGCAAAAGATTATTAAAGAAGCTGGATATTATGATTTTGAGCTTGATATAAATGATATACCAAATAAGATATATGAATTGATCAAAAAATAAGGGGTATCATTGATGAAAAAAATATTATTAGTTGATGATAATGTTGAATTTTCTAAAATGTTGAAAGATTTTCTTGAATTCAATAATTTTGAGGTTGATCAAGCATTTAATGGTAGAGATGCTTTTAAAAAAGCGATAGAGAAAGATTATAATTTAATAATAATGGATATTTTTATGCCTTTAATGAGAGGGGATGAATGTATTGATGCTTTATATTCTGCAAATCCATCAAATAAATATGTTATTATTTCTGGAGATATTGACAGTTTAGGAGAAGAAAATTTAAACAAATTAAAAAATATGGGTGTTTTAAAAATTTATTCAAAACCAATTAATTTTAACTCATTTTTAAAAGATATAAATGAAATTCTATCATAAAAATTTTTATTTAAATTATTTCTTATAAATAATCAAAAATTAAGGATCGGTTATTAGACTCTTATTAGTTTTATTACCTACATTTTGGCCAAACTTACCTCCATTAGGTATTGCATATATTTCAGAGGTATTAAATTTTTATAATATAGATTTTGATTTTTTAGATTTTAATTTATTTTTCTATCAGAAATCTGATAAAGAGATTAGAAAAAATTGGACATTTGGAGATTTTAATTCTTCATATAATTTTATTAAAAACTTTGGAAAAGAAAAAGAAATAAATAATTTAATAATAGAAAATTTAATTGATTATGATATTATTGGTTTTTCATTATTTTCTACAAATCGATATATTACAAAGAATATTGCTAATATATTAAAAAATAATTTTAAAAATAAGTTGATCTTTGCAGGAGGCCCAGATTTAACTTTGAATAAAAAAGAATATGAAGGTTTATTTGATATTGTTTTTGAAGGAGAAGCTTTATTTGAATTCTCTAAATTTTGTCAAATTTTAATTAAATATTATGATAAATATAGTTTTAATGAAGATAATTTTGACAGATTATACATTAAAAAAAATGAAATAATAAATGAATACAATAATTATATAGAAAAATTTAAAAGAGTTAATAGTGAAAATTATTTAAAAAAAGATAATAATTATATAAAATTTGAAAAAATATTTCCAAAATTTGAAAGAATAAAAGTAGATAATTATTTAAGAAAAAATTGTTTACCTATTCTTTTAAGTAAAGGGTGTATTGCAAATTGTAAATTTTGTACAGAGAGAAAATTATATCAAACACCAATGTTTTTTGATGAAAATGATATATTAGAAAGGTTAAATTTTTATTATTTTAGATATAAAAAAAATTGGTTTACATTTTACGATTCAATGATTAATCTTTATCCAAAAAAACTAAAAGATTTTTTATTAAAATTTTACTATTTTCAAAAAGAAAAAGGAATAAAATTATATTGGGATGCACAATTTGGTATTAAACCAATTGTAGATGATGAAACCATAAGTTTAATGAAGGAAACAGGTTGTGTTAATCTTTTTATAGGTCTTGAATCTGGATCCGATAAAATCTTAAAAAAAATGAATAAATTATTTACTACAGAGGATGCTTTAATAATATTTGAAAAGCTTAATAAATATAAAATACATTTCGAAATATCTATAATTATTGGGTTTCCTGGTGAAACTGAAAATGATTTTAATTTGACATTGGATTTTTTGAAAAAAAATAAAAAATTAATTCCAAAAATTGCTCAGATTAATCCTTTTATTTTATATGACAATATTAAAGTTGATTTTAAGAATGAAGAACTTATAAGTGATGAATTAAAAGAAAAAAGATATAGAGATTTTATTAATTTTATTAAGCAGAATGATTTTTTATATACTGGTGAATATCTTGGTAATTTAAAAACTCATTGAAAAAAAATAAAAATATAATATTATGATTTTATGAGATTATTTATTGCATATGATTTTGATGATATTTCTATTGATAAGTTTATTTCTTTACAGAAAAGATTTTTAAGCAAGCTTGATTTGATAAGATTAACAAAAAAGGAAACTTTTCATTTAACAGTAAAATTTATAGGTGATTTTGAAAATACCAAAATGATAATCGATAAACTAAAAGATAATGATTTTATAAAAAATAGTAAAAATTTGTTATTAAATTCAAATTTAATTACTGCTTTCCCAAATATTTTTAATTCAAGAGTAATTGTTTGTAAATTTAATAGAAATGAAACTTTGTATAGTTTATTTAAACAAGTAGAAAATAATTTATCAGATATTGGAATTAAAAAAGATGAAAGGGATTTTACTCCTCATATTACTCTTGCAAGAACAATAAAACCAATTAAATTCAATGAAATATATTTAAAAGAATCGAATTTATTTGAAAATGAATTTAAAATTACTAACCTTATACTGTATAACTCAACTTTAACTAAAAAAGGTCCTATATATGATCCTATATATGTATTTTAATTAATTATGTTTTTCAAACTTTTTTTGATTTAATATTTTTACAAAAAAATATTTTATAATTTAATAAATAAAGTTTATAATAATAAAATTATAAAAAATAAATTACATAATAACATTAAAATGGATTTAAAAATAAAAATTATTTTTATTTTATTTATTTTTATTTTTTATTTTTATTCTTGTTCACAAGTTTATCTTTACAATAGAAATAGTTCTTTTGAAAATCAGAAATATTACAACTTTAATGATTTACCTCAAAAAGAAAAAGATTTAAGAAATAATGTTATTTCAAATGCAATAAAAGCTAAAGAATTAAAAGAATTCAGAATAGGTAGTAAAAAATATAATTATGATTGCTCGGGTTTTATTTTTTATGTCTATGAAATTTCTAATATTTATTTGAGTAATTACTTTAATTATTCAATTGTTCAAAATGGAGTTTACCTTTTATATGATATTGGTAAAACATATTTTAAGCTCGATCAAAATATAGGTTTTCCTGGAGATATAATAATTTTTGATAATACTTATGATAGAAATAAAAATAATAAATGGGATGATGAATTTACTCATGCTGCTATAATTATTGATTATGATCAGAAAAATAAAATATACAAATTTGCACATATAGGCTCTGGTGTTTGGAAAATAGATTTTATGAGCCTTGAAAAAAAAGATTTTTATAAAAATGGTGTGCTTATTTTTAATTCTTATTTAAGGAGGAATAATAATTCTGAATCTTCAAATAAGTATTTAGCTTCTAATCTTTTTAAAATATTTGTAAATATTTTAAGTTATTATAAATAAATTTAAAAATTTAAATAACAATTTAGAATTGACAGATTATTTGATGGTTTAATTTATTTTATGAGGTAGAAAATGGATTTGAATATAAGTAATAAAATTTATGACAATATAAAAAAAATAATAGATGAGTCTAAAAAATTGATAATAGGGCAGGAAGAAATCATAAAAAAAATTATTATATCTCTTCTTGCAGAAGGGCATGTTCTTATAGAAGGATTACCTGGACTTGCAAAAACTTATATTATTAAAAATATTTCAAAACTTATAAATTGTAATTTTCAAAGAATTCAATTTACTCCTGATCTTTTGCCTTCAGATATAATAGGTACAATGATTTTTAATCCTAAAACCCTAAATTTCGAACCTTATTTTGGCCCAATTTTTAATAATATAATTCTTGCTGATGAAATAAATAGATCTCCTGGAAAAGTTCAATCAGCTTTATTACAAGCTATGGCTGAGTTTGAAGTTAATTTAGGGGGAAAAAATTATAAACTTGATAAACCATTTTATGTTCTTGCAACACAAAATCCAATAGAGCACGAAGGCACTTATAACCTTCCTGAAGCTCAACTTGATAGATTTATGTTTAAGCTTTTAATTAATTATCCAACATTTGAAGAAGAGTTAAAAATTATTGAATTGAAGGAAAAAGAAGAGAATACAGAGGATATTAAACCTATCATTGAAAAAAGTGAACTTTTTGAATTAATAAAAGCAAAAGATAAAGTTTATATAGATAACAAGATAAAAACTTATATTGCTGAAATTATTTTTTCTTCAAGATATCCAAAAGATTATAAAATTTCTCATATTTCAAATTTTATTGAATATGGTGCATCTCCAAGAGCATCAATTTATCTTGTAAAATGTTCAAAAGTAGTTGCTTTGATTAATGGAAGAGATTATGTTTTACCCGAAGATGTAAAATACATTGCATATGATATTTTAAGACATAGAATAATTTTAAGTTATGAAGCATTATCGCAAAATTTAAATTCAGATTATATTATAACAGAAATATTGGAAAATAGAATAATTCCTTAATTTTTTAGGAAACTTAATTAAATTTTATTAAATTGATATTTTTTGAAATTTATGGATAAAGACAAAATATATTATAAAAAGCTACTTTTTAAATTAAAATATTTTTCAAATAAATTTTTTAAAGGAATTTATAAATCTAATTTCAAAGGTGAAGGTATAGATTTTGTTGAGAATAGAGATTATATTTTTGGTGATTCAAGTAAACATATTAATTGGAATTTGTGGGCTAAATACAACAAACCATTTACTAAAATATATGAGGATGAAAGAGGAGAATATAATTTAATATTATTAGATGCATCATCATCAATGTTTTTTAAAACAAATGAGAAATCAAAATATGAAATTGCCCAAGAAATATCTATTCTTTTGCTCTATGTTTTTTCAACATGTAATGATAAATTCTCTTTTTTATGTTTTTCTGATAGAATTGAAAGATTTTTTCCTTTTGAAAAAGGAGAAAATTACTTTTATCTTATTTATAATTTTCTAATAAATTTAAACTTGAGAAATTCTAAAAAATCGATTTTATCAGAAGTTTTAATTTATCTTTATAAAATATTAAAAAAAAAGACAAATATTTTTATAATTTCAGATTTTATTACAAATAATAATGATAAATTAATTGAAAATTTGAAAATTTTGGAATCAAAACATAAGATTATTCTTTTACAAATATTAGATTCATTTGAGTTAAAAAATGATTCAATTATTAATTTTGGTAAGTCTATAGAAGGAGAAAACAACGTATTTTTTGAAAATCAAAGCTTTTATATTTTCAATTTAAATAAACTACTTTCCCAAAATTTTAGATATTATTTAATGCTTACAAATACAGAAAATATATATTTTGAGTTAAAAAACTTTTTTGAAAAAAAAATTAAAATGAAATAAAAATAAATTAAAATAAATTAAAATATAATTCAGATTTAAAATGAATTAAAAGATAAAACTCTAAATTATACAAAAAAAATTAAAATATTAAGAAAATTAAAAAAATAAAAAAATATGAAAAAAAAAATATTTTGTTTTGTAATAATTTCTTTTTTTATAGTTTTTTTTTATATAAAAAATTTTGCTTATCAATATTATTATGATGATTATTACGAAGAGATTAATTTAATTGATATAAAGGAGATTTATAAAAATTATTATCTTGCAAATATTTATAAAATTGAATTTATATTTAATAAAAAACCACTTGATGTTATATCAATAAATAAAGATATATTTATAAGAAAATATGAAATAAAAAACAAAAATAACCTCTATTCTTGTATTGTATATTTTCAATTTTTCAATATAGGCACAATTGATTTAAAAGGTATAATTTTTAATTTTGAAAATGGAATTTATGATTTAAATGGAAATAAAATATATATTAATAAAATAAATGAAAAAAAGAAATATAATTTTTTTGAATTAAATAGATTGCTTTCTTTTGATTATACTTTATTAAATATTATTATAAATATTATAATTTTTGTATTTTTGATTTTACTGATTGAGTTAATAGTATATTTTATTAAAAGAGTAAAGGAAAAGTATTTAAAAATTAAAATTAAAAATAAAAAAATAAACTTTTTAAATAAGATAAAAAAAGATGAAAAAATGAACATCAAAGATAAAATATTTGAACTTTCGATATTTATAAAAAGCAATAATATAGTATTAGAACAAGAAGATTCAAAAAAAATACAGGATATATTATATAAATATGATTTTAGTGAAGCTCAAAATGAAAAAAAATATTTAATTAATTTGTGTGATAGGTTGATTTTAATATTAAAAAAATACAGTTAAAGATTTTATTATAGATTAATTTTATGAATATAAATTTATTACCAATATTATTATTTATCCCTTTTTTTTATGTTATTAAAATATATTTTATAGATGAAAAAAATTATGAAGGATTTTTAATTAGTGCAAATGTTTCAAAAAATAAAAAAAATATTTTTGTTTATATAAAAGCTTATTTTCATTATATTTTTTTCATAGTTTCTACTTTTTATTTAATAATAGGACTTGCAAATCCAAAAAAAGAGATTTCAACAATACCAATAGAAAAAAAAGGATTAGCTATTGTTTTCTGTATAGATGTTTCAAGTTCTATGATGGCAATGGATTTTGGAGATTTAAATAGACTTGAAATTGCAAAGCAACAAATTGTTGAATTTATAAAAAAAAGGCCTATAGATTACTATTCTATCGTAATTTTTGCTAAAAATGCTTTTACTTTTGTCCCTTTAACTTTTGATAATCAGTTTGTTATAGAAAGAATAAATCAAATATATCCTAAAATTCTGGAAGATGGTACTGCTATTGGTTATGGACTAATGATGGCTATAGAACAATTAAAAGATTATGAGGGGAGCGGTAAATTAATAATTTTATTATCAGATGGTAACAATAATAGTGGATTAATATCTCCAATAGATGCAGCTTATATTGCTAAAAAATACAAAATTTCAATAATTCCAATTGCTTTAGGAAAAGAAAAAGAGGTTTTATTCCCTTTCAAAGATAAAGATGGAAAAGTTGAATTAAAAAAAATAAATATGCCAATAAATTTTAATTTATTAAAACAACTAGCAAATATTACAGGAAGCGATATAGTTTTAAATCCATTAGATATCTCTTCACTGAAAAGTAGTTTTGAAAAAATAGATAATTTAAATAAAATTATTTTTAAAGTCCCTGTTTTTATTGCATATCAAGATAACTATTTAAAATATTTTATTTTGTCTTACATATTTTTTACTTTATTTTTATTTTCTTTTTTAATTAATCAAAAAGTAGAATTTTAATTATGGTGAATAAAGTTTTATTTATTTTTATTTTTATTCTAAATAATTTAATAATACTTTTTATTTACTATATACAAAACAAAAAAAGAGAAAAAATTTTTAAAGAAAATAAAATTTATCTTAAGATAAAAAATAAAATTTTTTTGGTTAGATTATTTTTATTATTTATCATTAATTTTTTATTTTTTTTATTAATCCTTGATTTAAAAGGAGGTAAGAAAAAGGTTGAAATTAAAGATAATTTTTCTGATGCAACAATCTTAATTGATGTTTCAACCTCTATGAGAGCAGAAGATATTTATCCAAATAGACTTGAAGTTTCTTTACTTCTTGCAAATAAACTTGTAAATAAAGTAAAAAACACAAGATTTTCTCTAATTATTTTTAGTAAAGAACCTTATATTCAAATTCCTTTTACAACAGATATAAAATATTTTTCATATATTTTGAATGGACTAAAAATTGAGAATTTAGGAACCTCTTATATAAATAATGCTTTATCAAAAGCTTATTTTTTGTTAATTAGAACTCCAGGGAAATTAAAGTATATTATAATTCTTTCTGATATGGAGTTTTGGGAAAAGATTGATAAAAATTTATTAAATATAATAACAGGTGAAGGCATTAAAATAATTTTTTTTATTGTAGGAACTTATGAAGGAAGTAAAATTATTATTAATAATGATTATCTTAGAGATAAAAATGGAGAGGTTGTTATCTCAAAACCAAATTTTTCTATTAAAGAGGAACTAAAGTCAATAAATAATCTTTTTTTCTATTATATTAATAAGGTAGATTTTGAATCTTTTGATAAAATTTTAGAAGATGTTTTTGAAATAAATAAACAGGGCAAAAAATATATAATTGTAAACTACAAATATTATTCCTTTTTTGCAATAGTTATTTTTATTCTATTTGTTTTTTATTTATTGATATATTCAAGAATATTAATTAAAATAGATTATAAGGATGAATTTAAAATATATAAATAAAAAATTTCTAAAAAGAATTATTATTCTTTTATTTATTTTTCTTTTACTAAATTTATATATATATAAAGATGTTTTATTTGCAGGTTATGAATTTAAAATTAAAAAGTATTATTTATCCTATTATTTTTTAGAGAAATTTAATAATAAAAAAAATAATATTTTAGGAATTGAAAGAAAAATTTTTATAGATAAATTAAATCTTCTTTTACTTTCTAAAGAATTTGTTTTATTTGAAAAGGAAGTTGAAAGTATTGATAAAAATTATTTTAATGATAATGAATATATTTATTTTTTGTTTATAAAAGCAGAATATTTTTTATATTATAAAAAAAATATTGATTTAGCTATTGAGGAGTATAAAAAAAATTTAATAATAAAACCAAACAATTTTAATGCAAAAGTTAATTTAGAAATTCTATTGGATTTAAAAAATGAGTCAAAAAATGAAGAGGAAATTGAAAATGATGATTTATACTTAAAACAAATAACTGAATATATAAATAATTATATTAAAAATGAAGGTTTTAATGATTTTCAAAAAAGGATAAAAAATCAATCAGATGAAAAAGCGGAAAAATATTGGTAAAAAACTTTTATTTGTTTTTTCTTTTTTATTATCTACTTTCTTTTATTTAAATATTTTTTCAGCAACAGATGATATAAAAGGTATAAATTATTTTCTTGAAAAAAATGAAGATCCTGTAAAAATAGGAGATGAATTTTTCATAAAGGTTACTATAATTTCAAAAAGTGTAAATCTAGAAATTAACAAATTACCAAAGATTCCAAAATCGGATCTTTTTGAGATTATAAAAGGATATCCTCACATTGAAAAAATTAATAATTTTAATTTTAATGGGTTTCTTTTTAAAAATGAGTATAAGATAATATTAAATTATAAATTCAAAGCATTAAAAAAAGGAGAAATTGATTTTATAGGATTAAAAATCAGTACAAATTTAGGAGATATTTTATTAAATAATTTTACAATTTTTATAAAAGATATTGAACAAGAAAATTTAGAAGATTTTATAAGATTGGAGATACAAAAAAACAATTATTTTGTTTGTGAGGAGATAAAGGTTAATTATTTTCTTTATACTTCTAATGAATTTGATTCATTAAAAAATATTGAAATTAAAGATAGGAATGATTACTTTTATGAGATTTTTGATACTAAGGTTTCACTTGTTCAAATGTTGTTTTTGAATAAACCAGTAAAAAAATATAAAATTGCAGAATTAAAAATTATTCCCAAAAAGGACGGCGAGTTTTTTACTCCAGAAATTAATTTTACTATATCTTTTATATCTTTTGAAGAGTTAAGAAAAATAAAAATTGAAAAAAAAATTAAAGCAGAAAAAATTAATTTTAATGTTATAGGTTTTAATGAACAAATACCAAATGATTTTATTTATCTTGTAGGTGATTATTCTATAGACTATAAGTATGAAAAAATTTATCAAAATGATAATTCCCTATATATTTTAAACTTAAACTTAATAGGTTATGGAAATCATAATATTATTGATTTTTTTAAACTTTTAAAAGCAGATTCAAAATTTGAATTATTAAAAATTGATTTGAAAAAGGGAGAAAATTTTATCAATATTAAATATTATATACAATTAAAAAATATTTCACAAACAAATTTACCTACAATAAGTTTTTCTTATTATAATTTAACAGAAAATAAATTTAAGAATTTTATTATTATTGGAGATAAAATAAATTATGTCCAACAACAAAAAATATTTAAAAATAATAATTTTGAAATGTATAAAAAATATGACTTTAATCAAAATAAAGAGAATTCTTTTATTAAATACGAAATTTTAATTTTATTTTTATTTGTTTTTATAGTGATTATTTTTATTTTAGTATATTTTATTTTAACTCTAATTAAAATTAATAAAAAAAGCCTTTTTTTATCAAAGAATAAATTTGATTTGAGTTTTTATAATGTTTGGTTAAATTTTTGCAAAGAAGTTCAAATGAAATATCAAATTGATATATTAACTTTTCCAAATGATTATAATTTTTATTTAAATAAATTAAACTCAATTTTTAAAAAATCTGAAATAAATAAAATTTTCTGTTTTAAAAAATTGATATTAGAAGATTATTTAAATCCAAATAATTTTGTTATTAATGAAAACAAAGATAAAAATAAAAGTAAGCATTTTGATAAAAATTTTGAAAAACTTTCAGAAAAAAGAAAAAATAATATTATTAGTATAAATATAGACAAAAATAAAGAGAAAAGATATAAAGAGTTAAAAAGGTTAAGAAATTGGCTATTAAAAGTAAAATTTTAATTTTTATTGTTTTATTTAATTCATTATTAAATTTCAATCAATTGTTAAATAAAGATTTAAAGTATTTTAATTGCAAAGATATAATTGATTTTCATAAAAATAATAGATTTATTTTTATCATGAATGAAAATTATTTTTTGAAAGTATATAATTGTTATATAGAACAAAATAATTTTTATGAAGGTCTTGCAACTTTAAGATTAGGTTTATACTATAATCCTTACAGTAAAAAAATAAAATATTTTTTAAACGAAATAATAATAAATAAAGATTTTAAAGATAATTTTTTAAGATTACCCTTAATCTCTTTTTTTAATTTGAGAACTATTATTATTTTGATAATTTTAAATAATTTATTTTTAATACTAATAAATAGAAAGATGAAAAATGAAAAAAAAAGATTATATTTCTTTTTAAATATTATTTTTATATTATTATATTTTGGTTATCTATCTTATCCAATTTTTAATAATGAGGCTATAGTTAATGATGATACTTTTTTGTTTAAATTTCCTGATTTTAATTGTTCATCGAAAACTTTTATAAAAGGTGGTTCTATTGTTGAAGTAAAATATGAAAATAAAAATTTCATTTTTATAAAAAGTTTAGATGGGCATGAAGGATGGATAAATAAACTTTATATTAGTAAAATTTTTAAATAAGAGATTTTTAAAATTAATAATATAAATATTTAATTGAGTGGAAAAATATTTAATATAAATTTTTATAAAAGATTAAAATAATTTTAATAAATGAATAAATATAATTAAAACTTTAAATGAATAAAAACAAAAAAGAAAAAATTTTAAACCTATTAAATTATCTTAAAACCAAAAAATTACTTGTTATAGTTTTATTTTTTTCTACTTTAGTTTCATTATTTTTTATGTTTAACTATTTTAATCTTTTGAAATTACAAGAAAAAGTTTTAATAAATGAGATTGATTATAATTTTAAAAGCATATTAAACAGAAAATACAATGAAATAAATACAACCATTTATCAAATTAATAAAGTAATATCTCAATCCTTTCAAGAAAATAATTATAATTTATATATGATAAGTGAACTTACTAAAATTTATTCTGTTGATTCAGTTTTTATTATTCCTAAATATTCAAGCTTAAGTTTGATTAAAAATGAAGTTATAGAAAAAGAAAAATTAACAAAAGAATATGAGATTTTAAATTTAGCTATTAAAGCCTATGAAAAAGGTTATTATGAATTATCTTTATCATATCTTTTTAGTATTTTGAATAGTAGTAATGATTTGATTTATTCAAAAATTAAATCTTATTATTATATTGTTGAGATTTTTTATAATCTAGGTTTAAATGATAATGTAATTAAATTTTCAAATTTAGCTCTCAAATTTATTTTCATAAAAGGAATTTTTTTTGAAGATTTAATAAAAATTTATGAATACCTTTTTAATATCTATTATGATTTTAATTTTAAAAAATATTTTGCTATAAATATTTTTTTTGCAATAAAATATTTTAATTTGAATAATTATAATATAAATAAGGATGTTGAAAATTTTTTTTTAAGATATTGTAGAAAAGAAAATGAATTTATTTTTTCAGAAAATTTCAGAACAAAATTAAATAATTTATTTAAAATAAATAATTATTTTTTAAATTATATTGGAATGATTAAAAACAATAATATAATTGTAGTAAAAAGATTAAAATATTATTTGGAAGATGAATATCTTTTTTTATTTTTAAATTTTAAAAATCTTTATGATAACTCTTTAATTTCAGACCATTATTATTTTAATATTGAAGCAGGAGAAGATTATTTTTTAAATAATATTGAAAATTATGGTGAAATAGAAAAAATTACATTACCTTTTTATTCAGATTCTTATCCTGTTAATCTTGTACTTTTTGCAGAGAAGAATAAGATTTTTAATTCAATTATAAAAAAACAATATTTTCTTAGTTTAATATTAATAATCTTTCTTTTTTTATCAGGAATATTTTCTATTCTAATTTTATTTATTTCATTTATTAGAGAATATGAATTAAATCAGATGAAGTCAGATTTCATTTCTATTGTTTCTCATGAACTTAAAACACCTATAACAACTATACAACTTGTTACGGATTCGATTTTAGGAAATTATGATAAGTTTAATGATGAAAAGAAAAAATATTATATTTTAAAAATAAAGAATGAATCACAAAGATTATTATATTTGATAAATAATTTATTAACATTTACTAAAAATGAAAAAAATAAAAAATACATAGTTTTGAAAGAGATCGATTTTATTCCAGTAATAGAAGAAGTTATAGAATTGTTTAAAGTAAGTAAAAAAAATATTAATTTTATACTTGAATTTTCAGTGAAAAATATGATCATTTTAGGAGATAGTGATGCGTTAAAGCAAGTTATCTATAATATTATTGATAACTCTTATAAATATTCAGGAGAGGAAAAAATTATTAAAATAATTACTTATGAAAAAGGTGGACAATATTTTTGTGAATTTATTGATAATGGTTTTGGAATTGATGGAGATGATTTAAAAAAAATATTTGATAAATTTTATAGAGGGAAGGATACATACAGTATTCCCGGAACCGGTCTTGGGTTATCATTAATAAAATATATTATTGAATATCATGGAGCTAAAGTAACTTTAGATTCAAAAAAAGGTGTAGGTACAAAAATTACTCTTATTTTTAATAAAATACAAAAAAATATAGAGGGGGAAAAAAATGGCGACTAAAATTTTAGTTATTGAAGATGAATCTAATATAAGAGAGCTTCTTAAAGATAATCTTGAGTATGAAGGATATGAAGTATATGAAGCTGAAGATGGAGAAACCGCTCTTAAAATGGTTAAAGAATCAAATTATGATCTTATAATTCTTGATCTTATGCTTCCAAAACTTAATGGATATGAATTTTTAAAAGGTGTAAGAAAATTTGATAGACTTATACCTATTATTATTCTTTCTGCAAAAAGTGAAGAAATTGATAAGATTAAAGGTTTTGATCTTGGAGCTGATGACTACCTTACAAAACCATTTCAAATTAGAGAGCTTTTGTCAAGAATTAAAGCTGTTTTAAGAAGATCTTCAAAAGTATTATCTGATATGAAAACATTTTCATTTGAAAACTTTGTTTTAGATTTTGATAAAGGGGTTTTATATAAAGATGGAAAACCAGTTGATATATCTTATTATGAATTTGAAATTTTAAAATATTTAATATATAATAAAAATAAACCTGTAACAAGGGAAGAAATAATTGATTCTATTTGGAAAGCAGATGGATCTATATCTCCAAGAAATATAGATACTCATATTGTAAGCTTGAGAAAATTAATAGAAAAAGACCCAGAAGAACCCAAATATATAAAGACAGTCTTTAGAATCGGTTATAAGTTTGAAATATAAAAAAATAGTATATAGATAATATAAAATTTAATCTATAAATATATTTTATAAAACTATTAAAAATATATTTTGAAAATAAAATTTAATGTATAGTCTTTTTAATTAGAATTAATTTAATGGTTTATAAACTAATTCTGCTCCTACAATTATTTTTTCATTTTCTATTTTTAAAACTGGTATAGTATCTATTAATAATTTTTTTATTTTACCATCGGGCATTTCTACTTCAACTTCTTTTTCAAAAGGTTTAGGCCCAGGAAAATCAAATTTTATTTGATAATATTTTGCAAGATCTACTTCTGCTATTTTAGTTTGTTTTCCTAAAATATTTATATTTATATCAAATGAAGCTTTTTCAACTTTTATAGATATTTTATTTGTGTCTTTATTATAATTTATAGAAACAGTGCCATTTACTGGTGTTTTATATGATGTATTTAAATTTTTTAATGTTATAGTAACATCTCCAACAAATGATGCTTTATTATTACTAAGTATAATTTTAGCATTTTGTATTTCCCAAGTGTATTCTCCTTTAATGTTCATAATATTATAAGTATTTGTACTTTTTAATGGTCCAATTGCATTTAAAAATTTATTTAGTGTATTTTGATGTAAAACAATACTTGCATCAGCCTCATTGTTTTGAGCAAAAACAATATTTTTGGTAAAATTAATAAAGGAAAAAACAATAACCAATAAAATTAAAATAAAAATTATACTATTTTTAAAATTTTTGTCTAATAAAGTTTTCATAAAGAATCCTTTTTTATAAATTTAATTATTTTTTAAGTAATTTTTGAATAGTTTTTTAATTAAATTATTCTAATAATATATTTAAAGTTTGTTTAGCATAAATTAAATTGATATAATTTTTTTTTAAATTAATTTAATAAAATATCTTTTTTAAAAATTGTCAAATACTTTATCCTCTGATATTTTAATAAGATTTTCAATGTTTTGAAACTCTTGAGAAATTTGATTTAAAAATATTTTATCAATAACTTTTAAAAGATTTGTTTTTTCAAAAATAATTATTGTTTGATCATCTTCCCATGTAAATCTATCTGAATCAACATACGTTGCATTTCCATATTTTTCAACTAAAGATTTATATCTTTCAAAAAAATTAACATATTTATTATCATAGTAAAAGTTCATAAGTGCAAGTTTTTCTTTATAAAAAAAGAATATTAATTTTCTTATATATGGAGGCACAGATGCTTTAAATAGATTTTTATCTACTTCATAAAATGACACATCTATTTTTCCTTCATAGAGTAAATAGTCAACTTTATCAATAATTTGCAAAAAGTTTTGAAGATCCATTCCTAGATAAAAGTCTTTATAGTTTCTTGGAAGTTTAATTGAGCCATTTTGAGAAAAAGTAATATTTTGAAAACAGATTGCTATAAATATAAATGAGATTGCAAAGATTAAAATTTTATTTTTCATACTTTTTATTGTTTTCGTCATTTATATATTTTTTAAATTTATTTTTAATAAATATTTTATTTTTAATTATTAATATATTATATTAATATTTTAAATTATTTATTTATATTAAAATCATTAAAATTATTTAAAATTCAATTTCTATAACTCTACTAATATTAATTAAATATTTTACTTTATCATCAAAATATTTAAAGGGATTTTTAATTGAATCTTTTAAATTGATTTTATCTTTTAATTCAATTATTGACAATAAGTTTTCATCTGATTTAATAAAATTATTTTTTAAGAATTTATTGTCAAAATTTTCTTCTATAAAAAATATATTATATTCTTTATTATATTCATTTTTCTGAAAATAATCTTTTAATAATATTTTTAGTTTATCTTTATTTATTTTATTGTTTTCAAAAAGATTTATATTGTTATTTTCAAATCCTTTTAAGAAATTTGAAGATAAGATATCATTTAAATAATTGTAATAAACAAGATAAGCAATATTTAATTTAATATTTTTTTCTTCACTTTTATTAATTTCAAAAATTTCTTTTATATAAAAACCATCAGGAAGAATTGAATTTAAATAAATTAAAAATTGAGTTTTATTTACTATGTAATTGTTTGTTTGTATTATAAAAACATCACCTATACTATCTATGCCGATTGGAGAAGGAATAGGGAAAAATATTTTAGGCATCGGATTAAAACCTTTTGAGTAGATAAAATTTATTCCAGCTTTTTTTAATAATCTGTATGTTAATGTATAAAAGTCAAGATGTCCTATAAATTTTGACAATTTAGTTTTATTGAAAACAAATAAATATTTAAAAATTTTTTCATTTGAGGTTTTTAAATATTTATTCTTAAAAAGATCATTAAAATTATTAACATTATAATTAAAAGAATTATCATTGATTTTTTCTGAAATTATGTTTTTATTTTCATTATTGCAAATTCCACAATTTGAGCAATTATTGTTTTTACAAGATATTGTTTTTTCTCCCTTATAAAATTTTTCTTTTTCATTTTTTAAAAAATTGTTATCTATACCAATATCAATATTAAATAGATTTGCTTTTTCTAATTTATATTTTGAAAAAAGATTTATCCAAAAATCTTTATCAAAATGCTCATCCCATCCTTCCCTATATTTGTTGTTTTGAACAGCTTCTATTAAGAGTTTATAAGATTCTTCATTTGCTTGAGAGAAATAATATTCAAAGTAACTTTTATTAGGGTCACTATATTTTATATAAATATTTTTAATTTTTTTAAATTTTTCTTTTAAAAATTTACATTTATTTATATATTTTTCTATTTCGAGTTGATCAAAATTTTCAAAAGGTGTTTTTCCTTTAGGAATAAAAAGAGAAATATTTGCGCTTATTTTTAGTTTTGGAAAAGATTTACTTATCTTTAATAAAAGATCATAAATAAATATCTCTTCATTTTCAATATTAGGAAATCCTATTATAAAATAAAATTTTACAAGGTTCCAACCATTTTTTGAAATAGTTTCTAAAATTTTAAAAAGTTTATCTTCATCAAAATCTTTATTTATTTTATTTCTTATTTCATCAGATCCTGCTTCTATAGCGAAAGTTAAGCCTGCTTTTCTAACAATTTTTAATGAATTTAAGAAATCTTCTGAAAATGAAATTAATCTAAGTGAAGGAACAGAGACAGATATATTATATTTGGCAAGTTCTTCCAATATTTTCAATAAAAGTCTTATATTTGTATAATCAGTTATAGATAGAGAAGTTAAATTTATTTCTTCATACCCAGTATTTTTTATTATCTCTTTTATTTGATTTAAAATTGTTTCAATATTTTTTTCTCTATAAGGCCTATAGAAATATCCAGCTTGACAGAATCTACAACCATTTAAGCAACCTCTTGAAACTTCAACAGATGGTCTATCTTGAATAGGTTTAACTAATGGAATAAAATCCCTATCAGGATAAAAACTTGTATTTAAATCTTTAATAATTTGTTTTTTTACGATTTTGTTTAGTTTTGGATTAAAAACTCCATCAATTTTAGAAAGTTCGAATATCCTTTCTTCTCTATTTAAATTGTTTTTAATAAGCTCAATATCTTTTTTTATAAAAATCGGTAGAATTTCCTCAGATTCCCCAAAAATAAAAAGATCTATAAACTTTGATAATGGATAAGGATTTATAATATCTGAACCTCCTGCCAATATTAAAGGTGAATCATTCTTTCTATTTTCAGAAAATAATTCTATTTTTGATAATTGTAATATCTTCAATATGTTTGTATAAGATAGTTCTGTATGAATAGTAAATCCTAAAATATTAAAATTTTTAATATATTCCCAACTTTCAAGAGAAAAAAGTGGAATACTATTTTCTTCAAGAATTTTTAATAAATCATCATCGGGCAAAAAAACTCTTTCACATTTTATATTATTAAAAGAATTAAGTAAAAAATATAATATTTTTATTGAAATATTACTCATCCCAATTTCGTAAAGATCAGGGTAACAAATACAAAATTTATAAAGATAATTTTCATTTTTATAAATAGAATTTGGTTCTAATCCAATATATCTAGCAGGTTTGAATAAATATTTCAACAATGGATAAATTGTCTCAAAATTCTTTTTTTTTATTTCTTTTGAACTTATCTCCATTTTATTCCTTTTAAATTATACTTATATTCTTATCATATTTTATTTTGTAGCTTTTAAATAGTATCACTTTATAATTAATTAGAAACTTATTTATTAAATAATTAATTTATAATGAATTTAATTAATTATTAAAAAATATTTTTAATTTAGTAGATATAAGGATATTCAATTTCAGTATAAACTGTTATTAACATTGGTAAATTTATTCAATTGAGTATTTTCTCATATATATATTTAATATTAGATATACAGAATAAATTGAAGTTATGATAGAAGAACCTCCATATGAAATAAATGGTAGAGGGACTCCTGTTATAGGCATTAAACCTATAGTCATCCCAATATTTAATATTGATTGTGAAAAAAAGTATGCAAAAATACCAATAATAATCAATTTACAAAGATAATCTTTCACTGAAAAAGCTAAATATAAAAGTCTAAGTAGAAATATACTATATAGCAAAAGAATTATAAAGGTTCCAATAAAACCAGTTTCTTCTCCAATTAGTGAAAAAATGAAATCTGTACTTCTCTCTGGTAAAAAACCAAACTGAGATTGAGTTCCTTTTAAAAAACCCTTTCCAAATAAACCTCCAGAACCTATAGCAATCTTTGATTGAATGATATTATACCCAGCACCCAGTTTATCAAGTTCTGGATTTACAAATACAATTAATCTTGCTTTTTGGTAATTTTTTAAAAATTTATCAAGAAATATACCAAGATATTGCGAAAGTGAAAGACTTAAAAAAATAAAGAAAATAAAAAGAAAAAATTTTGATTTTAAATTTAATGAAATAAATAAAAAAACTAAAGAGATTGCTAATAAGATAGCGGAAATAATAATAAAATATGTGTTTGAAAATATAATATTATTTATTGGAGATATTGTTTTTGTTATTGTAAGATATGATCTAAAAAGTGGAAAGAAAAAACCAATTGTAGGAATTAAAATGAAACTTATAATTAAATTAAAATTTAAATTTGAAAAAATTCCCATAAAAATAAATATTGAATAATAAATTATTATAGTCCCAAAATCAGGTTGTATGAGAATTAAAAACATTGGGAACAATAAAAAACCGAATAATAAGAGAAAAAATTGGATGGAAGATTTATATCTAAGGTCTTTTTCATACAATGAGATATATTTTGCAAAAAAGATTATCATTATTAATTTACCAAATTCAGAAACTTGTATACCAAATCCAAAAATTGAAAACCAACTTTTAGAGCCATTTATTCTCTTACCAAATAAAAGTGTAAATATTAGAAGAATTAATAGGATTAAATAAAAAAACAACGAATATTCGGTAATTTTTTTATAGTGAAAAATTAATAAAGGAATACCTGTTAATACTCCAATAAAGAAAAAAATAAATTGTTTAAAAAATCTATCTTCTAATTGTCTATAATTATAAGTTCCTGAATATATAAAAGCAAGTCCTATAATAATTAAAAGCAAAGATGTTAAGAAAATTATAAAATCAAAATTAGAAAAAAAAGTTTTGTTGAAATTCTTAAATTTCATTATTCTTTTTTACCTCTATTAAGGTATTTTTTATATCTTGCTATTTCAATATCTTTTTTTATTTCTTCTATATTTTTGTCAGAATAAAGCATATCAAATAAAATTGCAGCAACAGGAGCAGCTGCAACAGAACCAAAACCAGCATTTTCAAGCATAACAGTAATTACATATTCAGGATTATCAACAGGCCCAAAACATGTAAACCAAGAATGATCATCTCCAAGATTTTGAGCTGTACCTGTTTTACCTGCTATTTCAACTTTTGACGTTGTACCACCCCACCAAGCTGTACCACTTTTTACAACCTCTTTCATAGCATTTTTAATAAAAACCCATATTTCATTTGGTAGATCGATATTTTTAAATATACTTATTTTATAAAATTCTTTGATTTCTTTAGTTTTTGGATCAACTGCTTTTATTAATATGTGAGGTCTATAGTTTATTCCATTGTTTGCAATTAATGCAGTTAACATATTAATTTGAAGAACAGTTACTAAAAGATACCCTTGTCCAATACCCATATTATAAGTATCACCTTCAAACCATGGTTCTCCTATTTTATTTATTTTCCATTCTGGAGTAGGTAAAAAACCTGTTTTTTCTCCAGTTAAGTCAATTTCAGTTATTTCACCAAGACCAAATAAATTTGAATATTTTATTATATTGTTTATCCCGAGACGTGACGCAGCATTATAAAAATAAACATTGCAAGAATCTCTTATTGCTTCAAAAAGATTTTCATAACCATGAACTGAATGGCATTTAAAAATACGATTTCCAAGTTGAGTTTGTCCTGTACATAATATTTTATCATTAGGATTCATAGATTTTTCATTTAAAATACCAATAGATATTAATAATTTAAATATTGATGATGCAGGGTATTCAGATGATATTGCTCTAAATAGAAGAGGGGTATTAGGATCATTTAATAATTCTTGAAACTTATTTTTTGAAATACCTTGTATGAATAAATTTGGGTCAACTGATGGATTTGATACCATTGCAATTATTTCACCAGTTTTAATATTTTGAACAATTACTGAACCTCTGTAATTAGAAATTAATTCTTTAGCTGCTTTTTGTATTCTATTATCAAAAGATAAATGCAATGATAATCCTGGAATAGGTTCCTCTTTGATTATTTCGTCTATTATTTCTCCTTTTGCATTAGTTTTCAAAATTTTTAGTCCTTTTTTACCCCTTAAAAATTCATCATAATATTTTTCAAGTCCTATTTTTCCAATTAAATCACCAGCTTTGTAATCTTTTGAAGATAAATTTTTTAATTCCTTATCATCAACTTCACCAATATAGCCAATAGAATGAAAATAAATAGCACTATAAGTATAATATCTTAAAAAAGAATCCTCCCATTTGATATCTGGAAAAAGAAAATAATTTTCTAAAATATATGATAATGAATCTATATTAATTCCATATTTTAAATATATTTTTTGCCCGTTAGAACTTTTATTAAACTTATTTATTATCTCATCAATATTTAATTCTAATAATTTAGATATTAATAATAGTTGATTTAAAATATAATTAATATTTGTTGACTTTTTGGTAAAATATATGTTGAAACTTGGGTTATTTGTTACAATTAAATTACCATTCCTATCAAACATTTCCCCTCTTAGAGGGGTAATATATTCATATATTTCAAGGTTTTTGGAAGATTTAATACTATAATTATAATTTGAAATAATTTGTATTGAAAATAGTTTTATAGTATAAACTAAAAATACTAAAATTATCAATATTGTAAAAAAAATATATTTAATTTTAAATTCCATAATAAATTAAAACAAAATTAAAAAATTATTTAATCAAATAAATATTTGATCTTTATAAATATTAAACTTTTTTATGATTATAGTTATTATATAAAAAAATAAAGGAGAGACAAATAAAGTATAAAATATATTAATAAAATAGTTTAGTAAAACATTAGCATATAAAGTAAACAATTCTTTAAATAAAAAACCAAAAAAATAAAGAGCAAAAAGTTTAAAAATTAACGAAGTAAATATTATTGTAATTAAAAATCCAATTTTTTCGATATTTATGATTTTTTTTATCTTAATAAAAATAAATATGATTATGACATTTAAAATTGAGTTAAAGCCAAATAGAGAAGATGTAAAAAAATCAAGTACAAGGCCTGATAAAAAACCTATTGTAATTGCTTCAAATTCATCAGCATAAAAAGATATAATTATTAGATAGATTAAAAGAAAATCAGGAATAACTTTGTTAATAGAAATATATCTATTTATTAATGTAGAAGTTTCTAAAAAAATTATAATCGATAAAGAGATAATATAAAAAAATATTTTTTTCATTTTACTTTATCCCAGATAGAGTTTTCCTTTAATAGAACAAAAACATAATCTATTTCGGAGATATTTATAAAAGGTTTTAATCTGACTTCTTGATATAAACCATAATTTGTTTTTCTAATGAAAGAAACTTTTCCAACTTTATATCCTTCAGGAAAATCTGTACTTAGTCCTGAAGTTATGAATAAAGAGTTAAATTTAATATCAACACTATTTAAAAAATAGAGTATAGTAAGCTCAAATGATTTTGGAGCTTCACCTTTACATAAAGCTGTATTATTTGAAAAACTATCTTTAACTGAAATATAGGATCTTGGATCAAAAATAGTTAAAACTTTAGAATAATAAGGCCCACATTCTATTATTTTACCAAAAGCTATTTTTTCTCCATCTATTAAGCAATATACAGGCATACCTACTTTAATTTTTGATGTATAACCTTTATTTATTATAACTGTTGAATATAAATTAGATGGATCTTTTGAAATAATTTTAGCAACTTCCGATGGATATTGTTGTTCTATGGGTAATTTTAATAGGTTTTTTAAAATCATATTTTCTTTAATTATATAATCATAATTGTATTGTATTTCTTTAAGTTTTTTTATTTCTTTTTTTAATTGTTCATTTTCCTTTTTTAATTGTTCATTTTCTTTTATTGATAAAAAGAAATTTGCAAAAAATATAGTTATTGAATTATAAGCAGTAATAAAAGGATAAACAATCATTCCCAAAAATACTCTTGGAGAAAAGTTTAAAGTAGGAGAAGAAACTATCATTAAAATAAGAGAAATTATTATGTAAATTATAGTAATTAGATTTATTTTGTTTTTTAATACAAATGCATTCATAATTTTTTTTAAATCATTTATTAAAAATTTTAGATAATAAATTTTATTATAAATATTTCTTTTGATCGAGTATTTCTAAATATTTTACAGTACCAATAACAACAGAAGTTAATGGATTATCTGCAAGAAAAGCAGGGACAAGAGTACATTCTGAGATAAGTTTATCAAGTCCTTTCAATAAAGAACCACCACCAGTCATAACAATACCTCTGTCTACAATATCACCTGCAAGTTCTGGGGGAGTTTGATCAAGAGTTTTTTTTATTTCTTCAATTATAGCATTAAGAGGTTCTTTCATTGCTTCTCTTATTTCATCAGAATCAACAACAAGAGTTCTTGGAAGACCTTTTATTGCATCTCTACCTTTTATTTCTAATGTCTGTTTTTCACCTATAGGATATGCATTACCTATCTTAATTTTAATTGTTTCAGCTGTATTTTCTCCTACAACAAGAGAATGTTTTTTTCTTAAATAATTTATAATTGCTTCATCAAATTCATCACCTGCAATTCTTATTGCATTAGTTACCACCATTCCTCCAAGTGAGATTACGGAAATTTCAGTAGTACCACCACCTATATCTACTATCATATGACCAGCAGGTTCATCAATAGGAATATTTGCACCAATTGCAGCAGCTAATGATTCTTCTATGGTTCTAACCTCTCTTGCATTTGCTTGTTCTGCAGATTCTAAAACAGCTCTTCTTTCAACTTCTGTAATACATGAAGGAACTCCAATTACTATTCTTGGTTTAACAAACATCCTTTTACCTATAGCTTTTCTAATAAAATCTTTAATAAGTTTATTTACTATTTCGAAGTCTGCTATTACTCCATCTCTCATTGGTCTTATAGCTCTTATAACATCTGGGGTTCTTCCTATCATCATTTTTGCTTCATTACCTGTTGCAATTATTCTGTTTGTCCCTGTTTCAACTGCTACAACTGTAGGTTCATTAACTACAATTCCTTCACCTCTAACATAAACAAGAGTATTAACTGTACCAAGATCAATACCTATGTCGCAAGAAAAAAAATCAAAAATTCCCATAAAATAAGCTCCTTGTATATAAAAATTATTTTTCATTAATTATTTTTATTTCATGCTTTTTAATAATAATATGGCATCATTGTTATTTGGATTAAACATAAGAGATTTTAATAGCAAGTTCTTTGCATTTGTATAATTTTTATTATAATACTCTAACAATGCTAAATAGTAATAAATTTCTGAAGAATTTTGATTATATTTCAATGCTTCATTGAAATACTTGTAACTTTCATTATATTCATTTTTTTCAATATAGATTTTTCCTAACAAAATAAAACAATTTTTTACTAAATTAGTATCATTGGTATTTTCTAAAATATTTTTAAGAATGTTTAAAGCTTTATCATAATATTTTATGTTTTTTAAAGTAATACTATAATAATATAAATATTCAACATTTTCTTTATACTCATTATAAATTTGGTTTAAATATTTGTAAGCATTTTGAAAATCTCCAAGTTCTATATATATTAAACCAAGCAAATATGAAATTTCATTATAATTTTTTTTTTGCTTAATGAAAATTAATGAATTTTTTAAGTATTTTGAAGCATAAAAATAATATTCTTTACCAAGATAATAATAAGACAAACCAATATAATAGTATATATCGTTAGGAATTGAATTAAAATCATTTATAAAAAAGTAAGCTTTTTTAAAGAATAAAAGAGAATTAAAAAAGTCTTTTTTTGTAAAATATAAATAACCTTTATAATAATAGAGTAATGGTTCAAAGTTTTTACTTTTTGATTTTTTTTCAATTAAAAATTCGGCTCTTGTAAATTTTTTCGAGTCAATTGCTTTTTTTATTTGATTATAACTGTTAAAGAAAAAAGCATAGTATAAAACTAAAATTATAATAATAAGAAAAAAAACAAATAAGATTATATTTATCTTTAATTTGCTTTTCTTCTTTTTCTGTTTGTTAAAACTATAATACATATATTTCTTTTTTAATAAAATTTTATTAAATTTAATAAAAATGAAATTTGTTTTGTATAATTAAATTTAAGTAACTTATATAAATTGTCAATAAAAACTTTATATAATAAGATTTATTGACAAACAAATTTTTTATGTTAAATGTAGTTAAATTATTGATTATAAAAATAAATTATAAAGGAATTTATATGCTAAGAAATGATAACAAAATTAATAAAGTTTTTTCATGGATACTTGCAATTGTTATCACGATTTCATTTATTGGAGGTTCTGCTTTTTTATACTTAAATAGATCTCATGGACAAAATGTAGCAGCTACAGTCAATGGAGAAGATATATTTTTAACACGAGACTCTGATCTTTATGAGAATTATCAAATGTATTTAAGATATTATTCACAATTTTTTCCAAATATTGATGAGCAAATGCAAAAGCAATTATTACAGATGGCTTTAAACGAAGTAATTGATAATAAAATTCAGATTCAATTTGCTAAAAAATTTGGAATTTACGTAAGTGAATTAGGCATTTTAAATAAAATAAAAAGTGAAAATGTTTTTTATGATGAAAAGGGTGAATTTATTTTTAATAAATATACAGATGCCGAAAAATTAAAAATAATTAAAAGAGTAGAAAATTATTTAATAACTCAAATATTAAATAAAGATATTGAATTTGGTTCTGTTTTATTTTCAGATTTAGAAGCTTATAATTATTATAAATTATCTGAGGATACATATAGAGGTAAATTTGTTGTTTTTGATATTGAACAATATGTTACAGAAGATGAACTTTTAAAGATTTATAATAATTCTAAAGATAGTTTTATAGAAATGGAAGCTTCCCATATATTGATAAAAGATGAAGAAAAAGCAAATCAAGTATATCAAATGGTTATTTCAAATCCGGATAAATTTGATACTATAGCTAAAGAGTTTTCAGAAGATCCAGGTTCTAAAGATAAAGGAGGATATTTAGGTGTATTTGATAAGAATACAATGGTAAAAGAATTTTCAGATGCTGCTTTTTCTTTAACAAAAACAGGAGAAATTTCAAAACCTGTTAAAACTGAATATGGTTATCATATAATAAAATGTTTAAAACCACCATATAAATCTGATTTTGAAAAGGTTAAAGAACTTATAAAAAAAGAATATGTTCAAACTTCTAGAATAATTCTTATGAAAAAAGCTTTGGAAGATGCTGATAAGTTTAATCAAAAATTTTTAGAATCACAAAAATTCGAAGAAGTAGCTAAAGAATTTAAAAAAGAGATTTATGTTTCAAATGATTTTAATTATAAGGGTAATTTTTCAGATACCTATTCATCAAGAGTAGATGATAAATTTTTTAATGCTATTTTAAAAATGAAAGAAGGGCAGATTAGTGGACCTATAGAAATTACAGATGGTTATATAATATTTTATTTAACAAATATAAATATGAAATCTAAAAATGATTTTGAATCAAACAAGGTTGCAAATATTAAAAAATTTAATGAACTTTTCAAATTTTTGTTTTCAAATGACTTTATTCAATTTTTAAAAGATAATTCAAAGATAAGAAGATATAATATATTTAAATAAAAATTAAACTGTTTAATAGAAACTAAAATTTTTTATATTTTTAGGATATTTTGTGGATTTTTTTGTTTCAAATTTAAATTTTATAAAAAATAATGATAAAGAACTTTATGAAATAATAGATAATGTCATTAAAAATTATCAATTGGATGAAAATAAGTTCAATTTTTATAAAGAAAAATTTGATAAAATACTAAATTATATAAAAAAAGAAAACAATCTATTAAAAGATGAAGTTTTATTTAAAAATTATGATTTTAAAAATTTAAAATTTTTTATAATTATTGATGAAGTAACTTTTTTATTTTATCTTTTAAATTATAAGAAATTTGAAGAAAAACATATTATTTTTATTAATGATACTTTAATTTTTTTTATTTATCTAATTAAAAATTTTTCTTTTTCAAATATTGATTTAAAAAAAGTTTTTTTTATTTTTTCATTTTCAAAAGATAACCAAATAGAAAATTATATAAATTTTTTTTTAAGTCTTGAAATTGATTCAAATAATTTTTTTTCGATAATAGATATATTTTCAATCATAATTGAAAAAGAAAAATTGAAAACATTATTAAATTGTTTTTTTTCAAAAAATGATCTTTTAGAAAAAAATATAGAAAAAATTATTAATAATTTTCTAGAAATAATATATCTAAAACAAATAATAAATTCAGAGATTTTATTTAATATTTATAAAGACAAAATTGAGTTTAAAAATAGTTTTTATATAAGATTTCTTATACTAAATGAATTATTAAATAGATTTATTATTAAAATTTCAGATAAGGAAACTTATAATAAGCTTATATTTAATCAAATTTATAATATTTTGAAAAATATAAAATCTTTAAAATATACTTTTTGTGATTTTCCTAAAATTCCACCTTACTCTTTTGCTTTTGTTTTTGGTGCCGGTTATAATGCTTCTAAAATTAATATTGAGAAAATAAAATTGTTTCAGAAAAAAGGTATTGGAATTATTGTTGTAGATACAATATATAAATATTTTATAAAAAATGGCATAATCCCAGATTTTGTTATAATTCTTGATTCACAATATTTGAACTTTTATGATTTTATAAATATTCCTAAAAGATTATTTGAAATTGAAGAAAATAGATCAATATTTATTTATGACATTTCATCTAATTATAAAATTATTGAAAAATATGAAGATTATGAAAATATTGCTTTTTCATCTGTTTTAAAAGATGTAAATAGAAGTTGGGTTGCACCAAATCCAATAGCTTATGATTTTATTTTAAAAACATCTATAAAAAAATTACCAAGTTATGGTAATGTATCTTTATTAGCTATTTCTTTTGGATTAATTTTTTTTGAAAAACTATTTGTACTTGGATTTGATTCTTCTTTTGAAAACTATATTTATCATATAAAAGATACACTTGATTATTATTATTATTTATATAGATCAAATTATAAAGATAATTTGTATAATAATTTAACAAAATATTCACTTAGAAAAAGAATTGGTCAAAAAAATAAAAGTTCATATGAATTAATTAAAAATAAAAATATTTTTGAAATTGAATTTTCTAAATTTAAAAATAGAATTTGTGATAATTTTAATGAAATGGAAAATTTTATACAAAGTTTTATTAAAAATGAGGAAATTAAATTTAATAAATTTAATAAAAATGAATTTAAAAAAAATTATTTTTTCGATATAGAAGAAAAAACTAAAAAATATTTTGAATCTTTTTTAAATGAAAAATATTCAATTATTGAAAATTTTTTTAATAATAGTAATAAATTTTTAGAAAGTGATAATTTAAAATTAAAAAATGAAGTTTTTTCTAAAGATCTTTTAATAAAAATATTTCAATCAATATTTTATTTTTATAAAGATAAAAAAGAATTTGTTAATCTGAATAAAAAAGATTTAAGGTTAGTTAAAAAAATATTGACAATAAATAAGTAGATTATATTTTTCAAAAAACATGTGGTTTTTTAATTTTTATTTATTCTTTTGTTTTTAATTTTAATTTTTATATAAAAAAAATTTGAATAAATTTTATAGATAGAGGAATTTATGGCTTATAATCATCTTGAAATTGAAAAGAAATGGCAAGAATTTTGGGATAAAAATAATACTTTTCAAGCTAAAGAAGACCCAAATTTACCAAAAGAAAAACATATATATATTCTTGACATGTTCCCATATCCATCAGGAGAAGGTTTGCATGTAGGACATCCAGAGGGATATACTGCTACTGATATAATTTCAAAATACTATATTTTGAATGGATACAATGTACTTCATCCAATGGGATGGGATGCTTTTGGTTTGCCAGCTGAAAATTATGCAATAAAAACAAAAATTCATCCTTCTATTATAACAGATAGAAATATTGAAAATTTTAGGAGACAAATAAAATCAATAGGTCTTGGATATGATTGGTCAAGAGAAATAAAAACAACAGATCCAGAATATTATAGGTGGACTCAATGGATATTTTTGCAATTGTATAAAAAAGGATTGGCTTATAAAACTGAAGCTCCTATAAACTTTTGTCCTTCTTGTAAAACAGGTCTTGCTAATGAAGAAGTTGTTGAAGGAAAATGTGAAAGATGTGGAACTGAAGTTTATAAAAAAAATTTACCTCAATGGATTTTAAGAATTACAGCATATGCAGATAGATTATTAGATGATTTAGACCAACTTGATTGGCCAGAAGATATAAAATTAATGCAAAAAAACTGGATAGGTAAGTCTGAAGGAGCTTATATAAATTTCAAAGTATCAGGGCATGATGAATTTATAAAAGTTTATACTACAAGACCAGATACAATATTTGGTGTAACATTTATGGTATTAGCTCCAGAACATCCTCTTGTTGATAAGATATGTTCAAATGAATTTAAAGAAAAAGTTCAAAATTATAGAGATTATACATTAAAAAAATCTGACCTTGAAAGAACTTCTTTAAATAAAGAAAAAACTGGTTGTTTTATTGGAGCATATGCTATTAACCCATTAAATAAAAAAGAGATACCTATTTATATTTCTGATTATATTTTAATGACATATGGTACTGGTGCAATAATGGCAGTTCCAGCTCATGATCAAAGAGACTTTGAATTTGCACAAAAATTCAATTTACCAATTATTCAAGTTGTAACAAATGAAAAAGGGAAATTATTTGATAAATTAGATAAAGCTTTTGAAGAAGAAGGATATGCTATAAATTCAGGCCAATTTGATGGTCTTACAACATCTGTATTTAAAGAAAAAATAATTGAATATATTGAAGAAAATAAAATTGGTTCAAAAGGAGTTAATTTCAAATTAAGAGATTGGATCTTTTCAAGACAAAGATATTGGGGGGAACCAATACCAATTGTATATTGTGAAAAATGTGGAGAGGTTCCATTAGATGAAAAAGATTTACCTCTTAAACTACCTGAAGTAAAAGAATATGAACCATCAGGTACAGGAGAATCACCTCTTGTAAAAATCGATAGCTGGGTAAATACAACATGCCCAAAATGTGGAGGGAAAGCTAAAAGAGAAACAAACACAATGCCTCAATGGGCAGGGTCTTGTTGGTATTATTTAAGATACATTGATCCTCATAATAAAAATGAATTTTGTTCAATTGATAAACAGAAATATTGGATGCCTGTTTCTCTTTATGTTGGAGGAAAAGAACATGCAGTTTTACATTTATTATATGCAAGATTTTGGCATAAATTTCTTTATGATATTGGGGTTGTAACCACAAAAGAACCATTTTTAAAACTTAGAAATCAAGGGCTTATTCTTGGTGAAAATGGTGAAAAAATGTCTAAATCAAGGGGAAATGTTGTTAACCCTGATGATATAATTAAAGAATATGGAGCTGATACTTTTAGAATGTATGAAATGTTTATGGGTCCTCTTGAGAAAAGTAAACCTTGGAATACAAATTCTATAAAAGGTGTAAGAAGGTTTATAGAAAGAATTTATAATTATTTTAATAATGTTATACTTTATGATGAAGAAGAGAAAGATTTAAAAATTTTAAAAATAGCACATAAATCTATAAAAAAAATTGAGGAAGATATATTAAGTGTTTCTTCATTTAACACTGCTATTTCTCAATTGATGATTTTTTTAAATGAACTTGAGAAAAAAACTGAAATTTCAAAAGATATTGCTAAAATTTTTGTTGTTTTGTTAAGCCCATTTGCTCCACATATTTCTGAAGAAATATATAGTATCATTGGGGGTAAAAACTCAATTTTTAAAAATGAGAGATGGCCTCAATATAAAGAAGAGCATCTTACAGAAGAAAATATTACAATAGCTATAACAGTTAATGGAAAGAAAAGATCTACTATTGATGTTCCTTTTAATTCAGATGAAGATTATGTTTTAGAGAAAGCCTTAAATGACGAAAATGTTAAAAAATATGTTAATAAAGAAAATTTAATCAAAAAAGTGTTTGTTAAAAATAAAATTTTAAATTTAATAACAAAATAAATTTATAAATTTTACAATTATTTTTAATATCTTTTTTAATTTTTTTTAACTTATGTAATTTTTTATTTATTTTTGTTTTTATAATATTAATTTTTAATTATTAGATTGACAAATTTGATTTCATTTGTTATATTTTTATGTTGAAGAGGGGGTGAATTTTTGGTTTCGACAGGCAAACTAAGGGTATAAAATTCATGCTGACCGGTAGGAGTCATTAAACCCTACAAACTTTAAGAAGTGACAACACTTCATTAGCAATGGCTGCTTAATAAAAAGTGGCCCGGTTTTTATAAGCTTTGTCCGGTAGGCTTATAAAAAACTGTTAATTTTACCGGATATCTTTATATAGGCTCACAAACTATATAAAGATTAATTTTTGTGATATTCTTAAGAAAGTTTTGCTTTTTGGACTTTCTTAAGAAGAAATGGACCAAAAAGCTAAGCATGTAAATTTTTATATCCTTATTGTCTGGACGGGAGTTCGACTCTCCCCACCTCCAATTAAAAAATATTATAATAGAAGATCATTCTATAAACTAATCGAATATTTTATTTTTTTTCTAACTATGTAAAGAGTAAAATAATTAAAATGATTATTAGTAATACAGCTATTCCAAAAAGTATTATTGCTGCAGAATTACTTCTTTTTGCAATTTTTTCATTGTTTTTAGTATTTGGATTATACATTTTTGTTTTTTGATTTATATTCTCAGAAAAATCTTTTTCTTCAAATTTTCTTATTTTAACTTTCTCTTCTTCAACAATTTGACCATAAGTTGTATCATCAAGTTTAACAAGAATTACAAAGTTATTATTTAAATCAACTAATATTTCAAGAATTTGGGCTTTCATTGGAAGAACTTTATCATCTTGTTTTAAATTAAAATAATTTATATATTCTTTAAATTTATCAAAAGTGGGGTCAATATTAACATAAATAGAATCACCAACTGTTAATTCATAAATTGGAGTACCTGAAACAGGGGCTAAAACAGGTTTTACTGGAATAACAGAAACTCCAGGGGGAATGTCAAAAGTTAATAAGGATTGATCAATTCCAGCAATTGACTCTGATAAATTTTCATCAATATTTTTTTTTGTTTCTAATGTTTGTGCGTAATTTTTATAAATTTCAACTTTTATGCCACCTTTTTGAAAAACTCTATTTAGGGTTTCTTCAAGAATAGTTACAAATTTTTGAGTAGCATTTTCTAAAAGATTTATTAGATAATCAACATCTTCATTTAAAAATAATTTATCAATTCCCATAGTGATTGATTTACTTAAATTATCTATGTTTTTACCATCAAAAATATTTTGAATTATAGCTTTTTGTAAAGAATCCCAATTTTCTGATTGAACAGTATTGTAAAGAGTTGGTATTCTTGATGCTGTTACATCGAGTTTATCAAGTATTTTTAAATCTCTATCAATTATTAAAATAAAGACACCATAAAAATTTAAAGATTCTGATCTTATTTTTCCTTTTAAGATAATATATTTGTCCATACATTCCTCGTAAAAATTTTAAGAATAAATTTCTTATATATATATTATATCGATAAAAATAAAAAAGTCAAAACATATCTTGAAAAAAGATAAATAAAGTTTATTTTTATTTAAGAGATTATGGAAAAATATATTAATGTTTATTTTGAAATTTATGGCTGTGAGATGAATAAATCTCAAGCAAATTCGTTAAAGTTAATTTTGGAAAAAAATTTAATCAAAGAAGTATTTGATTATAAAAGTGCTGATTATATTATTTTGTATACATGTTCTGTAAGAAAATCTGCTGAAGATAAAGTTTTTCGAAGATTAAATTATTTTAAAAAATTAAGAAAAGAAAAAAAATTAAAAATTATTATAGCTGGTTGCATGCCCGAAGAATATCAAAATTATTTTATTGAAGAAAACCTTGCAGATTTTATTATAGGTACAAAAAATCAGAAAGATATTTTAAACTACATTTTAAATGATTTTAATTTTAAAGTGAATTTAAAAGAAGAAAAGTTATTTTTAAATGATGATTTTTTAAAAATTGAAAGTCTTAAAAGAGCAATTGATCTTGATAATTTTGAATTTTTACCCTCAAGATGCGATGATCAATATCCTTTTCTTGCTTATGTTAATATTGTTCATGGATGTTCAAATTTCTGTTCTTATTGTATTGTCCCTTATCTTAGAGGAAAAGAAGTATCAAGAAAAAGTTCAGAAATAATAGAGGATGTTAAAAAATTAGCAGAAAATGGTATTAAAGAAATATATCTTTTAGGACAAAATGTTTTGTTTTATGGTAAGGATAATAATGATATCACATTTTATGAGTTATTAGAAAAAATAAGTAATATTAATGGAATAGAACTTATTTCATTTTTATCACCACATCCTAAAGACTTTGATGAAAATCTAATACACACAATATCTATATTACCAAAAGTATCTAAAGTTGTTCATTTGCCTTTACAATCAGGTTCAGACGAAGTTTTAGCAAGAATGAATAGAAAATACTCAATTAAAGATTATTTGAAAATCGTGGAAACTTTTTATAAATATAATAGAACAATAAATTTTACTTCAGATATTATAGTAGGTTTTTCTGGTGAAACTGAAGAAGATTTCTTAAAAACATTGGATGTTGTAAAAAGAGTTAGGTATATAGATGTTTTTACTTATAAATACTCAAAGAGACCACTTGTTAAGGAAATATATAAAGATGATATCAGTGAAGATATTAAGAGTGAAAGATTATTAAGATTAATATCTCTTGTTCAAGAAATCTCTAAAGAAAGAAGAAAAGAAAATTTAAGTAAAACTAAAAAAGCGATTATTTTAAAAGAATCAAAAAAATCAATGGATTACCTTTTATTTAAAACATTTGATGGATTTAATGGTGTTATCAGAAGAGATGGTTTAAAACCAGGTGATATTTTAAGTGTAAATTTGAAAAGTTTAAGAGGAAAAACTTTTGTAGGTGAAAGAATTCATGTTGAAAATTATAATTAATTTAATTTTTTTTATTCTACTAGGAATATTTATTGTTTTAAATACAAATTATAAAACTGAAATAAATTTTTATGGAAAAATATATAATGATATATCTGTAGTTTCTATAATGTTTATATCTTTTCTTTCTGGAATAATTTACTTAATAATACTTTATCTTTTATATGGTATCAAAACAAGTAACCAAAAATTAAAAGATATAGATAAAAACAAAATTAAAAATACAAATAGTGAAAATTTTGATAATATTGATGTAGATTTAAAAAATAAAAAAATTATAAAAAAAGACAAAAAATAAAAAATATAAAAAGATTTAATTGAAAAAAATAAGAATTTTTATTTTAATTTTTCTTATTTTTGTTATACCATTTAAAAGTTATATAACAAAATCTGAATTAGTTGAGGAATCTCAATATAAGATATTTTTAAACAAATTTATAATAGAAGATCCGGAAAGTTTAAATTTAGGCAAGCAATTTATTTTAAATTTTCCAAATTCAAAGAAAATACCAGATGTTTTATTTTTTCTATCTTTTATTGATAAAGATTACTTTAATTGTCTCGTTTATTTAAAAAGGATAATATATTATTATGAAGACTCTATTTGGTGGGAAGATTCAATTAAAAGAGCAATGGACTTTTATCTTATTAATGGGAATTATATTGCTATTAAAGACTATTATGGATATTATATTAAAAATAGTAAAACAAAAAGATTAAGATATTATATAGAAATCTTGTATTTAAAAGCTCTTTTAGAACTAAAAGAAATATCTCTTATTGACAAAATAGTAGATAATATATTAATAACTTCTTCAAATTATGAGCTTCTTTCATTTGCTTTATATTTAAAAGGAAAAATTTTATTTGATTTTTATAAAAATAGTAAAGAAGCATTCAAATATTTTTATAACAATTTTTATTTTTTTAGTGAAAGTGAAAATAGATTTAATAATTTATTATATCTTTATAAGATTTCAAATGGAGATTTGAAAATATTTTTTGCAAAAAAAATTATTAATGAAAATGAAATAATTTTTCTTGATAAAAATTTAATAAATGAAATAAATAATTATTCAAAAAGAGAAATATATAACATAAAAAATATTGATAAATATTTAAAAAATATTATTGATAATATTTATAAAAGAGATTATTACTATATTTCTGTAATTGTTATTAAAAATGATTTAATTTTGGGAGAAGATTTTAAAAAGAGTTTTAATCTTTTTTCTTCTATAATTAATAAATATGAACTCAATTTGTATTTTATTAAAAATGATTTTTATACAATTTATGGTATAGGACCATTCCATTTTAAAGATGATGCATTAAAAATAATAGAAAAAATAAAAAATGATAATATAAATGGTTATCTTGTTCCAATAGAATATAATTATTAATTAAAGGTTAGTTATGATTTCATATATTATAATAACTTTAATTGTAATAGCTCTAATTTCTACTTTTTTTTGGTATTATTCAAGATTTAAGATTAATTCAAAAATTAAAAACTACGAAAAGAGAATAAATTTTGCCATTTTAGGAGGAGATGAAAGATTATCAAAGGATTTAATTTTTGATGCTGTTTCACTTTTCTTTGAACATAAAGCTTATTATTCAATAATTAGAGGTTTTGATGTAAAAGGAATAAGAAATGAAATAAATGAATTTAATAATTTTAAGGGGAAATTATTTGGAAAATTAAATTCTATGCTTTTAAATAAAGGTTTAAATCCTGTTAATTTTGAAGAATCATCAAAATTTGAAAAAAATTTTTTTGAGAAATTAAATTATAGAGAAAAAAATTCATATAAAAATGAAAAAATGAATATAGATATTTTTAATAAAATAGTGGAAGATTACAAAAATATTTTAAAAAAAGAATTATTTAGTTAAAAAAATATAATATGTAAATTTTAATGAATAATTTAAATTCAAATCCATTAAAAAATAGTATTCAATTTATTAAAGGAATTGGACCTAAAAAAGCTGAAATTTTAAAAAAATTGGAAATTTATACTGTTTTCGATCTTCTAACATATTTTCCTAAGGGATTTATTAAATTAGATCTTGTTGAAGATATACAAAATTTAGATGATTTAAATCAACCTATTTTTATTAAAATAAAAATTATTGAAAAAAATTATATCAATATTAAAAGAGGAATTTTTTATATAAAAGGTTTGAATGGTGAAAGAATAATAAAACTTGTTTTTTTTAATAGAGCTTTTTATTTTGATAAATTTCAAAATGGAGAAGAAATTTTTGTATATGGTAAATTTAAAAAAGAGTTTTTTGCAAACAATTTTACATCTTCAAATTTCAGATTAATTCCTAAATACTTTTTTGAAGAATATAAGCTTTTACCATACTATAATTTGACAAAGGATTTAAATCTTTTTAATTTAATTAACTTTATAGAAAATGCTTATAAAGATTATGAAAAATACATAGAGGAAATTCTTCCCGACTACATTATTAAGAAGTATAATCTGCCACCATTTAAAAAAGTAATTTATAAACTACATTTTCCAAAAAGCATAAAAGAGTATAATAAAGCAAAAGAAATATATGCTTATATAGAATTTTTCTTATATATGCTTCAAATATATTTACAGAAAAAATTAAATGTAAAAGTTAAGGTTAAGAGAAAAAAGATTGATTTTAATTATCAAAAAGAATTTATTAAATCTCTGGATTTTGAACTAACAAATGATCAACTTAAGGTTATAAGCGAATTAAACAATGATTATTCAAATGAGAATTTAATAAATAGACTAATTCAGGGGGATGTTGGTTCTGGTAAAACTGTTGTTTCATTTGCTTTTGCTATGAATTATATAGAATCAAACGATCAAATTGCTTTTATGGCACCAACAGAAATTCTTGCAATGCAACACTATAACAACTTTAAAAAAATTATAGAAAGATTTAAGTTAAGAAAAATAAATTTTGAAATATTAACTTCTTCATTAAAAAGTAGAGAAAGAAACATAATATTGGATAAACTTAAAAATGGTGAGATTGATGTAATATTTGGTACACATGCTTTAATTCAAAAAGATATTGAGTTTAAAAATTTAAAACTTGTTATTATTGACGAGCAGCAAAAATTTGGAGTTCATCAAAGGCTTGAACTTAGAAATAAAGGAAAGGATGTAGATCTTATTGTTCTTACAGCAACACCTATTCCAAGAACTTACAACCTGACTTTATATGGGGATTTAGATATTAGTATAATTAAAGAAAAGCCATCTTCAAGAAAAAAGGTTAAAACTATTTTATTTAAAAAATCAGATTATAGTGATATTATTGATTTGATAAAAAATGATTTAAAAAATGGAGGTAAAGGTTTTTTTATATATCCTGTTATAGAAGAAGATAATCTTCTTGAACTTGATTCTGCAAAAGAAAATTTTGAAATTATTAAAAGTAAATTTGAACAATATAATGTTGAGTTGATTCATGGAAAAATGAAAGATGAAGAAATAAAAAAAATTGTTGAAGATTTTAAAAGGGGAAAAATTAATATTTTGGTTTCGACAACAATTGTAGGTGTTGGTATAGATGTACCTGATGCTACATTTATTGTTATAGAAGAAGCTCAAAGATTTGGTTTATCTACTTTACATCAATTGAGGGGAAGAATTGGTAGAGGTGATAAGGAAGGTTTATGTGTACTTGTTTATGCAAACAATATTTCTAAAATAGCGTTTAAAAGACTAAAAAAAATTGAAGAAAGTGATGATGGATTTGAGATTTCTGAGTTTGATTTAAAGTTGAGAGGTCCTGGGGAAGTTTTTGGGGAAAGACAATCTGGAAAATTAGAATTTAAAATTGCTGATATTATTGAAAATAGCAACTTGTTAAAAATTGCTGCTGCTGATGCAAAAGAAATTATTGAAAAGTATCCTGATCTTAATTATTTTGATTTGAAAAATTTGAAAAATTTTTTAGTTGAATTTCAAAACTTAAATCCAATTTATTTATTATCTGGATGAAAAAAGTTGAAATTTTAAAAATTTATACTAATATAGATTAAAATGGTTTTAAGGAAGGCTTATGATGAAAAAGAAAATGTTTATAATATTAACTATAATTTTTTCTTTTATTTTTTTAATTTCTACAGCATGCCAAATTACAAAGCAAGAGACAAAAACTGAACAAACACAACAAACAACTGAAAATAAAGAAGAAAAAAAAGAAGAAACTACAAAAGAAGAAGCTCAAAAAAAACTTGATGAAGTAAAATCTATTTTAGTTAAAACTGAAGAAATAGGTGCTACTGAATCAGATAAATCATATGTTGAAGCTAAACAAACATATGAAGAAGCACTGAAATATTTCAATGAAGGAAATATGAAAAAGTTCAATGAAGTTATAACTAAAGCTAGAACAAAAGCTGAGTTTGCTTTTAATGAAATTGGTAAAAATAAAACTTTAGAATTATCAAAAATTTTGGATGAAGAAAAATCAAAAATAGAAGTTTATCAAGAACTTAAAGTTTTTTCTTTAGAATTTAAAGAAATAGAAAATTTAATTGAAAAAGCTAAAAATTATGAAAAAAATCAAGATTATGCAAATGCTATAGTTTCATATCAAGAAGCTATAAATAAATCAAAGTATATTTATGAAACCATGGAGACTTATAAAAATTATGTAATGTTAAAATATCCTGAAGTTTTATCATTAAATGATGAAATTTTTAGAGCTCAATCATATATTTATTTTAAGGAAGACTACGAAAAATTTAAAGATATGCTTAGAACTGCTGAAGATTACATTAGAAAAAATGATTATTTATCAGCAAAAGATCTTTTGGATTCTTCTATTATTCTTGGAAAGTCTTTATTAAATGCTACTAAAGAAAAAGTTTTAATGATTCAGGATATTGAAGCTCAAAGATATCTTTTTGAAACAAAAATTTTACTCGATAATATAGCTATGGAGAAAGAAACTTTTAGTGAAGAAGAAAAAAAATTATTAAATGAATTAAATGAAAAATATGCTAGTGCAAATAAATTATATTCTGACAAAAAATATATTGATACTATTAATCTTTGTAAAGATATTTTAGCTCAAAGTGTTAAATTTTTTGGTTCTGTTGAAAAGAAAGGGCAGTATTATACAGTAAAATTAAATCCTTCAAGAAGAGATTGCTTGTGGAGAATTGCAGAATATTTTTATAATAATCCTTATCTGTGGCCACTTATATGGATAGCTAACATTGACAAGATATCAAATCCAGATTTAATATTTCCAGGGCAAGTCTTTTTAATACCAGATATTGAAGGTTAATAGTTTTTCCTTCGATTTTTTGGGGGAGGGAAAAATTTATGAAAAAAATAACAGATTTAAATTTAAAAATTAACAATGTTAATATAAAAAATGAGGTTCATTTATTTTGTAATGATTGTGGTTATAAATGGATAATTTTCAAAAACTTAGATGATTATGATTTTGAAGAATTTGAAGATGAAAACATTTTAATTCATTGTCCTATATGTGGTTCTGATAATATTGATGAAATTTTTTAGTTTTCTTTTAGCACTATTTATCTCTTTTTAAGTTTTATTTTTAATTATTATATTTGTTATTTTTCTTAAATCTGTTATATTAATTTCAGATATGGAAAAAGTTAATTTTTTTTTGACATTTAAATATTTATCAGGAAAAGAACAAAAAGGATTATTTTCAATTTTTACTCTATTTTCAGTTATAAGTATTATATTGGGAATAGCTGTACTTATTATAGTTGTTTCTGTAATGAATGGATTTCAAGATAATACAATAGAAAAAACTATCTCTTTACAATCTTTTCATCTTACATTAAAACCAGTTTTTGATGAAAAAATTGATAATTTTGATGAAGTTATAAGAAAGATTTATAAAATAGAGCATGTTAAAACTGTTTTTCCAGTTATTGAAACTCCTATTTTATATAATATTAGAGGTTATATTGGCAATACAGTTCTTAGAGCTTATGGAAGAGATTATTATCTTTCTGATGTTTTTAAAAATAATGTTAGTATAAAGAAGGGATTTATTAATTATAATAATGAATTTTTTATTGTGGGTTCTGAATTTGCATATTTGAAAAATTTTGATTTAAATCAAGAAATTGCAATTTATAGTGTTGGTAATAAAAATATAATACCTAAACTAAAAATTGTTAAAGTTAATGCTCTTTTTAAAACAGGATTTTATCCTGTTGATGCAGGTATCTTTTATTCTTCTTTAGAAGTTGCCCAATACATTTTAAATTTATCTCCAAATAGTTGTTATTCAATAAGTATTATTTTAGATAATTTAAAATATTTAAAAAATGTTGAGAATGAATTAAAAAAAGAGTTTGGATTTGAATTTAAAGTTTTAAGTTGGATAGATTATATGGGAGCATTATATGAAGCTTTTAAAAATGAAAAAAATTTGTTAATTTTTATAATATTTTTAATAATTATTGTTGCTGCTTTTAATATGATATCATCTCAAATTATGTTAATAATGATTAAAAAAAAAGAAATTGGTATTTTAAAGGCTATAGGTTTTTCTCCTAATGATATAAAAAAAATATTTATTTATTATGGTACTATTATTGGGATAACAGGTAGTTCTATAGGTTTAATTATAGGATTGTTAATAACTAAGAATTTAGATTATTTTTTTAAGATTATTGAATACTTTGTAAATAACATAGTCTCTTTTTTATATTCATTATTAAATATTTTTAATATTAATTTAGTTCCTCCAAAATTTGAGATTTTTTCTAGAGAAATTTATTATTTTGATAAAGTTCCAGTTAAAGTTAATTTTGTGGAAATATTTTTTATAATTTTTTTCTCAATTATTTTAATTATTTTTTCAAGTTATGTTCCAGCAAAAAAAGCTTCAGAGGTAAAACCAAAAGAGGTTATTCATAATGAATAAAATAAATTGTAATTTTCCGATATTAAAGGTTGAAAATGTAAAAAAGAGCTATTTTTATAATGAAAAAGAGATTCTTATATTCAAGGATTTAAATATTGATTTTTATGAAAGTAAAACTTATGCAATAACAGGAGTATCAGGTAGTGGTAAGACTACTTTTTTAAATCTTATTTCTGGGTTTGATGTAATAGACGAAGGTAAAATTTTGTTTAATAATAAAATAGAAATTAATAAATTGAATGAAGAAGAACTATCATTTTTAAGAAATGTTAAATTTGGATATGTTTTTCAATCTTTTTATTTATTACCTGAGTTGAATGTAATTGAAAATATAGTTCTTCCAGCTTTAAAAAAAGGTACCCCTAAAAGAGAAGCTTATGAAAAGGCAAGGTTTTTAATGAAAGAGATAAATATAGCAAATATTGAAAAAAATTTTATTAATTCAATATCAGGAGGTGAAGCTCAAAGAGTTGCAATTGCAAGATCACTTATAAATGATCCTGAAATAATTCTTGCAGATGAGCCAACAGGAAATCTTGATGTAAAAAATAGAGAAGGAATTGTATCTCTCTTGTTTAATGTTGTAAGAAAATTCAATAAAATTTTGATACTTGTAACTCATGATATTTCTATTGCAAATATGTGTGATTATAAATATAAAATAGAAAATTATAATTTTGTTTTATTTTAAAATATTAGTTTTACTTTTCTATTTACTTTTATTATATTTTTATATGATTACTATTATTTTAATTTTACTGTAAAAATTTTAATAAAATAAATTTGTTGTAAAAAATAAAAATATGTTGAGGTAGTTCGAAATGGAAGAGATTTTTTCAGAAGATCTACAAAATCTTGTATTAAGAATATCAAAAAAAATTGCTGCTGATTTAAATTCATTGGCTATAACACCATCTCATTTCATACTTGGTATTATTAAAGAAAAATTAGGACTTGCTTACTTTTTATTATCAAATATTGTTCAGGATAATATGGATGATTTTGAAAGAGATATAATGTTAACAATAGCAAAAGCACCTGTTATATCTCCTTTGTCAAATTATGATTTTTCAGCAAATGCAAATACTTGTTTAAAGTATTCAAAAACAATAATGCAAAAATTTAATGATCATCAGATAACACCAGAACATCTTCTTATTTCTGTTATTATAAACTCAAAAGGAACTGAGTTATATGATGTATTTAATAAATATGGTATAACTGAAGACAAGGTTATTGATATTCTTAAAAAGTTTGGAAATGACCCATATTCTAAAATTAAAAAGAAGCCTAAATCTGCAATGTCTACTCTTATGCTTGATAGATTTTGCAAAGATTTAACAGAGCTTGCATGGCTTGAACAACTTGATCCTATTATTGGTAGGGAAAGGGAAATAGATCGTTTAATACAAGTTCTTTCTAGAAGAATGAAAAATAATCCTATACTTATTGGCTATCCTGGAGTTGGAAAGACTGCTATAGTGGAAGGATTAGCTCAAAGAATAATAACAGAACAGGTTCCTAAAAGTCTTGTAAATAAAAGAATATTAAAAATGGAAATGGGATCTATTGTTGCAGGGACAAAATATAGAGGTGAATTTGAAGAAAGAATGAGTAAAATTTTAAGTGAACTTTCCAAAGCTAAAAATTGCATTCTTTTTATAGATGAAATACATACAATCGTAGGGGCTGGTGGTGCTGAAGGTGCTATAGATGCATCAAATATGCTTAAACCTTTCTTATCAAGAGGTGAAGTCCAAATTATTGGAGCTACAACATTTGATGAATATAAAAAAAGAATTGAAAAAGATCAAGCTTTAGAAAGAAGATTTCAACCAATAATAGTTGATGAACCATCAGAAGAAGAAACAATAGAAATACTTAAAGGTATTTGTTCTAAGTATGAAGATTATCATAAAGTAAAATATGAAGAAGATGTTTTAAGATTTATTGTTGAATTATCTAAAAAATATATAACAGATAGATATTTGCCTGATAAAGCTATTGATATTCTTGATGAAAGTGGTTCATATATAAATATTATTTATTCAATACCTCCAAAAGAATTAAAAGATATAAGATTAGAGATGCAAAAATTAACAGAATTAAAAGAATTTTATTTTAAAAATAAGGATTATGATAAACTCCCAGAGATTCAAGACAAATTAAACAATTTATATGATAATTATATTTTCTTGAAAAAGAAATGGGAGGTAAATTCAGTTATAAAAGAGAATATTGTAACAAAAGATATAGTTGCTGAAGTAGTTTCTAAAATGACAGGAATAAATGTTGAGAAACTTAAAGCCTCAGAAACAGAGAGACTTGTATCAATGCAAGAAACTCTTAAAAAATTTATTGTTGGACAGGATGAGGCAATAGAATCCGTATCGAGAGCTATAAAAAGAGGAAGACTTGGCATAAAAAAACTTAAAAAACCAATAGGGTCTTTTATATTTTTAGGTCCGACTGGAGTTGGAAAAACCGAACTTGCAAGAAGATTAGCTGAATTTCTTTTTGGTTCACAGGATTCTCTAATAAGAATTGATATGTCTGATTTTATGGAAAAGCATAATGTTTCAAGACTTGTAGGAGCTCCTCCAGGATATGTTGGTTATGAAGAAGGTGGTGATTTAACAGAAAGAGTTAGAAGGAAGCCATATTCAATAATCTTATTTGATGAGGTCGAAAAAGCACATCCTGATTTTTTCAATATTTTGCTTCAAGTTCTTGAAGAAGGAGAACTTGTTGATAATTTAGGACATAAAGTCGATTTCAAAAATACTATTATTATTATGACTTCGAATATAGGTGCAAAAGAAATATTAAGTTATAAAGCTCCTGGATTTGTTGTTGGAGAAGAAAATAAATTAAATTATTCAGATATTAAATCAAAAGTTATGAATCAACTTAAAAAAAGTTTCAATCCCGAATTTTTAAATAGAATTGATGATTTTATAATTTTTCATCCTCTTGAAAAGAATCATTTATTTAAGATTATTGATATAATGATAGATGAAGTTCAACAAACATTAAAACAATATAAAATAAAAATTGAACTTAACGAAAGTGCTAAAGAGTATCTTGTTGAAAAAGGTTCTGACTTTAAATATGGTGCAAGACCTTTAAGAAGACTTATTCAAAAAGAAATAGAGGATTTAATTTCTGATCTCATATTAAAAAATGAAATTAAAGAAGATAATATAATTAAATTTTATAAGGAAAAAGAATCATTAAAGTATAAAATAGAGGATATAAAAAAATCTGAAAAGAATGGTAAAAAAGTTTTACAAAAATAAGTTAATTTGTTATTTTATTATACTATTTTTAATCTTTAATATTTATTCATTTAAAGTTGAATCTTTAAGTTATTATTCTAATGATAATAATATTTTTAATTCTTTTTTAAGTTCTTTTTCTATAGATGAGAATAGTAATTCTAAAATAATTGATATAATTTATTTTTTTAAAAACAAATTATTTTATAAAACCATTTTGCTTTCTCTATCTATTGTTTCATCTGAGATAGAATTAAAGAAATTTAATAATGAAGAATTAAACCTTTTATATTATATTTTAGGGGTATCATATTTTTATATTAATGATTTTAAAAATGCAGAAAAATATTTTTCAAAAATTACAAAAGAGTATTTAAAATTTTATTATGATTTTTATGAATTTTATATAGGAGTTATATTTTTTTTAAATGAACAATATAATGAAGCAACAATTTGGTTTAATAAAATTTCGAAATTAGAAGATAAAATTAGTGAACTTGGCAAATACTATTATTATTTTGCTTTATCTTTAATTCAAATTGAACAATATGATCTTGCTTTATATTTTCTTCAAAAAGGGTTAGAGAGTAAAGAAGAAAATTATAAACCATATTATTCTTTTACAATAGGTAGACTTTATTTTAACCTTTCTCTTTTTGATAAAGCTGAAATTGAGTTTAGGAGGTTTTTATTAAAATATTCAAATTCAGATTTAATTGATGACTCTCTTTATTTTTTAGGTAAGACTTATTATAAACAAAAGAAATTAAAAGAAGCAAAAGATGAATTTTTAATTTTAATTAAAAATTATCCGGATTCTGAATATTTATTTTATTCATATTATTATCTTGGTAAAATTACTAGTAATCCTATTTATTATGAATATATAGTTGCAAATAAATCTGATTTTGAAAATATAGACTATGTTTATTATTATTTAGGCAAGATTTATATAGATAATTTAGATCTTTCAATAGCTTATTTTGAAAAATGCATAGAATTAACAAAAGATAATATTCTTGCATATAATTCAATTGTTTATTTATTAAATTATAGTAAGAATAATGATGAAAAAATTAATTTAGTTCTTAAATATATTGATAAAATTGAAAATAAAGATAAAATTTTAAATTATTGTTTAAATTTAATCTATAATGAGCAAAAATTTGATTATTTTGATACTTTAATAAAAGATTATATTTCAAAAAATTTTGATTTATATAAATATAATTTCGATATACTTTTTAATATTGGGAGAATATACAATATAAAAAAGGAATTTCAAAAATCTTTGGATTATTTTTTTTATGCGTATCAAATAAACTCGGAGGATTACAAACTTAACTATTATATTGGTTATACTTATTTTGAGATTAAAAATATTGATGAGTCTTTTAAATTTATAAAAACTTCATTAGAAAAAAACACAAAAAAAGATATATATTATCAGTTATCCTTAAAAATTGCAGGATTTTATAATATAGAAAAGAATAATTTTCAAGAAGCATATAAAATATTTGATCAATTTTTAAATCAATTTCCAAAATCACCAATTTATTATGAAATATTATATTATTATTCTATTGTTTCTTTTAATTTAAAAAAGTATGATTTAGCTTATAATTCTATAAAACTCTGTTTAAATAATGTTAGTAAAAATGATTCATTATATAACAATGTTATTTATTATTCAATAAAAATTATATCAAAAAAAAATTTAATAGAAGCTTTTTCATTATATAAAAATGAAGCTTATTTATATGATAATGATTTGTCTCTTGCAATCTTTCTTTTAAATCTACTTATAAATGCAAAAAATTATGATGAAGCTTTGAATTTTGCTGATTTTATATATAAAAATGGAAATGAAGAGAAAAAGATAGAAGCAAAGATAAAAAAATATCTAATTTATTTTAATTTAAAAGATTATGAAAATGCTTACAATGAAATAAAAACCATAGAAAATATCTCTTCAAATTATAAAAAAGAATTTATCGTTTATTATCTTTTTGAGATCAACTTTATATTAAAAAATCAATCTTTTTATGATTATTATAACAAATTAAAAAAATTTAATAATAATAAATTAATTTTTGAAGCAAGTTACATGCTTTTTTCAAACTTCTTTAAAGAAAAAAAATATAAAGAAACTTTAATATTTTTAGATGAATCTATTAAATATACAAATGATCCTGGATTAAAAAATAGCTTACTTTTTAATAAAGCAAACATACTTATAGAAATTGAAAATTATAAAGAAGCTATAATAATTTTAGAAAATCTTTTTGATTTAAAATATAATATTGAAGTTGTTAATAACCTCCTATTTAATTTATATGTAAAAGTTAAAGATATAGATAAAATAGTAGATAGATCTTTATATAATATATATGAAAATAAGGATGAAAACTTAAAATATATTTCATTAATCTATTTGATTTATTTGAAAGAATTTAATAAATTAGACGATGAAAGTTTTTTAAAAGTGGCTGATTATTTAATTGAAAAAAAATATAGTGATAGATTAACAAATCTTGCATTGTATATAAGAAACTATTATTATTTAAAAGATTTTGATAAATTTAAAAAAGATTTTAGAATAAATATTCAAAGTTCAGATATTTATATTTCATTTTGGGCAAGGTTTTATTTTGCTCTATATTATATAAAAACTAAAGATTATAAAAATGCTTATAATATTCTTGAAACATTGATTGGATTTGATTTAAATCTTGAAAACGAGATAGTTTATTATTATTTATTCTTTCTTGAAAGTAATTCTTTTGTTGGGAATAAAAAATATATTGATTTAAATAAATTTATTTCAAATTCTATTATTTTAGGTTTAATAAATAAATGATTTTTTAATATATTTTTAGAAATTTTTAAAATTAAAAGAAAAAAAGAGACTGAATAGAGTAAAAAATGTTTAAAAAAAGAAATTTTTTTTACAAAATTTTAATTTTAATTTTTTTATTTGTAATTTTTTCAAATTTTATTTTAGCAGATGAGAATGAAGAAAATTTAATTGATATAGAAAAAATTGAAATTTTTGTCCCATCAGATGAATCAATAACTTTAAACTTTGAACCTATTGATGATGATTTATTAGTTCAAGACTTACAGCTAAAAGAAAATTTTATTGAATCAAAAGAGCAATTGAATATTAATATTTTCTCTTTTTCATATAATTATAATAATATTATTTTAAGATTATCTTATATTATATTAAATTCATTTGATTTTTTTTTAGATAGTTCTTTTTATTTAAATAATAGTTACTTAAACTTAAATTTAAGTTTATTAAGAGATCCTGAGTCTGTTTTTTACAATGATAAAATTTTATTTTCTCAAGCTTTTGTAAATTTTAATTTTTTAAGATATGAAAATTTAATTATTTCAAATGACTCAAAGATTTTTTATAATAATTTATCTAGTATTTCAAACTCTTACAATTTATATATTTTATCAGATAATTTTAAAATTTATGATTATTTAAATCATTTAAATTTTGATATTTATTTTATAAAAAATAATTTTCAAACATTAACATATCTTAATATTTATTATGCTCATTCATTTCTTGATTTTAACATTTACTTTAATTTTATATACAATAATTTTTATTTTACAATAATAAGTGTTATTTTAGACGGATATTTTAATATTGATGATAATATAAATTTAAAAATTTTTATCGAACCTTATTATACATTTCAAAAAGGTTTTAATTTTAAATCATTTATAGATTTAAATATATTAAAAAATGAAAAAAAATTTATTTTTATTTCTGCTGGAAAAACATTTATAAATAATATTTCAGATTTGAATATAGAAACTTTCAATTTATTTTCAGAAGAAAATAATTTTCTTAATTTTTTATTTTTTAATGATTATAAAAAAGTTTTGACAAATTATTATTTTTTAAATTTTTCTATATTTTTCTTTTTTGAAAAAATTGAAATAAATATAAAAATATTTGAAAAATATTTTACAAGTTTAAGTAAATTAACCTATTATCAAAATAAAAATTATCTTGAAAATATTGAACTTGAAAATATTAATCAAATTGAATTAAATAGTAAAATTATTTTTTATTTTGATTTTATGAAAGATTCATACCTTTATTTTAATTTATATTTTAATATTTTAAGTAAAAAATTATATGATGAAGTTTTGAAATTAACACTAAGCTTTGTTTCGGAAAAAGAATTTTTAATTTTTAATAAAACATCTATTGAAATGAACTATGTAATTTTAAATTATAGTAGTTTAAATAATAATCTTCTTTATTCGATCTATTTTAAATTTATATTAATAAAAGATTTTGGAAGTTTAAAAATTTTTACAGATTTTAATTTTTATCCAAATAAATTTTATCTATCACCATTTTATACAAGATCAAAATTGTTTTTTAGGTTTGGAATAGTTTTTAAAATTTAAAAAATAAAATTAAAACAAATTTAAAATAAAAAAAAGTAAAAATAAGGTAAAAATATAAATTATCAAAAATAAAAAAAATAAAATTAAATTATAAAATAAAAATACTAGAATAAAAGTTTAAAATAATTAAAATAAATAGAAAGATTAAAATAGTATTATAAAAATAAAAAAGCAAGCTTAATAAATACAAAAGATACTATCCATGCAATAGCTAATGGATAAATAATAGAAAAAAGAGTCCAAAAAATTGATTTTGTCTCTTGTTTTATTACAGAAATTGTTGCAATACATGGTATATAAAGACTTACAAATAATAGAAAACCATATGAAATTATTGGAGAATAGTATTTTGGTAGAACATTGATTAAGGTTCCTTCCTTTGAATATAATACTCCTAAATTTGATACGACAAGTTCTTTTGCAAAAAATCCTGTTAATAAAATCAATGATAATTTCCAATCAAAATTTAGTGGTTTAAAAATAGGATTTATAAATAAAGATATTTTACCTGCAAAACTTTTTTCTGTGCCAAAATATTCAGGGTTTGGAAAATAGCTTAAAAACCAGTATATTAAACTAAATAAAAATATAAGTGTTCCTGCTTTTTTTAAAAAATCTTTTACTTTTGGTAGTGTGTAAAACCATAAGTTTTTTAATTGTGGAACTCTATAAGGTGGGAGTTCCATTATTAAACCTTCGGAGCTATCTTTTAATTTCGTTTTATTTAATAAAATTCCTGTTATAATTGAGATAATTATACCTATGAAGTATAATGAAAAGATAACTAATCCTTGATATTTTTTGAAAAAGATTGAGGTAAAAATTATATATATTGGAAGTCTTCCGGAGCATGAAATTAAAGGAATCATCAAAATTGTCTTAATTCTTTCTTCTTTTTTTTCAAGAATTCTAGTTCCCATAATGGCAGGAACATTACAACCAAATCCTAATATTAGAGGGATAAAAGATTTTCCATGAAGCCCTAATTTATGCATAAATTTATCAACTACAAATGAAGCTCTTGGGATATAACCAGTATCTTCAAGAATTCCAAAAAGTAAAAACATTATAAAAATATAGGGTAGTAAAAGAATTATATTTCCTATCCCTCCTATTATACCATCAATTATTAATGATTTAATCATTGAATTATTTATTAAATTGTCAAAAAATATTACTATATAATTAATTATGTTTTCAAATAAATTTACAAAAAAATTGCCAATTGTAAATGTAAGTGAAAATATTAGAAACATAACAGTAAATAAGAATAAGATCCCAAAATATTTATTTAATAAAATTTTATCAATACTTTTTTGAATAAATAAGATATTGATTTTATCTTTTTTATTTTTTTTTGTTTTTGTTGGTATTATTACTTCTTTTTCAATGCCAGAAGTTATCCCATATATCCAAACATGTATAAAATCGTCAGTTTGAAATTTCTTTAAAAAGTTGTTTTTTAATTCTTTTAATTTATTTAAAACTTCTTTATCAAGATTTTTATTTAAGTAACAATTTATTTCATCATCATTTTCTAAAAATTTTAATGAAAAAAATGGAGTAAATTTTTTATATTTTTCATCTAATTTATTGTATAAAACATTAGAAATTTCCTCAATAAGATTTTTTATTTCTGAGTTTTCTATAGGAATACTAATTTTATATAAATCAGGAATTTCAATGATTTTATAATTTTCATAATTTTCTTTATTATTAGTATCTTTTTTAATTTCTTGATTTAAAATTTTTAAATTTTTATCATAATTAATAATTCTTCTTTCATTAATCTTTTTTCTTTTTATAATAAAATTAAATATTTCTTCAAAAATTTTGTCTATTCCTTCACCTTCTCTTGCATTTGTCAAAATAACTTTTGTATTTAGCATTTTTGAAAATTTTTCATAATCAATTGAGAGATTTTTAATTTTTAATTCATCTATAAAATTAACAACAATTATTGTTGGGATATTTAAAAGTAAAATCTGGAAAGTTAGAAATAGGTTTCTTTGAATATTATTGCCATCTAAAATATTTATAACAAGATCAATATTTCCATTTAATAAAAAATCTCGAGTTACTTTTTCTTCAGCTGTTAATGAAGTCAGACTATATATACCTGGAAGGTCAATTATTTTTATAGTTTCATTTAAAATTTTTGATTTTTCATTTTTTAAAATTTCATAGTTTTCATTCAATTGTTTATCTATTTGTAAGAAACCTTCTTTTTTTTCAACAGTAACTCCAGGCCAATTTCCGACATGTTGGTTGGATCTTGTTAATTTATTGAAAATAGAAGTTTTTCCACAGTTAGGTTGCCCAACAAGAACTATATTAATCATTTGCGCTCCTAATGTTTTTGTTTTTCTATTTTTAATGAAAAGTTTTTTATTTAAACTTTTTCACCGAATATTTTTTGAGCTACACCTCTTCCTAAAGCAATCATAGAACCTTTAAGGTTAATTAAAATAGGACCACCTCTATCATTTTTTATCACAGTAATAATTTCTCCTGTTATTAACCCCAAATCTCTTAATCTTTTTAATACACCTTGGCCACCATAGATATTAGTTATCTTGAATTTATCATTATTCTTTGTTTCTATAAGACACATAATTTTTAAACCTCATTTAAATAATTTTTCATAAAAGATTCCATTTTGAGGAGTGTTTCTTTTGAAAGGTAATGTTCTATTAAACATGCATCTCTGTAAGAATTTTCTTCTGAAACATTCAATATTAAATTTAAAAATTTACTTATAAGATTATGTTTTTTGTAAATTTCATTTGCTTTTTCCAATCCAATATTAGTTAACTCTATGTAACCATATTTTTCATGATTTATATAATTATGTTTTTTTAACTCATTAATAGCTTTATTTACAGATGATTCTTTAACTTTTAAAAATTCAGCAATATTTTTTACTCTGACGACTTTATTTGTTTGATGTAATATAATTATTGCTTCTAAGTAATCTTCAAGGCTTTTAGTTAATTTTAAACTCATTTTAACTCCCATTTATTTAATAAATAATTTATACCTTGCTAAAAAAATTAAACAATACTAAGATATTTAGCCTCAACTAAAATATAATATAAATTATTTTTTTTGCAACTTTTTTTATTTTTTATTTTATTAAATTTGATTTTTTCTAAAATTGTTTATAATTTTATAAAAAGAGTTTTGAATTTATTTTTTAGGAGTTTTTAATGAAAATAAGAACTTTTATTTGTTTATCTATTATTATTTTTTTGTTTTTATTTAATTTTTTTAATCTTTATTCTCAAACAAAAGAAGATATTGATAAATTTGTTGAATTATGTAAAAATGGAAAACTTGATCAAATTAAAAAAGAGATTGTAAAATTTAAAGATATTAACTTTTTAAGTAGTGAAGGTCTGTCTCCACTTATGGCTGCAGCAGGATTTAATCAAGATGAACAAGTTGTGGATTTTTTATTGGATAAAGGAGCTTTACCAGAATTTAAAGATAATTTTGGAAATATAGCTTTACTATATGCTGCAAAGTATAATAAAAATGAGTTAGTTGTTCAATTATTGATTAATAGAGGATCAAATGTTCATTGGCAAAATAACTATGGACAAAATGCTTTAATGCTTGCTTCTAGATATAACTCAAATCCACAAGTTATTTATATTCTTATTGCCAAAGGAGCAAGACTTGATCAAACAAATAATGATTATTTTGGTATGTTACCAATTATGTATGCAGCTCTAAATTCAAATCCACAAATAATTTATATTTATATAGAAAAAGGTATTAATTTAAATGTTAAAACATATGATGAATGGACTCCTTTGATGTTTGCTGCTGCATATAACAGTAATTCTCTTGTTTGTGAATATTTACTTCAAAGAGGAGCTAAAATAAATGAAGTAAATAAAGATTATATGGATGCTTTAATGCTTGCTGCAAAATATAATGAAAATTCAGAAGTTATAAAAGTTTTATTAAAATTTGAACCTGATCTTTCAAAAAAAGATTTAAATGGTATGAATGCTCTTATGCATGGAGCCGCTTCTAATAAGAATTTAGAAGTAGTTAAAATTTTATTAAAATCAAAGATAAATATAAATGAAGTTGACAATAAAGGTTACAATGCTTTTCATCATGCAATCAAATCAAATTTAAATTTAGATATTATTTATTATCTTCTTGAAAATGGATTCAAAATTTCAGATTTAACCTTTGACAAATACAATCCTCTTTCTATAGCTGCAAGATACAGAAATGAACTTGATATTTTCAGGTTTTTATTAAAGAATGGTGATAATATAAATCATAAAGTTAAAAATGGGGATACTCCTTTAATTATTGCTATAAAATATAATAATAGTAAAAATGTTATAAATTTTATTATTGATAATAAAGCAAATATAAATGAGGTAAATTTTGAAGGACAAAATGCTTTACATATTGCTGTAATGAACAATCTAATAGAAATAGTTTCTATTCTTATTTCTAAAAATATAGAGTTAAATCAAAAAGATAGGTATGGTCAAACACCTTTAATTTATGCTGCAAAATATGGGATTGATTGGGAAATAATTTTATTATTATTAAAATTTGGAGCAAACAAAGATATAAAAGATAGTTTTGGTAAAACAGCTTATGATTATGCAAAAGATAACCCTTATCTTTCTGATAATGAAGAAAATTTAAAAAAATTAAGATAAAGATATTTATTTTATCAAATTAATTTTTTAATCAATTTTTTTTCTTTTTTATTTCAAAATATTTTATTTTTGATAATTTTATCAAAAAGTGGAGTTTTTTATAATGAATAATAATTTAAATAATTATGCATTAATTAGTGTTTATGATAAAAGAAATATCGAAATTATTGCAAATTTTCTTAAAAATAATAATTATAAAATTATTTCAACAGGTGGTACTTTAAAACATTTAAAAGATTTAGGTTTCGATATTATTAACATAACAGATTATACAGGGTTTCCAGAAATTTTAAATGGTAGAGTAAAGACTTTACATCCAAAAGTTTATGGTGGCATACTAAGTTTAAGAGAGAATAACAATCATATTGATACAAATAAAAAATATGATATTCCTTATATTGATTTTGTTATAGTTAACCTTTATCCATTTTTTGAAAAAGTTCATGAAAACATTGATTTTGAAGAAAAATTAGAGTTTATTGATATAGGTGGTCCTTCTCTGTTAAGAGCAGCTGCCAAAAATTTTAAAGATATTGTAGTGTTATCAGACCCAGATGATTATATAAATGTTATTAATGAGTATGAAAAAACAAAAGTGATATCATATAATACAAGAAAGTACCTTGCATATAAGGTTTTTTCGTATGTTTCAGCTTACGATTCTACTATTTCCAAATTTTTATATGAAAATGAATTTGGTTTTCCGGATTATTTAACATTATCTTATAAAAAAAGTTTTAATTTAAGATATGGAGAAAATCCTCAACAAAAGGCAGCATATTATATTGATAATTATTATTTAGGTTCATGTTCAAATTTTGTAAAATTACAAGGGAAAGAACTTTCATATAATAATATTAGAGACATGGATGCAGCATGGAAAATTGCATGTGAATTTGATGAACCTGTCGCTGTTGGTGTAAAACACAGTGTTCCTTGTTTTGTTGCTGTTTCTGATAATCTTTTAAATGCATATTTGAAAGGTTTAAAATGTGATGATATTTCGATTTTTGGTGGTATTGTTGCTTTTAATGGTAAGGTTTATAAAGAATTAGCAAATAAACTTACAGAAATTTTTTTAGAAATAATTATTGCTTCTGATTATGATGAAGAATCATTGAAAGTATTATCAAAAAAGAAAAATTTAAGAGTTATAAAAATAAAAGAAAAGATAAAACAAAAGTATGATTTTACACCTGTTGATGGTGGACTTTTATTTCAGGAATATGATAGTGAGTTGATTAATAGTTTTGAGATAGTTAGCAAAAAAATACCAAATGAAGAAATAAAAAAGGAAATGATTTTTGCTTATAAAGTTGTTAAATATTGTAAGTCAAATGCTATTGTTGTTGCAACAGACTTTGCAACTTCAGGAATTTCAGGTGGACAAGTGAATAGAATATGGGCAGCAAAAGAAGCATTAAAAAGAGCATTTGAAAGATTTGGAAAAATAGATATTTTAGCATCTGATGGTTTTTTTCCATTTCCTGATGTTGTACAGGAAGCAGCAAAATATAATGTTAAAGCTATTATTCAACCTGGTGGATCTATAAATGATAAGGAAAGTATATTAGAAGCTGATAAGAATGATATTACAATGGTTTTTACAAATACAAGACATTTTAAACATTAAAATTTTAAATTATTTTGTTTTTTAATAAATTTTTTTATTAGAAATTTATTTAAAATATATAGATTAAAAATATTATAATTATCTTATAATTTATATATGGCTAAAACAAGAGGAATAGATTATTTACAAAAAAATAGTATTGAATTTGAAGTTTTAGAATATGATTTCAAAATAAAAGGTGCTCAATATGCTTCTTATGCATTAAATGTTGATAATGCTTGCATGATTAAATCTATTGTTATAAGAGATAATAGCAATAATTTTTATTTTGCATTATTAGGTGGAAACAAAGAATTAAATTTAAAAGAAATAGCAAAAATTTTAAATGTAAAGAAAGTCTTTCTAGCTGATGTTGAAGAAGCAGAAAGAATTACCGGATATCTAGTAGGAGGCATTTCACCTTTTGGTTCAAAAAAATATTTACCAGTAATAATTGATGAAGATTTAAAAAATTTTGAATATGTATATATTAATGGTGGGGCAAGAGGAGTAATTTTAAAGATTAAATTTAGTGATTTAATAAAAATATTAAAGCCATTATTTTTTAAAAACATTTAAAGAATATAAAATAAAATTTAACAAAAAATAATTTTAGAGGTAAATAAATAGATGAAGAAAGTTAAAGCTATTAGCTGGAGAACATTTTTACTACTTTTTTTATTGGTTATCTTTTTTTATTTTTTTTCTTATAAAATGGGACTTGCAAATTTTGTTTCAACATTAATGAAAACATCACATGATCTTTTATTAAATACATGTTTTTTTATTATGGCTCTTTCTGTTATTGCTGGTGCTTTTGGAAGTTTTCTTGTTGAATTTGGTATAATTTCACTTTTAAATAAATTACTAGCACCTATAATTAAAATATTTTGGAGATTACCTGGTGCAGCTGCAATAGGAGCACTTTCAACATATATTTCTGATAATCCAGCTATTATTGCTTTAACTAAAGATAAAAATTTTATAAACTATTTTGAAGAATATCAAAAACCTGCATTAACAAATTTTGGGACATCTTTTGGTATGGGTTTGATTATTACAGGGTATATGTTTTCAAAAGGTTTTTTTATAGAAGCTTTAATAGGGAATATTGGGACAATTTTAGGTTCAATTGTTTCTACAAGACTTATGATTTATTACTCAAAAAATTATTTTAAAACCCATAAAGAGCATAAGCATTTAATTTTTAACCAATCAAAAGAAGATTTTATTAATTATAGGTATATAAGAGAAGGAAATTATTTTCAAAGATTTATAGATTCTCTTTTAGATGGTGGAAAAAATGGACTTGAAATGGGACTTCAGATTATACCAGGTGTTTTAATTATATGTACATTTGTTTTGTTTATTACATTTGATTCAGGTGGGCAGTATAATGGTTCTGCTTATCAGGGAGTACCTATTTTGCCATTTATTGGAGGTTTAATTTATAAACCAATAAAATTATTATTTGGTTTTTCTTCACCTGAGGCTATAGCTTTTCCTATAACTTCACTTGGAGCTGTTGGGGCAGCTTTAGGACTCGTTCCTAAATTTTTACAGGCAGGTCTTATTAAGGGAAATGATATTGCTGTTTTTACTTCCATAGGAATGACTTGGTCAGGTTATCTTTCTACACATGTTGGAATGATGGATGCTCTTGGATATAGAGAACTTACAAGTAAGGCAATATTTTCTCATACTATTGGTGGTATTTTTGCAGGATTTATTACAAATTTGATTTATATCTTATTTAAGTTAATATTTAAAATTTAAAATAATATAAAATATGAAATCTTTTAAATTTATGATAAATTAATAATTTTTATTTATAAAATTCAATAAACATTAATTTCCTTATTCTTAAACTTTAAATAATATTATTGAAAATTATACTAAACCTATATAAATAAAATTATAGTCATTTTTTTAAAATTTAATTATTAAAAAATTACTTCAAAATATAAAATTTTCTTAAATTAATATACTTTAGATAAGAAACTAAAAAATTAATTATTAATTTATAAAAAAATAAAAGGAAAAATTATGTATAATTCAATAGATTTAAAAATTACTAAATATAAAATATTAAGTGAGCTTATACTAAAAAATATAAAAATAGTTTTAATTGCAATATTAATAATAATTATTTCAAATTTAATTAATATTTTTATTCCATTAATTACAAAAAATATTATCGATAATTCTATAAAAAATAAAGATTTAAGTAGTTTTTATAATCAAATATTTAAATTACTCTTATTGATAATTATTTATAGTTTTATTAACTTTATAGATATTTATGTAAATGAAAGTTTAGGGCAAAATATACTTTTTTCATTGAAAAAAAAAGTTTTTGATCACTTAATTTACCTTCCATCTTCATATTTTGATAAAACACCTGTTGGTAAATTTATATCAAGAATAGAATCTGATGGTGAAGCTGTAAGAGTTTTTATAACTAATTCTGTTTTATTGATATTAAATGATATAATTCTTTTTACTGGTATGATAATTATTATGTCAAAAAATTCTATTTATTTAACTTTAATAATGTTTTCTGTCGTTTTGCTATTAGCATTATTTTCAATATGGTATAGAAATAGAATATATCCTATATGGAAAAAATTTAGGTTCTTTTTTTCAAAAATGACTGGTGTAATTTCTGATATAATAAAAGGAGCAAACATTATAAGAATTTTTAATCTTGAACCATGGGGTATAAAAAAGGTTAACGAAGAGCTAAAAAAAATATTTATTCTGGGGAAAAAAGGAGATTTTATTGATTCATTGTATTTTAATTCACTCTGGATCTTTGAATCTCTTGCTATAACATTAATAATATGGATTACTGTTTTTAAACCTCAAATAGTTAAGGTTAGTTTTTCTGTTGGACTTTTATTTTTATTTATTTCATATATAAAACAATTTTTTGGACCTATTAGAAATTTAACTCAACAATTTCAAGAAGTTCAAAAAGCTTTTGCTTCACTTTCAAGAATAGAAGAGATATTAAATAATGAAAAAGAATGCTTTTCTGGTGTTGAAATAAAAAATTTCAATCAAAAAATAGTATTTGATAAGGTTTCTTTTTCATATGATAATAAAAAACAAGTCTTAAAAGATATATCTTTTGAAATAAATAAAGGGGAAAAGGTAGCACTCGTTGGTAGAACTGGTTCTGGAAAAACAACTATAATTTCATTGTTATTAAGGTTATATGATGGTTATGAAGGTTCTATAAAAATAGATGGAATTGAATTAAAAGATATTTCAAAAAAAAGCTTAAGATCCTTGTTTTCAACTGTTTTTCAAGATATTTTTTTATTTGAAGATACAATAAGAAATAATATAACTATTGGGAAAGATTTAAATGATGACTATCTTTTTAAATATCTAAAAAAAATTGGAATTGATGATTTTTTTAAAAGATTTCCAGAAAAATTTTCAACTTTAATTGGAAATGATTCAACAAATATATCAACAGGAGAAAAACAACTTATTTCAATAGTTAGGGCATATTTAAGAGAATGTGAGATTTTGATTTTTGATGAAGCTACTGCTTCTATAGATAAAAACACAGAGGATATTATTTATAAATCTTTAGATAAATTTTCAAAAAATAAAACTACTATACTTATTGCTCATAAACTATCTACAATAAAGAATGCTGATAAAATTATTGTTTTTTATAAAGGAAAAGTTGTTGAAACTGGAAAGTTTGATGAACTTTTACAAAAAAACGGATATTTTGCAGAACTTGTAAATGTAAAAATATAAAAAGGAATTAATTTATGAAAAATATATTTAAATATATAGGTAAATATTGGAATGAACATAAAGCAAGAATTATCATCTTAGTTAGTTTTTCTATAATATCAACTTTTATTTTAGTATATTGGCCAATTATATTAAAAAATATTATAGATTCTATAGTTACAAACCTTGAAAGTAAAAATATTACTAAAAACTTAATTATCTTTGTTGGATTATCTGTTGGCTTCGTTATTTTTTATACATCAATTCAATTAAACAGAATTTTTATAAATAGATCTTTTTTTTATAAGATGACTTTAGATTTGATTATTTTTTTATTAAAACAATCAAAGAAATTTTTTAATAAATTTAAAGTAGGAGATATAGTTACTAGAATAATAGATGATATAAGTAAAATTTCTTGGTTTAGTTGTTCTGGTATTTTTAGATTTTTCGATTCTTTTTCTGTTATTATATTTTCTATGCTGGTAATGTTTACTCTATCTATTAAAATAACTCTAATTGTTTTTATTCCTATTTTTTTAATTTTTTTAGTAGTACTTTTACTTGAAAGAAAAATAGATAAAGCATTTTCAGAACTTCAAAAAAGTATATCTGATGTAAATAGTAATATTGAAAAAGCATTTTCTTCAATAAAGATAATTAAAGGTTCAAATATGGAAGATTTTTCCATAAAAGAATTTGAAAATTTAATGAAAAAAAGAAAAAAGAGAGAATTAAACATAATTTTTCTTGATGCATTATGGCATGGATCAAATATGCTTTTTGTTAATTTTGGTTATTTTTTGGTTGTTCTTATAGCAGGTAAAAGTATTATTTTGGATAAAATTACTTTAGGTTCTTTTATTGCTTTTATGCAATATTTTGGTATTATTGTTGATTATTTCTATTCTATAATATATTTTTTTGTTGAACTAAAAAGAAATGAGATTTCTTCAAAAAGAGTTCTTGAATTATATGATAATGAAACTATTTTAAAATATGATAAAATTTATTATCAAAATTCAGAAAAATTAAAAGAGATTGACGATATTAAAAAAATTGAATTGAAAGATATATGCATTGATTTTGGAGATAGGAAATTATTTGAAAATTTTAATTTAGAAATAAATAAAGGAGATTTTATTGGTTTAACAGGAAAAATTGGAACTGGAAAATCTATTCTTTGCGATTTAATTATAGGAAATGAAGAACCTTCGAAAGGACAGATACTAGTTAACAATATACCACTTGAAGAAATTAACATTAAAGAATACAGGAAAAATTTTGGTTATGTTTTTCAGGAACCTTTTTTATTTTCAGGTACTATTAAAGAAAATATTGTTTTTAATTATGAAGAAAGAATAGATTTTAAATCATGGAAAAATATTTTAATTAATTTTTATCAAGATTATAAGAATAGAAAATTTTTTGATTTTTTTAAAAAGGTTGATTTGGATATTCAAACAAACGATGAAGAAGAACTTGATTTAGAAGATAAGAACAATAATATTGAAGAGATAACTGAAATAAAAGAAATAAATAAAATAAAAGAAATAGAAGAAAAAACAAATAAAATATTAAATAATAATAAAAATGATATAATAATTAATAATATGGAAAATCTTTATGAATCCATAAAATTTGCAAATTTAGAAGATGATATCCAGATGTTTCCTCTTGGATTAGATACTCAAGTTGGAACAAAAGGAATAATGGTTTCAGGTGGACAAAGAGAAAGGATTACAATAGCAAGAGCAATATACAAAAAACCATCCATTTATATTTTTGATGATTCAACAAGATCTCTTGATTCAAAAACTGAGAAAAAAATTATAGAAAATATTAAAAAGATAAGTAGAGAAAATACTATTATTATGGTTACCCATCGAATAGAATCTTTAAAAGATGCTGATAAAATAATAAAACTTACTTAAAATTATTAATTATAAAAATAAAATCTAAATTATTAGGAGTTTTTATGTGCGGAGTTGTTTCAATAATTTATGGAGATGAAAATAAAAAAATTGGAAATGAAGCTTGCAACTTGCTTAAAAGACTTGAGTATAGAGGATATGATTCAACAGGTGCAGCTTTTATTGATAAAAATAGAGAAATTTATTTAAGAAAAAAGGTTGGAGCTCCTTCAAAAGTGATTTTCGATTTAAATATTGATAAATTTTCTGGAAAAATATTTATAGGGCAGGTTAGGTGGGCAACTTTTGGTGCTGTAACTGATTCTAACTCACAACCACATATTGTAAATTGTTTTAGAAAACTTGGTGGGGCTCATAATGGTAATATTTCAAATACAGACTCGCTAAAGGAATTTTTAATTAATTCAGGCCATAAAGTTATTTCAGATAATGATGGAGAAATACTTGTTCATCTTATTGAGCACTTTTATGATTTAAACTTAAAAAATTATTTTGAAATTGAAAACACTTCTAATTTATTAAATAATTTAAATTCTCATTATAAAAATTATTGGGAATTTGTAAGTTGTAATTGTAATAAAAATTTAAAAAATCTTGATTTTCAAAAAATATTATTTTTTATTGATGCAATAAGAAAAGCTCAAAAAAAAATAAATGGATCTTATGCAGCATCTATAGCTGATCCTGACATAGATGGAGTTTTTGCTATAAAAGCAGGTTCTTCATTATATGCTGGAATTGGTAAAGACGAAGAAGGCGAATTTATCGTTGTTTCAAGTGATCTGACATCTGTTTTGACAAAAACAAAATTTCTAATTCCTTTAAAAGAGGGTGAAGCTATATTTTTTACTGAAAATGATTATTTCATTTTTAATATAAATGAAAATTTTTATATTCACAAACCAGAATCTAAAAGATCTAAGCTTAATATACAAGATACAGCACTTTCTCCAAGATATCATTTTTACATGGAACAAGAAATATTTTCTTCGATTTCAAATATTGATGAAGTTTTACTTTATTACTTTATAGATACTGATGAATTAAAGATATTTGATTATTTTGAAGAAAATAGAAAAAGTATAATAGAAATATTTTCAAAAATTATAAATCTTAATAATATTAAGAAAGAAGAGGATCTTAAAAATGAGGCACAAAAAATCTTTGATTCTAAATTATTTGATGAACATTATCAAAAATATAAAAATCTAATGAATAAAACAGTTATTAGAGAGTTTCTTTCAGAAGAAAAGATTTTACTTTCAGATATATTAAAGTTAAGATCCGACTATGAAGAAAAGTTAAATTTTGTTGATAAAATTATACTGTGGAAGAAAAAAAGAAAAATTATAATGTTTTTTAATTACTTAATTTACCTTTTGTTGAAAACCTATATCCATAAAGGAAAAATTTTTGCTGTAGCAAGTGGTACATCATATCATGCAGCCCTTACAGGTTCTTACTTTTTTAATAATTTGACAAAAATTCCAATAATAGCTTTAAATCCTGGTTCTTTCCGATCACAGTTTATGAATTGCTTAAATGAAAATGATATTTTAATTTTAATAAGTCAATCTGGAGAGACAAAAGACCTTGTTGATGTTGTTCAAGATGTTAAAAAAAATAATCCAAAAACCAAAATAATCTCATTTGTTAATAATGAAAATTCAAGAATTCCTCAAGAATTATCTGATTTTTATCTTCCTATTTTATGTGGACCTGAGATTGCAGTAGCAGCTACAAAATCTTTCATAAGTCAAATACTTTTATTTTATATTATATCCTTTAAAATTGGAAAAATTTTTGAGGGTAAATGTGAAGATTTTTTATTGAAAAAAGATTATAATAATAATCAAAATATCAAAGATAAAAATTTAAAAACTATTAAAGATAAAGATGATTACAATAAATATAAGGAAAAAATTGTTGAGGAATTATTAGATAATAATCTTTATAAATATATTGAAGAAATAAATTTAAAATATAATAGTGAACTTAAAGAAAATCTTATAAAAATTAAGAAATTTATTAGTGATTCTCTATACAAAACAGATAAAGATTTAACTGAAGTTGCATTAAAACTTTTTTTAAAACCTTCTATTCATATTCTTGGTACCTCTTTAATTGGTATTGCAAAAGAGGGTGCTCTTAAAATAAGAGAAGTAGTATTGAATCATACAGAAGGATATGATTCTGCAGAATTTAAACATGGACCAAATACAATACTTGGTAAAAATACAATATTTTCAATTGGAGATTTGGGAGAGCTTTATAATAATATTTTAAATTTCTTAAAAAATAGCGTTGAAAAAATTGATATAGAAAATGAAAATCTTTCTAAAATAAGAATAATAGAGTTTATAAAAATACTTTTAAAAAAAGGTCTTGAAAAGGATATTAATTTTATTGAAAATTTTAATGAAGAAAAATCTAATGATTTTGAAAAGTTATTTTATATATATCAAAAGGAATTTAATATAGAAAGATATTTTTCTAATTATCCATTAATATTTATTTGTAGTCAAGATGAAAGAGATAAAAGAATAACTATTTCACAGATACATACTCATAAAATTAGGGGAGCTGATATTATTCTTATTGCTGAAAAAGATGATGAACTTAAAAAAGCAGTTATAAATCCACCTATTAATGCTAAAGATTATTATGGAAAATATATAGAAGTACCAGAAATTGGAGATAAAAACCTATTTGTCTTTGCTGTCTCTGTTTTATTACAAAATTTAGCATTAAAGATGTCTGTTATGAAGATGAAATATTTAAACTCATTACATATTGATAACCATGGGGTTCATCCTGATGCACCTAAAAATGTTTCAAAATCTATAACAGTTGATTAATTTTAAAAAACAAATTATAGTAAATTTTATATTTAATTATTAAATTTTATTTATTGAATTTTATTATTTTTTTGTTTGATTTTTTTGGTAATGTCAAGATAATTGTGTCACCCCCCTTGAAAATTTTCATTTAATAAAAGCCTCCTCGATTAATAAAGAGTATCTTAGCTTTCTATTTTGGTATTTTAAATTCTTATCACTAAAAAATAGGTATAAAAACTTATTAGCACTATCTTCAGAATGAAAATATCCTCTAATTCTTATATTATCCTTTAATTCTTTGAAACACCTTTGGCGCCAAT
>Ga0209809_1000017_pt1 | contig 196898 bp, 177 predicted proteins | sample YNPMSTMetaG_FD_186172 | JGI IMG/M metagenome (GOLD analysis project Ga0209809, IMG submission 186172) | Anoxygenic and chlorotrophic microbial mat microbial communities from Yellowstone National Park, USA - YNP MS-T MetaG (SPAdes) (version 2) ...
GGCAGGGGACGGCGCCGGTGGAGAGGCCCTGTTCGACGGCGCCGCGGACGTAGTCTTTGGCCAGGACCTTGGGGAAGCCGGCGACGTCGTAGATGTACTTTTCGGGGTAGACGGCGATGAGCTGGCCGCCCAGTTCGGGGAGGGAGTCGATGATCTTGGTTTTGAGGCCGCGCATGCCGGCGTAGAAGGCGGCAAACAACCCGACCGGTCCCCCACCGATGATCGTCGTGTCGAAGACGTCGTGCACTGCCATTGTTTCATCACCTCCGCACCAATCCTGGTGCACCCGTTCCGCACACCATGGGCCGGAAGCAGGTCCCCGCAGGGAACGCACATCAGCAATACAGTATAACCTGTTGCGACCGGCGCACGCTATCCGCGCGTCGAATGGGCGATTGGATAGCTGACAGGACCGGAGGCGGCGCGCTGAAATGGACCGCGTGCGACACCCCAGTCGACCGCAGGAGCAGGTTCGCCGGCCGGGTGATCGGGTCGTGCGGCGTGCCGTCGCACCGCGTGAAGCGGTACGCTTGCCCAAACCACGGCAGCCACGACGGCCCCGGCCGATCGCGTTCCGGCTGGTTCTCGGCTTTGCCGGTTTGATTCTGACCGGAACGCTCCTTTTGAGTCTCCCCCTCGCTGCGGCTGACGGACAGCGCGCCGGAGTGATCGACGCGCTCTTCACGGCAACCTCAGCGGTTTGCGTGACAGGGCTCGTGGTCCGCGATACAGCGACGAACTGGAGCGGCTTCGGCCAGGTAGTCATTCTCCTGCTGATCCAGCTGGGAGGATTCGGCTTCGCAACGAGTGCGACGCTCCTGCTCGCTTTGCTCGGTGTTCGTCCGACGCTGCGTGATCGCTTGGCCTGCGGGATGAGTTTGGGCGAAGCGGGACCCGGCGGGGTGGTGCGGCTTTTGCGCCGACTCGCCGGGCTGACGCTGGCGATCGAAGCAGCCGGTGCGATCGCGCTCTTGCCCGCTGCTTTGGCTGCCACCGGTTCTCTCGGGAGCGGCCTCTGGTGGGCGGTGTTTCACAGTGTCTCCGCGTTCAACAATGCGGGTTTCGACGTGGTGGGGGGCTTCCGCTCCCTCACGCCCTACCAGCGGGAACCGCTCGTGCTGGTACCGGTCGCGATCCTGGTGATCCTCGGGGGCCTGGGCTTCGCGGTGCTTTCCGATGTCGTCCGCGAGCGTCGCTGGGGTCGCTTAACGCTGGACAGCAAGCTGGTCCTCGTGACGACAGCGAGCCTGCTGATCACCGGAACGCTCCTGTTCCTCGCGTTCGAGTGGAGTAACCCGCGTACCTTGGGACCACTTCCTTGGCCGGACAAGGTTCTGAACGCCTTGTTCTATGCGGTCGTGCCGCGCACCTCCGGCTTCAACTCGCTGGATGTCGCGCACCTGAACGATGAATCGCTTTTCGTGACGATCGGGCTAATGTTCGTCGGAGGAGCCAGTGGGTCGTTTGCGGGGGGCATCAAGGTGCAGAGTTTTGCGGTCCTGCTCCTCGCGGTGTGGGCGGTTCTCCGGGGCCGCCCGCACGTGGCTGCCTTCGGTCGGGAGGTCGCGAGCGAGTTCGTCTTCCGCGCGATGGCGATCGCCTTGCTCGCAGTGGCACTCGTGTTTTTGGCCAGTTTCGTGATCTCGCTGATCGAGCCGTTCGGGTTACTCGCGATCTGGTTCGAGACGACCTCGGCCTTTGGGACGGTCGGCTCGAGCACGGGGATCACGCCGCAGTTGCACGACGCGAGCAAGGTGGTGCTCGTCGCGACGATGTTCGCCGGGCGATTGGGGCCGCTCACGTTGGCGCTCGCCTTGGCGGAGCGGGCGCGGCCAGAGCCGATCCGCTATGCTCGGACAGCGATCGCACTCGGCTGATTGGCATGATCGCCGTCGCTGCATCCACCGCTTCCTGGCCTCGTTCTGCAGGGTTGACGGGCACAGCGAACGTGCGTAGGCTTCAGGACGCGTCCGGTTTGGAGCGATGACCGGCGCGAGAACGGGCATCCACTGTGGATGGTTCACCTCGGTCAACGCATCCGAGTCGCCCCCGATCAGGAGTGCGGCGTCCCGGAGATCGCATTGTCCGCCGCGAACCGTTGCCGAGCGAAGTGATCCGGCTCCGTCTCGTGCCGCGTCGCCGGATCACGCTTCCCCTGCTCGTGGTCCTGTGGCTCATCCTGGGTGGAGCAGTGGTGATCGGTATGCTGCTGCTGCGCTGGCCGGCGACCTGGCAGCATGCCGCGGGACCATCGTGGTGGGAAGCGTTTTTCACTGCCCTGTCCGCGACGTGTACGGCTGGCTTTGCTCCCCTGGATGTGGCGACGACCTGGAACCGCTGGGGCCAGCTGGTGATCCTGCTGCTCGTCGAGGCTGGCGGCCTGGCCTATGTCGCGATAGCGGTCCTCCTGCTGTCAGGGATCGCGCGGCGCACGACCGTCTTCGAAGCGCACCACGTACTCGGAATGCGGCTCGGGGAGGAGCAGCTCGGTGAACTCTGGCCGCTCGTCCGTCGCCTGCTGGTCGCGACACTCCTCGTCCAGTTCGGTGGCATGCTGCTCCTCTTGCCAGCGAGCTGGCGGGAACACCAAGACGGTGCTTCTGCGCTGTGGTGGGCCATGGCGACGGCAGTCACGGCTTTTCACAACGCTGGTTTCGATTTCGAGCCGGGCTACCGCGGATTGGCCGCGTACCAGCGTGACTGGGGGGTAGTGCTTTCGGTCGCCATGCTGGTGCTGATCGGATCGATCGGCTTTCCGACGCTCTCGGATCTCGTAACGCGGCGCTCCTGGCGCCGGCTCTATCCAAATACGCGCCTCGTGCTGGTGACGACCGCGCTTCTGCTTTCGATCGGGACATTGGGGATCTGGTTTCTGGAGCGCTCGAATGCGGCGACACTAGCCGGTGTACCGTGGTATCAACAACTGCTCGACGCCTTTTCGGTGACGGTGAGCCGGACCGGTGGCCCACGGGTGATCGATACGCGGATGCTGGGAGAAGAGACGTCGTTCTTCCTCGGTGGGCTGACATTCATCGGTGGGGCGAGCGGCTCAGTCGCTGGCGGCGTGAAAGTCCAAACGTTCAGCTTGCTCCTCTTGGCGATTCTGGCGACGATCCGTAGCAGCCAACGGGTCGTCGCTTTTAGCCGCGAGGTGCCGGATCGCCAGGTCTTCCGTGCCCTGTCCATCGCGGTGTTCGCGCTCTCGGTGACGTTCGCTGGGACAGTCTGGCTCGCCTTTCTCGTTCCCGACACATTGCCGGTGGTCTGGCTGTTGGTCGTCCAGGCTTTCAGCTTGGCGGGCGCCGAAAGCGAACTCCTGGCTGCACTGGGAACGCCCGGTCAGCTCGTGCTGGCGTTCCTGATCGTCCTGGGGCGCTTCGGCCCGCTCGGGTTGGCGCTGATCTTCGCGACGCAGGTCTCGCGGGAAACGGTGCATTACGCTCGAGAAACGGTGCGACTGGGCTAGGGGGCGGGGATGCGGAAACAGTTCATGGTCCTCGGTGTCGGTCGATTCGGCAGTGCCGTCGCCATCGAGCTCGAGCGACTCGGGCACGAGGTCTTGGCGATCGATCGATCCGAGCGGGCTATCGAGGCAGTAGCCGACTATGTGACGCACGCGGTCACGGCGGATGTCACCGATCTGGAGGTGCTCCGAACGCTCGGGGCGCAGGATTTCGACGCTGCCGTGGTCGCGATCGGGGCAGACGAGCGCTCGAGTATCATGGCGACGGTACTGCTCAAGAAGCTCGGCGTCCGCTTCGTCCTCGCCAAGGCGCAGAACCAGCTGCACGGCGATATTCTGACGATGGTCGGCGCCGACCGCGTGATCTATCCGGAGCGCGAGACAGGCATTCGGGTCGCTCATAGTCTGACGATGCCGCTGGCGAAAGATTATTTCGACGTCGGGCCGGGTTATGGTCTCGCCAAAGTAGTGGTTGATCAGCGGATGGCGGGCAAGACACTGGCAGAACTGGACCTGCGAGAGCGGTTCGGGGTCACGCCGCTTTTCCTCCGGCGCGGTGATCGCGTCATCATGAACCCTCACCGCGAGGAACGCGTGCAAGTCGGTGATGAGCTGACGATCGCTGGCCGAGACGAGCAGCTGCAGCAGGTGCTGCTGCTCTAGCGTGATCGGAGGAACCAGCGGTGCGGGGGACAGGAAAAGGCGAGGCGACATCATGAAGTTGGCGCGGATTCTCGTCGATGGGACGCCGACTGCAGTGATCGTCGAGGACGGAGTGGCCTACGAGGCACACGGTGACTGGTTCGTTGGCGAGCCACGCCGTGGACGAGAACTCGGGCTCTTCGAAGCGTTCACGGTGCTCCCACCGGTCGAGCGGCCGAGCAAGATCGTCGCGGTGGGGCTGAATTATGCGGCGCACGTGACCGAGAACGACCCCAGCCGAAAGATCCCAGACGAGCCGGTGCTGTTCCTCAAGCCACCCAGTGCCTTGCTCGGCCACGGCGGAACGATTCTCCTTCCACCAGGGAACCGGATCGACTACGAGGCAGAACTGTGCCTCGTCATCGGGCGGCGGGCGCAGCGCGTGCCGGAACCGTCCGCACTCGATTATGTACTCGGGTACACGTGCGGCAGCGATGTGAGTCACCGTGACCTGCAATACAAGGACGGGCAATGGGTGCGGGGAAAGGGGTTCGACACGTTTTGCCCGCTCGGCCCGTGGATCGAAACGGAACTCGATCCCAGTGATCTCGCCATCGTCTCGCGTCTGAACGGAGAACCCCGCCAGAACAGCCGGACGAGCCAGATGCTCTTTCCCCCCGCCTTTCTCGTTTCCTTCATTTCACAGGTCATGACGCTCGAGCCGGGTGATGTGATCATGACGGGGACACCGTACGGGGTCGGTCCCATGGTTCCTGGCGACGTGATCGAGGTGGAGATCGAGGGGATCGGCATGCTCCGGAACCTGGTCGGTGCGCGCGAAGACCGTCGTTGAGGAGGGTGCGGTGGCCGAGTCACCGGACTGGCTTCGCTTTTTCTCGTTGATCGGCCGCCTGAAGACGCTCCGCCGGCAAGGTTGGATCGATCGTGGTGTGCACGAGCCGGAGTCGGTCGCGGACCACAGCTTCCGGCTGGCGCTCATGGCGTGGGTGCTGGCGCAGGCGCGTCCCGACTTGAATGCCGAGCGTGCGGCGGTCATCGCGCTCGTCCACGATGTCGCGGAGGCGATCGCTGGTGACTGGACGCCCTTCGATGCAGCGTTGCGCGCGGGGGCCGACCGTCAGCGACTCTTCCGGCAGCGACCACGTTACGATCCGGAGGCAGAAGCGCAGAAGGCGGCAGCCGAGCGTGCGGCGCTCCAGGAGTTGGCGGAGTTGCTCCCAGCTTCGGTCGGGCAGCGCTTGCTCCAGACGTGGGAAGAGTACGAGACGGGTCATTCCGCCGAAGGGCGCTTCGTGCGTCAGCTGGACAAGATCGAGACCGTCTGGCAAGCGCTCGAGTATCGGGCACGGCAACCTGAGCTGATCGTCGACTCGTTCGTCCTCGGGGCACTCGAGGAGGTGACCGATCCGGCCCTGCGCGACCTCCTGGTGGCAGCCCTCGCCGCAGAAGGTTGGAGCGTGTCCGAAGGGGCCTGAAGGACGGAGCCGGCTCGCGTGCGACCCGACGAAAGGAGGGGGCGATGCCGCTGCTGGGCGAGTTCGTGATCATCCTGGCGTTGCTGGCTCTGAACGGCTATCTCGCGGCAGCGGAGATCGCGGTCGTCTCGGTGCGCCGGGCTCATCTCCACGCCTTGGCCGAGGAGGGCGACGCTGCTGCTCGGCTCGTCTTGCGACTGCTCGAGCAGCCTTCCCGATTGCTCGCGACGATCCAGGTCGGTGTGACGCTGGCGACCTTCTTCACCTCAGCGGTCGGAGCCGTCTCGCTGGCCGAGCCACTGGGGACCGCGCTCGCGCGCCTGCCGATCGGCAGAGACCAGGCCGCGGCGATAGCGCTTGTCATGGTGACGGTCAGTCTCTCGTTTACCAGTATCGTGCTCGGTGAGCTGGTCCCCAAGACACTCGCGGTGCAGCACGCTGAACGGCTCGCGCTGCTCAGTGCGCGACCGCTGGCCTGGCTGGCTCGGATCGCGGCGCCGATCGTGTGGTTGCTTTCCGGCGCGACGAATGTCGTTCTACGGGTACTGGGTGTCCGGCATCCTGGTCGGGTGCCGAGCGTGACGCGCGAAGAGCTCTTGACGCTCCTGGACGTAGCGGCGAGCGAAGGAGCGGTGAGTCGCGAGGAAGCTCGCCTCGTCGAGGACGCGTTCGAGTTCGGGGAAATTACCGTACGGACCGTCATGATTCCGCGCGTCGATATGGTCACTGTGCCCGCGGATGCTCCACTCAAGCAGGCGGTCGAGCAGTTCTTCCGGACCGGACTGTCGCGTCTACCGGTCGTCGGGGAATCGCCGGACGACGTCCGGGGCATCCTCTATGTCAAAGATGTGTTTCGCATCGTGTGGCAGCAGCCGGAAGCGAGGACGCAGCCCTGCCACCGCTTCGCGCGTCCGGCCGTCTATGTCCCTGAACATACGCCAGCCCGACAGGCGTTGCGCCTGCTCCGGATGCGTCGCACCAAGATCGCCATCGTGGTCGACGAGTTCGGTGGAGTCGCTGGCTTGGTCACGCTCGAGGATCTGCTCGAGCGGATCGTCGGCGAGATCGCGGACGAGTTCGATCCGGACTACGAACCATTGCGTGAGATCGCCCCGGGCGTGCTGGAAGTGGATGGGCGCGTCTCGTTGGACGAACTCCTAGATCGGCTGGAGTTGGACGAGGAAGAGCTCGGTGCCGAGTTCGAGGCGGAATCGGTGGGTGGGGTGATCACCGAGTGCTTGGGCCGCTTCCCAGAGGTCGGTGACGTCGTCGAACTCGGGTCGCTCGAGCTGGAAGTGCGCTCGATGGAGGGACGCCGGGTCCGGCTGGTGCGGGTGACGTATCGACCAGAGTCGCGCGAAGAGACGGGGCTGGAGAACTGAATCGGTTCCGGTCGCGTTCCCATCCCAGATAGGTTAGGACAACGGATGCGATGCTCGCGGTGGGTTGCCGAGGGGTGCTTCTCCCCCGGCTCGACCGTCGCGGTGCGGCTCCGCGTGACCGGAAAACGTAAACGGTGCGAGACCGGATGCGTCGGCGGAGCACGGGCAGCGTGGTGATTGCGCGCGCTCCGATCGAGCGTCTTTTCAAGCAGGATCGCGGCATCCGGCAACGGGGGCGGGCGGACGCGATCGGATAACGCTGCCGGCACGCCGAGGCGTGTTGCAGCGTGCCGACGGGGTGAGTGTGCCGGTGACGTGCCCTGTGCTTCCTGAGAAGTCGCTGCTCCGAGTTGTCGCCTGGGGTCGCGTCTTGTGTGTAGTCTCCCGTCTTGCTACACTGCGAGTATCGATCGGCGGTTCGATCGAGAGCCGACCCAGCGAGGTGAGTCGTGCAGCAGCCCGGGCGGACGATCGTCGGCGTTGCGCTCGCCCTGCTCGTGCTCGTCGTTGCGACGACGGTCCTCGTGCTGCTCATCGAGCGCCGAGGCCCCCCACAGTATCCGCCGGACTCACCGGAAGCAGCGGTCATGACGTACATCGAAGTGCTGCGCCGCAATGACCCCGAGCAAGTACTCGCTTCGCTTTCCAGCGGATCCCGACGCGTCTTGGAGCAGCGCGAACGGATCGAACCCTACTACGATTTCAAAGCCGAACTCCGTGGTGCGAGCGAAAACTTGCGGACGGCTCGCGTGCGGATCGACGGAGTCGAGATTCGCGGCGAGCGGGCGGTGGTGACGCTGTCGATCGAGCGGACTAGTGCAGGACTCGAGCCGGGCTTCCCGTTTCCCATCGTCGACGGTGGTTCCTACTCCTATCAGCGGACTCTCGTTCTGGTCCGCGAGGACGGGACGTGGAAAATTGACGAGCTCGCTTTCTACCTGTGACACCGGTGCGACCAGCAGGTAAGCCGGGGGAGCGCTGAACATGGCGATCGCTCGCCGGTTGTATCTCTACGGTATCGCCGCCATTGCGCTCGCCGTCTGGGCGGTCGGCGCGGTGCGCCTCCTGCGGGAACTGGGGATGGCGCTGTGGGAACTGCTGGGGCGACCGGCGGTGATCGGGGATCCAGAGGCGTTCCGCGCTCGACTGAGTCTCAGCGTCGCGCTCCTGCTCGTCGGTTTTCCCATCTGGGCTGTGCACTGGTGGTTGGTCGAGCGTGCTGTGAGGATGGATGCGGCCGAACGACGATCCGCGGTTCGTGCCGCGTTTCTCGCGGCTGTTCTGGCGGCGACGTTGGGTTTTTGGCTGGCAAGCGTGGTGGAGCTCGTTCGCTTGGCGCTCCTCTGGCTGTTTGGTGTCTCCGAACCAGGCGTCATGAGCGTTCCCCGTGTGCTGGACGAGCTGGCGGTCTTGGCCGTGGCCGGGACCCTCTGGCTGGGACACGCGCGACTCGCCCGGAAAGAACAGCGCGATCCGCAGAGAAGAGAACTGGCAGATTGGTTACCGCGCCTGTACGGGAACGGTGCAGCGGCGACTGGGCTCGTCGTGCTCGTCGTCGCGACCGCGAATCTCTTGCGCATCGGACTCGATGCCGTGCTGCTTCCCGACGCGGTTACCGGCACGCTCCGCTTTGCACTGGCGAGTGCGATCGGCCTGCTGGTTGGGGGTATTCTCGCTTGGAGCGTCCACTGGGCCGAAGCGCTCAGTCTGGTGTCGGCCTCGTCTCCGGTGGCCGAGCGCGAGCTCCGCTCGCTCGTCCGCTGGACGTATCTTGGATTCATCGTGTTCGTGAGCTTTTTGGCTGTGCTGGTCGCCTGTGCAGCTGTGCTGGACGATGTTCTAACCTGGATGCTGGGAATCCCGGATGGAGAAAGCCGTCAACGTGTACGTCAGCTGCTCGATCCGGTGACGTGGCTGCTGCCGGCTGCCTTCTCGTGGTTCTATCACCGACGCGTTATGCAACAGGAAGCTGCGGTTCTGGCGGGGCATCCGAGCGCTGGACCGGACTGGGCACGCGGCGTTTCCCGCTTTCTGGTCTACCTTTCTGCCTTCGCCAGTCTTGCCCTGGCTGTGTTCGGGCTCGGCGGGTTGGTCGGGCTGCTTCTCCAGGCGCTCATCGCTGCCCTGACGACCGTACCGTTGGGAACCTGGCGTCCCGACTTGGCATTTCAACTGCCACCGGCAGTGGTCGGTGGCGTCGCCTGGCTGGTGCTCTGGCGGGACGTGCTGGAGCGTTCGCTGCGGGAACCGGAGTCGGAGCGCACCAGCCTGAGTCGGCGAGTGTACCTTTACGGCGCGCTCGGCTCGAGCGTTTTGGTGATCCTGGGTACAGCCGGTTTCGTGCTCTACCAACTCATCAGTGTCGTGCTCGGTATCCGAGAAGCAGCCACTGCTCTCTCGGAGGCTGCACCGGCTTTTGGTTTCACGCTGGTCGCGCTCGGAGTACTTGTCTACCATGGAGCAGTGTTGCGAGCGGACACGCGCGCCGCGGCTGCTCGGCCAGCGAGCATGGCTGTTCGGCTCATCCTGCGTCTCCCGCCGGAAAGCGACGTGGATGCGGTGATCCGGGAATTAGCCGATCATGTGCCACCAGGAGCGACGCTCGAGCGAGCGAACTGAAGCGGACGACCACGCTGGCGCTCGAGATCGCAGAGCGCGTGCAAGAGTGCGATGGCGAAGAGTTCCCGGCGCTGGCGTCGGCCTCCGGTAAGGAGGGCGACAGTGCCACCTTCACTGGGCGTCGCGGTCATACCGAGCGCGCGGAGGGCGCTGGCGAGTTCTTCCCCATGCAGCACGCGCCCGGCGACCGCCGGTGGAAGAGCGAATCGCTCCGCGCCCCCGATGCCCACGCAGCCGTCGCGGTCGACGACGACTGCCCAACTGACGGCGTAGAGGCGCCCCAGCGGGCCAGCGGCCACACCCGATTCGAGCCCGATGCCGTAGTCGGCATCTGCGCTGTCGCGAACGACTCGTGCGCGCGCGAGCGCTCCAGCCACCGTCTCCTCGTCGCTGAGCGGTTGGGCCCGCACACCGCTCGGCACGCTGAGGCAGTGCAACTCCCAACGCGACCAGAAAAGGGGTGCGATCTCCTGAACCGCTGCGCGTTTCGCGGGTCGCTTCGAGCCGAGTGCTAACCGGATAGAGGGGGACGGCGTGTGCATGGCTCAGGCGACCTCGCGTCGCAGCGTGGTCATGGCCAGAACGAGCATCAGAAGGGCGAAACCGGTGAGGAAGGCGAGGTGAGGGAGAAGATCGTCAAGCCCGTGTCCGCGCAGCATGACAGAGCGTAGGGCATCGTTTGCCCAAGTGAGCGGGAGCACGCGAGCTACCCACTGGAGTGGACGCGGCAAGCTGGTAACGGGCCAGATGATCCCGGACAGGAGCCCCTGCAGCGAGATGACGAGCGGGATGAACTGGACGACCTGAAGCTCCGTGCGAGCGAAGGTCGAGAGGAAGATACCGAGATTGACCGCACCGAGCGTGAGGAGCACGGTCAGAACGATGACCAACCAGAGCGCGCCGACGGTGTGGACACGCAAGACGTACACCGTGAAGAGAACGGTCAGGATCGACTGGATGAGTGCGTAAAAAGCGAACCCGAGCATGTAGCCGAGCACGATCTCCGCGCGGTCGAGCAGGGAGACGATGAGTCGCTCGATGCTTCCGTGTAGACGTTCGCGGAGGAAGGAGACCGACGTGAGCAGGAAAACGAAGAAAAAGGCGAAAAAGCCGATGAAGACCGGCGCGAACGTGTCGAGTTCGTCGAAAACGGGACTCCCGGTCACGTAGTCGCTGCGGAGATGGAGCTGGCTACTCCCACCGCCAGTCGCCCGCAGCGCTGCCTGCACGAGTGCTTGGCTGACGATCGCACTCACTTGGCGCGCTTGTCCAGGTTGTGAACCATCGAGGACGAGTCGCGCGGTCGGCCCTCGAGCACTCGACTCGAGAAAGACGGCACCAGCGATCTGGCCAGCGCGGACGCGGGCGATCGCCTCATCGGGTGCCATTGGTTCGACACGCACGGGGAAGACGGCCAGCTCACGAGCGATCGCCTCGCCTCCTGGAGTGTCTGCGGGGCTCAGAGCGATCGTCGGAGTTCGAGCGCTGCCGCGGTAGACGTAGCCGAGGAGGGCGAGAATGACGAGCGGGGCGAGGAAGATGAGTGCGAGTGAGCGGCGGTCGCGACGGATCTGCCGGATGATGCGGAACGAGATGGCCAGGACGCGCTGCCAGCTCATCGTGCCGGCTCCACGGGAAGGAGCGGTTGGCCGGCCAGAACGAGGAAGGCGTCTTCCAGTGACTCCTGGCCGGTCGCTGCCCGCAGGGCAGCTGGCGTGTCGCTGGCCAGCAGTCGACCGTTGCGCAGGAAGCCGAGGAGATCACAGCGTTCCGCCTCGTCCATGCTGTGAGTCGAAATGAGCAGCGTCGTGCCGGCCGAAGCCAAGGTGCGGAAGCGCTGCCAGAGCACGCGTCGCAAGAGTGGGTCGAGTCCGATGGTCGGCTCGTCCAGAACGAGGAGATCGGGCTCATGGAGGAGCGCGATGGCCAAGGAAGCACGCTGCAGCATGCCGGTCGAGAAGCGATACGAAGGACGATCGAGCCAGGCGAGCAGGTCGAGGTCGGTAGCGAGCTCGTCAATCCGATGCTCGAGCTGTTGGCGCGGCACGCGATAGACAGCGCCGAAGAACGCGAGATTTTCGCGCAGGGTCAGATCGGGATAGAGGGCCGGTGACTGTGGCATGTAGCCGATCCGTGCAGCGATCTTCCGATCGGGCATCGGTGTGCCGAAAATGAGCAGCCGTCCCTCGCTGGGGCGCAGTGCCCCAACCACCATGCGGAGAAACGTCGTCTTGCCGGAACCGCTCGGCCCGAGCAGGCCGTAGATCACCCCACGAGGAATCACGACCGAGAGACGGTCGATCGCACGCAGTGGACCGAAGACTCGAGAGACGTCGACCGCCTCCACTGCATGCTCCGGCATGCATACTTCTCGTGCTCGCGCCTCGTCTTGCGCCGTTCGTGCCCTCGCTATCCAGATCATAGCGCGAATCCGACCAGGGTACTGCGCGCGAGACGGCGAGGCCGTCGCTTTCATCCGGCGACTCAGGGTGCAGGTGCTCGATCGTATTCCGTCCGATGCGTGCCCTGTCAACGGAGTGGTGGGAATGGCGCTTCGCCGGCACGTTCCATTCCAGAGTACATCACGTGGAGAAGATGTGGAATCAGTAGGAAGAAAGAGCAGGTTTCCTCCTTTCCATACGTAACCGTAGGCACTCTCTTCAGAATGAGACAAGCGTCAAGTTTCGGAGGGTAGTCGACTGCTATCCGATACGACAGCCCTCGCGTTCGGCTCTCGAGCAGGCTCTCCTGCCCGAGTACGACGAGCGTCTTGTTCCTCCCGGACGGCTGCGGATCGAGGCGCTTGACGAGCGCTCGCAACTTCTGTATGATTTTTTTGCTATCTGGTTGCACAGCGTGCCGCGACTCGGGAGAAGGTGTAGCAGTGCGTTTGCCGGTCCGCGATGAGGCGCTGGAAGCGCTGCAACGCGACACCTACGATGTGCTCGTGATCGGTGGCGGCATCACGGGAGCAGGTGTGGCGATGGATGCCGCCGCGCGCGGCTTGCGGGTCGCGTTGGTCGAGCGTCGTGACTACGCGAGCGGAACGAGCCGCTGGTCCACGAAACTCGTCCACGGCGGGATTCGCTACCTCCCACAACTCGACATCGGCTTGGTGCACGAGGCTCTGGTCGAGCGGGGGCTCCTCCTACGCAATGCTCCTCGCCTGGTCGAGCCGTTACTGTTCGTCTTGCCACTTTATCGGTTTCTTCGACATCCGCTCGGTTTGCGCTGGGTCCCACCGCATCCTCTGCTCCAGACACTGTTCGTTTGGACCGGGTTGCTGACCTATGATCTGCTGGCAGGCCGGCACAATATCGGACGACATCGGCGGATGTCTACCGAGCAGGTCAGCGAGATGGTCCCAGTGCTGCGCCGCGATGGGTTGGCGGCGGCCTTTGGTTACTACGACGCGCGGACGGATGACGCTCGGCTCGTGCTCAATGTTTTGGCGACGGCAGCAGCATACGGTGCGTGCCTAGTCAACTACTGCTCGGTGATCGGCTTCGAGCGACAGGACGGTCGGCTGACTGCTGCAGTCGTACAGGACGAGTTGACCGGCAAACAGTTTGCGATTCGCGCGCGGCTGTTCGTGAATGCCACGGGGGTGTGGGGAGAGCAACTGGAACGGCTCACCGGGGAGAGCCCAGCGGTCCATATCGCGCCGAGCAAGGGCGTCCATCTGGTGCTGCCCCGGGCCCGATTCGCGATGCGTGACGTCGCCGTTATCTTCCCGGAGACGGCTGATCGGCGCGTTCTCTTTCTCGTGCCGTTCGGGAACATCGTGATCCTGGGAACGACAGACACCGGCACAGGGCCACTCGAGAGCCCGCTGGCGGAGGACGCGGACGTCGAGTATCTGCTCGAGCATGCCAACCAGTACCTCGACACGACACTGACCCGTGGCGACGTGATCAGTGCCTATGCCGGATACCGTCCGCTCATTCGTCGGGGGATGGTGGAGACCACGGCGCAGTTGTCTCGCTCCCACGAACTGATCGAGCATGAGAACGGTCTGATATCGATCCTGGGCGGGAAACTGACGACCTTTCGGAGGATGGCCGAGGAAACCGTCGATGTGGTCGAGCGACGGTTGGGGCGTTCCCCGCGGCATGTCACGGCACAGCTGCCGCTCGCCGGCCGCCATGATCTGGAACGTGTGGTGGGGGATGTCACGCGACAAGCAGCGGCACTCGGGCTCGAGGCGAGTGTCCCTTGGCTCCTCTGCGCGTATGGGACAGCTGCGCGGGATGTTCTGGAGCTCGCGACGCAGGATCCGGCACTCGCGCGGCCCATCATGGACGGGCTCCCGTATCTCCTGGCCGAAGTCGTCTATGCCTGCCGTTTCGAGCAAGTGCAACACATCGATGATCTCTTGGAGCGTCGCACGTTTCTCGCTTTCGTCGACTGGCATCATGGCCTCCAGTCGCTCGAGACGGTGAGCATGATCATGGCGCGTGCATTGCACTGGTCGGACATGCAGCGGGTGAGTGAGGTTGCCCGTTTCCGACATCGGGTCCAGGAGTTGTTCGGTGCCGAGTACGGGATAGCGGTGGAGTTGCGTGCGGCGCGCGCAGCGCTTCACACGGGAGGAGGGTCAGGATGAGCGGGTAATCGTCATCGCAGCGGGGGGACTGAAACGACGCGCAATATGGAGAACAGCAAGGGAAGAGGAGTGGGAGCATGGAGAAGTTCCTCGCGGAACTCATCGGGACGCTCATTCTTGTCCTCTTGGGGGATGGCGTCGTCGCTGCTGTGTTGCTGGCTCGCTCGAAGGCGCAGAATAGCGGCTGGATCGTGATCACGTCGGGATGGGCCTTCGCGGTTGCCGTCGCGGTGTATGCGACGGGGCGCATCAGCGGCGCCCATATCAACCCGGCAGTGACTATCGGCCTGGCAGTCGGCGGTGCCTTCCCCTGGAGCGATGTCCCGCTGTACATCGTCGCGCAGTTCATCGGGGCTTTCCTGGGCGCAGTCCTCGTCTGGCTAGCGTATCTCCCGCACTGGGGAGCGACGGAGGATCCTGGGCTCAAGCTGGCGGTGTTTTCCACCGGACCAGCGATCCGGAATTATCCTTTCAATCTTATTACAGAAATCATCGGGACGATGACGCTGGTTTTCGGCGTGCGTGCAATCCTGGCCAACGAACTCGCTACTGGTCTGGGGCCGCTGCTGGTCGGCGTGCTCGTGTGGGGAATCGGTCTCTCGCTCGGTGGCCCCACCGGGTACGCGATCAACCCGGCGCGTGATCTCGGCCCCCGCATCGCCCACGCGCTCCTGCCGATTCCGGGGAAGGGAGGCTCGGACTGGCAGTATGCTTGGGTTCCCGTCGTGGGGCCGATAATCGGTGGTATCGTCGGTTCGCTCTTGTTCGAATTCTTGTTGAAGTAAGACACTGAAAGGGGGAACTGCATGAAAAAGCTCATCAACGATCCCCAGCAGGTCGTCCGCGAGGCGCTGGAGGGGATGGCAGCAGCGCATCCGGATCTGATTCGGGTCAGTCTGGAGCCGAAGTATATCTATCGCGCTGATGCGCCTCGACCCGGAAAGGTTGCCGTTATTTCGGGCGGAGGGAGCGGGCACGAGCCGATGCACGGTGGTTTCGTCGGCTATGGCATGCTCGATGCTGCCTGCCCTGGTGAAGTGTTCACCTCGCCGACTCCGGATCAAATGTACGAAGCTGCCAAGCGGGTCGATGGCGGTGCAGGAGTCCTCTTCATCGTCAAGAACTACTCGGGCGATGTCATGAATTTCGATATGGCAGCCGATCTGCTGCGTGGTGAGGGCATCGCTGTCGAGAGTGTCCTGATCGCGGATGACGTCGCCGTGGAATCGAGCCTGTACTCGCAAGGGCGGCGGGGGACCGGGACGACCGTGCTCGCCGAGAAGATTGTCGGAGCGGCTGCGGAACGTGGCTATGCGTTGGATCGCTTGGCTGAACTCGGCAGGCGGGTTGCTGAAAACGGGCGGTCGATGGGTATGGCGCTCACCTCGTGCACGGTTCCGCACGTGGGCAAGCCGACATTCGAACTGGGCCCGGACGAAGTCGAGATCGGTATCGGGATTCACGGGGAACCGGGTCGATACCGTGAGCCTTTGCGGCCGGCTGACGAGATCGTGGAACGCCTGCTGGATCCGATCTTGAGCGATTTGCCCTTCCGGGCAGGCGATCGCGTCATCTGCATGGTCAACTCGATGGGCGGCACTCCGCTCCTGGAGCTGTACATCGTCTACCGGAAAGTCGCTGCGGTGTGTGCCGAGCGTGGCGTGACGATCGCCCGGAACCTCGTCGGCGCCTATATCACCAGCCTGGAGATGGCTGGTGTCTCCATCACGCTGTTGCGGGTGGACGACGAGATGCTCGAGCTGTGGGACGATCCGGTCCACACACCGGCGTTACGCTGGCGACGGTGAGCGCCGTTGCATACGGGAATGAGGCGAGCGCGGAAGGCGAGGTGGCGGGATGGATCTGACGACCGAACAGGTTCTCGCCTGGATTCAGCGCATCGCCGAGCTAATGCGACAGAACCGCGACTATCTGACCCAGCTCGATGCAGCCATCGGCGATGCCGACCATGGAGCGAACATGGACCGCGGATTCCAAGTCGCGGTCCAGAAGCTCGGCAACGAGCCTCCGAACGATATCGGGGCGATCTTCCGTACTGTGGGTATGGCGCTCCTGAGTTCGGTCGGGGGTGCCGCGGGACCTCTCTACGGAACGTTCTTCCTCGAGCTTGGGAAGCAGCATGCGGGCCGAACGACGGTGAGTGCGCAGGAGTGGGCAACCGCCCTGCGCACTGCCGTCGCTACCGTGGCCGCGAGGGGCCAGGCCCAGGTCGGTGACAAGACGATGATCGATGCGCTCGCGCCGGCTGTCGAAGAACTGGAGCGGGCACTCGCGGAAGGGGCCAGCCTGGCGGTGGCTATGCAGCGAGCTGCAGCAGCTGCGGCAGAGGGGATGCGTGCAACTATCCCCCTGCAGGCCCGGCGCGGACGAGCGAGTTACTTGGGGGAGCGCTCGGTCGGTCATCAGGATCCCGGTGCGACATCCAGCGCTCTGTTGCTGACGGCTGCTGCCGAGATCCTGGCTACCGAGTGAGGGAGGCCGCGGTAGTCCGCTGGCCGGCTGATAGGCGAGGAGTGGTGTCCTGTCGGAAAGGAAAGGGGCCACGATGAGTCGCTTCGTTCTTGCCATCGACCAGGGGACGACGAGTACCCGTGCCATGATTTTCGACCGCGAGAGCAATGTCATCGGCATGGATCAGCGTGAGCATCAGCAGATCTACCCCCAGCCGGGGTGGGTGGAGCACGACCCGCTGGAGATCTGGCAACGCACCCAGGAGGTCGTGCGTGCGGCCCTGGAGCGTGCCGGCATCGGTGGTAGCGAGATCGCTGCGGTCGGTATCACGAACCAACGCGAGACGACAGTGGTGTGGAACCGGCACACTGGGCAACCCTACCAGAACGCCGTCGTCTGGCAGGACACGCGGACCGACCAGTTGTGCGCGCGACTGGAACGGGAAGGTTATGGCCAGCTCTTCCGGGAACGAACGGGGTTGCCGATCAGTACCTACTTTTCTGGCCCCAAGCTCCGCTGGTTGCTCGAGGCGAACCCGACGCTGCGCGCCGACGCCGAAAAGGGTGACGCCCTATTCGGCAATATCGATACCTGGTTGATCTGGTGGCTCACTGGCGGCCCCAACGGCGGCGCGCACGTGACGGATGTCTCCAATGCGAGCCGAACGATGCTGATGAACCTCCGTACGCTTGATTGGGACGACGAACTCCTCCGTGTGCTGCAGATCCCGCGTCAGATGCTGCCGGCGATCCGGCCCTCGTCCGATCCCCAGACCTATGGTGCGACGACGAGCGATGGGCCGGTCGGAGCGCGTGTGCCCGTCTGCGGGGATCTGGGCGACCAGCAGGCTGCCTTGGTCGGTCAAGCCGGCCTGCAACCCGGTATGGCCAAGAACACCTACGGTACCGGTTGTTTCCTGCTTCTCAACACGGGGACAGAGATTGTCCCGTCGCAGTACGGACTCTTGACCACTGTCGCCTATCGCTTCGGAAACGGGCCGTGCGTCTACGCGCTCGAGGGGTCGATTGCGATTACCGGAGCGCTGGTGCAGTGGTTGCGCGACAATCTCGGACTCATCACGCACTCCGCGGCCGTCGAGGAATTGGCGCGCTCAGTCGAGGACAATGGCGGTATCTACTTCGTGCCCTTCTTCTCCGGTGCCTTCGCTCCCTACTGGCGCGCCGATGCCCGCGGAGTGATCGTCGGCCTCACGCGGTTCATCACCCGCGGGCATATCGCTCGGGCTGCGCTGGAAGCGACGGCGTATCAGACGCGCGATGTGGTCGAAGCGATGATCGCTGATTCGGGGATTCACCTGACCGAACTGCGTGTCGATGGCGGTATGGTGCAGAACGAGCTGCTCATGCAGTTCCAGGCGGATATCCTGAATGTGCCAGTGGTGCGTCCAGTGGTGACCGAAACGACCTCGCTCGGAGCTGCCTATGCGGCAGGGCTGGCGGTGGGCTACTGGGCAAACGAGCAGGAAATCGCGCAGTACTGGAAAGAGACAAAGCGCTGGAACCCGCAAATGGGTGAGGACCAGCGGAGTCTGCTCTATCGCGGTTGGAAGAAGGCCGTGGAGCGCAGTTTCGGGTGGGTCGAGCTGTAACGCATCTGGTTCGCGAGCGGGGCAGGCGTGGCTGCTGCCTGCCCCAGCTGGCGATGGAGCGTGGCGGCGGGTATCCGTCTACGCTCCGTCACCGTCCTGTACGCTTGCCAAGGTGGGTCGATCGATGGAGGCACCTGCGTGGTCGGTCTCGTGATCGTTTCACACAGCGCGAAAATCGCAGAAGGTACCCGTGAGTTCGCCCTGGAAATGGTCAAGGGCGTCGTGCCGATCTACGCGGTCGGTGGGGTCGCGGGCGATCGATTAGGAACCGACGTAACCAAGATCCTGGAAGCCCTGCAGGCCGCGCTCGCAGAGGCGGACGATGTGCTCGTTCTCGGTGACCTCGGGAGCTCGCTCCTCGGCGCGCGCACTGCGATCGAACTCCTCGACGAGCGTGCGCGACAGCGGGTCCGGATCAGTCAAGCAGCGCTCGTCGAGGGGGCTGTCATCGCTGCGATCGAGGCCTCGGTCGGAAAATCTCGTGACGAGGTCGAGGCTGCGGCGCGACAAGCGGTCAGCGTCGTGAAAAGCGCGCTCTAGTCTCGCGTGGCTTGCGCCGCGATTGTGGGGAGGGATTATGGAACGTGCTGTCTTCCGGCTGGTCAACCGCGCTGGTCTCCATGCCCGGCCTGCGGCGCTCTTTGTCCAGACTGCTGCGCGCTACCGATCGCAGATTCGGGTTCGCTCGCTGACTCGCGACACACCGTTCGTCGATGCCAAGTCCATTCTCACTGTGCTGACCCTCGGGGCAGAGTGCGGTCACGAGATCGAGGTGACGGTCGAAGGGGCGGATGAGCGCGAAGCGCTGATGGAGCTGAAGCAGTTGTTCGAGGAGGCCTTGGCGCGGGAGGATGCGACGGAATGAGACAAAGGGTCCTCCGCGGCGTTCCAGTAGTCGGAGGCGTGGCGGTCGGGCATTGCTGGTGGCTCCGTTCCGCTGCGAAGCTCGATCCCATGGAAGCAGAGGAGGTGCTGGGCGATCCCTTCGACCGGTTAGAGCGAGCACGTGCAGCCGCACGAATGGAACTGGAGCAGTTGATCGCGTCCGCGCGCGGTCGTCTCCCGGAGTCAGAGATCGCCATCCTCCACGCCCAACTCCTGATGATCGACGATCCCGAGCTGGAGCGAGTCTACCGGGAGGGGATCGAACAAGGGAAAGCCCCTGCGGTGAGTTGGCAGGACGCGGTGAGGACCTTTCACCAGGTGCTGTCCTCCTTGCCTGATCCCACCTTGCAGGCCCGTGCTGCAGATGTCGAAGATATCGGTGCACGCGTCCTGCGCCACCTCATCGGAGCGCCTGCCTCCCCGGCTATGCCGACGCGTCCGGTGATCCTCTGTGCGGACGATCTCGCTCCCTCTGAACTCGTCGCCTTCCCCCCGGAACGACTGCTGGGTATCGCCCTCGCCGGCGGTGGCCCGACATCGCACGTCGCGATTTTGGCTCGTGCACTCGGTGTTCCGACGATCATGGGACTGGGAGAGAGTCTCCACGCCGTGACGGAGGGAGCCTTCATCCTCCTCGATGGGAACGACGGGAAACTCGTTGTCGACCCTGATCCCGAGGAGGTTCGAGAAGTCCTGGCCGTGCAGCAGGCTCGCGATGCCGAACAGCATCGGGCCCTCCAGCTGCGTCTGGAGCCAGCACGGACACGGGACGGCTATCGGGTGGAGGTCGGCGCCAATGTCGGCCGGCCCGAGGAAGCACACGTCGCTGTCTCAGCCGGTGCCGAGGGGATCGGCTTGCTCCGTACCGAGTTCCTCTTCGTTGATCGAGAGGCACCGCCGACCGAGACCGAACAGGAGCGTGCACTCCGGACGATATTGGAGGCGCTCGATGGACGCCCACTCGTCGTGCGGACGCTCGATATCGGAGGCGACAAGCCGGTACCCTACCTGCCCTTGCCGAAGGAGTCGAACCCCTTCCTCGGGTTACGAGGTCTGCGCCTCCTCCGGCGACACGAGGAACTCCTCCGTACGCAATTGCGTGTTCTCCTGCGACTGGGCTATGCCGACCTTCGGATCATGTTCCCCATGGTCGCGACACTGGACGAGTTCCGTCGGGCACGCGCCGTCACGGGCGCGATCGTGCAGGAGCTGGAAGCAGCCGGGCAGCGCGTCGCGCCGTTTCAGCTGGGCATGATGGTCGAAGTCCCTGCTGCTGCTTTACTCGCCGAGCAGTTCGCGAAGGAGGTCGACTTCTTCAGTGTCGGGACGAATGATTTAACCCAATATGTCCTGGCGGCCGATCGGGGGCATCCGGAACTCGGCGACTATCAGGACCCGCTGCATCCGGCGGTCTTGCGGCTCATCGCCCACGTCTGCAAGGCAGCCCATGCCGAGGGACGGTGGGTCGGCGTCTGCGGGGAGGCGGCAGGTGATCGTCTGGCGGTGCCCGTCCTGATCGGGCTCGGGGTGGACGAACTCAGCGTGGCACCTTCACTCGTCGCATCGATCAAGGACGAGGTGCGGCAGTGGTCTCTCGAAGCCGCGCGAGAGGTTGCCCGGGCAGCGTTGGGCCTCAGTGATGCGCAGGAAGTGCGGATGCTCGTTGCTGAGGCGCGTGCGAGGTCCTAGCCTGGGACGAGGTTCCCCCGAAAAGTGCACGCGGATCGCTCAAAACTCTCCGCGGGGCGCGGAAAACGACTGAGCACGTGCGCCCACCACTGTGCACGCGCCGACTGCAGGGTCGTTTCAGCGAGCGAGACCAGCCACGGGACACTCGTCGAAGTGGTCACTGCGAGGCATCTGCCATGACCGGCTCCAGGAACAGCGTTGCCTGGCGATTCCAGTCGCTCTGCGGGTACCGGTCCTCGAGCCGCACGCACTGGGCCTGGAGTTCCGCGGGGAGCGATGCGATGTCGGGCCAGTCGACCTCGATCAGATTGCCAGCTGGGTCGCGCACGTAGAGCTGGACGTTCCCGTTGGGCAACTGGACGAGGAAATGCGTGAAGGTATCGCCGTCCAGGCAGCCGCGGGCGCGTGCCTTCTCGTAGACCGTGACGAGATCGTCAACGGTCAGTGCGAAATGCGCGTAGCGGCGGGCTTCTTCCGGTCGTTCGAAGATGTGGAGCTGGAGGTCACCGACCCGCAGCCATTGCACCGGATGCCCGAAATTGGGTGTTGGGATCCGCTCCAGACCGAAGACCTCTTCGTAGAAACGCACCGACTCCTCGAGATGCTCAGCGACGATGCTGACGTGGTTCAGGCTCCGTGTCGCCATTGGGCCTGCTCCCTCTGGTTCCGTCATCCACCCGACGCTCAGAAGCACCTGAAGCGTAGCACGGAGCAGAGGGCCGGCGGAAGCAGGCTGGGAGACGCGCGTCAGTGTCTTCTTGGTCAACGACGGCTCGAGAGGACACGACCGGTGATCCAGGCGATGACGATAGCCAGGAAGAGCACGATGAAGCGCATGATTTCCGCGCTTCCGAGGGACGGAGGGAAGGCCACCGGGGTCGACTCTGAGCCGGGTAGGGCGGCGATGACGACCAGCGCGACGCCGACAGCGAGGATGAGGGCGAGGATCGCGGAGCAACCGACTGCGATCCCCTCGAGGAGGTAACGCAACATGGGGATCGTTCCCTTTCCTGTCCCGCTGGAATGGTAACAGGCGGGACGGACAACAGCCTGACCGGGGCATCCTCGCTCCGCGTCTCGGGGCTCGGTCCGGCCGTGCCGGTCGTTCTCAGTGGCCGGGTTCGGCTCGTATCCGTGACCCATCTCGACCGCTCGCCGCGATGAGCCAAAGATGCCAGCATCGGCGAGCGGACGGCTCGCTGCTCTCACCCTCAGGAGCGGCTGACGGCCCGGAGTCCATCAGCGAAGACGGTCAGCGCGCGCTCGAGTTGCTCCCAGGTGATGGTGAGCGGCGGTTGGAAGCGGACCACGTTCCCCTCTTGCCCGCCGACCCCGATGAGGACCCCGTGCTCGCGGCAGTAGGCGCGGAGCGCGGCAGCGTGCTTCGCGGCTGGCTCTTTGGTCTTTCGGTCGGTAACGAGTTCGACGCCGATCATGAGGCCGAGCCCGCGTACGTCGCCGATCAGCTCGTGCTCGGCAGCCAGTTCCCGGAGTTGTGCGAGTGCCTGTTCACCCTTGCGAGCCGCTTGACCTGGCAGGTCCTCCTCCAGCATGACCTCGATGTTCGCCAGCGCTGCCGCGCAGGAGACCGGGTTGCCGCCGAAGGTCGAGAGGTGCTCGCCGGGCTGGAAGGCATCGGCGATCTCGGCGCGGGCGATGCAAGCCGAGAGCGGGAAGCCATCGGCGATCCCCTTGGCCATCACCATGATGTCCGGCTTGACGCCGTAATGCTCGATGGCGAAGAGCTTGCCGGTGCGGCCGAAGCCGCTTTGCACTTCGTCGACGATGAACAAGATGCCGTAGCGATCGAGCACCTCTTTGACGTAGCGAAAGTAATTGGCTGGCGGCACGATGATGCCGCCCTCGCCCAGCACCGACTCGGCGATGAAGGCCGCGACGTTGCCGGACGTCTGGTACTTGATCGCCCACTCGACCATGTCCGCGCAGCGCAGGGCGAGGACTACCGGATCGTCGGTCCCGAAGGGATTACGGTAGAGGTAAGGTGCCGGAGCGAACGCGACGCCGGGAAGGTACGGTCCTCCGCGCTTCTTGCGCAGCATGTTGCCAGTGACCGAAAGCGTGCCGACCGTTCGACCGTGGAAGGCGTGGGTCAGTGCGATGAACTCGTTGCGCCCAGTGTAGGCCTTGGCCATGCGGAGCGCCGTCTCGATTCCCTCGGCCCCGCTGTTGCCGAAGAACGTCTTCTTGAGTGGACCCGGCGTGATTTGGGCGAGCCGCTCGGCCAGATCGGCGACCACCGGAACGTGATAGACGTAGCTGGCGGCATGCACCAGCTTGTCGGCCTGCGCTTTGGCTGCGGCGACTACTTTGGGATGGCAATGACCAGCATTGGTGACCGCGATTCCGGCGAAGCAGTCGATATACTCGCGTCCTGAGGTGTCGACGATGGTCGCACCGCTGGCGCGCTCCACCACGACCGGCTCCACTGCTGCCACGAAGCTGGTGCAGACATACTCGCGATACTTCTGGATCGTTTCCATCGGCGGCTCTCCTCGGTTTCCAGACCCGAACCGGCAATAAAGTTTCTGTTCGCTCGACTCATTCTACCTGACCGGCACAGCCCGTCTTCAACCGGAGAGTCAGGAGCATGGTAGCATCGTCGAAGCGTGGGGGGGAGCCGATGGCAGCACATGGCGGACAACCGGTGTGGAGGGAGCAGAGGGGCATCCTCCACTCGTTGCGAACATATCCAGCGTTCCGGCTCTTGTTCGGGACGACCCTGACGACGAACGCTGCTTTCTGGATGTGGTCGCTCCTGATCGGCTGGCTGGCTCTGGTCCTCACCGATTCCCCTTTCTTCGTCGGCTTAACCGGTTTTCTCAACGGCATCCCGATGCTCCTGGTCAGCCTGCCGGCGGGAGTATTGATCGATCGGCTCGATCGCCGCCTGGTTCTGTTCGTGGCTCAAGTGGTGGTCGCACTGGCCACTGTCAGTCTCGTGCTGCTGCTCTGGCTTGAGCGATTGACACCTTGGCAGTTGCTCCTGGCGGCGTTCGTCTCCGGGGCGGGTATGGCAGTCGTTTTCACGACGAGGAGTGCCTTGGTCGCCAACCTGGTCGGGCGCGAGGCGCTGGCCAATGCGGTTGCATTGATCTCGACTGCGCAGAATGCGCCTCGCATCGTCGGCCCGGCACTGGCTGGGCCGCTCGTCAGCGCCTTCGGTTTGACGGGAGCCTTCGCGGTCTGCGCGCTGTTTCAGGTTGCGTCGGTCGGTATCACGTGGCGCTTGCCGGCCGTGCGACCCTCGGGTAACCGGTCGCCGTTTTGGGGAGCGTTCGTCGAGGGTCTGGTGACGGTCTGGCGTCGCGAACAGCTCCTCGCCTTGATGGCGCTGGCGACCTTACCAACGCTGCTCATTTTCCCTTATATGAACCTTTTGCCGGTTTTCGCGCGGGACGAGCTCGGTTTAGAGGCGACCGGACTGGGCGTGCTGATGGCACTGAACGGGCTCGGTGCGGTCATCGGATCGGTCGCGGTCGCTGCCCGGCGAGAGTGGGGGGAATCGCCGCGCGTGCTCGTGGCGACGGTGCTGCTGTTCGCGGCAGCGGTGTTCGCCTTTGCGCAGACGAGCGTGCCCTGGCTCGCGGCGGCGTTCCTCTCGATCGCCGGGGTGATGGGCGCAGTCTATATGGCGACGACGAATACGTTGCTGCAGTTGGCCGTGGAGGACGAGATCCGCGGTCGCGTGCTGAGCGTCTATCTCTTGACCTGGGGGCTGCTCCCGATCGGGACATTGCCGGCCGGAGCGGTGGCTGACCATTGGGGTGCGCCGCTGGCGGTGAGCCTGCTGGTCGTGCTGTCGGTTCTCGCTATCGGAGCGGTGGCGCTCCGGTTCCCGCTGCTTCGCCGATCGTCGCTCGTTTCCGAGCAGCGTTTTTCGGCCGGCACTGGCCGGTCGTGAGGGTGCCGAACGATGCGGTGGGTGATTCCTCGCCCGTGGGTGGTACGCCAGCCGGCGCTGCGTGCGGTGCTGGGCTTGACGCTGCTCGCTGGCTTGGTGACCGGGGTCGTCGTCCCGTTTCTCTCCCTGGTGGCCCGCGAGAAAGGAGCCTCCTACGGGGCAGTCGGCCTCATGGCATCCGGCTTCCTCCTGGCGCAACTTGTCTTTCAGTTTCCGGCCGGGGCGTTGGCCGATCGGATCGGGCGAGCCAAGCCGGTGGCCGCTGGTTTGGCGATCGAGGGGCTGGCCACAGCTGGCTTTGCATTCGTCGAGGCTCCGAGCAGCTTCGTTGCCCTGCGTGTCCTGCAGGGGGTGGGACTGGCGCTGATCTATCCGGCGGTCCGGGCGCTTATCGCCGACCTGACGCCACTGGAGCGGCGTGGCGAGGCGTATGCGGCCTTCTGGGGTGTCCTCAATGTCGGGTGGCTGCTCGGGCCGGCTGTCGGCGGGCTCTTGGCTGCGGTCGTCGGGAAGACACCGCTCGTGGTGGCGAGCGGTCTGGGTGAAGCTGCGCTGGCGCTTCCGGCTTGGCTCGCCTTCCGGCGTTTTCGCTTGCCGGAACCGAAGAGGAAAGCAGACGCGCTGGGCAGCCAGCGAGGGGCGCGCCTCCTGGGCACGGCACTCGTGGCAGCGATGCTGCTGGCCTTCGGCTTCGAGGTGCCGGTCGGCATCTTCACGGGAATCTGGAGCATCTATCTCAGCGAGATCGGAGCCTCCGAGCTAGAGTTGGGGCTCTCGTATACGGCCTTCTCGGTGGCCAATCTCGTCACGCTCCCGCTGGGTGGGAAACTGGCCAACCGGCGGCCGCGCTGGCGGCGGGTATTGGGCCTGGCGGCCCTGCTCGGTATCGTCGTGCTCGGATACGGTATCCCCTCGGTGCCGATCGTCCTGCTGCTCGGTGCACTCGAGGGGGCGATCGCTGGGCTGTTGACGCCGACGGTGGATGCCTATCTTTCGGGGATCGCCGGTGCTCAGCAGCAGGGCCGGGTGCAGGGGGCGTACACGACAGCCGGCATGAGCGGGGCAGCGTTGAGTGCACTGGGAAGTTCGGTGCTCTATTCCTGGGGACACTGGGTGCCTTTCCTGGTGGCGGGGACAGCGCTGGCGAGCCTGGCAGTACCTGCAGCCCTTCTCATGCGGCGGACCGAGCAACAGGCCGTCCGAGAAGCCGCTGTCGAAACGGTCGTCCAGTGACACGGAAAGGATAGGGGTGTGCGGCGAGTCGCAGTCCCATTCATCGTCTATTGGGGTGATGCGGATCCGGGTGAGCTCATCTTCTATCCGAACGTGTTCCGCTACGTCATGCAAGCAGAACATGCCTTGTTCTGGGGACTCGGCTACACGCGGCAGAAAATGCAGGAGTGGGGGGTGGTCAATCCACGCGTGCATGTGGAGGCCGATTACCATCGGCCGCTCTGGGTGCACGATCGTGGCGTCTGCCGCTTGTGGGTGAGCAAGCTCGGCCGCTCGTCTCTCCGGCTCGACTTCGCGCTGGTCAAGGACGGCGAAGATGAGCCGGCCGTCACCGGTCATCTCGTACAGGTCTTCGTCGACGCGCGCATGATGCGTCCGGTGCCTATACCGGAAGAACTGCGAGAGGCACTGGCAGCGGAGGAGCCGGTGGGTGAGGCTGCCGACTCGCGAGGTGCCGAATAGCGTCGCGGCACTCGTGGTATCCTCGTGGGTCGGAATGCGGGAGGAGCGAGGATGGCGGGGAAGCCGCGTGCGTTCTCGGGAATCCAGCCGACCGGTGGCATCCACCTGGGGAACTATCTCGGGGCGATCCGGAACTGGGTGCTGCAGCAGGATCAGTATGACAATATCTTCAGCATCGTCGACCTGCACGCGTTGACGATCCCCTACGATCCGCGTGAGTTCCGGCAACGGACGCTCGAGGTGGGGAGCGTGCTCCTGGCAGCCGGGATCGATCCGGAGCGCTCGATCCTGTTCGTGCAGTCCGACGTCCGCGAACACACGGAACTGTGCTGGATCCTGGGCACGTTGGCGACCTTCGGTGAGCTGCGGCGGATGACGCAATTCAAGGAAAAGTCGAAGGGGAACGAGCGCGTCGGGGCAGGGCTGTTCTTCTATCCGGTGCTCCAAGCAGCGGACATCTTGCTCTACGACGCAGCGGTCGTCCCCGTCGGTGAAGACCAGAAGCAGCACATCGAGCTGACGCGCGACGTGGCTATCCGCTTCAACAATACGTTCGGCGAGACGTTCGTCGTCCCGGAGCCGGATATCAAGCCGGCTGGGGCGCGCATCATGTCGTTGACTGATCCGCTCAAGAAGATGAGCAAGAGCGACCCGGATCCAGACAGCCGCATCGAGTTGCGGGATCCGCCGGAGGTGATCCGTCGCAAGATCCGCAAGGCAGTGACCGACTCGGAGACGGTGATCCGCTACGACGAAGAGCGAAAGCCAGCGATCTCCAACCTGCTCACGATCTATTCGCTCCTCTCCGGTATTCCGATCCCGGAACTGGAAGAGCGGTATGCCGGGAAAGGATACGGGCAGTTCAAGCAGGACCTGGCTGAGGTGATCATCCAGGCGCTGGCACCGATCCAACAACGACTGGAGGAACTGGTCGCCCAGCCCGGGATCGTGATCCGCACGCTTCAAGAGGGCGCCGCCAAGGCGCGGGAACTCGCTTCGGCCAAGATGGCACTCGTGCGCGAGCGGTGCGGACTCGGACTTCCACCGCTGGACTGAGCGGGGAGCGCGTAATGGGCGGAGCGTCATCGGTCAGAGTCGTCCAGTGGGATGTGCTCCCGGTGGAGTCCCCTCGCCCCGGTATCTTCCGGCAGACGCTGCACGGAGACCGGCAGACCGTGGTTCGCTACCGGTATGCTCCCGGATCGGTCTTCCCAGTTCATGCGTATCCCGAGGAGCAGGTGACGATGGTGCTGCGCGGGACGCTGGCGCTGGAGGTCGCGGGTGAGGAGTCGATCTGCGGACCTGGCACCGTCGTGGTCATCCCCGGTGGAGTACCCCATGGCGCACGTGTCGTGGGTGAAGAAGAGGTCGAGACGCTGAATACGTTCGTGCCGCGGCGCACGAGCGCGCCTTGAGCGGAGCGAAAGGAGCGAGGACATGGCGGTCGAATCGATGGTCAAGAAGCTGAAGCGGCACGCTGCCAAGCGTGCCAACCAGCGGCTCAAGCAGCCCAAGCACAGTGTGCCACACCGCTACCCGTTCAAGTATCGCCAGACGTCGCGGGGACGTGTGCCGTTGACCGACGAGGATGCTCTCGCGATGATCCGCTGGCGAGCAGCGCGGCGGGCACGTAAGAAACAGGCCGAACAAAAGGTCTGAAAGCCTCCCGCTCCTCGCCAGTGTTCGACGAGCCCTGCCCGAACCTCATTCGAGCAGGGCTTCAGCTCTGTCCGGGGGTGCCGAGTGGGGAACGCTCCGGAGCTCGTGCGTCTTCTGGTGATATTGCCCGGCCAGATCGTCCTCGTGGACGAGCGGTCGGATGCCGGAAAGATAGGCAGCCCGGCCGAGCAAGTGCGCGGCGAGCGGGGTGGTCAACAGGAAGAAGAGACTCACCAACAGGGCGTGGAGCAGCGCAGAGAGATTCCCGAGGAGCAGACCGGTCGCCGCCACGATCAAGAGGATGCCCAGGGTCCCCGCCTTGGCCGCAGCCTGCATGCGGGTGTAAAAGTCCGGCATCCGCAACAGGCCGATGCCAGCGATCACCATGAGGAGCGCGCCGATCAGCGCCAGTAGACCAGCCAGCACGGTCATGGTTCTCGCGTCCTCCGCTCGATGAGTGAGGCGAAAGCGACCGTGCTCAAGAACGCGATGAGGGCGAGCACGATCGCGATGTCGACGATCGACAGGAGTTCGAGCGTCGCACCGAGCAGGAGCAGTAAGCCGACGACTAATGAGGCCATAAAGTCGAGCGCGATGACGCGGTCCGGAATGGTGGGGCCACGGACTACCCGGACGAGGGCGAGCACAAGTCCCACCGTGAGCAGAAGCATGCTGAGCGCGATGAGAGGAGAGACACCGGAAAAGCCGATCAGTCGCTCGCTCATCGCAGAACCTCCAGGAGGCGAGCTTCCAGATCACGTTTCACTTCGGTCAGGAATGTCTGCCGATCGCGAGCGTACATGGCGTGGACATAAAGTGTTCGGCGGTCGGCCGAGATGTCCAGTGAGAGGGTCCCCGGAGTGAGCGTGAGAAAGTTCGCCAAGAGCGTGATCTCGGTATCGGTGGCAGCATCGAGCGGGACAGCGATGATACGTGGAGTGGCTCGCAGGCGCGGAGTGAGCGAGTCGTAGGCGATCTGAAGAGAACTCAGGAGGAGTTCCACAAAGAAAAAAGCGATGAAGCGCAGCCCACGCAGGATGCGTCCGCTGTACTGTGCCGTGCCCCAGAGTGCCTCGAGCGTGGCGAGCACGAGAAATCCGAGCACGTAGCCGAGTAGCAGTTGGGGAACGGTGAAGCGGCCGACTGCCATAGCCCAGACGAGGGCGAGCAGAAGATTGAGCAGGAACAGCGTCACGGTGCACCTCCGATCGATGCGAGTGCTGGTGATCCGAGCTGGCCGAGCACGGCTCGCTGGTAGATATGAGGATCGAGCAGTTGGTCTGCTGCGCGAGTCGCCAAAACCAGGAGCGGCTCACTGGCGGTGCCGAGCAGGACCGTCACTGCCGCGAGTACGAGGACCGGCAGCAGGAGGAGGGTTGAGAGTGGCTGGCAAGGCGGATCCTCGACCGGTCGCGGTTTCCAGAAAGCCTCGTTCCAGATCTTGAGCATGGAGAGAAGGGTGAACAAGCTCACGATGACGGCGATGGCAGTCGCCCAGTAGGCGCCCGCGGCCAGTCCGGCGCGGATGACGAGCAGCTTGGCCAGGAAGCCGGAGAGCGGTGGAAGACCGGCCAAGGAGAACGCGGGGACTAAAAAGAGGAGTCCGAGCCAGGGACGAGCACGGTAGAGGGCGCCGAGGTCGCTGAGCCGGCTGCTCCCGCCGAGTCGTTCGATCAGGCCGCCGATGAGAAACAGGTTCGTCTTCACCACGATGTGGTGGACCAGATAGAAGACGCTGCTGGCTAGACCGAGCGGGGTCAGCAGCGCAAGGCCGAAGATCATGTAGCCGATCTGGCTGACGATATGGAAGGAGAGGATGCGACGGACATCCTGCTGGGCCAATGCGCCCAGCACACCGGTCAGCATGGTCAGGGCGGCGCAGACCAAGAGGAGACGATGCGACCAACCCGGATCGTGAACGAAGAGGAGCGTGAAGATGCGAATGAGCGAGTACACACCGACCTTGGTCAGGAGACCAGCGAAGAGTGCGGAGACCGGCACCGGTGGCGTGTGATAGGAAGCAGGGAGCCAGAAGAAGAGCGGGAAGACCGCGGCCTTGATGCCGAAGGCGATGCCGAAGAGCACAGCGAGAAGATCCAGCACGAGCGGGTCGACGCCGAGTACCGCTCGGCTCAGGTGGGCGAAGTTGAGCGTGCCAGTCACGCCGTAGAGGACGCCGACCGCACTCAGGAAAAAGGCGGAGGCGAGCAGGTTCAGGGCGACGTACTTGAGTCCACCTTCGACCTGCCCTCGCTCGGCACCGAGGACGAGCAACACGAACGAGGACATGAGCAGGATCTCGAAGCAGACGTACAAGTTGAAGATGTCGCCAGTGAGGAACGTGCCGTTGACGCCGAAGAGCAAGGCGAAAATGAGCGGATAGTACCCGAGGCGCTCGCGGGCGGGATCGATCCAGGCGGTGGAATAGAGCACGGTCGCCCAGGCGACGAGCGTGCAGACGAGCAGCATGAGTACGCTGAGCAAATCGGCCACCAAGACGATTCCGTAGGGCGGTGGCCAAGAACCGATCGCGACGACGAGGAGTCCATCCCGCGCCACCTGCAGGGTCAACCCGCTGACGAGCATGAGGAGAACGGTTGCGCTCGTGATAGCCACGAGGAGGCTCGCTCGACGGTTGTGGCGAGTCGCGAAGAGGAGGAGGCTCGAGCCGAGCGGTAGCAGGAGCGGGAGAGTCAGGAGGAGACCCATGCGCGCTCCTCCTCTCCCCGAACCAAGCCGTCCTCCTCGTCTGCCGTGATCGGGCGATGAGCGGGCGCCGGTACCTCACCGAGCCGGTCAGTCGCCGTCAGGTCGTCCAAGTCATCGGTGCGGAGCGCCCGGTATGTCCGGTAGACGAGCGCGACCGCGAAGACCAGCACACCGAAACTAATGACGATGGCTGTCAGGATGAGTGCTTGCGGAAGCGGGTCGGCGCTTGGTAACGAGACTGACGTTCGACCCTCTGGGACGAGGGGCGGACGCCCGCGCACGAGGCCTCCGGCAAGGAAGATCAGAAGATTCGCCCCGTTTCCCAACAAGATCAGGCCGACGAGAATCTTGACGATGCTGCGGCGCAACAAAAGGTACAACCCAGCGCCGTACAGGACACCGATCATCGCGACGAAGAAAAGTTCCATCGTTCACTCCTCAGCGAAAGCGAAGAGCATGGTCAACGTCGCGCCGATGACTGTCAGGTACACCCCGATATCGAAAAGGAGCGGTGTGCCGAGATCGACGCTGAGATTGCCGGGAAGAGGCACGCCGATCCAGAGGCCGGTGAGGAAGGATGTCCTGTTGATCCAGGCGAATAGCCCGCTCGCCGCGGCGAACGCGAGGCCAATGGCGACCAACGTCAGTGGTTGCACGCGGAGGAGTCGCTGGGCTGTGCGCAGGCTATAACCGAAAGTGAGGAGGGCGAAGCCGGTCGATGCGATCAAACCACCAGCGAAGCCGCCACCTGGCTCGTGATGTCCGCGCAAGAGCAGGAAGAGGCTGAGCAGCAAGAGAAGCGGTGAGATCCAGCGGACGGCTGTTCGCAAGATGATCGAGGGAAGGGTGCTCACGTTCCTTCCTCCTTCTGCTGACGCCGGTAGAGCAAGGCTGTCACTCCGAGACCGGCCAAGCCCAGCACGGTGATCTCACCGAGCGTGTCCAGGGCACGGAAATCGACCAGGATGACATTGACCACGTTCCGCCCGTGTGCCGCCGGGTAGCTCTGCTCGAGGAAGAAGGTAGAAATGCGCTCGCGAGCCGGGGAACCGATCATCAGGAACGCGAAAAGGCTCATCGTCATCCCAAAAAGCATAGCGACGATCGCATCGCGGACACGGGCTCGGGTCGTCGAGAGGCGGGCATAACGCGGCAAGCGATAGAAGGCGAAGACGAGGAGCACGACGGTCAAGGTATCGACGAGGACTTGCGTGATCGCCAGATCCGGTGCGCTGAAGCGCGCATAGAGCACGGCGAGGCTGAAACCGAGAGCACCGAGCGCCGCGATGGCAGCGAGTCGCTCGGTCGCGCGGACTGCCACGAGCGCGGCTACGAGGATGATGAGCGCTAAGCTCGCATCGACGACATCGATCGCTGACAGGTGTGGAGGAGACCAGTGGGTGAGGAGTTCGGCACGGTATCGGCCCACGGTGAGCAGCGAGAGTGAGACGAGCGTCAACACTGTGACCATGACGTAGACGCGCAAGTAGCCGCTCTGCAGCAGTCGGGTCTGCCGGATAGCCAAGCTGTTGATGACCGCCAGTGTTCGGAAGTACCAGCTCTCGCTCCCCCACGCCGCCAGAGCTCCGGCTGTTGGGCTCCACGATTCAGTCGTGCGGAGGCGATCGCCGAGTCGGAGCGCGATCGGCCAGCTGACGGCGAGCGCTCCGCCGAGCAGCAGGACGAGCAGGCTCAGGCCGAGTGCAGGGGTGAAGCCGTGCCAAAGGGCGAGCTTGACGCTGGTTGGCTCATGGCCCGACAGGCCGGCGACGACCGCACTCGCCAATGGGCCGAGGGAACTAGTGAGAAGACCGGAAAGGGACGCGGCGGCACCCAGCAGCGTGGGTGCGGTCAGGAGTTGCCAGGCTGGAGCGTGGGCGTGCTCGGGAGCCGTCCTCGGCTGGCCGACAAAGGGTCGCAAAAGGAGCCAAGCGACTGCTGTCTGTCCGCTGAGCGCGGCGAGCAGAACGAGCAGGCCTGGGAGTGGCAGCTCGTGCCAGGACGTTTCGAGAACGAGTTCCTTGGCGACGAAAGAAAGCGTCGGCGGAAGGCCAGCGGCAGCCAGGACGACGAGTCCGGCGACGATGGCGAGTCCGGGAAAAAGTCCAGCCAGTCCGCCGAGACGATCGAGCACCCGCTCGCCGGTCGCATGGTCGATGGCGCCAGCGAGCAGGAACGCTCCTCCCTTGTACAGCGCATGGGCGAGCAAAAAGAGGGCGAAGGGGAACCAGCCGGGCTCGCCGAAGCTGAGGAGGAAGATGAGCGTCCCGAGCGCGCTGATCGTGCTGTAGGCGAGCAGCCGCTTGAGATCGCGTTGCTGGACCGCGAGCAGCGCCCCGACCAGGGCGGTCGCGCCGCCGAGCACGCCGAGGCACGGTTGCCACCAGGGGTGCTCGCCGAACGCGGGAGTCATCCGCGCCAGCAAGTAGACGCCGGCCTTGACCATGGTTGCCGAATGGAGATAAGCGCTCACTGGAGTGGGAGCCTCCATGGCGTTGGGAAGCCAGAAGTGCAACGGAACCTGAGCCGACTTGGCTGCAGCACCGAACAGAATCAGGAGGAAAGCGGTCGTGACCAGCCCGTCGGCAGCAAGAGGCCCCTGGGCCAGGATTTCGCTCAGTCGCAGGCTGCCGGTGCGCTGCACCAGGATGAGGAGGCCGGTCAAGAGGGCGAGCCCACCGCTTCCGGTGACGATCAAGGCCTGCGTCGCACTCGTCCGTGCTCGCTCCCGTTCGTTTTCCAAACCGATCAGGAAGAACGAAGTGATGCTCGTGAGTTCCCAGAAGACGAACAGGAGAATCACGTCATCGGCGAGCACCAAGCCGAGCATCGCTGCCTCGAAGGCGAGGAATGCGACCCAAAAGGCCTGGTGGCGCGGATGATGTTCGAGGTACGCGACCGAATAGAGCGCGATGAGTGCGCCGATGCCAGTGACGAGGAGCGCGAACAGGAGTCCCAGCCCATCCAAGCGGAGCGTGAGATCTGCCCCGAGCGTGGGAAGCCACGAAATCGTTTCGACGCGTGTCGGTCCGTGTGTCACCGCCGGGAGCTGGCTCGCGTACCAGCCGAAGAGCACGAACGAGGTGAGTGCCGCCAAATACCCGAAGCGGGCAGCGAGCCGATCCCCAAGCCACGGGGCGAGGAATGCCAAAATGAACAACGACGCGAGACCAGCGAGCACGAATCCTCCTCTGCCGCTCGTTCCGTCGGCGTGCGATGGTGCGTTCGAGAGGCTCGCTGCTCCCTCCCTGTGGTGCCCGAGCCTCCTCGAGGGGCGACCGCTCAACACGCAGCGGCCGCCTCGCGGGAAGACCCGACACGGGGAACTCCGTGCACGGTCGCCCGCCAGTGTATCGTGGAGAGAATGCGCCGGGCAAGAATGGGTGGCAGCGAAGCAGGCAAGTCATCGGAGCACGCTTCCCTCGGAGAAGCCCAACGCCGTACACTGCTCGTGGCGCGTGGCTCGCCGGGTGAGCATCGACGAGGAAGCCGGGAAGGGAGTCGATCATGCTGCGTCAGATCGATCATCTGGTCGTTTTGGTACCGGACCTCGAGGCTGCCATCCAGGAGTATCGTCGAGCAGGTTTCACGGTCGTGCCGGGTGGAACACATCCTACGGGAACGCACAATGCACTGATCGGTTTCGGCGACGGCGCGTATCTGGAGCTCCTGGCCTTTTACGGGGACAATCCGGCTCACCGCTGGCACCGCTTTCGCGCTGCGGGAGGGGGGATCATCGATCTCTGCGTCCTGGTCGAGGGCATCGAGATGGAATGCCAGCGACTCGAGCGAGCGGGTTTCACCTACCAGTTGGCGGCGGGGAGCCGGACGCGCCCGGATGGATTCACGATCGCGTGGAAGAACGCGACGCCCCCGGACGGGTTGACGGGTCAGCTACCGTTCCTGATCGAGGACGTGACGCCACGGCAAGAGCGCGTGCCGCATGGCCAGCAGGCGGAGCACCCGAACGGGGCCCGCGGTGTGGCTGAAGTGGTGATCGCTGTCCGTGACCTTGCGCCGGTCGTCAGTGCCTGGCGAGCGCTTCTCGAGGCTCCAGGGGAAGCAGCCGACGATCCAATCCTGGGGATTCCCGTTCATCGCTTCGCTCTCGGCCCGCATCGTGTCTCGCTCACGGCAGGCCCTCACCCGCTGATCGAAGAGCGGCTCGGGCGTGTAGGTCCGGGGCCACTGCTCACGCGCCTGTGGGCCTGGACCACGGCAGACGTGACGCTGGGGCCGGCCCGCTTCGCCCTGCTGCAACTGGAGCGCTAGCGCTCCTCCCGCCCCATCCAGCGAGGGACAGCGATCGGTGGCTGATAGGTCAGGAGCGCCTCGACAGTCTCCTCGGGGTCATCGGTCACGATGAGGAGGCTAGCATGTTCGGGAGCGATGAACCCCTCGTCGATGGCATGGCGGACGCTCACCAGCAGGTGACGGTAGTAATCGCCCGAGTTGAGCAGGACGACCGGCTTGGTGTGGATACCGAGCTGTGCCCAGGTCACGATCTCGAAGAGTTCGTCGAGTGTGCCGAAACCTCCTGGCAGGGCGACGAAGCCATCAGCCAGGTCGGACATGAGAGCTTTGCGCTCGTGCATCGTGCGCACGATATGGAGGCGCGTGAGGTTGGGGTGGGCGAACTCGCGGTCCATCAGGACTTCCGGGATGACACCGATCACTTCGCCGCCCGCTTCCAGTGCGGCATCGGCGACGACACCCATGAGGCCGATGCTGCCGCCGCCGTAGACGATGCCGATCCCGCGCTCGGCGAGCAGTCGGGCCAGGCGCTGCGCATGCAGCCGGTAAACAGGGCGATTGCCGAGGCGCGATCCACAAAAAACGCAGACACGCTCGAGCGGCACTCTCCGGTCTTCCATCGTTCTCGGGTTCCTTCCGTTTCGGGGGCGCGATGCCCCGGTCCGCTGAGTGTACCCTGCTGATCGCTCTCCTGAAAAGCCGTATCAGGATGCGTTGTCTCCCTGAGCGGAGACGAGCATCTGCGAAGCACACGCGCTTTCTGGTAGACTGCGTAAGAGAACGAGGAGGATCGTTCCAGAATGCTGCAGGTCATCGATCCGATCCGCGACCGGGCCGGTCTCGAGCGGAAGCTGGCGAAGACGTCCTATCACGTCGACCGGGAGCGTGCGCACATCTGGATCATCGATTCCGATGTCTGTCTCCAGTGCGAGCGGCAGCAATGCATCGTCTGCTGTCCGGCTGCGTGCTACACACCGCTCCCGGATGGTCGGGTCAAGTTCTCCCATGAAGGCTGCGTCGAGTGCGGGACCTGTCGGATCGTCTGTTACGAGTTCCGCAATATCGCCTGGACGTACCCGCGCGGTGGTTTCGGCGTTCAGTACCGGTACGGATGAAGGACGCGCTCCACCCTACCGAGTAGCGTTCGTACCGCGCTGTGTGACACCTGAGCTCGTCCGATCGCCACTGTTTCGACGGCGAGCTGACGCGACGCTCCGGCTCATCGCGGTGGGTGTGCGACGAGCGGCTACCCCGATCCGATGGTCCTTCGCGATCACGCGCCGTGCGCAAGACGAGGGTTCCTCCGCGAACGAGTCCTCCGTTCGGTGAGGCAACTCGCAGCCGGTCGGTTCGGAAATGCGACAGCGATGCCCGAGCATGCGCTTCCACTCGTGCGCAGTTGCCAGTGCTCGGCCCGGGAAACGACCCGAGTGAGCGGGCTATGATGCGTCGCTTCCTCACGCACAACATGAGAGGCGCGCGGGATCCCGCTCGACAGCCAGCGCAGCTAGGCGCAGCCCCTGTCCAACCGTGAGGTAGGGGGCGAGATGCTCGCGGAGATCGGTGAGCGTCAGCCCAGCATGGACAGCCAGAGTCGCTGCTTCGATCAGTTCCCCGGCAGCGCTGGCGAGTGCCTGAACGCCCAGTATGCGCCCGCTCTCGGCATCAGCGACCAGGAACACCCCGCCGAACGGTTGCAGCTCGACCCGCTCGCGGGCGATCACGAATGCGGGAGCGAAGCCGGTCACGACCCGATGCCCGCGCGCCTCGGCATCTGCTCGGGTCAGCCCGACGCTGGCCAGCTGGGGCTGCGTGAAGATGACGGCTGGTACGGCATCGAGGCGCAGGATTTGCTGCTCTCCGAGGAGCGCGTTGCGAGCTGCCAGGCGGCCCTGCGCGGCTGCCACATACACGAACTGCGGGCCGAGCGTCACGTCACCCGCGGCGTAGATGCGGGGATTCGTCGTCCGGAGCGTCGGATCGAGTCTGGGGGCTCCCCGAGCGTCGAGTTCCACACCGGCGGCAGCAAGATCGAGGACGTCCACGTTCGGCCGGCGTCCCGTCGCCACGAGCAGCGTCTCAGCCTCGAGCGCTTCTTCGCGACCATCACTGGTCTGCACGATGAGGCGTACGCCGCCAGGAACGCGCTCGACCCGCAGCGGGAGCACGCCGAGGCAGAACTGGATCCCTTCCGCAGCGAGCGCCTGCTGGAGCTGCTCGGCCAGCTTCGGTTCGATTTCTGGCAAGAGCCGAGCTCGCCGCTGCACGAGAGTGACGCGGCTGCCGAGCCGCTGGAACGCTTGGCCGAGTTCCAGGGCCACGTACCCAGCACCGAGCACGAGCAGCGAGGTCGGTACGCGCTCCAGGTCGAGCGCGCTCGTGCTCGTCAAGAACGGCGTCTCGGCGAGGCCAGGCAGCGGCGGGAGAGCCGGACTGGCCCCGGTGGCGATCAGAAAGGCACGGGCGCGGATCAGGCGGTTGCCGACGGCGATTGTCTGCGGATCAACGAAACGGGCCGTACCGTGCAGGAGTTCCCAACCGTAGTAGTCGACGAGTTCCTCGTACTTTTCGCGCCGCAGTGCAACGATCAGGTCCTGCTTCTGCGCGACATGGGCTGCCAGATCGACTGTCTCGAGTTGGCTGCGGATCCCGCGACAGCGGCGCGTCGCAGCCAGATGAGCGACTGCGGCGGCGCGCAGCAAGAACTTGGAGGGGAGGCATCCGATGTTGACGCAGGTTCCACCCAGCGTGCCACGTTCGATCATGATGACGCGGGCACCGAGCTGGTGGGCCTCGATCGCGGCAGCGAAGGCGGCTGAGCCACCGCCGATGATCACCAGGTCGGCATCAGCGTCGGGTGACTCATCGTCCAGCTGGACAGGCGCCAGGCGCCGCGGTTGCCCTGGCTCGTACCGATGCAGTTGTCCGCTAGCAGCAGGAATGGCAGCGAAGACAGGTTGGGGGTCGAAAGTGAGCGGGGCAGCGAAGCGGACGCGACGGCGTCGCCAGTCCGCTTGCGGCTCGATACCGCCAGAGGCCTCGACAGCTGTCTCGCCGTGCCGCTCGCAATCCCGGCAGGTCATCCCTTCCACGTCGAGTTCATACGTGACGAGGGCCGATCCGTGGTTCGCTGGTGTCATCGTCCTTCCTCCTTCGCGATGTCGGCAGAGGGCGTGAACTCGCCGAGGCCAGCCTGCTCGGTCCGCAGCGCAGCTCGAGCACGGCAGGACGATCGGCTCATGAGGGAAAGCGACCAGTGAATAACGCGGAGTCCGGCAGCGTCGTCAAAAGCGACGAAGAGCGTCTGCTGACGATGGACCAAGAGCCAGCCGAGCAGGGGGAGGCTCCACAAGATCGCAGGATCCTGTTCCCACGCCAAGAGGAGAACAGCGAGCACGAGGACCAGTGCAGCCAGTATGAGATCGAGGGTGCGGGAGAAGGTGTCACGCGCCAGCAGGCTGGCGATAAGAAGAATGACCATGACAGCGGCGAGAAGGGGTGTCTCCAGACGTACCAGGAAGGTGAAGGCAGCAGTCCCACCGAGTGCGGAGGGCAGGAGAGCGAGCCATTGAATCGCCAGCCAGTTACAGCAGGCCAGCGTGGTCAGCGCGAGTCCTGCCAGGGTGGCCAGCCCTTCCAGTCCGCGCGCGAGGGTCGACAGGCGGTCGCGCGGCGAGTCGAGCGACATGCGACATCTCCCATCCGAGCCCACGTCGCGTTATTGTTCGCAGCCAGGATATCGCATACGGAAAGACGAATGCAATTTATCGCATTGCTGCGTATCTTGCGTTTTATAGAATCTGATCGTAATGATGCATTATGGGTGGCGACCCGAGCGTGTGCCAGAGTGGGCTCGACTGCGAGCCGTCGGCGAGCGCGGTCACGCAGGTCGTGGGTTCATGCGAGTACCGCGCCGAGGCAGCAGAAGGAAGGTCGCGCCGTGGTGTGGCGCTGTTGGATAGCCCCTTGGACGGCTCGGCAGCGGTTTACACTTCGTACCAGCCGATGCGGTGCGCTGGCAACGGCTTTCCTGGTGAGATGGCCTTTCGTGTGGCGTGTCGCTCGCCATGCAGACGTCGAGAGTGACGAAAGGAACACGCGGATGTACTGGTGCCGAGCCCATGTCCTGGTCTGCACCGCGAATCACTGTTCCCAGAAGGGGGCGCAACAGGTGGCAGCGCGCTTGCGCCTCGAGCTGAAGCGAGCCGGGCTGGACGCCGAGGTTATGGTGAACACATGCGACTCGATCGATCTCTGCGACATCGGCCCGAATATCGTCGTCTATCCGCAGGGATGGATCTACCGGAACGTCCAGGTGGGCGATCTTCCCGAGGTGATCGAGTCCTTGCGGCATGGCCAGCATCCGGTGGAGCGACTCGTGCTGCGGCCAGATTCCGAGGACGAACGAAGGCGACGCGCGTTGTACCACGCGGCAGTCGCTCAGGAACCGCTCGCCGTGGCCGCCTTCGCCGCGCTCGCCGAGCGCTACGGCTTCGACGAAGCGTGGGTCGCTGAGCAGGCGCGGCGGGGATTCATCGCGCGCAAGCCGGGTGACGATGGTGACCGCATCACCGTGACCAGCAAGGCTCGCCACCGCTACAGCCTGCCCGACGCAACCTGATCGGTCGGCCGAACGGCAATCGCGCGTCGGCGACGCATCGCTGATTGCCTCGGTGGCACGAGGCACGCGAGGCTAGAGAGGTGGTCGCTGGATTCTCGGCCACGAAGAACGACTCGTACTCGATGCGTTCGTACGAGAAAGGTGCCAATTTGTCACTGTGTGGTCACAGTTCTTTTGCAAGATGTGTGGTATACTTGGTTCAGTGGAGGGGAGGGATGGGAGGAGACAATGATCGCGTGAAGGAGGTGCGATGACGGCAGCGGTGCAGCAGTCATCGGTGCGTCGTGCTGACGCACAAGGTCCACGATTCGCGCACCCGGCTGAAGCGGAGTTCGCAGCCTTTCTCGATTTCTATCGGATCGCCTGGGAATATGAACCGCGTTCCTTCCCGCTGCGCTGGCAAGACGGACGCATCGTCGAGCAGTTCACCCCCGACTTCTATCTCCCTGAGCAAGATCTCTACGTCGAACTCACCACGATGAAACAGAGCTTGGTGACCCGCAAGCACCGCAAGGTCCGGCGACTCCGAGAGCTTTATCCCCACGTGAACATCGTGCTTCTTTATCGCAAGGACTACCACGAAATCCTGGCGCGCTTCGGCTATGGCTCGGTGGACATCACCTCGTTACGCCCCGATCAGATCGAGCGAGTTCTCTTGAGTCCGGCTGAGATTCAGCGGCGAGTGGCCGAACTCGGTCAACAAATCTCGACGGATTACGCTGGTGAGTCGCTCGTCCTGGTGGGTGTTCTCAAGGGTATCACCTTCTTCCTGGCTGATCTCGCCCGGGCGATCACCCGACCGCTGGCGATCGACTACCTGCAGCTCTCGCGTGACCTCCGCGAGGGTGTCGCCATCCGCAAGGATCTCGATCTCGATATACGCGGCAAGCATGTGCTGCTGGTTGAGGACATTGTCAATACGGGTTTGACGCTCGACTTCATCATGCGCGTGTTACGCGAGCGCGAACCAGCTAGTCTTAAAGTGTGCGCGCTCCTCGACAAGGCCGAGCGGCGGTTGGTTCCGGTTCCAGTGAAATACGTCGGCTTCATCATTCCCAACGAGTTCGTCGTCGGGTATGGGCTCGACTATCGCGAGCTCTATCGGAATCTTCCTTTCATCTGCGTACTCAAGCGCGAGGTTTACGAAGCGAGCGGGAACGGTCACCTGATCGGGGAAACTGGTCAGGAAGCAGCTGCCGAGGCTGCCGAGCCCTCGCTGGTCGCAACGCGAGTCGAAGTGGGCTCCGGCTGACAGACGGGACAGTAGTACGTCCCTCGACCAGCGATGGTCCGCTTGACAATCGAGGTGCCACAGCGCGGGCAGGGTTGACCAGCTCGGCCGTGAACGTAGGGAAACTCGCCGACTGGCGGGACGGCCCGCCCGTGCAGAATCTTGGCTCCTCCCTGAGGAACCGCGATCGCCAGTACTTCACGGATCGCCTGGTACAGGCGAACGACCTCGCCGTCATCCAGTGTTCCGACCAGACGCGCCGGATGGAGTTGGGCGAACCAGAGACTCTCGTCGACATAAATGTTGCCGAGCCCGGCGACGACACCCTGGTCCAGAAGCGCGGCCTTCAGCGAGGTTCCGCGACGCCGGCCGAGCCCTCGCCGAAGGGACTCCAGGGTGAACTCGTCACTGCGCGTGTCCGGCCCGAGCGACAAGGAGGCGAGTGTCGTGGGAAGCTCGTCGGGAAGCATGAGCTGGACGCGGGCGAAGTGACGGACATCGGTCAGGTAAAGGTGTTCATCGAGGGCGAAATCCAGCCGGAGAGCGGTCGACTTGTGGGGAAGCGGCGCATCGTACCGTGGGATCGGATGTCCGGCAGCGAAGCCGGGAATGTTGCTGCCGCGCGCCACGAGTTGGCCGGTCAATTTGAGATGAACGAGTAAGGTCAGCGTGGGAAAAGTTAACCACAGGTACTTGCCCTTGCGACCGACCTCGCGGAGGGGTTGGCCGACGAGGAGCGCGAGGGTGAGGCCAGTCGGGGCAACGATGAGTCGGGGGCGATACAGTTCGTAGCCCGTACAGGTGCGGCCGAGCAGCTGCTCGGCGATTCCGCGCCGTGCCGCTTCGACCTCGGGGAGTTCAGGCATGCTGGCGGCTCCCCGCGAGCGTCTCGACCGGTTCCGGTTGGACCGCACGAGTGGGAGGCCGGATACCGAGTCGTTCCCAATCGATCTGCCAGTAGCGGGGGTCGAAGGGGTCGACTTCTTGCCGCGTATCCAACCGGTTCCAGATCGTCGGGAACGCGTAGATCTCCTTGCCCTCCAGGACGATGCGGCGGGCGATCCCGCCTGGGCGATTGACGGGAAAGATTTCGCGAGGGGGCCGGCTGATGACTTCGGCCTGAAACCAGCCGTGCTCAGGGCAACGTCCGGCATGGAGTTGCCAGGGCAAGCGTGCGGTCACACGTCCGAGCTGGCGAACGACGACCTGTTCGAGTTCGCCGCCACAGAGCGGGCAGCGGAGTGGTGTATACGAAGCCCGGCGAACTGACGTCATGGCTCAGCGTTCCCTTACACCGACGCGGCTCAGCGCTCCGGCCCGGAGCGATCCGGCACGATCATAGCATGTAGTCGCTCGGCCCGCGGCGGCGAGCATGTCGCCACCACGAACCGCAGCCGAGAGCGTCTACCCGGGCACGCGCCATCGGCTCCCACGCTGGTTGCTCGGTGATCTTCGCTCGTCGGTGGCAGATGCCGGACGGTGTGCGAACCTGGCCAGCAAGCTAGTGGGGAGGACTATCGCTCCACCAGCCTGTACATCGCGCTTCGTCAATCGAAGACGAGCACGCCGCGGATGACCTGACCGCGCTCGACGTCATGATAGGCCTGGTTGATCTCCTCGAGCGGTAGCGGCGAGTGACGAGTTCGTCCAGCTTGAGCTTGCCGTCCCGGTAGAGTGCGAGCAAGCGTGGGATGTCGATGCGCGGTACGTTATGACCGAAAATCGTGCTGAAGGCCTCCTTTGCCATTAGCATGAACATGAGGTCGAGAGGGTGAGTTTCCACCTCGTTGGGGTCGCGGCCGATCGCTCCCACGATGACAGTTCGGCCGGCTTTGCGGGTAGCACGGGTCGCAGTCGTGAGGAGCGATGGGGTCACCAGGCTCGGGGTCAAGATGGTGGCATCAGCGCCCACCCCGTGCGTGATGTCCATGATGCGCTGGACGGGATCCTCGCGGGTGGGGTTGATCGTGTGAGTCGCGCCGAATTCCTTGGCCTTCTCGAGTTTCCAGTCCACCAGATCGATGGCGATCACCTTCTCGGCACCCGCCAGCGCTGCTCCTTGCACGGCGTTCATCCCCACCCCACCCGTCCCGAAGATGGCCACCGTCTCCCCCGGTCGCACGCGTGCCCGGTTGACGGCCGCACCCCAGCCGGTGGGCACCGCACAGCCGACCAAGCAGGCGCGATCGAGCGGGAGATCGGGATCGATCTTGATCACCGAATCGACGGGACAGACGGTGTACTCGCTGAAGGCCGAGACGAGTGCGAATTGCGCAATGTCTTGCCCGTCTTTGTGGAAACGGAAGGTCCCAGCGAGCTGGAATCCTTGTGTCAGAAGGATACCGCGATCGCAGAGTGCTGCCAGCCCGCTCAGGCACCAGCGACACTTGCCGCAGGCGGGAATGGAACAGAGCACGACATGGTCATCCGGCTGGACCTCGCTGACGCCGGGACCGACCTTTTCCACGATGCCAGCACCTTCGTGCCCGACGACCATGGGAAAGCGAACGGGGGCAGCGCCAATCGCGAAGTGCCAATCGGAATGGCACAGTCCAGTGGCGACCAGCTTGACCAGCACTTCTTCATCTTTCGGCTCGTCGACGTCGATCTCCGCGCTGGAGAACGAGCGGGTCGGGCCGTACAAGACCGCGGCACGGGACTTCATCGAACACCCCCTTTATTTTCATTTAGTGATGAATCTATACTGACCGAGCGGATGAGAACAGACGCTCGCGCGGTGAGCAAGACTGCCCAACATGCCAGGAGTGTGCGGAGAGCGCGAGAACGTGCCGAGGTGGGGGCATTCCTGCACGGGCGTCGCGCAGAAAGAGGCTGTGGCTGCAGTGATCCTTGGCGGCGATCGGACGGTGGAGGAAGAGGGCGAGGGATGAAGGGGACGAGGCGATGACGCTCTTGATGGGGTACACCGCTTTCCGCTATCGTAGACGGAGATCGGGCTGGGGGAAGCGGAGACGGAAGGGACTGGATGGCCGATCGGGATGTCGTCGAGGCGCTGATCGCCACGTACCGCGAGCTCAACCAGCGGTTCCGGCCCCTACTCGTGGTGATGAACGCTGACGCAGGGGCGGTCGAGGACCCTACGAGCCCGCTCGGGATCCTCTATCGTCTCCGCAATCGCGAGCTGAACGCTTCGCAGGCTATCAAGGAGATGTTGCGGGGTGATGAGCGGACGATCGTCGACGACGAAGCGGAACCGCTGGTCACGCTCCAGCAAACGGCACTCGGTCTCGTCCCGATCGTCTTGCTCAGCCAATTCGGCACAGCACGAGAGGCGACACTGGCCATGGTCCGCGATCTCCCGGACAGCGTGTGGCAGCAGGAGTTCCAGACGCCGCGTGGTCGCATGACCTTGCGGGCGTACCTCGAAACGCTGATCGCGCGTGACCGCGAGGCGATCCGTGCATTGGAAGAGCGCCTCGGGCAACCGGCACCGAAGAGCTGAGCTGCAGCTAGGGGCGCGGTGCTGGGTAGGAGGTTGGTCTGCCCGCGCCGCTTTTGCCGTTTCTCCATACGTCGACAGCTCCGATCGATCTCATGCGGGCGTGGCATCTCGATCCGCCGCTGACGGCGCTTCTCGTTACCGCTGCCGCGGCCTATCTGATCGCCTGGTAGGTTGCGCCGCGACATGATCGCAGGCGGGTCTCCCGCTGGCGAGTCCTCGCCTATCTGGCCGGACTCAAGGTGATAGCGGTAGCGCTCATGGGGCCGCCCGATCACGGCAACGGCGCCCGTTTCAGCGTCCACATGGTGCAGCATACGCCCCTCACGCTCGTTGCCCCACCGCTGCTGGTACTGGGGCAGCCGGGCCGGGTGATCCTACGTGGCCTTCCCGCTGGTTCCCTGCGCTGGTTCGCCCAGCAGCACCAGGTACGATCACTGCTCGCTGTGTCGACACAGCCGGCTGTGGTGTTCCTCGCTGCCACCGTCCCCTTCGTGCTGTGGCACTATCCGCCGCTGTACGAGGCAGCTGTGCGCGATCCCGTGGTGCACGAACTCGAGCATCTCACCTTCTTCCTCGGATCGCTGCTCTTTTGGGTGACGCTCGCGGATGCTCTCCCTGCTCACTGCAGGCTCCGTGCGACGGCGAAAATGCTCCTCACGTTCGCAGTCTGGATGGCGACGGATCTGGTCTGTGCCGCGGTGACATTGGCGCCGCGTCCCCTCTACCAGGTTTACGAGGAAGCGGCGGCGCTGTGGGGCTTCGATCCACTAGCCGACCAGCGGTTGGGTGGAGCGATCATGTGGGTGGCTGGCGGCGGACTCTACGCGGTGGTGCTCGTGGGGCTTCTCGTCCGCTCGACGCGACCAGAGCGGAGAACCGTGCGACTGAGTCGGGGCGCACGAGCTCCCGAGTGCCTGCTGTTCCCTGCTGGCTGCGCTGGGGCTCGCTCTCGTACCGCTGGCTTTCCTCGGGTACGGCGTGGTGGGATCCGCGTTCGGTGCGCCTGCGGCGATGGTCGAGCGATTACGAGAAGATCCTTCGGTCTTCGAGCAGCGCGTCTCCACTTTCGTGCCGATGTATCAGGTCGGGGAGTACGAGGGTGTGCCGATCGTGGCCCCACCGCCGGGGGTGGAGGTTTATCTGGTCGGGCGCGTCGATGGCTGGTACCCGTTATTGGAACTGAAGGAAGGTGTGCAGTATCGCTTGCTCGTCTCAGCGAGCGACGTTCCTCACGCTTCGTCCGTGGACCTCGGTGCGGAGCGGTTGACCGTTCGTGTCGTCCCCGGTGATGTGGCGGTCGTGCCCCTGCGACCAGAGCGCGCTGGGACGTACGAGATCCGCTGTACTGAACTCTGCGGGCCGACGTTTCGCGAGATGACGGGACGGATCATCGTCACCGAGTGAGCGAACGGACTGCTGATGCGCGCCGAACCACACTTCGGCGTGTCTGTCGTCTTCCCCTCTGTGGCCATCGCCTGCTGGAACGATCAGGAGCGGTCGAGCGGACACGTCGATACCTGAACGCCTTTCTTTTTTCTCCTCGAACAGGGGTGACATGGCGAGGGGGGTGGTCCGCCGAGGGGGAACATCCGCCTATTCAATCTCGTATACTTGACCGACAATCACGAGTGAATGCTCGGTCGTTCTGCTGTCGTGCAGGGTCGAGAGAGGCCAATCTGGTGACGATGCCGGAGGCTCGCACGTCCGTCGAGCTTCGAGCTTGGTTTTGGTGGTTCGTGAGGTCAGTTTGTGGGGAGGGAACCCTCGGATCGACCGAGCGCAATGTCCTCGGCGTCTTGCCGGTGCCAGTACGCAGCGCTCTGCTTCGTGCAGTGCAGGAGATCGATCCTGGTGCACTCGAGTCACTCGACGTGCGCCGCGCGGGGCTCCACGCGGAGGACGGAAACTACGTGTGGGTCCATTCCTGGCGGTTCGCCGGCGGGGATGAGCCGACGGTGTTGCGTCGGACGGCCAGGCGGCCGTCGGTCGCGCTCGATCTCGTCGGGTCCTTTCTCGAGGAGTTTCGAGCCTGGCAACGCGCTTTCTTGTCCCTGTTGCGACTTGCGACAGAACGGGGTGTCCGTCAGCTGCGGGTGGGAGTCACGGGGGCGAGTCTTCCGGTTGTCGAGTTAGCCTTCGCGGACGCGCTCGCCACGGTCGAGCGGGCGAGCGAGTTCTATGGAATCACGGTAGCGTTGCCGGACATCGAGTTGCTGTGCGCTTCCCCGCGATATGTGGAACTCGCCCCGTTCGTCTCGCAGGTGTATCGAGATCATGATGGAACGGTGTTCGTCGATCTGCCGAGCAGGCCGTTCGCGTGTCGGGTCGTGGACCGGCTTCCTGGGATCGGTGGCGTTATCGCTGTCGTCGGCGGTGCGATGTTCGTACTGGTAGCGGTCGCGACTGTCTTCGTTGGTCAGCGGACACCGCGGCCTGCCGTCGGGCGCATCATTCCGGAGGTCTTCAGCCCGTATCCAGCCATCGCCGGTGGTGCTGGTGAGCCAGCGACGACGCACCGTGGCTTCGAGGTGCCGGGGACGCTGGTCATCTCGGTTGCGTTCTTGATTCTGTTCATCTTCCTCTACGGGTTCTCCTGGTTCGAGTTGAGCCGGGTACCATGGAAGATCGGATAAACACTGACAGCGCGATCGCTCGTCCTGCAGTAGGCTATCAGTGGTAGACTCGCTACCAGCGAGTCGTGTCGGGAAGCGACGAGAGTGCGGGAACACTATGCGAGAGATGGGAAATGGACGTCAGACCATCCGTTGGCTGGCGCTGGCTGTCGCGCTCGCTGGCTATCTTCTGATTGTGATCGGCGGAACAGTCCGAGTGACCGGAGCAGGCTTGGGTTGTGGTCCGGAGTGGCCGCTCTGTAACGGACGTCTCGTACCCGGCTGGGATCTCTTGGCCTGGATCGAATACGTGCACCGGATGATCGCGCTGGCGGTCATCCTCCTCACCGGGGCGGTCGCCGTGGCGAGTTGGCGCGCACGCTCGCCGGACCGATGGATAGTGCGGTTGCCGCTCATCGCTGCCGGGCTGGTGCTCGTCCAAGCCATGCTGGGCGCGATCACCGTCTGGACGCACCTGGAGGCAGCGGTGGTTGCGCTCCATCTGGGAGTGGCCTTGAGCTACCTCGCGGTCGCTCTCGTGATCGCCTTCCGGACGTGGTTTCCAGCCCTCGCTCGAGTGGCAGGACGCTCACCCTTGCGCCCCTGGCTCGTGGCGGCACTGGGAGCGGTTTTCCTTCTGATGCTCAGTGGTGCCTATACCGCGAAGCGCGGTGCGGGGTTCGCCTGCCCGGAGTGGCCGTTCTGTGGAGGATTCTGGATTCCGACCGGGTGGACCAATGTCGACGTTCACCTGACGCACCGATTGATTGCGCTCGTGGCGGTCTTGCTGGTGGCCGGGGTCGCCAGGAAGGCGCGGCGAGTGCGTGGTGAGTCCCGGTGGGTCGTCGGGCTGGCCACGGCAGCAGCGGTGCTCATGGTCGCGCAGGTCTTTGTCGGGGCAGCCAATATCTGGTTCCGCTTGCACCCAGCGGTGAGCGTTGCGCATCTCGCAGTCGCGACGATCGTTTGGGTGCTGCTCATGCTGGCCGTCTTGGCTGACCGAGCGCTCGCCACTGCCACCGTCCAGCAGGAGCGAGCCGCGGTACGGGTGGCGATGCAGCGTCCGCTCGGCGAGGTTGTGCGCGATTACCGCGTGCTCACCAAGCCGGGGGTGATGGTTTTGTTGCTGGTCACCACGTTGTGCGCGATGCTCGTGGCAGCGCAAGGGGTGCCGTCACTGTGGACGTTGTTCTGGACGCTCGTCGGTGGGGCGCTCGCTTCCGGTGGAGCAGGGGCGATCAATCACTATGTGGATCGGGACATCGATGCGATCATGACGCGCACACGCCGGCGACCGTTGCCGGCTGGGCGAGTGGCCCCGGAATATGCGCTGCTCTTCGGTATCGTCCTGAGTGTTCTGGCAGTCTATGTCCTGACGGCGTTCGTCAATCCGGTCGCAGCCGTGCTCTCGTTGTCCGGCAACCTGTTCTATGTGTTCGTGTATACGATCTGGCTCAAGCGAACTACGCCACAGAACATCGTGATCGGTGGTGCAGCGGGAGCGGTACCACCGCTGGTGGGCTGGGCAGCAGTGACGGGCCAAGTCAGCGTGCCGGCACTCCTGATGTTTCTCTTGGTCTTCGCCTGGACGCCACCGCACTTCTGGGCACTGGCGTTGTACAAGCGCGGCGATTACGCGGCAGCGGGAGTGCCGATGCTGCCAGCGGTGCGCGGGGAGGAGGAGACGCGCCGGCAAATCCTGGTCTATACGGTGGCCACGGTCTTGGCGAGTTTGCTCTTCTACCCGCTCGGTGTGCTGGGCGTTCCGTACCTCGTGGCAGCTATGGTGCTGGGCGCCCGTTTTCTCTGGCTGGTGGCGCGACTCTATCGTGAGCGGAGCGATCAGCTGGCGAAGCGCGTCTTCCTCTACTCCATGCAGTATCTCGGCTTGCTTTTTACGGCGATGGTGATCGACGCGGTCGTGTTCTGATTGGGCGGCCAGCTTTCTGCGCGATCTCCGGCGAGCCTATTCCCGGAGATCGCGCCTCGTGCTGCCGTCGAGATCGATGGGGTGCTTGCCTGGTGTCGCTTGCCCTCAAAGGTCTCACGGATCGCGGATCAGGGGCAGCGTGGAACAGTGGATGCCGCCCCCGTTTTTGAGGATCTCGTCATACGGGATCTCGACCGTCTCGATGCCTGCTGCCTCGAGTCGCTCGCGTGTGCGGGGGCAGCCTGCCGGCATGATCACCCGGGCCGGTCGGACGGCGAGGCAATTGACGGCCTGCGGCTCGGTCGGCCAGACGTGGATGGGCTGGATGTCGAGCTCGCGAAGCAAATCGAGGAACCAGTACGGAAGACGCGTCAGATTGATGAGCGCTTTGTCGTAATCGACCATCACGCAGGCACCATCGAGGTGGAGCGCATAGCCGGGGAGGGGAACCCGGACCAGGCGCACGCCTTGCTCGGCGAGGACAGCCTCCAATTGCCGAAGTCCGGCCTCGTTTTGCCGATAGGACATGCCGACCGCGACCGTCGAGTCATTCAGCCAGCAGACGGATCCTCCTTCCAGGAGTCCCGTACCGTGGATGGTGTGCAGGATCGGCATGCCGAGTTCGGCGAGGAGGCGGGTCATGAATGCTTCCTCGCCGCGGCGGCCAGCCTGTGGGTGGCGCCCGACGAGGCCGAGACGACAGACGACAGCACCTCCTTTGACGGCGACCGCCATATCGCGCGTAAAGACGGCATGCGGGTCGCGAGATGGGCAGTCGACGGAAACGACTTTGACGCCCTCGGCCCGAAGAGCGTTCACCAGCGCGTCGTGCTCGGCTTGCATGCGGGCGATATCAGGCGGATTGCTGTCGCGCCAGTACCATTGGTTCTCGTCGTCGATGTAGGCGCCGATGGTCGGGTCGTAGTGTCCCTCTGGCTGGACGGTGAGCATCTCGTCCCCGGGGCGGTGCACGACACAGAGCCGGAGCCGTCCGACGTCATTCTCGACCCCCCAGCGGCGTCCCCACACTCGTTCCTGCATCTCGGGTGCTTCGAAAGCTGGCTCAGCTTTCGGGATCATCCGCTCCAGGACGAGGTGATAGTATGCCTCGGTCTGGCGCAACGTGTTCGGCCGCTCGCTCGTATCCATACGCTGGCTCCTCAAATGGGCTCTGCTGCTCGTCACGGGCATTGTCACACCGACCGGCTCGGTTGCCAAGCGTCGTCCGGCCGATGCACGCGCAGGAACAGGCTGAAAAGCGGGTCGGCAGGGTTGCGCGATCGAGAAGCGTCCGACACGCCGCAGCTTCTCGGTGATGGTGCCTGGTGACAGGCTGCTCGCGTCGGTAAATCGGTTCTCACGAGACGAGCGCGGGCTGATCGCGCGGCTGCGCCTCGGCACGAGCGATGGTAGGGTACTCCTCGAGACCGGTGAGGCGGTCGTTTCGTCTTGCTCTCTTCATCTGCAAGGAGGGATATCGTGCTCGAGGGAAGCTACCACAACCATCCGGGGTATTGCGACGGCTCAGGGACGGTCGAGGCGTACATCGAAACGGCGCGGGAGGCGGGACTGGCGGCGGTAGGGTTTTCGTCGCATGCACCTGTACCGTTTCCGTGCGACTGGACGATGACGGTCGAACGCTTCCAGCAGTACCTGACTGACGTGCGGGCAGCGCGGGAGCGCTGGTTGGGGCGATTTCCCGTGTGGTTGGGGGTCGAACTCGATTACCTGGAACCAGCGTTGGTTCCCGAGGGGATGGCCTTCAAACGAGCGGTCGTGCTGAGCAGCGGCCTCGATTATGCGGTCGTGAGCCTGCACTTCTTGGGGCGAGACCCAGAGGGTCAGCTGTGGGCTGTCGACGAGTCGGCTGAGGCGTTCGCTCGGCAACTCGAGGATGTCTATCGCGGCGACGTTCGCCAGCTGATCGAGATGTATTATGGCCTCCTCGCCCGACTGGCTGACTGGGCAGCGCGGCTGGACCTGCCTGTCGTCATCGGTCATTTGGACAAGGTCAAGCAGTGGAACGTGGGAGAGCGCTACTTCGACGATTTGGCTGCCTGGTACCGAGCCGCGGTGGAGCGAGCACTGCTGGCGATCAGCCGAGCAGGGTTGCCGATCGAGTTGAACACGTCTGGACTCCGCCGCCCGATCGGTGCGCCTTATCCCGCGGAATGGATCCTGCGACGATGCCGGGAATGGGGGATTCCAGTGCTGATCGGTGCTGATGCCCATCGGCCCGAGGATGTGGCAGCTGGTTTCAGTGAGGCGCGGGCGCTCCTCAGTGCCGCTGGGTACCGGGAAACGCTCGTCCTGACCGAGCGAGGGTGGAAGACTGTGCCACTCGCCTGATCGCTAGAGGTTGTCCTACAGCGACGCGGCGAACCTGGTATGATTTCGCCGCGGACGAGGAGGGACTCCAGCGTGAGCGCCTATCCGAAGCACATTCAGGACTTTTTGCACCTTTTGGAGACCTCGCCGGAGTTCCGGGCGCTGGTCCGTTCCTTGTTGCTTTCGGAGGAGCTCTTGCAGCTTCCGGATCTGGTGCGGTCACTCGCGGCCACGCAGGAGCGATTGGCACAGCAGTTGGAATCGTTCCAGCAAGCGGTGGAGCGTGCGCTGGCGGCAGTCAGTGCGCAACAAGCCGAGACCGCGGCTCAGATCGCTGCGCTGGTTGACCGGATGGAACAGGTGGAGCAGCAGCAGGCGGCCACGACCGAGCAGATCCGCCAACTCACCGTCAGCATGGAGCGGGTGGAGGCGCAGATCGAAGCCTTGACCGAACGGATGGAACGGGTCGAAGCCCAGATCGGGGCCCTGACCGAGCGGATGGAGCGGGTGGAGGCGCAGATCGAAGCGCTGACTGCGCGCATGGAGCGGGTGGAGGCACAGATCGAAGCCTTGACCGAACGGATGGAACGGGTCGAAGCGCAGATCGAAGCCTTGACCGAGCGGATGGAGCGGGTGGAGGCGCAGATCGAGGCGCTGACTGCCCGCATGGAACGGGTGGAGGCGCAGATCGAGGCGCTGACTGCCCGCATGGAGCGGGTGGAGGCACAGATCGAAGCCTTGACCGCGCGGATGGAACGGGTGGAGGCGCAGATCGAGGCGCTGACTGCGCGGATGGAGCGGGTGGAGGCGCAGATCGAGGCATTGACTGCGCGGATGGAGCGGGTGGAGGCACAGATCGAGGCCCTGACCGCGCGGATGGAACGGGTGGAGGCGCAGATCGAAGCGCTGACTGCGCGCATGGAGCGGGTCGAAGCGCAGATCGAGGCCCTGACCGCGCGGATGGAGCGTGTGGAGGCACAGATCGAAGCGCTGACTGCCCGCATGGAGCGGGTAGAAGCGCAGATCGAAGCCTTGACCGAGCAGATGCAGCAGATGGCGGCTCAGATTGCCGCGCTCACCGAGCGGATGCAGGATTTCGAGCGTCGTCTGGAGCGTGTCGAACGGGATCTCGGCCGCCTCAAGGGACTCGTCCTTCCGTTGGTGGTCGAGCGTCGGTTCGGTGGCCTCTTCCGCAAGATCCTGCGGCGCCCGCGTGTCTTGCCCAGTGAAGAACTCACACGCCTGGTCGAAGATGGCGCGGACGCCGGCCTCCTGGACGAACGGGAGGCGGAGCAACTTCTGCTGGTCGATCTCGTGCTGGAGGGGCGCGACGCGACGGACGGAGGCGAGCCGATCTACGTCGTCTGCGAGATATCCTGGGGTGTAGGGATCTCGGACATCCTCCGCGCTCGTGAGCGGGCGGCGCTCCTGGAGCGTGTCGCCCGACGGCCAGTCCGCCCGGCCGTGTTGGGAACCTGGCTCACCCGGGAGGGCGAAGAAGCGCTCGCCGACGTGACGTACGTGGCGGTCCCCGAATCGTTCTTCGACTGAGTGCCACGCTGGATCGCGCTTCGGTCGTGCACCAGATCGGATCGTCCTTCAGGCACGCTGCGTCTGGCAGGCTTCAGCCAGCGAGGCACTGCCTCGCCAGCCAGATACCCCCTCGCCGATCAGCGGATGCCGACGACAGGTGCCCAGTGGGCTCCCTCAGGTGAAGAGGGAGCTTGTTCATCCCTCTGGCCAGCACAAGAGTAGACGAGCACAGTGTGGGCAAGCGCTGCGAGACGCTGAGACCGCTGCCAGGCTCAGGATGCGGGCCGTCCGGCTGGCGCGAGCCGCGAGCGCTCCAGCCGTCGGCGAGGCTGCGGTGACCTCCTCACCGATGCGGCCACTGCCGGCTCGAGGGGTGAACTGAACACTCGCGCCGCCTGCCTGGTCCGCGAGTTGGGTGCCGACATGCTCTCGTGTGCTGCGCTCTCCGCGATGCGAACCCGCCTGGAGTCGGTCCATGGCCGCGGATCGACTCCAGCTGATTTCCAATTGGATACCTTACTCGCTCAACTCAGTGCTCTGTCGCGCAGCGCAGCGAGCACGCGCTCGGGCGTGATGGGGAGCTCGCTCAGGTGCACGCCGATGGCATCAGCGATCGCGTTGGCGATGGCTGCAGCGGTCGGAACGACGGGCGGCTCACCGACTCCCTTCGCCCCGAACGGACCGATCGGCGAGGGAACCTCGACGAGTTCGACGGCGATCGGCGGTAGCTGGCTCGCTTTGGGGAGATCGTAATCGAGGAAGGAGGGATTGAGCGGTTGGCCATTCTCGCTCCAGCGCATCGCCTCGTGCAGAGCCCACCCGATACCTTGGCCGACACCACCGTGCACCTGCTCCTCGACGAGTGCTGGGTTGAGTGCGCGCCCGACGTCCTGGATCGCGACCAGATCGAGCACCTCCACCTCGCCGGTGTCCGGGTCGACCGCGACGTGTGCGATTTGCGCGTTGAAGCCGGGGGACTGCTGGCGGACGACGCTCCGGCCGGTGCCGTAGACGGGTGCATATTTGCCACCGAAGACCATGCTCAGGTGTGCGATCTCGCGGAGCGTGATCTGCCGATCGGGCATACCGCGGACGCGGATCGCGCCATCGACGAGTTCCAGGTCCTCGGGTGCAGCTTCGAGTTTGTTGGCAGCGATCTCCAAGAGCTGCCGTTTGGCATCCTCCGCTGCTGCTTGCACCGCGAGTCCGACCGTGTAGGTGATCTTGCTCCCTCCGCTCATCCCCGCGTAGGGAGCACCGTCGGTCGGCAGGAGCTTGACCCGGATTCGCTCGACTGGCTGTTCCAGCACTTCTGCCGCGATCATGGCGAGAACCGTATGCGTGCCGGTAATGTCGATGGCACCGAGCGTGACGGTGAAGGTGCCGTCGTGATTCAGCCGAATGTTCGCTGCACAGGGTTCGATACCGCCCGGCCATCCACCGATCGCGATGCCCCAGCCTTCGTTGGGGCGGCGCTGGCGTGAACGCCAGAGGGGGTGTTGCCGGGCCCGCTCGAGGACGTCGACGAGCCCGATCGGAGGCCAGGGGACACCGTTCGGCTGAAGATCACCCGTTCGCGCGGCGTTGCGGAGACGCAGCTCGAGGGGATCCTGCCCGATAGCCCGCGCGAGTTCGTCGATCAGCTGCTCGAGCGCAAAGGTGGCCTGGGGAACTCCTGGTGCGCGATAGGCCCCCGTCCCTGGCTTATTGGTGAGAACCTCGTAGCCGAGGAGATCGAGATGTTCCCAGCGGTAGGTTCCACCCAAAAGAAGGAGTGCGATAGTGACTGGCGCGCCGGGGTAAGCACCCGAGTCGAAGATAACCCGGGCGCGGAGCGCGGTGAGCGTGCCGTCGCGGCGAGCGCCAGCCCGGAGCTCGAAGATCGCGGCGGGGGCCGGTGTGGCGAGCAGAAACTCTTCGGTTCGGGTCAGGACGAGCTTGACCGGCCTGCCGAGCCGCAATGCGACCGCTGCGACCAGAGGCTCGAGGAGGACGGTCTTGCCGCCGAAGCCGCCTCCGACCTCCATCGGAACGATCGTCACCATTTCGTGAGGGAGACCGAGCGTGGTCGCGGTCACGTTGCGGCAATAGAACTGACCCTGTGTGGTCGTATAGATGGTGACACCGCCATCGGGTCGGGGCACAGCCACCGAGGCATGCGGCTCGAGGTATGCCTGGTGGACGAATGGTGTCCGGTAGGTTCGCTCGATCACGACATCGGCGCTGGCGAAACCCTGCATCACGTCACCCCGCTGGAAGCGCACAGCGTTGGTAACGTTGGCCGGCAGACGCCGGACATCGAGTTCTTCTCCGCCCGATACCGTGGCATGCATGCCGGCTTCCGCCCACTCGCCTTCGAGTTCTTTGGGGCGGATCACCGGGGCCTCGGGTGTCATGGCCGCCAGTGGATCGACGAACGCTGGAAGTTCGTCGTATTCGACCTCGACGAGTGCCGCTGCATCGGCGGCCACGTACGGTGATTCGGCGACGACGATCGCGACCGGCTGACCGGCATAGATGACCTTGTCCCGTGCCAAGAGATGCCGGGCTCGCTCGGCCGGTTCCGGGCCCTCGGGAAGGAGATCGTGACCAGTGAAAACAGCGACGACACCCGGGGTGCGGCGTGCGGCGTCGCAGTCGATGCGGAGAATCCGCGCATGCGCGTATGGACTCGTCACCAGGCGGGCGTGCAGGAGGCCAGGAATGCGAAAGTCATCAGTGTATCGCGCGTCGCCGCGCAACTTCGGTTCAGCATCGCGTCGCTTGAGCGGTTTCCCGAGCACGGTCGTCATCGCTCGAGGCTCCTTTCCCCGTCGTTCCCACCACGCTGACCCAGTGTACGATGCTCTCCGCTCATCGAGAAGCTGTCCGATCGGGACAGTATCGGCGATGGGCGGTCTCTGGTGTTCCGACTGGTCGTCCTGGGCATGGGGTCTACCGTGCTCGCCATCGGATCGGTAGGATGTTGCTGCATGACGGTCGTGCGAGCTTGTCGAGGCACCACGGCGCCCTTCGATGCGGTCGCTGGTCCGTTGCAGGAGGGATGAGCAGCCCGATGAGCGGGGGGAAGATCGCTGTTCTTTGCCCGAACCTCGGCTTGGATCGGATCGGGTCGCTCGGGTCGCTCGCACCTGGCACGGTCATGCGCTTTCGCTCGATCCTCACCTCGGCAGGCGGGAAGGGACTGAATCTCGCTCGCACGGCTGCAGCGCTGGAGTCCGAAGCGTGCGTAGTGGGTTTCCTCGGGGGGTGGATCGGCCGTCTGGTGGCAGAACTCGCTGGCAACGAGCGGCTCAGGGTGCACCCCTCCTGGATCGAGGCGGAGACACGGGTCAACGCGATCGTGCTCGAGGACAGCGGGCGGGTAACCGTCTTCAATGAGGAAGGTCCTCGACTCGAGGCGAGTCTGGCGTCTGGACTGCTCGACCTGCTCGGATCGCACCTCGTCGAGAGCGCGCTCGTCGTGGCGATCGGATCGCTGCCGCCTGGCCTTCCGTCGACGCTGTACGCCGACTGCGTCGGGCTCGCCCGCTCGCGCCATTTGCCCATCATCGTGGACGCCGCGCGGGAAGCACTCGTCGCAGTGCTCGCAGCCGAGCCGGACATCCTGGCGCCCAACGTTTTCGAGGCCGAGGGCGCGCTGGGACGGGCGAGCGCCGAGCTCGTCACCGACGATCCGGCCGAACTCCGCGAACGGTCTCTCGCCGCTGCGAGGGAACTCGCCCGGGCAGTACGGCAGGCGGCGATCGTCAAAGCGGGAGCAGCCGGTGCGGCGGTCGCGACGCGCGACCAGTTGTGGTTCGCAACGGCGCCGCCTGTGGTCACCCGCAACCCGATCGGCGCAGGAGACGCCTTCGCGGCTGGCTTCGCAGCGGGGATCGCGCGTGGTCTGCCGCTCGTGGAGGCGGTCCGGCTCGCCGTCGCGGCTGGCTCGGCGAGCGTGGAGACACTCCAGCCGGGGGCGCTCGACGAGGAGCGGGTCGCGGAGCTCTTCGCGCACGTCCGCGTCGAGACGATCGGTCACGGCTGAGCACGATGCCCTTATACGTGCCGGGAGAACGTGCGGCGTGGATACCGTGATGGATCGACCTCAGCAAAGCAGGATTCCATCCGTCCGAGCATGAACGGTCGCCCGGTTGCTCGCGAAACGACAGTGGGCGGCACGGCTAAGGCGTCCGATCTTCCGACGACGCGGCTGCTGGTTTCGAGTACAGCTCGTTTTCCGGTATGCCGCTGCGGTGTGCGGTGCGTCGCGAGCACCCCCACCGCGGAAGCGATCGGGATCTTGACATCTCTCTCTGCTATCTTAGAGGATGTGATGACCGGTGTTCAGGTATGGCAGGTAACGGATAACGGAGGTCGACTGTAAGGCGTGTCCTGGTCGTCATCGGAGTTTTGGTCGTCGTCTTCACCCTTGTGGTCGGGGCAGCGCAGGCGGCATACGGACAATTGTTTTACGAGTGGTCAGCGAGTGGAATCAAGCCAAGAGGCGGGTTGTGGTCCTACTCGGGGAACTACCTAGGACGTACAGACTGGAACCCGCTCCCTGGAGTCAATGTGCTGACCCGTCATGAAAGCAGCGTCTACGTCCGGAACCCGACGAGCGACATCCGCTTCCCAGGCACGGTTCTTTACTTCATCCACGATGGACAAGTCCGAGGGACGGTTCCTTCTTACGCTTGGACGATGACCGGTTGTGGCGCAATCTATCCTCCTGGCGGGCTGGTGTTCGGCGGTTGTACCACCAACTCGCAATATCTCGGTAGCTTCGACAGCACGAGGCGTGCGCAGGATCGCGGAACGTGGGCGTTCTTCCTCTGCGACGCCGCTGGATGTTACGGGGGCGTCAGCCGCGACCGGACTTGGACGCTCTGGTAGGAGGTCGTCATGCGGTACCGAATCGGAACAATCGCTTTGCTCGGTTTGCTCGTGCTGGTGGGCGCGGTGGCCTTGGCGCGGAGCGCGGGGCTGACTGCCCCGTTCCCGGGTATCGACCGCGTCGAGTCGGCGGCAGAGGCCGCACGAAACGGTGACCGCGAAACAGTGCTGTTGGTGGCAGACAAGCCGATCACCGCGGCCGAGCTGACCGAGATGGAGCACTGGGTGGCGGCCAACCTCGCCTGGATGGGTGAGGTGGGAACCCGGATGGCGGTGACCGACGAGCAGCGAGCGTTCCTCGAGCGGCAGGCGCGCCTGATCGAGGAGTACGGAAAGCCGACGGTCGCGCTGGCGGCCCTCATCGTCGACCGGACATTGGAAGCTGAGGCCCAGCGGCAAGGGCTGTGGCCGGACGAGCGAACGGTGCAGGCCCGCGTGGAGCGGGATCGCGACCTCACAGCGACCAGTGACGACCCGCGGATCAAGGCGTATCTCCAGGCGTTCGGCGAAACTGCGTTCTGGCAGGTGCACTATCCGCGGGTGGTTGCCCTGGAGATCGCGAAGGAGCGACTCTACCAGGAACGGACGAAGGACGAGTCGGACCCGACCCGGCGCCAGGCACGCTGGCTCGCCAAGGAGCGGGCACTCGTGCTCGGGGCGCCGATCGAGGTCGTCGTGCCAGAGCGGTTGCCGGCCAGCATCGATGCAGCGGTAGAGTATTTGAAGCAGTACTACGATCTCCAGTCGAGCGTCTCCAGCACAGGATAGTTAACGGGCTGACTCGTGCACTCGCTGCACCGATGGCGTGGTCTACCATCCTGCGCGCGGTGGCGGTGCGGCGATCAGCTGCTCGTGAGGGACATTTCGACGCTCGACACCGCTCCGGGTGGTGACACGGCACAGCGTGCTTGCGGCCAGAATCGCGGTGCGTCACCGACCCGGAGTGGCGAGCTTCTGCTGCCCAGCCTGCCGGGGAGATGCGAGTTCTCGAACACCGAGCGGGTAGGGCAGGCGCGATGGCCGAGACGTCAGTGCCTAGCGGGCTCCTGGCTGCCAGTCCTTTGGGCTTTGGAACGAGCGTTCGCGGGGCGAAGGACCGAGGAACCGGCAGAGGTGTGAGCTGGCAACCGGTCGGTACCTGACGACCTCGACGAGTCGGTCACCGAGGGCAGGCGTGACCGTTCGCGGCGGCCGATCCTGACGAGCGGAGAACAGAGCGACCTCGCGGCGTGTCCAGGGGGCGGGGGCGCTCCGTTGCAACAGAGCTGGTCGGAGCGGGCAGCGGTGAGCCAGTGGCCCAGTACGGACGTGCGGAGACGCTCAGCGCGCCGACGGTGCGCGAGTTCGCTCACTACTGGTCATTTCGCTCAGCTGGAGGAAAGTGCAGGTGTCTCGCATGCGTCGCGGACTCTCGGGCCAATGCATCCGCGAGACCTTTCGCCCCCCATCCGGTCACGGCGCTGGGGGAGGCTCGAGGCGAGCTCAGGGGGAGTCATCGGTTCCATCCTCGCTCTGTCTTGTTGTCGCTTTTCACCAGCGGACACGATCCTCTCCCTTATCTCGGCGCCTGGTGGCGGGCCGGGAGGGAGGCGAGCGGCAGCGCCTGCTGCTGGACCGCCCGCTCGCGTGGTCCTGCCCCGATGCTGCCTTCTTCGTCGCCAGGTGCCGGAACACGTGCCCTCCCGAAGAGGAAGCCTGGTGAACCCTCTGGCTGCCGCTCGGTCGGAAAGCGGGCCATGCGCGTGCCGGGTATCGTGCGCTCGCAGCAACCGCTCCGCGCCCTCCACGGCGAAACGCTGCTACACTGCCTGCGGGCGAGGTCTGGGCGATCCTGCTGACCGCGACTCGGTCGCGGAGTCTTCCTTTGGTGAGCTTCTCGGGGTTCAGGCGTCGTGCGCTGGTCAGCTGGCGCGGTGGTGGTGCGAGCGTACGCTGAGTTGAACGACTTCCTGCCGGCGGCGGTGCGCCAGCGCTCGTTCGAGGTACCGCTCCCGTTGGGCGCGACCGTGCGTGATCTCGTCGCCGGGCTCGGCATCCCTCCGCCGGAGGTCGATCTCGTCCTCGTCAACGGCGAGCCCGCCGATTGGTCGTTTCGCCTCCGGGATGGGGATCGTGTCGCCATCTACCCGATGTTCGAGGCGCTCGACATCGGGTCAGTGCAGCGCCTGCGTCCCAGGCCGCTCCGCGAGCCTCGCTTCGTCTGCGATGTCCATCTCGGCCGCCTGGCTGCCTACTTGCGCCTGCTCGGCTTCGATACGCGGTACGAGCGCGAGGCAGACGACGCAACGCTGGCGGCATGGGCGGAGCGTGAGCGACGGATCGTGCTGACACGCGACCGGGAACTCTTGAAGCGGCGAGCCGTCACGCACGGGTATTGGCTGCGCTCGGCCCATCCGCGGGAGCAGCTTCTCGAGGTCGTCCGGCGTTTCGACCTGGTGGGCAGTCTGCGCCCGTTCGTGCGTTGCCCACGCTGCAACGGGTTACTCGTGTTGGTCGATCGCGAGGAGGCGCGGGCGCATGTCCCACCGCGTAGCTGGCAGCGTGCTCAGGAGTTCTGGCGATGCAGCAACTGCAACCAGTTCTACTGGTACGGCACGCATTGCGAGCGAGTGGAGGAGCTGATCGCGTGGTTGCGGAGCGCCTTGTCGGGAGAGCCGACGCGACTGCTGGAGGCAGCATGCGAGCGCACCGCTGGAGACGCGCCATCCGGTGCGTGAGACGGCGGGGATCTCGGTGGAGCGCGCTGTGCGGTCTTTGGCGCGTCCGGACTTCTGCGGGATGAGCGTGATCAGCGCTGTCGGCGCGAGCCACTCTTCCCTGAACGGCGGACACGATGGATCGCGTTGGCGATCACCGGTGTTCGTGGTGGGGTGAGGGTGTGAGCTCAGCGATTGTCGGTCTGTGTCGGCTCTCGCCGCGTTCACGGAGTGCACGCTCGACTGAGGCTCGACGGTAGGGCGAGTGCCCTCGTCCAGGCGGGGCAGCATTGACGAAGGGGTCCAGTTCGGGGGAGGATTGACCGGTCGAGCGTGTCTGGTGACCCTCGAGCGGGAAGCGGGAGGATGGAGCGATGGGGCCAGCGGAACGGGAGCGCTTCGACACGCTCATTCTCGGCGGTGAGGTGATCGACCCGGCGAACCAGCGCTTCGGCCGTTTCGACATCGGGATCTGCGAGGGACGGATCGTGCGCGTGGCGCGTTCGCTGGCGGATGCCATCGCCGAGCAAGTGATCGATGCGCGGGGTCAGATCGTGACGCCGGGTCTCATCGACCTCCACACGCACGTCTACTGGGGTGCGACCTACTGGGGAATCGAAGCCGATCCGATCGCTGCGCGGACCGGAGTGACGACCTGGCTGGACGTCGGAAGTGCCGGAGCCTACACGTTTCCTGGTTTTCGCCGGTACGTCGTCGAGCCGAGCCGGGTTCGGATTCTTGCACTTTTGAATCTCTCCTCGATCGGCTTGGTCGCCCCAACGTGGGAGTTCGCCAATCTCGACTATTGCGACCTCGAGCTCGCTGCGGCGATCATCCGAGCGAACCGCGACGTCATCCTCGGCGTCAAGGCGCGCATCGATGCCAATACCACGCGCGGTGTCGGGATCCGACCGCTCGAGCTGGCTCGAGAGCTCGCTGACCAGCTCGGACTTCCTCTCATGGTGCACATCGGGAACGGCCCACCGTCGATCGACGAGGTAGCCGCGCTCTTGCGTCCCGGTGACATTCTGACCCACTGTTTCACTGGTGGAACCATGCGGATTCTCACTCCGGATGGGCGGGTTCACCCCCGCATCCGCGAGTTGCACGAGCGCGGACTGGTCCTCGATATCGGGCATGGTGCAGGTTCGTTCAGCTTCGAGGTCGCCGAGCGGCTCCTGGCCGAGGGGATCGTGCCGGACGTCATCTCGAGCGATATCCACCAGCTGGCGATCCAGGGACCGCTGTTCGACCTCCCCACCACGCTCTCCAAGTTCCTGGCGCTGGGACTCTCGCTGGCGGAGGTCATCGAGCGGGCGACGGTACGACCGGCCAAAATCATCGGCCGGCCGGAACTGGGGAGCTTGGCCGAGGGGACGCCAGCGGATATCGCCCTGTTCCAGGTGGTCGAGGGGACGTTCACTTTCTACGACGTGGCGATGCAGGCGCGGTCTGGCGACCGGCTTCTCGTCAATACGCTGACGATGGTCGATGGACGAATCGTGCCCCGGCAAGAGCCGAGTGCGCTCCATCCCTGGGCGCAGCTTCCCGAACACCAGTACCCGATCGTCCAAATCGGACATCCCTACCGAGTCATGCAGGCACGAGGAGGCTGAATGAGCGAGCGCGATGGCGTCCTCATGCGGGAGCAACTGGCAGCACTGCTCGCGGCGGATCCACCGTTGCTCCGCGACCTTCCGGCGGTCGAGGCGCAACTTCAGCCGCACGGGATCGATTTGACTGTCTGGTCGGTCGCGCGCTTCGCAAGTGCTGGCCAGGTTGGCGAGATCAACGAAGAGCGTCGCCTGCCGGAGCTGGAGGTGGTTGAGCCGGATCGTGATGGCTGGTGGGAGCTCGAGCCAGGCCCGTACCTCGTGCGCTTCACCGAAACCGTGACGCTCCCACCGGACTGCATGGCCTATGCCCGCCCGCGCTCGAGTCTGCTCCGCTGTGGCGTCGCGGTGCACACCGCGGTCTGGGATGCCGGATACTCGGGGCAAGGGGTAGCACTGCTCGTCGTTTACAATCCGAAAGGCTTTCGGCTGCGCCGCTCTGCCCGCATCGCCCAACTCGTGCTGCACCGGCTCGAGCGGCCTGTCAGCGAGGGATACCGTGGCATGTACCAGGGCGAGCGCGGCTGAGGCACAGCGGAAATACTGCGCTGTCCCCCGGCGAGTCGGAGGGGAGGTGAGTCATGGCTGCCGAGCGGGCCGCGCTGTTCCTGGCGACGCGACTCCCGACCGAGCCCAAGGAGGCCAAACGACGCCCTCATCCGGAGTCGGAGCTGGCTGACCAGGAGGCGCGGTTACGCGAACTGGCTGCGCGCGAGTGCTACCACGTGACGCGCGTTTTCAGCGAGATCCTCCCCGAGTTTCCAGAGCAACGTCCGGGTCTCAAGGCGCTGCGCACGGCGATGTGGCTGCGCGAGATCGACGTCATCCTAGTGCCGTCACCGGAGTGCCTCTATCGGGATCCCGAGCGACTCAAGGCGTTCTTGATCGAGGCGCGGACGCTCGGGGCGCGTGTCGAATTCCTGGAGGTACCGCCGCTGTACGCTTGGGTCGTGAGAGAGTACGGGTGGCCGCGCGAGTGGTCGAGATGAACGAGGGGAAGACATGCTGAGGCGGATCATCAGTGCGCTGCGGCTCGACCCCACGGTCTACCGGGAGCTCCGCGATGACCCGACCGCCACGGTGCCGGCACTCCTGTTCGTCCTGCTCTGTATCCTGGCAGCTGGCGTCGTCGGGTTACCCGGCGGTGGTCTGACCGCCTTCGGCATCGTGGCTGCTTCTGCCTTCGTGTCCTGGACGATCTTCGTCGTCGCTGCTTACCTCTTCGGCACGAAAGCGTTGCCGGGGCCGGAGACCGAGGCGACGTTGGGAGCGCTGGTGCGGACACTCGGCTTCGCCCTGGCGCCGAGTCTCTTGCTCGTTTTCGGAGTCGTTCCCGCGCTCCAGCTGGTCGTCGTGCCGCTGGCTTTTGTCTGGACTTTCTTTGCGACGCTCATGGCGCTCCGACAAACATTGGCGGTCGGCACGTTGCGGGCGTTGCTGGTCGCGGTGCTCTCGTACGGTGCTGCTGCTCTCCTCGGCAGTATCTTGACGCCACCTGGACCATCCGGCTGAATGCGGAGCGTGACCTGGTCCAGTTGGGGAAGGGAGGGAATGGATGAGCGGAGCAGCGACGGAACGAGCCGCGCAGCGACGGGTTCCTGTGGAACGTCTGCGACGCCGACTCGATCCGATGACCTTGCCGTTCCAAACGACAGCCGAAGTGGATCCCGTTGTGGGGACGGTCGGGCAACCGCGGGCGCTGGAAGCGCTCGAGTTCGGTCTGGAGATCGCGTCCTACGGGTACAACGTCTACGTCGCGGGGCGTCCTGGCTCCGGTCGCGAGAGCACGGTGCTCCGTCTCGTGGAGCAGATCGCGGCGAAGCGTGCGACACCGCCTGATTGGGTTTACGTGCACAACTCCTAGGATCCCGAACGTCCCGTCACGATCGCGCTGCCAGCTGGACGTGGAGCGCAGCTGGCGCGCGACATGGATGAGTTCCCGCGAGCTGCTCAGCAAGCGATTCCGCGAGCGTTCGAGAGCGAAGAGTACGACCGGCGGCGCCGGGCGATCATCGATCGCTTGAACCAGGAACAGGAACGGTTGTGGGAGGGCGTGCAGCAGTTCGCGCAGCAGCTGGGCTTCACGGTGGAGCTGACGCCAGCGGGGGTGATCAGCCTGCCGCTGGTACAGGGAAGGCCGCTGGCGCCGGAGGAGTACGAGCGGCTTCCACCACCGGTGCGCGAGGAGTTGGAGCGGCGCAACCAGCGGATCCAGGATCGCGTGGCCGATGCCTTGCGGGAGGTGCGTCGTCTCGAGCACGAGACGGCCGAGCGCTTGCGCCAACTCGATCGGGAGGTCGCGCTTTTTGCGGTGGGCGGCCTGTTCGAAGAACTCCGCGAGCGGTACCAGGATCTTCCTCAGGTACTCGCCTTCCTGGAGCAGGTGCGGGAGGATATTCCCGAGCACCTGCACGACTTTTTCCCGCCGCAACTCCCCGGTGTGCCAGCACCGATCGCCCAGCTGCAAGCGCTGCAACAGCAGGAGCATCTCGCGCGGTATCGCGTGAACGTGTTCGTCGACAACAGCCAAACGCGCGGTGCGCCGGTGATCTTCGAGCGAAATCCCTCGTACTACAACCTGGTCGGGCGAATCGATTACCGCGCCACGTTCGGCGCGATGGTGACTGACTTCAGCCAGATCCGTGCTGGAGCCTTGCACCGCGCGAACGGTGGCTTTCTGGTCGTCCATGTCCTCGACCTTCTGGCTAATCCGTTCGCCTGGGACGCGCTCAAGCGCGCGCTGATCACCCGCCAGGTCGTGATCGAGAATCTCGGCCAACAGTATGCTGTCCTGCCCACGGCGACACTGCGAAAGGATCCGATCCTGCTCGACGTGAAGGTCGTCCTGGTCGGCTCGCCGTTCCTGTACTACTTTCTCGCTGCCTACGACGATGACTTTCGCGAGCTTTTCCGTGTACGGGCCGACTTCGCGCCGGACATGGACTGGAACGAGCAACACGTGATGGGCTATGCGGCCTTCATCAGCCGGGTGGTGCGGGAACAGGGATTGCGCCACTTCGATCGCAGTGCGGTGGCGCGCGTGATCGAGTATGGAGCGCGCCAGGTCGAGCATCAGCGCAAGCTCTCGTCGCAGCTCCTGGAGATCGGCAACCTGGTCGCGGAGGCGAGTTACTGGGCTGGCAAGGCTGGGCGCGAGATCGTGACTGCCGAGGATGTCGAGACGGCGATCCGCAAGAAGCGGTATCGTTCCGACCTTCTCGCCGAGCGGGTGCGCGACCTGATCGCCGAAGGAACGCTCAAGATCGAGACGAGCGGCGCGCGGGTGGGGCAGATCAATGGCCTGGCGGTCATCGAGCTCGGTGACTTCGCCTTCGGGAAACCCTCGCGCGTGACCGCGCGCGTCTCGCTGGGGCGCGGCAATCTGATCAGCATCGAGCGCGAGATCGCGCTGTCCGGCCCCATCCACTCGAAAGGCTTCTTGATCCTCTCCAACTACTTGGCGGGTGCCTATGCCCAGGATTTTCCGCTCGCCATAACCGCGTCCATCACCTTCGAGCAGGCGTACGAGGAGATCGAGGGTGACTCGGCTTCCTCGACCGAGCTCTATGCCTTGCTTTCAGCGCTTTCCGGACTCCCGATCAAGCAAGGAATCGCAGTTACCGGATCGGTGAACCAGTACGGCGACGTGCAGGCGATCGGTGGCGTGAATGAAAAGATCGAGGGGTTTTTCGCAGTCTGCAAGGTGCAGGGGCTGACCGGTAAGCAGGGTGTCATCATCCCGACGGCGAATGTCCAGCACCTGATGCTGGATGAAGAGGTGATCCAGGCGGTCGCCGAGGGGAAGTTCCACATCTGGGCGGTCGGCTCGGTCGATCAGGGGATCGAGATCTTGACTGGTGTACCGGCTGGCGAGCGTCAGCCCGATGGGACGTATCCAGAGGGGACGGTCCACCGTCTGGTGATGGATCGGCTGCGCGAGTATACCGAGCGCATGCGCGACTTCGGCCGCCGGGAGGAACGCGAGGAGCGGTCGGAGCGAACCGAGGCGGCCGATCCGGAACCAGCTGGTGAGCACTAGCGACGCTGGACCAGGCGTTCCCGGATCCGCTCCGCGAGGAGCTCGATCCCGCGTGTCCGCTGCTCCGGCTCGGCTGGTGCGATGCCGAACCAGCGCAGGAGCAGGGCGACCACAGCCGCGAGGATCGCGGCTACCGCAGTGACGAGCGCGAGCAAGAGGATGCTCATCGTCGCCTTCCTCGTGGACATGGTGTGTCAGGCAGCACAGGCACGCCCGGTGCGCCTCGTCGGGACCCGGCCTTAGAACTGCTTTGGGCGCAGCCCGAGATGGAGCTCGGCCGAGCGATCAGGTGGTACCAGCCTCGTCGCGAGCGAGCAGCTCTGGCTATCCTTCCTACCGTGCAGAGAGGAGGCGGCGCCGGATGACCGGCGTCGCGCAGCCAGCGAGGAGATGTGACGATCGAGTGGATGAACCTGGGCACGCTCATCTTTCTGATCGGATTCGTCGTGTTACCGCTCGTGATCCTGGCGATATCGCTCTGGACGTTGCGCAGCGAGCGCTCCTGTCGTGCGTGCCGGAATCAGGAACCAGCCGAGCGTTCGCCAGCAGATCCCCCGAGCCCGAACGCGTCGTGAATCGCTGGCACGGCGCGTGCGACCTCGTCTTCGCGGATCACGAACGAAATGTTGAGTTCCGATGAGCCTTGCGCGATGGCGACGATGTTGATGCGATGTTGGCCGAGGGTCCCGAAGACGCGGCCGGCGACACCGGGTGTCCCCCGCATCCCGGCACCGACGACGGCGACGATGGCCATACCGGGTTCTTCCCAGAGGCGTGCGACGCGTCCCTTGAGGAGATCGAGTTCGAACTCCCGCTCCAGCGCACGCAACACTTTGCTGGCATCGGTGCGCCGGACGACGAAACCCAGGCTGTGCTGGGACGACGCCTGGAAGACCATAAAGACGTTGACGCCAGTCCGGCCGACGGTCTCGAAGACGCGGGCAGTGACGTCGGCGACGCTGAGGAAGCCGGATCCCTCGACGGTGATGACGCTCACGCCGGGAATCGCGGTGATCGCCTTGACTACCGAACCGTTCGAGCTGGTGTCCGGGCCGATGCGTGTGCCCGGGTGCTCGGGGTTGAAGGTGTTCTTGATCCAGATCGGAATGCCACGCTCGGCAGCCGGTTGCATGGTGCGCGGGTGGATCACCTTGGCGCCGAAGTAGGCGAGTTCGGTCGCCTCGGCGAAGGAGATCGCGGGAAGCGTGCGCGCACTGGGGACGAGTCGCGGATCAGCCGTCATGACGCCATCGACGTCGGTCCAGATCCACACCTCGTCGGCATCGAGCGCGTGAGCGAGGATCGAGGCGGAGAAGTCGGACCCGCCGCGGCCGAGCGTGGTGACCGCACCCTTCGGCGTGGCACCGAAGAAGCCGGTGACGACGGGCAGCTTGCCAGCTTCGAGAAGCGGAACGAGGATCGCCTCGGCGCGCGCCCGGGTCTCGTCGAGCAACGGGTTGGCGCTCCCGAAGTGGTCATCGGTCACGATGACCTTGTCGCTGTCGACCGGCACGGCTGGGATACCGCGTTCCTCGAGGACAGCTGCTATGAGGACTGCACTCATCCGCTCGCCGAAGGAGACGATCCAGTCCTGAGCACGCGGCGAGAGGTCGCGGAGTACGTGGACCGACTCGACGAGGCGCGCACAACGGGTGGCGAGTTCGGTCAGGCGGCTCACCGTCGCCTCCAGACGCGCTGCGGTCGGAATCAGTTCCGCGGCCGCCCCGCGATGTCGCTCGACGAGTTCCTGTTGGAGCCTCGCTGCTGCTTGCTCGTCTCCCTCGGCTGCAGCTTGAGCGGCCGCGATGAGCTGGTTGGTGACGCCGCTCATGGCAGAGACGACTGCGACGAGGCGGCCGTCACCGCGATAGGCGTCGGCGATGATCCGTGCCGTGCGATCGATCGCGACGGCATTGCCGACCGAGGTTCCGCCGAACTTCATCATCCGCATCGCGTTGGAATCCTTTCTGGCAGCCTTCGGCTCCATACGTGCTCCAAAGCTTCTCGAAGGGGAAAGGATACTCGAAGGCGTCTCACAGCATGCGGGACGAGCACGATCACCTCGCGAATCAGCTTATGGTCGGATGAAGACGGTGTCGATGGCAGGGTCGCTCTGAGTGCTTTCATGATGTCAGCAGCTCGGGCATACTGCTCTCACCGCTCTGACGGTTGGCCGCGGTGCTAGACTCGTAGCGATTTCTGTCGGATACCCTGAAAGCCCACCTACCCGATCAGTTACCGTTCGACGATGGACAGGGAAGTGAGTTCGAGCGAGCGATGACCAGCCGAACGACACTCGTCCACAAGCAGCCACCGGATCTCACCGACGAAGAGCTCGTCGCGCGGTTCCGGGCGGGGGACCGCGAGGCATTCGCGCTGCTCTACGAGCGCTACGTCGACCGGGTCTACGACTTCGTCGCGCGCCTGGTGCGCGATCGGGAGGCGGCAGCCGACCTCACTCAGGAGACGTTCCTCAAGGCAATGCAAGGGCTGCGGGCTCGCCACGGCCAAGGCTCGCTGCGCGCCTGGCTCTTCACTATCGCGCGCAACACCGTCATCGACTACCAGCGACGCCAACGCACGACTGCGTTTTCGCAGCTCCCTTCCCCGGAGGGGGAGGAGTCGGAGCCGGAGCTCCCAGCCAGTGGACCCGAGGCTGAACCAGAGGAGACGGCCCGTCGACGCGAGCTGGCTGAGCTGGTCTGGCAGGCGGCGCGCGGGTTGCCGCCCCGTGATTACACCATCCTGGAACTGGCGCTCCGGCATGACCTCACGCCGGCCGAGGTTGCCCGCGTCGTCGGTGTCCGGCGAGGTGCGATCAACACCCGTCTGAGCCGGGTACGCGATGCGCTGGAGGAGAGCTTCACGGTTCTCCTGCTGGCTCGGCGCGGGCGCGAGGACTGCCCTGAATTGGCGCGCCTGTTGGAAGGCGTCGTGCTGCCGCTGGGGTTGACGCCCGAACTCCGGCGCGCGGTGGCGCGCCATGTCGACCAGTGCGAGATCTGTCAGCGCAACCGCCGGGCCGTCAGCGCAGTCGATCTCCTTCCAGCGCTGGCGCCGATCCCGCCGGCGCCAGAGATCCGGGAAAAGATCCGCCAGCCGCTCGAGCAGGCGCTGGCGACACCTGCTTCGGCACCGCACCCCGTGCAGAAGCTGCAGGAATGGCTCCGGCAGTCGGCCTGGGGGAAAGCACTCGCGGGTCTGGTGGCGGGGATGGTAGTGCTCGTCTCGGCAGGCTGGGCCTACCTGAGTTGGGGTACCGCGCCAGTGGCGGTGGAGACCCGCAATTGTCCGCCGCTCGAGCTGCGCCTGGCGGGACCGGCGGCGCTGGCTAGTCGCGCGCTCGGGGTGCCGAGCCTCCTGGCTCCGGGGCAGCCGGCGAGTTTCCGGTTTCCGGCCGGTGAAATCGAGGTCCAGGTGAGCGAGCGCGAGGCGACGCTACGGCTCGCCGGCATACCGGTACGGATCCGGATCCTGGCCGATCTCGCAGCGGTCAGCTGGGATGGGGAAGAGCTGCTCGGACAGGGGCCAGTACAGCGGCAGGTCGCTCGCTCGGCACGGCAGGCGGTGGTGCTCGTCTGTCGCTGAGCGATGCGGTGTAACCGGACCGGGTGCTCGTTCGTTGTATGGGATGAGCACCCGGTCAGTGTTTTGCGAGCGGAAAGGGGGAAAAACTGCCGAAACGAGCGTAATCCGGTCCCGTGCAGGGTGAGCGTGACGGCGTATCCGGCAGGTGCGCCGGCACGACAGAAAACGAAAAGAGGATAGATCAGCATGCTCCGCAGCGGGCGATGGCTCGCCATCATTGTGACAGCCGGCGCAAAGGCCTGGGGTGCCTGTGGCACTCCGGCGACGCCGGTGCCAGCGATTGCGGTGCCCATGACAGCTCAGCCAGCCACGACGGGGACCCCATCCGAGTCCGGTAGCAGCACTGTCTCGGCACCGCAGGTCGCCACGGTCCAGCCAGCGAGCGCGGCTACGCCACCCGCCGTGAGTTCGGGACTGCTCTCACCGGTCTCGTCATCGTCCTCGTCGTCCCCGACGGTGACGCTGACGTCAACGCCGACGCCGAGTCCGACACCAGCACCCACACCGACTCCGACCGCAACGCCGAGTCCAACGCCGACGCCGATCCCCACCCCCACACCGACGCCCACCGCGACCCCGACGCCGGTTCCCACCCCTACGCCGCTGGCTGCCTGCGACATGGCCGTCGACAAGGTGATGCAGCCGACCGGACAGCCGAATGTCTATACGGTCGTCGTGGTGTCGAACGTGGGGAGTGGCCAGTGTCCAGCTGGCACCCAGGCGGTCGATAACCCAGGGTCGAACATCACGCTGAGCGGACCACTGACGATCACCCAGACGGGTGGGACGGTTTCGTGGAACTGTGTCGGCTTCGCCTGCACGGCCCAGAATCCGATCCCGCCTGGCTACGTCGCACAGTTCAGCTTCACGGCGACGGTGAATCAGAAGCCAGCCACCAACTGCGTGCGGGTGACCGTACCACAGAGTGCAGACGTCAATATCAACAATAATTACTACTGTGTCACCGTGCAGTGACCGCGCGGTCACGTTCACAAACGCTCAGTCGGTGTGGAGCTAGCCTCGAGATCGGCTGGCTCCGCACCGTCGGCAACTGGATCAGTACTATCCTTAGGCGTATGCGTTGCGGTCGAGCGAGCGGCCGCAGCGCAGGAGCGAGACGATGCGGACGACCACTTGTGCGGGGTGCCGATCGACGACAGCGGTGATCGTACTGGTCGCGGTGGCCTGGCTCCTCGCTGCCTGTGAGGGAACGCTCGTTCCGCTGGTGACCCCGAGCCCGCTCGCCGAGCGCGGTGTGACCCCCTCTCCAGTGGTTCCCGCCAGCCCTTCCCCCGCTGCAGCGCCGGCGATCGAGGCGAGCCCGACGGCGGTCGCGTTGAGCCCGATTGCGCCGTCGCAGACCGTGACTGCCGAGACGACGCCGGCCCTCCACCCGACCGTCACCGTGCGGCCCACGCCGACGGTCGCGCGCCGACCGACTCCTCCCGCTCCGTCCCCCGGTACCCCCACTCCGACCAGGCCGGTCGCGCCAGGACCGAGTGAAACGCCGACTCCGGTCGGGACCTGCGATCTCGCTTTGGACAAGGCGGTCTCACCGCTGGCTACTGGGACTGCAGTCGTCGTGACCCTCACGGTGCAGCAGCGCGGGACAGCGGTCTGCCCGACTGGTGCTTTGGTCAGTGATCCGCTGCCGGCGGGGTTCCAGCAGGAGTCGACGATCCGCATCATCGAGACGGGCGGTACGGGGGCGTGGCAATGCGACGGCACGACCTGCCGGGCCGGTGAGCCCCTCCCGCCTGGCTACCGTGCGACCTTCACGTTCACGGTCAGCGGTGAGCCAGGCAGTGCGGCCGAAAACTGCGCGCTCGTTTCAGTCGCGGGTGACGCTGATCCGGCCAACGACGCGCGCTGTGTGACGCTCGGACCTTTCCCCACGCCACCTGTCGCGCCCACGCCGAGTCCGGTCGCCTGCCTCTTCGGTTTCGAGAAGGCGATTCGCCTCGATGGACCGATCACAGGAGGACAGTCGGGAAGCGCGACGATGACCATCCGGATCCGCAACGCTGGCCCGGAGGAGTGCACGGTGCGCTGGCCGGAGTTCGTGGTGGTCGATGTCTTGCCCGCTGGGATGAGCCTGAGCGGCGCGGTCCGTCTGAACGTGGCCGCTTGGAGCTGTGGTACGAGCGAGAAAGCGTTCCAGTGTAGTGGCCCTCCCCCGCAGCTGGGCAGTGAAGTCATCGTGACGGTGGACGTGGCCGTGGCCGCCGAGGCAGAACGGGCGGTGAATTGCGCCACGCTCGACCCGGTCGGGGCACAAGCCTGCGCGGTACCGAGTTACAGTCGCGGATGAGGACGATCGGCTCGGTGGGTAGCGCGAGGCGTTCCCTCCGGAACGACAGCGGAGCGGTCGTCATGATGCGCGCCTCGCTGGACCGGTGTGCCGAGCAACGAACCGATGCGCGTCAGCCACCGGTGCTGATGCGCATGAGGCTGTCAGTCGGCGCGGCCCGGCGCTCGCGCCGATGGTTCGTTCGGAGGCCCGCGGAAGAGAGAGGGTCGAGCAACTGCGGTGTGACGATTCTCCGCGTGGATGTCGCTGAGCGATGGGCGTGGTCTGGAGCCGAGGAGCCTGGCGCATCGTGCTGAGACGAGCGAGCATCTCCCCAACGAGCGCGGCCGGTGTATATCGGGGAATCTAGGGATGGCGGGAACGGTCCGTCACACCGAGCAGCGAGCGTCGACGGATCGTGGGGACAGAAGCCAAGGGGGATCGACCGTGGAGCATCGGATTCGGATCGAATACTGCTCGAGCTGAGGATATCGTGGACGAGCCACCCGTGCGGTGGAGTTGCTTTTGGACAAGTACGAACTTCAGATCGGTGAGATCGCTTTGGTCCCCTCGTCGGGTGGGCGTTTCGAGGTCACGGTGAACGGGGAGTTGGTCTTCTCCAAACTGGCTCAGAAGCGCTTTCCGGAGGACGAGTAACTCATCGAACTGGTCGGAGCGCGGATCAGCGCGAACTGACCGGCTCGACGCCTGGCGAGACGGCGATGCGCTGCGAGCGGGAGGTGGAACATGAGCGAGCGATTCACCCCGCTCGTGATCGTCCGCGTGCACGAACTCGCGCTCAAAGGACCGACCCTTCTTCAAGCGAGCGCTGTACGAGAACCTGTCGTACGCACTGTGCGACCTGCCCGCCTCGCGCATCCAGGAGCGTGCGCTGCGCTTCATCGTCCGCCTGACGGATCCCGCGGCGTGGCCGGAAGTCAGCGAGCGGCTGCGGTGGGTCTTCGGAGTGGTCAACTTCTCGCTGGGACTGGAGACCGCCTTGACGGTCGAGGCGATGGAACGGTGTCTCCACGAGCTCCTCGACCGCTATGGCCCGCCGCAGGGGAGTTTTCGCATCCGCGTCAAGCGCACCAACAAGAGCTTCCCGCTCACTTCGCCGGAGCTAGAGCGCGAGTTAGGACGCCTCGTCCAGAAGCGGACGGGCGCACCGGTCGATCTCTGCGAACCCGACGTGACCTATACCGTGGAAGTGTTGTACGACCGCGCGTTGGTGAGCGGCGATGCGCTCCTTGGCCCGGGTGGACTCCCGATCGGCGTCAGCGGGCGGGTCGTCGCGCTGCTGTCCGGGGGCTTCGACTCGCCGGTCGCGGCCTACCGGCTCATGAAGCGGGGATGCTTCGTCACGTGCGTGCACTTCCACGCCTACCCCTACGTCCGGCCGATTTGCATCGAAAGGGCGGTCGAACTCGCTCGTCAGCTCTCGCGCTTCCAGCCACCGAAGAATCGTTTGATTATCGTGCCGATCGGCCACGCGCAGCGCGTGATCGCGCTGGCTGCCGAGCCGTCGCTCCGGTTCGTCCTCTACCGGCGCCTCATGCTGCGCATCGCCACGGTGATCGCCCACGAAGAAGGAGCGGGAACACTGGTCACCGGCGAGAGCTTGTCGCAGGTCGCGTCGCAGACACTGGAGAACATGCGGGCGAGCGGCGCGTAACCGATCTGCCGCTCTTGCGTCCGCTAGTAGGGAACAACAAGGACGAGAGCATCGCCGAGGCGGTGCGGATCGGGACCGAACCGATCTCCCGCGTTCCTGACGACGACTGTTGTACGGTGTTCGTTCCCTTGCATCCGGCCACGCGTGTCTCGCTCGAGCAGGCTCAGGCAGCCGAGCAGGCCCACGATGTCGCAGCGCTGGTGGAGCAGTGCTTGGCCCGCCGAACCGTCTACGAGGCTGACCCGCTCCGTTGGGATCCTCTGGCAGCACTGGCGGCTGCGACGGCCTGACGGCCTGCTTCCCGGTACCGACGCGCGAGCAACGTCACGCTCGACAGGGTGACCAGAGCGGTCAGAACTTCGATGCCCAGCCAGTCGACGCGGGTAACGCTGCTCATGATCTGGAATGTATCCCAGAGCGTGTGCAGTGCGAGAGCGAGGAGGTAGGCACCGAGGGTGGCCCGCGTGAGTCTGGCGTGGCCGTGGTGCACGCGCTCGCGCCAGAGTGTTGCCGTCACGATGGCGGTCCAGGCTGAATGGCCAGCGGGGGAGAGGACCCCGCGAACCAGCAGGACGAACTCGGCTAGCCCGACGTTCCCGCGGGAGGCGATGAGCGCGGTAATGCTGTAACCGAGTGTCTCGAGCGCTGCAAAACCTATGCCGCTGGCCAGACCGAACGAGAGCCTGGCCATCTCCGAGCGGTAACGCCAGCGTAGAGAGAAGACGAGTGAGACGACGAGCCTGGCACTTTCCTCGATGAAACCCACGAGCAGGTACGGGAGGCAACCGAGCTGGCGGTAGACATCGTATTCGAGCGTGGCGGCGATGAGGACCCCCAGTGCTCCACCCTAGAGAACGTTCCAGATGACGGCACCTGGGCGGGATCGGCTCGGAAGAGAGTGCTCGTCAAACCTGAGCACGAGTGCCACTGGTACAAGGAACGCGCCGAGGACGAGGAGCGCTGGAACGAGATTCGAGTTCTGCGTCACGAGGAGCACACATCCGAGAGCAGAGAAGGAGGACGCTACCGAGGAGGAGCGAGAACGATGCCCGCTGCGCCGATCGCCGGATCAGCATCCTCGTTCCCCCTTCCCGTCGAGCATCGCCAGATCGCACCGAGGAGCGGTCTGTCGTTCGTCAGACGCTTGTGGAGTGACCCGTGATGGGATCGGCGGCGCTATCGAGCGCGTCAAGCCGAGTGTGGCGCAGTGTTCCAGCTTCGGCAGCATCGCTTTCGGTGGCCGGTTCGGCGATTGAACAACTGCCCAGCGGGAAGCTGGCACAACAGCTACGACGAGTCGCTCAGTGTCTCTCATCGAGCGAGGGAGCTCCTTCGGTAGCGAGACAGCGCCGACGGTCGTTCCCGGTCACGAGGTGTCTCGGCGGTCGACGGAGGAGCGACGACCGTGTCACGTCGGAGGATGCTGCCCTGAAAGGAATCGGCATTCGACGCGATCTGGTCGATGAGTTCGGTGCGCTCGTAGAGTCCGTGGCGAGAGCAGTGAATGGCCCGCGTCAGCGGGCAAGCCCGACCGGGTCGCGCGACGGTCCAGCCGGGTGGCTTCATTGGCGGGAAAGGAGCGAGAGGATCGTCCGCGCGACGTCGGGTGGGAGCTGCAGGGCGAACCCTTCGGGGGTGAGAAGATGACCGTTCTCAGTGTGTCCGCTGGCGATCGGGACGAGTTCGCCACCTTCGAGACGCCAGAGCGTGAAACCGGCCTCGATTTTCCCGTGATAGGGAACAATCTCCAGGACGTAACCATCGCCGGAGAGCATGACCGGTCGAAAACGGTGCTTCTTGAGCTGGTCGAGCAAGCGAGCGGCGAGCTTGTTCACGAACCGAGTACTCCCTCATGAGTCGATCGTCGATCGGATCGAGGTACGGCCGGTCGCGAGACTGCCGCAGCGAGGGCGGTCACGCCGGGCTCACCCATTGTACCGTTCCGGGACGAGGATGGCGCGCTCGGGCGAGCGTGACGGGTAACGCACGAGACAGACCGGGACGTACGATCTCACGGCTGAGCAGCGATGCGGCGCCGCTCGACTGGCTACGTCGTGCTCGCAGGGTCGAGTCCCGGTGGATCGCTCGCTGCACCGTCGGCAGCTGGTGTCGCCGCTAGCCGATCCTGCACCGCGGTCGTCAGGTCGACACCGGTCACCGCACTGAACCCCTCGACGAGTTGCTGGACGATGACCGGCAGCTGCGTCGCGTAGCGTCCGAGTGCGCTCGCGCCATCTCCAGCAGCACCGGAATCGAACACGACCACCCGCTCGACTTGCGCCAAGGGACGTGCCGCGGCTTCGACGATCCTGGGTAGTTGCTCGACGAAGGCCTGGTACATGAGGAGCTGCATGGCGATCGGACCATAGTGATTGAGGGCGTCGGCCAGTGCGCGCTTGCCATCGGCTTCGGCGAGGAGTGCAGCGCGTTGCCCCTCGGCCTGGGCGAACAGTTCGGCCTGGAGGGCCTCAGCCAGTGCCTTTTTGGCTTCCGCCTCAGCTTGACCGATTTGGCGGATGCGAGCGGCTTCCCCAGTGCCCACCAGTTCCCGCTCGCGGGCTTCCGCTTCGGCGCGGACGACCTGTGCCTGGCGTTCTCCCTCGGCCCGCAGGATGGTGGCCTCTCGTTCTGCCTCGGCGCGGATGATGGTGGCGCGTCGTTCCGCTTCGGCGCTCTTGAGGATAGTCGCTTCCAGCTCTTTCTCGCGGCGGCGGGCTTCGGTTTCCTGCACGGCGATAGCCGCTTCGGTGCGAGCCAGTTCGACCTGTTGCTCGGCGACGACGACCTGGCGTCGGGCCTCGGCTTCGGCCAGGGGGCCAGCCTGGGCAGCACGCGCTCGTTCGGCCTGCACCTCAGCCTCGTAACGGGCCTTGCGCACCTCCGCTTCTTTCTGCGCCGCGGCGATTTCCGCTTCGGCCATGGCTTCAGCGATGGCAGCTTGTTGCAGCGCTTGCGCCCGCCGAACCCGTGCGTCGCGCTCGGCTTCTGCTTTGCCGACCTCGGCATCGCGCTTGACTTCAGCGGTCCGTCGCTGGCCGAGCGCGTCGAGATAGCCCTGCGGGTCGCTGATCTGCTGGATGGTCAGGACGTCGATCTCGATTCCCATCCGCGAGAGATCCTGTGCCGACTCGGCGGCGAGGCGTTGGGCGAAGGCTTGCCGGTCAGCGTTGATCTGCTCGACCGTCAGGGTGCCGAGGATCGAGCGCAAGTGTCCTTCTAGAGTCTGGAAGATGACGCTCCGGATCTGGTCTTGTTCCATACCGAGGAAGCGCTCGATCGCGTTCATCAACATCTGGTCGTCGGACCCGATCTTGACATTGGCGACGGCGTCGACGGAGACTGGAACACCTTCCTTGGTATAGGCTGAGGCGATCTTGAGGGGAATGGTCATGACGTTGAGGGAGAGGAAGTCGACGCGTTCGAGGACGGGGATCCGAATGCTCGAGCCGCCCTTGATCAGCCGGTAACCGACGGTGCGCTGCTCCCCGGTCGTCGGGTCAACGATGGTGCGCCGGCGCCCCGAGAAGACGGCGACCATGTTGGGCGGGACCTTGATGATGTTACGGCTGACGATCGCGAGGAGTGCGGCGAAGGCGAGAAAGACGAGCAGGATGGCGAAGAGTGCCTGGAAGACATCGGGCAGGGAGAAACTCATCGGGTCTCTCCTCTCGCATCAGGGCCCTCGACCAGAGTCGCGGGCTGCAGGGGCTCGACCAAAAGGACGGTTCCAGCCAAACTGGAGACACGGACCAGCTGGCCAGGGGGGATCGGGATTCCACGCGAGCTGCGGGCGAGATACTGACGAGTGCCGGTCGGGCCGCTGATCACAACGTAGCCTGGCTGGTCGGCCGCGATCGGGACGGTTACTTCTCCGGTGCGACCGAGGAGATCCTGAAGCGAGAACTCGGTGGTCGCCTGTTGCCGGTAGAGGAGAGCGACGAGCAGCCACGCAGCCAGACCGAAGGCGAGACCGCTGCCCGCAGCGGCGAGCGCACCCCAGAGGACCGGTACGCGGAAGAACGTCATGAGGAGCCCGGTCGCTCCGAAGGCGGTGAGGGCGACGGCGATCACCTTGCCATTGAAGGGCCCGATGCCGTCGTCACCGACGTCGAAAATGTCCGCGATCTCGCCGATGAGAACAGTGAGCGCCAGGAAGGCGAGACCGATCAGTGCGATGACGAGATAGGTAATCGCGAGCAGGCTCACCGAGTATTCCCCGATTCGGCAAAAGTATGCCCCGCTGTGCCCGCTCGGTCAAGCTGACGGTACGGTCGATCTGGTCGAGCAACTGCTGAGCCGCAAGGTGGAGCTGAGTGCTCGGCTGCCGAGCGCCGGGCTCTCCAGGATGACTGCGACGTGACCGCGAACTCGTCCGGGCGAGCCGGACGCTCGTCCCGGCTGGCTCGCCTGTCGCAAGAGGCAGGGCGGAGAAAAGACTCGGCGCGGATCGACCGCGCAGTCGACCGCGCCGAGCCGTCTCATGGGTTGAGGATCAGCGCGTCTTACCGCGCCTGCTCCTCCATGCGACGCCGCTCTTCCTCCGATTCGAGCTCCACGTACTGGTGCTTGAGCTCCTTTTCGGCTTCCAAGATGAGCGCGACCTCCTCTTCCGGTGCCTGGGCGACCAGGCGATGCCGCGAATACAGGGCGAAGTAGAGGAGGGCGATCACGAGAAAGAACGCGACACCCAGCACGCCTGGGCGGTAGTCCTGGATGGAGAAGGTCGCGAACAGCGCGAGGGTGGCCAGGGCAGCGCCGATGGCTGCGCCCGGAATCCCGAAGGGGCTCTTGTACGGCCGTGGCAGCTCGGGGCGCGTGATCTTGAGGCGGATGTAGGCGAGCATCACCGCGGCATAGGAAATGACTGCGCCGAAGACCGCCATGTTGAGGAGCGCAGCACCGACGATGCCGGTTCCGAACTGGTCGATGATCACTGCGCAGAGGAGACCGATGACGGCGCCGGCGATGAGTGCCCGGTGCGGCGTGCGCGTCTTCGGGCTGGTCACCGAGAGGAAGCGCGGGTAGTAGCCAGCGCGCGAGAGGGCGAAAATGACTCGGCCGTAGGCATAGATGATGGTATGGAAGCTCGCGATCAGTCCGGTGAGGGCGATGAGCGTCAGCACCGTCGTCGTCGCTCCGGCACCGAAGACCGCCTGGAAGCCATCGGCCAAGGGCGCACTCGACTCGCCGATTTGCTGGGCTCCGCCGTTGACGCCGGAGTTGAAGACGAGCGTGAAGACCGACAACGCGAGCAGCGTGAAGATACCAGTGATGAGGCCCTTCGGCATGTCACGGACGACATCGTGCGTCTCTTCGGCGGCCAAGGGTAGTTCCTCGATCGCGAGGTAGAACCAGATGGCGAAGGGGATGGCCGCGAAGATGCCGAAGAAGCCTTGCGGCAAGAAGGTCGAGCTACCAGCTCGGTCAGGATTGGCTTCGATGTTGAAGACGAGATCCCAACTGAAAGCGCCGCTGGCGACCGCGCCGATGTAGAAGATCACGAGGATGAGCATGGCGAGGATGGTGACGACGAGTCCGACGCGCAGGGTGATCTCGACACCAGTGATATTGATAGCGACGAAGACCAAGTAGAACAAGAGCCACCAGAGCCAGACCGGGACCTGCGGGAACAGGGTATTCATGTAGCCACCGATCCCGACCACGATCACCGCTGGAGTGATGACGTACTCGATGGTGTCGGTGACGCCGACGAGGTAGCCTCCCCACGGACCGAAGGCGCTGCGCGTGAACGAGTAGAAGCCGCCTGCGTGGGGCAGGGCGGTCGTCAGCTCAGCGATGCTGTACACCATGAAGAGGTACATCAGCGCCATGAGCACGGTCGCGACGAGGAGACCGCCGAAGCCGCCAGCACTCAGGCCGAAGTTCCAGCCGAAGAAGTCACCGGAGATGACCGCTCCTACCCCGAGTGCCCAGAGAAGCACCCAGTTGGCATGGCGGCGAAGTTTGCGTTGCTCGAGATACTCCTGTCCGACTCGCTCGTAGCGGACCCCGCCTCGCTCGATCGTCGGTTGCTCACCCATCTTGTTTCCCTCCTCTCGTTGACTCGCTGATCACTCTTCCGGTGTGATGTAGGCGGCGGTGATGCCGCCATCGACCAGGAACGCGGTCGCGGTCACATAGGACGATTCATCGGACGCCAGGAACAGCGCCGCCTGCGCCACCTCGCGCGCCTGGGCGAAGCGTCCCATCGGGATGTGCACCAGTCGGCGTTGCCGCTTGGCCGGATCGGAGAGGATCGAGCGCAGGAGCGGTGTATCGACCGGCCCCGGGCAGAGCGCGTTCGCCCGGATGTTCTTGCGGGCGAACTCGATGGCGATCTCCCGCGTCATGGCCAGGACGCCTCCCTTGCTCGCCGTGTAGGCGATCTGGGGTACGGCTGCTCCCATCAGGGCCACGAAGCTCGCCGTGTTGATGATCGAGCCGCCCCCGGCCCGCAGCATGGCCGGGATGGCGTACTTGCAGCCGAGGAAGACGCCCTTCAAGTTGACCGCCATCACGCGGTCCCAGACTTCTTCGGGCGTGTCCACTACCGACCCATCCTCGTCAGGGAAGATGCCAGCGTTGTTGAACATCACGCCGAGCTTGCCGTACGTGTCTTCGGCGGTACGAACCAGCGCCTCGACCTCGGCGGCCTTGGTGACGTCCGTCCGAACGAAGATCGCCTCGCCACCAGCCTCGCGGATGAGGCGTACAGTCTCCTCGCTGCCGGCCACGTTGACATCAGCGACGACCACCTTCCCGCCCTCCTGGGCGAAGAGGATGGCCGCCTCGCGCCCGATTCCCGATCCTGCTCCAGTGATGATGCACACTTTGCCAGCCAGCCGGTTGCCCATCCTTATCCCCTCCCTCAGCCGCGCTCGAAGTACCGGTACAGCTCCCAATCGGTCACCACGGCGTCGAACGTCTCCTGCTCGACCCGCGCCATGTTGACGTAGTGCTCGACGACGAGGTCGCCGAAAGCGCGGCGGGCCAGTTCGCTGCGCTCGAACTCGACCATCGCCTCGGCGAGGGTGCGCGGAACACGGACGACGTCGCGGGCTTCGTAGGCGTTGCCGCGGTACTCGGGCGGCAGGGGAAGTTCTCGCTCGATCCCGTCCAGCGCGGCGGCGATCATCGCGGCATAAGCCAGGTACGGGTCGGCGTCGGCGCCCGGAAGGCGGCTCTCGACACGTAACGACTGGCCGTGGCCGACGATGCGGAAGCCACAGGTGCGGTTGTCGCGTCCCCAGACGACGTTGACCGGTGCCCAGCTGGCGACGGCGTAGCGCTTGTACGAGTTGACGTTGGAGGCGACGAAGAGCGAAAGTTCCCGGGCGTGGGCGATGAGTCCGGCGAGTGCGTGCTGCATCAGCTTACTCATGTGGTAGGGTTGCCCGTCTGCCTCGTAGAAGAGGTTCCGCTCGCCCGCGCTGTCCCAGATGCTCAAGTGGATGTGGGAACTGGAGCCGGTCCAGGTGTGATGGGGCTTGGCCATGAAGGTGACTGCCACCCCATTGAGGTAGGCGATCTCCTTGACGCCGTGCTTGAAGAGCACCGCACGATCGGCCGATTCGAGCGCCTCCGCGTAGTGGATGTTGATCTCGTGCTGGCCAGCCGCTGCCTCCCCCTTCGAGAACTCGATGGGGATGCCGGCAGCCGTCATCAGGTTGCGGATCTGCCGGTAGATCGGTTCCGCTTTGGTTCCCTGGAAGAGGTGATAGTCCTCGTTGTACCAGCCGTAGGGCCGCAGACCGCGGTACTCCTTCTCGTACGCCTCTTCATAGGAGTCCTTGAGGAGGTAGAACTCCAGCTCGCTGGCCATCATCACGCGGAAGCCCATGGCGGCTGCGCGCTCGACCTGGCGGCGGAGGATCGTCCGGGGGGCGACCGGGATCAGCTCGCCGGTTTCCTCGTCGACCGCGTCGGTTAAGACGAGCGCGGTTCCCTCCAGCCAGGGGATACGCCGCAGCGTGGCGAAGTCGGGACGGGCGACCCAGTCACCGTAGCCGGTCTCCCAGTTCATCAACCGGTAACCGCCCGGTGTGGTCATCTCCATGTCGGTACCGAGGAGGTAGGTGCAGAAGTGGGTGCCGTGGGCGCGGACGTGCTCGAGGAAGAAATCGGCGCGGACGCGCTTCCCCATGAGGCGTCCCTGCATGTCGCAAAGCGCGTTGATGACCGTATCGATCTCGCCATTGGCGACCAGGCGCTCCAGTTCGTCCAGGGTCAAGAGACCCGTCGTGTGCTCGCTCATCGATGCGCTCCAACTCCCTTCGCTCGTTGCCTCACCGATCGGCCGGAGCTGGGTCAGCGGGCGGGGGGTGACGGCTACCGCCGGCTAACCAGCAGCATGGGCAGCCTTGGAGACGCGGTGACCTTCTGCACTGCATGGGTCGCGTGCGATCCTTTCTTGACCGTGCCGAAAAACCACCACCCCACCCATGAGCACCGTGTCCCCGGCTCGCACTCCGCGCGGATTCCAGAATCGATAGGAGCCGGACAAACCGCTACAGTGCCGTGTCCGGCTTGCCCAGAGCTCTCTCGCTGCCACAAACCACAGTAACGGGTGTGTGGGCTGCTGTCAAGAGGCTCATCTGACAAACGGTACGGGATGCACCGCGCATGGGAGTGACGGTGCGGGTGTGCACCGGGGTAGCGAACGGGATACGGCTCGCGTAGGATCGTCGGTTGTCGAGTCGCAAGCGGCGCGGTACGGCGCGGAGGATGCAGTGGCAGAGCGGGAGGAGCGCGCAGAGTCGATCGAACGGCAGCGTGCGGGGCGTTGGCTGCTTCTCGTCGTCCTGGTCGCTGCTGTGGCCTGGGCACTGATCGCATTTCGCTACCTGGAGCGCCTTGCTCCTTTGACCGGCGACGAGCCGTACTACGTGATGACAGTCATCTCGCTGCTGGAGGACTTCGACCTGAACGAGGCGAACCAGTACGCTGAGCGCGCCTGGCTGCGCTTCTACCCTCCGTGGCCCCTTCCAGCCGACTGGCGAGGGTGGCCCGCTTTCCCCTGGGAGTTTCCCCCGCACCCTGCGCAGGCGGCCCGACCGGGACTGTACAGCAAGCACGGGTTGGGACTGACGGTGCTCATCGCCCTGCCCTGGGCGGTGGCCGGGCGGGTGGGGGCGATGGCGACCGTCGGGGCATGCGGCATCCTGCTGCTCGTCCAGCTCTTCTGGCTGGTCCGCGAAGTGGGGGCGAGTCCGCGGCTGGCTGCGCTGCTCGCGCTCGGGTTGGGCCTGGTCATGCCGATCGGCCCCTACGCGCTGCTCCTGTTCCCCGAAGTGCCGGCCGCGCTGTGCTTCGTCTACGCGGTGCGGCGAGCGAGCGAACGAGCGAATCGCTGGTGGCAGTGGCTCTTGGCCGGGGGTGCGATCGGCTTTCTACCGTGGCTGCACCAGCGCTTCCTCATCAGCGCGGCACTGCTCGGCGCGGTCATTCTCGGGCGGGCAGTGGCGGCCCGGGCAGGGCGCGGCTGGGGAGCCGACTGGCCAGGGGCGCTCTGGGGCGTGCTTCCGGCTCTGGTCGGCGGGCTGGGGATCCTGGGCTTTGACCTGTGGCTCTACGGAAAGCCGTACCAGAACCCGGCCGATCATGCCGGGTTCGCGGGGCCGCTCGGGACGCTGAACGGTGCCTTTGGATTGCTGCTCGATGCCCAGTGGGGACTCCTGATCGCGGCACCGGTCTTTCTCGTGGCCCTAGCCACGCTGCACTGGTGGGCGGCTCGCCAGCCGCAGCGTTTCTGGCTGACGGTGGGGGTCGTCGCACCCTATCTCGGGTTGGTCGCTGCCTACCGGGTCTGGTGGGGCGAGTGGGGTCCGCCGGCCCGCTACCTGGTGCCGGTGGCTGGTTTTGCGGTCGCCCCCTTGGCCTGCTGGTTGGTGACGGCACGCCCCTGGCAGTGGCTGATCGCCGGGCTCGCCTGGAGTTGGGGAGCGCTCCTCTCCGTCGTGGGGTACCTGGATCCCCAGCGCTTCTACCATCATCCGGATGGAGTCAACAAGCTGTATCGGACGCTGGACAGCTGGCTGGGGACGCAGCTGGCGGAACGGCTGGTTCCGTTCCAGCCGTACGCGGCAGCGCCGCCGGAGGAGCGGCTGCGGGCAGCCCTGCTCGCGGTCGGCGCGTTGTTAGCACTCGTGGCGTTGGCTGGGCCACCCGCGTGGCAGCGCGTGCGCATTCTGACCGACGAGAAGGCACAACGAATCGGGTAGAATGGCTCTGGCAGGCGAGGGGGTAGACAATGGTGCAGTGGTGGCGGGGCCAACGCTTTCAACCTAAAGAGAAAGTGAGCGAACCGCGGACGCCGGGCGCTCGGTTGCTGACGGTCCGGTCGGCGCCCTTGCGCTACGACGAGTTGCGTCAGCTCGTCGAGTCGACCGGTGAAGCACGTGTCTACTTCGGGGAAGCGTTAGCGTACCTGCAGGGCGAGGCAGTGGCGCTCTTACGGATCGAGGCGACCGGTTTCGAGTGGGTCCGGCGGTTGTACGACTGGTGGCAGGCCGCCCAGTTGCGGGACGCGGTGCCGTTCGACGTTCGCTTTTACGTGCGTGACCGCGAGTTCGTGGGCAGCTTCCGGGAGGACCAGCTCCAGGAGCTTCTGGCGCGGCTAGCGGAACGTGCCCCGCGGGTCGAGCGAGCGGCCTGAGGTGGTGAGCGCAACTGACCAGTTCGTGCTCACAGCTTGTCCGCGGATTGGTACTTTCGTACCTTGCTTCTTGTCACCCGATCGCATACACTAGTACTAAGATGCTTTGGGGGAGGAATGATCCCCTGAAACGTCTGACGGATCGAGATCCCGGAGGCGAAGAAGCGCTGCCTGAGTGATGGGCGCCAGTGGGTCGCGTCGAGCCAATGGCGCACTCGGCCGGGTTATCCCGGCCGGGTGCGTGTTTTCTGGGAAGCGAGAGGAGGCAGGGAGCAAGCGATACCACGTGTCGATGTACTCCTGCGAGAGGGGGATCAGCGATGAATCGACAGACGAACCAGAATGGGAAGCCACGAAGCACGATAACCTGGGTCGCGACCTTTCTAAGCCTCGCGCTCCTGGTCGCGAGCTCGGCGCTCGCGCTCGGATCGGGTGAAGCCGTGGCGAAGCCTTCGAAGACACCGACCCCAACCCCAACGGCGACACCGACGCCGAGCGGTACGAAGACGATCTCGATCAAGGACGGCCATAAGGGCACTCACGTTGAGTGTTCGGATGGTTAGCAAATCGAGTGGCACTTCGTCATCACGCAGATCGCGAATAGTAGCCTCGCGCCGGGATCGATCACTGCGCAGTTGCAAAACGCTGGGACCGCAACGATCGGTTTGGGCGACTTCACCGGCGGTGTAGCGCATTACACTTACTATACGAGTAGCCCCGAGACACTGATCGATGCCTGGGCGACGATCTATGCCGGGTGGGATGGCCAGTTCAATCTCAGTCATGCTAAGTGCGTCGGCTCCACGTCGACACCGACCCAGGTGACGACGCCGGTCGGGACGCCGGAAGCCACACCGGAACCAACGCCGGAGGCGACACCGGAGACGACGCCGGCCGGGACACCCACCCAGGTCACGACGCCGGTCGGGACGCCGGAGCCGACGACCACGCCGACACTCACCCCCACCCGAGTGACCACGCCGGTCGGGACGCCGGAGCCGACGCGGACCCCGCCGCGCGCGACACCCACACCGCCGCGCGCGACCCCGAGCCCGGTGACCACGCTGGTGAGCGAGTCGGCCGGTGCCACGGCGGTGAGCGGGTCGGCTGGTGCCACGGCGACGCCGACGTCGGTCGAGCCGACCCAGACACCGCAGCCGCCTGCGGTGGCCGGGCAGGTCCTGCCCAAGACGGGCCGTGGTCCGGGTGGGAGCATTCTGTTCGGGTTGCTCGGCTTGGTCGGTAGCGTGCTGGCGGCGACCGGATTCGCGCTCGAGGCACGACGCCGCCGCGCGATGCGCTGATCTCCGCGATCGACCAGAGAAGCTCACGAGCAGGCTCGGGAGGACTCCCGGGCCCGCTTCCTGTTCCCCAGCGGCGGAGCAGCACTGCTGGCTGGTCCTTCGTGCCGGCGAGCTTCCACCGGCTGGCGCGGGACCAGCTGCTTCGGCGTGCCAGCACGGGGTGCGGTACTGAGCGAAAAACGAGCCGTATTCTGGGGCTGGTGAGCCGCGGGGGTGGAGCGGTGACGCGAGGTCAGCTTGTCCAGCTGGTTCTCCTGGGGACGATCTGGGGGAGTTCCTACCTCTTCATCAAGCTTGCGGTGACGGGCATCCCACCGCTCGCCCTGGTCGAGGGGCGTCTTCTCCTCGGCGCGCTGGTGCTGTTCGCCGTGCGGTGGGTGACCCGTCAGCCATGGCCGTCACGGGCAGTGTGGCCGCACCTCACGCTCATGGCGGTGATCGGGAACGTCGTGCCATTCCTGCTGATCGCTTGGAGCGAGCAGCACATCGATTCCGGCCTCGCGTCCGTCCTGAACGCCACGACACCGTTCTTCACGGTCCTCTTCGCCGTGGCGATCTTCCGAGCCGAACGGCTCACCCAGGCCAAAGCGATCGGCGTGACGTTCGGCTTTCTCGGTGTGGCCGTCCTCAGCGGGGCGGACCTGACGGCAGTGGGCGCCGCTTCGACACAGGGTCAACTGGCCGTGCTGGCTTCCAGCGCCTGCTACGGTCTGGGTTTCGCCTGAGCGCGCCGTTTCCTGCGCGGGGCGCCACTGGCTTTGGCCGCTGGCCAGATCGCGCTGGCCGCGCTGATCCTGCTTCCGCCGGCGCTCGCGACCGAGGATCTCGCCGCGCTGCGCCTGGATCCCGTGGAAATCCTCTCCCTCCTCGCCCTGGGAGTCGCCAGCAGCGGCTTGGCCTACGTGCTCTATTACCGGCTGATCGCGGCTGCTGGCTCGGTGATCGCTTCCCTAGCGACGTATCTGATGCCGCCGGTGGGAGTCACGCTGGGCTGGTTGGTGCTCGGTGAACTGGTGGGCTGGCGCCTACTGGTCGGCATCGTGCTCATCCTGTTGGGGATGGCGGTCGTCCAGGGACGAGCCGGTTGGTCGGCCTGGCGAGGGGGCACGGCACGCGCCAGTACCCTGCTGGCTGACGATTAGGGCAGGGTGAGGATCTCCGGGCCGTTCTCGGTGATGGCGACGGTGTGCTCGAACTGGGCGGAGAGACTGCCGTCCGCCGTAACGACTGTCCAGCGATCGGGGAGGACACGGGTCTCCGGTCGGCCAGCGGCGATCATCGGCTCGATGGTGATGACCATACCGGGCCGGAGAAGGGGTCCCTGACCGGGGGGACCATAGTGCGGAAGCATCGGTTCCTCGTGCAGGCTGCGGCCGATCCCATGTCCGTACAGGTTACGGATGACCGAGAAGCCGTGTGCCTCGACGTGCTGCTGGATAGCGTGCGAAATATCGGTCAGTCGCCGACCGGCATGCGCCTGGGCGATGCCGATCTCCAGCGCTTCGCGGCAGACGCGCAGGAGCTTCTCGGCCTCCGGGGAAACCCGCCCCACGGGAACGGTGATCGTCGCGTCCCCATGGTAGCCGCGGTAGCGGGCACCGACGTCGATCCCGACGATGTCCCCCTCGGCGAGCACGCGCGATCCGGGGATGCCGTGCACGACTTCCTCGTTGACCGAGACGCAGATGGAGGCCGGGAAGCCGCGGTAGCCCTTGAACGAGGGCACCGCTCCGTGCCGGCGAATGATCCGCTCGGCGATCCGGTCGAGTTCGGCCGTGGTGATACCGGGGCGGACCGTCTCGGCGAGCGTGGCTAGGACTTCGGCGACGATCTTGCCAGCCTCGCGCATGAGGCGGATCTGCTCGGAACGCTTGAGAACGATCGCCACGCCTCGCTCCTCCAGGTGGCCGCTGCGACGCGGCCAACTGGAAAGTATAGCACTCGTCTGCCCATCGCACCGGCCGGGCGGTTCATGCTCGAGGTGGCTGGCGTGATCGCGGCGAGGTGGTTCCCGTCGGCCGCGCTGACGAGTGATGTGGCCGTGCGTCCGGTCGTACGCAGCGCAATCCGGAAGGCTCGCTCGTCCGTATGGCTGCTGGACGGTTGCCGAGAGAAGCGAGGGAGGAAGTTATGCAGCTGTTCGGACGGGCGATGGTTCTGGTGCTGCTCGCGCTGGCCGTCTTCGCGCTGCCGGTGGCGGCGCAGGAGTCGGTGACGATCCCGCTCGGCGAGCAGAGCGGTTCGGGGCAATCCGGTACAGCGGTGCTTACGGCGATGGGAAACCAGACACGAGTGGTGGTGACGCTCTCCAACCGCCAGCTGGCGTCGCACAACCGGCGCACATCCACGAGGGGACGTGCGCGAACTTGAACCCGAAGCCACGTTATCCGTTGCAGACCCTGATGGACGGACGATCGGAGACGGTGGTCGATGTGCCTTTGACTGATCTCCTCGCTGGTCAGTTCGCGATCAACGTGCACAAGTCGCAGCAGGAGATCAGCACCTACGTGGCCTGCGGTGAGATCCGAGTCCAAGTGGTGCTAGCCACCGGTGCAGGGCCGCGCGCGCTGCCGGGCTGGTCGATCGCAGCGGCGCTGTTGTCAGGTCTCCTCCTCGTCGCTAGTGGGTTCGGTCTACGGCTGGTCCGACGCTAGAAGGGGTTCGGTGATGCGTCGCTCCTGGTCGATCGGCGCTGTCCTCGCGGTGCTCTTGGTCGCCGGATGTGGTGGGCGCCCGAACAGCGGCACCATGCCCAGTGGAGCCAGTGGTTCAGGGTACGGTGGACCCTACGACTATGGTCCGCGGTACGCCACAAGCGTACCGACCCCTGCCGCTGCTGCTTCACCGAGCGCACCGTAAGCTCTCAGCCCGGCAGCTGAGGCGGCTGCGCCGACAGCGATCCCGACTGTTGCGGAGGGAGGAACGGTCGAGATCGCGGTGGTGAACTTCGGTTTCCAGCCGGCCGAGGTTACCGTCGCCGCCGGCATGACCGTTGTCTGGCGCAACGTCTCGCCGACGACACATGCGGTGGCGGCGAAGAACCGCCCTTTCGAGAGCGAGTTCGTCGAGCCGGGCGGCTCGTACTCGGTCACGCTCCGCGAGCCCGGAGCCTACGACTACGAGTGCACGCTCCACCCCGAGATGGTGGGACGTATTATCGTCCGTTGAGAGATAGGGTATGCTTGCCCGTCGGTCAAGGAGCGCGGCGAGGACGCTCACGGATGTATTGTCCAAGCTGTGGGACGGAGCAGCCGCCAGGGCCAGTCTGTATCGCGTGTGGACGATCGTTCCGGCGCCAGGCGGAGCTCCTGAGAGGACCGCGCCCGGTCCGGCGGTACCAGCGTCGCGGGATGAGTGGTCGCTTGCTGGGATGTACTACCACGCTCGTCGTCGGGCTGGTCGTCGTCCTGGCGGCGGCTGCCTTCTTGACGCGCGAGCCGGCACGCGCACCGGTCGAGGAAGCGGGGGCGAGATCCAGCATCGCGGCGGCGCCCTCCTCGGAGGTGCCCAGCGGACAGGACACGTCGCCGGCCGCCGGTCATCAAAGGGTACGGGTCACCGAAGAGGAACTCAACCGGTGGCTGGCCGAGCACGCAGCCGAATTGCGTCCGGCCAGTGACCCACAGGCCGAGATCGACGTGGACGGGATCGCGCTCCACGTGCGGATCTACGGGTGGGGAGTGACCTACCGCGCCCGACCGGTGGTACGGGATGGGCGCCTGGTTCTGGAGGATGGACGGATCGAAGGGCCATTGGGTTTGGGGATGGGTGCCGACAGCGTGACGGCCCGGTTGCAAGCGGCGTTGGACGAGCGACTGGCACGTGCGGGGCTGCGGCCCGTGGCGGCCGAGCTCCAGCCGGGCACGCTCACGGTGGAATTCGAGCCGGTCGAAGGATGAAGGCGGGCGGACAGGCGAGCGATCCGGTCGCAGTCGTGCGGGCAGTGCTGGCAGCGCTGAATCAGGGAGACCTGGAGACAGCGCTCGGCTACTGTGCCGATGACATTGTCCTGTGGGCACCGGGACCGACTCCATCCGGCACCGAACTCCGGGGCAAGCAGGCCCTCCGGGCTTTCCTGGAGGCGGGCGAGGCGACCTGGCCGGACAGCTGGGCAGCGGTGCGGACGCTGGTGGCTAACGGCGACGAGGTCGCCGTCGAGTTGGTGGCGACGGCGACGCACGCGGGGGACCGGGTGACGCAGCCGATGGCGGCCTTCTTCACGGTGCGCGACGGGCTGATCGTGCGCCACGCCTGCTACTTCGATTTGGCCGGGTTGCTGGCATACTTGCGAGAACGTGGGCTGGCGTAGCGGCGTCCCGGCGGGTGAATCGAGCTCGCGCCAGGACCGGGAGGGGTCATGGCCGCGGGGGGCTGCCGGACAGTCCGGGTGTGCTCGGCCGGGAACTGCGGGAGCCGCGCTGGCACGGGGTGCGGCGAGGCGGGTGGCTCGCCGAGCGGGATCCGGGCGACGGGAGGGGCGTCTGCTCGCGCACCTGACGGGTGATGGGCTGGGGGCTGATGGCGACCTGCCTGGTGGGTCGCTCTCTCGGCGCGGTTGGCGCTGACATCGGATCGTCACAAGCGGTGGCTGGACGCGGGTACCCGCCTAGTGGCATACTTGCCAGTGCCGGGGTGATCCAGAAGCTCCCGGCCTTACCATCGCACACCTGTCTCATCTCCTCCTCACGTGCGAGGCAGCTGGCTTTTCGGCGGCTGCCTCGTGCGTCGTTCGGACGGGTATCCGATCGAGCGAGTACAATCGAAAAGAATCGGCCGAGGCTGCAGCAAGCGCCTGGCTCGTCGCATCGAGGGATCGAGTATGGATGAGCGCAACCGCACACCGCGCGAACAGCGCGAACGCTCCACGAATCCGTTCGGAAAAGCCCTGCGCGGGATCTTCGGCTCGCGCTTCGGCCTGCTGTGGATCATCGTGGGGCTGATCATGTTCTACAACCTGTACGCTGTGTTCCGCCCGGAGCGGAGCGGGCCGCAATCAGAGATTGCCTATTCCAGTTTCGTCGCCGCGGTCGAGAAGGGGCTGGTCTCGACGGTGACGTTGTCCGGGCAGACGATCGATGGCCAGTTCACCCAGCCGCTGCGGGTGGCCAAGGGCATCGTCTATCTGCCGGGTGAGCCATTGCCCGATACGGTGGACCCTGCTCAGCTCCGTTCGGTGACGCGCTTCCGCACGGTGATCCCGGAGAATACGCAGGCCGAGGTGACGGCCTTTCTCCAGCAGCACAACGTGTTGTTGAAAGTGCAGCCGTCCGGTGGTGCTTCCTTGCCGGGTCTCCTGTTGAGTGTCCTGCCATTCGTGTTCCTGATCGGCCTCTTGTTCCTGTTGGGGCGGAATCTCAGTCGGGGGCAACAGAACGTCTTCAGCTTCGGGCGGTCGCGGGCACGGGTCTACGATGTGGAGCGCCCGCAAGTGACCTTTGCAGACGTGGCGGGGGAGGAGGAGGCGAAGGCGGAACTCGCGCAAGTGGTCGACTTCCTGAAGAACCCAGCGAAGTACCACCGGATCGGAGCGCGCTTGCCGCGCGGCGTGCTCCTGGTCGGTCCACCCGGTACGGGGAAGACGCTGCTAGCGCGGGCGGTGGCCGGCGAGGCGGGTGTGCCGTTCTTCAGCGTGAGCGCCTCGGAGTTCGTGGAAATGTTCGTCGGCGTCGGGGCCAGCCGCGTCCGCGACCTCTTCGAGCGTGCCAAGGCGCAGGCACCGGCCATCATCTTCATCGACGAGCTGGATGCCGTGGGTCGTCAGCGGTTTGCTGGCTTGGGCGTGGGGAACGACGAGCGGGAGCAGACGCTGAACCAGCTTCTGGTGGAGATGGACGGGTTCGAGGCCCACACCGACGTGGTGGTCATCGCGGCTACCAACCGGCCGGACGTGCTGGATCCGGCGCTGCTGCGCCCGGGCCGGTTCGACCGGCAGGTCGTGGTCGGGCTGCCGGACAAGCGGGGACGGGCCGCGATCCTGCGCATCCACACGCGCGGTATCCCGATCGCGCCCGACGTCGATCTGGACGGGCTGGCCGCGGCGACGCCGGGGTTTTCCGGAGCGGACCTGGCTAACCTGGTCAACGAGGCGGCGTTGGTCGCAGCGCGTCGCGGGAAGCAGGTCGTGGATCGCTCCGATTTCGAGGAAGCGCTGGACAAGATGCTGCTCGGGACCACGCGCTCGCTCCTGATGAGTCAAGAGGAGCGGCGCCTGGTGGCCTATCACGAGGCGGGACATGCGGTGGTCGCCTACTTCACCCCTAGTGCGGACCCCTTGCGCAAGATCAGCATCGTGCCGCGGGGACGGGCGCTGGGGGTGACGGTGCAAGCACCCGAGGAGGATCGCTTCAACTACACGCGGAACCAGCTCTTGGGACGCCTGGCCGTCCTCCTGGGCGGGCGTGCCGCGGAGCAGCTGGTGTTCCACGAGGTGACGACCGGAGCGCAGAACGACTTGAAGGAGGCGACCCAGCTCGCTCGCCGGATGGTCGGTCTTTGGGGGATGAGCGAGGAACTCGGGCCCATCTACCTCGGGCTGGGTGAACAGCACGTCTTCCTGGGGCGCGAGATCGTCCAGGACCACAACATCGGCACGAGCACACTCGACCGGGCGGACCAGGCAGTGCAGCGACTGCTCAACGAGGCGATGGAGCGGGCCGAGCGGATCCTGCGTGAGCACCGGGAAGAGCTGGACCGGTTGGCTGACCTCCTGATCGCCGAGGAGACGGTCGGCCCGGAGAAGATCCGCGAGGTTCTGGGTGAACAACCGGTCGCAGCTGGGGATGACTGAGCGACCGATCGATACGAGCACCGGTCCGCGGGGTGAGCGCCTGGCGGGCCGTGCTGGCTCGGTGATGGAGAAGGGTGGAGGAGCGGCGGAGCGGTGCGGCGCGAAGCGGGGATGCGTTCACGACATATCCCTGTGGAGCTGGGTCCCGGCCAGTACAGCCGGTGGTTCGTCGTCATCACGGTGGTTTTCGTCACCACGTTGATCGTCTCCAACATAGTGGCCGTCAAGATCGTCGATGTCTGGGGGCTGTACGTTCCAGCCGGGACGGTCACGGTCTTTCCGCTCGCCTACATCTTCGGTGATGTCTTGACGGAGGTCTACGGCTACCGGCGTGCCCGACTGGTGATCTGGCTGGGGTTCGCGTGCAATCTCCTGGCTGTGGCGGCTTTTGCGGCGACCCAGTATCTGCCGGCTGCTCCTTTCTGGGACGGGCAGGCAGCCTACGAGCGGATTCTCGGCTACACGCCTCGTCTGCTGGCGGCCTCCTTCCTCGCCTATCTGGTCGGCGAGTTCGCCAATGCTGCTGTGCTCTCGCGTCTCAAGCTCATGACGCACGGGCGATTCCTCTGGGTGCGAACGATCGGCTCGACGCTGGTCGGACAAGGATTGGATTCGCTCGTCTTCGTGACGGTCGCCTTCGTCGGCACGCTGGCCGGGCCGGATCTCATCCGCACGATGGTGACGGCCTGGCTGGTGAAGTCGGCCTACGAGGCGCTGGCGACGCCACTGACGTACCTCGTGGTGAACGGATTGAAGCGTGTCGAGGGGGTCGATGCCTACGACTACGGGGTGAGCCTCTCCCCGTTCCGCCTCGACTGAGTCTGCCCCCGGGTGGAATCGGCCCTGCACGATTCCACCCGGCTGACTCGACGTCAGCTTCCGATGCGAGGATCGCCGCGGTCCTTCCAGACCGCGATGACGCTGGGGCGCGGAACTGTGCCCTCCGGCCAGCTGGAGAGCGGTGCGGCGAGCGGGCCTCCCTCGCCGGGGTGTTGGATGGCAGTGAAGGGCGTCCGCCGAGCCTGAAGGCGTCGAGCGGGCGAACGAACGGGAGGAGGGTGAGCACGCGGTCCTGGCCCGGTCGCTGGCTGTCGCTGTTGCCGCGTCGGAGGCAGGAAGAAGCGTCGCAGCGGAACACATGGGCGAGCGCCCGGTGCGACAGCTAGGGAAACCGTGTGTTACGATACGGCAACAGCGAGGAGAGCGGGTGGGCGAGGGCGAGGTGCGGTGATGGAACTTGGTCAGCTCCTGCAAAAGCGCGTGGGGTTGCTCTTCCCGGGTCAGGGAAGCCAGCACGTCGGCATGGGACAACGGGTGCATCAGCTCTCGGAGGCGGCTCGGCGGATCTTCGTCCAGGCGGAGGAGATTCTGGGGCTTCCGCTGCGTCGACTCTGCTTCGAGGGACCAGCCGAGGAATTGGCCGATACAGCGAACGCTCAGCCGGCCATCTTGACGGTGAGTTTGGCCTACTTGGAAGCGTTACGCGAGCGGCTGCGCGAATTGGGGACCTCGCTCCAACCGTCCATGGTGGCCGGGCACAGCCTGGGCGAATTCACGGCGTTGGTCGCGGCCAAAGCGCTGCACTTCGAGGACGCGCTGCGATTGGTCCGCGAGCGGGGCCGCTTGATGCGCGAGGTGAGTCAGGAACGTCCTGGCGGCATGGCGGCCGTGATCGGACTGGAGCGCGACGCGCTGGAGGAGGTGTGTCGCGAGGCAAGCGAGCTGGGGCTGGTGGTGGTGGCGAACGACAACTCACCCGGGCAACTGGTGATTTCTGGTGAGGAGCAGGCACTCCAGCGAGCGATGGAGTTGGCCCAGCGCAGAGGCGCCAAGCGCGTGGTGCGACTGGGCGTGACGGTCGCCTCGCATTCTCCGCTCATGGAGCGGGTCGCGCACGCCTTGGCGAAGATGCTGGCGCGGATCCCCTTGCGAGAGCCAGAGATCCCGATCGTGGCCAATGTGACTGGCCGCATCCTTTCCACGGTGGAAGAAATTCGGCGCGAACTGGCCTGTCAGGTTGCGCAGCCCGTGCAGTGGACGACGAGCGTGCGCGAGATGACCAATCGAGGCGTGACGACCTTCTTGGAGGTCGGCCCTGGGCAAGTGCTGACCGGACTGGTCAAGAAGATCCAGCGTGACGTGGAAGCCTACTCGATGCGTGACCTCGGTCTCGAGTCGTGAGAAACGGACGAGGAGGACGGTGTGCACCGCGTGGTCGTGACCGGGCTCGGGGCGATCACACCGCTTGGACTGGACGTGCCGACGTTCTGGCGCCGGCTGTTGGCCGGCGAATCGGGGATCGACCGGATCGAGCTCTTCGACGCCAGCAATTTGGAGGTGCAGATTGCCGGTGAGGTCAAGGGGTTCGATCCCCGCGACTTCATGGACTTCAAGGCAGCGCGCCGCATGGATCGCTTCTCCCAATTCGCAGTGGCAGCTGCCCGTGAGGCGATCCGCGATGCGGGATTGGAGATCACGCGCGAGAACGCCGACCGGATCGGCGTGATGATCAATACCGGCGGCGGTGGTATCCAGACGATGGAGCGCGAGGTCGTCACGTTCTACCAGCGCGGTCCGAGTCGGGTCAGCCCGTTCTTCGTGCCGATGTTCGCGCCCAACATGGCGGCCTGCCAGGTCTCGATCGTCTACGGGATCACCGGGCCGATCATGTCCTCGGTCGCGGCGTGCGCCGCGGGGACGCAGGCGTTCGTCGATGCGCTCCGGATGCTCCGGCTCGGTGAGGCTGACGTGATGATCGCCGGAGGCACCGAGGCTGGGCTCACTCCGGTGGCCGTGACCGCGTTCGCTAACATGGGAGCGCTCTCGCGGCGCAACGAGGAGCCGCAGCGAGCTAGCCGGCCGTTCGACAAGGATCGAGACGGATTCGTCTTCGGTGAGGGCTGTGCGGTGATGGTCCTGGAGACCGAGGAGCATGCCCGGCGACGTGGGGCACGGATCTACTGCGAGTTGGCCGGTGGGGCGGTTACCGGTGACGCTTACCACGTCAGTGCGCCCGATCCGGATGGCTTGGGAGCGGCGCGGGCGATGCGACTCGCACTGCGCGACGCGGGGATGGGCCCGGACGACGTCGATTACATCTGCGCGCACGGGACCTCGACACCACTCAACGACGTGACCGAGACCAAGGCGATCAAGGCGGTCTTCGGTGACTATGCCTATCGAGTCGCCATCAGCTCTCCCAAGAGCATGATCGGGCATCTGGTGGGAGCTGCAGGGGCGGTTTCGGGCGTGGTGTGCGCACTGGCGATCCGGGACGGCATCGTACCGCCGACCATCAACCTCGAGCATCCAGATCCCGAGTGCAATCTCGATTACGTCCCCAACGTCGCGCGACGGATGCCGGTACGCGTGGCGATCGCCAACGCGTTCGGGTTCGGTGGACAGAACGCGGTTGCAGTGTTCCGGGCGTACGACGGGGCGGCTCGCTAACCGGATGCGTGTGGCGCGGCGATCGCCCGGCGTGTGGCTGCGAGCGGTTCGTGTGTGACTCGCTCACCAGTCGAACTGGTGAGCGAGTGTCTCGTCCTCGACGCGAAGGACGATCGGCGAGCCGTGCGGACAGATCGCCGGAGTATTCGTGGCTCCCCATGCCTGCACCAGCGCGCGCATCGCCGGACGGGCTAATGGTCGCCCACGCCGTACGGCCAACCGGCAAGCGAGCTGGATGAGCAGGCGATCGCGCCAGCTCGTGTCGTCCCATGCGTCCTCTGATTCCTCAAGCAGGGCCAGGAGAGCTGGAGCCAGCGCCGCTGGTTGACCGAGATCCTGCAGTTCCGGCGGTCCAGCCACGACACCAGGGAGCGCGGGGACGGTGCGCACAAGGAACGAGCGCGGGCCGAACGGTTCTGCCTGGAAGCCGTAGGCGGCGAGTTCGTCCAGCCAGCGCGCGAAGCGGTCGCGATAGGCTGGCCGCACGTCGATGACGAGCGGCTCCGGTAACGGTACCGTGTCGTTGGCGCTCGGATGAGCGGCAGCGAGCCGTTCGTAGAGCACCCGCTCGTGAGCGCGGTGCTGGTCGACGAGCAAGAGCATGGCCGGGCGTTCCAGGAGAAGCAAACGCTCTCGCACCTGGCCGATCAGTCGCAGTGGCGGAAAGGCGGGGGTGAGGATCGGCTCCTCGGTTTCCGGTCGGTCGTACGGGCGAGGTGTCTCTGCGATGGCCGCGCGCACGGGATCGATGGCCGGAGTAGCCCCGAGGAAGGTGAAGCGACGCGGCGTGCGGGCGAGAAGGCTCCGCACTTCCTCGGCGATGGCCTGTCCCAGCTCGCGCTCGGCCCGGAGGCGGACCTCGAGTTTGGCCGGATGGATATTCACGTCGACCGCGGCGGGGTCGGCCGTGATGACGAGCACCAGGACAGGGTGCCGGCCGCGCGGCAGGAGGGGCCGGTAGGCTGCCTCGAGGAGCGCGAGCACGGTGCGGGACTGTGCCCAACGGCCATTCACGACGACGTGCAGATGGCGGCGGCTCGAGCGCGTGAGGTCAGGACTGCTGACGAACCCGCTACACGAGCAGTCGCCGATCTCGAGCGGACCAAACGGCAAGAGCGAAGAGGCGAGCGTGGGTCCGTACAGCTCGCTGAGAACGACCCGCCTGTCACCCGAGCCGGTGGTCTGGAGGACGACCCGATCCTCGATACGGAGCGCGATGCGGACATGCGGGGCAGCGATGGCCAGGCGCTGGACGACGCGAGCGATCTTCGCGATCTCAGCGCGTGTGTTGCGCACGTGAGCGAGGCGCGCTGGGAGGTCCTCGAAAAGGTGGCGGACCGTGACCGTCGTTCCCGGTGGATGCGCGATTGGCTCATCGGCCAGGATACGGCCTCCGCGGACCGTGAGCTGACGCCCGACCGGTGCGTCGCTCGTCGCGCTGGCGATGGTCAGCTCGGCGACGGCCGCGATACTGGGGAGCGCTTCGCCCCGGAAGCCGAGCGTCTCGATCCGCTCCAGGTCGTCCTCGGCGAGCTTGCTGGTGGCGTGCCGTTGCAGCGCGAGCGGCAGTTCATCAGCAGGGATGCCACAGCCGTCGTCGCTCACGCGGATCTCGTGCAGCCCGCCGCCGCGCACGCTGATGCGGATCCGGGATGCACCCGCATCGAGCGCGTTCTCGACGAGTTCCTTGACGACCGAGGCTGGCCGCTCAATCACCTCACCAGCAGCGATCCGTGCAGCGACGTTCGGCGGCAGGACGCGGATCGGGCGACGCGGGGGACGAGCGACCTGCATCGTACGGCTCCACTCTGTCGACTAGGCTCTGCCCAGCTTGGCGCGCTGCTCGAAGAGCCAGTCCAGCGCTTGGCGCGGCGTGAGATTGGCGAGATCGAGCTCGAGCAGCGCGCGAGCCAGTTCCTCAGCGGCATGGCGACGAGTGGGGCAGCCGGGAAGCGCGAGCTGGTGCGGGCTTGCGGTCAGCCCGTGCGGGTGCTCGGCTGTTTCGGAGTGCGGCGCGGCCGGCGTGGGAGCGGGCCGGCCGATCAGCAATCGCTCGGCTCGATCAGCTACCCAAGGAGGGAGGCCGGCCAGCCGGGCCACATGGATGCTGTAGGCCCGGTCGGCCGCGCCAGGTCGAACGCGATACAGGAAGACCACGCGCCCGTCTTGCTCCATCGCCGCGACATGGACGTTGGCGACGCCTGGCAATTCGGCCTCCAATGCTGTCAGCTCGAGGAAGTGGGTCGCAAAAAGCGTGCGAGCTCCGACCCGATCGTGCAGGTCTTCCAGTACAGCCCAGGCGATGGCGAGCCCGTCCTGGGTAGCGGTGCCCCGCCCGACTTCGTCGAGGATCACTAGGCTGCGCTGGGTGGCCTGACGGAGAATGGTGGCCGTTTCCACCATCTCGACCATGAAGGTGCTCTGCCCACCAGGCAGATCGTCGTGTGCACCGACACGACAGAAGATGCGATCGACGAGTCCGATGCGGGCGCGTGCCGCGGGCACGAAGGAACCGATCTGCGCTAAGAGCACGATCAAGGCGACTTGCCGAAGATAGGTGCTCTTGCCGCCCATGTTCGGTCCGGTGACCAGGAGGAGGCGTGGTCCATCGCCGCCCAGCTGGCAATCGTTGGGGACGAACGGCTGTCCATCGAGCAGCACTTCGACGACGGGATGACGCCCACCCTCGATCAGAATCGTGTCCGACTCGTCCAGTTCCGGGCAGCTCCACTCGTACTGCGCCGCGACTTCGGCCAGGGAGCGGAGGGCATCGAGCCAGGCGATCCAGCCAGCAAGTCGCAAGAGTTCGTTGGTCCGCGTGGTGACCTCGCGGGTCAAGCGTGCCAGTGCAGCGCGCTCGAGTTCGGCGATTTCGGCCTCGGCTGCGAGCAGACGTGCCTTAGCGTCTTTGAGTTCGGGGGTGATGAAGCGCTCACCGGTAGCGACAGTCTGCTTGCGGACGTAGTCCGGAGGCACTCGGCTGAGATGGGGCCGAGTTACCTCGATGTAGTAGCCGAAAACTTTGTTGTAGCCGACTTTGAGGGAGCGGATTCCGGTCCGCTCGCGCTCCCGCTGTTCGAGCGTGGCCAAGAAGCGGCGCGTTTCCTCGACCGCCGCGAGCATGGCATCGAGTTCCGGACAAAAGCCTGGTCGGAGGCGTGGGCCATCGCTGTCTTCGATCAGCGCTCGTTCCAGGAGCGCGGCGAGTTCCGGGCAGGAGATGAAGTCGTCGGCGAAGCGCTGCAGAGCTGGCTCGCCGCTCGCCTGGAGGGCACCGCGGAGGGCCTTGGCAGTCGCCAGCGCTTGGCGAAGTGTCGCGAAATCGCGGATGGTCGCTGAGCCCTGGACAATCTTGCTGGTCAAGCGCTCGAGATCACCAGCGGCCAGGAGGATCGACCCCAAGCGGGAGCGGAGTTCGGGGGTTGCCCAGAGCGCGCCGACGATGCGCTGGCGACGGCGGAGCTCGTCCAGGTCCCGCAGGGGCTCGCTGACCAGGCGGCGAAGGGTGCGGGCACCCATCGGCGTCACCGTGCGGTCGAGCACGCCGAGCAGGCTGCCGCGCGTTCCACCGGTACCCAGGCTGCGCGTGAGTTCCAGATTGCGCCGCGTGGCAGCATCCAGCCCGACACGACGCGCTGGCACTTCGGTCCGGAGACTGGTCAGGAGAGAGCAACGCCGGATTGGTGCGCTCCAGGTAGACCACGATGGCGCCCGCGGCGGCGAGTGCAGCGGGAAGATGTTCGCAGCCGAAGGGGGCGAGCGAGCGCGTCGCGAAGAGGGCACGCAGGCGTTGAGCGGCTCGTTCCGGCTCGAAATGCCAGTGCTCGAGCCGGGTCAAGCACCCGCCGGGCGGCAGAGGAATTTCATCTGTGTCGGGGACGAGCGTTTCGGCGGGAGCGAGTCGCGCGTACTCCTCGGCCAGAAGCAGGTCGCGCTCCGCTCCGCTGAGTTCGAGAACCGCGAACTCGCCGGTACTCACGTCGACCCAGGCGAGCCCGGTTCGCTCGGGAAGTCTGGCGACCGCTGCGAGGTAGCGATTCTCGGTTGTGGGGAGCAACGCGGCCTCAGCTACCGTCCCCGGCGTGAGGACCCGCGTGACTGCGCGCTCGATCAGCCCCTTGCCTGGCTCGCTGACCTGCTCGGCGATAGCAATGGTATGTCCCGCGGCCAAGAGGCGTGCCAGATAGTGGTTCAACGCGTGGTGTGGGATGCCGGCCATCGGCACCCGACCGTTACGGCCGAACGAGCGTGAGGTGAGGGTGATGCGGGCGTCGCGGGCGACGATGCGGGCATCCTCGTCGAACGCTTCGTAGAAGTCGCCGAGCCGATAGAGCAAGATGGCATGGGGATAGTGTGCCTTGAGGCGCAGGTACTGGCGACGCGAGGGGACCAAACCGTCGGACGATGACTCCTTGGTCGCCAGCGACCGGCGCATGATGGCTTGTCGCGTCGATCCCATTCCCCTGACCTTCCCGCAGGCGCGATATTATCGCGACACATGCGCTGTCTAGGATACGCGGCGCGTGCCAGTCTGGTACGGGCGGGAAGCAGCGGGGGCGCCGATGAGCCGACGGCTCTCGGGCAATGACGGACCTGGTCGGCCGGCACGCTCTCCACGGTCGCCGGAGACCGAGCGGAAGGGACGAGCCCGCTGCATCCTGCAGCCGCGCCCGAGAGGCTCTGTCCCGCGTCGAGCTGAGGGACGAACGCAAGCACCTCGCGCGCTCGGCCTAACGGTCAGGAGTGCACGGTTGACTCGCGCTGGTCGGAAGCGACCGTCAGCGCGAGGTTGCTGGCCGGCGAGCGAGGAACCAGGCCAGGAGCGTGAAGACGATCATGATCACGGTACCGACCAAGACTGGTGGCCAGCGATCGTGGGTCATCTCGCGGACGAAGAGCAAGGTTTCACCGATCGCGACGACGAGCGCGACCGCGATCGCCACCGAGAGAATCGGGACGACCAATGCGAGAACGAGGTCGCGGCGCATCCTGTCTCCTCCCACCGTTCCGCACAGCCAGCAGTGGGCCAGCGGCGAGCACGCCACTGGAGCGAGTATGCGCCAGGAGGCGCCGCTGGGCAAGTGGTCGCGCTGTCTGTGCGGCCAGCGGCAGACTGCACCGCGCGCTGGGGCGTGACGATCCCGGGCTGGCGCAGTCCGCGGGGCGACGGTCCCTGCGGTCACGCTCGCGTAGCGTTGCGCCTCGGGGAGTTCGGCGAAGGCATTCGCCGGGCGGAGGGTGAACCGCGGTCGGAGCGTCGCTGGATCCAGCGCCGGGCGACGACCGTCTCGAGATCGCGTGTGTGGCAACTCGCTCGGTTCAGCTTTTCGTGCGATGATGGGAAGGGCGTGGTGCAGTTCAGGAGCGGTGGACGAGGAAGAGCGGAGGTGAGCGGTGCAGCTGCAAGACCTTTTGGCGGAGCGGATGGGCCGGCTGGGGACCGAGAGTGCTTTCGAAGTGCTGGCGCGGGCGCGTGCGCTAGAAGCGCAGGGGCGCTCGATCATCCATCTCGAGATCGGGGAGCCTGACTTCGATACGCCGCCGCATATCGTGGAAGCGGCGATCGAGGCCTTGCGCGGCGGGGATACCCACTACACGCCAGCAGCCGGTCTACCGGAGCTGCGAGCGGCGATCGCCGAGGAGGTGAGCCGGACGCGCAGCATCCCGGTCGAGCCGGATCGCGTCGTGGTTACACCTGGCGGCAAGCCGATCATGTTCTTCACGATCCTGGCGCTCGCCGAGGAGGGTGCTGAAGTCGTCTATCCGGATCCGGGTTTTCCGATCTACGAGTCGGTGATCCGCTTTGCAGGGGCGACGCCGGTTCCCTTGCCGCTCCGCGAGGAACTCGGTTTCGCCTTCGATCCGGACGAATTGCGCCGGCTGGTGACGAAGCGCACGCGGCTGGTCATCGTGAACTCGCCACACAATCCGACCGGTGCGGTCATCGGGCGTGAGGTGCTCGAGGAGTTGGCGCACTTGGCCCAGGAGTACGGTTTCATCGTGCTTTCCGACGAGATCTATCGGCGCATCGTGTACGATGTCGGGGCGCCGAGTATCGCGAGCCTGCCGGGCATGACCGAGCGGACGGTGATCCTGGACGGTTTTTCCAAGACCTATGCCATGACCGGCTGGCGACTCGGCTATGGAGTAGCCCCGCGCTGGCTGGCCGAACACCTGGTGCGCCTGGCGGTCAATTGCCACTCGTGCGTCCCTGGCTTCACGCAGCGGGCAGGGCTGGCGGCACTGCGGGGTCCACAGGATGCGGTCGATCGGATGGTCGCCGAGTTCCGGCGGCGACGCGATGCGGTCGTGGCTGGCTTGAACAGCCTGCCGGGAGTTCGCTGTGCGGTGCCAGCGGGCGCGTTCTACGTGTTTCCCAACGTGACGGAGACCGGTCGATCGGCGAGCGAACTCGCCCGCGAGCTATTGGAGCAGGCGGGGGTCGCCGTGCTGGCCGGGACCGCGTTCGGTCGCTACGGTGAGGGGTATCTCCGGTTGTCGTTCGCCAACTCGCTGGAGAACTTGCTGGAGGCGATCGAACGGATGCGACGCTACCTCGGCTGAACACGCGCGCTTCCACGTCATCGGCGAGAGCGACGGGAGCACGCTGCTTCGCCACGCGAGGCTGTTTCCGCCGCTCGGCGTGCCGGAGCGGAACGCTCGTCCGCTTGCCGTCTCGGCCGCGTCGTGCTGTGCGCCTCGGCGACCCACCGAGATCGATCGGGTGCCTGAATCCTGACCCGTTCTCCCTCTGGCCAGGACGCCTTTGACCCTGTCCCCCGAGACAGCGTTCGCTCTTTCGTTGCGGGGAGAAGACCCCGGCGAAACAGCGTGTGAGCCTGGCGCTGGCGCCTGCTCGGCGATCGTCGCCGGGCCAGCGCTGCTCGAGAGCAGGTGCCGAGTCGCGTGGTTCCTCGTGCGGGCGTGCCGATCCCGCTCGTGCGGTATGCCGGCGGGGCACCGCGCGATGCGAGGCGGATACTCGACGGAAAAGGCTGGAAACGTGTCAGCAGTTATGCTATTCTGGTCGTATACCAACGTAGTTGTGAACCGACAGAACAGGAACGGGAGCGACGACGTGGGCCAGCCAGAGGAGGGGGTGCGATGCAGGTTGGTGTCGGGGTGCTCTTTCTTCTCCTGACGATCGCGTGGACTGGTGTGCTGTAGTGGGTCGCCACGCGGAGCGGGCAGGCGGTGCCCTGCGAGCGGGTGAGTGCCGTCATCAGCCGGATCCGCCGATGGGGTGCGCCGTTGGTGGTTGCCCTTCTGGCGATCGCCTTTCTCGTCTCGCTGCTTTTCTTGCCCTACGCTGGGTCACGCGCGCAGCGGCTGGGTGAACCGGCAGTGACCGTGGACGTCACCGGCCGCATGTGGGCGTGGGAGTTGAGCCGGACAACTCTCCCCCGCGGGCAGGTCGTCGAGTTCCGGGTCACTATGATGGACGTCAATCACGGGTTCGGCATCGACGCGCCGGATGGGCGGATCGTGATGTAAGTCCAAGCGATGCCGGGTTATACGAACCGGCTGCTCTTCCGCTTCGACCAAGCTGGGGTCTACACGATCCGCTGCTTGGAGTTCTGCGCGACCGGGCATCACCTGATGCAGGCACAGTTCACCTTGCAATGAGAGGGGGATCGGCCATGGCTGGCAATGCCCACGGCAACGTCGCGGCACGGCGGTCGGTCGAACAGGCAGCGCTCGCCTACATGGTGACCGGATTCGCGGTCTTCTTGCTGATGGGTCTGCTCGGTCTCCTGATGCGCCTCCAGCACGCGGGGTGGATCGATCTCGGACCGCGCTGGTTCTACCGCATCATGACCCTGCACGGGGCTGGCATGGTGGCGAGTGTCCTTCTGGCCTCGCTGGGAGGCGTCTCCCAGGTGATCGCTGCGCGGATTCGGCTGAGCCCGCGCCTGCTGTGGAGCGCCTAAGTCGTCTGTTTCCTGGGATCAGGGCTCGTCGTGTTGGCGACGCTGGTCGGTGGCTTCGCGGCTGGTTGGACGACGACGTATCCCCTGCCGGTGCGCGGTGACTGGCCGGTCAGCGCGACGTGGGCGTTCCTGCTCGGCTATACGTTGGTGGCGGTGGCCTTTCTGCTTTGGTGCCTGGCGGTGCTGGTGGGGGCACGACGCGCCTTCGGCGGACTCACGAGTGCGCTCGCCTGGCCGGTGCTGTTCCGCCGTCCAGTCGGAACGGGGCAGCCGATTCCGACCGGGCCGGAACTGGCGGCGACCGTGGTGGCGATCGACGGGGTGATCGCTGTCCTAGCAGGAGTCGTCTATCTGGTGCCCATCTTCGCGCAGTTACTTGGGCTGGTGCGTGGGTTCGACGTCCTCTTCGCGAAGAACATGCTCTTCCTTTTCGGGCATACACTCGTGAACTTGAACATCTATCTGGCTGTCGCGCTCGTCTACGCGACACTCGGTGCCTATACCGGGCGCGCGTTCAAGATGAGCTTTCCGGTTGCGCTGGCCTTCAACCTGGTCATCGTTCTGGTCCTGTTACCGTACTTCCATCATCTCTACCAGGACTTCGCGCAGCCTCTCCCGCTCCATCTCGTCGGGCAGTTCGGCTCCTATGCAGTCGGTGTACCGGCCTTTTTCGTCACGATCGTGGGGAGTCTCGGGCTCCTCTATGGGTCGCGGGTGCGCTGGTCGGCGCCGGTCTTCTTCATTCTGGCTGGTCCGTGGGGTTGGACGGTCGGCGGGATGGCTGCGGTCATCGATGGGACGATCGCCATCAACAACGTGATGCACAACACGCTCTGGGTCCCGGCCCACTTCCACTCCTACTATCTCTTCGGCGCGGCCGGCTATACCTGGGCGTATCTCTTCCACTGGCTGAGCGGTGTCGAGGGGTGGGCAACCTCGGCGCTGGCCCGCTGGCTGGCTTGGTTGTAAGCGATCGGTGCCGGCGGCTTCGTCCTGGCTTTCTTCCTCTCCGGGCTCCAGAGTGTACCGCGCCGCTACGCAGTGCATCTGCCGGAATGGCAGGGACTGGCGCAGGCGGCAGTGCCGTTCGTCCTCCTGCTGGTGATCGCTTTCGGTGGACTCTTGCTCACGGCGTTGCGGAGCGTCCCGGCCGCTTGGCGGTTGCCGGTCGCCGAGCTGACCGGTGACGACTGAGCAGCACGGAGCCGAGCATACCGGTCAGTATGCGGGGCCGGATCGTCGTCCACGGGGGCGGGAAGGTGACCATGCGCGGGATGGCGGAGCGCCAGGATGGGCAGGTCGAGGAACGCAGCGAGAGCGTGCCACCGCCAGTGCTCGTCGCGCTGATGCTCGAGGCAGCGGAGAAGAAGGCGCATCTTCCGATCGCGGCGCTGCTTGCTCGCGGTGCTGCCAGCGGCGCTCTCCTCGGTGCGGTGACACTCCTGGCCATGACGGCCTGGGCGCAGGGGCTGCCGCGACTGGTCGGCGCGGTCGTCTTCCCGGTCGGTTTCTGCATGCTGGTCCTGCTCGGTCTAGAACTCGCCACGGGTAACTTCGCGTTGCTGCCCGCTGCCCGGTACCGGAGACGGATCACAGCCGCAGCAGTCGTGCGCAACTGGGGGTGGGTCTATCTGGGGAATTGCCTCGGCTCGATCGGCTTCGCGGTACTCGCTGTCGCCAGCCTGACAGGGTGGTGGAGTCACGAGGCCGGACCGCTCGGCGAGCAACTGCGCCAGCTGGCCGCGAGCAAGGCGCTGCTCTACCGCGAATCGGGATGGCTGGGCTGGTCGACCGCGCTGACCAAGGGGGTTCTCGCCAACTGGCTGGTGACGGTCGGCACGGCCCTCGCTTTCGTCTCGCGGTCGACCAGTGGCAAGATCGCGGCGATGTGGTTGCCGATCATGACATTCTTCGGGCTGGGTTACGAGCATTCGATCGTCAACCTGTTCGTCATTCCAGCTGGCATGCTATCAGGAGCACCGATCGGGGTGGGCACCTGGCTCATTTGGAACCAGGTGCCATCCACCCTAGGAAACGTGATCGGCGGGGCGCTCTTCACCGGTCTCCCGCTGGTCTGGACACACGGTGAGCGATGAGCAGCGTACCGGAACCACTCGTCTGGCTGCCGCTTTTGGCTTGGCTCGATCCCCGCAACTGGACGTGGCGTGTCCCGGTCGTCGTGGTCCTGAGTTGGTTGCTCGCTGGCTACGCGGTGGGGATGATGCGACTCGCGGCGCGCTGGCCGCAGGGCTGGCGACTGGCTCCTCGCGCCTTCGCGTGGGGGATCGGCGCGGCGATGCTGGCACTGGCTCTGCTCTCGCCGCTGGACAATCTGGGTGGTCTCTTCTTCTCATGGCACATGGTGCAGCATCTGGTCCTCCTCTACGCCGCGCCGGTCCTGCTCCGAGGCTGGCCGTATCCAGTGTTCCTCTGGGCGTTGCTGGCGTGCCTGCGTGTTCGGGTGGCCGCTCTTCTGCGGCACGGTGCGCTGGGGGATCGCCTGCTCAGCTGGGCGGCGCAGCCGGTGGTGGCGTTCGCGACAGGCATCCTTTCGCTGTGGCTCTGGCACTATCCGCCGCTCTACGATGCTGTCCTCGCCCGGCGGTGGCTCCACGATCTGGAGCATCTCACCTTTTTCCTGGGGGCGCTGCTGTACTGGTGGCCGCTCATCGGCGCCCCACCCGCGACGGGGCGTTTCCGAGCCGACGGTGGTCGAGCGCTCTACCTGATCCTCTACGGTGTGCAGGCCGGAGTGCTCGGCGCACTGGTCACCTTCTGGCCCAGTGTGCTCTATCACCGTTACCTTGCGGCGAGCGGCGTGCCGGTGGAGCGGTTGCTGGCTGACCAGGCGTTCGGTGGCTTGGTGATGTGGCTCAGTGGGCCGATCGTGGTGACGCTGCTGGCGCTGGCCACGCTCGGTCGTGCGAGTCGGGAGGTTGCCGAGAGCGAGGTGCTCGCACCACACTGACCAGGCGAGACGGACCGCATGAGCGGTGCGGGAAGGAGGAGTGTGGTGGGTGAGCCGATACGCGAGGATCGCGTGCTCGTTCTCGGTGGCGGGATCGCCGGTCTGGTCGCTGCCTGGGAGCTGCACCGAGCCGGCGTCGCGGTCGAACTGCTGGAGGCGCGTGACCGAGTCGGCGGCCGACTTTGGACGAGTGACGAGTATGGTCCGTTCCCAGTCGAGCTGGGTGCGGAATTCATCCACGGTGATTGCGTGATCACCTGGCGGTTTCTCCGAATGTTGGGGCTGCGCGCGATCGATGATCCGAGCCAAGACCGGCGTTTCGTCGGAGCGAATGGCCGTATCCTGCCCTCGGGGGAGCTTTCACGGCCGGTCGGCGAGGCGATCTTCGCGCCGCTGAGCCAGGCTGCTGAAGCATGGTTCGCATCCGGCGAGCCGGACACCGATCTGGCGACGGCGCTTCGCTGGTGGGTGTCGCGGCAGGGGATCACGATCACCCTGGAGCTGTGGGAACTCTGGGAAACGCTGGCGGCGATCGGCTGGTCAGCGGATCTGGCGGAGATCGGCGCGGCTGGCGAGGTGGAGGCGACGTACGAGGGTGATGGCTGGCGCAATTGGCGGATCGCCGAAGGACAGCAAGCGCTCGCCCGGCGCATCGCGGAGGAACTGGGTTCGGTGATCCGGCTCGGCTCGGCCGTGAGCCGCGTGGAATGGGGAAACGAGGGTGTACGGGTCTGGGCCTCGGACGGTGAGCATCGTGGCCGGTATGCGATCGTCGCGCTCCCGCTCGGGGTATTGCAGGCAGGCACCATCGAGTTCGTTCCGGAGCTTCCCGAACCGTACAGGGAAGCGATCGACCGGCTCCTCCCTGGGCGCTCGCTCAAGATCGTCGTCGAGTTCACCTACGATCCGTGGGGCCCGGAGATCGGGTGTCTTTTCGTGACCACTCCGCACGGCATCTGGGAACGGCCGGGGCTCGGTTTCGCCGCACCCGAGCCCGTCTTCAGCTTGCTGACTGGCGGGCGCGATGCGGACCGGCTCGGTGCGCTGCCGCCGGAGCAGGCGGTGCGTGAGGTTGTCCAGGCGCTCGGGGCAGTGCTGGGTCAGGAACTCACCGGCAGGGTGCGCCGAGCGCAGGTGATCGATTGGACGCGCGATCCCTGGTGCCGCGGTGGCTACTCGGTCGTCCCGCCCGGTGGCACAGGATTGCGGGCTCGCTTCGGCCAGCCGATCGGCGACCGGCTCGTGTTCGCTGGGGAGCATACGAGCATCGTGCGACCGTCGACGGTGCACGGGGCGATCGAGAGTGGACTGCGAGCGGCCGAGCAGATCCGCGCGCTCCGCAGCGCGACAGCAGCGGGCGCCTGAGGCGCGTGCTCGCTTCGCCGCGATCCTGGAGAGGAAGCGTGGTTCCGGGTGGTAAGGGGGTCTCGCGCCTCACGATGCTCGGCTGAGCCAGCTGGGCAGCTCAGCGATGGAAGGAAGCAGCACGTCCGGCCGCCCCAGTTCGAGGTCGTTGGGGCGGAAACGTCCGGTCTGGACGAGCACCCCCGTCATTCCGAACTGGCGAGCCGGGAGGATATCGGCAGCCAGGCTGTCGCCCACCACGGCCACGCGCTCCGGTGGTAGACCGAGGCGCTCCAAGCCGGCTCGGAAGAAGTCGGGCGATGGCTTGCCGACGAGGTGCGCCTGTCGCCCGAGAGCCGCTTCCAGCCCGAGCAGAAAGGCGCCGGTATCGAGTGCCGGGCCATCGCGGCGATCCCAGACCAGGTTACGGTGCATGGCGACGAAATGGGCGCCGCGGAGCAACAAACGGAACGCGCGGTTGAGGCGATCGTAGTTGTAGACGGGACCAGCGCCACCGAAGACGACAACGGTCGCGCTGTCATCCTCGACCAGTGGAATACCGGCGAACTCTTCCTGCACGTCACCGTCGACCAAGAGGCAGCAGGGCTCGCCAGGGTAGTGAGCACGCAGGTATGCTGTAGTCGCTGCGCCGGCCGTCACGATCTCGTCATCGGCGACGGGGAAGCCGAGTTCGCGGAGCAGGGCACCCAGCTGTCGGCGCGTCCGTATCGTGGTGTTGGTGAGGAGGACGAAGGGGATGCCCCGGGCGCGCAGCTCGAGCACTGCCTGGACAGCACCGGGGATCGGTTCGCCATCGATGTGCAGGACACCATCGACATCGAGAAGGATTCCGCTGATGGTTCGCATCGCATCGTCTCCACCGAGCTGGTCGGGTTCCAGCGCCGGACGGCGCCTTCCCCTGTACAGTGTAGCGATCCAGTGCCGAGCGGTGCGCCGATGGTGGTGCCGGCGAAGGTGGCCTCTGGCTGACTCCGCCTCGTTTCCTCACCGGTACTCGGACGAACTCCGGGTAGGGGCGATCATGAGTGCGTCGGTTCACCGATCGGGTGACGCGAGGAAAGCGGGGTGGCACCGCGCGAACGGGCAGCGTGATCGGCGATCGGGTGACGTCGACTAGAGGGGAGCGGGTGTGATCGGAGCCTGGCTCGTTCTGGCTGTCGCAGCAGCAGTGGCGTGGGGGACGGCGGACTTCCTCGCTGGCCTGGCTGCGCGTCGTCTCCCGCTGCTCATCGTCCTGTTCGGAGTGCAAGCGATCGGACTGGCGATCGTGCTGCCGTTCTGGCTCGCCTGGTCGGGCGATGGGACGGTGCCGGGGATGGCCGTGGCTGCTGGGTTCGCCATGGTAGCCGGACTCGCTGCCCTGTATCGTGGGCTTGCTCAGGGGCCGGTGAGCGTGGTGGCGCCGGTCGGTGCGCTTGGTGGGGCAGTACCGGTCGGCATCGGCCTACTCACAGGCGAGAACCTGGCGGGCGAGCACCTGCTGGGGGTACTCGCCGGCCTGGTTGGCCTCTCGCTGGTCACGTGGGAGAGAGACCGAGTGGCCCCACGGGGACAGTCCACGCGCGCCGCGCTGGCGCACGGCGTCGCAGCAGCGCTCTCGCTGGGACTGGCCGTGGCGCTGCTCGGCGTAGCGGGTGAAGGGGAGCCTCTCGGAGCAGTCGTCGCCGCGCGTGTGACAGCAGTTCTCCTGCTCGGGGCAGCCGTAGCCGGTTGGTTACGGCGGCACCGGGATCGGTCGCTGCTGCGGCACTGCGCGCTCGCGGTCGCTGCGGCAGGGGTGCTCGATGTGGCGGCGAACGTCTCGTTCGCGCTGGCAGCGGAGCGCGGTCCGCTCGGGCCGAGTGGGCTCGTCGCCTCGCTCTATCCGGCGTCGACCGTGCTTCTCGGGGTCGTCGTGCTGGGTGAGCGGCTCTCGGTGCTTCGCTGGGCCGGCATCGGGCTGATCCTCGCGGGTGTGGCTCTCCTGCGCGGTGCCGGGTAGCGAACGGGGTCTAATGCGAGATCAGTCGACCGTCGCGCGGTAGAGATACCCGGGGTGATCGGCGACTGGTCAGACACAGGAACAGGCCTCTTGCCGAGTGCCGTGCGGTACGGTAATTGGGGAAGAGTAGCGAGGTCCGGAAAGGTGGAGACGATGGAACGGATCGGGTTCATCGGTCTGGGAATCATGGGACAACCGATGGCGCGCAATCTTCTGCGCGCAGGGTTCCCCTTGACCGTCTACACGCGGGACCGACGGAAAATCGAGGCGTTCGTCGAACAAGGGGTGAACGGGGCGAACTCGCCCCGCGAGGTAGCGGAACGCAGCACGGTCGTCATCACTATGCTGCCCGATTCGCCGGAAGTCGAGGAGGTCGCGCTCGGGCCGAACGGGGTGATCGAGGGGATTCAGTCGGGGAGCCTGTTCATCGACATGTCGACGATCGATCCCTCGGTCGCCCGCAAGCTGCACGCGGCGTTCGCTGAACGCGGGGTGGAAGCGCTGGACGCACCGGTTTCCGGTGGGCAGATCGGGGCTGAACAGGGTACGCTCTCCATCATGGTCGGTGGCGCGGAAGAGGCGTTCCAGCGTGCATTGCCGGTCTTCCAGGCGATGGGGAAGAACATTACGCACGTGGGTGGTCCCGGTGCGGGGCAAGTGGCCAAGGCGTGCAATCAAGTGGTCGTCGCCCTGACGATCCAGGCAGTGGCCGAGGCGCTCCTCCTCGCCGAGAAGGCGGGGGTGGATCCGGCGCGGGTGCGCCAGGCGCTCCTGGGTGGCTTCGCGCACAGCCGGATTCTGGAGGTGCATGGGCAACGGATACTCGAGCGCGCCTTCGCGCCCGGCTTCCGGGCTCGGTTGCATCGCAAGGACCTCCGGATCGCCCAGAATCTAGCGCGGGAGCGGTCGGTGCCGCTTCTCGCGACGCAGCAGGTCGCGGCGCTCTTCGACAGCATGCTGGCGCGGGGGTTAGGCGAACACGACCACTCGGCGCTCGCGCTGGTCTATCGTGCGCTGGCGGGCGAGCAGGGAGAGGAATCCTGAGCTCGGTCTCTCGCGCGGGAGGGGAAGCGAGCTCGCAGTGACCGTTGTCGTACTCAGATCACACGTGGTGTCGAAGCGAGACGCGCGGGGACGGTGAAGAACATCATGCTCTAGCCGAGAAAGCCGTTCGGGTGACGGCAGGACCGATTGTGTCCGATTCGAGGCAGGACGTGTTTCAGTACGCGTACCGAGGCAGCGAGTCGGTCTCTCTGCACGCCATGCGCCTCGATTCTGCTGTCGAGTGAAGAGGACGTAGCCACAGCCGAAAATGGGAGACAGATCGCTACCCTGAACCGATCGATGCCGAAGCCTTCGATCGGATGGGATGACGCTCGGGACGGGATCAGTAGGACCGCACGCGGCTTCCGGAATGGGTGCGCAGCGTCGGGAGTCTGTGTCGTCAGCTGGCGGCATCGTGCCTGTCGCTGGTCGACGGTGGCAGCGTGCTCGACTCGCTCGAGGCCGATGCTCGTCGTCTGGCTAGCCTCTCGGTCAACTGGATATCCAGCGCTTTCGGGTTCTCGAGCATTAGTCTTGCTACCGATGTCTTGGTGGATTGAGCGAGTGCCCGGGCTGTGGGAAGATCGTACCCCAGAGCAGCGAGATGCTCGACGTAATGTGGGTGAGCGCGGCGTGCAACGGACTGCTCCGGTTTTCCCAACCAGGGACGAACGTCGCTGTCGGTGAATAACGTGCGTGCCGTCATGGCGACGACGGCTCCGATGGGAAGCGCCCCCGCTGCGACGTTCTGTAGGTGCTTGTCGACGATGATGGACCAAATCCTCGCGACGAGGGTTGATTCGATCAACAGCGAGGCACACGCGGCCGCGCCCGCAATTTCGGCCGCTGCTCGGTCGGCGCGGAACTCTCGGTCGAGCATCCGCGCTTGCTGCCAACGTGCGAAGCGGGTGAACCTGGACTGCACCGGTGGCCGGAGTAGAGCGCTGAGCGGATCGGGGAGGCGCGCGACACCGATCGCGACGATCGCTAGCGTTATGGCGATAAACTCGGTGAGAAGCGAGGCGAGTCTCTGAGGCCGTGTGTCGTGACGGCGAAAGTGATTGAGTTCGTGAGCGATGAGTGCCCGCAACTCCTGCTCGCTGAGAAGATAGAGTAGGGTCAGCGAGAGACCGAGCGTTCGACCGGTGAACGTTGCGTCGCTGAGACGAAGGGGCAATTCGGTCGCAAAACTAATCGAGTCGAGCACGAGAAAGAGGTTGTCGGGACCCGCGGTGCCGAGCTGCTCCGCGACCTCGACGACGAGTCGCCAGAGTGCCGGAGCTTGGGCACGGGTAATCGGCAGGGCGGTCTCGATTTCATGGCGTAGATCAGCACGCATCGGTTCAGAGGACATCGTGGAGCACTCCCTCACATCCTCACCCGCATTGTTGCGTTCCTCCGGTAGAGCTGGTAGCGGCCTAATCGCTCTGCGAGAGAGCCACGCCAGCCGATTCGAGCATGCATGCGTCTCCGTTCGAGACGCTCGTTCCTGAACTCTCGCCAGGATGGTAGCTGCCTCCACACCGCTCACGCGAGTGAGCCACGCGGCATACCGGGTTCGGGAACGTGGCTGCCGACAAGGACCGGGCGGGTCCAGCCGTTGCGGGGCGGCGAACCGACCGACTCGGTGACGAGGACACCGAGCGACTGACGACCGGCTCAGCAGTCGAGCCGTCTTCCTTGCATCACGGTCTCGTGGGCTGGCCGCGTTCGGCCCGTTGTGCTGCCTGGCGGACGACCCGCAGTGCTGCCGAGAGCGTTTCGAGCATCGTGGTGAGATCGCGATCGATCGCTGTGGGATGATTGAGGAGTGTCACAGCGGGTACGGGTGGGGGTGCGGCTGCGCGCCAGGCCTCGGCGAGGCCGAGACCGAGCACTTCCAAGCGCAGCGGCAAGGGTGGATGGGTATCGACCGGGTGCGCCGTTCGCTCGCGGGGGAGCCAGTCCGGTAGCTCGCTGGGGAGCAGTGCCTGCGAGGCCAGCCAGGCGACCGCTGCACCAACGGGGGGCGGGCTCTGATCAGCTTTTGCTATCGCTCGCTCGAGATAAGCCACCCAAGCTGGAGCAGCGACCGCGACCTTGAGCAGCGCTGTCGCGAGAGCGAGAGGCGAGCTTACGCGTGCTGCGACACGATCGGCGGCGAACTCGCGCTCCCGGGAGTGGGCTGCGGTCGCGACCGTGAACCGCTCCACCGTGAAACCGAAGATCGGTACGAGAGGGAGGACGGCGACAGCGCGGGCGTCGCGGTCGAGTGTGGCACGGAGTTTTTCGAGCGCCTCCACAGCGGCGCGCAGGGCGGGCGCGTATTCCCGCGAGTACTGAGTGTCCTCACCGTGGAAGTGGGCCAACTCGTGGGCCATCACGGCGCGCAGCTCAGCCTCATCCCATAGGTGGAGCAGCGGCAAAGAAAGACAGAGCGTGCGACCCGCGACTTGCTGGCCCGGCAAGATGACCGGTACCTCGATCGCATAGCAGTTGGGCTCTGGCGATAGGATCAGGTTGTCCGGTGGCGTGGTTCCGACGGTGCGTGCGACGTCGTCGATGAGACGCCAGAGAGCGGGCGCTTGCGTGCGGCTAAGCGGTACAGCGATCTCATGGTGCTGCAGTGGCTTACCCCAAGACAGGGCTATCGTGGCTGTCCGCAACGCTGCGTAGGCCCCCAAGAGCAGGACGCCCAAGATGAAACCAGGCCAGATCCGCTGGACAAAGACGGTCATCAGGAGCGCGAGGCTCCCGGCGACCAAAACCGAGAGCGCGAGGCCGAGGAGCAAGGCCCCGAAACCTGTCGCTCGCACAGCTTGCCGGAAGAGCGCAGGGAGTTCCTCGCGTGACTGCTGCGCTCGGCTCGCGCGATCGGCGACAAAAGCGAGGAGACCCAAACCGAGGAGGCCAGTCAGGATGCCTCCCGTCTGGAGCCAGCCCGCCGCCTGGAACGCGATGCACGCCGTTTGCTCAGCGAACTCGGGCCTCTGGCAGAGCAACTCTAAGCGTAGCTGGTCTCGGAGCAGATTTGCGCGGAACACGCCGAGTTCGCTCACAGCGAGGTCGTAGAGCCGATCGTTCAATTGGCTCCGGGCCCAGGAGCCGCTGAGCCAGACCAGAGCAGGGAGCAACAGGACGACGAGGATGACCCCGCGACGACTGCCGTTCTGTCCCACCGTAGCCTGCGGGTGTTCTGCCATCTGCCCTCTCCTCCATCTGACGACTGCAGTCATCAGTGTAGTCTCGATGACTAGTGGGAATACAGGTGTTCCCGCAAATCAGGCCAGTGGGCATGGCCTGTTTGTCCTGGCGCCCGGAGGTGACTCGTCCGGCTGGCTCGGGATCCTGCAGGCGACCCAGAAGTGAGCGACCGCGGTGCGGCTGCAGCGGTACTGCTGTGCCAGCGGACGGAGCGTGATCTCCACGGTCAACCAGCGAGCGGCGCGGAACGGCACCGTGGTTAGCAGGGAGTCGGATACAAAAGGGCGAGGGCGACGAGCGCCAGTTCGACAGCTGAGGCGTGGCTCCGGGGGAGACAGGTCGTGTGCGCTGGAGGATCGGTGCCACCATCGTACCGGAAGCGGCGAGATCCAGGGCGTTGAGCACAAGGCTCCTTGCGTGTTATTAGGGAAGAATGCGATCCTGCTACGGGGAACGAAGCTGGAGAGTGTATCGAACCGGTCGCTCCAGCTGCAACGGGCAGGACGTACAGCACTAAGTCGTTAGCCGACACAAAGCCGTGCTCCAGTGTTGGGGGCGTTGGGCGGACAGGTCGCAGTGAGCCAAATGAGCGGCCACCGACGAGCGTATGGAGGAAGACCGCCGGGTCAGCCCACGGATGCTGCGAGAGATCCCAAAAGGTGTGGGAGAACGGAAGCAGTTCCGCCAGGTCCGTTCTGAACGGGAACTCCTCGAGATGGCGGTCGCGCTCGCCGACCTGCCGATTCACCGACCGGAGGAGAGCGACGACGCGGCAACTGATCGACGGGCGCTATTCCGAACGTCCATCGCCTCGACTTAGGGGAGCACGAACTGATCCGCGGTGTCATCGTCGATTCGTCGCGTCACCCCGGACGCCTAACAGAGCGTCCCCGAGGACTCGCGGAAGTCATTACACGCGTCGTCTCCCGATGTGTGCATCACCGATGGGTCGGGCTCTCGAGACGGAACGAGGTTCTGGAGCGACGGGTACTCGCATCGCTGAGCTCGACGAGGGCGCGCTTTCGGTTCGCCAACATAGTCGGTGACACAGTCGGTTTGACCGTCCCTCTCGAAACAGCTGCAGAGGTGAGCCAGGCCCGGGCGAGACGAGGTGCCTTGACCGCGCTGCGACGGGGCTGAGGGAACGCACGCAACCCAACAGCGGACAGTCACTCGGAGTGCTCCGCCAGGATCGCCTGCAGGCGGGCGATGATTCCCTCGGCCCATGACTGAGCACGCTGGAGGGGCACGGGAACCTCGCGCATGCCGCAGTGGGCGAGATCGTTGCGGAGTTGGGTGACCTGGTCCCATACCTCGGCGATCCGCCGCTCGGGCAACGCGTGCAGCAGCGGTGAGCCGTCCCGCAGCTGCTGCTGGAGCGCATTGAGCTCGTTTTCGGCCCGCTGACGACTCTCCCGCTGCCGCCAACTCGGCCGCAGTTCCGGAAACGTCCGCCAGAGGTACCAGCTCACCAGCCACTCGCGGGCCAGCGTGACCGCCTGGAGGACGAGGCCTTTGCCGAGCGCGTAGCCGATCAGCTCGAGCTGGGCCCGGAGGTTGCCCTCGTCGAGCTGCTCCGGGTTTGGATGAGAGAGCGGCGCGATCTCCGCGCGCACCCGCTCAGCGAGCACGGCGAAGGGCGGCGTCCAGCGAGCCAGCTCCTCCTGTGCGGTCGCGAGTTGCTGGTCGAGTTGATGGGCAGCTGCCAGTGCGTCGAGCGGACGATTGAGCCAGACGGCCTGGCTCAGCGCCCCGAGCTTGTTGCCGACCCCGGCGAGCTGGCGAGGCAGTTCGGGGGCCTGTTTACGGTACAGATCGCTGTGGGTCGCCTGGATCCGCGCGGCGAGCAGGCGCCCGTCTCCGCTCCGTTCGAGAGCCTCGATGCCACTCGACCACTCGGCCAGATCGACGAGAGGGCTGAGATCGAAGACCGGCGTCTCGTCGCGCTCGCGGTCGCGCGCCTCGAAGGCACCGTAGAGGATCCGCTGGATGGTCACCCCACGCAACTGTCGCAAAACTAGCGCGGCGACCGCGGCGAAGAGCGGCAGCGAGCGGAAGCCGTGTGTGACGTCGAGCACCAGCTCAGCCTGTTCGGGAACGGCGGCGACCAGTGCGTCGAAGATCTGCCAGAGTTCGGCCTCGCTTTTCCCGGCTGGAATGGGCACCGGCTGTGCCCGCTCGCCGAGATGCGCCTCGAGTTGCCGCCAGTTCGCGTGGGCTGCGCTATCGGGTGTCAGGAGCACGAGGAACCGTTCCGCGGCCAGCTAGGCATCGAGCGCGACAGGGAAAAGAGCGCTCCGGTGTCGCCGAATACGCTCCCCATCGTCCCACACGTAGGTCGTTTCTTGATAGGTACTCGTACCCAACACCGTCATGACGAGCACGACTGCCTCCCTCCGCTGGTCACGCGCGACATGCTTGCCGCGGTCCGCTCGCCACGGGAACCCCAGTGTTCACCTCGTCGCCTGATGATAAAAAAGGAGAGTGCTGGAGGGATAGGGGGGCCTTCCGTGGGAGGCCTGTACCGCTGGTTGGACGGCCCGTTGAGGAGCCAGATCGTGCGCGCCTGGGGTGGCTGGGTACGACCGGCTCCACTCCAGGACGATCCGTCCTGGTACGAGACGGGCCTCTCCGAGGACGAACTGATCGGCATCCTGCCAGCACGCTCGATCGGTGAGGAGAGCGGGGAGGATTTGCCTCCGGACGTGATCGAGTTCCTCACTGCGGACGAAGACGATGCGGACCGACCGGAGCCCGAGGAGCCGGAAGACCCAGAGGCAGCGCTGTCCCGAGCGGGGGTGGTGCTCTTGCCGGAGCCGGGCGTCTGTTCGACGCGGCCCTCCAGCATCTCCCAATGGGCGGTGGACGAGAAGGCGGCCGACCGGCTGCGCGACCGACGGACGGCGTCCAGTGCGGTGGGTCGTTCGTCCGCCGCGCAACCGCGGTCGACGAGCACGACGCGGTCCTCTGGCCGATCGGCAGAGGGTGAGTCGGCTGCGACGGGATCGACCACGCCCGCCGAGGACGAGCGTGCTCTCGCGGCCCAGGCCCACGAGCCGCCCGGGCGCTGGGATGATCTGGCGTGGCCGCTCGCATGGCTGGCTGAGCAGCTGGCCGCGATCCTCGAGCCGCGCTGGGTGGTTCTGGCACACCTGCCGTGCCGACTCGGTCCCTACTGCGCTGTCCAGCTCAGCGCGCCGCTCGCGGTGGTCGAGCCGATGCACTGGGCGACCGCGCGCACTGGGGTGCTCACCGGCGCGCCCCGGCTCGTCATCGAGGTCGCGGAGGCGGAGAACAGAGGAGTCGTTCTCCGCCGGCGGGTCGACCAGTGGCTCGGCCATGGCGCCGGCGAAGTGTGGGTGGTCGATCCAGCGCGTGGCTGGCTCACGTCGGAGCGGCCAGGTCGCGAGCCGAGCTGGTACGCGCCACCGGCGCCTCTCCCGCTGGGTGCGCTGGCTCCGGGGCGCTCTGTGGACCTCGCACCGCTCGTCCGCCCGGCAGGCGCCGGGCCGGAAGGCGGTGACCCGGGAGCTCGTCCTGACGCGACTAGATCGCGTCGGTGAGCATGAGGAGTACGGTCGTCCCCTGGTCGCTCGCCTTGACCACGACGGTCAAGGCTGCTTCGCCCCGCTTGGCCGCGAGCGAATTCTTGGGAGCGGATTGGAGCTGCCAGCCGAGCTGCGGGAGCGCCGTGCGGTAAAACTCCAGCACGCGATCGGCTGGATCGGGGACAGCGAAGCTGATGGTCCCGCCGTTCTCGACCTGGGTCGCCAGCGGTGAAAGATCGCCGGGCTGAGCGCCGGGATAGAGCGGCACCTGGTGCATCGCCCACGGCTCGATCATCTGGTAGGAGGTCGGTGCCGGTTGGGCGCCGGAACCGTAGCCGTAGGGATCGGCGCTGCTACTGCCCTCGCTGGGGGTGGCGTCGCTCGTGGTCCCTCTGCTCGAGCGGCGGCAGGCGACTCCGAGCGGCAGCGACGCGATCAACGCCAGGAACGCTCTCCGTCTCATCGGTCCTCCTCGATGCAGGCTCGAATCGACGGCCGCACCGGTACCGTTGCCGGCCGCGACGCGTCTCATTCCTGTGCGGGAAGGATACTCCGCGCTGCGCTCAACGCGATACCGGCGACCAGCACTGCTGTGAACCCGAGGAAGGCTCGCCCGTTCTCAGCGAGCGCATGGCCAGCCCAGGCGGAGCGCAGCAGCGTGACCACCGGGTCGAGCGGGAGAAAACGTGCGATCTGGTGGACACGCTCCGGCAGGAGGTCGCGGGGCATCGCCGCGCCGGTCAGGAAGATCCTCGGATAGAGGAGCACCATCCCCACGACCTGGGCGGCCGTCGCGCTGGGCAGCCAGAAGCCGAGTCCGAACCCGAGCCCGAAGAACGCGAGCGCGCTCACCATGTAGACCAGGACGGCTGGCCAGATGCGGTCGGGCCAGCGCAAGTCGTACACCAGGCGGGGGACGAGCACGAGGAGCGCCATGCCGAGGGTCGTCAGGACGAAGGCAGTCACCACCTCCGCAACGAGCAGCTCGAGCGAGCTGACCGGTGTCACAGCGAGTCGCCGCAGGATGCCGCGCTCGCGCAGGCTGGCGATATGGACTGGAACACTGACCAGCCCGACCGTGGCCACGATCATCGCGGTGTAGGCGGGCACCGATACGTCGACCGTTCCCAGTCCACCGTAGCGCGCCTTCGGCTCGTTCCCGTAGATCGTGCCGAAGATCAGGATGAGGACGGTCGGGAGGATGAGCGCGAAGAAGAGCGTGTACGGCTCGCGGGCATACAAGCGGAACTCGGTCAGCGTGAGGGCCGCGGTCCGCCGGCTGAGCGCGCAGAGCGTACTTGCCGAGTCGGCCATTCCCTCCTCCCACCTAGGCTCGCGGTGAGCCATCGCCCCGCGTCAGCTCCAACGCTGTCCACCGTGGCTTGCTCGCTCGTCGCTTCGACTACAGTATGCCGAAGCGAGCGCTCGGGGTGAGGTCTGCTCCGGACCCAGCGCGATGAAGCCGCGAGCGATACCGCCCGCGCTGACCGGCCGGCTTGCATCGGGAAGCTTGCGCAAGGCAGCGACTCGTCCGCTGGACTGTTCGGACGCGCCGCGGCGCGCCATCGGGCCGTCAACCCTTGAGGGAGCCGGCGAGCAGGCCGCGCAGGAAGTAGCGTCCTAGGAGAATGTAGACCAGCAGCGTCGGCAGCGCGACCAAAAGCGCGCCGGCCATCTGGACGTTCCACATCGTGTACTGGCTCCCGGCGATGTTCTGGAGCGCGACCGTCACCGGCCGCTCCTGCGGCGAGTTGGTGATGACGAGTCCGAAGAGGAACTCGTTCCAGATCGAGGTGAACTGCCAGATGGCGACCACCACGAAACCGGTCGCCGAGAGCGGCAGGATGACGCGCCGGTAGATGGTGAAGAACCCGGCGCCATCGACCTTGGCTGCCTCGATCAGGTCCAAAGCGAGCGATGGTCAGCCAGGCCGGAACTGGTGCAGGAAGCCGACGGAGGGGTCGAGTCCGACGGCTCGGAGTGCGCTGACGGCACGTTGCGTGAGCAGCGTGTAGCCGAGGCTGAGGAGCGCGTTCACCGGGTCGGGTGGTGGCCGACGCTGGCGACCGGAGAAGCCGAGCGATGCCGGCAAGAGCTGTGCCAGCGCGGTGAAGTAGGCACCGCTCCCGTAGCCTTCGCTGGCCAGTAGTCCGCCGAGCCCGCCAGCGCGACTCGCGCGCAGCAGTGCGTCGCGGAGTGCGTCGAGTGCGCTGCGCAGGTCCGGGTGCTCGTCGAGTTCGCGCAGGAGAAGCACTCCTTGGTTGCGGAGCTTGCCGCGGACGAAGCGGCGGGCCAGCTCGAGCGCGAACTCCTCGTCGCGTGCAGCCTCGAGCTGCCGCACGCGAAGTTCGGCCGAGCCACTTTCGGGGCCGACGAGGCGCCCGCGGTACTCCCCGTCCGCGGTCAGCAGCACCAGCTCGATGCCGCGCTCGAGGAGCGTGGCGAGAGTCGGCGTGGTGACGTGGACGTTGCCGAAGAGGAGTACGAGTTGGAGGCGGAGAAGCGGGACGCGGGCCAGCGTTTCCCGATCGCGCTCGACCAGGAGGAGTTCGCCCGCGCGGCGCAGGACGGCACCTTGCTCGACCACGTCGAGCACGCGCATGCGAACCTCCACATGGAGCACTTACCGGGCTCGGCACTGGTCGACCGGACGCGCGGTCGAGCGGTCGCCCGGCGGTCGCCGTCGGCGCTACGCGCGCTGGCGCGACGGGCCGGCCCCGGCAGCATCGGCAGTGTCATTATCCCGGTACCGGACGGTTCAGTGCAGCTGGCTGTCCGGAGCGGCAGGAACGGAAGAGGGGGCGCGGAGGGGAAAGCCGCGCTGCGACTCGCCGCTGGTTTGCGGACGGGCTGGGACGGTGCTCTGCCGGGTGGCCGGGCGCCGGCGCGAGTGGGGTGCTCGGTGTGTCTGCCGTGTGGTGCACGGTGAGGAGGAAGCGAACGAGACACCGTTCGAGCGGCGGGGCCTGCGGCCTCGATCCGATGCAGACAGCGCGTGGTCGGCGGTCGTTCCGTCACGGGAACAGTGGCAGGCAAGTGCGGTCTGGCGGACGCGGCGGTCGATCGCGTCCGGGATGAGCGTTCGGCCGAGCTGGCTGACGGTGCAGTCTGGCTCGACGAGCGGGTCGTCGAACCGGCGAGCTGCCGAGTCGAAGGTGACCCGTGACGTGCAGCCGCAGTGCCGGGAGAGCGGGACGCCTGACGAGACGATCAGCCGCTCGCCGGTCCGCGCAGTGGCGGTGGCGCCCGCGTCCATGCGCTCAGCGGACCGGGGGACGGAGCAGACCGACACCCGCTGGCCGGCTGCGGCACTGCCGGGGGTGTTTCCGGGGGCCAAGGACGACATCTGTCCGATCCGAGCGCCGCGGGGCGACGCCCGGTGCCGGCTGCTCGGAGCCCGCGCGACGCGCCCGATGCCTCGACCGTGAGGCAGGGTCGCGTGGCGGCTAGAGGCAGGGGAGATGGACGACGGCGCTGGCACGACGGTCAGAGGCTCTCGATGCGGAAGTGGATGCTGGTGTCGCCACGAGCGGTCGCGTGCGGGGAACACCGCCTGCCCGCACGTTGCCGAGGGCGGTCGGTGTCGGCTGAGGATTCCTGACGGGTCGTGACCGAGATCGCGAAACGGGAGGACGCCAGCGGCGATCTCGCATCGCGACGAGGGTGCGTGCCTAACTGGTCGGGGAGGATGATGGAGCGCGCTGATCGACGCTCCGGTGCGGCGCGCGGCGGACCGACCGGAACATCCCTTGCCGCGCGGCACGCCCGCGAGCAGTTCCTCGAGCGGGCCTGCTGAGGGGCACGGGTGGGTCGGACATGGCGCGCTGCGGGGGCAGCGCGCGGCGTGGGTGACAGCGGCGTGACTTGGTCGGGGGGCTTGCCGGAAAGGGGGCGGGTGGCGATCGGCTCAGCGCGGCCGAAGAGCAACGTCCGTGCCTGAGCGTCGCGGTGATCGCGTCGAGTGGTGCAATGGGCCTGGGGTGTTCGAGGGCGGCACTGGCAGCGAACTGGTTCAGCTCGACCGGAGGTGAGCAGTGGAGGCGATAGCGGGATCGTGCATGGGAGGATGTGGGTCACGGTGACGGCCCTTCGGACATGGGGTGGAAACGCGTTCCGGGCCTGCGCTGGGGGCGTGCGTAGTGGCGACCGGCCTACTGGCGTGTCGGGGCGATGGGCGTTTCCTGGATCGGAGTCCCCCGCGCGGGTTTGGAGTCGGTGCGACGGGCAGCGGAGATTGCACAAGCGGAACCGATAGCGACGGATAACACGGTGTCATCGCTGAAAAGGATGCGATTCCTTGCGACCGATGTCCTCTCGGTTCTTGGGATCGTCTGAGAACACCACCCGCGTTGCAATCTCCCGAAGGGGATTGGAGTCGTTGCGACTGACCGGGCAGCGGAGGCGAAGGAACTGTTGGAGCGTTGCCTGCGTGTTGGAGCCCCCTGAAGGGGATCGAGAGCGTTGCAACGATCTTGTTCCTGGACGAGATATCGACTGCTTCCCCGGCGATGTTGCAATCCCCTGAAGGGGATCGAGTGCGTTGCAACCAGTGCGAGGGGTTGAGATTCAGGGCGAGCCGGAGCCGTTGCAATCCCCTGAAGGGGATTGAGTGCGTTGCAACCGACCCCGGACTTTCAGGCTATTCGCCTAGTACTTTTGGGTCACGACCAGATGTTCGCACCGTCGGGTCACCTCAGACGATCAAGAAATCCGGTAGCGGCTCGCGGGGCGTACCAGCGACGATCTCGACCTTGCGGGCGCACGCTTCGCACAGGAAGTACAGCCGCACGCCGTCGAACCGCGGGTCGGCGACCCGCCGCAGGTACCGCCGGACACGATCCAGCTCGTTCGCCCGGAGGTCACACTCGAACACCGAGCGTTGTACCGGTGTCCCGTATCCCTGCAGCCACTTGTAAAGGCGCGTCCGCTTGCTGTCGTCGCTGATATCGTAGCAGACGATGACCAGCATGGAAAGCCCCCTTCCGCGCGTGACCGTTGCGGTATCGCTGAGCATACCGGCTGGTCAGGGAACATACCAACCTGCTCGATGCCCTGCTCGCCCCGCCGCTGTTCGATCGCGGCCTCACGCGGCGCTGCGGGAAGCGCTCACCTGCCGGGGTGCAGGCCCGCGGCTCGTCCGCCGTGGCGCGCTCAAGCCGTCGTCCGGTCGGCTCGCCCAGGGGAGCAGGACAGAGCCAGTCCAGCCTGGCCCAGTCCCATGGCGACCTTGTGTCCCACACCGGCGTAGGTCGCGAACTCGGCTAGGGTGCGTGCGGCGGCACGCACCGGCGGTTCGACGGCGTCCGACCGGTACTCGCACCAGCCCTGGAAGCCGACGAGTTTCCCCTGCCCGGTGTCGACCAGGCGCGTCTCCAGGTGGTAGGCTGCGACCCAAAGTTGCTCGAAGCCCCGCACGACTTCCGGGGCGATGTGGACGGGCGCGAAGGCGTTCCACCGCTCGGCGAGGCTGCCGAAGACGAGTTTCGGGAGCGGCAGCGGCAGGTGGTGTGTCCCCTGGTGAAAAGTCGTCGGCGAGAAAAAGCGCAGGCGGAGGCGGAGCGGATGACGCGTGCCCGGTTCGAGGAGCGCCGCCAGCTCCTCGTACCGCGCTCGCCCGGCTAGTGGATGGTCGGTCGCTGGCTCGCCGACCAGGAGCGGCAGCTGGCCGAGCTGGACCGGTGACCCGGGGAGCACCGCTCGGGCCACGAGCGGTTCGAGCTCGTCGTCGAGCAGGGTGACCCGCAGGTGCAACGGCACACCGGCGCGCGCGGCTGTCTCTCGCCGACCGTAGCGGACGCCTTCTTCGAGGACCGCGACGGTGAAGGGGCGCTGACCGGGCATGTCGTGCAGCTCCCGCGCAGCCTCCGCGTCCATGGTCGCGAGCGCACGCAACAGGGCAGCGTGCGCTGCCCGACCGAGGAATGGCGGGAGCAACGCATCGCGGAGCGGGTGGAGCTGGAAAACGAGCGCGACCGGCATCGCACGCGTCCTTTCAGTGCTTCTCCGTCTCCCACTGGTCGAGGAGCTGGAGCAACGCGTCGCGCAGACGCTCGGGCCAATCGGCCTGGCTGCCGAGCTGCAGCCGTCGGGCGAGATGCTCGATGTCCTGCATCGGGTCCGCGTTCGGCCCGGCACGCTCCCGATAGAGCGCGAGGATGTCGTCGCGCCGGACACCGAGGAAGCCGTGGCCGACGAACGTCTGGCTCCGGAATTGGGTCAGCCGGTTGAGCTGAGCCAGGATCTCGCGGTCGCGCCGCACGGCCGGGATGCTGGCGAGGAGGAAGTCGAGCAGGGGCCGAGTGATCCGTTCGGGGTTCAGGTTGCGTGCCGCTGCCTGGCGCTGCAACTCGGGGCGCGACCGCCACCAGTGCCGGAAAGCCGGTGTCGCCTCGCCGGTCGCGGTGTGAACCGGTGCGCCGAGCTGTTCCTCGACCAGCCAGCGCAGCATCATCTCGTGAAAGCGGTAGAGACGGGCGAGGAAGTCGGCCTCGCGCTCTTGCTGCCAGACCAGCCGCAGATTGGCGACCATCTCGGCGAGGAGCAGTTCGCAGGCGTGCGGGACCGGCTCGTTCCCTCCCTTCTCCTGGAGGATCCGCTGAGCGGTGGTCAGTTCGTCGACTTCGCGGAGGAACTCTTGGGCGAGCGGCCGGGTGCGCGGATCGCGCAGGGCCTGGCGGGCGCTGGACTGCGCTTCCTCGAAGTGATAGGCCACGCGGTGGTCGGCTGCTTCGGCCAAGCGCCAGATGCTGCGGGGGACACCAGCTTGCCGGAGCAGCAACGCAGCGCGACCGAACTCGCCGCGTTCCAGCTCCCGCCGGGCATCGGCCAGCGAGGCTGCTCGCTGGAGTAGGCGGCGCAACCGCAGCTCTTGGGGACGCTGGCTGTTGCGCGGCAGATACACGAACGAGCACTCGCTGCCGAAGCGGTCGAGGGCGTGCACGGTGAGAGCGAACGTCATGGCTGGGGTGCCAGCGGTGAGGGAGACCAGGACCGGGCCCGCGGTCGCAGGAGCCAGCTGACGCAGGACCTGGCCGATGGCCCGGTACATCTGGTCGTAGTCGGCCGGATTGGCTCGGAGCGTCCGTACGATGACCTCGATCCGGTCGCCGGTGCTGGTGAAGCGCTCGGTGAGCCAGTGAGCGAGCAGCTGCGCGGCGAACACGGTATCCTGCTGGTGCGGTGGATATTGGTCGGTGGCGAGTAAGACGACACGGAGCAGCTGCGCACCAGGACGTTCACGCGCCCAGGTGAGGAGCGGGCGCAGCAGGGGCGCATCGAGGCGCTCGGAGAGGTCGGCCGCGGAGGCGAGGAGTTCGCGCGTGCGGTCGCGGAAGGAAGGCGCGCTGCCGCGGTGCTCGCGGTTGGAGAGGAACATACCGTCGAGCGTGAGGTCGCTGTTGCCGACACAGGCGAGGAGCGTCACTGGAGCGTTCGCGTCTCGCACGGCCGCGTCTCCTGGCAACGCCTGGAGATCCCCAGCGGGTGGATCATGCCTCCCGACCTGATACCGTCATGGTATCGCAAACTGGCCGCATCGGTGGACGTCTTCTGCCGATGGAGTCCTCCCGGCCTCGTCAGGAAAGCGCGTGCGCTCGGTGACGGCTGGCGCACAGAGCAGCGGCGCAGCGGGGCGCGTGAAAGCCGGTCGTCGCTGCGGCGACTGGTCCTCGCTGCGCTGGACCGGCCGCCGGCGAGCACACCGTCAGGTCGCGCGGACCTGCAGCTGCTCGATCAGCTGCAGGAGGTTCGTGCGGAGCGTCTCCAGCGGAACGGTGGTGGTATCGATACCGGCAGCCCGTGCCAGCTCGTCGAGCAGGGTCTCCGGATCGCTCCGCTGCTGCGTCTCGCGAAGCCGGTCAGCGATCGCCTCCCGCGAGACGGGCTCGAAGCCGTGACCGACGATGCTCGCGTTGCGGAGACCAGCGAGCGCGTCGATCGGTCGGCAGGCGTCGAGGACGCGCTGCGCCAGGGGGTTGCCCCGCTCAGCTGCGACGGAGAGCAGAGCGTGGAGGGCGTCTCGACTCGGAGGACGGACGGGATCGATGCCGTTGCGACTCGCGACCTCGCGGAACACCGGATCGTGCGCGAGGCGCTCCTGGTAGGCTGGCAGCGAGACCGCCTTGCCGCCCTCGCGGCGCGACCCGGTAGGGAGACCGAGCGTGAGCTCGGTCGCCCAGCGGAGAACCGCTTCTTGGAAGCGGAACAGCGTGGCGAGGAAGGTGGCAGCATCGTTGCGCGACCAGGCGATCTTGGCGCTCTGCCAGAGTTCCGCGAGGAGTCCCCGATACGGCTCAGGGGGTGGTGTCTCGGCTGCTCGGATGCACTCGACTGCCTGGACGAGCGCCTGCAGGTATCTCGTTTCCTCCTCCGCTAGGCGGCGCAGCTCTGGGAACGCTCCGTGGGGCAAGACCTCTCTCTCCAGGAGACGGAGGGCTCGTTCGAAATCGAACTGCAGGCGGAGCGCGAGAGCGCGCAGCATCTGCTGGAACGGGGACGGTGCACCGGCCCGCTCGAGGAAGGCGGCGGCCAGTGCCGGGTTCCAGTGCTCGAGCGCGAGGGCGGCGTCGCGCAGCGATTGAAGGCGCTCGAGTTCGGGGAGGAGCGCGAAGGGGAGCGGTGAGTCTGCGCCCGGCGGCAGGACCAGGACGAGCGTCGAGCGCGGCAAGACGGGAGCGAGCCCGACGAGCGTGCCGAACACGAGTGCTGGTGTCCCACTGGTGACGTGGACCAGGACACGCGTCGGCTCGTCGATCGACGGCACGGCGCCCTCTGCTGCCAACTTTCGGAAGAAGGAGAGCGTCTCGTCGAATGCGGCTGGGTTCCCCTCGAACGTCCACCGGCGGACCCGCAGCGCCCCGAATGCCTCCTGTCGACGCTTCACCCACTCCTCGGCCAACGCAGCGAGGGCAACGGTATCGGTCTCGGCGAAACGACCGCCGCGCTGGTCGGTCGCGATGAAGTAGACGCTCAGGTGGAGATCGCGCAGGGCCAGGGGGGCGTCCGGACCATCGAGCGTGCGGACCCACTGCAGGAGCCGCTCGAGCAAGGGAAAACGGATGCGGTTCCAGTGCGACGGATCGCGTTTCACCGCGTCCAACAACTCCTGGCACGTCGTGCGAAACCGGTCGCGCGGCAGCGGCTGCTCGTCGAGCAGGATATCGCGATGACCGAGCGTTGTCATGAGGAGGATGTTCCGCTGCGCCATTCAGCACCTCCTGTCAGAGCGGGATGATCCGCAGGCGGGCCCAGCCGAGCGGCATGGTCGGCCGACCGTTCCGCTCGACGAGCCGGAGCGTCCGCGGGAAGGGTCGCCCGCGCCCGGTCCGATCGAGCCGGAGTCGGCGGACCAGTTCGTCGAGCGTCTGCTGCCCGTCCTCGACGACGCTCAAGTCGAGCAACGGGCCGATCGTCTTGGCGCGCCAGCCGGTTCCCCAGCCCAGTTGCACGTATGCCTCGCTCGCCCGGTCGGCCTGCCTGATCCGCTGCATGAGCTCGCGGAAGAACTTGCTGGTCGGATCGGAACCACTGGTCCCAGCTAGGCTACTGGCTAACCGGAAGGCGAACTCGCGACAGGCGTGGAGGAGGAACGGTGTCCCTACCTGGTCGCGCTGCTCGGCCGACAGGCCTTTCTGCACGCCGAAGAGTCCGGTGTCGATGTCGAGTCGGAGCGCCAGCCTCGTGCCCTCCGGAAGCGTCTCGACGAGCCAGCGGTGCTTGTCGCTGAGCAGCGTCAGCTTGTCGGCGTTGCGTCGGTAGATGCCCACCTGCTCGACGACAGTCGCGTCAGCGCGGAGTGGTTCCGAGTCGCTGATCCGCACGGCGCGCAGGAGGTCGTGATTGGGATCGAAAGCGGAGCTGCCTTGGAAGAGCCGCGTCTCGAGTGGACGGGCGAACCATTCGCGGCGAGCGCCGGACTGCAGCTGCTCGCGGAGCAGGCGACCGGCCTCGGTGTCCGCGAAACGGACCGGCTGGCCGGCCTTCTCCATCATGCGGAGTTGGTCGCGCAGGAGGGCGTAGGCAAGCGCCGTGCGCAGCGTGCCTTTGAGGCTGCTTCCGGGGAGATACGGCCGACCGTGGGCGTCGCGCTGGAAGGGGAGAAGCGTCCAGTGCTGGCGGACAAGGGGAGCGATAGTGGGTCCTCCCGGGCCGGCGAGCACGGCGCGGGCGTACGCGTCCCACTCGCCCTGGGTGATCAAGTTCTCGACCTTCGGGTCGACCCCGGCCGCGATCTGTTCCGCAGTCATCCGCTCGCTGATCAGCCGCTCGGTATCGATCAGGTAGTAGCGACCCAGCTTCGCATCGGCGACGACGTCGTAGCCGCCGACGAGTGGCGGTCCACCGGCGCCGACGTGGAGCGGGGAGAGGACCTCCAGTTCGAGCCGGTAGGAGCGGAGTTCGAGAAGCGGACGGGCGCGAGCGGGTTCGGACATAGAGCTACTCCTTCAGGTCGACTGGGACAGTGAAGGCGTACCCGTACCGGTAGACCGGATGCACAGTGCGCATGACCTCCGGCGTGACGTCGACGAGCTGCCCGAGGACAGTCGTCCCCGGCGGTTGCGCCACGACCGAGCCTTCGCTGACCATGCGCAGTTCGCGGCGCCGGTAGCTCGCGCCGTCGGGCGAGGCGATCCAGCCGCCGCGCACGACGAGGTCGTAGCGAGCGAGCGGACCCAGGACTCCGGCCGCGAGTTCGGACCGCCCGGGAGCGTAGAGGGAGAGCGTCACCAGACCGCGGGAGGCCGCTCGCTCCGGAAAGGCGAGCTCCTCACCGGGCTGCACCGTGAACTGGCCGTGCCCGGTCGAGCGCAGGCCGCCCAGTCCCAGCTGCCCCAGCTCGGCGAGTGCCGGCTCGACGAGCGGGCGCCAGCTCGCGTCGCGCCATTCGACGAGGACGAAGAGGCCGCTCTCGGCGTCGAAGCGGAGCCGGCCCGAGCGGAAGACCTGCGAGGCATTGGTGACGCGGTCGATCGCGACGCGCGGGACGACATCGCGCACCCACGGCGGGACCCCTTCGCGGGTGAAGCTCCGGGGAAGGGCACGACGCTCGCTGGGGGGAAGCCAGGCTGCGACAGCGGGAAGGAAGGCCGCTGGAGCGAAGGCGTCGCCCGGCAACTCGCCGCTGAGCCAGGCCTGGAACAGTCCGAGCGAGACCCAGCGGGTCTGGCGCAACCGCTTGCGCGCGTCCTCGGGTGGTGGAGTGGGCAGCGCGAGGTGCGGTTTGGGCAGGAAGCGGACGGACCCGGCGAACGGGAACGCACTCGAGAGCAGGAAGGGCGGGTCACCGGCGCGGAAGGGTGCCAGGAAACGCTGGAGCCCGCTGTCTCCCCAACCGAGACGGACCACCGAGCAGAGGGCGCTGAAGAGCGTGTCGGAGTGGACGAACTCGGCTGTCTCCTCGATCCCGACGCCCCGTTCGGCGACGTGGAGCGGTCCGCGGAAGCGGATGAGGTAGGTGGTCACCGTCGGCATCGCGTCACCCTGCCTGTCGCGCGAGACCGGCTGCCTCGCGCAACCAGGCGAGCACGTCATCGCGTGCCGCGAGCAGCGCGTCGACCGAGTCGAAGGTCCGCTGGGGGAGCTGGGAGACCGGCTGGTCGTAGTGCGGGCGCGGGCGGACGGTGAGCGTCAAGTCCTCGAAGCGGACCTTGCCGCTGCCGCGCGAGCCGTAGCTCCCGAGGTAGTCGTCCTCGAGGAGCGCGAGGGCGCGGACGACCGTCCAGAAGCGGTCGACGTCGCGGGGCTCGTAGAGAGTGTAGACCATCTCGCAGGCGAAGACCGAACCGGCTGGGACACGCTCGACCTGCCGGGGCACGGCTGCCGAGGTAACACGATCGATCGCGGCTTCCCATTTGATTTCCGAATAGGGTAGGTCGAGTCGCAGTGCCTCGAGTTCGCGTACGCTCGACTCGGTGAGGAAGGCATCGCGCACGAGCAGCCGGGTCGGTGCAGAGGGGTATTGATCGCCGGGAACACCGAAGACGGGGCAGACGGGGCACTCGTCATAGGTCGGATTGCGACCGTTTTGCCGGTCACCGGTGCAGACGTGGATGTAGACGTTGTTGATCCGCCAGTTGGTCGTCAGTCCCTCGATGCGCTCGGAGAGGGAGCGGAGTTTCCCCTTGAGCGACGAACCGGGGACATACGGCTGGTTGGTGAGCGGATCGCGCACGACCGGATTGTCGAGCGCACCGATGGCGAGCCCGCCGGCTGCCCCGCCGATGCGCAAACCGGTGATCGCGCGGAGGATTCCGGTCAGGCGGATACGGCCGAGGATCGTCGCGTTTCGGTTGACCGGTTGAGCCGTCGCGCTCATGGCTGCCCTCCCCTCACTGTCCTCCGTAGGCCTTGTGATAGGCGAGGATCGCTTCGAAGAAATCGACGAAGTGCCGGAAGCGCTGGCGGTCGCGCTCGACGAGCTGGATGGCGGGGTCGAGTGTCTGCTTGAGCCACTGCACCCCTCTGCCCGTCGCGCGTGCTGCTTGGTAGGCGAGCTTGGGGCGGAGCAACTGCAGTTCCCGATACGTTTCCTGGTCGAGTTCCGTGACCGCCGCAGCTGCCGTGCGGACGTGCATGTCGAGTTCGCGAACTTTGCCGAAGACGGAGCGGATCTGGCTCGTCGCCAACGCGTCCGGACTCCGCGGATTGTCGCCGGGTCGGGCCAGGTCGCGGCCGACCCGTTCGGCCACCTGCACGAGCGTGAGGGGATCACCCTCGACGACGATGCGTCGGATCTCCTCTTCGGTCGGTGGTTCGAAGGCAGGACGGCCTCCCCGATGACCCTGTCCAGCGGCTTGACGCTGCAGATTCATGCCGACTCCTCCTTTCGCGTAGCGAGTTCGGCCCAGCGGGCAGTGAGCCAGAGGGTCGCGATGACATCGGGATGCCGGATCTCGTCGCGGAGACGATCGGTCCACTCGCGGGCGGCCGAGCCGTCCGGTAACCGTTCGGCAGCCCGAGCGAGGAAGTAGGCGGCGAGCCACAACCAGCGACCGTACACCAGCTGCCCAGGGCGGAGCGTGCCCCGGCGCTGCGCCTCGTCGCGCGCCGCCTCGTAGAGCCGGCCGATCGCCGCGAGACCGTGGAGGAACGAGCGGGGCAGTTCCCCGCGTGCGACGAGGCTGGCGAGCTGCTCGACCCGCGTGGCGACGGCATCGAAGCACGACCAGTCGAGCGTACGGCCGAGGAAGGTGACGGCGTTCTTGACCACACGACCGTCCTCGCTCCGCAGCTTGGCTGCCTCGAGGGCCTCCCTCGCGTCCTCAGCGGCCTGATAGAGCGGGGCATGCTCGGGGACGACGGCGATCCCGGCCGATAGGTGCAGCGACGGGTTGCCCAGCGTGAAGCGGTCGAAGTCGCCGCGGACGGTGCGCGCAAAGCTGGCCATGCTCTGCCAGTGCCCGACCGCGAAGACGTCGTCGCCACCAGCGTAGACGAGGTAGACCGGGCGCTTCGTCCGGTTCCAGTGCCGAGCCAGTTCGGCCAGCCAGCCTTCGAAGAAGAGCCGGAGGCCGCTGGAGAGACTGGCGAGCCGCGAGAGGGAGAGGTGCTGGCCGAGCCCCTCGGCGAAGAGCCGACCGAGGTCGTCGACGTCCATGCGCAGGATGCCGAGTCCACTCGCCCCCGCACCGGCGGCCGCGATGGTCGCGAACTCGGTCACCGAGCCGTCGGGGTCGAGCGGCACGACGTTGGCGAGGAGGGCGAAACCGAGCCCGATCGAGCCGCTCGCCTCGGCGACGTCGAGCGCCGGGCCCGTCAGGAAGTCGGTGTCGTCGATCCGGAGGAGCGTTCCCGGCCCACGCTGGGCGAAGGCTCGCAGCTCGTCGTCCGTTTCGGCGAAGTGGAGTTCGAGACCGAGCGCCTGGAGCGTCGTCCGGTAGCTGGGGCTCGCCGCGTCGTCCGGGGAGAGCGGCTGGACCTCGCGCAGGAAGAGCCAGCGGGCGCGGCGCAGGGCCGTGCCGAGGTCGATCAAGGAATCGCAGCGGCGGCAGATCGGCTCGTCGTCCTCGCGGCGCGCTCGCGGATCCTCGCGGCGGCAGATGGCGCAGGGCGGCTCGGGACCGCCGATCCCGCGCGGAGCGAACAAGCGGTCAGCGAGTTCGACCGGATCGAGCGCGGCGAACTTGCGCGCCTTGGTCTCCTGGAGGGCGGCGTGCAAGGCGTTCCAGGCGGCGCGGAAGCGCTCCGGTTCAGCGAGATCGGCACAGGCGAGCGGGCGGCAGGCGAGCGCGAGGTACAGTTCGCCGTCGGTCGTGGCGAGGAGGATCCGGTCGAGGTCGCGGCGGAGCGCGGCGAGCTGGTCGTCGCTCGGCAGCCGGGTGAGCAGGTAGCAGCGGCCGCCGCCAGCGTACAGCAGGTTGACGAGGGGGAGGTCGAGGCGGCGCAGGAGCCAGCGACCGACCGCTTCCGTGACCAACTGGAGGAAGAAGGAGCGCCCGCGCAGGCTGCGGGCGGCCCGTGCAGCGGTGAGCGTGTAGAGGAAGCGCTGGATACCGGTGACGTCGGCTGCGAGCAGCGCCAGCCGCGGGGTGTCCCAGTCCGGCGATCGGTGCGCGAGCAGTGCCGCGAGCGCTTCGTCGTCGAGACCGGAGCGGTCGAGCGCAGCGGCGATCGCTGCGGTGGTGCGGAGGTGGTCGTAGAGCGAGATATCAGCGACGTTCTGCCGGTAGTACGCCGAGGGGACGCACCAGGTGTAGCGCTGGAGGAGATGGAGCACGGTGGTGAGGCGCGCGTCGAAGTCGAGCGTCGGTGGGATGGCCTCGAGATCTTCGACGAGACGCTGCCAGAGTGCGTCGTAGCCCTGCCGCTCACTGACCTCTTCGACTGGTGACGCATTGGGGAAGAGTACTTCCGGCGCGAGTGCGAGCGGCGCGAGCGGCCAGTAGGCCGGTGCGGGGGCGGGGGCACCGGCGAGTTGCAGGCGGGTGAAGATACTGCGCAACTGGCGTTGCCCGAGGCGCGTGGCAGCCCAGAGCGCCCCTCCGCCGGGCGGTGCCGGAGGCTTGTCAGTCTCGGCATCGTCGCGCTCAGCAGCCGAGAGCCGGTCGGCCAGGGCGACGAGGCGAGCGAGCCGGTCGGCCGGCTGATGGTGGCGGAGGATGGCGTCCGCTGCAGCGCGCCACTGCGGGAGCCACCTTTCGATGGCGTCGGCGCTCCACTTGGCGTGGGCACCGTTTGGCCCGTAGTCGCTCGGGCCGTACGCGGCGTAGCGGTCGCTGTGGCGCTGACCGGTTCGCTGCCACAGCTTGCCGAGGTCGTGAAGGAGACTGGCGACGAGCAGCGTCTCGAACGAGTCCATCAGTCGGTCACTGTATGGTCTGCATGAGCCTACGAGATCATGCGTCGCGCGTCAAGCGGTGCACGCGCGGACCGACCAGCTGGGAGTCGCTCGCGGGCGCGGCGGGTTCATCGTGCAGGATGACCAGTCGAGTGAACCGGAGCCGATGGGCGATGCGAGAGGCTGCTGAGACCTGCGCATGACTGGTCCCGGATGACGAACAGGCGCGTCAGGCGGAGCGCCTCCTTCTTCCCGAGCAGGCGGTACGCCCGCGCCTCTCCGCACCGGTCGGTACCACGCCTCGGGTGAGTGTCTGCCGGCGGACTGAGCGGTGTCAGGGCTCGGGGTCGCGACCGACCGGCCGGAACGAGTCGGTTTCGGGCGCTGGCTGTTGGGCGGTCATCCGGCGGGGGCGGTGGCTCCAGACGGAGAGCAGACCCGTCGCCAGGAGCCAATGGGCGAGGACAGCGAGGCCGAGCGTCACGATCAGCTGGAGGAGCCAGACCTGGCCGAAGCGGCGCGCCGTGAGCCCGCTGTACGCGCCGAGTGTCGGGTTCCCCATGGCTGGCAGGGCGAGGAGCCAGAAGATCCGCTCGTATCGGTACAGCCAGCGGTTCAGCTGATTGGGCCGCCAGAAGGCGAGGAGACCGAGCGCGGTGAGGGAGCTGGCCAGGCCGAGCAGGGCGAGTGCCTTCCACGGATGCGGCAGGTGCACCCACATGCTCGAGGCCACTCCGAGTGCCGGGAGAGCCGCGAAGTAGAGGACGAGGGCGAGGTGCGTCAGCCAGGTCGGCCAGGGCTGTGGGGGAAACTGCCGTGGGTCGTCGAGGTCAGCGTCGGGTGCCGCGGGCAGGAAAGCGATGCCCTGGCGATGCAAGCCGGTGAACCGGGCGAGCAAGGTGAGGAGTCCGCCCCCGAAGCCGAGTACCGCGTCGGTGAGTGCGAGTCGAGGAGCGTTGCCGCCAGTGATCCCGACGCGGCAGGCCCACACGATGACCGTGAGGAGCGCGCCGAGTAGGAGAGCAGCCGGTACGGCCAGGAGCGGGTGATCGTACCAGGCTCGCCAGGCACTCCTCCAGCGTGGACGACTGGTTCGCCGACGTCGCCGGCTCATCGGGTCTCCCGCCGTGACGGAGCCGAGTCCTGATCCAGTCTAGACCGGAGCCTGGCTGCCCGAGGTGGTCGAGTGGTCCCGCTGGAGCTCCAGCGGCGAGCGGTCCGGGAAGAGCGTCGATTCGAGGCTCGGGTGACTCCGCAGGGCAGAAGGGAGTCGAGCCGCGGTGAGCCGCGTGCCGGGATGACGGCGGAGACATGCAGCAGCGAGCCGGCGCGTCTCGGTCCTACGCTCGTCCAGCCGGACCGTGGTGGATCGGGGAGGACGTTGGGCTGCCGGGCGATCGCGCTGGATCGGAGCAGGCGGCGGCGCGAGCCGCGAGACGGGATGCGCCGGGACCGGGTGTGGCCGGACAGCGGGCCGGGTGCGATCTGCCGATGGGGCGGAACATGACTGCTCGGGCGGCGTGCCGAGGACGTGGCCACCCGGCAGCGCGTCACGCGCCAGTCGAGTCTGGGCTGCATCGGTGTCCGGCTCGCCGCCGGACCGTGTTCATCGGACGAGTGCGCGGAGCGGACAGGGGGCGTCGGGCGGTCGAGCGAGTCCGAGGGAGTGGTCGGCCAGCGTTCGCGCGGGTCGATGCCGAGGCACGGCAGGGGCTCGCGGCGAGCGTGACCGGTTGGGGCCGAGCGAGCGGGGCGCGGTGCCCCGGGGCGAGTCGACCGGTTCGGCGCCCCGTTGCCATCGCTCGAGGGCGGGGGGGGGCAGCGTGCGGCCGAGGCACCGATCGTCGTCGCCGACCGGTCCCGCTGGTGGATCGCGTTGCAATCCCCCGAAGGGGATTGGGCTGATTGCGACTTACGGCATGGAGGCTGAGGCCTTGAACTACCTCACCCGCCTCATGTTGCAATCCCCTGCAGGGGATTGGGCTGATTGCGACGTTAGTGATTATTGGAGACTTGCAGAACGTGGTTCGCTCGCATCTGGTTGCAATCCCCTGGAAGGGGATTGGGCTGATTGCGACGATTGGTCGGAACGTGGTTGGGAACATGGGCTTTACTGGGGCTGAGTTGCAATCCCCTGAAGGGGATTGGGCTGATTGCGACAATCGTCGCTTGGCATGCGCTTGGCATGTCGCTACCTACTGCTTGGGTTGCAATCCCCTGAAGGGGATTGGGCTGATTGCGACGAGTACATGCGCCAGGCATTTGCGCAATACCTACAGGAAAACGTTGCAATCCCCTGAAGGGGATTGGGCTGATTGCGACTGACCCCTGACTTTTGGTCTACCCGCTCCTAGCCCGAATGGGTGAGCGCGGCGGCGCCGTCTCGTGCGTGCCGGCAGGCGCTTCCCGTTCGGCCCGCCGGTAGGCGAGCGCGGAGCGCAACCGCCGAGTCGCTCGTCCCGCTGCCCTCTACTGGTAACGTGCACCGGGCCGTGTTCGCGCGCCCAGTGTAGCAGACGCGCCGAGCGCAGTCGAGACCGGCGCCGGTCTGTGTGCCGGCGCTCGCGTCGCCCTCGGGAGGAACCGGCGATCTCCGCACCGGGGGCTGCGCATGGCAGGCCAGCGCAGCCTCGCCGAGCGGCGCAGCACGTCGCGAGCGGTGATGCGCGCAGAAGCTGGTGCGGTGCGCGGACGCGTGCACCGTGACGGGACACCAGGCCAGACCGCTGAGACGCTGAGGCCCACGGCCGTCCACCGGCAGCACGGGGGATAGGCAGCCGACGCCGCAGCGGTTTTAATGGCAACGAGCCGCGTGAGCAGCGGCGCAGCATGTGGTCAGTCGGTCGCTCGAGGGCGAAGGGATGGAGGCGGTATGCGGTTGGTCACCTACAGCGAGCGGGGTCGAACGAGTGTCGGGGTTCTGGAGGATGGCTGGATTCTGGATATCCCACAGGCCTACACGGAGCTCTTGCGCCAGCAGGGCGTGGCGGATGCGGCTGGGCGGGCACTGGCGGAGTGCCCACCGGACATGGTGCTCCTGCTCGCTCGTGATGGGCTCGGTCGCGCGCGGGAAGCGGTCGCCTTCGCGAGGGAAGCGCTCGCGCGCGATCGGGAAGGCGCACTGCAGCGCGGGCTCGCAGTCGCAGTCGATGCACCCGGGGTGCGCCTGCGGGCACCGCTCCAGCGTCCGGGGAAGATCATCTGCCTGGGGCTGAACTATGCCAATCATGCCCGGGAGACCAACTCGCCGATCCCGCAGTACCCGGAGCTCTTCAACAAGTTCGCCAACGCGCTCATCGGGCCGGGCGAGCCGATCGTCCTGCCGCGGGTCAGCCAGCAAGTCGACTACGAGGCGGAACTGGCGGTCGTCATCGGCAAGCCGGGGCGGTACATCGACGAGCAGCGCGCGCTCGAGCACGTGGCCGGGTATACGGTCCTGAACGACGTCTCGATGCGCGATTTCCAGTTCCGCGGTCGGCAGTGGATGCAGGGGAAGACGTTCGATCGCTCGACGCCGCTCGGCCCCTGGATCGTGACGGCCGACGAGATCCCCGACCCGCAGACGCTGGACATCAGCTGCGAGGTGTCCGGCGAGGTGCTGCAGCGCTCGAATACGGGTGAGATGATCTTCAGTGTCGCCGCGGTCGTCGCCTACATCTCGCAGATCATGACGTTGGAGCCGGGAGACCTGATCGCCACTGGAACACCGGCTGGGGTGGGGTTCGCTCGTGAGCCGAAGCGGTTGCTGCAGCCGGGCGATGTGGTCCGGGTGACGATCGAGCGGATCGGCACGCTGGAGAACCCGGTGATCGCCGAGGAGTGACCTCGGTCGACGGACCGGTACGGCCAGGAGCACACGACCGTACCAGCTGGTGCTCCTCGCTTTCCGCGCCGCGTCCGGAGTCGATGTCATCCACCGCTCGTCAGATGACGATATTCCCGCCGCGTTGCGGTGGACGCAGGACAACGATCTGGCCGGGCTCGCGGTAATGGATCTGCGGGTTGACGCGGTTGCCTGCGCGGTAGGCGTCGAGGAGTCCGGTTACCGAGACGAGTTCACCGTTGAGTGCGGGACGGAGGGCCGCTTCGTCCCACTTCCGAGCGGCGAGCTCCTCGAGTGCCTCCTGCCAGATGACGACGTAGAAGTCCCCGTCGTAGTAGTTCCCGAAATTGATGAACAGGCAGCGCTGTCCATCGAACGTGAACCGAGACCGGACGGAGCGCACGACCCCGCGTACTTCGACGATTTGACCGACGGACGCGAGCAGACGGTCGCGGTCGGTCGCATCGAGAAGGGGTCTGGTCGGGCTCACGGTGACCGAATGGGTGCGCGCCACGACGGTCGTCAGGCGGACTCCGAGGAAGCGCTCGAAGGAGGGAACGTTCTCGTACGAGACATGAAGGACGATGTGACGAAAGTTGCGCCAGAGACGCTGGCGCTCGATCGGTTGAGCGGCATAGAGTCGATCGAGCTCACGTAGCAGCGGCGATTTCGCTGGTTCGAGGAGATCGCTCTGGCTGAAGAGCAAGGTGTCGGCGGACTGGCGGCGTTCGAAGAGGCGCGGTTGGAGAGCGAGCGCGTCGAGGCTCATGAAGAGCACGGCAGCTGCGTAGCGATCGATCTTGGCGTCGAAGTGCTCTGGTAGACGGCCGGGGTGCTGGTAACCGGGACGACCGAGCAGAACGCTGTGCTGGAATGGCATACCAGGGACGTACATCCCGTCGTAGTCGACGAGAACGAGTTTCCCGTCGTCTGTCACGAGAATGTTCTCGTCCGCGAGGTCTCCATGCGCCATACCGAGTCGCTCGAGCTCGAGCGCGATCTCGCCAAAATGGTCTCGGAAGCGAGCAATCTGATCCGGATCATCCAGACTCCGTGCGACCGCGCGTGCGAGCGTGACCCCGTGTACCCACTCCATTTTGACGATGGGATACCACGTGCCCTGCACGCAAATACCGCGTTCCTGGTACTCGAACGGGGGGAAGAACGGGCGCTGGTGTGCTGTGAGGAAATCGGAGATCCACCGGTAGCGTTCGGTCAGGTCGCTGACCGAACGGATGAAGCAACGGACTGCCCACTCGCGCGAGCCCTTGAGGTGGAAGATCCCGGCGAAACCACCGCTCAGGGCGAGCGGGAGGCCGAGTGGCGTCAGTTCTGGCTGGCACTGCTGGAGTTCGGGATCGGCGAAAGCGGTGCTCGGGTTCTGGATCGCTTCACGGTAGTCTGTGAGGTTCGGGAAGCCCGTCGCAGGGACCGTCATCGGGTCAGCCTCCCGGTACGACTTCCAGGAGCAACACCGTCGTGTCGTCGTCGCGGAGAAGTCCGGTGGCGCGTTTTTCGGCGACCCAAGCCGTGAAGGTGTCCGCTGTACAGGCGAGCAGTTCCTCGTGCGGATGCCCACCGTTTACGAGTTCCTGGACGAACCAGAGCCCGAGAGCATCGGTCATCACGGCCAGGAAGACGGGGATGCGGTACTCGTAGCACTCGGGCTGTAACGGCGGGTAGTGTTGGAGCGCGCGGCCTCGCTCATAGATCACGGTTGCGGGGAAGCGCGGAAACTGGTCGGGATGCTTGAAGGGAAACGTCTCGACATGCCCGTTCGGTGACCACCAGGCCAGGAGGCTGTCGCCGACCGAGGCGACCGTGAGGGTGTGACGGCACAGGTCGACTCGTCCTACCAGAAAGGTGGCTGCGACGCCGCGTTCGAGACACAGCTCCTGATACCAGGGGAGCGACACAGGCAGGGTGGCTTCGAACTGTCCTGTAGCCCTGTTGAAGTGTATCGGTCGTGCGCGCTCCCAGGTCGCGTTTCTCCAGCGAACCAGGAAGGGTGAGGGACGTCGCTGATGGGGTCGGCAGGCGGCCTTGACGAGTGCTGCGGCCCACCTGGCAGTGAACGGTCCTTCCGAAGCCCCGTCAGCGACAGCGAATACGGCGCTCTTCCTCGTCCGCGCGAGCCGCCAGTCGACATGGTCCTCGATTTCGTCCTCGTTTCGGGTGCTCTTCGGCGCCCGACAGTTGAGTCGCTCTCGGAGGATCATCGTCACCGGAGAAAGTTGAACGGCAGGGTGCCGACATTCAGAAACTTGATCGCCTCGACGAGCGGTACGCGGTACCCGTACGCTCGCGCGCCCGGACCGATCGCACGCTGTGGAAACTCGGCGCGGGCCGCCTCGAGAATTACGTCGGGCAGGGGACTCGACATCTCGTACAGCATGCGGGCAGACTCGAGCGAGGGAACCTCTTGTTCCGTGGATGGGAAAAGGATGCCAGGTTCTTCTCCGCAACGTACGTGGACGTTGTAGAGCAAGAGGTTTCCGTCGTCAGTCATGAGCTGCTGCAACATCAGCGCGAGTTCCCGCGGGTCGCCATCGGTCGGCTCGCCGTCAGTCACGTTGATCACGGTCGGAGGGAAGGCGAACGGATGGTCGAGGACCCAGAGCGCCACCGTCTCGTACGCCTTCCGGAAGGCCTGGCACATCGGTGTTTCACCGCTGGCGACAGGGTCGACCCAGACCGGGAATTTGACCTTCCGTTCGACGATGCCACCGGCCCCGTCGACGAACGTCCGCGTCCGCTCCTCGATGCGCAGTGGATGATCGGCGAGGAGGGAAATGGGTTTGAGAACCTCATCGGTCGGCACGTGGGCCAGTGCATCGTGGACATCGTTCCCGTAGTACGTGAGGACACCGATAGAAAAGTAGTCACGGACGCCGTCATCCTTGGTGCACTTCAGTACTGCCTCGGCCAATAACCGGTTGACGGCATCGGCGAGGACGTGCGCCGGTGTGAGCCCATCGGGGCAGACGCGACCCATCGAGGCCGACTGATCGATGAGGAACAGGATCGCCGTCGGGTTGCGGCGACTGATCTCTGCTTGGTACGCCATCGCCTCTCCCCCTTCTCGCCGTGCGGTACTTAGCAGTATTGTTTTCGGAAGCAGCGTACTCGTCAACTCGCTTCGTCCGGTCGTGAGCTCTGAAACAGTAACCGGTCAGAAGGTCATGGCGTTTTCTTGGAGAAACCTGCCATCGCTCGGGGCCGTACATCGTTCAGTGTATGCACCACGTGCTGTCTCACGCTGAGAGCGTTCGATCGCTGGCCGGCGCGAGCTGCCAGTACCGCTCGGCGATGCAGGCGGGTCGTCGCGAGGCACACACGGTCGCAGCCGTCCGCAGCATGCAGGCAGAGGAGATTCCGGGTCGAGTCATGCATCAGCACTCGGAGTCCGCTCCGCGCGAGAGCGCCTGGGCGAGGTCGCTGGTGTCACCACCGAGGCGCGCGATCGCCTCGTCTGGGTAGCCGGCTGCCCGCAAGGGGACGACGACATCACGCCAGAGGTCCGGTACGGTGGCAGCCAGGAGCGTGCCGCGCCCACCCAGACGGATCTTTCTCAGCGATGCCGGAAGCGGCGCCGTGCGTCCGACGGTGAGTTCGAGCGCCGCGTCAGTCGTCGCGATCGTGACGCTGCCCGCGATACAGCTGAGCAGATGCGGGGACTCGGCGGGGCGGCGCACGAGGTGCCGTTCTCCGTCGACTTCCCAGCGCTCGAGCAGGAAATAGCGACAGGCCGTCAGGATCGTCCGCCATGCATCGAGTGCCAACGGCTGCGTCCGGCGCGGCGCTCGGGTCGGAGTACTGTGAGCCCTTCGTCGATATGGAGCGGCCGAGAGCGTCCCTGGCTGTCGATGCGATCCCAGTCGTACAAACGGTAGGTGATGTCGGACTGCTCCTGGATCTTGTAGAGCAGGATGCCACTGCCGATCGCATGCAGCGTGCCGGCCGGGACGATCACCGTGTCGCCCGCTCGCACGGGAAGTCGGATCAGATACTCTGCCAGGCGACGCTCGGACAGGAGCATGCGGACGGTGCTGGGATCGAGCGGTTCGGTCAGGCCTAAGACGAGGTCGGCGCAGGCTTCCGTAACCAGGACGTACCAGGCTGCGGCGAGGACGCCGGTGACGGCGACGCGCTGGCTGCCGAGCACGTCGCGGAGCTCGTCGGCCGTCCATTTGTGCGCCGCGAGCTCGCGGAGCGCTTCCTCCCACAGCACGACGTAAAAGTCGCCGCCGACATACTCGCCGAAGTTGACGAAGAGGCACGGACGGCTATCCCGCGCCCTCGGCGTATCGAGTCGGCCCGCCGGATCGTCAAGTTAGAGTGTGGCGGGGAGCGCGAACGGTGTCGCGTTCCGCTGTACATCGATGATGGAGGCGGGGTTCGGCCGCAGAGGACCGGAGCGGTTCTCGTGCCGGGAAGGAGCGTCGGCACGGCAGCGTCGTCGGGTCTTCACCGAGCCGTTCGGTAGGGCCGGCCCGAAGGGTGCAGCGGCTCAGCGCAGGCGAGAGCGGAATGCAAACCAGCGGTAGGTAGGCGACGGAACGAGAAATTGGGCTCCCGGTACGATCCGCGACTAGGGCAGGAGCCCCCGGGTGCTGCGTGAGCAGTGCGGGCGTCGGGGGAGGCTACGGAGCAGACAGTGGTCGATCATCCCTCCGACAGCACGGCTCGGAGAATGAGCAGGACGGACATGACGAGATCGGCGAGGACGGCGCCGGCAACGAGGGCCAAGAGCAGTTCGGCCAACAGCAGGAGGATGTCGGCGAGCAGCGGCAGGACGGTCTCGGCGGTGAGCGATTCTTCGCCGAGGAGCACGAGGCCGAGTCCGAAGGCGATCAACAGGAGCTCGCTGCGGGTCGCGCTGCCGACCAGAGCGGCCAGCAGCCGCTTGGTGATCGGCAACTCCTTGATGCAGCGGTAGCTCTGCAGGAGTGACCGCACGGCCGGCTGACGGACCGGGCGGGTCGTGGAGAGACCGACCGATGCGACCGAGGGCTGGCCCAGCGTCGGCACGGTCACGGCGAGCGGCTCGGTCGCTCGGAGGTCAGGCCGGGTGTCTCCGAGTGGCCCGACTACCTCACCCACCAGGTGCCCCAGCTTCCAGCCGAACCAGTACAGGGGCAAGAGTGCGAGCTTGTCCTGGTGCCGCTCGACCGTCGACTCGACTGGGTGGGTCAGTCCGAGCATGGTCACCTCCCCGACTCACACTCCGATGGTACGGGGTGAGTGCCGGGGAGTTGTTGCGGTCTCGTAAAAGTCGCTCGACCATTCGCGGGCCGGGTGGAGCACACCACTCGTACTCGCGCAGCGGATGCTCCTCAGAGAGGTCAGGCGGGTTGCGAAATGGGAGCCGGGCGGGCACTGGGGGAACTCGCTTCCGCCTCGGTGGGAACCAGCTGCGCGATAGCTTGACTCGCCGCGACTGCTGCCACCGTACTGAGGCCGGCGGCGAGCCACCCCGCCGGCGTCAGGGCCGGGAGACCGAGCAGCGCGCGGAACGGTGGTGTGATCAGGGTCGCCACGAGGACAGCGCTCGAAAGGGCAGTTCCGGTCAGGAGGCTCGGTGTCAGGCCAGCCCCGCTCAGGCCGAGTTCGAGCGTTTGGGCGAGCTGCCCTGCGACGAGGGCGGTGAAAGCAACGGCTGGTGCAGCGCTGGGGCTGGTTGTCATCGCCCAGAGATAAGCGAGGGCAGCGGGGACCGCGGTCGCCCCCGCCCGACGCAACACGTCAACGCGCAGCGGCCGGTCGAGGGCCGTCTCTCCCTCGCGGGCGAGTTGCTCCAACCGTTGATAGCGCGGACCCTGGAGTGCGATGGCGAGCGCCGGGGGGACATCGGTGATCAGGTTCACCATGAGGACCTGGCGCGTGTTGAGCGGTGCTGGCGCACCGAGGAGCGACGGGATGCCCATCAGGAGGAGCTCACCGAGATTGCCCCCGAGCAGTAAGGCGACCGCGCGGCGCATGTTCCTCCAGAAGCTCCGCCCCTCGATCAAGGCTTGGACCAGGGCGGCGAAATCGTCCTCGATCAGGATGAGGTCAGCGGCTTGTCGAGCGACTTCGGTTCCCCAACCCATCGCCATGCCGACGTCGGCCAAGCGGAGCGCGGCGCTGTCGTTGACGCCATCGCCGGTCATCGCCACGACGTGTCCGCGGGCTTGCAAGGCACGGACGATGCGGACCTTGTCCAGCGGCGTGGCGCGCGCGATCACCGGGACCTGTTCGAGACGCTCGGCCAGTTGCTCGTCGCTCAGGCTGGCCAGATCGGCGCCGGTGATCACCCGCTCGTCCTCGGTGAGACCAGCGGCTCGCGCGATCGTGGAGGCAGTAGCGGGATGGTCGCCGGTGATCATCACGACGCAGACACCTGCCCGGCGACAGCGCGCAACCGCATCGGGGACGGTGGGTCGCAGGGGGTCGCTCAGCCCGAGGAAGCCGATGAGACGCAGATCGGTCGGGTCCTCCAGCCGTACCGACCCATCGGCCTCGGCGACGAGCAGGACGCGCAGGCCGGCTCCAGCGAGCCTGAGGAGGTGATCGGCGAGTTCGGCGTGTCGCGCGTCGTCGAGCGGCTGCAGGCTGCCGTCCGCTACGAGCCAGGCGCGACAGCGGTCGAGCAGGACTTCCGGGCTTCCTTTAAAGTAGGCGATGTCACCGATCCGCACGGCGTGATACGGCTGGGTCGATTCGAAGGGAAGCTCCTGGTCGCGGGGGACGTCCAGTCGCTCGCGCAAGCCAGCTTCCAGCGCGGCGCGCAGGACCGCTGCATCGGTGCCATGGGCGAAGGCGTCGCTCCGCGAGGGAGCCGGGCTCGCCAGTGCCGCGCTGGTCAGTGTTCGGCGGGCCAGCTCACTGAGCTGCCCGGGCAGCGACTCGAGCCCGGCCCTGGTCAAGATATGGGTCACCGAGAGCTTGCCAGCCGTCAGGGTGCCGGTCTTGTCGACGCAGACGATGCTGACGCGGCCGAGCGCTTCGACTGCCGAGAGCCGGCGCACGACGATGCCGTTCCGCGCGAGACGGCGAGCCGTCGCAGCCTGGGCGACGCGCGAGAGGAGCGGGAGGCCTTCCGGTACGGCGGCGATCGCCAAGCTGGCACCCAGGCCCAGTTGTGCCGCCGGGGGAAGCCCGCGTAGGATGCCGCTCAAGGTGACAGCTGCCGCGGTCGCAAAGGAGATCGGTAAGGAAAGGCGCGTGTACTGAGCGAGTCGTTCGGTCAGATGATCCCGGTGCTCCTCGCTGAGCTCCAATGAGCGACGGAGCGCTCCCAAGCGCGTCCGCGAGCCAGTCGCCACCACGATCGCGGCCGCTGTCCCGGAGACGACGGCACTGCCAGCGAGGACGACTGCCCGCTCGTCGCGTGCGGCAGCGTCCTTCTGGACCGGGATCGACTCTCCAGTCAAGGCCGACTCGTCGACGGCGAAATTGTCCGTCTCGATCAGGCGGGCATCGGCCGGCACGAGGTCGCCGAAGTGCAAGAGGACGATGTCACCGGGAACGAGTTCGCTCGCCGGGATGAGCTGCTCGTCACCGTCGCGGCGGACACGTGCCGTGGTTTCCGTCAGCCGGGCCAACTCGCTCGTCGCGCGGGCGACCCGCACGTCTTGCCAGGTGCCGAGGAGCGTGTTGACGGCGATCGTCCCGACGATGATCAGGACATCGAGCGGGGCGTTGACCGCCAGGGAGAGGGCTGCGCCGGCCGCCATGATGGCGACCAGCGGGGAGCTGAGCTGCTCGAGCGCAGCCTGGACCCACGGGCTGAGCTGGGAGTCGCTCGGCTCGATCGCGAGTCGACGCAGTGCCTCGCTGGCCGACAGGCCGTGCGGGCTGGTGGCGAACTCGCGGAAGAGTTCGTCCGGTGCACGGTCGCCCCAGCGCTCCGGCTCGGGGTCCACGTAGACGGGGGCGACGCTGGACGGGGGCTGACCCCACAAGCGCATCCAGCTGAGCACGATCGCGAGCAGAGCGGAGCCGCCCAAGAGGATCGCGGCGAGCGTCGGCGAGAGCGGCAGAGCGAAGCCGAGTGCCAGGGCAGCCAAGTTGCTAGCCAGCGAGACGAGTGTCGTGTCGCGCACAGCCTGATCGCGCCGCTCTCCGATGTCGAGCAGCGTCATGACGGCCGCAAGGTCGCTGGCCAGGACGTCGACCGGGTAGTCGAGGACGACACCGTTGGGTTGGAGACCGATCCCGAGGTCTGCTTCTCGGAAAGCGCTCGGGTGGCCCAGATGATCGGCGACGTAGAAGACGCGCTGACCGGAGCGCCGCAGTCCCGCGATCGTGGCCGCGGGATCGGAGTCAGCCAGGACCTCGACGCCGACCATTTCCAACCAGGTCAGGCGCGTGTCGGGCGCTCCGCGGACCAGCACGCGGATACCCTGCTGCCGGCAGCGGCTCACTAGCTCGCGCCCTGCCGCCGAAAGACGCGGTCGGAGCGCGATGACTCCGGCGACGCGACCGCAGCCGCGCTCGCAGAGGAGCACGGGCAGGCTGCCGCGCTCGAGGAGTTTCTGGGCGACTGGATGGGTCGCTCCGTTCGCTCCGGTCAACTCGAAACGACGCCAGTCACGGAGGCCATTGCGGCGCCCATTGGTCGGGAGCGGGAGGGCGCTGGCGAAGGGCAGTCGTTGTTCGAGTGCCAGGCGCGCGCTGCACTCGAGGAGTTCGTCGAGCGAGAGTGCATCGTCGAGCGAAATCGCGGTGTCGAGCTCGAAGCCGTCGCTGAGGAGGAGCGGGTGATCGAGGACGATCACCGAAGGGCGGACGAGACGCCGACCGGGGGCGAGGCACGTCACGAGTGTGCCGGCCCGCAAGGCGCGGGCCACGGCGCCGAGGTCGGCCATCTCGGTGCCGATGAGGGCAGGTCGGGCATTGAGCAGGACGAGTGCGCGGCCAGCTGCCGCCAGGGATCCAGTGCGCAGGCCGTTGACGGCGGCCGCTCCCAGGGCGAGCGGCGCGATCACGTCGAGGTAGCGCTGGGTGAGCGCCGGCAGAGGAGTCGGGCGTGGTCGCCAGGCTGCGCCCGGTTCGACAGCTCGAGAGCGGATGGTCGCCTGACCGTGCAGGACGAACGAGCCAGCGGAGACGGTCTGGCCGCGTGTCCGGTGCTCGACCGTGCCAGCTGGCGAGAGCGTCAGGAGTTCGCCATCCTCGAGCACGGCCGGCAGTGGCAGGCGCGAACCAGGGCTGACGCGCGCAGGCGCGCCGGGGTGCGGCAGGCTACTCTCCGCTAACTGCCGCTCGTACCGCTGCCACGCGCGCTGCCAGGGCAAGAGCACCGTCAGCAAGCGGAGCGCTTCCAGGAAGCTCACCAAGAGACCGATCCGCTGGCCAGCGAGCGCTTGGGTGACGATTCCGAGCGAACTGGTCGCGATGTCCGCGCTGATCGGCGTGAGGAGTCGGCGCATCCCTTCGCGCAGCGTGGGAAAGCCGCGGAGTACCGTCAACGCGTCGGCGATCAGCGAGGGGACCGGGCTCGTGGTCAGGGCGGCTGGTCGACCGAGCAACTGGCGGGCGACGAGGAGCCCGAGCGCGAGCGCCGTGCCGGTTGAGCGGACGATCCCGTAGGTGAGGAGGTCCTGGTCGAAAGGGGAAATGACGCGTCGAGCGCTAGGCGGCAGCTCGGGGAGATCGAGTCCCGCGATGCTGGCGATGACCTCGCTCAGATCGATGCTCTCGTCGAGCTCGACGAGGACGCGTCCGGTCAAGGCACTGGCGCGCACGACCGCCGCCCCGAGCCGGCCGAGTGCGTCCTCGATGGCTAGCGCGAGGTGCGGGTTCCCTTCCAGACCCGGCACGGCCAGGCGGAGTCGTCGCCGGCTGACCGTCCCGACCTGCCGGGTCACCGCATGCTTGACGCGCACGCGCCTCGAGCGTGCGCTCGCCGTGTCGCCGGGTCGCTCACTGTCCGCCTCGCCGGAGCTCGCCGCGCGATCGGACTGGTCGAGGCGCTGCGCGAGTTCCTCGAGGAGCGCCTCGGTGCTCCACAGCGCCGGATCGACGCGCAGCAACCACGTGCCGGTCAATGCGTTCCCGGTCGCCGCGAGAATACCGGGAAGACGACGCACCTGTGCGAGCGCGCCATCCGGCGGGTACGGATCGAGCGACAAACGCACCCGGCCGGGTAACTGGTGCAGTACCCGAATGCGTGGTCGGTTCATCGCGCTGACGCTCTATCCTGACTACGCGTCCGTGGACTGGCGCGATCGATCAGTTGGCTGGTGCCCGCGCTGCCACGCTTGGCGGAGCGCTTCCGCCTCGGCCAACACGTCCTCCAGCCCTTCCTTGGTGCGCACGAGCGTCTTCAAAAGACGGCGACCCACCACTGTGCCGAGCGAGGCGGCCCAGAAAATGGCCGTGTCCACCAGCTGTTCAGCGTGGGCGACTGCTGGCGGAACCGAGGGCGCCACCGACTCGGCAACCTGCGTCGACGGTTCCGCGGTGACCGTGGCTCGTTCGCGCGGAGCCTCCCGCCGCGTCCGCGCGCTACTCCCGGGTGTGCCGGGCTCGCCGATCCGCGTACGTCGCGGTTGTCCGTCATGCTCTGGGGATGCCCGCTCACTCGGCTCAGCTTCTCTGTGCTCCGCTGCTGCGACATCGTCGAGCGAGCGCGCTTCTCGAGCCTGCTCGTCTCGTGCCTGTTCGTGCATGCGTCTCTCCCGGTCAGTTGGGTTGGACGATCGACCCTTGTGGTCGCAGTCGGTGGCGCGCCGCAGCGAAGCCGTCGCGTGCTCCCCGCAGAATGGCCTGCCCGCCGGCGATGGCGGTCAACCCGCCCGCGACGGCGTAGACCAGCCCCCGGCGGACGGCACGGCGGACGCGTGGCGAGAGGAGCAGCGCGGTCGCAGCGACCGCTATTGCGGTCTCCGGTCGGGCATATTCGTCCAGCTCGAGTTCCGGCATCGTATCCCCCTTCTGACGACACTACTATTGTCGGTCTGTCGCGCAGCCCCGATGTCATCGTGATCGTGCGAAAGCGTATCGACGTACCCGAGTTCGATACCACCAGGGACCGTTCACAATATTGCAAAAGTGTGAACGTTTCCGCGTATCGAGCGCTGTTCGGCGCCTTTCTGAGCGTGTTCAGAAAAGCATACCAGTTCTTGTGGCGACGTGTGCACGAGGGAGCGTGCGCCGCAGGCAGTGGGCACGCTCGGCCGAGCGAGCTGGTCGCTCCGTCCGCCGGCAACTCGCGTTGTCAGCCTCGCCGGTCGGTCGCCGGTGAAACTGCTGGGGTGCTCGCTGGCGAGGGAACGCTACGAGCGGTGCTCGCCAGGTTCGCTGGCTGCGAGTGCGCGCGCGAGGTCGCCGGTGTCACCAGCGAGCTGGGCGATCGCGGCCTCGTCGTAGCCAGCGGCGCGGAGGGGGATGACGACGTCTTGCCGGAGATCGGGCACGCTGGCCGCCAGCACGGTCGCCTGCCCAGCCACCGCGAGCGATGCGACGCTCGCGGGTACCAGCGCAGTCTCGCCGCGCGCCAGGTGGAGTTCGTCTCCGTCGGTCTGGATCGCCAGCGTGCCCTCCAGGCAGGTGAGGATCGAGGGGGTCTGGCCCGGCTGGCGCGTGAGCGCACGCTGACCTGCGATTGTCCAGCGCTCCAGGAGGAAATATCGGCAGGCAGCCAAGACGGTACGCCAGTCGTCGAGCGGAAGAGGTTGCGTCCGCTGAGCACGGCGCTCCGGGCGGAGGACAGCGAGCCCTTCCTCGATATGCAGGGGACGACCTCGACCTTGCGTATCGACGCGTCCCCAATCGTAAAAGCGATAGGTGATGTCTGACTGCTCTTGAATCTCGTACAGCAGGATCCCGGGGCCGATGGCATGCAAGGTTCCGGCGGGGACGATGACCGTGTCCCCAGGCTGGACTGGCAAGTGCGCAAGGACCCGAGGCAGCTCGCCGCTCGCGATGTGGAGACGGAGAGCCGGGGGATCGAGCAGCTCGGCCAGTCCGACGATCAGTTCGGCGCCGGGTTCGGCTGCCAGGATATGCCATGCTTCCGTCTTGCCACGCTGCCCGAGCGCCGCGGCCTGCTCGTCATCAGGGTGAACTTGGACGGACAGCACATCGTCAGCATCAATCAGCTTGATCAGGAGGGGAAAGTCGCCAAACGGCTGACTGGCTGCCATGCCGCGCTGGCCCAAGAGATCTGCCCCGAATTGCGCGACGAGTTCACGGAGCGTCAGTCCCGGCAGCGGGCCGCTGGCGAAACGGGCTTCGTTCGCGGTCTCCCACGATTCGCCGATGCGCGCGCCATGCGGCAGCGATTTGCCGAGGTAGCGCGCCAGACGCTGGTCGCCCCAGGGGCGCTCGACCAGGACCGGTTCGAGGAGCATGGGCCGGGCGAGGAGCGCCGCGTTCATGGTGCCGGCTCGCTCTCCTTCCGCTGCCAGCGGTCGTAGAGGATGCCAAGTGTCAGGCCATACGCCAGGTGCCGCCAGACTTCCTGGAGGAACGGGACCGGCCGGTTGAAGGGCTCCAGGCGGCCAGCACGGATTTCCGGATGGACGCGATCGAGCAGCGCGACGATCGGCCAGAGTGCCAGATTCTCGGCGAGCGCGAAGAGCGATCCGGCGAGCCAACTAGAGAACGGAAACACACGCCGCAGGCGCCCGTAGAGGACACCGAGCGCTGCACCGTTGGCCAGGTGCATGAGCGTCCCGAGCAACGGCCAAAAGCGAGCTCCTCCTGGAAGCAGCCCGGCCAGGAGCCGGAGATCGTTGGTCCGTCGGCGCAGGACCGCGAGATCGACGGCCATAGCGAAAAGGAAAGCGACGGCACCGGCCAAACCAGCCAATGTGGCGTGACCGAGACCCCTCATGACGTGGCTCCCTCCACGTGCCCGGTGGTGGCCGCAAGTTCAGCCCGGCGCGTGGCGATCAGCGGGCGAAGCAACCAAACCAGGAGCGGTGGAGTCAGGAGGGTGGTGAGCATCGACATGACGACGGCGACCGAGAACAGGGGACGCTCGACTACGCCGAGCGACAGGCCGATCGAGGCGACGATGAGTCCGACCTCGCCGCGTGGCACCATGCCGAAGCCGACTACCGCCATCGAGCGCAAGGGAAAACCAATCGTCCCCAGCGCGGCTCCGAGCGCTTTGGTGAGCACGGCGACTCCGGTGACCGCGAGGGCGAGCCCGAGCGTCTCGCCTTGGAGGAAGAGCCGCGGATCGACGCGCGCACCGGTGACGACGAAGAAGAAGGGAACCAGGAACGTGTAGATCGGGAGCGCTTGCTCGTGCAAGTGGTAGCGCTCGGCGACCTCGGCCAGCACCATACCGGCCAGGAAGGCACCGACGATCGGGGCGAGACCGATCGTCGCGGCGATCGCCGCCAAGGCCAACATCAGCGCGAGTGCGACCACCAGCGGGGCATGCTCGAGCTGGAGCCGGTCGACCAGCGGGGGGAAGAGGCGCCGGACCACCAGCGCACCTAGCCCACCGACGAGCGCGGTAAAACCGAGTGCGAGGACCGAAACCCAGAGCACGCGCCCGAGTTCCAGTTCGCCCGAGACCGCGATCCCCGAGACGACGGTGAGCATGAGGAGTCCGAAGATATCGTCGAAGACAGCAGCACCGAGGATGATGCGGGCCTCGCGCGAGTCGAGGGCGCCGACATCGCGCAGCACGCGAGCGGTGATGCCGACACTGGTGGCGACCAGCACTGTGCCGATGAAGATCGACTCGATCGACGGGTGGCCCAACGCCAGCATGAGCACGGTTCCGCCAGCGAAGGGTCCGAGTACCCCGAGCACAGCGACCGCGAGCGACCGGACGCCAACATGGAGGAGATCGCTCAGGCGCGTTTCCAACCCGACGAAGAACAGGAGTACGACGACGCCCAGTTCGGCGATCGACTCCAGAGCGAGTGCGAGACCCTCGCGTGCAGCCTCGCGATCCTCATGAAAGAATTCCAGGATTTCGTGAGCCGGGACACCGATCAGGCCGAGCGCGAAGGGGCCGATCAGGATCCCGGCGAGCAGTTCGCCGATCACCGCAGGCTGGCGCATGCGGAGGAAGAGTTCCCCTGCGAGCTTCGCGGCGAGAAAGATGATCAGGAGTTCGCTCAAGACCTCGACGATCGCGGTCATCGATGTCGCTCCCCGAACACGGTGATCCTATTCCTTTCAGGCGCTCATTTCTCGCCAGCTCGCCACGAGTCGAGTAGGCGTGCGTCAGATGTGGATGGCCAGGTTGTCGACCGCCAGCGCGGCCTCGCCAATCACCTCGGAGACGGTCGGGTGCGGGTGAACGGAGAGCCCGATCTCCCAGGGCGTGGCCTCGAGCAGTTTGGCCAAGGCGGCCTCGGCGATCAGCTCGGTGGCGTGATTGCCGATGATATGGACGCCGAGGATATCGTTCGTTTCGGCATCGGCGATGATCTTGACGAAGCCGTCGGTCTCCCCCTCGATGAGCGATTTTCCGTTGGCCCGGAAGGGGAACTTGCCGACTTTGATCGCCCGACCCTGCTCCTTGGCTTCCCGCTCGGTCAGGCCGAGGCTCGCGATCTCCGGATGGCAGTAGGTCACGACCGGGACACGGTGATAATCGAGGGGGAGCGGTTTCTCGCCGGCGATATGCTCGACGGCGATGATCCCCTGGTGCATTGCAGTGTGCGCCAGTTGCTGGATACCGAGCACATCGCCGATGGCGTAAATACCCTCGACGTTCGTGCGGAAATACTCGTCGGTGACGATGAAGCCGTCCCTGGTGCGAACCCCCAGCTCCTCGAGCCCGATTTCCTCGATGTTCCCTTCGCGGCCGAGTGCGACGAAGAGCGCATCAGCCTCGATGACCTCTTCTTGCTTGCCACTCTTGCGCACGCGCATCCGGACGCCGCCCTCGGTGATATCGAAGTCATCCGCTGCGGGACGATAATCGGGGATGATGCGGATCCCCTTGCGCTGGAAGGTTCGGACGAGCTGTTGTTGGACTTCCTCGTCCTCGTTGGGGACGATACGTCCCACCAGCGTGACCTCAGCCCCGAAGGCGTGCCAGACCGTCGCATGCTCGACGCCGGTCGCGCCGCCCCCGCGGATGATGACGCGCTTGGGGTACCAGTCGATCTGTGCCGTGGTGTGATCGCTGTTGAGCACGCGGACGCCGTCAAATGGGATGCCGGGGATCGCTCGTGGCCGGGAACCAGTGTCGATCACGATCGCACGCCCACGCAGCTCCTGGGGCTGGCCCTCGGCACCGTTGACCAGGACAGTGCGATTCCGGGTCAGCCGGCCGACTCCCTGGATGAGCGTGATGCCGTGCTTGCGGAAGAGGAAGTGGATCCCCTTGTGGAGCTGCTCGACCACCTGCTGGGCGCGCCGGAAGGCGGTCGGATAATCGCCCGCGACCTCACCGACGATGACGCCGAACTCCTTGGCCCGACGCGCTTGCTCGAGGAATTCCGCGCTCTTGAGGAGCGCCTTGCTCGGAATGCAGCCCCGGTGCAAGCACGTCCCGCCGACCTTGTCCCTTTCGACGACAGCGACCTTCAGGCCGAGTTGGGCAGCGCGAATCGCTGCGACGTAGCCGCCGGTCCCTCCACCGAGGAATACGACGTCGAACTCCTGGCGCTGTTCGACGGTCATCCCGTCCTCCTTCGGTTTGCGACGGATGACGACCCTCCTCCGGCAAACCGGAGGCTGTCTGTGGGCAGTATAGCAGGGAAGTCCGGGCGTACCGCAATGTCAGCAGCCCAGTGTCGCTGAAGCGAGGAGCGAATCCCGAAGCCAGAGCGCTCGCGGGACGAACCCGCCCGTGCACGGAGACGGCGCACTCGCTCGCCGATCTCCGACGAACCGAACGGGCGACCGAGCCGACCTGTGCTACACGTGCCGAGGGCAAGAGATTGACAGAACATGTAGTGAGGCACGATGCAGGAAAATTCAGGAAAAGCACTCGCGAGTTGGCGCGAAATCGACCTCGCCATCTGGCAGCGGATGGCCGAACGCGTCCGTAAGGAAGGGGTGCGCGCCTACCGGCTGAGCGGCGACCCGCGTCACTGGGCCGTGACGAGTGCAAGCCGGTGCGGTGTGGCCTACGAGGTGACGATCCTCGACCACGAGCTCCTCTGCTCTTGTCCGGGTAGCGCCAACCACCGGTACTGCAAGCACCGCGCGCTGGTCCTCGCCGAGCTCGGTCTCCTCGATCCGGAGTTCGGAGTCGAGGCGGCCTGAGCAGGCACTGGCTCGCCCGATGAGGGTTCTTCCTCCCCAGCGAGGCGACGCTGGGCAGCGGCGAGTTCGCCAGTCAGCGCGGGCTGCAGCCAGCGGAACGCTGTCTGCGGCGCGACTCCCGAGCCGTACAAGAGCAGCAGGTACATGATGCCGAAGATCGGCAGGTGGCCGAGCAGCTCCACCGGCGGCAACAGCGGTACCGTGAGATTGAACGGAACCCACATCGTGAGGATCACGACGTGGGTGAGGACACCGGTGATGAGCAGGATCCCGATAGTCGCCTCGACGACACCCGCAAGGTCACCGAAGAAGCGATCGGAGACCCAGGTCCAGCCGAAGAGACTGTGGAGGACGTTGAAGTGCGGGTACTGCCGGAGGAACGCGCTGCTCAGTTCGGGGTTGAGGAGCTTTTCGGAGAAGGCGACGATGACCAGCGCGAGACCGGTGAGTACCCGGAGCGCTGTGACCGCGTGCCGCTCGTAGCGCGTGAAGCGGACGAGATACTTGGCGACGCCGAGCGGCGGAACCGTCTGGCCGAGCACGAGCAGGACGAGCGCGATGCCGAGATAGTGCAGCTGCTCGAGCACAGCGACCGGCGGGAAGACAGCGAAGGCCGCCAGGTAGACGAGCAGGAGGAGGGCTGCGCCAGCCCGGTCGAAAAGGGCAGTAATGAAGGTGAAGGCGACGATGACGGTCGCGACCAGTAGAGCCCATCCGAGGAGCGAGTTCGGGAGTTCGAGCGACGGTACGAAAAGTTCTCGCTGATACGCGAACCAGACGAGACTGATACCGGCGTGGAGGGCGAGGACGCGGGTCGCGCAGGGTTCCATGCTGGCGAGGAGCGGCGGATTCGGCCAGTGCGGCGTGCCCAGGGCCCGCTGGAGAAGCCGGAGTCCCGCCCAGAGGAACACACTGAGGCCGATGACCGCCAGCGTCGGCCGGCGCAGAAGAGCTCCCACTGCGGCGAGCGAAGCTGGAGGCCTTCCGGCACGAACCAGCGGACATGCGCCGATGCCGGCGCCGGACCGAGGGCGACCAGAGCGCAACCGAGCAGAAGCAGCCACCGGGTATGGGGAGCCTGTCGACGTGGCCAGTGCAGGCGGTCCATCGCCACCTCCGGGTCGTCCGACTGTGCGTGGAGTGTAACATGTGACCTGGTTGAGGGAACGACCACTGTGCCACTGGCTCGACACGCCCGGCGCGCTCGGCCGCTTAGGAGGGAGCGGGGGCACCACCGGTGCCACCCGTGCGGTCTCGTTGGGCGAGCGCCTGCCGCAGTCGCACGAGCGCACGGTGCGCGCGGCGCTGGGCGGCGGTGGGGGAGATACCGAGGAGGTCGGCGATCTCGTCGAACCCGAGCTCGGCTTCCCAGCGGAGGTAGAGGATCTCTCGGTCACGGTCGCGGAGCTTCGCCAGCGCCTGCTCGACGAGCAGGCGGTCGGCCGACCAATCCTCCGCGGCTCGGGGGCAGGCCGCGCGGAGTACACGGCCGAACGCCCGATGCTCCAGCTGTTGGGCGCGCAACCAGTCGAACCAGCAGCGCTGGGCGATCCGGTTGAGCCAGGTGGTCAGCGCTGCGCGGTCGCGCAGCTGGGCGCGAGCTGCCCAGGCGCGCGCGAACGTTTCCTGGATCAGGTCGTCATGGAGGGAAGGCGGCACACCGAGGCGGCGTGAGTAGGCTCGCAGGTGCTCCACATGCTCGCCGTAGAGATCAGCGAAGAGGGTGTCGTCGGGAGCGCTTCGGGACGGGGATTGCTCTGGCTGAGCGGGCTCGGCAGGATCGGGGGGTTCCTGCGGTGGCCGTCTCCGGCGGCCGGCGTGGAGCAGCGGTGGCGGTATCCGGTGGAGGAAGAGGTGCGGTGGTGCCGGCCGGTCGTCGAGGAGCAGGTAGCCGAGCGACGGGAGGACGAGGAGCAGGACGAGACTGAGCCGGGCTGGAGTCACGCTGGACCGCATCGCTCGGTTTCCTTCTCTCCGGTCAGGGGACCGTACGCGCAGTGTACAGCAGGAGGCCTGCACAGACCAAAGCCAGAGCCACCGGCCCCGCTCGCGCCAGCCGCTGCAGGTTCAGGACACCGAGCGCACCCACCGGGCAAGGAGGCCGCCATAGCGCATACGCCGCTCCGGCAGTGACGAGACCGCGCGCGAGGCCGAACGCGAGGAAGAGGGCTGCACCCTGTACGAGGTCGCGTGACAGGAGCGTCGCCAGACCCAGGCTGACGAGCTGGAGCGTCGGCCAGCGGGTGGTGAAAGCGGTGCCGAGCTCGAATCCCCAGGCTGCGCTCGCGAAGAGGGGACCGCACTGGAACCGTGCGGGCGGGACCTGGCGCCAGACCGGGCTCCGCCAGCCGGTCACCATCTCGGCCATCGTGAGGGCGGTGACCACTGCGGCGAGTAGGACTGCCGGTCGCTGCGTGGTGACCACAGCTGGCAGGAGCAGCGTGCCGAGCAGTGCGAGCGTCCCGCCGGTCAGCGCACCGCCGGCGCTGCTGGCCAGCACGTGGAGGAAGGCGGTCGCCACGGCCTGCCGGCGTGGTCGCTCTGCCATGGTCGGGCCGAGCACGTCGACCATCGAGTACCCTCAAGGCGACCAGAGTGCGGAACACCCGCTGGCCAAGGCGAGCGGGACGAGCTAGAGAGTCATGACTTTCCCACCGTGTCGACCGGGGGCTGCAGGAGCATGCTGACGATCTCCGGGACCTCCTCGACGCTCCGGAGGACCCCGCGTCCCCGCAGGTGACCACGCTCGTCGACGACCGCGAGGCTCGGGAAGCTCGAGAGACCGAGTGCAGCCAGCGCTGCCTCGCCGACGAGGTGTGGCACGCGCGCTGCACCAACCGGTGCATCGCTTTCCGGGACGGCGAGCACCATGAGCGTGCCGCGCTCGGCGAGTGAGGCTGAGAGCGTTTCCAGTCGGTCCCCAAAAGTCGCGCACGGTGGGCAGCGCTGGCTGAGAGCGAGGACGATCGCTGGTGCCGCCGGGGGTACGCCGAGGATCAGCTGATCGGACGCGGGATCAGCGAGCGCGAGCGGCGGGACCGGCTGACCGAGACGCGCCCGCTCGCGTTCGGCCTCGACCGTGCTGGCGACGACCTGGTGAAGCGCCTGGAGGCGCTGGGCCAGCCGGGCGAGGATCACTGCCAGCCCGAGGAGAGCGAGCCAAGCGCCGAGCAGGCTGGTCGTGACGGCCCACTCAGGCAGCATGCCGCGGCTCCGTCCCCGGCGAGAGCCGGAACAAACTGGCCGCCGCGGCTACGAGGCGCGACACCGCGAGCACTGCTAGCAGCAGGCCGGCGGCGATGGCGAGTTCGGGCGGGGACGGCGCGGCCGTCGCTGGCCAGCCGACTGCGACGAGCGCGAGCAGGACCAGGTTGCGGAGCACGGTGGCGCGGCCGAGCTTACTGGGCACCAGGTTGCCGAAGCAGGAACAGTCCGCACCCGGCGCACGCCGGGCTCCGACGACGGCGAACGCGGTGAAGGCGAGGAGAGCGGTCGCGGCGAGCGCGAGCCCAGCGCGATGGGTGCCTGGTAGGAGCAAGAGGACTCCGGTGAGGAGTTCCAGCGCGACGGTTCCGAGCGCAGCCGGGCGTGCCCAACGGCGGAGTCGCGGGAGGACGGTCGCGAGCAGGTGCGCAGCATCGGCGAGGGCGAAGACCTTGCCCAGCGCGGCGACGAGGAAGGTACCGGCGAGCAGGGCGGTCGCGGTGCCGGCCAGCGAGCTGAGCGAGGGGGCGAGGAGCCCGCTCGCGGCAGCCGGCGCGGTGTTGCGGGGAAGCGTGGCCGGCCAGCTGTAGAAGTCGATCCACGGAGGCTGCAGGTAGAGCTGGCAGGCCAGCGGCGAGAGCGTACCGTCGGCGAGCTGGAAGCGCCACAGGCAACCCTCGGCTATATCAGCCAGGTACACGGTTTGCTGCGCCGGGTCAGAACCGACCAGGTGCCAGCGGTAGGGGAAGCCCTCCTCCGGAAGCCGGTGCGTCGCGGTCAGCTGCCAAGAAGCAGCATCGATGACCAGTAGCGCGGAGGCTTCCGTGGAGAACGCGACCAGCCAGTCACCGGCGAGTGCCACGAACTGCGCTGCCAGATCGCGGGTGAGCGGCGGGTCGGCGGAGCGGATCTCCAGCGTGCGCGGATCGAGGATCAGGCGTGCGAGGTCGTCAGTGACCAGCCAGAGCTGGTTGCCGACCAGCACGGGGGCTGCGAGACCGGGCGCCATGCTCGGCGCGCTCTGCCCGCGTACCGGCAGGTAGGCGGTGATCAGCCGCGGGATGGCCTGCTGGGCGAGCACTCGGCCGGTCTGCGGGTCGAGGGCGAAGACGTCCCCCAACGAGTTGGTCCACTGCGGCAGGACGGAGCGGTTGACCACGAGCAACCGCTCGCGGCTGGGGAAGAGCCACACGTAACTGGACCCGCCCAGGCCCTTCGCCCAGGAAGCCCATGCTCGCTTCTCCAGATCGTAGGCGGTGACGATGAGTTGGGGGATGGGACCGCTCCCACCGTAGAAGGCGAGCGCGGCCAGCTTCCCGTCAGCGGAAAAGGCGGCCGAAGCGAGCCAGGGGTTGGCCAGCAGTTCCGGCTCGCGGGTCGCCAGGTCAGCGAGCGGGGGAGCCTGCAGCCCGAGCGGCAGGACGGCCTCCAGCGTCCAATCGGGGAGCGAGCGGATCTCGAGCACCTGGCCGGCCAGGGTATCCGGCTCGCTGCGCACGACCGCTGCCCGGCGACCGTCCGGCGAGAGGGAGATCTCCCGGTAGGCCCGGTCCGGGTGGGGCACCCGGTTCAGCTCGGCGCCGGTCGTAAGGTCGAGGATGGCGATTTCCGTCCCCGCTGGGCCAGCCAGCGAGACGAAGAGCGCCTGGCCCGGGGGAGCAGCAACGGCCAGCCGGTCGCGTGCCGCCAGCGCCGCCCCAAGCGCGAGCAGGAGGACGAGCACGAGCGCGGCACCAGCACGCGGGCGTGCCCAAGCGCGCATGTCGGATCGTTGCATCAGGGGCCTCCTTTCGCTCGGCCAGAGCTCAGCAGGTTCCGACGAGAACCGCTCGCGTGCACACGAAGCTGCCTGTTCCACACCAATTGTTTTGAGGTGGTCCGTTCGCGCATCGGCATCCCGTCGGACATGGCGGCGCGCTTCCGGTCGTGCAGCAGTCGATGTACCGGACGATGAACGCTCGGTTCCGCCGTGGATCGTAACAACACATGTACCATGATCCCGTACCACTGACCGTTCCAGGCGGGCAGCTGGAGTCGCTCCCGCCCAGACAGGAGCAGAGACAGCCCCGCTGGTTGCAGCGGAACCAGTCGCTGCAGCTCTGCGCGCTGGCGGATTCCGGGTCGAAGAGGAAAATTCCGGTCGCGAACATGGCGCTGAGCGCACGGCGCAACCACGAGCGGCGGGTGGGCCCGCCGCTAGGCGGTGTGTGGGCGGGGTGGCTCACCCGCGCTTTCGGTGGGGGCTCGGATCCTGTCATGGTCGGCGCTCTCCTTTCGGGACTCTCACTCTCTCTCGACGCATGAGCAGGTCTCTCCCAGACAGCCGGTCGGCGGTCTCTCCTCGACCGCCTGGCGGCTTACGGGGGCTCCGCGTTGCTGACTGGCCACCCTTCGGTCGAGTGCGGCCAGCCGACGGCGAGCCCGCAACGTAAAGGCTCGGAGAGCGTCCCCTGGTCGAGCGAGAGCTGGTAGAGACACCCGTTGCTGGTCGCGTTAAGCCAGAGAACGCCCCGCTCGAGATCGGTCCCGACTGGCTGCCAGAGGTTCTCGGGAAGCTGGGGAAGCGGATAGGCTCGTTGGAGCGACCACCGCACGAGGTCGAGTATGATGACCTCGTCGTGGCCCACCAGGGCTGCCCGGTCACCTACGACGCTCGCCCGCCAGCCGACGCGGCGCGATTCCGACAGTGCTGGGTAGCGGGCGTGGACTGCCAGCGTCTCCGCGTCCAGGACGAAACCCTGGAGGTCTTCGGTCACGACCACCAGCTGGGGGCCCCACAGGGCTGGAGGCAGCGCGCTCGGGTAGGTGACGAGGGTCGACTCGTGCCGTGCTGGCTTGGCGGTCCACTCGAGCGGCGCGAGTTCCTGTCTCGCTTCGATGCGACCGGTCGCCGGATCGACCAGGAGGAGCGTGGCGACGGTCGGGCGCCGGGGCGACGAGATCCCCGAGCTCATGACGACGAGCTTGTCGGGTAATGCGAGAAGGTTGGCAGCTTGCGCACCGGGTAGGGGAAGCGCCCAGTTGGCCCAGCTGCCAGCGGCCAGGTCGAGCGTGGTGACCCAGGTGACGAAGCTGCCGCCGCCCCCGGGGAGGCTGCCGGTCGTCGAGGTGAGCCAGGCGGCAGCCCAGGTGCCCGATGGGGCTATCACCATCCGCTGCAGCACGGGAGGCTCCGTGGCTGCCGCTGGGAACTCTCGAGCCAGCGCGTGGACCGGGGGAATCCCGGAGTCGAGCGGCAGCACTGTTGCGAGCGACCAGTCGGGTATGCGCCGGACCTCGAGCCGGTCCCGCCACGTCTCACCAGCCAGTTCGCGACGTTTGAGGACGACGAGGTCACCAGCGGGCGAGAGTGCAGCTGCGCTCACGTCGGAGGCATCGGAGTAGGAATCGACGACTTCACCGGTCGAGAGATCGAGGAGCACGAGCCGGCTCCCGAAGATGCCAGTCATGGCGTCAGCCGGTTCGGCTGCGAACGTTAGCAGTCTGGGTCGAGACTGGTCCGGTGCCCCGTGGCCCGCGGTGTGCAGCAGGCCCGCCGGTGATCGGGGGAGGGCGAGCGCGCAGACGAGGAACAGGCTGACGGCCAGTGCAGCGGCACTCGCGGTGATGGCGTGTCGAGGGTGCCGGAGGACCACACCGCTGACCATTGCGGTGATGAGGCGTTCGAGCAAGCTGTGACGGCTGCCGTAGCCGGTGCGATTTGGGTGCGCGCGGGTGATGTCGGACACGGTCCACTCTCCTGGCTCGGCTTCACTCTTCTAGACGGTCCGCGCTGCTGGTTGCAGACAGCTGCCGAATGGGCAGACGGCCAGGATCCCCGTGTCCCTGGCCGGGTGGTTTGCGTTCGCCCGCCGTGGCCGGTCGCTGGGACAACGCTTCGAAGGCGGCACCGGGCTTGGACGGCTCGGACGGAGTGCGAGCTTTTCTCCGCACTCAGCAGCGCGCCTCGACGAGCGTCTGGGTACAGACGGCACACTGTCCGCTGGAACACCAGTGCGCTTGCGGGCAGTTCCGTGCACAGGCACAGCTGCTGGGGCACCCATCGAAAGGGTTGGGGAAAGCCGACTCGCCGGTGCGCAGTGGTCGACAGCAGTCGCGGTACTGAACGAGCCAGAGACGGCCGCTGGCATCGCGACAGCAGGACCACCAGGCGCGCCCGGGAATACTTCCACTGGGGCAGGCGGTATCGCTCCCGCCTCGGCATGCGCACCGGCAGCCGCACAAGCCGCAAAACCGCCAGTCGCTGCAGGAAAGTTGCCCAGGCGCGGCAGACGGCCGGATCCACCAGCTGGCTAGGGCCAGCAGGGTTCCGGTGACCGTTCGGACGAGAGTCCGCCGCGTCCGCACTGTCATGAGAGCGGTCCCGTCCGCGCGAAACGCCGCTCGTACAGGTTCAGGTCGAGACCGCAGCTCAGCGTGTCGCGCGTGCCGTCGAGTCCGAAGCGGTAGAGGCAGGCGCTACCCGGCTCGCTCGCGATCGGGTAACCCATGACCAGGACGTCGCCGGTCGTTGGGTCGGCACCGACGAGCTGCGTTCCGAAGAGGCCGGACAGCGGGAGGCGTGTCGCGATCGTAGCGTTAGCGAGGTCGACCATAACCAGCTCCTCCGTCTGGGTGAGTGCGATGACCCGGTCGTCGTCGAGCCAGGCGATCTCTCGTGCCAAGATCTCGGCCGAAATCGGAGCGCGATGCTCGACTGGTCGCAGTGTGGTGGGGTCGAAAACGAATAGTTCCAAGCGTTCCGTCAGGACGGCCAGCGTGTTCGTGCCCAGGTGAGCTCCTGTGACCGCCGGTACGCGTGCGGCAGCGGTGCCCGCGATCGGCGCGAATCCGGGCTCGGCCGAGCGGAGCACGACCTGCCCCTGCAGTGTCCCGGTGTCGGGATCGAGGCGATAAAGCGAGCCAGCTGTGTCGAAGTTCGCGACAGCGTTGTCGCGCGCGAGGACGAAGAGGTGGTTCGAGGCAGGGAGGAGGTACGCATAGTGCGCAGCCGGAACCGGGAGGGCCCAACTCGCCCAGGTGCCACGCTCCAGGTCCAGAGTGGCGACCCAGAGGATCCACCAGCTGGAAGGTTCCGGCGCCATCGAGACGAACCCGACAGCGGCGTACCGGGCGTCCGGTGAGACCTCGGCTACGTAGGGACGAGGAGAGTCGTCACCGAGAGCTGGAAAGGCGCGTCGCACTGCCTGAGCGGGTGGTATCTCCGAGTCGATCGAAAGCACATGGACGGTCGACCAACTCGGGAGGCGCGAGACGGTCACCCGATCGTAGGTGATGGAGAGAACGAGCCGGCCACCAGGATCGGCGGCGAGGATCGCCGAAGTGCCAGGCTGTTGGGAGACGATCTGGCCGCTGCGGGCGTCGAGTACGAGCGAGTGCGTAGCCGTCTGCACGAGGATCAGTGCAGGCGCAGGCTCGGGACGGGCAGCCAGCCGATCGTTCGGACGCAGCAGTGGTGTCGCGGCGAGAGCAGGAAAGGAGACGATCAGGAGCACGAGAAGCTTGACGAGGGGGCGGGAGACCGGTCGGCCATCGGCGCGGCCAGTAAATTGAGCGAGCATCGGAGAACTCCTCTCTGGAACCGGTCTCTTCAGGGACCGCTCGAGCCTGCGAAGAAGACTGGCCAGCCGAACAGCGGGGCAGGATAGTCGACCAGGAAGCCGCACGCGAGCGGCGCGCTGAGACGACTCGTCGCCAGATCCAGGTGCCGCAGGCAGCCCTCGCGCGTGCCGGTCAAGAGCAACGTCTCCTGGTCGACCAGGCCGGCGGCGATCCACCAGGTCTCCGGCATCTGCGGCAAGGGGTGGGTGGCCAGCAGTCGCCACGACGAGATATCGATCACGCGCACCGCACCACCTCCGACGACCAGCCGATTTCCCGTGATGAAGGGTCGTCCGGCGGCGACGAGCCGGTCCGCGAGCGGTGGGTAGTGCGCAGTGACGGTGAGCGCACTGGGGTCGATGACGAACGCTTCCAGGTCGGTGGTCACCACCAACAGTTGGCCGTTCCAGAGAACGGGGTCGAGCGCGGTCGAGAAGGTGGCTTGCTCGTCGTCCGGTCCCTCTCCCAGCGGCTTGGCCGTCGTCGAAGCACTCTCCAAGGTCAGCTGGCCGAGCGCTTCGCCGCTCTGCGGGTCGAGCGCGACGACCGTGCCGACACTGCGCCGGCTCGAGATCCGAAGCTCGTGGCCGAGCACCAGGATACGGTCGGGAAGGGCGACGAGCGAAGCTGCCTGGCTCGAGGGGAGCGGGTAAGCCCATCCCGCCCACACAGCACGCTCGAGATCCGCCATGGTCACCCACACGAGCTGGCTGGAAGGACCGTCGGGCTTGGGCGTTATCAGCGACCAGAACGCGACGGCAGCCCATCGTCCCTGCGGTTCCGCTGCGAACGCGAGGAGCGTCGGGTCAGAGGCGCTGATCGAGGGGAAGCGCTCAGCGAGCACGCGGGCTGGCGGGATACTGGCGTCGATCGGGACAACGGACTCGATATCCCAGCCAGGAAGGCGACGGACCTCGAGCCGTGCGTGCGGCCCCGTGTGCTCGCCGGTGTAAAAGACGATGCGGTCGCCAGGCGAGACGAAAGAGGCGCTCAAGACCTCGGTCGAGCCAGCGATCGCGTGGCGGTCCAGAATCGCTCCCGATCGGGCATCGACGAGAACGAGTCCGGTCGTGCGGGGGGCCAGTCTCGGGTCATCGGTGGTGCCGACTGGGAGCAGAACCAGGGGACGGACGATCGCGTTCGGTGCGGCACCCAGATGGGGGAGCGAGCGCGACGGTACACTGATTCGGGTCAGGGATGCGGCGATGAGGCTGACCAGCAGGACAGCGCTCGAGGCGAGCAGCAGGCCGGTCGGCCGTCGCGGCGATACGGTCGGAAGCGTTCGGTCACGCATGGTCGACCTCCGAGCGTTGGCTCTCTGAGCATCCGGTTTCGGTTGGTACGAGGAGACCGATCAGCATTGCGACCACACCTGTGCGCGCGTGCAGTAGGCTGCTCGGGTCGACGGATTCGGACACCAGTTCTGGTTCGACGGGTACCGCTCGCAACTGTTGTTCTGGTTACAGGAGCAGCCGCTGGGGCAGGCCGGTCGCCGGTCCCGCGGACCGCAGCAGTCGAGGTAGCGGACGAGCCAGAGTCTCCCGCTGGAGAAGCAACAGGCCCACCACGCACCGCCTTCCTGAGTGCCCGAGGGGCAGGCGGAATCGCTGCCGCCGAGACAGGAGCACAGGCAGCCGCACATGCCGCAGCGGTGCCACTGGCTGCAGGAGGCTTGAGCGGCGAGGTCCTGCTCGTCCCGCAGCAGGGTCCAAGTGGTGAGCAGGGCGGCGACCAGGCCTTTGAGCCAGGCGCGGCGCGAGCGTGGCCACTTGGGCCAGTGGGCAGGTGGAGCCGGTGGGAGGGCCATGGGAAGCTCCTCGAGTCGATGCCTTTTCGATTCTTTTCGACGGAGTTCCCGCTGCGACGCAGACAGGTGGCGCTGGTCAGAGACGGGCTCGGCGGGTCGTGTGGGAAGAATGGACACTGACCCTCTGGGCGCTTCGGAGCGTATCCTGCCCGCTGGGCCTGCCTATGCTGGCGTCGTCGGCGGCGGAGCCGTCAGCGAGACAGGCAACAGAAAGCCGGCTCGTCAAGCGCTCGGCCGGGTCGATCGCGCTGGTCTCGTCCATCGACCGCCGGGAGCGGCTGTCTGTCACCGTCGTGCCTTCAACAACGCGCCTCGATCAGCGTTTGGGTGCACATGGCACACTGGCCAGTCGGACACCAGTGTGGCTGTGGGCAGTTTCGCTGGCAGGCACAGTCCGTGGGGCAATGGACCAGGGGGGTCCGGACAGCGCGGCTCGTTGTGTTGGCGCGGGCGACAGCAGTCGCGGTACCGAACCAGCCAGAGTCGCCCGCTGGAGTCGCGACAGCAGGCCCACCAGGCCGAGCCAGGGCTGCTCCCGCTCGAGCCGCTGGCGTCGCTTCCACCTCGGCAGGTGCATCGACAGCCACAGAGGCCGCAGAAGCGCCAGTCAATGCATGAGAGCTGGGCAGAAGCCATCGGGGTAGCAGTGAGGTGTCCTGCGAGCCCCCAAGAGGCTACCGACGAGCCACCGGAACAGGTTTCGCCGGGTGCCTAGAGTCATGACAGCCCTCCCGTTGGGGCGAAGCGGCGCTCGTAGAGGTTGAGGTCAAGGCCGCAGGCCAGTGTGGTGCGCTCCCCGGTCAGTGTGAGGCGGAAGAGGCACGCGGCGGCCTGCAGACTCCTCTCGTCGTAGGCCAGGAGCAGCACGCTGTCGGTTGCGGGGTCGGCGCCGGCAAGCTGTTCGCCGGCAAGCCCCTCGAGGGAGAGGCGGGTCGTGAGGGTGCGCTCGGACAGGTCGGCGATGGCCAGCGCATCGGTGTGCGTCAGTACGGCTAGTCGGTCGGGACCGAGCCAGGCGACTTGCCAGGTCAGGATCGCCGCGCTGAGCGGTGGGCGCTGTTCGATCAGCTGGAGGGTCGCGGCGTCGAAGCGGAAGAGCTCCAGCCGTTCCGTCACGACGTCCAGCGTGCGACCGCTGAGTCGCACTCCAGCCACCGATGGGACACGCCCGCCGGGGCCGTCAGGGAACGGTGCAAATCCGGGGTCGGTCGAGCGGAGTTCGCGCTTCTGCAGGAGCGTGCCGCTGGCTGGGTCGAGCTGGTAGACCGACCCGACGGTGTCCAAGCGTGAGACCGCGTTGTCGCGAGCGACCACGAAGAGATGCTCGCTGCCGGCGACGAGGTAGGTGTACTGGGCGCCGGGGACGGGGAAGGCCCAGCTCGCCCAGGTGCCCCGCTCCAGGTCTAAAGGCGTGACCCAGAGGATCCAGGGGTAAGCAGGGGGTGTACCCATCGAGACGAGACTGACGGCGGCGTAGCGGGAATCCGCCGAGACTTGTGCGACGACCGGACGGGGCCATGCCTCGCGCAAGGCTGGCAGCGACTGGGCCGGCGGCATGGAAGGGCCGAGCGCGACGGTGTGTTCGACGGTCCAACCGGGGAAGCGATAAACGGTCGCTTCCTCCTCGGTCAGGGCCAGCACTCGCTCGCCAGCGGGACTCGCCGCCAGGACGGCTGCGCCGCCAGGATGGTCGGCGATCACCTCTCCGGAGCGGGCATCGAGCGCGACGAGGTGGGTGCTCGTTTGCGCGATCACCGTCGGGCGAAGCGGCTCCGGCTGGGTCACTAGCCAGGCAGTCAGGCGCGGCTGCTGAGAAGCGAGGAGCGCGGAGAGCGCGACCAGGAGCGCGCTCGCCAGCAGCCAGGCGGGTGGCCAGGGGATCGGTCGTCTCATCGTCCGGCTCGTGCCGCGGGCCAGCATCGGCATCCTCCTTGCGTCGAGTGAGCGTCTACGCGCATCTCACGCTTTTAGACGGGTGAGGAGCCGTCGCGCAGACAGTTTCAGGGGCGAGGCGCGCTGCACTGCAGGCCGCGAGCGGTCGACGCGGTCGTCGTCGACTCGGCGCGGGACGAGGCCGACGCGTTCTCTCTCGAGAGGCCGGGAGGGGACGCGAGAGCGAAGACCGGCCAGTTACTGCTCAGCCGAGGTTGGCGGCTCGTCTTCGCCCCGTAGCCGGCGTTGCACGCGAGCCAGCTCACTGATCGAGGCGGGGCGCAGTCAGCGGAGGACCGATCGTGGGGCGACGCTGGCACCGTACAAGAGGAGCAGAGACATGATGCCGAAGATCGGCAGATGACCGAGGAGGTCGATCGGCGGCAGGAGCCGGACGGTCAGGTTGAAGGGGACCCACATCGCGAGGATGACGACGCGCGTCAACACTCCTGTAAGAAGGAGAATGCCGATCGTCGCCACGACGATGCCAGCGATATCCCCGAACAGCCGGTCGGAGACCCAGGTCCAGCCGAACAGCGTCCCCACGACGTTGAAGTACGGGCACGCTCTGAGGAATGTATCGCCGAGTTCCGGGTTGAGGAGCTTCTCCGAGAAGGCGACGACGAGGAGCGACAGCCCTACCTTCACCCGCAACGCGCTGATGGCCTGCCCCTCGTCGCGAGCCAGCGGCAGCAGGCGCTGCGCCGCAGTGACTGGCAGTACCGTCTGTCCCACGGCCGCCAGCGTGACGGCGATCCCGAAATACAGGAGCTGCTCGAGGACTGCTACTGGAGGGAAGAGGAGACACGCGGCGAGGTAGACGAGAGCCAGGAGAGCCGCACCCGCTCGGTCGAACCGGCCCGTCATGAAGGTGAAGCTGACCACGAGCACTCCCGCGAGCAGGTCCCAGCCGAGCGGAGAGGCGGGCTACGGTAACGGCGGGGCGAGGAGCTGGCGTCGAGAGGCGAACCAGATCAGGCTGATCCCGGCATGTAAGGCCAGGACGCGCGCCGCGCAGGGTTCCAGATGAGCCAGAAGAGGAGGGTTCGGCCAGTGAACGCTGCCGACGAGGCGTTCGAGCACGCGAAGGAGCAGCCAGAGGATCAGGGAGAGCACGGTGACGCCCCGGGTGGGCTACCGCCAGCGGAGATCCCATTCCGGTACACGGGTATGCAGCGGCTCCGGCATGAACCAACGCACGTGCCTGGCAACGGTCAACGGCCAGAGCGCGATGATGCCGGCCGAGATCGGCAGTGACCAGTGCGAGGGTCATCTCCGCTGGTCGACCGATCCTGCTGGGTTCGAGCGTTCGCTGCCTGGTGGCCTCTCCGCAACGAGCGGACCCATCGTCAACGCTAGCTCAGCTGTTCTCCTTGCCGGGTTCTGCTGATCAGGCAGCGTGCGCGGCGGGGATGGCCTCGGAAACAGTGCCGCAGACGGTCTCGCATGCGCCGGCGTAGTCTTGTCCGGCGCTCGTGGCATGGATGCGGTCAGACCCCTTCGCGCCGTGGTGTCAGTAAGGGAGGTACCGGCTCCGTCAAGGGATGTCCGCATTCGTCTCGTAGTGCTCGCTGGACGAGGGTGCTCAGAGGGTGCCCGGGGCTCGCTCATGAGGTTGCCGGGACGATCTCCGAGCTCGATCCGAGATCGGGCTCTGGCGTCTGTCGGAATCGAGATCGATGACGTCGGAGTCCTCCATTTTGCCGACCGCGAAGAGTCGCCGACGCGCACCCAACTGGAAGCGGTCCAGCGCGAGCGCGCTCGAGCGCGTGCGCTTCCGGACAGGCTGGTCCGGCTCGTCGCCGAGTCACCAGCAGCGGTGGCGAGAGGGTTCCTGAGTACACCGGTCTCGGATCTGGTACGAGAGGAATCCGAGCAGGGCGGAATGGCAGGCGACCATCGCCGTGAGAGTCGCGCCTGCCTGCAGGATGCTCGGCTGGGGGAGAGCGACGGCCCCTCACCAGCGCGCCGCAGCTGGCCAAAGCGCGAAGATGCTTCCGTCAGCCTCGGCAGGTTCCATTCTTGGCGGAGCGACGGTGATGGCGGTCGACGTCAGTGATGGCGCTCGCTCCGTACGTCTGGTCACTCCTCCAGACAGGCCTCGTCGCTCGGTGCAGGCAGGTCGCGAGCGCAGGGGAGGACGGACGCTCGTTTCGGCTGGGCGCACGAAGGACGCTCGTCGCTGCTTGTCGGCCGGAAAGCGGGTCGGCGGGCCGGAACCCGGCTGGCAGCGGCCAGAGGCGAGAGGTGTCCTCAGCAGGTTGCCCAGACCTGCGTCTGGGTGCAGACGACGCAGGTTCCAGTGGGACACCAGGACTGTTGCGGGTTGCCGCGGCGGCAATCGCACGACGCGGGGCAACCGTCGAACGGGCTGGGACAGGTGCTTTCACCAGGGCGAAGTGGCCGGCAACAGTCGCGATACCGTATCAACCAGTACCGTCCCGGCGTATCGCGGCAGCAGACGTACCAGGCGCCTCCGGCTGTGCTCCCACTAGGACAAGTCGAATCGCTGCCACCGCGGCAGGTGCAGCGGCATCCCCAGTGTCCACAGAACCGCCAATCCAGGCATGACTGTGCGAGACCTGGCTCAGCATCGACGAGCAGTGTACCGATGCCAGCGAGGGCGGCAGCGATGCGTCGGAGCCAGGAGCGGCGCGTAACGGGAATCACGGGAGACCTCCGACAGCATAGCGCGGCTCGTACGGGTTCGTATCGAGACCACAGCGAAGCGTGTGGCGGTCGCCGCTCGACTCGATACGCTCGAGGCACGCTCCCCGGTCTTGCCAGGTCATCACCAGGGCAGCGTTGTCTTCAGGATCGAAGGCGACCAGTTCGTCGGCCTCGACCAGCTGGCGTGCGACGACTGCGTGCCGGTTCCGATCGACGACGAGGAGTTCATCGGTGTGGGTGAGCGCGACGACGAGGTTCGGGAGGATGAGGGTCTCGCGCGCGAGGATGTTCTCGCTGAGCGGTCGATGGTGCTCGACGAGACGGAGGGTCACTGGGTCCAGGACGAAGACCTCCAGCTGTTCGGTCACGACGACGAGACGCGCGTCGCTGATGCGTGCTCCGGCGATCCCGGGCGCACGAGCCGCCTCGGTACCGGCGATCAGGGCGGTGCCGGGAATCTCCGGGACGAGCGTCGCGCGGGCTCGCAGTGCCCCCGAAGCCGGGTCGAGGTGATAAACGGTGCCGATGTGCCCTCCTCGCGACAGCTGATTATCGTGGCTCAGCACCAGGAGACTTTCTGTGGTCGCGAGGAGCGTAAGATTCTGCGCGCCGGGTACAGGGAAGGTCCATTCTGACCATTTCCCGGTCTTCAGGTCGAGGCCAGCCACCCAGATGACCCAGGGGAGCGTGTCGAAGAAGCGCGGGTCGGGCTTCGTCCCGTAGGAGGTGAAACCGAGTACTGCGAAGTGACCGTCAGGAGCGACTGCGGCCTGGAAAAGACGCGGGGGGTTCACGCCGAAGTCGGGGAACTGGCGAGCGAGCGCAGCGACCGGCCGGATCTCGGTCGTGAGCGGTATGCGGAACCGTTCCTCCCAATCCGGCAGGCGATAGACGTGGATAGCCTCACCGATTTGGGCCAGAACGGTGCGCGTGTCAGCGCTGACCGCGATGACGGCAGCCGCTCCTGGCCGCTGGGTGAGGACCTGGCCGCTCCGCGGATCGAGCGCGAGGAGTTCAGAACCGGTTTGGGCGATGATGGTCGTCTTGACTCCCTGCGAGAGGTCGGCCGATCCAGCGGAGAAGCGCGGTAAGGCGGCGAAGAGGAGTCCTGCCGCCAGCGCGACGACCACGAGGAGCGCAGCTGTCGGAACGAGCCCGAGCGGGCGGGTGGATCGATCGGCTGGGGTTCGAACAGCATCGAGCATCGGACGTTCCTCTCTCGGCGGGAAGCGCCTTTCTTCATTCCACACTCTTTATAGACGGCCGACCAGTGTATCCGCAGACAACCGAGCCGGACGAGGCGAGACGACCGCAGTCGGTCGAGCGATAGCCAGGTCGACCACGCAGGGTCAGCGGCGGTCTGGCGACGAGCGGCGAACGGAGCTTCACAGGCTGTTCATGATGCGGTACAAGTGTGGTGGACGTTCCAGCCTTGTCAAAGAACGTCCAGATTCGTCGAGTTGTGTGCGTTCGAGGAGGGTGATCATGGTGGCCCGAGGACTGGAAGGCGTCGTCGCTGGGACAACGCGACTGAGCTCGATCATCGACGGGACACTGGCGTATGTGGGGATCGACATCGGCGAACTTGCGGCGAACGCCTCGTACGACGAAGTGGTCTACCTTCTCTATCACGGGGAGTTGCCGACACGTACCCAACTGGAAGCACTCCAGGGTGAACTGGCTCGCCAGCGCGCGCTTCCCGAGGGTTTCGTCCGGCTCCTCGCGGAAGCGCCACGAGCGGTGCCGATGGATCTCTTGCGGACCGCGGTCTCGGCGCTGGCGTGGTATGAGGTGGATCCGAACACCGTGGAACGGCAGGCGGCCATCGCCAAGGGGTTGCGCCTCGTCGCCCAGGTGCCGACCATCGTGGCGACCATCGGTCGGCTGCGCCGGGGCCTGGCTCCGGTGGCACCGCCAGCTGACGAGCCGAGCACGGCACGCGCCTTCTTGCGCACGCTGCACGATCGTGAGCCGAGCGAACTCGAAGTCGAGGCGATGAACAAGATCTTGGTGCTCCATGCCGATCACGAGTTCAATGCCTCGACCTTCGCGGCGCGGGTCGTGGCCGCGACACTGGCTGACATGCATGCCGCAGTCACGGCAGCGATCGCAGCACTCAAGGGGCCGCTGCATGGCGGGGCGAACGCTGCCGTCATGCAGATGCTGGAGGAAATCGGCACGCGCGATCGCGTCGAACCGTACATCACCGAAAAGCTCGCCCGTAAGGAGCGGGTGATGGGCTTCGGTCATCGCGTATACAAGGGAGAAGATCCGCGTGCCAAGTGGCTCCGCGACCTCTCGCGCCGACTCGGGGAAGCACGCGGCGATCTCCGCTGGTACGAGCTTTCGGTGGCGATCGCCGAGGTGATGCAGCGAGAAAAGGGACTCTTTCCGAATGTCGACTTCTACGCGGCCTCGGTCTATCACTATTTGGGGATCGAGAAGGAGCTCATGACACCAGTTTTCGCGGCGAGCCGCGTTGCGGGCTGGACGGCGCATGTCCTGGAGCAACAAGCCGACAATCGCTTGATCCGGCCGCGCGCCGAGTACGTCGGGCCGACGAACCGGCACTACGTGCCGCTGGAGCAGCGGGGCTGAGACGCGTCAGTTCCGAGGACGAAAGGCGGGTCAGGCGAGGCGATCCGGCTCTCGTGTATCCTTGACCCATGGAGCGCTGGAGGCGACCACCTGATCCGGAATTGACCGAGTTTCCTCAGGCCGATTGGTGGGGCCGCTACGGCGCACGCGCGACCGGCGACCTCTCGCTGGTCGATCTCGTGCGCCTGGGCAGCTTGGATGCCGCCACTGCCGCGTTCCTCTGGATCGCGCTCGAGCAGCGGGCGTCCGTCATCGTCGCAGCCCGCGAGCATGGGGCGGGGAAGACGACGCTGCTCACCGCGCTGGCTGACCTTCTTCCGGAGGGGACGACGTGCTACTACCTGCGCGGCTGGTACGAGCGGTTCGCTTTTGCCAGCGAGCTCGATCCTGAGAAAACCTATCTCCTCGTCAACGAGATCAGCGATCACTTGCCGATCTATCTGTGGGGGAAAGGGGTTCGACGTCTCTTCGCCCTCCTGGCTGGAGGCTGGCGGCTCGGGGCGACCGTGCACGCCCAGGGCGCTGACGAGGTACTCGCGTTGCTGGCCAGCTTCCCGCTCGAGGTACCGGTCGAGCACTTGGTCGCGCTCGACCTGGTGGTGACGCTCGGTATGGGGGTGACGAGCGAGGGGCTGCTGCGACGCGTGGTCCGTGTGGAGGCGATACGCGCGCCGGAAAACCGCTCAACGATCCAGTTGCTCGCGCTGCGCGAGACACTGCGCTCACCGCTCGCGGTGTATCCCTCTGTTTTCTTGGAGACCTTGCACGACCGCTTCGGTTTGCGGGTCGAGGTAGCCAGCCGCGAGCTCGCGCAACGGCAGCGGAGGATCGCGCGTTGGGTTGCGGAGGGACTCCGTGGGCGCGATGCCTTCCGGAACGCGCTCGCTGCAGAGCGCCGGCATTCGACAGAAGGAGTTGTCGGGTTGCCGGCTCGGAGTAGTATTGAGGAGTAGTATTGAGGAAGCACTCCACCACGACGAGGTCGACTAACTGGGAACGACGATCGAGGAGCCAACATGGAGAGACCACGAACGCTAGGCGAGCTGCGCGAGAGCGGCTACCGCGTCCTTCCCGTTCGGGAAGAAATGCGCAAGAACCTCATCGCCAAGATTCAGGCAGGTGAACCGATTTTCCCTGGAATCATCGGGTACGAGGAGACGGTCATCCCACAGGTGGAAAACGCCATTTTGGCTGGGCAGGACATCATCTTCCTCGGTGAGCGCGGCCAGGCCAAGACGCGCATGGCGCGTCTGCTCGTCAACCTTTTGGACGAGGAGATTCCGATCGTCGCGGGCAGCGAGGTGAACGATAACCCGTTCGACCCCATCTCGAAGTACGCGCGGGATCTCATCGCGGAGATGGGTGACGAGACGCCGATCGCTTGGATCCGGCGCGAGGAGCGCTACGCTGAGAAGCTGGCGACACCGGACACGACGATCGCCGATCTGATCGGTGAGATCGACCCGATCAAAGTAGCAGAGGGACGTTATCTCTCCGACGAGCTCACGATCCACTATGGCCTGATCCCGCGGACCAATCGCGGCATCTTCGTCATCAACGAGCTTCCCGACCTGGCGGAGCGGATCCAGGTGGGGTTGCTCAACATCATGGAAGAGCGTGACGTGCAGATCCGGGGCTATCGCGTGCGACTCCCGCTCGACGTCTTCGTCGTCGCCAGCGCCAATCCGGAGGACTACACGAATCGCGGGCGAATCATCACCCCCCTCAAGGATCGCTTCGGGGCGCAGATCCGGACCCATTACCCGCGGACTATCGAGCACGAAATCGCGATCATGGAGCAGGAGCGGATGCCGGTCGAGGTGCCCGGCATCACGGTGACGGTGCCGCAGTACATGCGCGAGATCGTCGCCGAGATCACGCACCTCGCCCGCCGGAGTCCGGATATCAGCCAGCGCTCCGGTGTCAGCGCGCGTATGTCGGTGGCCAATTACGAGACACTGATCAGCAATGCGGTCAAGCGGGCTCTGCGCTTGGGCGAGAAGCACGCGGTGCCGCGGATCAGCGACTTGCCGGCGCTCATCGCCTCCACGCTCGGGAAGCTGGAGTTCGAGACGCTGGGCGAAGTGCAGGAGGATCGGATCATCGAGAAGTTGATCAACGGGGCAGTCGTGGCGACCTTCAATCGCTACTTCTCGGTGCGAGACTTCGACGATCTCATTCTCGCCTTCGAGAACGGCTTGACCGTGGAGGCCTCCGATCTGCAGCCAGCGATGCGGTATGTTCATCAGGTCGCCCATATCGAGAGTCTGCGGCGCGCCACGCAGCGGCTCGGTGCAACGGGGGACCCTGCGCTGGTCGCGGCAGCAGTCGAGTTCGTGCTCGAGGGACTGCACCTGAACCGGCGCGTGAACAAGGAGCGAGCCACCGGAGGTGGTGCGGCCCGCTACCGAAGCTGACGACGAGAGCGCCAGGAGGTGCACCGTGGCCGGTACGCCGAATCGTTTCCGCTACAGTCGCTGGGACGGGACCCAGGAGATCGCTGCCTTCACGGCCGAGGAGTTACTCGAGGCGATGGCCGATGACCTCCTGGCCGAAGGGGACGTCAACCGAGCGCTGCAACGACTCTTCCGTTGGGGAATGGATCGGCCCGATGGGCGGATGCCTGGATTCCGCGAACTCCTGGAACGGATTCGTCAGCAGCGCCAGCAGCTACTCCAGCGTTACGATCTCGGCTCGGTTCTCGACGACCTCAACCAGCGCTTGGACGAGGTGATCCAAACGGAGCGAGCCGGGATCGAGCGCCGCGTCCAGGAAGGACGCGAGCGGCTCGCTCGTGCTCGAGAGCGTGCTGCACCGGTGTCCGAGGCAGGAGAGGAAGGTCAGACACAGTCGCACGAGGGGGAAACCGGGGACGATGCGCCGGCCGATCCGGCGCTGCAGCGCTTGTTGGAACGGATGGCTCAACAGAAGCTGGCCTTCCTGGATCAGCTGCCGGCCGATCCCGCGGGGCGTATCCGCGCGCTCAGCGACTACGAGTTCATGGACCCGGAAGCGCGTCGGAAGTTCCAGGAGCTTCTCGCCTCGCTGCAGCGGCAGGTACTCGAGCAGACATTCCAGGGACTGCAGCAGGCGATTCAGAACGTGACCCCTGAGGCGCTCCGCGAACTACGGCAGATGCTCCGGGATCTCAATGAGCTCTTGCGAGAGCACGCGCAGGGCGGTCAGCCCGATCTGGAGCGCTTCAAGCACCGCTGGGGACACTACTTCGGTCGCGATTTCAATAGTGTTGAGGAACTACTCGATCATCTGGCGCGCCAAATGGCAGCAGTCCAGAGCCTGATCGATTCCCTGCCGCCTGAGATGCGGCAGCAGCTCGAGCAAGCGCTCGAAGCAGCGCTGCGCGATCCCGAACTGCAGCAGGAACTCCGCCAGCTCGGCCGGCTGCTTGGGCAACTCATGCCTGAGAATCCCTATCGGCAGGCTCAGCCGTTCAGTGGGAGCGAGGAGCTCACGCTGAGCCAAGCGTTGCGGCTCATGGAGCAACTACGCGAGATGCAGGACATCGAGGAGCAGCTGGAGAGTGTCCGCGATTGGCGCGATCTCGGACGAGTCGACCTCGAGCGACTGCGCGAGCTGTACGGTGATGAGCTGGCCGCGCAGCTCGATGCGCTCCGTCAGATCACGCGTCTTCTCGAGGAGGCAGGGTATATCCAGCGAACACGCCGGGGCTATGAGCTGACGCCCCGCGCCATCCGACGGATCGGGCAAAAGGCGCTGCGCGAGATCTTCCAACATCTCAAGCGAAATCGCTTCGGCCAGCACCCGATCGAGCGGAGCGGTCGCGGCAGTGAGCCGCTGGAGGAGACTAAGGCGTACGAGTTCGGGGATCCGTTCCTCTTGCATCTGCCGCGGACGGTCATGAATGCGATCCAGCGGGAGGGGCCGGGGACACCGGTGCGGCTGCAGCCGGTGGACTTCGAGGTGTTCCGAACCGAAGCAGTGACCCGGGCCGCGACCGTACTCATGGTCGACATGAGCCGGTCGATGCTCTACAACGGCTGCTTTCTGGCGGCCAAGAAGGTGGCTCTGGCGTTGGACAGCCTGATCCGCACCCAGTTTCCCCGCGATGTGCTGTACATTATCGGCTTTTCCTACTTGGCCTCGGTCCTCGAGCCGGAGGAACTTCCGCACATCACCTGGGACGAGTACAACTACGGGACGAACATGCAGCATGGCTTCATGTTGGCTCGACAGCTTCTGGCTCGGCACCGTGGGGGGACGCGGCAGATCATCTTGATCACCGACGGGGAACCGACGGCCTACTTCGATGGCGAGCAGGTGCGGTTTTCCTATCCGCCAACTTATCAGACCTTCCAAGAGACGCTGAAGGAGGTCGCTCGCTGCACGCGAGAGGAAATCGTCATCAACACGTTCATGTTGGAGCGGAGTCCTTATCTGGCGAGTTTCGTGAACGAGATGACGCGCATCAACAAAGGTCGTGCCTTCTTTGCGACGCCGGATCATCTCGGCGAGTACATCGTGATGGACTATGTGGCGAACAAGCGTTTTCGGTTGCGGTGAGGAAGAAGCATGCTGCGGAAACTGACGGGACGAGGCTCTGCATCGCCTTCCGCGCCGGACGGCGAGGGAAGCGTGCCCCATGCGGAAGCTGAGGTCTTCCAGGAACACGCGACGAGTTCGACTGGTGAAACACTGGTCTACCGGTACGAGGACATTTTGCGGGCTGTCGGCCGCTTCATCGACGAGGAGCAGCTCACCGACGTGGTGATCGTGCAGACGGAGACGGGTGTCCTGGTTCGGGGCATGCGGCGATCCCATGCCGGGACCCGTCTGGCTTCCACCTTCTGCGAGCGACTATCCAGTAAGGCAGAGATCGCGGTGATCCTGTAAGAAGGTCGCCGGAGACGGGGAACAGGCTCGAAGTTGTTCCAGTAGCCCTCAGGGCAGGATCGCTGTCCACTCCCACGTTCCAAACTTGGTCCGGACGAGTTCGCGGGCCTCTTCGATCTCCTCGGGAAGGAGCATGCCTTCCTCGAGGCCGTGTCGTTCAGCGAACGTGCGGATGAGGTGTTCCTGGATCACCTCCCGCGGCAGATCGGTCTGCTGCCGCAATGGGGCGACTCGCTTGGCTGCGCTCGGCACGCCTTTGTCGCTGAGTTTCTCGCGTCCGATGCGTATGACGCGTGGAACCTTTTCGGGATCGATATCGTAAGCCATGGTCGTGTGATGCAAGACGGCTCCATAGCGGCGGGCTTGCGCTGCACCGCCGATCTTGCCACGCGCTGAAGCGATGTCGTTGATCGGCTGGTACCAGGCATCGACGCCGAGCGCCCGCAACGCCTCGACGACCCACCGGTCGAGAAAGGCGTACGATTCCTGGAAAGATATCCCGGCGACCAGTTCCGGCGGCGCGTAGATCGAATAGGTGATCACTTTGCCGGGCTCGGTCAGCATGGCGCCGCCACCGGTGATGCGGCGGACGACCGTGATCCCGTATCGCTCGGCCTCGGCGAAATCGACCTCGTTGCGGAGCGACTGGAAGCGACCGATTACGACCGCGGGGGCAGTCCATTCCCAGAAGCGGAGCGTGGGAGGGCGCTCGCCAGTTCCGACTCGACGTGTCAGCACCTCGTCGAGTGCCATCTGCAGCGCTGGATCGAACGCTTCCCCAGCGATCAACTGCCAGCGGTACCGCTTCCAGCGTTCCAGCTCGGTCATTCGATCGCCCTCCGGGTCGCTCGTGCGACGGCTTCGGGAGAGAAGCCGAGTAGTTCCAGGCTGTCACCGAAGCGTTCGAGTGCACGCCGGATCCGCTGGGCCAGTTCCTCCTCGCTGGCATCGACCGGTGCGTCTTCCAGCGCCTGCGCGATCGCATCGAGCGCTTCGGGCGGCTCCAGGAAGAAATCGCCCGTCACCTGCACGTGGTGCAGTCGCCCACCGATCACCTCGCAGTCGACTTGCACGAGCTTGCCACCAGGTGTCTTGTACTCGCCGTGGCGCATCGGGCGCTCCTGGCTATTGATTCGGACCAGCGCTGCCCGACCTTCAAGTGTACGCGAGACACCCGGAACCGGGGCAGGAGCCGAGAGGTCGACACGACAGTCATGATTTCGAGTCGGAGCGTTGCCGAATCAGATCTTAACATGCTCTATCGCCTGTACGAAAATGGCTTCGGAGTTCCGGAGAAGAGAGCCGAAGGAGGAAAAGATGGTGCAGGCTGGTGTGATCGAGCGTGCTCTCGGTGCGGCGCGGTTGGATGCGGAGACCTACGAGAGTGTCGAGCGTGACGAGGCAGCGACTGGTACCGCGCTCGCCATCGTGGTCCTCTCAGCGATCGCGGGCGGGATCGGAAATCTACGGGATGCGGGCATCCTCGGACTCATCGGTGGGGTGATCTTTGGCGTGATCGGGTTCGTCCTGTACGCGGGGGTCGCTTATTTGATCGGGGGTAAGCTTTTCGCGACGAGCGAAACGCGCGTGACACTTGGCCAGCTCCTGCGCACGCTCGGCTTTGCCCAGGCGCCGGGTGTCCTCTAGGTCCTCGGCCTCCTACCCGGGGTGGGTGGCTTGATCCGTTTTGTCATCGGCATTTGGATCTTGGTCGCGAGCATCATCGCGATTCGTCAGGCCTGCGACTTCTCGACTGGCCGTGCGATCCTGACGGCGTTCGTTTCCTGGATCGTGTACTTCCTCTTCGTGGCGGTGCCAGCCGCGATTCTCGGCGCGCTCTTCGGTGCGCTGACCTGATGCGAGCGCCTCTGGAAGGTCGGCGCATCTGTCTTGGACTACCCGGGAAAAGCGCGTGGGCTGGACCGAGCGAACTGCTACGCCCGGTCCAGCCCATGCAGCGGGTCTCTCACCCGGTTTAGCGTGTCAGAGCGAGACTTCCGTAGGTTTCCGGTCGGCGATTCGCCAGCGACGGTAGCTGGGCTCGTACTGCGCGGAGATAGGCGAAGTCCAGCGTCGTGACAACCACACCGACACGATTGATCGCCTCGGCGATGACGGTTCCCCAGGGGTCGGCGACGAGGGAGTGGCCATAGCACTGTTGCCCTGGATCGTGTGGGCCGATCTGCGCTGGGGCCGCAACGTAGCACTGGTTCTCGATCGCTCGCGCGCGTAGCAGGGTGTGCCAGTGGTCCTTACCGGTGTAAAGCGTGAAAGCGGCAGGGACGAGGATCAGTTCGGCTCCGTCGAGTGCGAGCAGGCGATAGAGTTCGGGGAAGCGCAGGTCGTAGCAGATGGTCAGCCCGACTACGTGCCCAGCGACTTCGGCCGTTACCACCCGGTCACCGGGCAAGATGGTCGCCGACTCGTTGCTGGTCACGTTACCGGTGAGATCGACGTCGAAGAGATGGATCTTGCGGTAACTGGCGATGATCTCGCCGTCGGGCGCGAAAAGAACACTCGTGTTGTAGTACTTGCCGGGGATGGCCGAGCGCTCGAGGATCGAGCCGCCCAGCAGATAGATGCCGTAGCGACGGGCGAGCGCTGCGAACCGCTCGGTGGTCGGACCGGGAATCGGCTCAGCGTTCGCTTCGTGGAGTTCGCGGGGTCCGAGAAAGTTGACATACTCGGGCAGAGCGACGAGTTCGGCCCCTTGCCTGGCCGCTTCTTCGATAAGCCGTTCAGCGACGGCGAGGTTCTCGCTCTTGTCCGAGCGGGAGTTCATCTGGACCAGACCGATCCGGAGAAGGTCGCTCATGGCGGTCTCCTCTCTGCTTCGTCGAGCGATCCACTCGCCGCATTGTACTGCGGAAACACGGTACCTGTGCAGTGCAGAGGAGGACGGTCGCTGACTCGCTCACGGCACGGTCGTGTGCGAAAACGAGCATCGCTGCGAAAGGTCGGGAATCGGGCACGACGCTGGCCGTTGTTGGCAGGTGACGTGAACAGCTGATCGGGTTCAATCGCACCTTCTGGAGACTTGACAACTCTCTCTCTGCTAACTCGAGTGTGGCAAGTTGACCAGCTACGGAAAGGATCGCCTCATGCGACATGCTCGGCAGGCTTTGTTCCTCGCGCTCGTCGCCGTGCTGGTGACCGTCACTGGAGCGAAGGCGCTCGATGCCGATTCCCCCGAGTATGCCCTGCGCGATGCAGCCGGGAACAATTTTCTTTTGATTGCCCGCGTCCCCGTACAGCGACCACATTCTCGTCCAGTCGTTCGGTTTGCGGGTCAACGTCATGACAGTTGGCCATCGTGCGGTCTGTGAAGACGATCGCTGGACGCGCTCGGCGCCAGCCCCGTACAACGGGCGGTTCTGGGACAATGGGGCGCCGTTTCCGCTGTACGACTGGAATACGCCGCAGTGGACGTACGAAGCCTTCGGGCAGCGCATGTACTGGGGTGGACCGAACACGCCTGTCTGAATCGAGCACATGACGAGTGGTGAGGATATCTGTGGCAGTTTGGCAGGCCTCTTGCGGGCAGCAGGTATCGAGTCGTACCGGTTTCCGACGTTCTGGTACTGGCAGGCGATGACCCGATAGGAGGTGCGCCATGCATCGGGGCGGGTGGAGGCAGCGTGCGGCAGGGCGGTGGAGCGTCGCCGCGATGGCGATGCTTCTCGCCGTACCGCTCGTGCTCGGGTGCGGTCCAGCTGAGAGTCCTCGCGCGACCGGGTTGCCGGTCGAAACGCGAGCGAGCGGCATCCGCATTCGCTTGACCGACGTGCAGGCGCGGCTCATCGGCACCGTCTTGCGCCTGGAGCTGCGACGTGAAATGGCCACGCGGCCCAGCGAGACGTTCCTCCCGATCACCGCCGAGATGCTGGACGTGACCGGATTCGTCGGTGACGAGCGTCTCTGGGGAAGTCTGGTGAGCTATGCGGAACGGGACGGCTGGCTTCCGGTCGACTTGCTCGTGGGCTACCGGCCTGCCGAGCCTGGAGAGGCCACCGTGACGATCGAATGGCTTTTGGTGGCGCCGGAACCGGGTTTGAACGGTAGTTCGCGCCGGATCGAGGGTCCCTGGATCTTTGTCCTCCCGACGAGCGTCTTCGATCGAGCGGCTGTAGCGCCGACCGTGTTTGCGGTGGAGCGCGAGATAGCGACTGACCATCCTGACCTGCGGATTGTGCTGCACCGTCTTTTGTCCAGCCAAGCCGGCACCGGCATTGTCTACCGGCTCGAGACCGGAAAGCTGGGCCCTTCGAATGTCCTCGAAAATGGCCTACGGGTGCGCTTGTCCAACGGGGGACTGATGGAAGCCTCTGGTGAATGGCCACTGCCCGACGGGTCATGCGTGGCGGAGTTCCCGCCGCTGGGCGAGCAGCCACGGGCGTTCGCGGTCGAGTGGTACCCTTGGGTCGTCGCGCACCCCGAACCGGTTCGGATCGAATTGGACTTGAGCCCACTCTGGGCAGTGCCAGAGGGGGCGATCGTCCCGATCGGGACGGCGTTCGAGTTGGGCGGTGAGCCACTCACGGTGACGAGCGTGCAGCGCCGGGGCGATGAGATGGTGCTGGTCGTGCGGAACCAGCTCGACCCGGAAGCGCGCCGGCGACTTCTCGTCGGACCGGTCTGGGAGGGCATCGTTCTCCGAGCGGACACGGGCAAGGTCTATCGCAACATCGGTGGGAGTACAGGATTGGAGCGGGACGAGAGAGGCGGTGTCTTCGCCGGAGCTTCGACACTCGAGTTCGAGCTTCCACCGGTGGGCACGCAGCGCGTGTGGCTCGAAGTTCCGGTCACTGGACGGCTCGTCCGTGCTCCGGCGGTAACACTCGCCCTGGACGAGTGAAGAACGGTGAGCGAGAGGTGTGGTTGCGAGCGCCGGCATTCCCGGCAACGTGGAAGCGATCGTGATCCCGGTGTTCCCGGGTCGATCGCTTCCCCCGCTCGCTGGACAACGAGCGAGTCGTGCAGCCGGTCAGGTTGGCGAGCGACACGGCCACTGAACCTTCTCAGGTGGTCGGCAGGCTGGTGCTGCAGCCTTTACTGGAGTTCGGCCCTACCATCCCGAACGGCTTTTCCCATAGCGCGTGGTAGCCACCGAGAGCTTCCAGAGATGTTGCGTCTATCTTTGAAGCCAAAGTCGCACGTGTACCTTTCTCTCCTGCTTCTTCTGACCGTCCAGTGAAGAGAAACACGTTCCATTTCTTTCCCGCAGTACCCCCGATGGGGGCACTCGCTCACGTGCCAGTGATCGACGGAGCCGGGCCGTTGAGAGGGAGCAGGAATCCATCTGGACGGATAGCATGCACGTTCCACGTGCGTTCGGGGCGGCAGACCTGTACCATAGCCAGCTGTGCTACCGTGGGTCAGGTTCTGGGGAGTATGTCGTCACAGCGAGGAAGCGGGCATGGTTCGGGTCGGTGTCGATACCGGTGGGACCTTTACCGACTTCGTCGTCCTCGAGGGCACTAGTTTTCGTCTCCACAAGGAACCGTCGACTCCGGACGACCCGGCGCGAGCGATCCTGCGTGGACTCGAGCGTCTCGGCGTCCTTTCTGCTTTGCGCGAACTCCTGCACGGTTCGACGGTAGCAACGAACGCGATCCTGGAACGGAAGGGAACCCGTACCGCGCTGGTGACGACAGCGGGATTCCGCGACGTGCTGGAGATCGGCCGACAGAACCGGCCACGGCTCTACGATCTGCGGCAGACGAAACCCCCGCCGTTGGTTCCGCGGGCGCTCCGTTTCGAAGTGCGCGAGCGCCTGGACGAGCGCGGTGGCGTGCTCGTGCCGCTGGTTGACGATGACCTGCACAGCGTGGTGGCAGAACTCCAGGTGGCAGGCGTGGAGTCGGTCGCGGTCTGTCTTCTCTTCAGCTTCGTCAATCCCGAGCATGAGAAGCAGGTTGCGGAGTTCCTGCGCGCACGAGGGTTCCTCGTTTCGGCATCTCACGAGATCTCGCCGGAATATCGCGAGTACGAGAGAACGTCGACGACGGTGCTGAATGCGTTCGTTGCCCCCGTAATGGGACGGTATCTCGAGCGGCTGGCGGCGAGTCTTCCCGCCGGCTGTGCGCTCGACATCATGCAATCGAATGGCGGACTGGTGAGCGCGGCGGTGGCTGGGCGAGAGGCGGTCCGCACCATCCTGTCCGGACCGGCGGCCGGAGCGATCGGGGCACGCGCCGTCGCTGCCCGGTCCGGGTTCGCGCGCGTCATCAGCTTCGACATGGGTGGAACCTCCACCGATGTCTGCCTGATCGATGGGACGCCCAGCGAACGCAGCGAAGGCGAAATCGCTGGTCACCCCGTTCGGGTCCCGATGCTGGACATTCACACGGTCGGTGCCGGGGGTGGTTCGATCGCGTGGTTCGATACCGGTGGTGTGCTGCGGGTCGGACCGCAGTCGGCGGGAGCAGTACCGGGGCCAGCGGCGTACGGGCGGGGTGGGAGCGAACCAACGGTCACTGATGCGGCCGTCGTCCTCGGGTGGCTGCTTCCGGATGTCTTTCTGGGTGGGGAGATGCGGCTCGAGGTGGATCGAGCGCGGGATGCAATCGGTCGAGTGGCGCGCGTGCTGGGCGCGCGGCGCGAGGAGGCGGCCTGGGGAATCCTGGAGGTGGCGCAGGCGAAGATGGTGGGAGCGATCCGGGTGATCACGGTCGAGCGCGGGAAGGATCCGCGGGAATACGGGTTGGTGGGGTTCGGTGGAGCGGGGCCGATGGTGGCGTGCCTGCTCGCCTCCGCACTACATATCCCATATGTGCTCATCCCGCCGCATCCCGGCACGCTCTCCGCTCTCGGTCTGCTGACAGCTGACCGACTGCGTGACTACACGCGGAGTCTGATGCTGGAGGTGAGCGAGCCTGCTGCGACGTCGGCCGTCAGCCAGGCCTTCGCCGCACTGGAGGCTGAGGCACTGCGTGATGCTGCGGCCGACCGAACCACGCCCGACCAGCTGCTGTTCCACCGTGCCCTCGATATGCGGTATGCGAGGCAGTCGTACGAGCTGACGATTCCCTACCAGTCTTCGCTGGTCGAGACCGTGCGCACTTTTCATGCCGCGCATCAGGATCGCTATGGCTATGCCATGCCCGGTGAACCGGTGATGGTCGTTTCGGCGCGCCTGCGGGCCAGTGCGCCGAGCCCAGCCGAACTTCCACCACCAGAACTCATTACCGAACTTTGGGAACCTATCGCGATCGATGAGCGGGTCGTCTTTTTCGGTACCGGCGATCGCGTCGCGCCTCATCGCGTGCCGCATTACCGGCGAGAAGAACTCGGCCCCGGAGCGCTGCTCGTCGGTCCGGCACTGGTGACGCAATACGACAGCACGATCGTGATCCCACCTGGTTGGCGGGGATTTGTCGACGGCGGAGGTTCGATCGTCCTCCGCCAGCGGGGTGGTGGGGTGGACCTGCTCACTGGGAAGCACCACGACTCGGAGGCCGGACGATGAGCGGTGAAGCACGCGTCGATCCGATCTCGCTCGCTGTCTTCGCGGCCGCGGTCAGTGCGATTGCCGAGGAGATGGGAGCCGCACTGCAGCGCTCGAGTTACTCGCCGAACATCAAGGAGCGGCTCGATTTTTCCTGCGCCATCTTCGATCCAGCTGGACAGATGCTCGCGCAGGCGGCCCACATACCGGCACACCTCGGCTCGATGCCTGACTCGGTCCGTGCGGTCATCCAGCTCTGCGCTCCCTTCGCGCCCGGCGACGTCGTCGTCCTGAATGATCCCTATCTGGGAGGGAATCATCTCCCGGATATCACTATGGTCACCCCGGTCTTTCTCGACGACAGCGGCAGCGTACTGCTCGGCTATGTGGCCAATCGTGCGCATCACGCCGATGTCGGCGGTATCAGTCCAGGATCGATGCCGATCGCGACCGAGCTGTACCAGGAGGGGATCATCATTCCGCCGATCAAGCTGTGGCAGCGTGGTCAGTTGAATGAGGCAGCGCTCGCTCTCATCTTGCGCAACGTGCGCACTCCGGAAGAGCGTCGTGGTGACCTGCTCGCCCAGTACGCCGCGAATCGTACCGGTGTCCGACGAGTGCGCGAGCTGGTCGCTCGTTATGGATTCGCGTCGTACCAGGCGCTCTCGGCGGCACTCCTCGACTACGGAGAGCGCCTGGCCCGAGCCGCCATCTGCCAGATCCCTCCCGGTTCGTACTCTTTCACCGACTATTTGGACGACGACGGTGTGAGCGAAGAACCCGTCGCGATCACCGCGACGATTACCGTCGATGGCGAGGTGCTGGAGGTCGATTTCACCGGAACGTCCTCCGAGCGACCCGGGAGCATCAATACGGTCGAGACCGTCACCAAGTCAGCCGTGTATTATGTGTTGCGTTGCCTGATGCCGGAGGATGCGCCGATGAACCACGGCGTCTTCCGGGCGGTGCGGGTGATCGCACCGGTGGGTACGGTGGTCAACGCCCGACCGCAGCGGGCAGTCGCCGGAGGCAACGTGGAGACGTCACAACGGATCGTCGATGTCCTGTTCGGCGCACTGGCGACGGCGTTGCCCGATGTCATTCCTGCGGCGAGCCAGGGTACGATGAACAACCTCACCATCGGCGGTCGGGATCCGCGCACTGGTACACCATTCGCCTACTACGAGACGATGGGCGGGGGGATGGGAGCGCGTCCAGGACTGGATGGACTGTCCGGTGTTCACGTCCATATGAGCAACACCCGCAATACGCCGGTGGAGGCCCTGGAATACGCCTATCCCTTGCGTGTCGTGCGGTATAGCATGCGTGACGGTTCTGGGGGGCGCGGTGCTGCCCGGGGCGGAGATGGACTCGTCCGCGAACTCGAGTTCCTGACGAGCGCCGAGGTGACGTTGCTGACCGAGCGTCGGCGTTTTGCACCCTGGGGATTACAGGGTGGCGAGCCGGGTGCGACCGGACGGAATCTGTTGATCACGCACCTGCCGGACGGTCGCGAGCAGGAAGTTCCTCTCCGGGGGAAGCAGCGCCTGACGGTCCGTCCGGGGGATCGTCTCCGCATCGAAACACCCGGGGGCGGTGGCTGGGGCACCCCGCACTGATCAGGCGCGCTCGCCGTCCGGGGAAGTCTCCCAGTTCGTCCCTCCCGTGTGACCTCACCACCGTCGTTCTCGCTCGGACGGGATCGGTCGTGTCTGCTCGACCGTGGTTCTCCCTGTCTGCCTGTGCCCGAGCGGCGCTTCTCGCAACCTAGGAAATGCGCACATAGCTCTCTCCCGACCGGACCGACCGATTTAGGACCGGAGTCATCTCCCCACAGCGTGCTCCGCTCAGGTACACCGAGTAAGAGGGCGGTAAGCAGGCGCCGAGGGGCGGGGAGGGACTGGCAACGAGAGGGGACGGCGAGGATGCTCAGTGGGGCACGCTACACCGGTGAGCCGGCACCGCAAAGGCCGCCCGCCTGCCCGTACTTCCGCTTGCTCGTCGATCCGGAGGCCCATGCGCTCTCGCTCGGCGAGCAGCGGGTGTGCGCAGCCGATCATCGGCCACTCATCGATCTCGCCTGGCAAGCATCGTATTGTCTCGGTTCGTTCGATCAGTGTCCACGCCTGCGCCTCGCGCGTGGTGAGCCGGACCCACAACCGGGTTCGTATCTGCTCGATCTCCTCGCTTCGCAGCGAGTCTGGACTCCAGCTGGGATAGGCAGTGTGGGGCCAACGGGGGGAACGGCTCCCGCAGCGGGCGCATCTTTGGTGGGCTCCCGGACGGGACCGACTATGGCCCTGCGGCAGCGACTGATCGAACTCACCCGTCGACCCTTGGCGGTGGCCGTGCTGACCACCGCACTGCTCGGTGGCTTGTGGGCTGGCATCGCCCTGGCCAACTCGCTAGTGACGAACCGACCGGCGGTCGATGCTGGGCAGAGGACGGTCACCAGCGCTCCAGCTTTTACGCTCCGGACCGATCGGCCGGCGCCGACGCCGACTCCACTACCAGCTCCGGCTCAATTGCCCGGGCTGCCTGTGCTCTCGGCGAGCCGGGCCAGCACGCCGACGCCAACACCGGTTCCGCGTCCTTCGCCGACTGTCACCCCGACCCACGAGCCGATGCCGACGCCTTCTCCTGCACTCGCATCGACTCCCTCGCCGGCAGTTGTCGCCCCGAACGCACCAGTCGTTCCGCCGCGGACAAGCCCGCCATCGGTGACTCCAACCCCCGTTCCGCATCCGGAACCGACGCCGGAAGCGACGCCGACGGTGTGGCCCTGGCCGTCAGTCAGTCCGCCGGTCGCGGCTACTCCGGTGCTGACGGCGACGCCGTCGCCCACCCCGTCGCCGACCCCCGATCCTTGGCGAGATTTACCGCCGATGGCCCGTATGGGGCAGCCGGTGCCGGTCGCGAGTATCGGTGGCGTCCTCGGAACGCTCACACCGTATGCCTTCGCTGGGAACAATCTGGCGGGAGCGGCACCGGCAGATTCCGATGCTGTCGCGCACCTTTCCCTTCCAGCGACTGCCGCTGTTCTCTACGGAACGCAAGGCGGTGCCTCGCAAGGCCGCATCTGGTTGAATCCGTCCAGTTCGGTGCAGCGACTCGTGCTGGTCGCCGAAGGGATGACCAATCCAGGATCGCTCGCGCCGGTCCTGCGCATCGGCATCAATGGCTTGACGGTCTGGGAAGGTGTGAGCCCCTTCCCGCGTGGCGAGTGGGGAACCTTCGCCTGGGTGATCGACAAATCCCAGCTCCTCGCCGGTTCGCAATTGACGATCTCGCTTTCGCTCGCCACTCCGGGAGACTACGGTACCGAACCGTGGGTGGCTCTCGCGACTGTCACCGTGTACGTCGACTCCTGAGGGAGCTACGGGCGTACGGTCAGCTCAACCAGCGAGCGAGCGCGGAGACGAATGGACCCAGCACGAGCGCGGGCAGGAACGAGGCCACGCGTACTCGCCCCAAGCCGAGCAAGTTGATGGCGATCCCGATCATCATGACGCCGCCGACGCCGGTCACCAGGAGGATGCGAGGGTCGTTGGCCGGATCAGGGAGCATTTGGGCCAGGGTACCAGCGGCGAGCGAGACGCCTCCCTGATACAGGAGGATCACAAGGATGGAGAACCCGACGCCGACCCCATAAGCACTGGCGAGTGCGACACTGGAGATCCCATCCAAAGTCGCCTTGATGACCAGCAGTGTCGCGTCACCGGTCAGGCCATTGTTGAGCGAGCCGATCAGCGTCATCGGTCCCACGCAGAAGAGCAGGCTCGCGGCAACGAATCCTTCGGTGAACGAACCGCCACCACCCGCACGTCGTTTGATCCAGTTGCCCAGCGTTTCGAGTCCCTCCTCGACGCGCCACCACTCGCCGAGCAGTCCACCCAGCACGAGTGTCACCAGTCCGAGTACCACACCATCGAAACGCCCGACCGTTGCCTTTCCGAGACTCCCTGCCATGGAGAGCGCGATGGAGACGGTCGTGAGGCCGACACCTTGGACAGCGATTCGTTGCATTCGTTCCGGCAAGCGACCGTGGAGAAGGAGACCGAAAGCGGTTCCGACTGCGACTGTCGTGGCGTTGATCCATGTGCCGCTGGTGCGTGACCAGAAATCCACGAACTCCATCACCGCCCCATTCTGTTGACCGTACTAACTCTCTTCTTGGCGCTTCAGTGATCTGCCAATCCCTGCCGTGCGATACCGGCAGGGTGAGTAGAGTGGCTGCTCGCCTGGAGCCAGAGCCTATCGCACCGGACCGCCTCATGGTAGTGTCAGCCGCGACGGCCGAAAGGGAGGATGCGCAGCGATGACCGACGCACACGATGCGATCGCTCGCTATCGAAAAAATCTCCAGGACGAGTCGACAGCGCTGCGTTGTATCGAGGCCTTGCTGAAGCTGAGCGGTCGCCGGAACTCCGGGAAGTCTTTCTGCGACTGGCCGCCATGGAGGAGGAGCACGCCCGATTTTGGGAACAGTAACTCCGCGACCTCGGTGTGCCGGTTCCCCAGCTCCGCCCAGGCTGGCGCACGCGTGTCCTCATCGCGCTCGCACGGCATTTGGGAGCAGCGCTGGTCCTCCCGACGGTCACTGCACGGGAATGGGCTGACCAAGCTAAGTACGATGCGCAACCCGAGGCTGCGGTAACTCCGCTGCCGGCGACCGAGCATCAGCATGCGCGCTTGCTCCAGTTGATCGGGCGCGAGCGGCCGAGCGGCCTCCTTGGGAGCTCGCTGGCCATCTTGGAAGGCCGTCACCGTGCTGTCGGCGGAAACGCGCTGCGCGCTGCTGTGCTCGGTGCGAACGACGGACTCGTGTCCAACTTGAGTCTCGTCATGGGGGTGGCCGGTGCTGACCTGGTTCCCAAGGCGATCCTGCTGACCGGAATCGCTGGTCTCTTGGCTGGCTCGCTTTCCATGGCGATGGGCGAGTGGCTTTCCGTGCAGAGTGCGCGGGAACTCTTCGAGCATCAGATCCGGATCGAGCGGGAGGAACTCATCGCGTTTCCGGAGGAAGAGCGCGAGGAACTCATACTCATTTACCGTGCGAAGGGAGTACCGGCTGACACGGCACGGGAACTCGCCGATCGCCTGATCCGCGAGGGTGCACCCGCACTCGAGACGCTCGTCCGGGAGGAACTGGCGATCGACCCCGAGGAGCTGGGCGGTTCGGCTTGGGAAGCCGCAATCGCGTCCTTCCTGCTCTTCTCGATCGGAGCCATCGTTCCCGTCCTGCCGTACATCACCTGGGGCGGGATACCGGCAGCAGTAGCGAGCGTCGTGCTGAGTGGACTGGCCCTGTTTCTCCTCGGAGCTGGCATCACGGTCATCACCGGTCGCAGCGCACTTCGCTCCGGGTTGCGGCAGGTGCTGATCGGGCTGGCAGTTGCCGCGATAACCTTCGGCGTCGGGCGACTCTTCGGCGTCGCCCTCGCTGGGTGACCAGCACGCGCCCGGGCATAAGAGGCTGCCCGGGCGCACAGGGTGGGTCAAGCTGGCCGGATGTTTTGATTGAGGCGGAAGAGGTTGTTCGGATCGTACCGTCGCTTGAGTTGGCTCAAACGCTCGTAATTCGGGCCGTAAGCAGCACGCACGCGTTCGTTCCCCTCGTCACCGAGTTCGTTGACGTAGACGGCCTTCGGCAGAGCAGGCAAAGCGCTCCAGGCTCGTTCGATCCAAGTCCGGTTCGTATCGTTGTCGGCCGGGTCACGCCTAATCGCCAGGGCGGTCACAGCCCAGGGGCGGTTGCGATGCGCGAACGCCGTGGCTTTCATTGGAATGGCAGTGACTGCGCCACTGAGGCGAACGAACAGGACGAGACTCTGCGGCGACGGTGCCTCCGCGTAGGCAGTGGCCAGTGGTTCGATGACGAGCGGATCGAGCGTGTCGAGGAAGTTGGCGCGACCGTAGTAGCGGAGCCCCGGCGCCGCAACCTGGTCCAGCAGGCGTTGCAGCGCGGTGTAAGGTAACCGTACGGTCTCCTCGAAGAGAGGAGTTCCGAGTCCGCGGAACGGTGCGAAACTCTGCGCTGTCAGCTCGCTGGATGCCGTCGACACGAGCGTCAGTACAGCGACCGGTATGCCTTCCGGTGTCGTCAGGAAGGCGAAGGTCGCCGAAAGACTCGGTGGACTCGCTTCCAGAAGCTTCTCGGCTTCCGGGAAGACCTGTGCGGCAACTTCGACCGGGAAAGCCAACTGGTAGACGGAGACCTCCGGTCCGACCGGCTACAGCCGGTAGGTGAAAGAAGTCGCAACACCAAAGTTTCCGCCGCCACCGCGGATCACCCAGTAGAGATCGACGTCAGCGTCCGGTGCTGCACGCCGGAGCGCGCCATCAGCCGTGACGATGTCGGCACTGACGAGGTGATCGATCGTCAAGCCCACTTGCCGTGCCAACCACCCCATCCCGCCGCCGAGCGTGAGACCAGCGATACCGGTGGGTGAAATCTGCCCTCCGGTCACCGCGAGACCGTGCTGCTGTGTCGCCGCGTCCGGGTCCGCCCAGCGGAGTCCAGGGCTGGCCATCGCGAGGCGCCGAGCGGGATCGACACGGAGATGCCTCATCGGAGCGAGATCGAGCACGATTCCACCGTCGCACGTCGAGTGACTAGCGAAACTGTGACCGCCGCCCCGCACAGCCAGTACTATCTCGTGCTGCTGAGCGAACGCTATCACCTGCTGGACGTTCTCGATCGTCTGGGCGGAGACGATCAACGCGGGGTGACGATCGATCGTCCCGTTCCAGACGGCACGAGCCTCGTCGTAGCCGGCATCACCAGGAGTACGGACATTACCCTGGAGAGCCGTGCGGAACGCTTTGAGAGCACTGGGATCGAGTGCCCGTTCTTCACCGTGCCAGGTACGGAACATGTTTCGGTGGGACATACAGCACCTCCTGTGCGATGCAGCTGGTCTAGGCTACCGGTGCGACTCCGCACGCCCACGTTCGGGCGGCTCATCGGAGTGGACCACACCCTGCCCACCGAATCCTGGCCAGTGGCGATTCAGCGTGTGTTCATTCGCGGAGCGGAACGTGCAGGCGAGGCCGTTCCTCGTACGTCTCCATGTCGATCGTCTGGACGACGTACGTCGCCTCCGGGGACGTCGATGCTGCACTAACGTTGCCGTCACGATCCATCGCGACGATGTTCATGACGGTATCGGCCTCGGCATAGGGATCGTCCAGGGCGCGGAGATCCAGCATCGCCTGGCGGAGTGCATCCTCGAGGGTGAAACCGAACCGCAGGTACATGACGACGCTGTGCGCGGTCGCAAAGCGGATCGCCATCTCTCCACGTCCGGTACAGGCTGCTGCTCCGTACCGGTTGTCCGCGTAGTTACCTGCACCGATGATCGGTGAGTCGCCCAGACGCCCCGGCCACTTGAAACCCCATCCGCTCGTCGAGACCGCACACGCGATGTTGCCAGCGAGGTCGCGCACGATCACGTTGGTCGTACCGAAGAGCTCGCGGTGAAGTAATTCGCGCCATCGCTGGACGACCGACATGTAGAGCTGGTACCGGTCTTCGTAGACATTGTGCTCCGTCCTCCGCTCCCCATGGATCACGGCCCGCCAAATCGCCTCAGCCTCCGGTGTGAGGAGATTCGCGGGCTGGAACCCATGGGTGCGCGCGAAGAGTTCGGCGCCCTCACCGACAAGCATGACATGCGGCGTACACTCCATGATCCGGCGGGCGACTTCGATCGGGTGCGGGTAATGCTTGAGTGCGCCGACTGCGCCAGCAGCGAGCGTCCGACCGTCCATGACGCTGGCATCGAGTTCGACTTCGCCGAGGATATTCGGGATGCCACCAGTTCCGACTCCCTGGTCGCGAAGGTCGTCCTCGACGGCTTTCACCGCAGCGATCGCTGCCTTGAGGGCACTGCCGCCGCCCCGCAAAATCTCGATAGCTCGCGGGAACCCGATCGCAGCGTTGCGGCTGCCGACGACGACACCGCGGATCTCCTTCGGCATCTTACCCCCTCAGCGTTCCGTTCCGGTTGCCCCGTGGGCTGCGCGCTCGAACTCGTCAAGCCACCAGCGGAGATACAGCACGCCATCTTCAGCGCTGCTCACGACGTCGACCGGGATGTCGAGATCGTGCGGTGGAAGGCCGTACCGGACGCGGACGTGGAGGAGCCTGCCGCCGGGAATCTCGGCACAGAGGTCGTGCAGGTGTGCGACTCGTTCTCCCTCAGCCGTGATGACCGTGGGGCCGCGGTGAAGGACGGCATGAGCCTGATCGATCGTCCGGACAATCTCACCGAGCTCGATCACCTCGGGAGATGGCGGCGGTGGCTCATAGAGGGAGGCTGGTGGCAGCCAACTGGGAATGAAGAAGGGGCTCGCACGTTCTCCGGTCGGCTGCCAGGCTGCTTGGCCCGTGTAGAGTTCGCGGTGAAACTCCGGGAGCTGATCGAGTTCGCGGCTTGTGTAGCGAAGGATCAGGCGCGTGCCGGTTTCCTCCCGTGCGATCGCATGGAGCGGTACGACGAGACTATGCCGGAGAATCAGCCCGCGCCGGATAACCAGCGCGTTGACCCGCAGTCGCTGCAGATCGATGAGGAACCACTCGACTGTGCCAGCTTCCTGTCCGTCACGAGTCCAGAGCCGATCACCGAAGCAGACGCGCATGCTCTCCCTCCCCGCTCCGCCGATGTGCTGCCCATTCTAGCGGGGATCACGCTGGCGGAGAAGGGGGACGCACGCGGAGAGCGCCCGCGAGCATCGCTGAGGCGAGATAGCGCGCGTGCATCTGAGGAGTCCAGCGAGTCACCGGATCGCTTGTTCGCGGAGAAGATCCCTTTGAGAAGACCGATCCGGGCGAGGCGGCCGTCACGGGGATGCCGTCAGCGTCTCCTTTTTGGGCATGACTCGAGAGGAGCGGAGGCCGCTGGAGGGCATGGTGAGCCGGATGCATGCCGGACGAGGCTCCGCGAGTTCGTGGCGTGCTGATCGCTGCGGGACAGGCGTGGAAAGTATACGATTGGAGCGCAGCACGTCAGGTCAAGCGAGCAGGTGACAGGTGAAAACCCATGCAGCGGTTGCGACGGTTCGCTCCGTGGTTGTACGAGGGTGGCATGGCCGCCTTGGCGAGCATCGCCGTCTGGCTGCTGACGCTTCCATCGACGCCGGCAGTGAAAAGGGCGAGCCAGGCGATCTAGGTGGTCTTCGTCGCTGATTACGCCTGGCGTCTCGCTCGAGCGCGCGATCGGCGACGTTTCGTGCGGGAGCACGTGATCGAGCTGGTCGCGATCCTGCCGTGGGACTGGTTCCGGATCGCGCGCGTTCTGCGGTTGGTGCGGCTGCTCCGGGCGGGCATCTGGTTCTGGCGCGCGACCCAGGAGCTGCGCGCCATTGCCCGCCAGAACGGGCTCGGCTACGTCCTCGTAACGGCGAGCGCGTTGGTGGTGCTGGGTGGCCTCGTCCTGCGTCTGGTCGAGCCTGGTATCCAGAGTTATGGAGAGGCGCTTTGGTGGGCGATCGTGACAGTCACGATGGTCGGCTACGGGGACATCGCGCCCCGCACGCCGGCTGGTCGAGTGGTCGCCGTCGTGCTGATGCTGGTCGGGATCGGTGTGATCGGGATGTTGACGAGCAGTCTCGCCAGTTACTTTCTCGGGGCGCACCAGCGAGCTGGACATCCCACGATCGAGCATATCCGCGAGTGGCTGGCTGACTGGGAGAAGATGAGTCGAACCGAGCGTCGCCAGCTCGCTGCGTTGCTGTGGATTTTGGCTGACGAGAACGACCTGCCGCCCGAGCTCGCACGGTCAGCGGAAATCGTGCGAGAGGGTGCGGACGCGAGTCGGTTGCCCGCTGAGCGGCCGGCCGAGCGGGCGCACTTCCTCAGCGACCAGGCTCGCTAATGCTCCCTCGCGTTCGACGCGCCCGTCGATCACCAGCACCGGTTGCCGACGAAGCAGTGCGCGGTGCTGTTCGCGCACGGGGGGTGGGACGATCACGTTGACGAGCCCTGTCTCGTCCTCGAGCGTGAGGAAGAGAACGCCGCGTGCGGTCGGTGGTGCTTGCCGGCAGACGACCAGGCCGGCGACTCGTGCGGTCGCTCCTGGTGGCAGCGTGCGGAGTCGTGCGGCTGGGGTGACGCGGAGAATTCGCCGTTGGGCACGATAGAGCTCCATGAGATGCCGGTCGAGGCAGAAGCCGAGAATGGCGTAGTCGAGGAAGGTCTGCTCGACTGTGTCGAGTTCGGGCAGCCTGACCGCAGGTTCCGAAACGTCGAGGAGGCGAGGACGCTCTGGGCGCTCGGTCGCGACGGCGAGCAGATCCCACAAGAGTTCGCGCCGGCTGCGATCAGGTGCCAGCCGATCGAACGCGCCGACGAGGACGAGTGCCTCGACTTGCTCCGGGGTGAGTTGCGCCCGGCGGACGACGTCCGCGTTATACCGGAAGGGTTCCTCGCTCCTCACGGCGACGATCCGCTCGGCGGCAGCTCGACCGACTCCGCGCACCGCGGTGAGCCCGAGGCGTACCGGACCGTGGACGGGATCACCGGTGAGGGTCGAGCGTGCCGCGCTGGCGAGCACGTCCGGTGGGAGCACGTGGATACCGCGTCGCAGCGCGTCCCAGATCAGGACTTCCGGTGCATAGAAACCCATCGGCTGGTTATTCAAGAGTGCACAGAGCAGTGCAGCCGGGTAGTGAGCCCGCAGCCAGAGTGTCTCGTAGGCCGTGCGGGCGAGTGCAGCGGCATGGCTCTTGCAAAAGCCGTATTCGGCAAAGGCGGCGATCTGCTCGAAGATCCGCTCGGCCACTGGCCGCGCTACCCCGTTCCGCTCGGCACCGGCCAGGAAATCGCCGCGCAGCGCCTCCATCGCGGCGCGCAAGCGCTTGCTCCCCATCGCCCGGCGGAAGGCATCGGCCTGCCCGGCCGTCATCCCGGCGATCGCCATGGCGACCTCGAGGACCTGTTCCTGGTAGAGAATGACGCCGAGCGTCTCGCGCAGGATCGGCTCGAGCTTGGGGTGGAGATAGCGGACCGGCTCCAGCCCACGTCTTCGCCGGATGTAGGGATGGACCATCCCGCCCTGGATCGGGCCTGGCCGGATGATGGCGACCTGGGCGATCAGGTCTTCGAACCGTTCGGGATGCGTTCGCGGCAAACTCTGTTGCTGAGCGCGACTTTCGACCTGATAGGTACCGATCGTATCGGCAGTCTGCAGCAGACGATAAACGGCCGGATCATCGAGCGGTAACTGCTCGAGATCGATGCGGAGCCCGCTCGCCTGTTCGATGAGCTCGATCGCCTGATGAACGACCGAAATCGCCCGGACGCAAAGCACGTCGGTCTTGATGAACCCAGCCTCCTCGATGTCCCGCTTGTCCCAGCCGAGCACGACACGACCAGGCATGCGCGATGGCTCGACGGTGGTAAACTCGACGACTGGACGGCCGGCGATCACCATCCCCCCGACGTGGACCGAGAGGTGACGAGGGATATCCTCCAGTTGCGGCACCAGGCGAACCAGCCAGGCAAGCCGGCGACGGAGGTCGGGCGAGAGGCGGGGCGCCAGCGCGCGGGCGAGTACCGGAAGCGGCTCGCCGAGTCGCCCCTGGCTCTTAGCCAACTCATCGATGATCTCGGGCGGCAAGCCGAGCACCCGACCGAGGTCACGGATCGCGCTCCGCGCCTGGAACGTGACGTAATTACACACCATCGCAGCATGCTCGACCCCGTAGGTGGCGTAGACGTAGGCGATCGCTCGCTCGCGATCTTCGAGGCCGAAATCGATATCGATATCCGGCATCGATGGGCGTTCCTCATTGAGGAAGCGCTCGAAGAGCAAGCGATGGGCCAGTGGATCGACTTGTGTGATGCCGAGGCAATAGGCGACGAGCGAATCGGCTGCCGAGCCGCGACCTCGGCCGCGGAAGCGATTGGCGAGATCAGCGCAGATGAGAAAGAACTCGGCGACACCGAGCCGCTCGATGACGCCGAGCTCGTGCTCGAGCTGGCGCACGACCGGCTCGCTGAGCTGGCCGTAGCGGCGCTGTGCTCCCTCGTACGCCTGGCGTCGTAAGACCTGCATCGGTGTCTCGCCGGGTGGCACGAGGTGAGGCAGGGGTGGAAAACGAACCTGCCGGAAATCGAGCGAGACCTGGCAGCGCTCGGCGATCCGCCGCGTGTTGGCCACAGCGTCGGGGAACGAGCGGAACCGGTGTGCCATCGATGCTGGAGCGACGAGCCGGTACGCTGCCGATGTCTTGCGCGCAGGATGTGGCGTCTCGATCGTGATCCCTTCCCGGATGCAGACGAGGACGTCTTGGAGCCGCCAGCCGGCTGCGTCCAGGTAGTGCACGTTTCCGGTCGCGACCAGCGGTAAACCCGCAGTGCGAGCGAGCGCAGCCAGTTCGGTGCAGCGCTCGCGATCGCCGCGCTCCCCGTGGTCCTGGAGTTCGACGAAGCAACGCTCCGGGCCGAAGACGCGAGCGAGCCAGTGGGCGCGAGCGAGCGCGTCCGCCCGATTCCCCTCTGTCAGGGCGCGTGCGAGTGGGCCCTGACGGCAACCGGTCAGAACGATGAGGCCATCGTGATGGTCGACGAGCCAGCGCCAGGGGAGCGCGACCGCTCGCCGCGCGGGCGAGCCCGCGAGCGCGGTGTCCTCGCTTCCCGGCCCCTCGGGCGTCGGCCAACCGAGTCGCGCCGCCGAGAGGAGGCGCGCCAGCGTCGCATACCCGCGTTCGTCCTCCGCCAGGAGCGTGAGATGACTCCCGTCCTCCATCGTCACTTCAGCGCCGATCACCGGGTGGAGACCAGCGCGCTCGGCTGCGCGGGCGAAGCGGACGACGCCGTGCAGCGCATCGTGGTCCGTGAGCGCCAGGTGCTCGTAGCCGAGCGCGGCTGCCTGCTGGACCAGCTGTTCGGGATGACAGGGTGCGTCGAGGAGCGAGAAGCAGGAGTGAGCATGGAGTTCGGCGTACGGTGCGCCCATCCTGCGCCCTCACCTCAATCGAGTCGTCCGACGAGTCGCCAGGTCGGACGTTCGGACGCGCCATCGCGTGCGAGGTGGTCGCGGGCGAGCAGCAGCCGCTGGCCATCGGCCAGCTCGACCCACACCGTCCGACGATGGCGTTCCACCGGCCACCAGAGATCGAGCCGCTCGTAGAGGCCACCCCGCACGATAGGTATCCAGCGCTCACCGAGCCAGAGCCACCAGCCGCTTGGGCGACGCGCCAGTCGCACCGGCTCGCCGTGGAATGGATGCGCGGCGAGGCGGGTCATACCCTGGACACGCCAACGGAGTTCCGGAAGCGGAGCCACGGGCACATGCTCGAGGATGCGAACGACTCGCCCACGAGCGAACCGCTGCGTGGCCTGCCAGAGACGCTCGCGTTCGGCGGTTCGTGCTGGTGTCTCGTCGAAGAGTGCTGGCTGGCTCGCGTGCACGGGCGCATGTTCCTCGACTGTGAGACGGAGCAGCACGATCGGATGAACGACGGTCATACCGGCGAGCAGCGACCAGGCGACGGCAAACAGCTCAGGCGTTGTCCGGAGCGGCTGGGGTAGACGACGGAAGCGCGCGACCGTCCGATCGGCTTCCTCGACCAGTTCGAGCTGGATACTGCGAGCAGCGTGAGCGAGCGCAGCGAGCCCATCAGCGATCTCTCGGCAGAGCGAACGGAGTACCGGCTCCAGAGCATCGTGTG